>Ga0206116_1000021_pt1 | contig 401263 bp, 383 predicted proteins | sample 3A1Ametagenome_FD_178000 | JGI IMG/M metagenome (GOLD analysis project Ga0206116, IMG submission 178000) | Enriched microbial communities from leaf-cutter ant dump, University of Wisconsin, Madison, United States - 3A1A | ecosystem: Environmental > Terrestrial > Nest > Insects nest > Nest dump... | reverse complement strand
ACATCCAGTCGGCCGCTTGCTGGTGCCAGACCAGGGCGTGGCCGCGCACCTTGATCCCGTGCTTGCCGGCGAAGTCCACCAGCGCATCGGCCGCCTCGAACTCGTAGCGACCGGGGCCGAACTTGTTGAGGCTCTGCGGCTTCATCGCGTTCTCGGCCACCACCACCGAGAACTGGCGCGCGATGAAATCGCCTCCGTTGCCCATCATCACCTGGCCGGGCGTGATCGCTGCGCCCACGGGGAAGTACGGGGCGTAGGTCTGGGCGAGCGAGGGGGCGGGCGTGTTGCCGGCCTTGCCGGCGGCCAGCGAGGAAGGCGTGAGGCAGAACGTCGTGCAGAGCGCGGCGCAGCCCAGCAGGCCGGCGCGCAGCAGTCGGTGGATCATGGGATGTCTCCGCGTTGTCGTGATTGCGCGCCTCTGCGTGCGCGCCGCGACATGCTAGCCCGGGCCGCGCGGCCCGGGAACGGAGATCAGAAGTGGTCGAGCTGGGCGGAGAGGATGTCGCGCAGGCGGCTCGCGGTGAGTTCCGCCTTCTGGCAGTAGTCGTCCACCGGATAGTCGCGGCGCACCGTCGATTCCTCGAAGTGGCCGGCCTGGCCGGTGCGGATGACCAGGCGCACGCGGGTGTTGCCGAGTTCGTCGCGCACGAAGCGGGCGAGCTCGAGACCGGCGTGGTCGGTTTCCATCACCACGTCGATCAGCGCGACATTGATGCCCGGCTCCTGCGCAAAACAGGTGCGCGCCTCGCGGCCGGAGTAAGCGGAGATCACTTCGACCGGGCGCCCACGATGGCTGACGCGCGAAAGTGCGAGCCGCGTGGCGGCATGCACCGAGGGATCGTCATCGACCACCAACACCTTCCAGGGCTCGGCCACGGCCAGATGCGCATCGTCCTCGTCGTCGATGATGTCCACGAAGTCATCGTCGTCCTCGTCGCGTGAGGCGACGCGGATCGGCATCGGACCATCCAGCCGCAGGTCATAGCGCCGGTGGCGGCCCACCCAGGAGAGCGGTGCTGCGTCGGCGTAGTCGAACAGTTCGTCTTGATTCATGCTTCGGGGCTCCACAATCGTGGCTTCGCGCACGGACACGGTTACACACGCCTATTCACCAAGAATAGCGTCGCTCCGGGCCTGCGCTTGATGCATAGGGCTTGTCAGACACCATTTCTAACATTGCTGCATCGCGGAGGAACCGGACATGTCGGCTTCATCCACCACCCACGAAGTGAGCAACCAGCCGCCGCCGCTCGTGGGCCACAACCGCTACCTGCGGCATCACGCGCTGCGCGAGGCCGTGGTGCGCGAAGGTGCTGCCTGGGCCGACGACGAGATCGCCATGCACGGTCAGACGCTGGGAGATGCTGCCTGGATACGCTGCGGCGAAGATGCCGAGCGCAATCCGCCCAAGCTGCAGACGCACGACCGCTACGGCAATCGCCTGGACATCTTCGAGTACCACCCGGCCTGGCATGAATGTCTTGCATGGCTCAAGGCCCAGGGCGTGGACACCGGCGCCTGGGCCGATCCGCGGCCGGGCGCGCATGTGCGGCGCGCGGCACTGTTCCAGCTCTTCGCCGAGGTGGAACCCGGCGCGCTCTGCCCCACCACCATGACCTACGGTGCGGTGCCCGCCGTGTCGCGCGAAGCGGCGCTCGCCGCCTGGTTGCCCGGCCTGCTCTCGCGCGACTACGACCCGCGCTTCATCCCCGCCGCGCAGAAGCACGGCCTGATGATGGGCATGGGCATGACGGAGAAACAGGGCGGCTCCGACGTGCGCGCCAACACCACGCGTGCCGAGCCGACCGGTGAGGGCGGCTGGTATCGGCTGCGCGGCCACAAGTGGTTCTTCTCCGCGCCGATGTGCGATGCCTTCCTGGTGACTGCGCAGGCGCCGGGCGGGCTCAGCTGCTTCCTGCTGCCGCGCTTCGCGCCGGATGGCAGCCGCAACGACATCCGCATCCAGCGCGCCAAGGACAAGTGCGGCGACCGCTCCAATGCCGGCTCCGAGGTCGAGTTCTGGGATGCCTACGCGCATCGCGTCGGCGAGGAAGGCCGCGGCGTGCCGACCGTGATCGAGATGGCCACCTACACGCGTCTGGATTGCGCCAACGGCTCGGCCGGCACAATGCGTGCCGCGCTGGCACAGGCCCTGCACCACGCCAGCCATCGACGGGCCTTCGGCGCGCCGCTGATCCGCCAGCCGCTGATGCAGAACGTGCTGGCCGACCTGGCCCTGGAAGTGGAGGGCCATGTCGCACTGGCGCTGCGCCTGGCGCGCGCCTTCGACCGCCATGAAGACGAGGCCGAATCGGTGATCCGCCGCGTACTCACGCCCGCCGCCAAGTACTGGGTCTGCAAGCGTGCCGCTGCCATGGCCGCGGAGGCGATGGAGGTGTTGGGCGGCAATGGCTATGTCGAAGACAGCGGCATGCCGCGCCTGTATCGCCAGATGCCGCTCAACTCCATCTGGGAGGGGTCGGGCAACATCATGTGCCTGGACGTGCTGCGGGCCCTGCAACGCACGCCGCGCGCGGCCGAGGTGCTGGCGGCGGAGTTCGCGCCGGCTTGCGGTCGCCATGCGCACTTCGACCGTGCGCTGGCCGAGCTGCAGCGCTGGCTGGCCGAACCGGCGGAACTCGAGATGCAGGCACGCGCCCTGGTGGAGCGGCTCGCGCTGCTCGCCGAAGCGGCCCTGCTGATCCGCCACGCGCCGGACTTCGTCGCGACCGCTTTCTGCCAGAGCCGGCTGGGCGATGCCTGGCACGGCGCCTTCGGTTGCCTGCCGCGCAACGCGGCCTGCGACGAACTGATCGCCCGCGCTTGGCCCGCGGCCTGAGGAGACCCATGAGCGCCGAAATCCACAAGGGTGACGAGATCCGCCTCTTCGAAACCGGCGCCGCCTGGCAGCGCTGGCTGGAGCGTCACCATGCCGACACCGCTGGCCTGTGGCTCAAGTTCGCGAAGAAGGATTCGGCCCATCGTTCGCTGAGTCTCGGGGAAGCGATCGAGGTCGCTCTGTGTCTGGGCTGGATAGATAGCCGCAAGGAAGGTTGGGACGGCGACTTCTGGATCCTGCGCTTCACCCCGCGCGGCGCCCGCAGTCGCTGGTCGCAGATCAACTGCGCGAAGGTCGAGTCGCTGGTCGCCGCAGGCCGGATGCAGGCGGCCGGGCTCGCCGAGATCGAACGCGCGAAGTCCGACGGTCGCTGGGAAGCGGCTTACGCGCCGCAGAGCCAGGCCACCGTGCCCGACGACCTGCGCGTAGCGCTGGACGCCCAGCCCGCGGCCGACGCCTTCTTCAAGACCTTGAGCGCGCAGAACCGTTACTCGATCCTGCACCGCATCGCCGAGGCCAAGAAGCCCGAGACCCGGGCGCGCCGGATCGAGAAGTTCGTCGCCATGCTGGCCGAGGGCAAGACGCTGCACTGAGCCCCGCATTGAGTCCTGCAACTGAGCGCGTATGGCAGCCGCCGGCACCGCGCCCGTTACACTCCCGCCACCGCAAGCCAAGGGAAAGCGTTTCGCCATGGAAGGACTGCACATCCTCGCCGACCTCTACCGCTGCGCCGAGGACGCGCCCTGGCGCGATCCGCAGGCCCTGGCCGCGGCCTGTTCGCTGGCCGTGGCGCAGGCCGGGCTGCAAAGGGTGGGCGAGAGTTGGCACGGCTTCGGCCCGGACGGCGGCGTCACCGGCACCATCCTGCTCGCCGAATCGCATCTGGCCATCCACACCTGGCCGGAACTCCAGACCGTGACCCTGGACATCTACGTGTGCAACTTCGGCGGCGACAACAGCGCACGCGCCGAGGCGGTACTGGCCGAGGTGGTCCGTCTCTTCCGCCCTGCCGACGCGCAGGTGCAGCGCGTCCATCGCGGTGCGCTCAAGCCGCAGGCCGAACTCATGGCCCTGGAAGTCTCGGCGCAGAGTCGGCCCTGGCTCACGCCCCAACCGGGCGGTTGAGCGGAACTGCCAGCGTTCGTCCGGGTCCCTCGCCACGAGGCCCGGCCAATGCCGGGCGCCACGCTGTTCTTCCCATCCCGGACAGGAGCGCCTAATGAGCACCGAATCGCAACGCAACAGCCTTGCCGCCTGCATCGAAGCCTGTCGCGACTGCCACGACACCTGTCTGTCGATGGCGACCGGACACTGCCTCTTCATGGGCGGCCACCATTCGGAGCCCGAGCACATCCGCACCATGCTGCTCTGCGCGCAGACCTGCGAACTGGCGATCAGCGCGATGGTGATGGAGTCCACCCTGCACAAGGAAATCTGCGCGCTCTGCGCCGACATCTGCGACGCCTGCGCGGCCAGTTGTTCCGGGCTGGAAGGCATGGAGGACTGCTACGAGCGTTGCCGTACCTGCAAGGACCTGTGCGAATCGATGAGCGAGGGTTGACGCGAGGCGACCTGCGGCTGCGGATCGTCCCGGGGCGTCCGCGTCGGTGGCGGCTCCGGCTGGAGCAAAGCAGTCGACTTCCGAAGGATGCGTGAGGCGGTTTCCGCTCTGCTCGCAGGGCTGGACGAGGAATCGCACGTCCGGCGCGCGCAGGCGCGCCACAGGTCCATGCTTCACATGCCCGGGGCCGACACGCGGACCGTCGGCCACCCGCGCGGGCCCACCGACTGCGCGGGTGACGACAGCGCGTCCGGCGGCTCAGGTGCCTGCCACCTGGACTACGCGCTTGCCGAAGTTCTGCCCCTGCAACAGCCCGATGAAGGCGGCCGGCGCGGCTTCCAGGCCCTGGATCCGGTCTTCGCGCAGCACGATCCGGCCGGCGGCGAGCCAGGCTTCCATGTCGCGGCGGAAGGCTTCGAAGCGCGTGGCGTAGTGGTCGAGGATGATGAAACCCTGCATCCGGATGCGTCGTTGCAGCACCGCTTCCATCAACTGCGGCAGGCGGTTCGGGCCCGCAGGTAGGGCCTCGTCGTTGTAGTGCGCGATGAAGCCGCAGACCGGCACGCGGGCGTAGTCGTTGAGCAGCGGCAGCACCGCCTCGAAGACCTCGCCGCCGACGTTCTCGAAATAGACATCGATGCCGTCCGGACAGGCCTGCGCAAGATGCCGGGCGAGCTGCGGATCGTGGCGATCCAGGCAAGCGTCGAAGCCCAGCTCCTCGACCGCGAAGCGACACTTGTCCGCGCCGCCGGCGATACCGACGACGCGCGCGCCCTTGAGTCTGGCGATCTGGCCGACGATCGCACCGACCGCGCCTGTGGCCGCCGCAACCACTACCGTTTCGCCCGCCTTGGGCTCGCCGATGTCGAGCAGGCCGATGTAGGCGGTGAAGGCGGGCATGCCGAGGCCACCGAGCGCGCGCGAGGGCTCGGCCATGTCACCGAGGCGGGTGAGATCGCGGCCGTCCGAAAGGGCGTAGTCCTGCCAGCCGGCGTTCGCGAGCACCCGCTCGCCGACCCGGAAGTCCGGGTGGCGCGAGGCGACGACCCGGCTCACCGTGCCACCGACCATGGTCGCACCCAGGACCACGGCCGCCGCGTAGCGGGTGCCGGCGGAATCCATCAGGTTGCGCATGTAGGGATCGAGCGACAGCCATTCGGTCTGCAGGAGGACTTCGCCTAGTGCCGGCTCGGGTGCGGGCGCCTGTTCGAGGCGGAAGTCTTCCAGCTTGGGCAGGCCCTGCGGGCGGGCGGCCAGGACGATGCGGCGATTGATACGGGCTTCGTGAGACATGGCAGGCTCCTTCAAATTAGACCGGTCGTCTAGAAAATGGCTAAAGAAAAAGCGGAGGCCTGGCAGGCGTCCGCTTTCGGGGGTTCAGTGCAGGCCGAAAAGGCTGCGGGTGTTGGCCATCGCGGTGTCCAGCGGTGCGCGCTGGCGCAGGATCTTGGCGAGCAGGCTGGCGCCCAGCCAGTTCTGGTAGAGCGTGCGCCCGAGCGTGGCAGCGTCCTCGGTGAGGTGGCCCAGCGAGCCGTCGGCCTGGCCCTCGGCGATGCTGCGGGCCAGGCGTTCCGTGACGCGTCCGGTGCCGCGTTCGAGGGCGGCACGCATCGCGTCGGAAAGATCGCTGACCTCCGCGCCCAGCTTCACCACGGGGCAGCGGCTCTGCGCTTCATCGCCCGTCTGGGAGTCCAGCCAGTCCTCGAAGTAGGCCATCAGCCGCTGTGCTGCCGTGCCGGCGCCGCCGAGCAGGGCGTCCGTATGTGCCAGGTAACGGGCGAAATAGCTGTCCAGCAAGGCCTCGCCGAAGGCTTCCTTGGAACCGAAGTAGTGATAGAAGGAGCCCTTGGGCACCTGGGCCGCAGCCAGTACTTCGGCCAGCCCGACCGCGGTGAAGCCCTTGGCGAGCAGCAAGGGATGGGCGACATCGAGGATGTGCTGGCGGACGTCCGGGACGGTGGCACTTGCGTTCATGGGGCGCGACTCTAGTCCGTATTAGACCGGTCGTCTAGTATGGGGTGTCGAGACGTCGCAGGGACGCACCAGGCCTGTCGGGCCCGCAGGACGAAAAAAAAAGGCCCGCTCCGGACGGGAGCGGGCAAGTTCCAAAGGAAGAGAAGGGAGCGTCCGGGCGCGGGACCGCAAGGCGAGCCGCGTCCGGACTGCGGTGTTTAGCGGAAGGGGATCACGATCGGCGGGACGCTCACGCCAATGGTGATGCCGGGCGGCGGCGCGTAGTAGCGGGGAGGCGGCGGCGGGGCGTAGTAATAGCTGCGTTCCCGATATACCACCGGACGCTCGACCACCACCGGTGCCGGGTACCAGCCTTCGCGGTAGTAGTGCGGGCCGCCGCGCCAGCCCTCATGACGCCAGCCCGGAGGCGGCGGCGGTGCGGGCTGCCAGCGTTCGTGGCCGTGACGATGATCCCAGTCGTGCGCGGAGGCCTGGCCCGCAGCGCCCAGAGCGGCGATGCCGAGCAAGCCGGCGCAGAGCAAACGTTGGACAGGTTTAAGCATCTTGAGAACCTCCTACAGGACCGGCCGATCTGCCGGTGACTGCAGTGTCCCGCACGCTGCGCGTACAGGTTTTAGGCAATCGCAACGCTGTTTGTCCAAATGTAAAGCGCCCCGTACGGAGCGCTACATTGGCTTTACGCGACAGGGTGGGTCCGGCAGCGCTTCAGGCGGGCTCGGCGAGTAGGCGTTCGATCTGGGCGTGCAGGCTGTCCCACTTGGGTTCGCCCAGGAAGCTCTGGACGATCCGGCCCTTGCGGTCGATCAGGTAGCTGGTGGGCGTGAGACGCACATCGCCAAATGCCTCGGCGGCCTTGCCCGAAAGATCCTGCACTACGGTGAAGGGCAGGCCGGTACGCTCCTTGTAGTCGCGCACCCAGGCCGGGTTGTCGTAGCTCATCGCCACCGCGAGCGTCTCGAAGCCCTGGTCGGCGTACTTGCGGTAGGTCGCGACGACTTCGGGCATCTCCTTCACGCAGGTCGTGCAGGTCGTGGCCCAGAAATTGACGAAGACCACCTTGCCGCGCAGCGAACCGATGCTCAGGGTCTGCCCATCGAGGCGGGTGACCGCGACATCCGGCGCCGGCTTGTGCTGGCCGAAGGCGAACCAGCCACCGACGGCGACCAGGCCCAAAAGCGCGACAATGCCCAGCGGCTTGATCAAGGACTTCATGGAGAGACGATGTTCGAACGAATGCGGATGCGTATTGTGGTCGCTCTGACCGGGCTTGTCATGGCAGGTTCCGCCCTGGCAGCGGGCCTCGACGGCTTCAGCAAGCGCGACATGAGCACGGCTTTGAAACAGGTGCTGGACCAGGGCGCGAGCGCGGCAGTCGCGCAGCTGGGGGCCCAGGGCGGCTTCCTCGACAATCCGGCCTTGCGCATCCGGCTGCCGGAGCGAGTGCAGCAGGCGGAGCAGCTGCTGCGCCTCGCCGGCAAGGGTGCGGACGTCGACGCGCTGGAAACCGCGATGAACCGCGCCGCCGAGTCGGCGGTGAGCCAGGCCCTGCCGCTGCTGCGCAAGGCGGTGACCCAGATGACGGTGCAGGACGCGCGCGACATCCTCAGTGGTGGCGACGATTCGGTGACGCAGTACTTCCGTCGCAGCACCGGCGACGCGCTCGCGCGCCAGTTCCAGCCGGTGGTGAAGCAGGCGACCTCGCGCCTGGGCCTGGCGCGCCAGTACGACGCGCTGGCCGGCCAGGCGGCGACTTTCGGGCTGATTTCCGCGGAGGACGCGAGCGTGGATCGCTACGTCACGCACAAGGCGCTGGACGGGCTCTACTCGGTGATCGCGGAACAGGAGCGTGCCCTGCGCGCGAACCCGGCGCAGGCCGCCGGCCAGTTGTTGCGCAAGGTCTTCGGCGCGCTCTGAGCGCGCGGCCATGAATCCGGGCGCGAGCGCCCGGCGGGATCAGGCGCCGCGCCGGTGCGGCGTACGCGCCATCACGATTTCGTCCTGCCAGCGTTCCTCGGTGTTGATGAAACCGAAGGCGCCGTAGAACTCCTGCGCATGCAGGTTGCTCGGGATGTAGCTGGTCTTGACGATTTCGACGTCGGGCCGCTTGTCGAGCTGCTCCAGGAAGAGCGTCAGGCCGGCGCGGCCGTAGCCCTTTCCCTGGTAGGCGCGATCCACCAGCAGGCGGGAAATCTCGTAGACCCCCGGCTCGATGATGCCGCCCATCAGGAAGCCCACCACGTTGCCGTTGGCGACGATCGCGCGCGGTTCCCAGTTGGGTTCGTAGGCGGCCTGCACCAGGGAAAAAGCGGTGTCGGCGACGAACTGCTTCTGTTCGGGCGCGACCTCCAGGTCGAAGACCTGGACATAGTTCTGCCGCGTCACCGGGACCAGCTGGACCGGGGCAGCCTTGGCGGGCTGTGCATCTGCCATCGAATCTCGCCCTCTCGCTATGCATTGGAACAGGGGGCGCGATTGTAACGCGACCCCTGTTCCGGCCAGAACGTGCGGGCCGACGCCCGGTTGACCCGCGGCGGTCGAGCCTTACAGAACGTAACGCGCCAGATCCTCGCTGCCGGCCAGGGTGTCGAGGCGGTCATTCACATATGCCGCATCGATGCTGACCGCCTCCAGGCCCGGCTTGCCGGCATCAAAGCTCAGTTCTTCCAGCAGCTTTTCCATCACCGTGTAGAGCCGGCGCGCACCGATGTTCTCGGTCTTCTCGTTGACCTGGAAGGCGATCTCGGCAAGGCGCTGGATGCCGTCGGGACGGAAGTCCAGCTTCACGCCGTCGGTGGCGAGCAGGGCCTCGTACTGGCGTGTGAGGCAGGCATCGGTACTGGTGAGAATGCGTTCGAAGTCTTCCACCGAGAGCGAGTCCAGTTCCACCCGGATCGGAAAGCGGCCCTGCAGCTCGGGGATCAGGTCCGAAGGCTTGGAGAGGTGGAAGGCGCCGCTCGCGATGAAGAGGATGTGGTCCGTCTTTACCATGCCGTACTTGGTCGACACCGTCGTGCCCTCGACCAGCGGCAGCAGGTCGCGCTGCACGCCCTGGCGGGAGACGTCGGCGCCCTGCAGCTCGGAGCGGGTCGCGATCTTGTCGATCTCGTCGAGGAAGACGATGCCGTTCTGTTCGACGTTCTTCACCGCGTCGATCTTCACGTCCTCGTCGTTGATCAGGCGCGCGGCCTCCTCGTCGGTAATGAGACGCAGGGCTTCCTTGATCTTGAGCTTGCGGGCCTTGCGGCGCTGGTTGCCCATGTTCTGGAACATGCCCTGGATCTGCTGGGTGAGCTCCTCCATGCCCGGCGGCGCCATGATTTCCATGTTCGCCTGGGGCGCGGCGGTCTCGATCTCGATTTCCTTGTCGTCGAGCTCGCCCTCGCGCAGCTTCTTGCGGAATTTCTGGCGCGTCGCCGTGTCCTCGGCCGACGGTTGTTCCATCTGGAAACCCACTGGCCGCGCGGAGGGCAGCAGGGCGTCGAGCACGCGTTCCTCGGCGGCGTCGGCGGCGCGGTCACGCACCCGCTTCATGGCGCTTTCGCGGCCTTCCTTGACGGCGGCATCCACCAGGTCGCGGATGATGGTGTCCACGTCGCGGCCGACGTAGCCGACCTCGGTGAACTTGGTCGCTTCCACCTTGATGAAGGGCGCGTTGGCCAGGCGCGCGAGGCGGCGCGCGATCTCGGTCTTGCCCACGCCGGTGGGCCCGATCATCAGGATGTTCTTGGGCGTGATCTCGTGACGCAGGGGTTCATCCACCTGCGCACGACGCCAGCGGTTGCGCAGCGCGATCGCCACGGATTTCTTCGCGCGGCCCTGACCGACGATGTGCTTGTCGAGTTCGGAGACGATCTCGGGGGGGGTCATTTGCGTCATGAGGCTTACCACTCCAGGGTTTCGATGGTGTGGCTCTGGTTCGTGTAGATGCAGATGTTGCCGGCGATGGTCAGCGCCTTCTTGACCACCTCGGCGGCCGGCAGTTCGGTGTTCTCGAACAGGGCGCGCGCGGCGGATTCGGCGTAGGCGCCGCCCGAGCCGATGGCGCCGATGTCCTGCTCGGGTTCGAGCACGTCGCCGTTACCGGTGAGGATCAGGGTGCTTTCCTTGTCGGCGACCACCAGCATCGCTTCCAGGCGACGCAGCATGCGGTCGGTCCGCCAGTCCTTGGCGAGATCCACCGCGGCACGCAGCAGATGGCCCTGGTGCTTCTCCAGCTTGCCCTCGAAGCGCTCGAAGAGCGTGAAGGCGTCGGCCGTGCCGCCGGCAAAACCGGCCAGGACCTTGCCGTGGTACAGGCGACGGACTTTGCGCGCGCTGCCCTTGATCACCACATTGCCCAGCGTGACCTGGCCGTCCCCGCCCAGCGCGACCTGATTGCCGCGACGCACGGAGAGGATGGTGGTGCCGTGGTATTGCTCCATGGGAACCTCACTGACGGAATGCGGCCGGTGAAGGCCGCGATTCGTTCAGTGTTGGGGCTGGAGCGGAGAATGCAAGGTCGCGCTGCGACGCGTACCCGGCGGGATCAGATGCGACGCAGTTCGATCTGGGCGACGTGGTGGATGCCCATCACGCGCAACAGCGCGGCGACCATGGCGTTGACCTCGTGGATCACGGTGGCCTTGCCCTGGGTCTGGAACTGGGTGAGTACGTTGAAGAGGTTGCCGGCGGAGACGAAGTCCATCCGGTTCAGGCGGCTCGCGTCCACGTCCACCGTGTTGCGATCGGCGCCGAACTTGGCGAGCTTGCGCAGCGGTTCGCCTTGCGCGCTGGTGAGGTCACCCTCGAAAGCGAAGTTGCTCTGCTCGGATTCGATCGGCACCAGTTCCAGTCCACCGGCCGCGGCGGCGGACGGTGCGGCCTTGCCGGCGATCGGCGCCGGGGCGACCGGAGGCGGCTCGTAGGAGGGCGGCGATTCCTCGAAGGTGATGGCGTAGTCGAGCGCGACCTCGTCGAAACGGTCCTGCTCTCCGAGCGCCTGGAGCAATTCCAATGTCATCAGCCAGATCGCCTGGCCTTCGCGCCGTCCGGCCTGGGCATGGCCTTCGACCATGGGCAGCATGTTGCGCGCGTTGCTGATGAAGACCTTGACCTTGCCCGCACGCAGCTGGCGCAGGAAGTTCACCAGCAGCTCGCAGCCGGCCTCGTCGGTGCTGCGCACGCGGGCGAGGTCGATCTTGAGCTTGCCGGAGCGCATCGCGATCTTGGAGATCTGTTCGAGCTGGCTGCCGGCCTGGGCATTGAGTCCGCCGGTGAGCGACACCGAAGGGGTGGAGTCGCGCGCTGCGGGCTTGGCAGCCTGCGGGCCGCTCCAGACCGGAGGGGACCGGTTGAACTGGGTGGCGTAGGCGACGCCGCGCTGGTCGAAGGCGTCCTTGCGGTTGGACAGCCGGTAGAGGTCGAACAGCATGTTCCAGAGCATCTCGTTGCCGCTGGCGCCGTCGTCCAGCGCGGCTTCCAGCACCGCGCAGGCCACATCGTCCGTACCGTTGGCAAACAGGATGGCGGCCTCTTCGACCGCGGGGTGTTCGTTGTCCGAGAGCTCGCCGACATGAATGCGTTCAGCCGCTGCCGCGAGCGCACGCGCATCACCCTGGGTGAAGTCGAGTGTCGAGGTGTGCGGATCGCTTGCCGTCGGTTTCTTGGCGGCAGGCTTGGACTGCGCCTGGGCGGGCTCGTCCGCGCCTTTGCGAAAAAATGGAATGACCACGGATCGTTATCGCTCTCTGCGAGCGCGAAGCCCCTTCTCCGCGCCCTGGGTGACATAGGATAGGCAGCATCGATGCGGCCTGCAAACCCGCGCCGTGTAAAGACCGTCGCGTTTGCAACGGTATTGACAGGCGTGACCGCCAGATTGGACCGCGACCGACGGTCGGAGTGCTACGGAGCCCTCGGGTAAAATTCACGGTCGCCATCCGCTTTCGTTCCGCCATGCTGTCCACCCTCAATGTCCCGCAACGCGAGGCCGCCAAATACCTGGACGGTCCCTGCCTCGTACTCGCGGGCGCCGGCAGCGGCAAGACGCGCGTGATCACCGCCAAGATCGCCCACCTGGTGCAGACCTGCGGGATGAGTGCGTCGAACATCGCGGCGATCACCTTCACCAACAAGGCCGCGAAGGAGATGCAGGAGCGGGTCGGTCATCTGCTCCAGGGTGGTGCGGGCAAGGGCCTGACGGTGTGCACCTTCCACGCCCTGGGCGTGCGCATCGTGCGCCAGGAGGCGAAGCTTGCCGGGCTCAAGCCGCAGTTCTCCATCCTCGACTCCTCCGACACGCTTGCGATCGTCACCGAGCTCTCCGGCGGCGCCGACAAGGGCACGGTCAAGCAGCTGCTGTGGACCATCTCCGGCTGGAAGAACGCGCTGATCAGTCCGCAGGAAGCGGAGAAGCTGGTCGATAGCGAGATCGCCGCCACCGCCGCCAAGCTTTTCCCGGCCTATGAGCAGACCCTGCGCGCCTACCAGGCGGTGGACTTCGACGACCTGATCCGCCTGCCGGTGCACATCTTCGAGACGCATCCTGAAGCGCTGGAGCGCTGGCAGAACAAGCTGCGCTACCTGCTGATCGACGAATACCAGGACACCAACCGGGGCCAGTACAAGCTCCTGAAGCTGCTGTCCGGCGTGCGCGGCGCCTTCACCGCGGTGGGCGACGACGACCAGGCGATCTATGCCTGGCGCGGCGCCGACGTGGAGAACCTGCGCCAGCTGCAGCGCGACTACCCGCAGCTGCGGGTGATCAAGCTGGAGCAGAACTACCGTTCCACCAACCGCATCCTCACTGCCGCCAACACGCTCATCGGCAACAACGAGAAGCTCTTCGAGAAGCGCCTGTGGTCCGAGCACGGCATGGGCGACCCGATCCGCGTGATCGAGCAGCGCGAGCCCGAGGTCGAGGCGGACTGGGTGGCGGGGCGCATCTCCGCCCACCGTTTCGAGTTCCGCACCAAGTACAACGACTACGCCATCCTCTATCGCGGCAACCATCAGGCGCGGCTGATGGAGCAGGCGCTGCGCAACCACAAGATTCCCTACGTGATCTCCGGCGGCCAGAGCTTCTTCGACCGCGCCGAGATCAAGGACGTCACTAGTTACCTGCGTCTGCTGCTCAACGGCGACGACGATCTCGCCTTCATCCGCGCGATCACCACGCCCAAGCGAGGGGTCGGCGCCGCCACGCTGGAGGCGCTGGGCAACTATGCCGGCGCACGCCACAAGAGCCTCTTCGCAGCGGCATTCGAGACCGGTGCCGAGCAGCATGTGAATGCCCGCCAGCTGGAGGCGGTGCGCGAGTTCGGCAACTTCATCAACGGCATCGAATACCGCGCCCAGCGCGAGCCGGCCGGCCAGGTGCTGCAGGACCTGATCCGCGCCATTGGCTACGAGAGCTGGCTCTACGAGAGCTGCGAGGGTCGCGAGGCCGAGACCAAGTGGAAGAACGTCAGCGACTTCTCCGACTGGATCGGGCGCAAGGGCGAGGAGGACGGCAAGACCCTGATGGAAGTGGCGCAGACCATCGCGCTCATCTCCATGCTCGACAAGGAAGACGAGGACTTCGAGGGCGTACAGCTCGCGACCCTGCATGCCTCCAAGGGCCTGGAGTGGCCGCACGTCTTCCTGATCGGCGTCGAGGAAGGGCTGCTGCCGCACCAGGCCTCGGTCGACGAGAACAAGATCGAGGAAGAGCGACGCCTGATGTACGTGGGCGTGACCCGCGCCCAGCGCAGCCTCACCATCACCTACTGCGCGCGCCGCAAGATGGCGGGCGAACTGCGCCCGGTGGAGATCTCGCGCTTCATCGACGAGCTGGGCGCCGAGAGCGTGCAGAAGCCGGATCGCAGCGCGCCAGTGAGCAAGGACGACGCCCGCGCCAAGCTCGCCAACCTGCGCGCGATGCTGGGCGGCGGTGGCAAGTCCTGATCCGCTGCAGCGGCAGCGCTCCTACGCCGGGCAGAATCCGGCAACCAAGCCCGAAAGCGTGAACAAAAAAAGGGGGCCGTTGGCCCCCTTGTAAGGTGCTCGCGGGCTGCGCACCCGGAGACAAGACATTCTTGTTCGTGGATCAGCGCTCGTTGGAGCCGAAGACCACGTCCATCCACACGGCGAGCAGCAGGATGGCGCCCTTGACGATCATCTGCCAGTAGGTGTCGACGCCCATCATGGACATGCCGTTGTCCAGGCTGGCCATGATCAGCGCACCGATCAGCGCGCCGATCACCGTGCCCGAACCGCCGCGCATGGAAGTGCCGCCGATGAAGCAGGAGGCGATGGCGTCCAGCTCGCCGCTCACGCCCGCCGAAGGCGAACCCGAAGCGAGGCGCGCCGTGGTTACGAGACCCGCGAAAGCGCACATCAGGCCCATCACGCCGAAGATCACCATCTTCACCATGCGCGTATTCACGCCGGACAGTCGGGTTGCTTCCAGGTTGGAACCGACGGCGTAGATGCGACGACCAAAGACCGTGCTGTTGCCGACGAAACTGAAGATGCCGAGGAAGACCAGCAGCATCAGCACGGGCAGCGGGATGCCCTGGTAGGAGTCGAGCGCAGATACGAAGCCGGCGATCACGGCGCCGGTGACCAGCAGCTTGGCGATGTCCTGCCACATCGGCGGCACGGCGAGCTTGTACTTGGCATGGGCGGCGCGGCTGCGGAAGATCTGCAGTGCGACGACCACGAAGAGCGCGACCGCAAGGCCGTAGCCCAGCAAAGGCGGCAGATAGGCCTGGCCGATGGCGACCAAACCTTCGGATTCCACCGGCACCGTGGAGCCACCTGTCACGCCGATCAGCACACCGCGGAAGGCCAGCATGCCCGCAAGACCGACGATGAAGGAGGGCACTTTGAGGTAGGCGACCCAGTAGCCGTTGAAGATCCCGACCAGCACGCCCGCGGACAGCACGATCGCGATATTGGCCGCGAGCGGCACATGGAAGACCGCGTCGAGCACCGCGGCGAGGCCGCCGAGCAAACCGAGCAGGGAGCCGACCGACAGGTCGATTTCGCCGGCGATGATGACGAAGACCATGCCGCAGGCCAGCATGCCGGTGATCGCCATCTGGCGCATCAGGTTGGAGAAGTTGCGCGCCGTGAGAAAGGCTGCGTCCTGCGTCATGTAGCCGAAGAAGGCCCAGATGAGCGCGATGATGAGCATCAGCGCGAACACCTTGTTCTGAGAGAAGATTTTCTGGATGGTCTTGGCGGCGGACATTGCGTGCCTCTTGTTTCCTGGATGGTGATGAATGCGAATGCGGATGCGTTCAGGCGGCTTGGGCGCCGTGACCCAGTGCCGCGGTCAGCACTTGTTCCTGGGTCAGGCCCTCGTTCGCGAAGTCGCCGCGCAGCTCGCCTTCGCCCATGACGAGCACGCGATCGCTGATGCCCAGGACTTCGGGCAGTTCGGAACTGATCATGATGATCGACAGGCCTTGTTTGACCAGTTCGAACATCAGCTTGTAGATCTCGTACTTGGCGCCGACGTCCACACCGCGGGTGGGCTCGTCGAGGATCAGCACCTTCGGGTTGGGCAGCAGCATCTTGCTGACCACCGCTTTTTGCTGGTTGCCGCCGGAGAGGCCGCGGATCTGCAGGGCCGGCGAGGCCGTCTTGATCCGCATGCGGGCGATCGATTCGTTGATCACCTGCATCTCGGCCTGGGTGTTGATGCTGCCCAGGCGTGCGAAACGCGGCAGGATCGACATGGTGATGTTGGCGCCCACGCCCATCAGCGGCACGATGCCATGACGCTTGCGATCTTCCGGCACCATGCACACGCCCAGGCGCACTGCGTCTTCCGGCGTCTTGATGTTCAGGCGCTTGCCTTCAAGATAGACGTCGCCCGAGCTCTGACCGGGATAGCAACCGAAGATATGCATCGCCAGCTCGGTACGGCCGGCGCCCACCAGACCTGCCACGCCGAGGATCTCGCCCTTGCGCAGCTGGAAGGAGACGTTCTTCACCCGCAGGCGTGAGGGATTGTTCACATCCTTGCAGACGATGTTCTTCGCTTCGAAGACCACGTCGCCGATCGGGTGCGGTTCGCGCGGGAAGAGGTTGCTGATCTCGCGACCGACCATCATCGTGATGATCTCGTTGGTCGTGATGTCGGCCATCGGCTTGGTGCCGACATGGGTGCCGTCACGGATCACGCTCACGGTGTCGCAGACGGCGGCGACTTCATCGAGCTTGTGGCTGATCATCACACAGGCCACGCCCTTCTTCTTCAGGTCGCGGATGATGTCGAGCAGGATCGCCGTCTCGGCCTTGGTGAGCGAGGAGGTCGGCTCGTCCAGGATCAGCAGCTTGGCTTTCTTGTTGAGCGCCTTGGCGATCTCGATCAGCTGCTGGTGGCCGCCGCCGTAGTGCATCACCGGCAGGGCGACGTTCACATCGGGCATCTTCAGTTCGGCCATCAGCTCTGCGGCGCGCTGGTACATCGCGCCGTAGTTCATGCGACCGCCGGGCAGGGTGATCTCGTTGCCCATGAAGATGTTCTCGGCGACCGAGAGTTGCGGCACCAGCATCAGTTCCTGGTGGATGATGACGATGCCCGCGGCTTCGGTTTCGCGGATCGACTTGGCCTTGAGCTCCTGGCCTTCCCAGAAGATATGGCCGTCCCAGGTGCCGTGCGGATAGACCGCGGAGAGCACCTTCATCAGGGTCGATTTGCCGGCGCCGTTCTCGCCGCACAGGCCGACGCATTCGCCCGGCTTGACCTTGAGACTGATGCCGTTGAGCGCCTTGACACCGGAGAAGTCCTTGACGATGTCGCGCATGTCCAGCAGGTATTCGGACACGATGTCCCTCGCGTTCTTGTGTGTTGCGTTTCCGGACCGGACTCGGGAGTGGCGCCCCCGGGCGTGAGCCCGGTCGGGAAACGCAAGGCGTGAATGGAGCATGGGCGACGGAGGTCCGCCGCCCACGTCTTGCTGCAATGGACAGCCGGCCCGCGAGGGGCCGGCTGCAGGCCGATTACTTCAGGCCGATCTGAGCTGCAGTATAGAAACCGTCGTCAACCAGAACCTTGGCGTTTTCCTTGGTGATGGTCGTCGGGGTCAGCAGCAGGGAGTCAACCTTCTTGGCGCCGTTGTCGAGTTGGGTCGAGAACTTGACCGGGTTGCCCTTGACCAGGTCAACCGACAGCTTGGCGGCTTCGGAGGCGATCAGCTTGAGCGGCTTGTAGACCGTCAGGGTCTGGGTGCCGGCCACCACACGCTTCACAGCGGCGAGGTCGGAGTCCTGACCGGAGATGGCCACCTTGCCAGCCAGGCCTTGAGCGGCCAGGGCCTGGATTGCGCCGCCGGCGGTACCGTCGTTCGAAGCCACGATGGCGTCGATCTTGTTGGCGTTGGCGGTCAGTGCGTTTTCGATGATGGCGAGGGCTTCAGACGGGTTCCATTCCTTCACCCATTGTTGGCCCACGACCTTGATGTCGCCCTTGTCGATGTAGGGCTTCAGGACCTTCATCTGGCCTTCGCGCAGCAGCTTGGCGTTGTTGTCGGTGGGCGAGCCGCCGAGCAGGAAGTAGTTGCCCTTCGGCTTGGCCTTCACGACGCCTTCGGCTTGCATGGCACCGACGCGCTCGTTGTCGAAGGAGATGTAGGCGTCCACATCGGCGTTCAGGATCAGGCGGTCATAGGAGATGACCTTGATGTTGGCCTTCTTCGCTTCCTTGATGGTGTTGGTCAGCACCTTGGAGTTGAAGGGGACGATCACGATCGCGTCGACCTTCTGGGCGATCAGGTTTTCGATTTGCGAGATCTGACGCTGTTCGTTCGCGTCGGCGGACTGCACGCTCACCGTGGCGCCCAGTTGCTTGGCAGCCTCGATGAAGTAGTCACGGTCACGGGCCCAGCGCTCGACACGCAGGTCGTCGATCGAGAAACCGATCTTCGGGTTTGCCTTGTCGGCCAGGGCCGGGGTGGCGGCCAAGGCGGTGCCGACGGCGAAGGCGGCGAGCAGGGCACGGCGGATCGTGTTGGTCTTCATCTATGTCTCCTCTTGTCTTGATTGGCTGCAGGTCCTTGCACAGACCCGCATCGTTTTTCGCTTCCCGGGCAAGGCCGGCGGGGCAGCGGCTCCGGTCGTTCCTGGCTGCGCGAAGCTCGCACTAGCTGGGGAAATCCCGAATAGGGTTAACCCTAATTCAATTCCCGAGCTTTGCCAATGGGGCGATAAGCAAAACTTTCGACCCTGGGTTTGAGATGGATCAGGAGCAGGTTGCGACGAGGGAACCTGCGGGATTTGCGCCCAGCTGCGGGTACGCGGGCAGTCCCCGCCCGCGTTGCGGCTCAGCGCAACGATTCAGACCGCCGTATCAATCCCGGCGCTGGCGACGCAGACCTGCACCCGCCACGAGGGCGGCACCGGCCAGAAGGGCCAGGGAAGACGGTTCGGGCACGTCGGTCGCGGCGCGCTCGACCAGCGGACTGCCCTCGGCGATCGCCAGGAAGGTGCTGTTGTAGCCCTGGAGCGAGTAGTTGAAGAGGGCGAAGTTCAGGTCGCCCGTCCACAGCAGAGTCCAGCTATCCAGACCCGGGAAGGTCGAGCAGCTCGGGCTGCAGTGGCTGCCGAACAGGACCCCGGTCAGGTTGCCGTCGGCATCCAGCGTGAGGCTGCCGGTCTTGGCATTGGCCGTGGTCCAGTGCTGGCCGGCGAAGTCGAAATCCAGGCTGCCGAGCAGACCCAGCCCGGAATGGGTGCCGGCACCCAGGGCGTCGTCCACCGTGAAGCTGCCGCCGTAGCTGCCGCCCGCCAGCGGACCGGCATTGAGCGGAAGGTTGAAGTTGTACGTCACCGGGGCGGCCGAAGCCGCGACCGGAAGGGCACAACCGATTGCGAGCAGTGCGTTGGCGCCGAGGAAACGCAGGGCCGTCCCGAGTTTCCTTGCGCCCCCCAGGGAGGTCGACCGCAGGGATGCGGCGGCCTTGGGGGTGTCCACTTCATGCGTGATACGCATTGATTGTTCTCCGAATGACACGCCTCTAGGAAAGAAAGACGCGCCGACGCGGACGCCGACGCGTTTGGCCGCGGGGCGTATTCGCGGTCGGCGCGGCCTAAGCAGGCGACGTGCCGTCTGACGCGGCGCAGCGTGGCGCCTGCCTTCTGTCACTCAGGCGACAATCTGCCGCAACGCAACATGTAAGACATTCCGACACTGCGGAAATCGGGTCAGAAAACCAGCGGAACGGGGAGGCGGGAAGGGCCGGATTCAGCCCGCGGCTTCGACGCGGCGCTTGAGCGCCAGATTCATCGAAACCGCGCCGTCCATGGCCGCGGTGCGCAGGCGGTGGCCGAACAGCGGGGCCAGCGGCCCGGCGAGGTAGATGGTCTGGTAGAGGCGGGTGTTGCCGTTGGAGCGCTTGCGCAGGCGAAAGCGCTGTTCGGCCACGACCAGTCCTGCGAAGACCAGATTGCCGTGCCAGCGCAGGGAGCGTTGGGACTCGGCGCGGCTCACCTTGGCCCACAGGTCGCGCGGCCCCTTGTTGCTGGCATAACGCACCAGCAACTGACGACCTTCTACCGCCTCGCCACGGATGGCGGGCAGCATCGGGTTCCATTCGGGATAGCTGGCGAAATCGGTGAGGATCGCCCAGACCCGGTCGGGGGGCGCGTCGATCGCGATTTCGGTTTCGATCTGCTGCATGAAGGGAAAGGCTGCGCAATGCAAACGTCCTGCGCAGTCTAACCGCCGTCAGCCTTGGCCAGCGCCTCCGTCCGTCGGTTTGGAGGCGTATGTCGCGGCGTTCTGCACGCGCTCTGCGACGCGGGCGAGGATCTCGCGCTTCGTGGTGGCGTCCGCGCCAGACCAGGCGGCGATCTCGTCCAGGGTGCGCAGGCAGCCGAGGCAGAGCCGGCCTTCCTCGTCCAGCCGGCACACGCCACGGCAAGGCGAGGCGGGTTCCTCGCTCACGCCTGGGCTTCGCGCCGGCGCCGTGCGCGCAAGGCGCGCGTGCTGCGTGCCACCGGCTCGCGGCCGAGTGCGTCGTAGATGAATCCCGCGGCGTCCACCAGCGCGTCCAGGCTGACGCCGGTCTCGATGCCCAGTCCGTCGAGCAGGTACACCACATCCTCTGTGGCGACATTGCCGGTCGCGCCCGGCGCATACGGACAACCGCCCAGGCCGCCGACCGAGGCGTCGAAGCGGGCGACGCCGAAGTCCAGTGCGGTGAGCAGGTTGGCGAGCGCCTGGCCGTAGGTATCGTGGAAATGACCGGCGAGCCGGCTGGCCGGAACGCGCCTGCACAGGAGCTCGAACAGCCGCGCCGTGCTCCCGGCGGTGCCGGTGCCGATGGTGTCACCCAGGCTCACCTCGTAGCAGCCCATCTCGAGCAGGCGCTCGGTCACGCGCAACACCTGCTCGGGCGCGACCTCGCCCTCGAAGGGACAGCCCAGTACGCAGGAGACATAGCCGCGCACGCCAACGCCGGCGGTGGCCGCGGCGTCCATCAGTGGCGCGAAGCGGTCCAGGCTCTCGGCGATCGAGCAGTTGATGTTCCGCTGCGAAAAGCGCTCGCTCGCCGCGGCGAACACCGCCACATCGCGTGCGCCAGCCGCCAGCGCGGTCTCGAAGCCCTTGAGGTTGGGCGTCAGCACCGGGTAGCGCACGTCGGGCCGGCCGCGGCCTTCCTGCATCAGCGCACGCATCACCGCCTCATGGTCGGCCATCTGCGGCACCCACTTGGGTGAGACGAAGGCGGTGGCCTCGATCTCGCGCAGGCCGGCGTCGGCGAGGCGCTCGATCAGGCCCAGCTTGATTTCCGTGCTGACGGCTTGCGCCTCGTTCTGCAGGCCGTCGCGCGCACCGACCTCGACCAGGCTGACATGGCTCGGGCGGCTCATGCGGCTTCTCCTGCCGCCTCTGCCCCTGCGATGTCAAAGACCAGTGCCTGCGCCACGACGCCGCGCGTGCGGGCGACGAAAACCTGATGGGCAGGGTGGACCAGGTAGGCGTCGCGTGCGGCGGCATCGGCAAAGCCCATCACGAAGCCATGCTCGTAGCCGTGGCCCAGGCCCTCCGGACTCAGGTTAGGGCCGTCCTCGAACTCACGGACGTCCGGGATCTGTGCAGGCAGGGCGCGGAAGGCCGCGATCAGCGCTTCACGCGCGGCGGTCGGAGCTTCCGCCTCGAAGCGGAAGAGGACGATGTGTCGAATCATGGCTGCAATTTCAGTAAGCGCGCTGGCGGTCCACGATACCGCTGACCGGCAGCCCGGCCTCCAGGCGCGCGATCTTGTCGGCGACCTGCGCGGCACTCAGAGGCAGTTGGGTGCGTGCGGCGATATGCGGCGTGATGGTGATCGCCGGATGCTTGCGGAAGGGATGTGTGGGCGGCAAGGGCTCCTCGCGGAAGACGTCGAGCAGCGCGGCGCCAGGGCGGCCCCGTTCGAGCGCCGCGAGCAGGGCTGCATCGTCGATCGCCGACCCGCGCCCCGCGTTGATGAGCAGGGCGCCCGGCGCGAGGTGCGCGAGCGCGCCGGCGTCGATCAGGTTCTCGGTTTCCGGCGTGTGCGGCAGCAGGCAGACGAGGACGTCCAGATCCTGCAGGAAGGCCGCGAAGCCCGAAGCGCCATGAAAGCTATGGACGCCCGTCATCGCCTCGCCCTCGCTGCGACGCCAGGCGCGCAGGACAAAGCCGTGCGGACGCAGGGCCTCTGCCACGGCACGGCCGAGTACCCCGAAGCCGGCGATGCCGATGCGCGCGGCGATCGGCGGCGGCCCGCGCAGGGCGGACCAGTCGTCGGCGTCGCGGGCGCAGCGGGCCAGTCGTTCGAAGTCACGCAGGTGCCGCAGCACGCCCCAGCTCACATAGCCGGCCATCTGCGCGGCGAGGCCGGCATCTTCGAGCCGGATCAGCGGCACCTGTGCGGGCAGGTTGGGGATGCCAAGCAGGCCTTCGACTCCCGCACCCATCGCGAAGATCGCACGCAGGTCCGGCTGCGCCGCGAAGAGTTCGGCCGGCGGATTCCAGAGCAGGGCGTAGCGGCAGGACGGCGCATCCGGCCAACCATGCAGCTGCAGTGCAGCGGCTTCCGGACCGGCGGCGGCGAAGGCCTCGCGCCAGCGTTCAAGCGGGTAGCTGCCATGGACCAGTACGTCGACGCTCATGGCTTTGCCTCGAAATCCAGCAGCAGCACGCCCTCGGCCACGGCTTCGCCAAGCCGTACGCGATAGCCCCGCAGCGTGCCTGCGCACGGCGCGCGCAGGCTGTGTTCCATCTTCATCGCTTCCATGACCGCGAGTATCTCGCCGCGCGCGACCTCCTGTCCCGTCTGTGCGGGCAGGGCGACGATCCGGCCCGGCATCGGCGCGCGGAAATCGGCGCGCGTCGCAGCGCTGGCATCGATGCGGGCGAACGGGTCTTGCAGATGGAAGCTGCGTGCGACCGGATCGCCCGGCAGGAAAAGCGCCACCCGGTCGGGTCCGAAGAAGACGCGTGCGTTGAGCTGTTCCGCATCGATCTGCGCGCGCAACTGCTCGCCGCCAAGGGAGCCGCCGATGCGCAGCTCCCGCCCCGCATGACGCAGCAGATAGTGGTCGGCGGCGTAGCGGATCTGCACCGTTTGCGCGGCTTCCTGATTGCACCAGGCGAGCTCGCGCTGGGCGTGTCCGGCCAGCCGCCAGCCGTCGCGCGCGGCCCAGGGCGAATCATCCGCGGCGGCCGCGGCCTCGTGCAGGAGCCAGGCGAGGCTCGCGAGCGCGAGCAGGCGCGTGTCGCTGGCGGCAGGGGACGACACGAGTCCGGGCAGGATCTCGCCCAGGGTCTGCGTGTTCGCCTGCGCGGCAATGAAGACCGGCGCCTCCAGCAGGCGCGCGAGGAAGCCGAGGTTGTGTTGCGGCCCCAGGATGCGGGTCTCGCGCACGGCCTGACTCAAGTGCTGCAGCGCCTCGTCGCGGCTGCCGCCCCAGGCAATCAGCTTGGCGAGCATGGGATCGTAGTGGGTGCTCACCACGTCGCCAGCGTCGACGCCGCTGTCCGCCCGCAGGCCCGGAATCTCGGCGAATCGGAGCTGTTCCAGCCGTCCGGCCGAAGGCAGGAAGCCGCGCGCAGGATCCTCGGCATAGACGCGGGCCTCGATCGCATGGCCGTGGCAGACGATCTGGTCCTGGCGCAAAGGCAGCGGCTCGCCCGTTGCCACGCGCAGTTGCCAGGCCACGAGATCCTGGCCGGTGATGCACTCGGTGACGGGATGCTCGACCTGTAGCCGGGTGTTCATCTCCATGAAGAAGAAGCGTCCGTCGGGCGCGAGCAGGAACTCGACCGTGCCGGCGCCGACATAATCGACCGCGCGCGCGGCGCGGATCGCGGCCTCATGCAGGGCGGCGCGGGTCCCTGCGTCCACGCCGGGCGCGGGCGCTTCCTCGATGATCTTCTGGTGGCGGCGCTGCAGCGAACAGTCGCGCTCGAAGAGGTGCACGCAGTGGCCCTGCGTGTCCGCGAAGACCTGGACCTCCACATGGCGTGCCTGCGCCAGATAGGGTTCGAGCAGCACGCCCTCGTCGCCAAAAGCGGCGCGCGCCTCACGTCGGCAGGCAGCGAGCGCGGCATCGAAGTCGGCCATGCTCTCCACCACGCGCATGCCCTTGCCGCCACCACCCAGGCGCGGCTTGATCAGCAGCGGGAAGCCCAGCCCGCGGGCTGCGGCGGCGAGCGTCGCGGGGGCCTGATCCTCACCACGATAGTCCGCCAGCACCGGCACGCCGGCCTCGACAATGCATTGCTTGGCCCGGCTCTTGTCCCCCATCAGGCGGATCGCCGCAGCGGGCGGGCCGATGAAGACCAGGCTGGCCGCGGCGCAGGCCTCGGCGAAATCCGCGTTCTCGGAAAGAAAGCCGTAGCCCGGATGCACTGCCTGGGCGCCGCTGGCGCGGGCAGCCTCGATCAACGCGGGAATCGACAGGTAGGAGGCGGCAGCTTCGGCCGGACCGATGCGGATCGCCTGGTCGGCGAGGCGGACGTGGCGCGCTTGCACGTCGGCATCGGAGAAGACCGCGATCCCGCGCAGGCCCAGCGCCTTCGCGCTGCGCAGGATGCGGCATGCGATCTCGCCCCGATTGGCGATCAGGACGCTGTCAAAGGGCCTCATGGCGCAAAACCTTGCGCCTTTGCGCCGATGCCCGCAAGTCGCGGCGGCGCCGGTTTCGTGGGCCTCGTTTGCTTTTGCAACGCTGTTGCAAATACAATCCATACCCATGAACACCACCCACGATCTCGCCCAGCTCCTGCGCGAACGCGGCGCCCGCGTGACGCCGGCGCGTCTGCGCGTGCTCGCCCTGCTGCGCGGCGCGGATCGCGCGCTCTCGCATCACGAGATCGAGGAGCGGCTGATGGACGGCACCCCGGTCGATCGGGTGACGCTCTACCGGGTGCTGGACTGGCTGGTGGACCAGGGCCTGGCCCACAAGGTGGCCGATGAGCAGCGGGTGTTCCGTTTCTCGGCCGCCAGCAAGGCGGACCTGCCGCATGGCAGCCACGCCCATTTCGTCTGCGACGACTGCGGCAAGGTCTTCTGCCTGGAAGAAGTGGCGCCCACCGCGCCGCGCCTGCCCGATGGCTTTGCCAGCACGCAGGTCGATTTCTCCGTTCACGGCCACTGCGCCGCCTGCAATGTTTCGGGAGCACCGAAGTGAGCCAAGCCCAGAGCACGACCGAATCCCACGCAGGGCACTCGCATGCGCACGCACATCATGAGCATGGCGAGAACTGCCGTTGGGACCGCCTGGGCATGTTCGCCTCGGCCGCTTGCCTGATCCACTGCCTGGCGCTGCCGCTGCTGATTCCGGTCATCCCCCTGCTCGCGCTGATCCCGCACGGCGGCGTGCACCTCTTGCTGATCATCCCGGTGATCGCGCTCTCGCTGCTCGCTTTCATCCCCGGCTTCCGGCGCCATCGCTCGCTGGACGTGATCGCGCTGGCCCTGGGCGGCGTAAGTCTGTGTTCCGCCGCGGTGATCGCCGAGACCTTCTTCGGCATCGAGTCGCTGGACGTGCCGCTTACCGTGGCCGGCGGCCTGCTCCTGGTGAGCGCGCATGCGCTCAATCTGCGCCGCACCCGGCGCTGGGCCCAGGCCTGCGCGGCCTGATCGGACGATCCGTTCCGCGCGCCGATGCTGCGTTCGCTGCTGCGCCGCGCACACCTGCTGTCACTCGCGCTGCTCTTCGCAGCGCTGCCGCTGCTGCAGCCGCTGCATGAGCGCGCCCACGTCGAACTGCGCTGCGAAAGCAGTGCAGACGGCTCTGGCGAGCGCGACTGCAAGCACCATCGCACCACCTGTTCCTTCGAGCTGGGCCTGAACCAGCTCGCCTCCGTGCTGCCCGGTCTGGCTGCGACCTGGGTTGCACTCGCACTCGTCTTCACCGTCTTCGCCCGCCGTCATGCCGAGTGGCAGGCCGAAACACTCCGGCATGTCTTCGCGCGCGGCCCACCCGCGCCGCTTCTCGCCTAGGGCCATCCTTTTCCCGTAGTGCCTGGCATGCCTCCGCGATGCGGGGTGCGCGTGCGCGTGGCCATGTGCTTGCGTGCTTCGCGCGGCGTTCTGCCATGCACTGCGGGAATCGGTTCCGGCCCTGCATCGGGCGTCTTCGGACGTCTCGCCGACCGGCCTTGTCGCCGGCTCGGTCTCCCTGTTTGCCGGTGGCAACGCTGCCGGCGCATACCCGCGAGAAGATTCATGAGCCAGTTCCCCCGCTTCACGGTGCAGGGCCGTACGCCCGCGCCGGCCCTTCGCAAGCCCTCGTCCCCCTTTGCCGCTCGCGCGCCGCGCGAGCAGTCCGTTCTCCTGATCCGCCGCAGCCTCCTCGGCCTCGCCATTGGCGCCGCCTTGCCGGCGTTTGCGCAGGAGACGCCGCAAGCGCCCGAAAAGGAACTCAAGGAAGTCGTCGTCACCGGCAACCCGCTCGGCAGCGAGGCCGGCGATCTCGCCGCGCCGGTATCCGTGCTCGGCGGCAAGGCCCTGGTGCAGAAGCGCGAAAGCACCCTGGGCGAGACCGTGTCCGGCCTGCCCGGCGTGAGCTCCACCTATTTCGGTCCCAACGCCAGTCGGCCGGTGATCCGCGGCATGGATGGCGATCGCGTACGCATGCTGGAAGGCGGCGTGGGCGCGGCGGATGCGTCCAGCGTTTCCTACGACCATGCGACCACCATCGACCCGCTGGTGGTGGAGAAGATCGAGGTCCTGCGCGGGCCGGCGGCCCTGCTCTATGGCGGCAACGCGGTGGGCGGTGTGGTCAATGCGCTCGACGGTCGCATCCCGACCGAATCGCCCGAAGGCGTCAGCGGGCGCGGTGAGATGCGCCTGGGTGGCGCGGCCGACGAGCGCGGCGGCGCGGCGATCCTGGAGTTCGGCGACACCCACTACGCGGTGCATGCCGACGGATTCTCCCGCCATACCGATGACCTGCGCATTCCCGGTGCCGCGGTGTCCGATCGCCTGCGCACGCGTATCGACGCGGGCGAGGCCGAGGTCTCTGATGCCGTGGCCGCGGCGGACGGGCGCCTGCCTGCGTCGTCCTCGTCCACCAAGGGCGGCGCGCTGGGTGGCTCGGTGCTGGGCAACTGGGGCTACGCCGGGCTGTCGTACTCGCGCTTTGACAGCAACTACGGCGCCGTGGCCGAGCCCGACGTGCGCATCGACATGAAGAGCGAGCGGGTCGACTTCGCCGGCGAATGGCGGGCGCCTTTCGCCGGCATCAGCAAGCTCGCGGCCAAGCTGCGCCACAACGACTACGAGCATGTGGAGCTGGAAGGCGGCGAGACCGGCACGCGCTTCGCCAGCCGCGGTTGGGAAGGCCGGCTGGAGGCGACGCATGCGCCGATCGGCCGCTTTACCGGCGCCTTCGGCCTGCAGTGGGGCGACCAGGATTTCTCCGCCCTCGGCGAGGAAGCCTTCGTGCCCAAGACGCGCACCCGCAACACCGCCGGCTTCCTGCTCGAAGAGGCGAACGTGGGCGACTGGAAATTCTCGCTGGGCGGCCGGATCGAAAACAGCCAGGTCGACAACGAGGGCGGCGAGCGCTTCGATCCGGCGGATTCGCGCAGCTTCGACATGGCCTCCGGCGCTTTCGGCGTGGTCTGGAACTTCGCGCCCGAATGGGCCCTTGCGAGCAACCTGACGCATAGCGAACGCGCGCCGACCTTCTACGAGCTCTACGCCAACGGCCCCCATGTGGGAACCGGCGCCTACGAGGTCGGCGACCGCAGCCTCTCGGTCGAGCGCTCCAATGCCCTGGACCTGCAGCTGCGCTTCAAGCGGGCCTCCGGCTTGTCGGCCAGTGTGGGCGCCTACCTCACCCGCTTCGCCAACTACGTGGCCCTGTCGCCCACGGGCCAATCGCGCGGCACCGACGGCAGCTACAACCCCGCGCCGGACGAGGAGTCGCTGCCTGAATACGCGTATGCCGCCGTGCCCGCGCAGTTCGCCGGCCTCGAAGGTGAGGCGCGGATTCCGCTGGCCGACGGCGCCCTGGGCCGCTATGCGCTCGGGCTGACCGGAGACCTGGTGCGCGCCAAGCAGCGCGACACCGGCGAGGCATTGCCGCGGATTCCGGCAGCACGTCTGGGCGCTGCCCTGGATTGGGATCACGCGGCCTGGGGTGCGCGGCTCGAAGTCCAGCACGCCTTCGCCCAGGATCGCGTCGCCGAGAACGAACTGCCCACCGACGGCTACACCCTGCTCAACCTGAGCGTGAGCTACCGGATGCAGGCAATCGGCGGCACCTGGGACGTGTGGCTCAAGGGCAGCAACCTTACCAACGCCGAGGCCCGCAACGCGACCTCCTTCCTCAAGGACATCGCGCCGCTGGGCGGTCGTGCCGTGCTGCTGGGGGTGCGGGCCGACTACTGAGCGAGGGGCTTGCTGCGACGCAGCCCCGCATCGCGGGCTCCCCGTGAGTCCGCGATGTCCGCTTGTGAGGAAGGCCCTGGCGCGATCCGCCGGAATCGAGATCCCTTTGACAGTTCGCAAGACCCGGTCCGCGTCGCGAGCCTAAGTTGTGGCGCTCCTGGTTTGTTTCGGCCTGCCGAACTGGATTGCCCATGAATACCTCAAGGCTTCAACGATTCCTGTCGCGCGCGGCGCTAGCGCTGGCGATGAGCGCGACCACCATTGCCCACGCGGCGGCGCCGATGGTGGAACTCTTCAAGAACCCCTACTGCGGCTGCTGCACCAAGTGGGCCGAGCACATGCGTGCCGCGGGCTTCGCCATCAGGATCACCGAAGTGGCGGATACGGCGAGCGTGCGGCAGCAGTCCCGCATCCCCGACAAGGCGGCGAGCTGTCATACCTCCAAGGTCGGGGGCTATGTCCTCGAAGGGCATGTGCCGCCCGCCGACGTGCAGCGGCTGCTACGCGAGAAACCCAAGGCACTTGGTCTGGTCGTCCCGGGCATGCCTGCGGCTTCGCCCGGCATGGACATGGCGGACGGCGGCCCGTACGAAGTCCTGCTGCTGAAGGCGGACGGGACGACGACGGTGTTCTCGCGCCACTCGGGCAAGTAGGCGCGCCGGGGGAGCCGCGGCTCGTCGTCGAGTGCGGCGAGGATCGCGTTCGGCCTGTTGCTGCTGTCGAGTCGAGGAAGCTCGGAGAGTCGAGTCCCGGTCGGAGCTGGAGCTGCTCGCGTTGGCCCGCCGCGCGACGCCCAAAAAAAACGCCCCGGCGGGCCTCGCCGGGGCGTTTTGCTTCGCACGTCCTGATCCTTCGTCGGGCGCCAGGCCGCGGCGTCTTCCGGAGCGACCTTGGGCCTGCGCTCAGTAGGCGAGCGTGAAGCGGCGGCGCGGATGCTTCGGGTTTTCCAGCTCATCCACCATCGCGACCGCGTAGTCGCCGGTGGTGATGCGGCTCTTGCCCGCGGCGTCAACCACCAGATCGTCGAGCCCGAGGCGGAAATCGCCTTCCTTGCCGCCCGGCTCGATCAAGGCGGCCGGACTCAGCATCGTCCAGTCGAGCGTGGGTTCGTCGCGCAGCATGTGCAGGAAATCGCGCGTGCCTTCTGCGCCCGGACGCCATTGGGCGGGGAATTCGGGGTTGTCGAGCACCTGCACGCCGGGCGCGACCTGAAGACTGCCAGCACCGCCCACGGTCAGCAGGCGCGGGACGCCGGCCGCCTTGGTGGCGTCGATGATGCTGCGGCCGCCGGCGGCCATGCGCTGGCGCACGTCGTCGCCGTCATGGCCGGGGTTGTAGGAAGCCAGGACCACGTCATGCCCCTTCAGCGCTTCGGTCAGGGCCGCGGTGTCGAGCAGGTCCACCGCCTTGCCGGTCAGGCGATCGTGCTGTTGCAACTTGGCCGGGTTGCGCACGAGGGCGGTGACGCTGTGGCCACGCGCCAGGGTTTCCTGCAGCAGGGCGCTGCCGATGTAGCCGGTGGCACCGATGAGAGCGACTTTCATGCTGTTCTCCTTGGGATTCGTCGATTTGCGTGCAGCCACTTTATCGACTTAACAATTCGCCGATAAGTCCGCCTAGACTGGAATCTTTGTTTAGCTGGACTGCACAATCATGGATCAGCTCCGTCGCATGGCGATCTTCGCGCGGGTGGTGGATTGCGGCTCCATGAGCGCCGCGGCACGCGAGCTGGAGATGACGACCTCTGCCGTGAGCCAGCAGATCCGCGCGCTGGAGCAGAGCACCGGCGTGACCCTGCTGCATCGCTCCACCCGCAGGCTCACGCTCAGCGAGGCGGGCGTCGGCTTCTACCAGGGGTGCGCCGAGATGCTCGCGGCCGCCGCCCGAGCGGAACAACGCCTGGCCGAACTGCGCGATGCGCCCGTGGGCGAGCTGCGTGTCGCCGCCCCCGCGAGCTTTGCGGGCGAGCACCTCGCGCCCGCGCTGGCCGATCTCCTGCGTGCCCACCCGCGCCTGCAGCTGCGGATCTTCGCCGGTGACGAACGCATAGACCTGATCGAAGCGCGGATAGATCTGGCGATCCGCGTCGGCCGGCTTGCCGACTCCAGCCTCGTGGCGCGTCCGCTGGCGCAATGGCCGGAGCTGCTTTGCGCGGCGCCGGCCTACCTCGCGCAATTCCCCTCGCTCAAGTCGCCCGAGGATCTGTCTGCGGTGGAAGGCCTGGTGCTCACGCCGCTGGGCGAACCGCAGACCATCGAGCTCTCCCGCGGCGACGAGATCCGTCGCGTGCGTTTCGCAGGCCGCATCGCCGGCAACAACCAGCAGGCACTGCTGCAGTTCACCCGGCAGGGCCTGGGCGTCTCGCGCCAGGTCGAGACCGACGTGGCGGCCGATCTCGCCAGCGGACGCGTCATGCGGGTGTTGCCGGAATGGTCGCTGGCGCCGGTCGGGGTCTGGGCGATTACCCCGCAAAGAGAGGCGCAGCCGGCCAAGGTGCGCCATGCGATCGAGGCCCTGCGCCAGTACCTCGCGGGTCGCAGCCCGGCCGCGGTCCTGACGCCGGGTGGGGCCTGAACGGGTCCGCAATCTCGATTGCGCAGCGCAATATCTCATCCGGGATAAGCGCTATTGCAAAAGCGCGGCGAAAGGGGTGAAAACCCAGGAAAACAGTTATGTGTTCATGCATTCGAGATACTTGATACGCATTGCGCATCGCAATAACTGTCTGTCCAGGCATCGAACTACGGCGTAAAATTCGGGAAAACCCGTAGCGACTTGCGCGGGTCGTTTCACAACCAATAGGCCACAAGCCGCCCCCTGGAGTTTTCCCGATGTCCCCGTTCTTCCGTCGCAGCGTGCTCCGTGCCAGCCTGCCGCTCCTCGGTCTCGTCGTCGCCCTGCCGCTGCAGGCCGCCGATACCCTGGAGAAGATCCGCCAGACCAAGACCATCACCCTCGGCAACCGCGAGGCGGCCCGTCCCTTCTCCTACCTCGACGCCGACAAGAAGCCGGTCGGCTACTCGGTCGAGCTGTGCCAGCGCGTGGTCGAATCGGTGAAGAAGGAACTCAAGCTGTCCGATCTGCGGGTGAACTACGTGACCCTCTCGGGCGCGGAACGCATCCCCAAGCTGCAAGACGGCACGGTGGACCTCGAGTGCGGCTCCACCACCAACACCAAGGCGCGTCAGCAGAAGGTGGACTTCAGCTACACCATCTTCGTCGCCGGCATGAAGATCCTCAGCGCCGACGCCAAGCTGCAGCAGCCCGACGGCCTGGCCGGAAAGAAGGTCGCGATCAGCAAGGGCACGACCTCGGAAAAGCTCTTCACCGAACTGCGCGACTCCGAGCTGGCATCGATGCAGTTGGTTACCTACCCGAGCAACGCCGAAGCGATGAAGGCACTGCAGAGCGGCGCGGTCGCCGCCTTCCCGCAGGACGACGTGCTGCTCACCGGCATGCTCGCCGGCCAGGCCGACGCCAAGCGTTTCCGCCTGACCGACAACTATCTGTCGATCGAGCCCTACGCGATCATGGTCCGCAAGGGCGACGACAAGCTGCTTGCGATCGTGGACCGCACCCTGCAACAGCTCTACGCCAGCGGCGAGATCAACACGATCTACAACCACTGGTTCGAGACCGACGCGCTCAAGGTGCCGATGTCGCGCCTGCTGCGCGAATCGATCTCGCGCCCGACCAAGGAAGCCGCCATCGCCCGCGTCCTGGGTTACACGCTCTGATCGCTACCCGCGACTCGGTATGAAGCAAAAGGCCTGCAGCGATGCAGGCCTTTTGCTTTTTGCTGCGCTAAAGCCGAAACGCGTGCAGGGCTCGTTTCGAGCGGGCCGAGGCCGCGCCGAGAAGCGCAGCGGTATCGGCGTACCGCGAGCATCGCGGGCACGGGATCGGCCCGCGCAGCAGGCTCCTGCGCACCTTTCAGAGGGGGCGGAAGCGGAAGAGTTGTACCAGGCGGCCGTTCTCCAGACTGTCGCCGAAGACTTCGCCGATCGAGTGATACCAGTTGCCCTGGTAGATCACCAGGCGGTTGAAGCGCATCGGCAGTTGCACCGTGGCTTCCCATTCGTTGCGGCGCGCGGCCAGCCGGTTGAAGGGCAACACGCTGTCGCGCGGCAGGTGTTTGCGCTGGAAGGCGGCGAAGTCGGCGAAGCCTTGTTCGGCCAGCGCCTCCGGGCTGGGCCGGCGATCAAAGCCGGTGGCCTTGTGGCGCCAGAAGAGCGTGCCGCCGCGCACATGTTCCGGCGGGGTCAGGTAAAGCACCGCGGCGTAGTCGTCGGGATGGCGGTCGTCCTCGCTGTCGACATGGATGTCGGTGCGGGCGGTCGATTCGCCGAAGCTCACGCGGAAGGCGCCGTTGTCCGGCGAGATCCACTTGATCGGCCTGCCGATCGCCGTCGCGATCACCTGCATGATCGGCGTGACCTCTTCGCCCACCGTCTGCACGCCGGGGAAGTTCTGGCCCGAATACGCCTCCTTGTTGAAGTGGCGTTGCAGTGCCATCTCGCGATAGGCGTAGGGGTCTTCCAGCACGTCGTCCACGATATGCAGATCGCGTTCGCTGACGAAGCGATCCAGCGCGCCACGATGCTCGCGCAGGTCGACCGTGAGCAGGGATTCCGGCGGCAAGGTGGCCGCGGGGCGGGCAAAGCGCGAATCGGGCTCGGCATGGCCAACCCGCAGGTCCGGCGCGAGGGCGGGGCGCAGGGCCACGGCCTTGCGGCTCGCGTCGAGCGCGCCTTCCACGTCGCCAGCGCCGAAGCGCGCGAGGCAGAGATCGCTCCACACCTCGGCGCGCTGCGGCTGCTCGCGCGCCAGGCGTTCGAAGGCGTCCGTCGCGGCGATGAAGCGCCCGTTGCGGTAGAGCTCGCCGCCGGCGCGTGCCCGCAGCGTGGCATCCAGGTCCGCGAGGCGCACCGTCTTCTCCAGCGTGCCGAGGCCGCGCTGGACTTCGCCCACCAGCAGGAGCGCGGCGCCAAACTGGAACTGCGTGTCGCCGTCCCAGGGCAGGGCGGTCGCTGCGGCGGAGAGTTCGGTGAGGCCGGCCTGGCGCATGCCTGCATCGAGCAGGGCGAGGCCGAGGAACTTGTGGACGATCGCCAGGCGCGGGTTCTTCTTCAACAGGCCCTGGTACAGCTCGACCGCGCGGGCGGCCTGGCCACCCTGTTGGAGCTGCATGGCTTGGTCGACGACCTTGCGGATGGCGGGTGCAAGGGCTGCCAGCGGATTGGCGACGGCGGCTCTGGCCATTGGATTTTCCCCTTTGGCGCCATGCCATTGGCATTTATGGCGCGAATGCTCTGTCTCTGCCGGCTGGACGGACGAAGCCCGACAGGGCGCCCGTGCGGCAACGTGTTTTCTTCTGGTCTTGTCTGGACGGTGCTCGGTCCCCCGCGCGTCTTTGCGCGCGACGGCCGCTCATCTCGGGAGGCGCCACCGCTACGGCGAGGCAGCGGCGGGCGGTGTTTCGTGGCCGCGCGAGTCTGGTCTATGCTTGCGCTTCATCGCCAATGAAGCTTACGTATATCTCCCATGCAGCCCGTGCATGATCTGCGTCGCATCGACCTCAACCTGTTGGTCGTGCTCGACGCGCTGTTGCAGGAACGCCACGTCTCGCGCGCCGCCGAACGCCTGGCCATGACCCAACCCGCCGTCAGCCATGCGTTGAGACGGCTGCGGCAATTGCTGGACGATCCGCTACTCCTGCGCGGGGCCGGCGGGTTGCGGCTATCGACCAAGGCGGCCGCGCTGCAGCCCTTGCTGGTGGAGGCGCTGGACTGTGTCCGCGGTCTCGTGAGCTGTGAGCGCTTCGACCCGACCACGGCGAAACGCCAGTTCCACCTGGGCATGTCGGACCACGGCGTACGGATGCTGCTGCCACGCCTGGTGCAGACCCTGCGCGCCGAGGCGCCGGGCATCGATCTGATCGTCACGCAGGCCGCGCGCGACACCATGCTGCGGCAGGTGCTCGCGGGCGAGCTGGATCTTGTCGCGAGCGTGTTCAGCGAGGTGCCGCCCGGCCTGCGCTCACGCTTGCTGCATAGCGATCGTTTCGTCTGCGTCGCCGACGCCAGCCATGCCAGCGACATGCCGGTGCTGACCCTGGACCGCTATCTCGCACGTCCGCACTTGATGGTGTCCCTGGGCGGCTCCGCCTATAGCGCGGTCGATGGCTGGTTGACCTCGCAGGGCCTGCAGCGGCGGATCGCCACCGTGGTCCCGCACTTCACGGTGGCACCCGAGCTGGTGCGCGGCACCGACCTCTTGCTGACCCTGCCGCGCCGCGTCCTGCAGGCGGTGCGCACGGCGGGCCTGTCGATGTGGGAACTGCCTTTCGCCCTGCCGCCGCTGGAGTTCGTGGCGGTGTGGAATGCCGAACTCGACATGGACGAGGGCCACGCCTGGTTGCGCGAAACCCTGGTGCGCCTGGTCAGCGTCTGTAACCCGGAAGAGCTGGAAGCGATCGCCTGAGTCGCACATAAACACAAACAACCCGCGCCCGCGTGCTGGCGGCTCGTGGAGGAGCGTGGAGTCGGATCGGGCCAGGTCGTGCCCGACGCCGACTCCCACGCGGCCTTACTTCTTGCGGTGCGCCGCCCGTTCCTTGAGGAAACTCGAGAGCGCCCGGCCGGTATGTGTCTTCGCTTTGAGACACTGCTTCACCGGCCCGGCGAAGACGATGCGCCCGCCGCCGTCACCGCCTTCGGGCCCGAGGTCGATGATCCAGTCCGCCTCGGCCATCACGTCGAGGTCGTGCTCGATCACCAGCACCGAGTTGCCCGCATCCACCAGGCGATGCAGCACCAGGATCAGCTTGGCCACGTCCGCCATGTGCAGGCCCACGGTCGGTTCGTCGAGCACATAGAGCGTGTGCGGCTGCTTGAAGCGCGAGGCGCGCGCGGCCGGATCGGTCTTCACCTTGGCGAGCTCGGTCACCAGCTTGATCCGCTGCGCCTCGCCGCCCGAAAGCGTGGGCGAGGGCTGGCCCAGGGTCAGGTAGCCGAGCCCCACGTCCTGCAGCAGCTTGAGCGGATGGCTGATGCCCGGATGCGCGGCGAAGAAGTCCACCGCCTCGTCCACTTCCATCGCCAGCACGTCGGCGATGTGCTTGCCGCGCCAGGTGGCGGTGAGCGTCTCGCTGTTGAAGCGGGCGCCGCCGCAGACCTCGCAGGGCACTTTCACGTCGGGCAGGAAGCTCATCTCCACCTTCTGCTGACCCTGGCCTTCACAGGCCTCGCAGCGGCCGCCGGAGGTGTTGAAGGAAAAGCGGCCCGGCGCCCAGCCGCGCAGCCGGCTGGTCTCGGAGTCGGCGTAGAGCTTGCGGATAGCGTCCCAGAAACCGATGTAGGTCGCGGGGCAGGAGCGCGGCGTCTTGCCGATGGGAGTCTGGTCGACTTCCAGCACTCGGCCGACTTGGTCGAAGCCGCGGATCTCCTCGCAGCCCACCACCGCGTCGGCGCGCGCCTTGCGGGTCTTGTTGCCAGCCTTCTTTTCGCCCCGGCTTTCACCTTTGTCGCTGACCGAGCCGACCAGGTTGCGCAGGCTCGCATGCAGCACGTCGCGCGCGAGGCTGGACTTGCCCGAGCCGGACACACCGGTGACCACCGTGAGGCGGCCCAGCGGCACGGTCGCGTCCACATCCTGCAGGTTGTGCAGGTGCGCGCCGACCACCTCGATCGCGGGCGTGTCGGCATCCACCGCGCGTGGCGGATGCAAGGGATGCTGCAGCGGTTCGCGCAGCGCGGCGCCGGTCACCGAGGCGGGGTTGGCCTTCAATGCCGCGGCGTCGCCTTCGGCGACGATATGCCCGCCGCGCGAGCCGGCGCCCGGGCCGAGATCAATCACGTGATGGGCGCGGCGGATGGTCTCCTCGTCGTGCTCGACGACCACCACCGTGTTGCCCTTGGCCTCCAGCGCATGGAGCGTATCGAGCAGGAGGCTGTTGTCGCGCGGATGCAGGCCGATCGAAGGCTCATCGAGCACGTAGCAGACTCCACGCAGATTGGTGCCGAGCTGAGCGGCGAGCCGAATCCGTTGCGCCTCGCCGCCGGAGAGCGTGGGCGCGCCGCGGTCCAGGGCGAGATAGCCGAGGCCGACGTCATGCAGGAATGAAAGGCGCGAGGCGAGCTCGGACACGATGTCGCGGCCGATCTCCCCCTCGCGGCCGGCGAGCTTGAGCGACTGCACCCAGCCGGCGAACTGGTCCACCGAACGCTCGGCAAGCTGGGCGATGTTCTCCTCGCGGAAGCGCACCGCGAGCGCGGTCGGATTCAGGCGCTGGCCTTCGCAATCGGCGCAGGTCTCTTCCTCCGCGCCTTCCTCCAGGCCGGCGAATTCCATCTCGCCCTGATCGACTTCCGGGTCCTTGAGCCAGGCTGGGATGGTCACGCCGGTGCCGCAACAGGTCTCGCACCAGCCGTGCTTGGAGTTGTAGGAGAAGAGCCGCGGATCGAGTTCCGGGAAGCTGGTGCCGCAGGTCGGGCAGGCGCGCTTGGTCGAGAAGACCGTGACCTCGCCATCCTCGATCAGGTGCAGCACGCCCTTGCCGAACTCCAGTGCGCGGGCGAGTGTCTCGCGCAGCTCGGCCTCGTTGCGCGCACTGACCTTGAGTGTGGCGACCGGCAGTTCGATCGTGTGCTCCTGGTAGCGGTCCAGGCGCGGCCAAGGCTTGGTCGGTAGCAGCTTGCCGTCCACCCGTAGCGCGTCGTAGCCCTTGCCGTTGGCCCACTTCGCCAGATCGGTGTAGAGGCCCTTGCGGTTCATCACCAGGGGTGCGGCCAGCGTCACTTCGCGGTTCTTCCAGTCACGCAGGATGCGCGCCGCGATCGCGTCCATGCTCTGCGGCTCGATCGCGGCATCGCAGACCGGGCAGTGCTGGGTGCCGAGCTTGACGAAGAGCAGGCGCAGGAAGTGGTGCACCTCGGTGAGCGTGCCCACCGTGCTCTTTCGCCCGCCGCGGCTGGTGCGCTGCTCGATCGCCACCGTCGGCGGGATGCCGAAGATCGCATCCACATCCGGCTTGGCGGCCGGCTGCACGAACTGCCGCGCATAGGCGTTGAGCGATTCCAGGTAGCGGCGCTGGCCTTCGGCGAAGAGGATGTCGAAGGCGAGCGTGGACTTGCCCGAGCCGGAGACGCCGGTCACCACGGTGAAGCGGCGATGCGGGATGTCGACCGAGACGTTCTTCAGGTTGTGCTCGCGCGCGTGGATGATGCTGACGGCATCGCGCCGCGCGGGCTTGTAGCGGCGTGCCGGTTCGGCCACCTTGAGCGCGCGGCCGTCGTTGGCGGCCGCCTTGCCCGCGCCGACCTTGCCGACGGCGGCCGGCGCGCTGATGCGGGCGCGGTAGTCGGCCAGCGCACGGCCGGTGTGCGTGTCGCTCGTGAGCAGTTCGGTGGGCGTGCCTTCGAAGACGATGCGGCCGCCGCCATCACCGCCTTCCGGGCCGAGATCGACCACCCAGTCGACAGCGCCGATCACATCGAGGTTGTGCTCGATCACCAGCACCGACTGGCCCGCGGCGACCAGCTTGTCGAGCGCGCGCAAGAGACGCGCGACGTCGTCGAAGTGCAGGCCGGTCGTGGGCTCGTCGAAGAGGAAGAGCGTGTGGGGTTCTTCCGCCTTTTTGGCGCCGCGGCTGCGTGCCTTGGCAGCCTCGCGCGTGGCGTACTCGGCCAGGTGGCCGGCGAGCTTGAGCCGCTGCGCCTCGCCGCCGGAGAGCGTGGGTACCGGCTGGCCCAGCGTGAGGTAGTCCAGGCCCACGTCGAGCAGGGGCTGCAGCACGCGCGCGATCTCGGTGTCGCCGGCGAAGAAGTCGCGGGCGTCGGCCACGGTGAGTTCCAGCACCTCGGAGATCGATTTGCCGTTGAGCTTGAGCTCCAGCACTTCGGCGCGGAAACGCTTGCCGTCGCAATCCGGGCAGCGCAGGTACACGTCGGAGAGGAACTGCATCTCCACATGCTCGAAGCCGTTGCCGCCGCAGGTGGGGCAGCGGCCGTCACCGGCGTTGAAGGAGAAGGTGCCGGCGGTGTAGCCGCGCTGGGCGGCTTCGGGCAGGGCGGCGAAGCGCTTGCGGATCGCGTCGAAGGCGCCGACGTAGCTCGCCGGGTTGGAACGCGTGGTCTTGCCGATCGGCGACTGGTCCACCATCACCACGCCGGTCAGGGCTTCGACACCCTTGAGGGCGCGATAGCTGCCGGGCGCCTCGGTGGGTTGGCCGAAGTGCTTCTGCAGGGCGGGGTGGAGCACGTCCTGGATCAGGGTGGACTTGCCTGAACCCGACACGCCGGTGATCGCGATCAAACGCGCCAGCGGCAGGGCCAGGTCGACCTCGCGCAGGTTGTGCTGGGCCGCGCCGGTGAGGGTAAGCCGTGGCGTCTTGCGATCCACCGGTCGCACCTCGCGCACGCTATCCACCCGGCGATGGCCGCCGAGGTATTGCGCGGTGAGCGTGTCGGTGGAGAGGCGCAGGGCTTCGGGCGGACCGTAGAAGACGATCTCGCCGCCGCGCTGGCCGGGGCCGGGGCCGATGTCGAGGATGCGGTCGGCGGCGAACATGACGGCGGGATCATGCTCGACCACCACCAGCGAGTTGCCCGCATCGCGCAGCCGCTGCATCACGCCGACGATGCGGTCCATGTCGCGCGGATGCAGGCCGATCGAAGGTTCGTCGAGGACGAAGAGCGTGTTCACCAGCGAGGTGCCGAGCGCGGTGGTGAGGTTGATCCGCTGTACCTCGCCGCCCGAGAGCGTACGGCTCTGGCGATCCAGGGTCAGGTAGCCGAGCCCGACGTCGCCGAGGTAGCGCATGCGGCCGCGAATCTCGCCCATCAGGAGTTCGGTCGCCTGGTCCATCGGCTCGGGCAGGGCGAGCGTGCCGAAGAACTGCTGCGCGCGGTCGATCGGCAGCTGCATGACGTCATGCAGGTTGAGGCCGGGCAGGCTCTCGAGCACGGCGCGGGTGTAGCGCACGCCATTGGGCAGGAAGCGCCCCTCGGGCGCGAGTGCCGCGTCGGCCTCAGCCTTGCTGCCGACGCGCCAGAGCAGGGAGTCGGTCTTGAGCCGCGCGCCCTCGCAGGCGGTACAGGGCGTGTAGGCCCGGTAGCGCGAGAGCAGCACGCGGATGTGCATCTTGTAGGCCTTGGTCTCCAGCCAGTCGAAGAAGCGCCGCACGCCGTACCAGGACTTCTGCCAGGTCTTGAAGTCGGGGTCACCCTCGAAGACCCAGCGGCGGTCCGCATCGGGCAGGTCGCGCCAGGGGATGTCCATGGCCACGCCGCGTTTCTTGGCGTAGCGCGTGAGGTCGTCCTGGCATTCCTTGTAGCTCTCGGTCTGCCAGGGCTTGATCGCGCCCTCGGCGAGGCTCTTGCCTTCGTCGGGGAGGATCAGGCCGGCGTCGATGCCGATCACCCGGCCGAAGCCGCGGCAGACCTCGCAGGCGCCGACCGCGCTGTTGAAGGAGAAATGCGAGGGCGTGGGATCGGCGTAGTGGATGTTGCAGTCCGCGCAGTGCAGGTCGGCGGAGAAGCGCCAGATCTGGGCCTCGGGCGTGTCGGCGATCTCGCCGCCTACATGCACTTCGAGCCGACCGCTGGCCAGCCGGAAGGCCGCCTCCAGCGCTTCCATCACGCGGGCGCGCTCCGCATTGGCGAAGCGCAGGCGGTCGACCACCACCGCCATGGTGTGCTCGCCCACCTGCTGCATGCGGGTGTAGCCCTGCGCCTCCAGCGCCTTGCGGATTTCCTCCGGCTTGAAGTTGGCAGGGATCGCCACCGGTGCCACCAGGGCGAGGCGCGGATCGAGATCCGCGGTGCGCTGCGCGAGCGCGGCGACGATGCTCTCCGGCGTGTCGCGCCGCACCGCCTGGCCGCAGCCGCGGCAATAGAGGTGGCCGCAGCGCGCGAAGAGCAGCTTCAGGTGATCGTTGAGCTCGGTCATGGTGCCGACCGTGCTGCGCGAGGTCCGCACCGGATTGGTCTGGTCGATCGCGATGGCCGGCGGCACGCCATCGATGCGGTCGACCTGCGGCTTGTCCATGCGGTCGAGGAACTGCCGCGCGTAGGGGCTGAAGGTCTCGACGTAGCGCCGCTGGCCTTCCGCGTAGAGCGTGTCGAAGACCAGCGAACTCTTGCCTGAACCCGAGGGGCCGGTGACCACGACCAGTTCCCCGGTGGGGATGTCGAGATCGAGGTTCTTCAGGTTGTTCTGGCGCGCACCGCGGATCTGGATCGCGTCGGAACCGGCGGCGACGGCATCGGACGAATCATCGGAGGGCGGCAGTTCGGAAGGCTTCATGGGGGAGCGGCTTCGGCGGAAAAGAAAGCAAGCGGGAGTCAGGCTGCGGGCAGAAAGGCGACAGGCAGAACCGGCGCGGCAGGTCTGCTTGGAACCCGGGCTTGCGGCAAGGTTCGGACCTCGATCCGCAAGAATACTACTGTATGTAATTACATGTCAGGCGCGGCGGCACGTGGCTGTCGCCGGCTGGCGCGATAATGGCGCCAAGGAGCGATTCATGAGCTATTTCAAGCACCACGTTTTCTTCTGCTGCAACCAGCGCCCGGACGGCGATTCCTGCTGCGCCAACTTCGGCGCGGCCGAACTGCATGCCTACGCCAAGGACCGGATCAAGAAACTCAAGCTCAATGGTGAGGGCAAGGTCCGGATGAACAAGGCCGGCTGCCTCGACCGTTGCGACGAGGGCCCGGTGATCGTCGTGTACCCGGAAGGCACCTGGTACACCTATGTGGACAAGCAGGACATCGACGAGATCATCGACAGCCACATCGTGGGCGGCAAGGTGGTCGAGCGGCTCAAGCTCAAGTGAGGCGGGCCCGATGAGCCAGGCCCTGCCTACCGAAAAGTTGTCCCTCGCCGGCCCGGTCGGCGCGATCGAAGTCCTGCGCGACACGCTGGATGACGCGCACGGCATCGCGCTGGTGGCGCATCCGCACCCGGTCTTCGGCGGCGCCAACACCAACAAGGTGGCGCATACCCTGGCGCGGACCCTGCGCGATCTCGGCTACTGCGCCCTGCGGCCCAACTTCCGCGGTGTCGGTGGTACCGCCGGCTCGCATGACAACGGCGGCGGCGAGACCGAGGACATGCTCGCGGTACTGGACTGGGCCCGCGGCGAATACGGCGCTCGGCCGGTCGTGCTGGCGGGTTTCTCCTTCGGCGCCTTCGTCCAGGCGCGGGTGGCCAGGCGACTTGCCGATGCGGGCCGTCCGGCCAAGCGCCTGGTGCTGGTGGGCACCGCCTCGGGCTTCGTCGAAGGCGCGCGCCAGTACGACACCGAGGCCGTGGCGGCGGACACCATCGTCATCCACGGCAGCAAGGATGAAACGGTGCCTCTGGAAAATGTGCTCGCCTGGGCCGAGCCGCTGGAACTGCCCGTCACGGTCGTAGCGGGCGCGGACCATTTCTTCCATGCCCGCCTGCACATCCTGCGCGACATCGTCGTGCGTGCCTGGCGCGAATAGCGCCGTTTTCCCAGACAGCCGGAGAACGCCATGCAGCTCGTCACCTCGCTCACCAGTCCCTTCGGCCGCAAGCTGCGCGTCATGCTGCTGGAAAAGGGCCTGCCGCATGAGCTGCTGAAGGAAGCCGCCAACACGCCCGGCAGCCGCGTGCCCGAGTTCAATCCACTGGGCAAGGTGCCGGCCCTGGTGACCGATGCTGGCGAGACCCTGATCGAATCCTCGGTGATCGCCGGCTACATCGAGACCCTGAATGCCGCCCCGCGCTTCCTGCCGCTGGATCCGCTGGAGGCAGTGCGGGTGCGTGCGCTGGAAGCACTGGCCGACGGCGTGGCCGATGCCGGCATGCTGGTCTTCAATGAACGCCAGCGTCCGCCCGAGCTGCAGAGCGCCGCCTGGATCGAGCGCCAGTGGACCAAGGTGACGCGAGGCCTGGCCGCGCTGGAGACCAAGGCGCAGGGCCGCACCTGGTTGCACGGCGACGCGATGACGCTCGCCGACATCACCCTGGCCTGCGTGCTGGGCTGGCTGGATCTGCGTTTTGCGCAGGAGAAGATCGGCGAGACCTATCCGGGACTGGCGGCCTGGGCGGCACCGATCGCCGCCCGTGCGAGCTTCCGCGAGACCGAGCCGCCGCGCTGATCGACGCGGTCCCTCGGGCGCGCGCCTCAGCTTTGACCGATCCGATCGGCGCAGCTCAGGCCGGCGGCCGCGCCACGAAGCTGCGTTTGGCGTCGCGCACGAAACCGGCCTGCTCGTAGAAACGCAGCGTGGCCTCATCGCGCGAGCCGGTCTGCAACATCACCTTGTAGCAGCCGAAGTGCCAGGCCTGGGCCAGCGCGCGGTGCAGGACGGCGTGGCCGTAACCCCGCCGCCGATGCGCCTTAGCGGTCACCACGTTCTCGATGACGGCCCAGGGCCGGCCGCCGCGGGTCAGGTTGGGGACAACCACCAGCATGCAGCTCGCGACCAGGCGATGCGCGACGAAGGCGCCGATATAGGACAGGCCGGGATGAGCGAGGCTTTGCTCCCAGATGCGTTCGACATCGGCCGGCAGCGGTGCATCGCTCTCATGCAGATGCAGGTAGAGATCGAGCAGGGCGTCGAGCTCGCCGGCGCGAAGGCGGCGCACTTCCACGCGTTGGGCGGCCGCTGCCGGGGCGTTCATTTGAAGCGGGCCTCGGGTGGGTTGCGCAGGCGCCAGGCCGCCATCGCCCGTTCGTGTTCGGCGCGGGCGGCGTTGTAGCGCTCCCAGACGCACAGCTCACCGCATCCGCTTTCGCAGCATTCGCCGTCGTGCGGTGGCTCCGGCGGCTCGGGCGCGGGATCAAAAGGGTCGTCGTCGTGGTCCATGTGTTGCGCATTGCGCGAGGCCGTGCAAGCCTTGCGTGGCTGGGCGGGCACGGCTCGCCTGTTCCGTGATTCCGCCAATATCGCGAAAGCCCTCCCCGGCAAGCAAGGCCGGTCCGCGCAAGGCGCCGGGTGGCTCGACGGGCGGTGTCGCAGCCGATCCGCCCCGATGGCGGGGCGAACCCCGCTTCCTGTTCAATGCCTGTCCGAGAGGACCAACATGAGCGCAATCATCTCCTTCGACGATCCCTCCCGTGCGCCGCTGTACGACAACCCGCGCGCCGAACGCCTGGTGAAGGGCAATCCCCTGCGCAGCACCTGGGAATTCCACGAAAGCCAGGACGGCCTGGTCAGCGCCGGCACCTGGGCCTGCGAGCCGGGCGCCTGGCGCATCGTCTTCCCGGCGACGCGGGAGGAGTTTTTCCATGTGCTCGAAGGGCGCATCCGCATTGTCGACCTGCGCGGCGAGGTCAAGGAGTTCGGACCGGGCGAGGCCTGCGTGATCCCGCCTGGATTCGAAGGGACTTTCGAGGTGCTCGAGCCCGTGCGCAAGCGCTATGTCTTCATCGACAGGGCCGCCTTGCGGGACAATGGCTCCGAATCGACCTAGCCGGGAGCCCCCATGAAGATTGCCGTTTTCGATACGCACCCCTATGACCTGCGTGCGCTGAAGGAGGCCAACGCGCAGCGCGGCCATGTACTGGAGTTCTTCGAAGAACGCCTGCATGACAAGACGGCGGAGCTCGCGCGCGGCTTCGACGCGGTCTGCCCCTTCGTGAATTGCCGGCTCACCGAATCGGTTCTGCTCAAGCTCAAGGAGCTGGGCGTACGCCTCGTGACCCTGCGTGCGGCGGGCTTCAACGGCATCGACATCGCCGCCGCGGCGCGCCTGGGCATCAAGGTCACGCGGGTGCCGGCGTATTCGCCGGAGGCGGTGGCGGAGCACAACTTCGCGCTGATCCTGACCCTGGTGCGCAAGACGCATCGCGCCTACAACCGGGTGCGCGAACAGAACTTCGCGCTGGACGGCCTGGAGGGCTTCAACCTTCATGGCAGGACTTACGGGGCGGTGGGCGCTGGCCGAATCGGCCAGTGCGCGCTGCGGATCGCCAAGGGCTTCGGCTGCAAGCTGCTCGCCTACGATCCCTACGAGAACCCGAAGATCGCGGCCGAGATCGGCTTTGAATACACCTCGCTGGATCGCCTGCTGGCCGAAGCGGACGTGATCTCGCTGCATCTGCCTCTGACCGAGCAGAGCCATCACCTGATCAACGCGCGCACGCTGGCGCTGGCCAAGCGCGGTGTGGTGATCGCCAATACCAGCCGGGGCGGCCTGATCGACACTGCGGCGCTGATCGACGCGCTCAAGACCGGCCAGGTCGGCGGCGTGGGCTTGGACGTCTACGAGCAGGAGGAAGGCGTGTTCTTCAACGACCTCTCTGACCGTCCCCTGCAGGACGACACCCTGGCGCGGCTGATGACCTTCCCCAACGTGCTGATCACCTCGCACCAGGGCTTCCTGACCCGCGAGGCGCTGTCCGCGATTGCCCAGACCACGCTGGACAACGCACTCGCCTACGAACGCGGCGAACCGCTGGCCAACGAGGTGTCATCGGCCTGAGCGACCGCCGACCGGCCGGAAGGCCTGGCCGGCTCCAGAAACACAAACGGCCCCGCAGGGCCGTTTGTGTTGTGTGGCAGTGAAGGCTGGCTTACTTGACCTTGCGTTCGAAGGTGAAGGGTTCCACTTCGACGCGGCGGTTCGGTGCCAGGCACTCGATCAGCTCCTTGCGCTTCTTGATGCCGTCGCAGGTCACGACCGGATCGGCCTTGCCCTTGCCCACGGCCGTGATGCGGTCGGCGGCGATGCCCTTGCTGACCAGGTAGTCCTTGACCGCTTCGGCGCGGCGCTCGGACAGTTTCTGGTTGTACTTCGTCGCACCGATGCGGTCGGTGTAGCCGGTGACCTGCACGTTGTCGACGTCGCTGCGGTGGTTGAGCACGTTCGCGACATCATCCAGCTTGGGCTGGTCGCTCTTGAGCTTGGCGCTGTCGAAGTCGAACAGTTCGGAGGCCGAAAGGGTCACCTTCTCGAACTTGGGCTCGGGCGGCGGGGCCGGAGTGGGTTCCGGTGCCGGCGCCGGGGCCGGCTCGGCCGCCACGGCGGCAACGGCCGGCGCGGGCTTCGGACGATCGCCGAAGTGGATGCCGACCGACAGGCCGAACAGCCAGTTGCCGTTGCTGCTGTGGTTGTTCACACCCGACCAGTAGTCCTTGTCCAGGCTGTCGTAGACGTAGCGCGCATCCAGCTGGGTAAAGACGCGGTCGTTGAAGTACCACTGCACGCCGCCGCCAGCGTTGGCGTATGCCGTCCACTTCTTCTTGTCGTTACCGTTGCCGGTGAACTTGTCTTGCGCGCCACCCCCGCCGATCAACAGGAAGGGACGGAAGTTGCTGCGCGAGAAGAGCCACAGGAAGTCAGCGCCGACGGCGTTCTGGCGGTACTTCGCGTCAGTGTCGCCATCCTTCTGCGCAGCGCCCCAACCACCGAACTGCAGGTCGAAGGACTTGGAAATCGGCTTGCCCAGCTTGAGGCCGGCGCCGAGGCGGTTGCTGTCCACGTTCCAGTCGTCGTCCGCGCTCATCACGTTGATGCCGGGGAGGATGTACCAGCTCGGGTTATAGCCAGGGTCTTCCTGGGCGAAAACCTGGCCCGCGTGACCGGAGAAAATCAGAGCGCAAGCCAGCGCGCACGTCTTGGGGGTGAGGCGTTGATACATGTGTTCTCCTTCTGATTGGCTGCTCAACAGTTATTCAGGGGAAAGCCCGTCGCAGGATGCGCACGCCAGGCGTCGGAAATGGAGGCAGCCCTTGGTTGCCCGATGCCACACCGAAGCTCCCGTCGCTGAAGCTCTTCCGCAGTTTCGGTTTTCCGGACGCCGCAGTATTTATTGCGGTTTGTAACGGAAACGTAAGCACCGCGCCACACATTTTGTAGGAAAACTCTGATAGCGCCGGCGCGCAATAGTTCTCAACCGGCGTCGGAAACGACGCACATCGCCTCCAGCATAGGCAAGGAAGCGACGCCTTGCAGGGCAGAAAGGCGGAAATACGGGAAAGGGGAAATCAGGTCCGGCTGCGTTCGGCAACGACCACGCGATTGCGGCCGGCGCGCTTTGCGGCGTAGAGGGCGTCATCCGCCGCGACCATCAGCTCCATCATGGTCGCGTAGGCGGGATAGTGGGCGATCCCGGCGCTGAAAGTGGCCGAGAAGATGCCTTCGTCGTAGGCGTGGTAGATCTCGGCGAAGCCCTGACGGATCAGCTCCATCCGGGCGAGCGCGTCAGCCGGCGTGCTGTCGAACAGCACTACGACGAACTCCTCGCCACCGTAGCGGCCGACCACGTCGGCCCGCCGCGTCTTCTGGCGCAGGAAGCGCGCCAACGTCTTGATCACCTTGTCGCCCACCGTGTGGCCGTAGGTGTCATTGACCTTCTTGAAGTGGTCGATGTCGATGATCGCGTAGCTCACCGACACCTGCTGGCGATCCGCCAGCAGCAGGGACTGCTGCAGCAGCGCCTTGGTCTTCACATGGTTGTAGAGACCGGTGAGGCTGTCCTCGACCATGAGCTTGCGCAGGCCGCGGTAACGCTCGGCCTTGCTGATGACGGTGTTGGCGAGCTGCGCCTCGCTGATCGGCTTGGTAAGGAAGTCGTCACCACCGTGGCGCATCGCCTCCAGTTGCACGGCCTCGCTGGTCTCGCTGGTGAGATAGACGATGGGGATCGACTCGAAGGCCTTGTTCTGGCGGATGATCTTCGCGACCTCCAGGCCCGTGCAGCCGTCCATGTGGAAGTCCAGCAGCAACACGTCCGGCGAGATGTCCAGCATGGCCTCCAGCACCAGCGCCGGCTCGCGCAGGGTGTGGATATGGATGTTCGGGAACTGCGACAGCGTCTTGCGGATGGTCGCCAGCACCGTCGGCGAGTCGTCCAGGATCAGCACGCGGTAGGGCTCGTCCTTGGCCTTGTAAGCCAGGGGATCCACCGCATCGACCAGGGCATTGACCGTCAGCGGCGCGACGAAGAAGCCCTGCGCGGACTCGCGCACGGCCGCGAGACGCTGGGCGAAGTCGCCGCGCTCGGACAGGGCGAACCACTTGAGGCCCTGCGCGTTGAGCTCGTTGATCGTCGCCGGCACGGCGCCGGCGGCTTCCACGCGCAGTTCCACCACTACGGCCACCGCCTGCTCGGTGACGGCGAACTGCGTGCCCTCGCGATAGTCGGCGAAGACACGGAAGCGGTAGCCGTAGTGCTCCATCTGGAGCAGGAGCTCCTTGGCCTGCTCGGTGTGCTCGGCCAGCAGCACCACGAGGGGCAGTTGCTCCTCGGCGCTGACGCGCTCGGTGCTGCGTCGATAGCTCTCGCCGCAGACTTCGCGTACCACGCTGAAGATGCTCGGCAGGAGCTTGTCGACGGCTTCCTTCTCGCGTTCGCCCGGCGACTGCAGTCCGTCCAGGATCGCCAGCAGCGGCCTGAGCGCATCTTCCAGTTCGGTGACTTCACCCTCTCGGGCAAGCCCCATCAGGCGGTCGCAATACGGCATGAGTGCCGCCCAGCGCTCGAGTTCACCGCTCGCCTGCCATACCGGTTTCCAGGCTTGGACAAGGCCGTTCCAGGTCGAATGGACTTCGAGGCGATTGAGCATCAGGGGCGGTTTGGGCGGGACAGGATCAATTGTCGGCAGATCCTGGCCGGTCTTGAGTTGCGCAACGTCAGGAAAGGGCGGTGCGGGTGCTTTCGAGCTTGAGGGCATTGCGCGACAGCTGGGTCAGCGCGGCGACGCGGTGCAGCAGTTCGCGGTCGTTCCAGGGCTTCTGGAAGATTCCGTAGATGCCGCTGCAGGCGTGCACCCGGGTCTGCAGTTCGTCATGACCGGTGATCGCGATGATGGGCAGGTTCTCGGTGGCGATGCTGCCATGCACCGCGGAGATCAGCGCGAAGCCGTCCATGCGCGGCATCTCCAGGTCGGTGATCAGCACATGGAAGCGTGCCTGGGCGAGCTTTTCCTCGGCCTCGACGCCGTCCGCCGCCAGGGTCACGTCGTAGTCGGCATCGCTGAGCAGCTTGCCCAGCTTGGCCCTTACCACGGCCGAGTCATCGACCACCAGCACCCGCGCCTTCTCGCTGCGCGCTCGCCGGGCTTCGGGTTCGCGCTCTTCCAGCGTAGGTTCGGCGATCGGCGGCCGGAACACGCGGGTCAGCACGAAGAGCAACACGACCAGGAAGATCAGGCCGCCCACCACATACACATAACTCGAGGTCAGGTCCTGCCAGAGCTCGGGGAGAAAACTGTCCATCGCATCCTATCCACACGGGCGCGCGGCGAGTGGCCGCACGTGCGCGAGATTATGGCCTTCGCATGCAGCTTTGGGCAGTAGGGGCTTTCACGGAGGCGGGCATGCTTCTCAGCGTGATGCTGCGCGACCGAGGCAGGCCTGGTAGCGGCCATCCACCCGACGGGCGAACCATTCGGTGGTGAGCTTGCGCTGGATCTTGGGGCTGGAAAGCCGGATCTGCGGGAGCACTTCGCGGGCGAGCGGCTTCTGCGCCTTGGCGTCCGCCATTGTGAAGACCCTGCGCCAGAGCAGGGTCTGGGCGAAACCGGCAGTCTTCTCCTGCTCCAGGTCGCGGCGGATGTCGCGGGCGCTGAGGCCGAGCGAGCGCATTTCGATCAGGGCGGTCTCGGTGGCGCTCGGGTTCTTCTGCGGTTGCTCGTCGCGGTAGCGCAGCAGGTCGCCGTCGAGATCCAGCGGGCGGCCGCTCAGGCGCGCTACCGCAGCCTGGAAAGCCGCGTTGCGACTGGCGTAGCGGCCGGCGTTGTAGTCGGCGAAGCGGTAGAGCGCAGCCGGGTAGCTGGCGGGATAGTCGAGCAGCATCGCCACGCCGAAATAGGTACCGCCGCGGCGGGTGAAGACCTCGTGGCGCACGGTGTCGCGAATGGCGTAGGGATAGCCGCGGGTCTTGACCTGATCCTCGGCGAACGCGACCGAGACCTGCATCGGACCGCCCGTGCGGATCGGATTCTTGCCGCCCAGCGCCTTGGCCGCGTCCGGCAGCTCGGACACCATGTCCTCATAGACCACGTTCATCTCGCGCTCGGTGCGCAGGGCGTCGATCCGCTTCTTGTAGGTGCGGCCGTCGGGCGAGGGCTTGAGCATCGCCACATCCACTGCGAACTGCGGGACGCCGTAGCGTGCGGCCTTGGCGTACATCTGCTGCCACACCATCGCCGGCAGCCCGGGCACCACCGGATCGCCTTGCCAGGTCGATTCTTGCTCGATCACCGCCATCGCGGCACAGGCGTTCTCCACGCTGGCCGGAATACGCAGGCTCAGCAGTGCCGTGTAGAGGTCATTGCTCCAGCCGCTGCGGTCTTTAACGCTCTCCGGGATCAGGCGCGTAAGGGCCTGGCGGTCGAGCAGGGGCGTCGGCTGCGCTGCGGACGGCGCGGTGCTCGGGATGCCGGCGCCTGATTGTGCGGGCGCGATCGGCGTCGGTTCCGCGACCGGAGCACTGGCCTGCACCGTGGGTGTTGCTGGCGTCTGCATCCCCACCGGTGCGGGCGTCTCGATCGGAGCTTCGGGGCCGGTGCTCGCGCAGGCGCCCAGCAAGAGACTGCCCAGGACAAGGGGGGTGTGGCGCAGATTCATGGGAACGAGGCGGAGCGGGACGGAAGCCCGTCATTATCGCAAAGCCCGGGCACCAACCCCTGCGAGCGCCCCATGCACGGTGCGCCGGCAGCGGATAATGCGGGTTTGGAGGATACCCATGAACCGACACGACTTCGTCCTGCAGGGTGAATACATCGAGCTCTACACCCTGCTCAAGCTGCTCGCGATCGCACCCTCGGGCGGCGCCGCCAAGACCATGGTGGCCGAAGGCCTGGTGCGGGTGGATGGCGAGCTGGAGACGCGCAAGGCGCGCAAGCTCTACGCGGGTGCCCTGGTGCAGACCGACGAGGATGAGGTGCACGTCCGCGCCGGCTGAGCCCTCGCGTTCGCACGACGCAAGGGCGTCTTCGGATCAAGGCCGACGTAGCCGCCCGGTGACGGCCATTGCCGGCAGGCCCAGGCCGGGTGACGCGCCTAGGCGCACCGACCGCCGGCGTGCGGCGGCGAAGCGTTCGCTGTTGAACTGCTAGTCGCCGAAGAGCTTGTCCAGCGCCTCGCCCAGGCCCTCGGCGCTGCCGCCCAGACCCTTGACCAGACCGCCGAGGCTCACGCCCAGTGCGTTGGCGATGGCCACCGTGGCCTTCACCGCGAAGCTCTCGTTGAGCGAGAACTTCGGATCGTCGAGCGAACCTTCCAGTTCGAACTCCACGGTCAGTTTGCCGTTCTGGTTCTTGAGCGCGTTGAGCACGGCCAGGCGCGGCATGCCCATGAAGCTCGGGCCGCCCAGCTGCATATTGGTGAGCGTGAGCGTGCCCGGCGCCTTGAGCTTGCGATGCAGGACCTGCGAGCGCATGTCCAGATCCAGGGTGCCGCGTGCGACACCGGCTTCCGCTGCTCTGAGCAGGTAGGGCTCGAAACTCGACAGGTCCACGCCGGTGAGCTGCAGCTGCAGTTCCGAGTCGCGGCTCGCGACTTCCATCCAGCCCTTGAGCGCGAGCTTGCCGTCGTGCTGCCGGCCCTTGACCGTGCCGGCGAGGCTGAGCGTGGTGCGGCTGCTCAGGCTGGGCAGCATCAGCTGGCCGATGTTGGCCTCCAGGGCTTCGAGCCGGATGCGATGCGGTTTGCGGCGCACGCTGGCGTCGAAGAAATCCACGCTCGCATTCGTGAAGCGCACGCTCTCGATGGTCGTGGTGCGGCCCGGCTCCACGCCGGCGGCGCTCTGCGCGGCCTTGGCCGGCGTCGGCGAACCAGGGCGTTCCAGCAGGCTGGGAATCAGGCGGATGTGGCCGTCGCGGGTGCGCAGCATCGAGAGGTAGGCGTCTTCCGCCAGCACCCGGCCGACCCGGATCTCGCCCGAGAGCAGGGCGCGCAGATCCGGTTCCACCTCGATCCGGCGCGCACGCACCGTTTCCTGCGTGGGCCAGCCGCGCGGCGCGCGGATGCGCAGGTCGAGGATCTCGACCGAACTGCGATGCAGATTGAGTGCGCCGATGCTCGCCTCGGGACCGAGCTCGGCCAGGATGCGATCGCGGATTACCCGCGCGGCGTAGTGCATGCCCGCGAAGCTGCCCGCCACGAGGACGAAGAGCAGCGCGAGCATGAAGTAGAAGATCCGGCGACGGCGGGACATCGCCGGAGGATAACCCGCCGCCGTGCGTGCGACGTCAGACCGCTTCCGCTGCGCGTGTCGCCGAAGTGCCCGTCAGGGCATGCCAGTCGATCCGGCGGGTGAGTGTCATCACCGCGGCCAGCACCAGGAAGAGCAGGAGGCTGCCGAGCATCAGCGCGTTCTGCTCGGAGCGCAGGATGCCGTAGAGCGCCGCGTAGAGCAGGGCCAGTACCGCCGTGAAACCCGCGCCCCGCTGCCAGCTGCGCAAGACCGAGCTGACATAGAAGCCGATCAGCCCGATGCAGCCCAGGCTGCCCGCGAGATAGGCGAGGCTGAAGCCGATGTGTTCCGACAGCGCGAGCAGCAGCAGGAAGAAAACCACCATCGCCAGCCCGACCAGCAGGTATTGCACCGGATGCAGGCGCAGGCCGCCCAGCACTTCGTTGAGCGCGAAGATGCCCAGGGTCAGGACGATGAAGAGCAGCGAGTACTTGAGCGCGCGGTCCGAGAGCGAATAGATGTCGATGGGATCGTCCAGCGAGACCGCGAAGCTGTCGATGTCGGACCAACCCAGGGCGGAGTCGTCTTCATTGCTGAAGCCCGTGTTGGCGGGACGGCTCTCTTTCGCGGCGCGTGCGCTCGCCAGCCAGCGGTCGCGGGTGTTGCTCGCCAGCGCGGAGGTCTGCCAGTCGGCATCGAAGCCGCCGCTGCGGATCTCGCGTCGGGTGGGCAGGAAGCTGCCGCCGAAGGACGGATGCGGCCAGTTCGACACCAGGTGAGCCTGTGTCTGGCCGCCCAGCGGCAGGATGTCGAGCCGGCGCGCGCCGCCGATGCGGGTGTCGAACTCGAAGCGGATCTGCGTACCCGCGGCCGGTGCGCTTGCAAGTCGCGCCGAGACGCCGACCGGTTCGCCGACCAGACCGGTTCCGGGCGCGAGGTTCAAGGTTTGGCCATCCACCTTGAGACTTGCCTCTTGCAGCCCGCGCGCATTGGAGAGCGCCAGCACCAGGCGCGGTACGCCGGGATGCACGGTGCTGCCACTATGGGCACGCGGATAGGTGGCTTCCTCCGGCAGACGCAGCGCGCCGCGCAGCTTGCCGCTGAAGACGTAACCGTTGATGCGGAAGAGTCCGCGGCGCCGCGGATCCGGATCGAGCTGGCCGCTCACGTCCAGCGTCTCGGGCAGCACGATCATCTCCGCTTCGCGCGACATCGGTTTGCTGCGTTGCTGCAGCTTGCCGCTGGCTGTGTCGGTGAAGCTCTCCTGCTCGGTCCAGCGCTCTTCGTAGGGGATGACCATCGCGCCGGCGGCCAGCGCCTGCGGTCCGGCCAGGCTGCGCGAGACGCTGCTCAAGGCCTGGTCGCGATAGCGCAGCCGATCCTGCAGCACGCCGTGCACCAGGCTGGTCGCGATGCCCAGCACCGTGATCAGCAGCAGGAGGGAAAAACCCTTGACCAGAAAAGCCTTCATGAACGCACTCCGCGTGTTGGACATGCGTGCAGTCTGGCGAGGCCGCTTGAGGGCGGAATGAGGCCTCTGTGAAGTGAAGGTGAAGTGCGGAGGGTGAAGCGCGGAGGGAGTTTGAAATGCGAAGGGCGGACTGTGAAAGACGAAGCGAGGAAGTGCGGTGGGGAAGCGGAAGGACGAAGGGAATGGACGAAGTGAAAAGGTGAAATCCGGAGGGCGATGGACTTCGCGGAAGCACCGAAGTCCTGGCGCGTCAGGCACGCGTGGTCGACGATCAGCCGGCGGTCGGCAGATGCAAGGTGGCGAGCACGCCGCCCCCAGGCTGGTTGCTCACCGCCACGCGGCCCCGGTGCAGGGCTGCGATCTCGCGCACGAAGGCAAGCCCGAGGCCCGAACCCTTGTAGCTGCCATCCGGTCGCGCGAGCGAATAGAAGCGCTCGAAGATCCGTTCGGTGGCGTAGTCGGGAATGCCTGCGCCTTCGTCGCGCACGGAGAAGACCAGTTCGCCCGCTTCGTCCGCGACCTGCAATGCGACGCGTCCGCCGCGGCGGCTGAAGTCGATCGCGTTGTCGATCAGGTTGCCGAGCGCGAAGGCGATCAGCGCTGTGTCTCCGCGCGCTTGCAGGCTGCGCGTCGGCGGCGCGAGCGTCAGATTCACGCCGGCCTGTTCGGCACGGCCGCTGCGTTCGTCGGCGACCTTCGCGAGCAGTGCGCCGGCGTCGAAGACCGCGTCCTGGATCGGCGTGGCGCGTGCCTCCAGGCGCGAGAGTTCGAGCAGGCGCTCGATTGCCGACTGCATCCGTCGCGTCTGTTCCAGCACGCGCTGGGTGAAGTGCGCGCGCTGCGCCTCGGGCAGCGAAGGCTCGGTAAGCAGTTCCGCGGCGCCGTGCGCGGCCGCGAGCGGGCTCTTGAGCTCGTGCGTCAGCGCTTCGACATAGCGCTCCACATATTGCTTGCCGTCCAGGCTGGCGCGCATTCGCGCCATGGCCTGCGCGAGATCGTTGAGTTCGCGCGCGCCCGAGTGCGGGACCTCGGCGCGCCGCCCTTCCGAGACTTCGCGCGCGTAGTGCTGCAGACGCCGCACCGCGAGCGAGAGCCGGATGGTGACGAAGAGGCCCAGCGCCAAGGCGCTGCCGACAAGGGCGAGGCCGTAACGGGTGATGGTGCGTTCGGCCCGCGCGATGATCGGATCCACGCCCGCGATCGGCTTGGCCACGGTGAGCACGCCGATGATCTGCTGGCCGTCGAGCACCGGCGCGGCCACGTTGAACACGGTGGAGCGATCGTCCTGTTCGTCCGTGCGGGTGCTGCGCGCGCCGTATTCGCCGCGCAAGGTGCGGCGCACGTCGTTCCAGCGCGAATAGTCTTGGCCCTGCGCTACGCCGCTGGAATCGAACACGACCACGCCCTGCACGTCGGTGACCAGGATGCGGTAGTCCAGCGTGGTCTTGCGGAAGTGCCAGATGCGCGCGTCGATCTGCCGCTGCGGATACTCACGCACCCGTTGTGCGAAGGCACCGGTCGCGATGTGGCCGGACTTGAGGTCATCGGCCGCCAGCGCGGCCAGCAGGTTGGCGGTGTCGACCATCGATTCCTCGATGCTCTCGCGCACGCTGGGCCGCACTTCGCGCACCACGATCAGGAGCACGAAGAGCCCGGTGAGGCCGACGATCAGGAAGTAGCCCACCAGGATGCGCAGGGGCAGGCTCATGCTGAGCTTCATGGCTGGAGCGAGTAACCCATGCCGCGGTGGGTGCGGATCGGATCGCAGTCCGGATCGATCTCGCGCAGCTTGGCGCGCAGGGTTTTCACATGCGTGTCGACCGTGCGGTCGGTGCTGTCGCGGTCCTGTCCCCACACCGCGTCGAGCAGGCGTTCGCGCGAGACCACATGGCCGGGCCGGGCGATCAGGTAGGCGAGCAGGCCGTACTCGAAGCGGGTGAGTTCGAGTTCGCGCCCTTTGAAGCGGATGCGCGCGGCATCGGGCTCATGGCTGAAGCCGGCCGGCGTCGCCGTGGCGCCATCGGAAGGCGGTGAGGCGCTGCGACGCAGGATCGCGCGTACGCGGCCGGCAACCTCGCGCGGGCTGAAGGGCTTGGGCACGTAGTCGTCGGCGCCGAGTTCGAAGCCGAGCACGCGGTCGATCTCCTCGCTGCGGGCGGTAAGGAAGATCACCGGCATCTGCGAGCGCTCGCGCAGGCGTCGCATCAGCTCGAAGCCGCTGAGGTCGGGCAGGCCGACGTCCACGATCGCGAGCGCATAGTCGGCGCTGTGCAGCCGCTCCAGCGCGGCCTGTGCCGTCAGCACATGCTCGACCGCATGGCCCTCGCTCTGGAGGACGTAACTGAGGGTTTCGGCGATCGCAGGTTCGTCATCGACGATGAGCAGGCGCGGCATCGCGCAAGCATAGCGGCTGCGCGGCGCCACCGGGAAAGCCGGGTCGCAGGACGGCGGCCCGGAAAACAAAAGGCCGTCGCGGGTTGCGACGGCCTTAGTGGTGCGACGTTGCGGTAACCGCGGCGATCGGCTTACTTCTCGACGAAGGCGCGCTCGATCACATAGTCGCCGGCCACGCCGATGCGCGGGCTGATCTTGAAGCCGCTGGCGTCGAGCAGGTCGCAAGTGTCCTTGAGCATCGCCGGGCTGCCGCAGATCATCGCGCGGTCCACCGCCGGGTCGAAGGGCGGCATGCCGATGTCTTCGAAGAGCTTGCCCGAGTTCGCCAGGTCCGTGAGACGGCCGCGGTTCCTGTAGGGCTCGCGGGTCACGGTGGGGTAATAGATCAGCTTCTCGGAAATCATCTCGCCCAGGAACTCGTGCTGCGGCAGTTCCTTGGTGATGTAGTCCTGGTAGGCCAGTTCGCTCACGGTGCGCACGCCGTGCAGCAGGATCACCTTCTCGAACTTCTCGTAGGTCTCGAAGTCGCGAATGATGCTCATGAAGGGCGCCAGCCCCGTGCCGGTGGCGAAGAGGTACAGGTTCTTGCCGGGCAGCAGGTCGGTGATGACCAGGGTGCCGGTGGGCTTGCGGCTCACCAGGATCTCGTCGCCCGGCTTCAGGTGCTGCAGGCGCGAGGTGAGGGGGCCGTCCTGCACCTTGATGCTGAAGAACTCCAGCTGTTCCTCGTAGTTGGCGCTGGCGATCGAGTACGCACGCATCAGCGGCTTGCCGTCCACCGGCAGCCCGATCATCACGAAATGCCCGTTGTCGAAGCGCAGGGCTTGGTCACGGGTCGTGGTGAAGGAGAAGAGCGAGTCGTTCCAGTGGTGGACACTCAGGACTTTTTCGGTGCCGACAGCAGCCATTTTCTTAAGGGAATCAGGGGATTGGAAACGGGCCCGCATTCTACCGCTGCGTCGCAGCAGCAGGGGCCATATAAAACGAATGCTTTGGAATAAGGATCGAAGTCTTTATTCCATCGTCGCAACTTTCACGAGGCCGGGACGGATTGCTGGAGTCTCAGGAATATTCTTGCGCAGCCGGGCGCGGCGTTTCTTGATCCAGATTACGAGTCCGGTGACGCTGAGCATCGCGACCACGGCACCCATCAAGGAAATCAGGATCCGGCCTGGCAGGCCGAGGATGCGGCCCGAGTGCAGCGGGAACATCGCCTGCATGAAAATATCGCCGGCGCTGCCGGTGCCCGGGACGTCCGAGCCCGCCAAGGTGCCGCTGCGCGAATCCAGGTAAAGCCAGGGATTGCCCAGTCCGCCGTCGCCGTGATCACGGCCCGGCTCGAAGAAGCCGACGCCCCAGACGCCGAAGGAAGTGGACAGGAAGACCCCGCCCGCTGGCGCGGTCCAGCCGCGGTGGGTGGCCTCGGCCTGCGCCAGCGCGATCGCGCGTTCGATCGGGATGCCCGGTTCGATCGGCTGGTTGGGCGCGGCGGGTGCGCGGCTGGCAAAGGGCGAAGGCGAGAGCGTGGAGAACGCGGAGACCAGGGGCCGCATCACCTGGGTGTTGAGGTTCATCGACACCGAAGTCACCGCCAGCAGCAGGAGCAGCAGCCAGACCCAGACGCCGCCGGAGCGGTGCAGGTCGAAGTTGAGCCGGTAGCCGCCCTGCTTCCAGCGGAAGGCGAAGGACTTGCGCCAGGCGGAAAGCCGCGGGAAGGACAGCCACAGCGCGACGAAGCAATCCAGCACCCATACGATCGCGATCAAGCCCATGAACCATACGCCGAACTCGATGCCCCAGCCGTCCGGGATGTGCATCGTGTAGTGCAGCTTGTAGAGGAAGGGCAGCAGGTTCTCGCGCGAGAGCGAGATTGCGCCCCACATGCGCTGGCCCTGGATCGCGCCGGTCACCGGATCGACCGCCACCTGGTTGTAGCCGACCTCGTAGGGCTGCCGGGTGGCCGGGTCGATCCGCGGTTCGACGAAGAGATTCAGCGTGTGGCCGGGCTCGATCGCCAGCGGCAGGTAGGTGACGCGCACCCGCGGATCCGCCTGCTCGACGCCGCGGGCCAGTTCCAGCGCGGGTCGCGGCGTGCCGGGAGTACGTGCCTCGAAGAGCTGCGGATTGAGCCACTCGTCCAGTTCGTGATCCCAGGAGATCACCGCGCCGGTGGCGCCGGAGATGAACAGGAAGATCGCCGCGGCAAGGCCGAACCAGCGATGGAGGAGGACGAGGAAAGTGCGCATGACCCGGATTCCGGGCATCGCGATGCGGCGGGATTGCCGCAGGCCGGCGCCCGCTTGCCGGTTCGTGGCCGGCAAGCGGGATGTTAAATGCGAATCATTCGCAAATCAATGCGAAGACGCCGGCGAAATGGCGTCCTGCTGCCGCCACCGAGCTTGGCTCAGTCGCCGGCCGATTCCAGTACGAAGCGCGCGCCGGCTTCTTCGCGCAGTACCTCGACCAGCCAGGGCATGCAGCCCTCCAGCTCGGCGCGCAGCGTGTAGGGCGGGTTGATGATGAACAGGCCGCTGCCGAACATGCCAGGCCCCGGCGCGCGGACGGAGAGCGCCACATGCAGCCACTTCTCGGCCGGCAGGCGCTTGAGCTTCTCGGGCAACTGGCGCGACTCGGGGCGCAGCAACTCCGGATACCAGAGCACATAGGTGCCCGTGGCAAAGCGCGTGAGCGCGTCTTCCAGCGCGCTGACCACGCCGCTGTAGTCACTGCCGATCTCGTAGCTCGGATCGATCAGCACCAGGGCGCGTCGCGACTGCGGCGGCAGCACCGCCTTGAGGCCCTTGAAACCGTCGCTGGCCGTGACCTGGCACTGGCGCCGGAGGTCGGAGAAGTTCTCTTCCAGCAGCGCACTGTCCGAGGGGTGCAGCTCGAAGAGCCGCAGCTTGTCCTGCTCGCGTAAGGTCTGGCGGGCCAGCCAGGGCGAGCCGGGATAGACCTTGAGCGTGCCGTCCTCGTTGAGCTCCCGCACCTGATCCAGATAGTCCGCCACCGGTGCGGGCAGGTCCTTGCGTTCCCACAGGCGGCCGACGCCATCGCGGTATTCCGCCAGCTTGGTCGCATAGCCCTCGTCCAGCGCATAAGCACCGGCACCGGCATGGGTGTCGATGTACCAGAAGGGCTTGTCCTTCTGGCCCATGTAGCGCGCGATGCGCACCAGGACGAGGTGCTTGAGCACGTCGGCGTGGTTGCCGGCGTGGAAGGCGTGGCGGTAGCTGAGCATGGGCGGATGATACCCGTCCGATCCGCGTGGCTGCCCGCCGCGCGCTCGCGGCGGCGCTTCATCTGCGCGCAGGCATGAGGCGAATCGCGCGCCCGCCTTGACCACGGCAGGGCGGCTTGCGAATACTCCCTCGCTTCCTGCATCCGCCCGTCCCGGAGACCCACCATGAGCCTTGCTGCCCCGAAACTCACCAGCTTCCGTCCGCCGCGCCGCGTGCTCATGGGTCCGGGCCCGAGCGATGTGCCGGCCCGCGTGCTGCAAGCGATGGCGCAGCCGACGGTGGGCCATCTGGACCCCGAGTTCGGTCGCATGATGGAAGAGACCAAGACGCTGCTGCGCTGGGCCTTCCAGACGCAGAACGCGCTCACCTTCCCGGTCTCGGCGCCGGGATCGGTTGGCATGGAAACCTGTGTGGTGAATCTGGTCGAGCCGGGCGACACGGTCATCGTCTGCGTCAATGGCGTCTTCGGCGGACGGCTGGCCGAGAACGTGCGTCGCGCCGGCGGCACGCCGGTGCTGGTGGAAGACGCTTGGGGCGCGCCGGTCGATCCGGAGAAAGTGGACGCCGCTTTCCGCGCGCATCCCGAGGCGCGCCTGCTCGCTTTCGTGCACGCCGAGACCTCGACCGGCGCGATGTCCGATGCCGCCACGCTGGCGAAGATCGCGCGCAGCCACGATGCGCTCGTCATCATGGACTGCGTGACCTCGCTCGGCGGCGTGCCGGTGCTGATCGACGAATGGGGCATCGACGCTGCCTACTCGGGCAGCCAGAAGTGCCTCTCCTCCACGCCGGGGCTGTCGCCCGTCACCTTCGGCGAACGCGCGGTGGCCAAGCTCAAGGCACGCAAGACGCCGGTGCAGAGCTGGTTCCAGGATCTCAACCTGGTGCTGGGGTACTGGTCCGGCGAAGGGCGTCGCACCTATCACCACACGGCACCGGTGAACCCGCTCTACGGCCTGCACGAATCCCTAATCGCGCTGGCCGAGGAAGGTCTGGAGGCGAGCTGGGCGCGCCATCGCGCGATGCACGAACGCCTGCGCGATGGCCTGGAGACCCTGGGCATCGGCTTCGTGGTGGAGCCGGCCGCGCGCCTGCCGCAACTCAACGCGGTGAAGATTCCGGAGGGCGTGGATGACGCAGGCGTGCGTACCCGTCTGCTGGCGGACTTCGGCCTGGAGATCGGTGCCGGCCTCGGTGCGCTGGCCGGCAAGGTCTGGCGCATCGGCGTCATGGGCTACGGCGCGCGGGCGGAGAACATCAACCTCTGCGTCGCCGCGCTGCGCGCCTGCCTTAAAGCCTGAGTTCGCCCGTCGTGGCGCGCTTGTCGTAGCCCGCCCCGACGCGACTTACTGCGGCACGAGCTTGGCCTTGAAGAGATCGATCAGCGCCTGGTTGGGCGTGGCCTCGGCCACCGTCTTCTGGTCGCCGTAGTACAGCGCGAAGTAGTCCTCGTGGTAGGAATGCCAGGTCCAGGGCAGGCCTGCCGCGTCGACCAGATCGAGCATGTCCGCCGCCCAGGCGACGCCGTTGCGATTGTCCTCGAAGGCGTAGCGCACAAGCCCGAACTCGCCCAGGTAGAGCGGCACTTTGTTGCGTGCGCCCCAGGCGAGATAGGGCGCGAGTTCACGCTTCAACAACGCCGCACCGCTCGCATCCCACTGTCCGCCCTCCACGTTCTGCATGTTGGCCCAGGGCGCATGCGTGTGGGTGAAGCGGAAGGGCTCGTAGAAGTGGAAGGTGTAGATGACGTTGGGGTCGTCGATGGTGACGAAGTTCATGTCCGCGTCCGACTCCCAGCGCCCGCCCACCGCATTCACCCGCTCCACGATTACCGGGTGGCGCGTATCCACTTCGCGGATCGCTCGCGCGGTGGCCTGCGCGAGCTGCTGCCATTCGCGCTTGTCGCGCAGCACGTTGGGCTCGTTGAGCAGGTCGTAGCCCGCCACCACCGGCTCGTCCGCATAGCGCTGCGCAATCGCACGCCACATCGCGACGAAACGCTTCTGGTTCTCGGGCTCGCGCCATAGCGCACCGCCTTCGCCGAGCGACTGGAAGCCGCCCTGCGGCGCATGCACGTTGAAGATCAGGTAGATCCCGTGCGCCCGGGCCCAGGCCACGTTGCGATCCAGCCAGTCCCAGCCGTCAGCCAGGTACTGGTGGGGCGTGGCATCGCTCTCCAGCGTTCCGTAGTAGAGGTAGAAGCGCACCAGGTTCATGCCCATGGCCGCGACGCGCTCGTAGTCGGACTCGTCGTGGTGGCCGACCGGCAAGCGCACCTTGCCCCAGACCTGGTTACCGAAAGCCACGCCGCGCAGGCGCACTGGCGTGCCGTTGTCATCGACGATCTGTGTGCCTGCGGCGTGCAGGAAGCGCTGCGGCCCGGTGCTCGCGGGCGCGAGTGGCTTGAGCGAAGGAGCGTAGTCGGGCGCTTTGCCGGGGACGCTGGCGCACGACCCGAGACTGCAGCAGAAGATGGCAAGAGCGACGAAGCGTGCGAGCGACATAGGCATGTCCTTGGGTGAGGCGTGGCGACGACGCCTTGTGTACGTCATATGCGAATGACGCCGGACTATCCTTCGTGATTCCAAGTGAAAATACTATGGGGACAGGGCATGCCGATGGACAATTGCCGGGTCATTACCCGCTCAGCGCTGACGCCGAATGGTCGATCATGAGTACCAAGAGACTTCCATCCAAGCCGCTCTCCGACAAAGACGGGCGACTGGTTCGTCGGGCCAGGAATCGGGCCGCTACCCTTGCGTTTCTGTGCGGGCTGATTCCCGCGGCGCTCACACTCTTCGCATTGAGCATGGATTGGGGCACTAGAAACCTCGAGCTACTGCTGGTGCTTCCGTTTGCCTTTCCCTGTGTCATTGCGATCCGCTCGGCAACGCTTTTGCATAAGGATCTCCAAAACGGGGAAGTGTGGATCGTGCGAGGCTTCACCCAGGTGACCGGCCAAGGTGCGAAGTACGGCCCGAACTACAGAGTTGCCGGCGTGCCCGTCAGCATCCGTGGACTGGATCGCTCGAGGCGCAAAGGCCCAATCTTGGATGGGACACTCGCCGAGGTCCAACTGCTGCCACGCAGTTGGACCTCGCTGCGGGTCATTGCTATCGGCGTCGATCCGACGGATTAGTGGTGCTGAGAACGCCGTCGATGGGCTGAGCGCGAGAACTGGAGCCACCCCAGGACGTCAGTCCGCGCTCACCCGCTCCAGCCGCTCTCCCCAGTAGCTCGCCTGCTCCTCGTCACCGCGGGCTTCGAAGAACTGCCAGGCGCGCCAGGTGGCTTCGCGGATCAGTTCGCCGTCGCGGTCCATCGCGAGTTCGAGGTAGCGGATCGCGTCGGCGTTGCCGGCGTCGAGCAGGAGCAGCGCGGCCTGCATCGCGACTTCGGCGCTGCCGCGGGAGTGTTCGGCGGCCTGGCGCAGCAGGGGCAGGGCTTCTTCCTTGCGACCGAGGGTGTTGAGCGCGAGTGCGTAGGGGGCGAGTTCTTCGACCTCCATGCGTTTCGGGTCGCGGCCTGCGGCCGCTTCAAGCCTGGCCTCGGCGGCGCGTACGGCGGTGTGGCGTTCGGCCCAGTCCTTCTGCACGCCTTCCAGCCATTCGCGATCGAAGGCCTCGACGATGGCGGTGAGCGACTCGCCGAGGAAGTAGCGCGCGGCGCTGGTTTCCAGCGGGCCGGGCAGGACGGGCTTCTCGTCGAGCGCGTCGAGCCGGTCGCGCAGGCAAGGGTGGGTGTCGTCGAAATCGGTGCGGCGGGCCATCGCTTCCTTGAGCCAGCGCGCGTTGTCTTCGTCGCTCGCGCCAAGGCGGAAAGCGGTGCGCAACGTGGCATGCGGCAGGAAGCCGGGGCGTGGCAGGCGATCGGCCTGGGCGTAGAGGCCGGGCCAGAACTTCTCGCCCATGAAACGCCCCCGCACGCTGGACGCGACCAGCGCCTGGGCTGCGACGGCACTGCCGACCAGGCGCGCTGAGGCGCGGTCTGCCTCGTATTCCTGCTGGCGCGCGAGCACGAAGCTGTAGGCGTTGAAGTAGGGGATGAACCAGCGGAAGAAGCGGGTGAAGAGCTTGTCGAACCAGTCGCTCTCCTGCTGGAAGGTTTCGTAGAGCCGCATCCAGACCAGGCGGATGCGATACACCCAGGCGCCGGACTTGCCATGCGAGCCCGAGATATGGCCGTACTCATGCGCCACCACGGCGGCGAATTCCTTGGGCGTCATCGCCTGCATCAGCGCGAGGCCCACGATCAGCGTGTTGCGGTAGCCGCCGAAGATGCCGAAGCGCGGCGTCTGCACGATCGCGGCGTTGAAGTCCTCGGTGACCAGCACCTCGTGGATTTTCGGACCCTTCTCGCGCTTGAGGATCTTGCCGATCATCTCGAAGAGCTTGGGCGCTTCCGCGGCCGTGAGGCGGCGGCCGGTAGGCGGGTCGAGCCTGACCCACAGCGCGCGCACCAGCAGGAAACCTACAGCGCCGCCGAAGAGGCCGAGTTTCGCGCCGGCGAAGAGATGGTGGCCGCCCGAAATCAGGCTGATGCCCCAGAGCAATGCGGCTGCTGCGATCGACAGGACGCCGATCACATAGGCATAGCCCAGCGCCGCCAGCGCCATGACCTTGAGCCGATATGGCCCGGGCGTCGCGTCGCACTCACGTTCCAGGCGGGCTACCAGGCGACGGAATTCTTGCTGGGTCATGTCGATTCGGGAAATGACAGATCAATCCCCAGTATCCGCCAAAAACTCCAAATTCGTCAGCGTATGCCGACAGACGGCGAGCCACGGTTGAGACGTCCTGCCGGGCCACAACGTGATTCTTCGAGCTTGGAGATCTGTCGGTAATCGCTGGCGCCGGGCCTTCCCTGGCGATGCCAAGAGCGTTGAAAGACGAACTGGGGGTCCATCCGGTGACGAGCGCCAAGGACCGGCGTCGGACCAGAGATGGTCGGGGTCATGCAGTCCGCCCGCTTCCAGCCTTCTGACGCGCAAGAAACCGAAGCCCTGACCGGAACCCCCGCACCTTTCATCTAGATCAAGTCCGCCCGGGTGTTGGCGGGAATGGACAAGGTCCGTGGCGCACAGGGGACAGTCCGAGGCGTCACAGATATCGAAACTGGACATGTACGAGAAACGCGGCGTGCCCTGGCAGCTCGCCCCTCAGAATCACAGGAGTCCCAGCAATGAAAAAGATCCTCCCGACCCTTCTACTTGCGTGCAGCGCCTTTGGTGTTCATGCCGCCACGCCGGCCACGGACACCTTCCAGGTGACGATGACGATCGAGCCCACCTGCGTGGTCTCGGCAAACGGCAACGTCGACTTCGGCAGCGTAACCACCGACAAGCGCGACAACGAGGCGACCACGACCGTCACTGTCAATTGCTCGCTCAATACCGCATACACGGTTGGCCTGTTGCCTTCCAACAACGACTCTTCCGGCGCGGGGGCCATGAACGGCCCCGGCGGGCCTATCGCTTACCAGCTGCGCTCGCAGCCGGGAACATCCGGTACGACCTGGGGCGACGAAATCACCAAACGTGTCAGCGGCACCGGCACGGCCAACGACCAGGCGCTGACCGTGCATGCAACAGTGCCCGACGCCAACAAGCTGCCCGGCACTTACACTGATACCGTCACCGTAAAGGTCTACTTCTAAGCGCCCATGAGTCTGCTCAAGCGGTTTGCGAAGATCGCGCTCGGCCTGTGCTTCGCCTGCGGCATGCTGGGTGTCCCTCCCGCATCCGCTGGTGGTCTGCAGGTGTTGCCCACCACGCTCAGCCTCGCCCCGGACAAGAACGCCGGCGGCCTGTGGCTGAGCAATACCAGTGACAGGCCGATCAACGCCCAGGTACGCGCGTATCGCTGGACGCAGGAAGGCGGGGCCGACCAGCTCACGCCGTCGGCCGAGATCCAGGCGAGCCCGCCGATGCTGCAGATCCCCGCGGGTGGTCGGCAACTCGTGCGCGTCGTCAGGCTGCGACCGCCTCCGTCGGGGGCGGTCGAGGAAGCCTACCGGCTCGTCATCAACGAACTGCCCGTCAAGCAGCCGGGCCAGAAAGGCCTGAGCTACGTCGTGCAGTATTCGCTGCCGGTCTTCCTGCAGCCAAGCGCGCCCGCGCAGACACCTCGGCTAGAGTGGGCACTCGAGCGTGGTCCCGACGCGCAGGTGGTGCTGGTGGCGAGCAACCAAGGAGCGCAGCGCGCACAGCTGGCATCGCTTGACTTCGTGGATCACGAAGGCCGGCGCACCGAGCTCATTTCAGGGCTGGCCGGCTATGTGTTGCCCGGGTCCACCATGCGCTGGACACTGGAAGCTTCCGAACAGGTATTCGCAGGGGGCGGTACCCTGGAGGTCATGGTCAATGGTGAGAAGAGCAGCGCCGAAAATCTGTCGCTCACCGCGGCGTCTCGCTGAATGCCTGTTCCTGCAGGCGCTGTGTTTTACCCTGTCCCATGCCGCCAGCGCGGCCCAGGCTTCTCCATCACCGGAATCCGCCTCTCCTGACGCTTCGGGTGACGTCGCGCCTGACGGCCTCGACCTTTTCCTAGAGCTGACCCTCAACGGTACGCCGCGCGGCCTGGTGCGTTTTGTCGAGCGCCACGGCGTGCTGTGGGCAGACGCCGCAAGCCTGCGCGAACTGGACTTCCGCCTGCCGGACACGACGACCGGGCCGGTGCGCCTCGACACGCTGCCGGGCGTGCAGCTCGACTACAACGCGGCCTTGCAGACCTTGCGCATCACCGCGCCGCTCGATCTGCTGACGCTCTCCACCACGGTGCTGGATTCGGCGCCGCTCAATGTCCGCCCGGTGGCCACGGCCTCGCCCGGCGCGCTGCTCAACTACAACCTGTATGGTGCGGCCGACGGGCGCGGCGGCACGATGCTCAACGCCTACGGCGAGCTGCGCGTCTTCGGCGCGGGCGGCGTGTTCAGCTCCACCGGGCTGACGCAGACCGGCGAGTCCGAGGTCGTTCCGTATCGGGCGCAGTCGGTCCGCCTCGATACCAGCTGGAGCCGTTCGGATCCGGAAAGCCTCATCACCTGGCGGGTGGGCGACACCTTGAGCGCGGCCTTGCCCTGGTCGCGCGCCACGCGCATCGGCGGCCTGCAGGTCGGTACCAACTTCAGCCTGCAGCCCTATCTCGTAACGGTGCCGGTGCCGGCCTTCTTCGGCTCGGTGACGCTGCCCTCGGCGGTGGACCTCTATGTCAATGGCGTGCGCCAGTACAGCGCGCAGGTGCCGGCCGGGCCGTTCCAGCTCAACACCGTGCCCAACATCAACGGTGTCGGCAATGCACAGGTCGTGATGACCAACGCGCTGGGCCAGACCAGCACCCTGAACTTCTCGCTCTACGGCGCGCAGAACATGTTGCGCGCAGGCCTCTCCGACTGGTCGCTTGAGCTGGGTTTTGTGCGCAGGAACTACGGGCTCGAATCCAGCGACTACGGTGAGACGCCAATGGGAAGCGCGACCTGGCGGCGCGGCCTGAGCGAGCGCTTCACCGCCGAAGCGCACGGCGAAGCGAGCGACGGACTCCTGAACGCGGGCTTCGGAGCCCACTGGCGGCTGGGCAGGACGGCGGGCATCGTATCCGCCGCGCTAGGCGGGAGCGCCAAGGAGGGGCAGACAGGCGGCTTCTATGGACTCGGTTACAGCTGGAACGACACCCGCTACAGCGTGGAGTTGAGCACCGCACGCAGCCGCGGCCAGTATCGTGACGTAGCCGCGCTCTACGGTGCGGCGATCGTTGAACGGAGCGACCGCGCCTCGGTGGGCTACAACGGCGATCGCATCGGCAACTTCGGCCTCACCTACTTTGACAGCCGCTACCCCGCGCAACCGGCCATGCGCTACGCGAGCGCCTACTGGAACTACGTCTTTAGCCGCCAGCTCTCGTTCACCGCCAGCTTCAACCGTAGTCTGGACGCAGCTCAGAACACCAGTGCGTTTGCGGTCCTGACATGGTCGCTGGAGGACGGCATTTCCATCAATGCGAACTACCAGCGCAACGGCAGCGAGCGCGAAATCGCGCTGTCTGCGAGCCGCTCGGTGCCGGGCAACGGTGGCTTGGGCTGGCGCCTGAGCGCCGGTTCGGACGGGCATGATACGGACGTGGCGGGCGAGCTTGAATACCTCGGGCGACGCATGCGCCTCACGGCGGGCGCGAGCCGTCTGGGCGACAGTCAGTACGCCTATGCCAGCGCCGAGGGCGCTCTGGTCTGGATGGCGGGCGACGCCTTCGCCGTGCGCACCATCACCTCGGGTTTCGCCGTGGTGTCGACCAGCGGCGTGCCAAGCGTGCCGGTAGAACTGGAGAACAATCCGATCGGCATCACCGACGCGAACGGGCTGCTGCTGGTGACACCCCTCAACGCCTACCAGCACAACCGCATCAGCATCGATCCGATGAACCTGCCGGCCGACGTTCGCATTGGTGCCGTGAAGGCAGACGCCACCCCGACGGACCGCGCCGGCACGCTGGTCAATTTCGACATCCAGCCGGTGCGCGCGGCCACGCTGCTGCTCGTCGATGCCGCCGGCAGGCCCTTGCCGCTGGGCAGCGAGGTGCGGCTGGCCGGATCGCCGGCCGCGGCGCTGGTGGGCTTCGACGGCCTCGTCTATCTCGACACGCTGGGCGAGCAGAACGTGCTGGAGGTGAAGACGCCCGCCGGGTCTTGCAAGGCGAGCTTTGCCTTCCACCCTGACGGCCACGCGATCCCGCAGCTGGGGCCGCTGCACTGCGAGGAGATAGCGCAATGAGATTCCGGTCCCTGCGCGCCGTGTTGCTGCTTCTTTCCCTCGGCGTGCTGCTCGCCTGGAGTGGCGTCGCACGCGCCGAAATTACCTGCACCAGCGTATCCGTGGCCGATCTTGCCTTTGGCGAGGTCAATCCGCTGGGGGGCGGCAAGGCGGCGCAGACCACCTTGAGCTACACCTGCAGCAATGACAACCGGGACCCCACGCCCAATTCTTCGGCGATGCTCTGTTTCAACGTGCGTTTCTGGAACGTCTACATGACCGGAGGAGGCAGCACCCCGCTTTACTTCAATCTCTACCGGGACCCCTCTCTTACCCTCCTCTGGGGGAGCCAATTCGCGGGCTCGCAGTACGGCGGCCCGCTGATGGTGCCCATCACACTGCCTGCTGGCGCGGCCTCAGTGCCTTTTCGGGCGACCCTGTATGGCCTCGTGCCGGAGGGCCAGCGCAGCGTTGAGCCGGGGACTTACTGGACGCAATACCGGTCCGCGGAAACCGGCCTGACCGTCGCCTCGGTCCCCGGCGATACAGCGCCGGCGCAGTGTGCCTTCCTGCGCGAAGAGCGCTTCCCCTTCCTGGTGACCGCCACGATCTCGCCGCAGTGCGTGGTAAGCGCCGGCCGGGCGCTGGACTTTGGTTCCGTACAGCCGGACGCGCGCGATAGCCCGGGTAACACGAGCATCGACGTGACCTGCACGGTCGGGACGCCCTACGACATAGGCCTCTCCCCCTCCAACGGCGACAGGGACGGGAGTGGTGTGATGAGCGGCAGCCGGAGCGACAACAGGGACAAGGTGCCCTACCAGCTCAGGTCCCGACCCGGACCCCGGGGCCGGCCGTGGGGCAATCAGATCGGCTCGGGCAACGCCGGCAACGGGGTTTCAGGCACTGGCACTGGCAAGGCCGAGATCTTTGCGGTGCATGCGACGGCGCCCGAAGCGTCCTATGCGCCGGACAGCTACAGCGACACGGTGACGGTGATCGTTTACTACTGAGTGCGTTCGCCGTGGCGCGCGAAGCCGATCGCCTCAGACGCGCAGCGGCGCCTCGTCCATCGCGGCCACCTGTTCGCGCAACTCCAGCACCCGTTCTTCCCAATAGCGCTGGGTGTTGAACCAGGAGAAGGCGGCGGGGAAGGCGGGATCGTGCCAGCGGCGGGCGAGCCAGGCGCTGTAGTGGATTAGGCGCAGGGTGCGCAGGGCTTCGATCAGGTGCAGTTCGCGCGGATCGAAGTCCATGAAGTCCTCGTAGCCGGCCAGCACGTCGAGCAGCTGGCGCTGCTGCGACTGGCGGTCGCCCGAGAGCAGCATCCACAGATCCTGGACCGCAGGGCCGCGGCGGCAGTCGTCGAAGTCCACGAAGTGCGGGCCGTCCGGCGTCCACAGCAGGTTGCCGGCGTGGCAGTCGCCGTGCAGGCGGATCTGCGCCACGTCGCCGGCGCGGTCGAAGGCGGCGCGCACGCCATCGAGCGCCAGACCGACGATGGTCTCCCAGGGCTTGCGCAGCTCGGACGGGATGAAGTCGTGTTCGAGCAGCCAGGCGCGCGGCTCCTCGCCGAAGCTCGCGATGTCCAGCGTCGGCCGCTGCGCGAAGGGCTTGGCCGCGCCCACGGCATGGATGCGGCCCATGAAGCGGCCGATCCACTCCAGCACCTTGGGGTCGTCCAGCTCCGGCGCACGGCCGCCGCGGCGCGGATATACCGCGAAGCGGAAGCCCGCATGCGCGTGCAGGCTGCGCTCGCCGGGCGTGAGCGGGGCGACCACCGGGATCTCATGGCCGGCGAGTTCCGCGGTGAAGTCGTGCTCCTCCTGGATTGCCGCATCGCTCCAGCGCTCCGGCCGATAGAACTTCACGACCACGGAGCTGCCGTCGTCCATCCAGATCATGTAGACCCGGTTCTCGTAGCTGTTGAGTGCATGGAAGCGCCCGTCGGGCAGGAAGCCGACCGATTCCAGCGCACCGAGCACGCAATCCGGCGTGAGTTCGGCGAAGGGTGGAGCAGCGGAATCGGAGGTGGACATGGCGGCGGGGGAGGCATGCGGGGAGGCGGGCCGTCGAGCATACACCCCGGCACTGCCTCGGCCGGCATGCCGCATGCTTCGAAAATTCCTGTGTCCGCGCGGGCCACGGGTTCAACCCGCGACGCGCTGCGGCCGTTGAAGCGAGTACAGGTTCTTCCTGCAGGAGGCTGAGCACATGAGCACCGCGACCGAGGATGTCCGCATTCCCCTGGCCGACGCCCGCCAGATCTACCGCGTGAGCGACGTGGATCGCGCCCTGGAAGAAAGCGCGCCGGCGCGCAACGAAGCGCTGACCGCCTTCTACGAACGCATGAAGCGCATGGGCGGCACGCGCTTCGTGGTCAAGCCTTCGCACACCGACACGCTCGATCCGCTCTACGAGAGCTGCCCCAACTTCGGCGACGTGATCGACGACCTGAAGAAGTCCCTCGCGCTCGCCGTCTCAGGCAACGAACCGGTGAGCTTCGCGCCCATGCTCCTGCTCGGCGAGCCCGGCATCGGCAAGACGCACTTCGCGCGGGCGCTTGCCCAGCATCTGGGCACCGGCTTCGAGTTCGTCGCGATGAGTTCGCTCACTGCGGGCTGGATCCTTTCCGGTGCCTCGGCGCAGTGGAATCACGCCAAGCCGGGCAAGGTGGCGCAGGCCTTGGTGGGCGGCGAGATGGCCAATCCGGTGATGGTGCTCGACGAAGTCGACAAGGCCGGCGGCGATGCGCGCTACGACCCGATGGGCGCGCTCTACGAACTCTTCGAGCAGGACACCGCGCGGCGCTTCCGCGACGAGTATGTGGACGTGGAGATCGATGCTTCGCACATCCTGTGGGTCACCACCGCGAACGACGCCTCGCAGATTCCGGAGCCCATCCTCAACCGGATGAATGTCTATGAAGTCCCGCGGCCGGACCCCGAGGAATCCTTCCAGATTGCATGCCGGCTCTATCGCGAGATCCTCGCCGACCACGCCTGGGGCTTCCCCGCCGAGGCGCCCGAAAGCGTGATGGAGCGGCTGGCGGCGCTGCCGCCGCGCGAACAGCGGCGGGCGCTGCTCAGTGCCTTCGGCAATGCCAAGCTGGCCGGCCGCGATCATCTGGAGGTCGAGGACCTCGACGCCGCACGCCTCGCGCGCAAGCGGCGGATCGGCTTCTAGCCGGGTCGGTCGACCGCAATCGAAGCGCTTCGCCGCAGGCGGTTGATCCGTACTGCGGCGGAGGCGGTGCGCGGACGCACGGCACGCCTTATCGAGGCAGGGCCGCGTGCGCCGCGGACCTGCCTGCGCGTCGCTCAGGCGCCCGCGACTTCCACATGCTCCGGCGTGGCCGAGAGCACCTGCGCGAGCGTCGCCACCGGCACGTCCAGCGCTTCGAGGATCTCGCGCCCGCGCTTGAAGTGCTTTTCCATGATGAAGGCCGCGGCGAAGACCTCCGCGCCCGCCTCGCGCACCATCTCCACCAGCGCTGCCGCGGTATGGCCGTTGGAGAGGATGTCGTCGACGATCACCACGCGCGCCCCTTCCCACAGGTACTTCTTGCCGATCACCAGACGCGTCTCGCCGCCCTTGGTGGGCGAGGTGACGATGCGCGAATAGGCCGGCGGCTCGATCATCGGCGCGTACTTCTTCGCGTACACCACCGGCACATCCAGCGCGATGCCGGTGACCAGCCCCGGCGCGATGCCGCTGGCTTCGGCCGTCAGCACCAGGTCCGGCTTGTACTGTGCCAAGCGGGCCGCCAGCTCGGCGCCCATGCGCGTCATGAAGCGCGGCTCGATCCGGTGATTGAGGAAGTGGTCGATCTTGATGATCTGGTTGTCGATCACCGTGGCTTCACGGCGGATGCGGTCGACCAGTTCCAGGAGCGGGGCGGAGAGCGCGGCGGGGGAGGTGATCATGATGGGTGGCCCGTGTTGCGATGTCCGATTGTAGAGGTCGGAGGGCGCGCCGATACCGCGGCGGATCAAAAGCCCCCGAGCAAGCCGACCACCGCGCCACCGCCCAGCACCCACAGCGGGTTGAAGCGGCCGCGCCAATAGACGGCGGCCGCAAGGCCGGCGAGCGCCACGCCGCGCCAGTCCTGCGCGGCGGCGCGGGTGAGGAGCGTGCCGCTGCCGAGGATCAGGCCGATCGTGAGCGGCATGAGCGTGCGCAGGATCGCGGTCCGCCAGGGCGAGTGCGCGAAGCGGTCCCAGACGCGCGAGAGTCCGTAGGCGAGCAGCGAGGACGGGCCGCAGATGCCCAGCGTGGCCACCAGCGCGCCCGGATAGCCGGCGAGCTGCCAGCCGATCAGGGTCACTACCAGCACGTTGGGGCCGGGCGAGGTGGAAGCGATCGCGTAGAGCGCGGCGAACTCGCTGCCCGACATCCAGTGGTTGAGTTCGACGACATGCCGGTGCAGCTCCGGCACGATGGAATTCGCACCGCCCACTGCAGCGAGCGAAAGCGCGCAGCAAGACAGGAGGAGGGTGAGCAGGGAAGGCGGGTTCATGCGCGCCGTCCCTTCCAGATTTCAAAGGTGGCACAGGCGATGCCGAGTGGCGCCAGCACGGCCAGCACGCCGAGTAGCGGCAGGCGCAGCAGCGCCACGCCGACGAAGGTGAGCAGCGCGAGCGCGACCACCCACGCCCGCCGCTCCATGCGCACGGCCATCTTCGCGCCGGTGGCGAGCACCAGGCCCGAGGCCGCCGCCGCGACGCCCGCCAGGGCGTGATGCACGGAGGCGATGTCGCCGCCACGGCGATAGAGTTCGGCCAGCATGAGCACGATGCACAGCGGCGCCGCCATCAGGCCGGCGAAGGCGCTGAGCGCGCCACGTGGCCCCGCGAAGCGCGCCCCGACCACCACGGCCACGTTGACGATGTTCGGCCCCGGCAGGACCTGGCCGAGCGAAAGCACCTCGGTGAACTCGCGCTCGCTAAGCCAGCGGTGTTCCTCAACCAGCATCCGCCGTGCCCAGGGCAGCACACCGCCGAAGCCGCGGATGCCGACGGCGAAGAAGCCACGGAAGAGTCCCGCGCAGCCGGGACGGATCAAGTCTGGATCGGGCGCGGTGCGGGAAGCATCGGTATTGCGGGAAGGGGGCGGAGCGTCGTCGCTAGGGTGCGGCATCGTGTCTCGTGGCAGGGGCGCGGCTGGCGCCTGCGTGTGGTGTTGCTTCTGCAGGCCTTGTTTCAGCGGCTCTCCTCGAAGAGCTCGCGGCCGATCAGCATGCGGCGGATCTCGCTGGTGCCGGCGCCGATCTCGTAGAGCTTGGCATCGCGCCACAGGCGGCCGGTCGGATAGTCCTGCACATAGCCGTTGCCGCCCAGGGTCTGGATCGCTTCGCCGGCCATCCAGGTAGCCTTCTCGGCGGCGTAGAGGATGGCGCCGGCGGCTTCCTTGCGCAGGCTGCGCGCATGGTCGCCACGGTCGCAGGCCGCACCGACGGCATAGACGTAGGCACGGCAGGCCTGCCAGGTGGTGTACATGTCGGCGAGCTTGCCCTGCATCAGCTGGAACTCGCCGATCGCCTGGCCGAACTGCTGGCGCTCGTGCACATAGGGCAGCACCACGTCCATGCAGGCCGCCATGATGCCCAGCGGACCGGCGGCGAGTACCGCGCGTTCGTAGTCGAGCCCGCTCATCAGGACCTCGACGCCGCGCCCCTCGCCACCGAGCACATGGTCGCCCGGCACGACGCAGTCGGTGAACACCAGCTCGCCGGTGTGCGAGCCGCGCATGCCCAGCTTGTCGAGCTTCTGCGCGACAGAGAAGCCGGGCATGTCCTTCTCGACCACGAAGGCGGTGATGCCGCGCGCGCCGGCGGCCGGATCAGTCTTGGCATAGACCACCAGCACGTCCGCATCGGGTCCATTGGTGATCCACATCTTGCTGCCGTTGAGGACGTAGTCAGTGCCGCGGCGCCGCGCGGCGAGCCGCATGCTCACCACGTCGGAGCCGGCGTCCGGCTCGCTCATCGCGAGCGCGCCGATATGTTCGCCGCTGATGAGACGCGGCAGATAGCGCGTGCGCTGTTCGGCGCTGCCGTTGCGGTGGATCTGGTTGACGCAGAGATTGGAGTGCGCGGCGTAGGAGAGGCCGACGCTGGCCGAGGCGCGCGAGATTTCCTCCATCGCCACCATGTGCGCGAGGTAGCCCAGGCCGGCGCCGCCGTATTCCTCGCTGGCGGTGATGCCGAGCACGCCCAGCGCCCCGAGCTTGCGCCAGAGGTCCATCGGAAACTGATCGCTACGGTCGATCTCGGCCGCGCGCGGCGCGATCTCTTCCTGCGCGAAGGCGTGCACCGCGTCGCGCAGCATGTCCAGGGTTTCTCCCAGCGCGAAATCCAGTCCGGCCATCGCTGCGCTCCTCATCGGAAAGGGAAGCCTGCGCAGCGATCTTAGCGGCTGGGTGCTGCAGCCGGAAAGCCGGCCTCGTTGCGTGCGCGCCGATAGCGGCCGCGCCTACCGCCGGGCGGGGGTGGGTGACGAGGCTCAGCCGAAGCGGCGCGCGGCTTCCACGGCCAGGCCCGCGCCAATACTGCCGAAGAGGTCGCCTTCGACTGCCCGGGCCTGCGGCAGCAGCGCGGCGATTTGCTGGCGCAGCAGCGAGACGCCCGAGGAGCCGCCGGTGAAGAAGACCGTGTCGATCTGCTCGCCCGCCACGCCGGCCTCGGCGAGCATCGTGGCGACGGTGTCGCGCACCCGCGTGGTGAGCGGCGCCAGCGCGGCATCCAGGCCGGCGCGGTCGATCGCGTGTTCGAGGGGTGCGCGGGCGATGCGGTCGAGCTCCAGGGTCACGCGCTCGTGCTCGGAGAGGCCGATCTTGGCCTGCTCTACCTGCAGCGCTAGCCAGTGGCCGTCGCGCTGGCTCACGGTGTTGAGCAGGCGGTCGAGTTTCTCGCGCTCGGCGGCATCGCGGTAGATCTCCTGCAGCTCGTTCCACGCCGTGCGGGTGTAGCTGAAGTTGATCAGGTGCCAGGTGGCGAGGCGGAAGAAGGGCGCGGAGGGAATCTCGATCCCGCTCTTCTTCTTGCTGTTCATGCCCAGCAGCGGCATCACCTCGGCGAGGCTGAGCGCCCGGTCGAAGTCGGTGCCGCCGATATGCACGCCGGCATTGGCGAGCAGGTCCTCGCGTCGTTCGACATGCCTGGCGCGCTCGGGCGAGAGCCGGACGATGGAGAAGTCGGCCGTACCGCCGCCGATGTCCACGATCAGCACCAGCTCTTCGCGATCCAGGTCCTGCTCGTAGTGGAAGGCTGCCGCGATCGGCTCGAACTGGAAGGCGATCTCGCGGAAGCCCACGCTGCGCGCGATCTCGCCCAGGGTTTCCTGGGCGCGGCGGTCGGCGTCCTCGTCGTCGTCCACGAAATGCACCGGGCGGCCCAGTACCGCGGCCTCGAAGCGGCGGCCGGCGAAGGTCTCGGCGCGGGTCTTGAGTTCGCCGATGAACTGGCGCAGCAGCTCGCGGTAGGAGAGCTGACGGCCGAGCACTTCCGTGCTGCCGTCAATCAGGCTGGAGCCGAGCAGGCTCTTGAGCGCCCGCATCAGGCGGCCTTCGTAGCCGTCCAGGTATTCGGCCAGCGCGGCGCGGCCGAAGCAGGTCGTGTCCTCGTCCGCATTGAAGAATACGGCCGAGGGCAGGGTGGTCTTGCCATCCTCCAGCGGGATGAGCGCGCCGGAGTCCGGGCGCAGCCATCCCACGGTCGAATTGGAGGTGCCGAAGTCGATGCCGCAGGCGCGGGCGGGGGAGGCAGACATGTGAAGCTCGAAACGCGTGGGGGACGCGATGCTACGCGAGCCGCGGGACGCAATCAAAAGTACGTGATGACAGCCCCGTGACGCTCTTGCGGCACTGCAACATCCAGCGTCGAACGGCGCTACACTGGGAAGGTGCTCTGCGCACCCAAAATACCCATGCACCGCGACTTCCTCAGCTACCCCTTCGATGTCACCCCCGCCCCCGGCGCGCTCGCGCGCGTGGCGCCGGGCGTGCGCTGGCTGCGTTTCCCGCTGCCCTTCGCGCTGGACCATATCAACCTGTGGCTGATCGAGGAATCCGCGGGCTACGCGCTGGTCGATACCGGCTATGGCGACACGCCCACCCGCGATCTCTGGGAAGGCGTACTGCCGCTGCTGGACCGGCCGCTCTCGCGGATCGTCCTGACCCATGCGCATCCTGACCATGTCGGCAATGCGGCCTGGCTGGCCCAGCGTTTCGAGATCCCGGTGTACGCGAGCCTGGGCGAATACCTGTGGGCGCATGCGATGCGCGACGACGGCGCTGGTTACGGCGCCACCGCGATGGCCGATTTCTTCCGCATGCACGGCCTCGACCCGGTGCGGGCAGACGCCCAGGAAACCCGCGGCAATGCCTATGCGCGCGGCGTGCCTGAACTGCCGCGAAGCTTCCGCCGCCTGATCGATGGCGACACGCTCGAACTGGGCGGGCGCAGCTGGGAAGTGATCGCCGGCTACGGCCACTCGGCCGAGCACCTGGCCTTTCACTGCGCCCAGGATGGCCTGCTGATCTCCGGCGACATGCTGCTGCCGCGCATCTCCACCAACGTGAGCGCGCCGATGACGATGCCGCAGGAAGATGCGGTCACGCGCTACCTCACCTCGGTCGCGCGTTTCGCGGCCCTGCCCGAAGACACCCTGGTGCTGCCCTCGCACGGACGACCGTTCCGCGGCGCGGCCTTGCGCGTGCGCCAGCTCGCCGCCCACCATGAGGCGCGCTGTGCCGAACTCATGGCGGCGCTGACCCAGCCCAAGAGCGCGGCTGAGCTGCTGCCGGTGCTGTTTCCGCGCGAGCTCGACCGGCACCAGCTGATGTTCGCGATGGGCGAGGCGATCGCCCATCTCAACCACCTTTCGGCGCGCGGCCTGGTCAGCCCGACGCGCGCCGCCGGCATATTGCGTTTCGAGAAAACGGCCGCGGCGCGGCCCCTAGCGGAGTAGAAAGCCCATGTCTGCAGCCAAGCAAACCGAAAAGCCCGCAGAAGCCCTGGAGCTTCCGGATCCCAAGGAAGTCGCCAAGACCTATGCCGAGGTCGCCCAACGTTCGGCCCGCCTGCTCGGCGAGCATCTGAAGCGCCAGATGAGCCGCGGCGTCACGCCGCCGGAAGACGAATTCGGCATCGCCCAGGCCTTCATGGAAATGACGGCCAAGCTGATGGCCAATCCCTACAAGCTGGCGCAGGCGCAGATGAACCTCGCCTGGGACTACATGGCCCTGTGGCAGCACTCCTGGATGCGCTTCCTCGGCATGTCCGGCGCGCCGGTCGCCGCACCCGCCAAGGACGACAAGCGCTTCCGCGACCAGGAATGGCAGGACCATTTCCTCTTCGACTACATCAAGCAGAGCTACCTGATCTCGGCCCGCCATATCCACGACGTGGTCGGCAGCGTGGAAGGTCTGGACGACATCGCGCGCAAGAAGGTGAACTTCTTCACCCGCCAGTATGTGGATGCGCTCTCGCCCACCAACTTCGCGCTCACCAATCCGGAGGTCTTCCGCGAGACCGTGCGCACCGGCGGCCAGAACCTGGTGCGCGGGCTCAACAACCTCCTGCGCGACATCGAGGAAGGCGACGGCCAGCTCAAGGTGAAGATGACCGATACCAGCGCCTTCGAGCTGGGCAAGAACGTTGCCACCACGCCGGGCAAGGTCGTCGCGCAGAGCGAGCTGATGCAGCTGATCCAGTACACGCCGACCACCGAAAACGTGGCCAAGCGGCCGCTCCTGATCGTGCCGCCGTGGATCAACAAGTACTACATCCTCGACCTGCGCGAGAAGAACTCGCTGATCAAGTGGGCGGTGGACCAGGGCCAGACCGTCTTCATCATCTCCTGGGTGAATCCGGACGAGCATCTGGCGAAGAAGGGCTTCGACGACTACGTGAAGGACGGCATCCTTGCCGCGGTCGACGCGATCGAGAAGCAGACCGGCGAGAAGGAAATCAACGCCGCGGCCTACTGCCTGGGCGGCACCCTGCTCGCCACCTCGCTCGCCTACATGACGGCGAAGAAGGACAAGCGTATCGCTTCGGCCACCTTCTTCACCACGCTCACCGACTTCTCCGCACCGGGCGAACTCGGCGTCTTCGTCGATGACGCGCAGGTCGCCAACCTCGAGAAGAAGATGGCCGAGCGCGGCTACCTCGAAGGCAGCGAGATGGCCAACACCTTCAACCTGCTGCGCTCCAACGACCTGATCTGGTCCTTCGTGGTGAACAACTACCTGATGGGCCGCGATCCCTTCCCCTTCGACCTGCTCTACTGGAACTCCGATTCGACCCGCATGCCGGCCAAGATGCACAGCTTCTACCTGCGCCGCATGTACATCGACAACGACCTGGTGAAGCCCTGCGGCATCCAGATCGACGGCACGGACATCGATCTCTCGACGATCAAGATCCCGACCTACTTCATTTCCACGGTGGAAGACCATATCGCGCCCTGGAAGACCACCTACAAGGGCGCGCGCGTCTTCGGCAGCACCAACAAGCGCTTCGTGCTGGGCGGTTCGGGCCATATCGCCGGCATCGTCAATCCGCCGGCGGCCAACAAATACGGCTTCTGGATCAACGACGCCAAGACCCTGCCGGAGGACCCGGACGAGTGGCAGGCCGGCGCGACCCAGCATCCCGGCTCCTGGTGGACCGACTGGAAGCAGTGGCTCGACAAGCTGAGCGACGACACCGTGCCGGCCCGTGATCCCGCCAAGGGCAAGCTCAAGGCGCTGGAAGACGCGCCGGGCAGCTTCGTCAAGGCACGCCTGGACAAGGCAAAGAAGGCCGCCTGAGCCCATTCCGCCCCGCGAAAAGGGCGCCTGTCGGCGCCCTTTTTCTTTGCACCGGCCCGGTCTATGCAGAAAAGCGCGCGCTCGACTACACTTCGAAAGTAATCGATTACGTTTCGCCCGCCGAAGCGCTGACACTTCAATGAGGAGACTGAACATGGCTGCAAGACTCACCGGCAAGACCGCACTCATCACCGGCGCATCCGCCGGCATCGGCCGTGCGAGCGTGCTGGCGTTGGCGGCTGAGGGCGCCAACATCGTCATCACCGCGCGTCGCGCCGAACGCCTGCAGGAACTCGCCGCAAAGATCGTCGCACTGGGCGGCAAGGCCGAGATCGTGATCGGCGACGTGCGCGAGGAAGCTACCGCCAAGGCCTGCGTCGCCCGCGCGATCGAGGTCTTCGGTGCGCTCGACATCCTAGTCAACAACACCGGCATCGGCATCTACAAGAACCTCGCCGACACCACGCTGGCCGACTACGAGGTGATGTTCGACACCAACGTGCGTTCGACCTTCCTCTTCACCCGCCATGCGGTGCCGCACATGATCGAACGCAAGCAGGGGACGATCCTGATGATCTCTTCCATGGCCGGCGTCTATGGCTTCGCCGGCGAATCGGTCTATTGCGGGACCAAGTTCGCCCAGGTCGGGATGGCGCAGGCGCTGGACAAGGAGCTGCGCCCGCACGGCATCAAGGTCGGTGCGATCTGCCCCGGCGGCGTGAAGACCGAGTTCGCGCTGGGCACCGGCCGCACCGAGGAGATTGTCGAGAAGTCCGGCTGGCTGGAGGCCGAGGACGTGGCCGGCGCCGTCTTGCTCGCCTGCACCCAGTCGCCCGGCGCGCGGATCATCGAGATCCAGATGCGCACCATGAACGAGGCGCTCTGCTGAGCGAACGCGCCCGGCGCTGACGCGCGCATATCGGGTTGCCGGGTTAGAGTGCGGGCCTTCCGTCCGCACTTGCCCGCTCCCGCATGAAATCCCTCGTTGCCGCCTGCGTCCTTGCCCTCGCTCCGGTTTCCAGCGCCCTTGCCCATGACTGGCTGGTGATCTCGGGCGCCGCCTACCACTTCGAGCGGCGCGACGAACTCCGCGGCAACAACCCCGGCATCGGCTGGGAACGCCCCGACGACGAGATCCCGCTGGTCTATGCGGCGGGCTACTACAGGAACAGCTACGACAAGGACACCTTCTACGCCGGTGCGCAGTGGATGCCTTTCAGCTGGGGCACGCCCGAAGGCTTCAACGCCCAGCTCGGCGCCTTCGGCGGGCTCGCCTCCGGCTACTGGACACCAGTGGTGGTGATCCCGATGCTCAAGCTCGCCTACCAGCGCGTGGGCGTGAACATCGTCGCGCTGCCGACGGTCCGGGAGTACACCGGCTACGTGGCGGCCCAGCTGCGCTTCCAGTTCAACTGAACCGCGTCGTCGGCCCTTGATCGCCCGCCGCTCGTCGGTGGGGTCGGGCCGCTTCCGTGCGGCCAAAGCCGCCGCGGCCGCACGCGCCTCCTGGAGGCCGACGGCCGACGCCCGATCGGAATCAGTTCAGGCGGGCAAGGAGGGCGCGCGCCTGACCGCCCACGTTGTCCAGCACGCTTTCGCGCGCGAGCTTCTCCAGCGGCGCACGGGCCGAGTCGGCGATCAGGTCGCGCAGCTCGGGATGCGCGGCCACGAGTTGCGCGAGACCCAGCACCGCCTTGGTCCGGTCCGTGTGCGTAGGAATCTGCAGCTGGCCGATGAAGGACTGCGCCACGTCATGCGCGATCTGCGGGTCCTCGATCCGGCTCATGAAGCTCAGGATCAGGCGGCCGGTGAGATTGCGGATCTCCGGATCGGGATCGAGCAGGCGACCGTGGATCGCGGCGATGGTGGTCTCGGGTTCGCCCGCCCAGGAAAGCAGCACCAGCGCCTCGCGGCGCTCCTGGTTGCCGGCGTCCAGCGCCATGGAGACGTAGTCCGTGCGGCGCCCGAAGCAGGCTTCGCGTAACTGGGCGTCGAACGCGCGCAGTTCGGGGTCTTCGGCGACAAGGACACCGGAGGGCGTGATCGATTCGGTCGGCGTGAGTCCCTCGGCGGCCATCTCCTGCACCCGATACTCGCGCCGCGCGAGCAACTGGCGCGTCTCCGGAGTGACGCGGGCGCGGGCCGTCGGCGCATTCGAGGGGCGGATGCCGAAGTCCTGGTCGGCGGACTCCACGATCTCCACCACCAGGTGCACCGTGCGGTCCTCGACCGCGCCGCTGCACTTGAGCGCGATCACCTTGAGGCTGCCGCGCAGCTTGTCGCACCAGCCGAGGATCTCCTTCTCCTTTTCCGCCATCGGCGCACCGACCTTGAAGGGCAGGCGGCTGGTGACGTCCTCGCGCTTGAGCTTCTGCAGGCCGATGACCTCAGCCTCGCCCCAGGTCAGGCGGGCCTGGGCGAAGGCGCTCGCGGGCAGGAGCAGGCAACAGAGCAGGGGCAGGACACGACGCATCGGAGGGGGCTCGACAGGATGAAAGGCGCGATTGTCCGCCTCGTCCCCTATCCTCTCAAGCGGGCGGCCATCGCGCCTCGCGGGAATTCGTCTCCGCGTCCGCGGTCCATGCTGCGTTCCGATCACCCGAGGAGGAGTCCCGCCATGAGTTCCGCGTCGCGCCTGCAGGAAAGCATCCGTACCGAGATCGACAGCCTCAGCCCTCCGGCCATCACGGGCCGTCGCGCCTTCCTTGCAGGCGGCATCGCCACCGGTTTCGCCCTCGCGGTGCAGCCGGTCTGCGCCCAGACGGTGATCAAGACCGATGCCGAGGGGCTCGAGGCGGGTTGGGTGAAGGTGCCGGCGGCCGACATCAGTCTCGACGCCTACCGCGCAATGCCGGCCAAGGGCGGCCCCTTCCCTGTCGTGCTGGTGGTGCAGGAGATCTTCGGGGTGCATGAGTGGGTGCAGGACATCTGCCGCCGTCTCGCCAAGGCGGGCTACCTCGCGATCGCGCCGGCGCTCTACCAGCGCCAGGGCGATCCGACCAAGATCGAATCGATCGCCGAGCTGCAATCCAAGATCGTGTCCAAGGTGCCCGACGCTCAGGTGATCCAGGATCTGGACGCCACCGCGGACTGGGCCGCCAAGCACGACGGCGACGCCCGCAGGATGGCGATCACCGGTTTCTGCTGGGGCGGGCGCATCGTCTGGCTCTACGCCGCCCACAACCCGCAGCTCAAGGCCGGCGCAGCCTGGTACGGCCGCATCGAGGCGCCGGAGACGCAGAACAACCCCAAGCATCCGATCGACATCGCAGCCGAGCTCAAGGTGCCGGTGATCGGCTTCTATGGCGGCAAGGACGGCGGTATCACCGTCGACTCGGTCGAGGACATGCGCAAGGCGGTGAAGGCGGCGGGGGGCAAGTCCGAACTGGTGATCTATCCCGATGCCGGCCACGGCTTCCTGGCCGACTACCGCCCGAGCTACAACCCGGCGGCCGGAGAGGACGGCTGGCGCAAGATGCTGGCCTGGTTCAAGAGCAACGGGGTGATGTGACGCGCGCAGCGGGGCCGGGTCTTCGCCCGCGTCCCGCGGTGTGGCCGGCTCGCGCTAGAGGAAGCGCTCCAGCAGCTCGTTGAGGAAGCGCTGGCCCTTGAGCGTGGGCTTCAACTGCGCGGCGTCGGCTTCCAGCAGGCCGTCGCGCCGTGCCGCCACCAGCTTGGCCTCCACCGCGGCCAGTGGTACGCCGGTGCGTTCCTCGAAGAGGCTGGTGGGCACGCCCTCGGTCAGGCGCAGGGCGTTCATCATGAATTCGAAGGGCAGCTCGGCGACGCTCACGCCGCGCCGCTCCTGCACGAAGTCGCCGCGCGCCGCGCCCTCCATGTAGGCGTTCGGATGCTTGTGGCGCATCTCGCGCGCGATGCCGGTGTGCGAGGAAAGCTTGCCGTGCGCGCCGGCGCCCACGCCCAGGTAGTCGCCGAAGCGCCAGTAGTTGAGGTTGTGGCGGCAACGGTGGCCGTTGCGGGCGAAGGCCGAGGTCTCGTAATGCTGGAAGCCGGCCGCGGCGAGCCGGGCTTCGATCGCCTCCTGCATGTCCGCCGACACATCCTCGTCGGGCAGGCCTGCGGGCGGATGGGCGCCGAAGGCGGTATTCGGCTCCATGGTCAGGTGATAGCAGGAGAGGTGCGGCGGCGAGAAGGAGAGCGCGGTTTCCACGTCCGCCAGCGCGGCCTCCAGGCTCTGTTCCGGCAGCGCGTACATCAAGTCGAGGTTGAAGGTCTCGAAGTGCTGGCCGGCCAGCTCTGCCGCGCGCCGCGCCTCCGCGCCGCCGTGGATGCGGCCGATGCGCGCCAGCATCGCGTCGTCGAAGCTCTGGATGCCCAGCGACAGCCGCGTCACGCCGGCGGCGCGGAACTCGGGGAAATGCGAGGCCTCGACCGTTCCGGGATTGGCTTCCAGCGTGATCTCGCAGTCACCGGCCAGCATCAGGCGGCTGCGGATGTCTTCCAGCAGGCGGTTGAGGCGGTCGGGCGAAATCAGGCTGGGCGTGCCGCCGCCGATGAAGATCGACTGCACCCGCCGCCCCCATACCTGCGGCAGCGCGGCTTCCACGTCGGCCACCAGGGCGGCGAGGTAGTCCGCCTCCGGTATGCCGCCGCGCACCGCATGCGAGTTGAAGTCGCAGTAGGGGCACTTCTGCACGCACCAGGGGAAGTGCACATAGAGCGCGAGCGGCGGTGGCGCGGCGAGCGCGGGCGATTCCGGCAGGCTGGCCGGACGGGTGACAAGCGGGATGATGCGAGACGAACTCATGGCGGCTGCGAGCGTTGTGGACGCCCGGGATGGACTGCGTCCGCCATTGTCTCATCCGCACCCGGCGCGCGCCGCCGAAGCGGCGCAACGGGCGTTCAGAGGGCCGCCGGGACGGGCTTGAGGCGTTCTAGCAGATGGCGGCAGGCGGCGCCGCGGTGCGAGAGCGTGTTCTTCAGCGCATGGTCCAGCTCGGCCGCCGTCTGGCCCAGGTCCGGCAGCAGAAAGTAGGGGTCGTAGCCGAAGCCATTGGCCCCGCGCGGGCTGTCGATGACCTGCCCGTGCCATTCGCCTTCCGCGATGATCGGCTGCGGATCCAGCGCGTGGCGCACCAGTACCAGCACGCACACGTAATGAGCGCTGCGGTCCGCCTGCCCTTGCAGGCGCTCGACCAGCAAGGCGTTGTTGCGTTCGTCGGACTTCGGTTCGCCGGCGAAGCGGGCCGAGAGTACGCCAGGCGCACCGGCCAGGGCGCTCACGCAGATGCCCGAATCGTCCGCCAGCGCCGGCAGGCCGGTGTGCTGGGCGCAGTGGCGGGCCTTGGCGAGCGCGTTCTCGATGAATGTGGCGTAGGGCTCGGCCGCCTCGGGCACGTTGAAGTGCGATTGCGGCAGGACTTCGATGCCCAGGGGCGCGAGCAGCGCGGCGAACTCACGCAGCTTGCCCGCATTGTTGGATGCCAGGACGAGTCGGTTCATAGCGATGGACCGGCCGGGCGTGCCCGGCGCGGGATCAGAGGCCCAGGGCCTGTTTCTGTGCTGCCACCAGGCCGGCGATGCCGTGCTCGGCCAGGGTCAGCAGGGTTTCGAGTTCGGCGCGCGAGAAGGGCGCCCCTTCGGCCGTGCCCTGGATTTCGACGATGCCGCCGGTGGCGGTGATCACCACGTTCATGTCGGTATCGCAGTCGGAATCCTCGAGGTAGTCGAGGTCCAGGACGGGCACGCCCTTATGGATACCGACCGAGATCGCGGCCACCAGTTCGCGCATCGGATGCTCGGCGAGCTTGCCCGCGGCCACCAGCTTGGCCAGCGCGTCGTAGAGCGCCACGCAGGCGCCGGTGATCGCGGCGGTGCGGGTACCGCCATCGGCCTGCAGTACGTCGCAGTCCAGCGTGACTTGACGTTCGCCCAGCTTCCCGAGGTCCACCACGGCGCGCAGGCTGCGGCCGATCAGGCGCTGGATTTCCTGGGTGCGGCCGGTCTGCTTGCCTTTGGCGGCTTCACGCGCGCTGCGGGTGTGGGTAGCGCGCGGCAGCATGCCGTATTCGGCCGTGACCCAGCCCTGGCCCTTGCCCTTGAGGAAGGGCGGCACGCTCTCTTCCACGCTGGCATTGCACAGCACGCGGGTGTCGCCGAATTCCACCAGCACCGAACCTTCGGCGTGGCGGGTAAAGCCGCGGGTGATGCGCACCGGGCGCAGCTGCGCGGGCGCGCGGCCGCTGGGGCGGGTGGCGTCGGTCATTTGGAGTATTTCCGGATGGCGTTGTTGATCTCGTTGATCGCCTTCTCGATGTCGTCGTCCGAGAGATCGCCGGCTGCGGGCGGCAGCTGGCCGGGGGCGAAACCTTCCATCTTGGTGGTGAAGGAATCGGCCGGCATCGTCATCGTCGAGATCGTGGTCGGCGGCGCTTCGGCAAAGTCGTCAAGCCAGGTGACGGCGAGCGAGGAAAGGTTGTCGCAGCTCGGGCCGCCGAGGCGCTCGGCCTCGTCCATCAGCACCGGCACGCTCTGGATGATGTTCTTGGAGTCCATGCGCGCGAGCGCCTGGTCGGCTCCCGGCGGGCCCCACACGCCGTCGGTGCAGAGCAGCAGGGTGTCGCCGGCATAGAGCGGCGTGCGGCGCGAGAACTCGATCTGCGGCGAATGCGTACCGCCCAGGCAGCTGAAGATCCGGTTGCGCAGCGGATGCGTGGCCTGCTCGCCTTCGCGGATCAGGCCCTGGTCCACCATCACCTGCACCCGCGAGTGGTCACGGGTGTGGAAGGCCACGCGGCCTTCACGCATCAGGTAGAGGCGCGAATCGCCAGCGTGGGCCCAGTGGGCGAGGCTGTTTTGGATGATGCAGGCGACGATGGTGGTGCGCGGCGGATCGGGCAGCTGCTTGTCGAAGGCGTAGTCCAGGATCGCGTGGTGCGCGTTGGAGAGCACCCGCGACAGGAACAGCATCTCGTCCGCGATCGTGGGCCGGGCTTCGCGCTGGAAAGTCTCGGTGATGTACTGCACCGCGATCTGGGCAGCGATCTCGCCATGCAGGTGGCCGCCCATGCCGTCGGCGACGACGAGCAAGAGCGCGTCGCGCGAATAGCAGTAGGCCAGCCGGTCCTGGTTGGAGCGGCGCTTGCCGATGCGGCTTTCCTGGTAGATGGTGAATTTCATGAGCGTGAGACGAGCGCGCGCAGCTTCTCGCTGAGTGAGCCTAGCCACTTCTGGCCGAGCGGGGAAGGCTTTGCGGCGCGCGCACGTACGCGGCGCGCCAACGCCTTTTGTAATTGATAGACGCTCTGCGGACGCGCGAGCGGATCGAGCTTGAGACACCAGTCGATGGTCTCGAGCAGCTGTTCGGAATAGTGGCCGCGCCAGCGTTTGACGGCCGTCTCCAGCTGATCCTTCTTCACCCGTTCGTCCGAACGTTGCGGCGGTGCCGCCGCGAGGCAGGCGTACATGCTGGCGCCCACCGAATAGATGTCGCTCCAGGGACCCAGGTGCTCGCGGTCGCGGAACTGCTCCGGCGCGCAGTAGCCGGGCGTGTACATGGGCTTGAGCATCGGCGCGTCGTTGAAGAGCGTCTGCCGTGCGGCGCCGAAGTCCAGCAGCACCGGGTTGCCGTCGTTGCGCAGATAGATGTTCGAGGGCTTGATATCGAGGTGCAGCAGCTTGTTCGCGTGCACTTCGCGCAGGCCGTTGAGCATGCGGGTGAAGATCGCGCGGATGAACTTCTCGCGGATCTCGCCTTTGTTCTTGTTGATGAAGTCCTGCAGGGTGCGGCCGCGTTCGAAGGCCATCACCATGTAGACCGTCCCGTTGGCGCGGAAGAAGTTGAGCACGCGCACCAGGTTCGGATGGTTCAGGCTGGCGAGTGCGCGGCCTTCCTCGAAGAAGCACTTCATGCCGTAGCGGAAGGCTGCCTGATGCTCGTCAGGCACCTTGGGCTCGGTCTCACCTTCCTTGCGCAGGGCCAGCGAGTTGGGCAGGTATTCCTTGATGACCACCGGCGTCTCATCCGGCGCCGTGGCCAGATAGACGATGGAAAAGCCGCCCAGGCTTAGCTGCTGCTCGATGCGGTACTGCTCCAGCTGGAAGCCGGGTGGCAGCGGGCAGTTTGCTTGAGCGGGCATCAGGGGATACGTATGATCTGCGACGAGGGGCCTCGATTTTGGCATTTTGTCCCCATCCTGCATATCGCGTCCGCCATATGGACGTACTACCGGACCCAATCCCCATGATCCTTTCGATGACTGGCTACGCCGTCCAGTCCAGTGACGCTGGCCGCGCCCGCCTCAATCTGGAACTCAAGACGGTCAATTCGCGCTTCCTGGATCTGGGCTTCCGCATGGCCGAAGAACTGCGTCAGGCCGAGCCCCAGCTGCGTGAAGCCATCGTCGCGCGGCTCACCCGCGGCAAGGTCGAATGCCGTCTTTACTGGCAGGCCAATCCCGGCGCCGCCGCTGATCTGGCGATGAACGGCGAGGTGCTGCAACGCCTCGCCCAGGCCCAAACCCAGCTGCGCGAGCAGTTTCCGGACGCGCCGGCGCTCTCCATGGGCGAAATGCTGCGCTGGCCCGGCGTGCTGGGCGAAAGCGGCCCGGACTTCGACAGCCTGCTCGCCATGGTCGGCAAGCTGGTGCAGTCCGCCCTGGATGAACTGATTGCCACCCGCGCCCGCGAAGGCGCCAAGCTTGCCGACATGATCCGCGAACGTGTCGGCAAGATGCGCGATCTGGTCGCCCAGGCCGAACCCATCCTCCCGGCCGCCGTGGCCGAGTATCAGGAAAAGCTCACCACGCGCCTGCGCGAAGCCGTCGCCACCCTGGACGAAGACCGCGTGCGCACCGAGGTCAGCCTCTTCGCCCAGCGCGCCGACGTGATGGAAGAGTTCTCGCGCCTGCGCACGCACCTGGACGAAGTCGAGCGCGTGCTCAAGGCCGGCGGCCCCGCCGGCAAGCGGCTGGATTTCCTGATGCAGGAGCTCAACCGCGAGGCCAACACGCTCGCCTCCAAGTCCGTCTCGAACGCGCTGTCCTCGATCGCGATCGAGATGAAGCTCATCATCGAACAGATGCGCGAACAGGTGCAGAACCTGGAGTGAGATCGGCGCCGCGCGTCGCGCGGCATCCGCTTCATACCCTCAGGCCGCTTTTGCGGCCTTTCGCATTAATGGGCCCGGCCGTGCTGCCTGAACCCGCGTGGCTCCTTGCAAGGCTCACCCGCCGCGGTGCGGTCGCGCGGAAGGTCGCGGGTGACGTCACCCTTTTCATGCTGGCGCCGAGGCGGCGATGCGACAGCCGTGGAATTCGGGTATCCGCAGACGCTCCGGGAGCAGGCACAATCCTTCCGCCAGGCGCGCGAGCGCCGGTCGCCGCGAAGACGGCGCATCCCAGCACAGGCGTTCAGAACAAGAAGGACGGATAGCGAAATGGGCAGTTCCGCAATGCGCACTTTGAGTCTATGCATCCTGACGGGGCTGGCCAGCGCGCCTGCGCTCGCTCAGTCCACCGACAAGTGGCAGTTCTCGGTGCAGCCTTACTTGTGGCTGCCCACGGTCAACACCGACCTGAGCTTCAGCGCGCCTCCCGGCGGCTACGCGCCGGATACCCAGGTCGGCCCGTACGATTACCTGAGCAACCTCAAATTCCTGGCGATGCTCTCGGGCGAGGCGCGCAAAGGTGACTGGTCCATCATCTCGGACTTCGTCTACCTGAGCTTCAGCGACGACCACGGCGCGGTGCGCAACGTGGACTTCAATTCGGGCGGCGCGCACAACCGCGTGTCCTCGAGTATCGACGCGTCGGGCGACACGAGCTTCAAGGGCCTGGAATGGACCCTGGCTGCGAGCAAGCGGGTCGTGCAGACGCCCATGGCGAGCTTCGAGATCCTTGGCGGCGTGCGCTACTTCGGGCTCAAGGCTGAGGCGAACTGGAGCGGCTCGGCCACCATTACCAGCCCCAATGGTTCGGCCAACTTCCCGGCCAGCGGCAGCATCTCGCAGAGCGTGGATCTGTGGAACGCGGTGCTCGGCGTGCGCGGCAGCATCAAGCTGGGCCAGAGCCAGTGGTTCGTGCCCTACTACGCGGACCTCGGTTTCGGCTCGGACAGCTCGTCGTGGCAGGCGATGACCGGCCTGGGCTACGCCTTCGACTGGGGTAGCGTGCGGGCGGTCTATCGCCACATCGCCTACGACCAGTCCGACAACAAGCTGATCCAGAACCTGAGCTTCAGCGGCCCGGCCATCGGCGCCGAATTCACCTTCTGACGCACGAAAAACACATCGGCGCGGCCTCGTGCCGGTGTGCTTTCCGCGGCCTGCGCATGAGGCCGCGGAAAGGACGGATCGCTCAGTCGATCCGGCGGCCGCGCACGTAGCAGACGCGGTCTTCTTCGGTGACTTCGCGCAGCACCCTGCAGGGGTTGCCGACCGCGATGCAATTGGCGGGCACGTCGCGCGTGACGACGCTGCCTGCACCGATCACCGCGTTCTCCCCGATCGTCACGCCCGGGCAGATGATCGCTCCCGCGCCTATCCACACCCGGTCGCCGATGGTGATCGGCAAGGCGTAGATCTGGCGCTGCATGCGCACCTCCGGATGTACCGGGTGGCCGGAGGTGGCGATGGTGACATTAGGCCCGATCAGCACACGATTGCCGATGGTGATCGTGTAGTCGTCGATCAGGGTGACGCCCATGTTCATGTAGACACCTTCGCCCAGGAAGATGTGCGAGCCGTAGCAGAAGTAGAGCGGCGGCTCGATCCAGCATTCGCCGGTCATGCCGCCGAACATCTTCCCGAGAAGCTCGCGACGTTTCTCCACCTCGCCCGGGCGCAGGTGGTTGAAGTCGTACATCAGCTCCTTGCCGCGTATGCGGTCCTCGGTCATGCCTTCGGAACGGCTCACGTACAGAAGGCCATTGGCGCGGCGTTCGCGCTGGCTCATGGTCATGCTTGGTTCTCCTCATGTCGCGGCCGCCCTTCGTCGACGGCCGCAAGGACGATTCTGCCTGCGGCGCGGGTGGATGCACGGCGGGGAGGGACGGGCGGCGATGGAATCGCGATGACCGTCGCGCAACGTGTTTTCAGTCGACCCGCTGCCCGCGGAAGTAGAAGGCGCGGTCCTCGTCGGTGATCGCACGCAGTGCGCGACAGGGATTGCCGACGGCGATCGTGTCCGCCGGAATGTCGCGGGTCACGATGCTGCCGGCACCGATCACCACGTTGTCGCCGATGGTGACGCCGGGGCACACGATCACGCCCGCGCCTATCCAGACGCAGTTGCCGATGCGCACCGGGAACGCGCAGGTCTCGCCCCGCTGGCGCAGGTCCGGATGCAGGCCGTGGCCGGTCACCGCGATGGTCACGTTGGGGCCGAGCAGGACCTTGTCGCCGATGTGGATGGTCCAGTCGTCGATCAGGGTGAGATTCACATTGGCGTAGAAGCCTTCGCCGATGAAGGTATTCACCCCGTAGCAGACGTTGAGCGGCGGTTCGATCCAGCCGCTGCCGAAACCGCCAAACATCTCGCGCAGCAGTGTCTCGCGCTCGCCGGTCTCGGTCGGGTGCGTGCGGTTGAAGGCATGGGCCAGCGATTTCGCGCGCAGGCGCTCCTCCGGCAATCCCTCGCCCTTGTCGGTGAACAGTCGTCCCGCGGCCCTGCGTTCGCGCATCGTCTCCATGCCAGCTCCCTGTCGTTGTCGGTTGCACCGGGCTGGTCGCGCGGCCCGCGGCTCGATACTGACCCGGCGTGCGTCCGATCCTAGTCAGGGTGGCGTGGCCGGAGTCGGCGGATTCTTGCGCGCCGAGGTAGCGCCGATTGCGCTTTGCATCGGGCCGCGAAAGACGAAAGGCCCCGAAGGGCCTCCCGTGTCAGGAAGAAAAGAGCCGCGGCCAGAGGAGATGCGAGGAAGGCCGCGGCGGGGAGGAAGCGTTGATGCTCAGCGCGTGGTGCGCACCGCGCCGCTCAGTCGAGCAGCCAGGCTGCGACGCCGGTGACCGGCAGCTCGCGTGCGCCGAGCAGGAAGCGGGCGTTGGCCGGCGCCGGGACGCTGGCGGTTTGCGGGCCGTAGTTGATCGCGAACTGCACGCGACCCCGACGGCGCAGGCGCAGGCCTTCGGGCAGGCGCTCCGCGGCGAGGCCGGCATCGCGCGCGGCGCTACCGACCACGGCATCGAGGCCGGTCGCATCCAGCCAGCCGGCGACATAGCGCGCGGCGTCCTTGCGCAGCAAGGCGGGATGACCGTCGTCGAAGCGCGCGAGCACTTCGGTGCCGGCGCCGGCTTCCGCGTAGTCGCGCCAGCGGCTGGCTTCGCCGAGGCGGCTGCCGTCCGACGCCACCATCGCGGACACCAGGCCCGGACGCATCGCATCCACCCGCCACACGCGCATCGGCAGCAGGCTTGCGAGCGGGCCCGGCGGCAACTGGGCGGGAACCGCGAAGTCGCGCGTCTTGTTGCCACTGCGCGGACCGAAGACGAGCTGCGCGCCGCTGGCCGCGGCATGGCTGACGAAGTCCTCGTCCATGCGGGCGAGCGAAGGCACCAGCACCAGCGCATAGGCGGACAGGTCGGCGTGGCGCGAGACGATGTCCACATCGTGGCCGAGGCGGCGCGCGGCGCCGTACCAGGCCATGCACAGGCCGATGTAGTCGAAGTCCTTGCCCTGCGGCGTGATGCGCAGCATCCACTGCGTCTCGTAGTCGAAGACCAGGGCTACGCGCGCCGGCGCGGCCGGTTCGGGCGCGCCGGCCTCGGAGGCCAGTTGCGCGATCTCGCGGGCGACCTGGGCCGCTTCGTGGCCGCCGATGTCGAGCTTGTCGTCAGGCGTGTTCAGGCCCGCGTGCATCTGTTCCTGCGCGAAGGGGCACTGACGCCAGCGGAAATAACTCACCACCTCGGCGCCGTGCGCGAAGGCTTCCCAGCTCCACGCGCGGACCATGCCGGGCAGCGGCGCCGGATTCCAGTCGGCCCAGTTCACCGGGCCGGGCTGCTGCTCCATCACCCACCAGCGGCCCCGACCGAGACCGCGATACAGGTCGTGGTTGAAGGCACTGATGTCGGGATGGCCGGTGCGGGCGTAGGCGAGCTTCTCGGCGTCGTCCAGGTAGGAGGCCGAATCCGTGTTGCCCAGCGGGTAGCTGTCCCAGCTTGCCGCATCCAGGTCCTTCGCCATGTCGTTGTGTTCGAACTCGGTGAAGAAGGCCATGAAGTTGTGCAGCACATCGCGGCCGGGCGAATGCTTGCGCAGGATCTCGACCTGCATGCGGTTGTAGCGCACGGCCTCGTCCGAGGCGAAGCGGCGGTAGTCCAGGCCGTGAATCGGGTTCACGAAGGTGGGCAGGTTGATCGGCGGCTCGATCTGTTCGAAGCGCTGGTAGTCCATGCTCCAGAAATCGTTGCCCCAGGCCTTGTTGAGCGCGGCGATGTCGCCATAGCGCGCCTGCAGCCATTGGCGGAACCGGCGCCGCGCTTCGGACGAATAGGAAACGATCGTGTCGTGGCAGCCGTACTCGTTGTCCGTCTGCCAGGCGATGACGGCCGGATGATTGCCGTAGCGCTCCGCCATCAGGGTGACGATGCGCTTGCTGGCGGCGAAGTAGGCCTCGGAAGAGAAGCAGTAGTGGCGGCGCGAACCGAAGATGCGCGTGTTGCCCTGCGCGTCGACCGCCAGGATGTCCGGATGCTGGTCGACCAGCCAGCGCGGCGGCGTCGCGGTGGGCGTGCCGAGCACGACCTTCAGGCCATGACGCGCGAGCGTCTCGATCGCGCGATCGAGCCAGTCCCAGCTCAGCGTGCCCGGCTCCGGCTCGATCTTGGCCCAGGCGAACTCGGCGATGCGCACCTGCGAAATGCCCGCGAAGGCCATGCGGCTCGCGTCGGATTCCCATTGCGATTCGGGCCAGTGTTCGGGGTAGTAGCAGACGCCGAGTTTCATGCCGGTTTTCCTTTCAGAATCGATGCGAAGATTAATCGTTTAAGCTTTGGCGTGCAAGCCATGGCGCGGAGCGATGTCCGCCTCCATTTCCGGATGGCTATCCGTGACAGAGAAGCCGCATAAAAGCGCGCTGACGACGCAGGCAAATGCTGCCGCGACCAGCAGGGATTCGGAACATATCGCGCGAATGACGAAGCCATCGAAATCCAGCCTTTTGGCCGCAATGATTGAACGCGTAATCATCGCTTCACGCCTTCCCGAGTCAGCCGCAATTTCAGTCGCCTTCGCGGATGAATTCGAAGTCGTCGGCGTTGCCCCAGTTACCGGTGTTGCCATCAACTGAGATCCCCACCGTGCAACGGCCCTGGCTCACCTTGATGTCACGCACCGTGTATTGCACCCACTTCTGCCAGCCGGTGTTGGTGGCCGCGCTCGCATAGGCCTGGCGGTCGCCGCAGTCGCGGGCGATCAGCGAGATCGCCTTCTCGCCGCCGCCACCCGCGACCCAGGCCTTGAGCGTGTAGGTCCCGTCCGGGATGTCCTTGAAGCTGCGCGTGGCCTCGAACTGGAAGGGCTCGCCCAGCCAGTAGTGCAAGGACTGTTGGCCGCTGTGCGCGTTGCCGGGGTTGCGCTCGTTGGTGACGGCAGCGGTGCTGCCGGTGATGGTCCAGCTTTCCAGCTTGCCGTTCTCGAAGCTCGGATCCTCGAAGAGATTGCGCCGCGGGATCACCTTGACCTGGGCCGTCACCTTCACCGGTCGGCCGACCAGCCTGCCTTGCAATGTGAAGTCGCCCGGCTGCCTGAGCTTGTCTGCGGGGACCTCGTCCCAGCTCACGAAGAGGGATCGTTCGGCGTCATCGCTGAAGGCCAGGCGCAGGCTCTGCGGCGGTGCGAAGGTCTCGCCGACGAAGGTCTCTAGCTGCATCGGCGCGACCGGCAGCAGCTTCGGCACGTCGGCCTTGCTGCCGGCTTCGCGCACGCGGCGGAACACGGCGAGTGAAGGCAAGGCCCGGCCCTTGAAGTCGAACATTGCCTGGTTGTCCCAGGCGTTGCCCTCGTTGGTGCGCCAGCCCGTGCCGGGCACCGGAATCCAGTCCGGTTCCCAGTAGAAGACACCGGCGCCGCGCCTGCCCGGCACCTGCGCGACCGCGTTGATCACGTCGCGCAGCATGCTGGCCTGGCCCTGCACGCTGGCCTTGTAGCCGACGCCTTTCTGCATCTCGGGATTGAAGAGATTGGGGAAGCCGTCGCCGTCCTGCGTGGTGTACGCGTAGGCCGTCTCCAGCACGACCACATCCTTGATGTAGCGCGCCGAGATGTCGTCCAGGTTGTTCTGGAAGTCTTCCAGCGTGCCGTGCCAGTACGGGTAGTAGGAGACGCCGATCAGGTCGTAGTCCACGCCGCGCCTGGCGAGCAGGTCGAACACGCGGCGATAGAGTTCGTTGCTGGCGCCGTTGGCCAGATGCACCGCGATGCGCGTCTTGCGTGCCGGGTCGGCGTCGCGCACGGCCTTGATGCCCTGGCTCAGCAGGGCCACGAAGCCTTCGTCGCCGCCAATCGCTTCCTCGGGCTTCGATTTCCAGGTCTTGCCGTCGGGCCACAGCATGCCGCCGTTGAGCTCGTTGCCCACCTGCACCATGTCCGGGAAGGCCTTGGCCTCGCGCAGGGTCTTCAGGACCTCCGCCGTGTAGCGATAGACCGCGGCTTCCAGCTCCGCGCCGTGCAGCTCGGCCCAGGCGGCGGGTTTGTGCTGCTTGTCGGGGTCGGTCCAGAAATCGCTGTAATGGATGTCGAGCTCGAACTTGAGGCCGAGCGCCTTGGCGCGCCGCGCGATGCGCAAGGTGGCGGCGAGGTCGTTGTTGCCACCGCCGACCGGCTCGCCCTTGCGCGAGATGGTCGTGTCGCCCTCGACCACGTCCGCGGCGTTCACCGGCGTGTGCCACAGGCGCAGGCGGATCCAGTTCACGCCGTTGGCCTTGAGGATGGCGAGGCAATCCGCCGGTTTGCCCTGGGCATCGCGGAAGACGCCGCCGGCATGCTCGATCGCGTCGAGCATGGACACGTCGGCGCCCATGATGAAGTCGGAGCGCAGGCCGGCGACCGGCTGCACGGTGACGTCCTGCGCGGCGGCCGGCAGCGGCGCACCGGTGCCGAACGCGAGCGCGAAAGCGAGTGCCAGTGCGGATCGCTCCATGTTTCCGCTTCCCCTTCGTGCCGGGAGGGTTTGTGCAGGCGGGGCCGCCTCTGCGGCGACCCCGGGGACTGAGTACGAAGGCGCGATCGAGCCGGGCGTCAGCCCTTGACCGCACCCGAGGTGAGGCCGGACACCAGCCACTTCTGCGTCACGAGGAAGAGCAGGGTCAGCGGCATGCCGGCGAGGATGGCGGTGGCGGCGAAGTCGCCCCAGAGGTAGCGCTGGTTGAAGAGGAAGAGGCGCGAGCCGATCGCCAGCGTCAGCTTGTCCTCGTCATGCATCAGCACCGAGGCGACCGGGTACTCGATCATCCCGCCGAGGAAGGCGAGCACGAAGACCACGATCAGGATCGGCATCGCCATCGGCAGCAGCACATACACGAAGGCCTGGAAGGGTGTCGCGCCGTCCACCGCCGCGGCTTCCTCCAGCTCGCGCGGCACGCTGTCGTAGTAGCCCTTGATCAGCCAGATGTGCTGGGCCACGCCGCCGGTATAGGCGAGCGCAAGACTCCAGTGACTGTTGAGACCCAGCCACGGCACGAAGTCACCGATGCGGTCGAAGAGCGCGTAGATCGCGACCAGCGCGAGCACCGAGGGGAACATCTGCAGCAGCAGGAGACTGTTGAGCAAGCCGGCGCGGCCACGGAAGCGCATGCGGGCAAAGGCATAGGCGCTGGTGATCGAGAGCACCAGCGCCACGGTGGCGGCGATGAAGGAGACCTTGAGCGAGTTCCAGATCCACAGCAGCACCGGGAAGGGCGGCTTGATCAAGTGGCCGTCGGTGTCGATGTAGGAAATGCCCAGCGCGAGCTTCCAGTGCTCCAGGCTGATGCTGCTCGGGATGATGCTGCCGCCGGCGAAGTTGCCCGGGCGCAGCGAGATCGAGAGGATCATCAGGAAGGGCATCACCGTGATCAGGATGAAGGCGATCATGGCTGCGTGGGTGGCATACACGCGCCAGCGGTGCGATTTCTTGAGGACGATGGCCATGTCAGTCTCCGTGGGGCCGGTCGATATGTCTGTATCTTGATTCGGTGTCTTGAGGCGCGCGTCAGGCCTGGGGCTGGTTCACCTTGAACAGCCGCAGGTTCACCACCGCGAGCGTGGCCACCAACAGGAACACCAGCGAGGCGATCGCGCAGGCCAGTGCGTAGTTCTGGCCCGAGTCCTGGAAGGCGATGCGATAGGTGTAGGACGCGAGCAGGTCGGTCGCGCCCACCGGTACCTGCGTGTCGAGGTAGTCGGGCGCGCCGCCGGTGAGCAGCGCGATCAGCGTGAGGTTGTTGAAGTTGAACGCGAAGGAGGCGATCAGCAGCGGCGCGATCGGACGTGCGATCAGCGGCAGGGTGATGCGGGTGAAGTTCATCACCGGGCCCGCGCCGGCCAGGGCCGAGGCCTCGTACAGCTCGCCCGGGATCGCCTTGATGAGCCCCATGCAGAGAATCATCATGTACGGGTAGCCCAGCCAGGTGTTGACGATCAGCACCATCGAGCGCGCCAGCGTCGCATCCGAGAACCAGCTCGGGCGGATGCCGAAGAGCAGGTCCAGCACCATGTTGATCTCGCCCAGGTTCTCGTTGAAGAGACCGCGGAACACCGGGATGGAGATGAAGGCCGGTACTGCGTAGGGCAGGAACAGCATCATCCGGTAGACGTTGCGGAAGCGCAGTGCGTCCCAGTTCATCGCGGTGGCCAGCAGGATGCCGATCGCGAAGGTGAGGATGGTGTTGAGCGCCGCGAAGCTGATCGTCCAGCCGAAGACCCGCGCAAAGGGTTCGAAGAAGCGGTGGTCGGTAAAGATTGCGATGTAGTTCTGCAGACCCACGTAGACGCGGAAGCCCGGCTGCACCGGCTCCCCGTTGGGGCGCACCCAGTAGCCGCGCGCGACATCGGCGGTGAGCTTGTCGCCGGAGGCCAGTTCGGTGAGCGTGCCGTCGGCGTTGCGGGTGAAGGCGGGGCGCATCACCGAGAAGCGGCGCAGGCTGCTCATGCGCAGCTCCTTGCCGTCCGCCGTGGTGGCGACGACTTCCTTCAGGGCGGGCTGCAGCGCGATCACTTCCTTGATCTTGAGCGCCGTGCCTTCGGGCTCGCCGCTGAGCGGCGCCGCGGGCAGCTTCTTGTCCTTGCCCAGGCTGAACTTCTCAGTGGCCAGCTGGCTGTCGTCGTCGGCGGTGAAGACGATGCGATGGCCGCCGCCGACCGTGTAGAGCTTGAAGGCATAGCCTTCGCCGCTGGCGTCCGAACGGCCGAGCAGCACGTCGGTCGCGCGTTCGAAGGAGAGCAGGTGCGCGGAGCTGTAGTTCGTGAAGCCGATGACCAGGGTGTAGACCATGGGCAACACGATGAAGACGAGTGCCGCGAGGATGCCGGGCACCACATAGCGCCAGGCGTAGAAGCGCGGCGAGAGATAGACCCAGGTGGCGAGGCCCAGCAGCACCAGGGTGGTGAGCGCCAGGGCGGGCTGGCGGGCCACGTAGAACACGCCCACGAGGGCCAGGCCGGCCAGCAGCGCGACAAGCCCCAGCAGCGCCAGAGCCACGTGCATATACGATCGCTTCATCCCCGATTCATCCCTTGCACAGCTTCATTCTTGCTTCTCGGCCACACGCCGTCGCGGCGGTGCAGCGGCCGCGTGTGCGGCACGGACCTGCGCGGCGCACGCCGCACAGGTCGTTCAATCCATCGGGGCGCTCCATCGAGAGCGGGCGCCCCGCGTGACCGGCGCCAGAGTGGCGCCGGCATTCCGGCTTACTCGCCGCGGATGCGCGCACCGGCGCGGGCGAGGCCTTCCTTCACCGTCTCACGACCCTGGGTGATGTTCTGCAGGGCGGCCTGCATGGCCGTCCAGAAGCGCGTCATCTCGGGGTTGTTGGGCATCGGCGAGCCAGCTTGCGCGGCGGCCATGGAGCCGGCGATCAGCGGGTCGGCCTTGAGCTCATTGTAGAGAGCCTTGTTGGCCGGCACGCCCAGCGGCACCGCGGCGTTCATCTCCTTGGCGCCGTCATGCGTGGCGAGGTAGTTCTCGAGGAAGTCGTTGGCGGCTTCCTTGTTCGGGCTGGCGGTGGAGACCATCGCGCCGACCACGCCCACGAACGGACCACCCTGCTTGCCGTCGACCTTCGGGAAAGCGGCAACGCCGAAGTTGATCTTGCTCTTCTTCAGGTTGTTCCAGCCCCAGGGGCCGTTGATCGTCATGGCGATGCGGCCTTCGTTCATGGCGGCTTCCGCTTCCGCGTAGCTCGCGGTCTTGGGCATCACGCCGGCCTTGATCAGCTGCATCATGGTCTCCATCCCGCGGGTGGAGCCCTTGTTGTCCATGCCAGTGTCCTTGGCGTCGTAGGTGCCGTCGGGGTTACGCTTGAAGGCATAGCCGCCGGCTGCCGAGAACAGGCCGTAGGAGTAGTAGATCTCGGTCATCGGCCACATGATCGCGTGCTTGCCTTGGGTCGAGAGCTTCTTGTCCAGGGCGATCACTTCGTCCCAGCTCTTGGGCGGGTTCGGCACGATGTCCTTGTTGTAGAGCACGGCCACGGCTTCGATCGAGAGCGGGTAGCCCCAGGTCTTGCCGCCGATGTTCCAGGCCTTCCAGGCCAGCGGATCGATGGAGTCGACCGTCTTCTTCGACGGCGTGACCGGCGTGATCAGGCCGGCGGAGATCCAGGAGCCGGCGCGGTCATGCGCCCAGATCCAGATGTCCGGGCCCTTGCCGGCGGCCGCGGCCTGCTCGAACTTGGCGATCGCGTCTTCCGGGTGCTCCACCTTCACGGCGATGCCGGTGTCGGCGGTGAACTTCTCTCCGACCTTGGCGATGCCGTCATAGCCTTTGTCACCATTGATCCAGATGAGCAGGCTGCCCTTGTCGGCCGCGTGGGCCTGAATTGCGAAGGCGCCGAAAGCGGCGACAACGCCTGCGGTGATCAGGCTCAAGGCCTGACGGCGAGAGTGTGCTTGCATGTCTCTTCTCCTGGTTTTCTCTTTACACCCAACCTAACCCAACCCAATCCGGCCATCCGCGGGACGCCGGTCCTTTGTCGTGCGGCGCTCTGGCCGCTCTTTCCAAACCTGAATCTGCTGTTCCTGCGCCGCCAACTGCTAGACCTTCAGACGCGGCAGTGCGTCGCCGGCCGCGTCGAAGAGATGGCATGCGCCCGGCGGCACATGCAGATGCAACTTGTCTTGCACCGCCACGCCCGTCGTGCCTTCCTGGCGCGCGAGCAGCGGTTCTTCGAGACCGCCATCCAGATAGGCGAAGGTCTGGTCGCCCAGGCGCTCCACCCAGCTCACGCCCACGTCCAGCGTGTTGTCGCCGGCCGCGGACTGCAGCACCACATGCTCCGGTCGCGCGCCCAGCGTTACTGCGTCGCCCGGCTTGAGCGAGCCGGCCTGCACCGCCGCACGCAACTGCGCGCCAAGCGCGGTGCGCACGGTGACGCCGGCTGCGTCGATGGCTTCGACGCGCGCAGGTACGAAGTTCATGCGCGGCGAGCCGATGAAGCCCGCGACGAAGAGATTGGCCGGACGCTCGTAGAGCTCCATCGGCGCACCGATCTGCGCGACGCTGCCATGACGGGTGACGTCCTCTCCGGTGCGCAGCAGCACGATCTTGTCGGCCAGGGTGAGCGCCTCGACCTGGTCGTGGGTGACGTAGATCGTGCTGGCCTCGCCGTACTCGCGGTGCAGGCGGTTGATCTCCACCCGCATCTGGGTGCGCAGCGCGGCGTCCAGGTTGGAGAGCGGCTCGTCGAAGAGGAACACGCCCGGCGCGCGCACCATTGCGCGGCCGATCGCCACCCGCTGGCGCTGGCCGCCGGAGAGCGCACGCGGCAGGCGCGCCAGCAGGTGCGAGATCTGCAGCAGCTCGGCGATCTGCGCCACGCGTTGCTTGATCGTCGAGCGATTCATGCCGGTGAGGCTGAGGCCGAAGGAGATGTTGTCCGCCACCGTCAGGTGCGGATACAGCGCGTAGTTCTGGAACACCATGGCGACGTTGCGCTCGGAGGGCGCGAGGTCGTTCATGTACTTGCCGCCGATGAAGAGCTCGCCGCCGCTGATGTCCTCCAGGCCCGCGACCATGCGCAGGAGCGTGGACTTGCCGCAGCCGCTGGGGCCGACGAAGACGCAGAACTCGCCCTTGGCGATTTCGAGCGAGACCTCGCGTACGACGGCAGGCATGCCGTCGTAGGACTTGCTGACATTCTTGAGGCTGACTCCGGCCACGTTGCTTCCTCTTGTCCTTATGCCTGGCGGGCAGGTGTCAGGCGCGCGCTGCGCCAGGTGCTGAGCGAGATGCTGCGGACCTCGGCCATCTTCGACGCGCCTTGCAGACGTTGGCGTGCCGCGGCTTCGAGGAAGACCGGCAGATCCGGGCGTGCGGCGAGGACGCGCAGTTCGAGTTCGGGCCATGTCTTGCCGTCGCGGACGAAGCGATCCAGGCCGACGTACCAGGGTTCGCCGTCGCTGAAGTTGTCATCCACCAGCTTGCCATCGGCATAGAGTCGCGCGGCGTCGCCGATGTAGTCGATCTCCAGCAGCATGCGACCACCCTCGGCGAGCAAGGTCGCGGACGCTTGCAGCCGCACGCGTAGCGCATGCGCGAACTCCGCGTCGTCCGGTGCCAGCGGCACAGGACCGGAGCGCCACGAGACGTGCGGGCCCATGCGCACCGGCGCCGGTTCCTGCACATCCTCGATCACGCTGAAGGGCAGGGATTGGTCTGCGGCTTGCGCGTTGGCGGCCGAGAGTTCGAAGGCGGCGAACCCGGCGTCGTCCAATGCGGCGGTCCGGTTGTGGGCCAGGTCGTCCGCGGGGAAGAGGCGCACCTGGGCAGCCTCGCCATCGCGTACGGCAGCCACCAGGTTGTCGCCCTCCACATGCAGCGCGTGGGCATACAGCGCGATGCGCTCGCGGTCCTGGAAGCGCGCGCGGCTCGCCTGATCGGCGAGTTCGCGCGGCAGGATCAGCAGCGTGTGGCGGGTGCCCCTGGCGTCGGTGAGCGCAATGCGCTGGGCCGTGGTTTGCGGCGCAAGGCGCAGGACCAGGCGGCCGTTCTCGATACGGACCTCGGTGCCCGGCAGATCCACGCTGCGTACCGTGTCGGCCTCGAAGCACAGCTCGGCCGGCACCTCGGGGTGGGTGAAGCCGACCCAGGTGACGCGACCTTTCTCTTCCCAGCGGGTGAGCGGCTGCACCGTCGCATGGCGCAGCGTGGCAGCGCCTATCGTGCAGCCCACCGGCCAGATCATGTAGGCGCCGCTGGGGATGTCCACTTGCGGCAGCTCGATCGGGTCCGCACCCGTGTCGACCACCAGGCGCACGCCGGGGAAATCCGGCATCGGGTAGTGGCGCACATGGTTGTTGATGAAGACGTAGCCCTGGCCGTTGGCGCCGCGGGCCGCCACGCGCAGCGCATCGCGCGCCGCCGCGTCCAGGCTCGCGCCCTCGGCGAGCACGGCTTCCATCGGCGCGAGTTCGGCACCGAAGGCTTCGAGGAATAGGTGCAGGCTGCGCAGGCGCCCATAGGAGGGGCGCGTCTGCCCGTACTGCCCCAGCGGCGCGCGGAAGTCGTAGCCCAGCACCGGCACGTCGTTCGGATAGCCGCTGTCCTGCGTTTCGTTGACGCGGCCGGCCGGCCCTTCCGGGTTCGTGCCGCCGTGGTACATGTAGTAGCCGTAGAGCGTCGCGCCCGAGCCGATCTGCACCAGCGTCGTCGCGGCGAGATCGTCGGTGCTGATCACCGGGCGGCGGTGGTAGGACACATGCATGCCGCCACCGGCCTCGGCCAGGAAGAAGGGGTAGTGCGTCTTGTCGATGCGGCCGTCGGCCGGCGTACCGCCGACGTTGCCCATCTCGCCGATCGAGCGGTCGGTGTTGAAGACGAACACGCCCGAGGGCGGCAGCTCGCTGGCGCTGCCCTGCCAGAAACCATCGGCATACGCGCCCGACACCGGCACCACGTCATGCGGCGGAATGTCCAGCGTGGGCCAGCCGGTCACCGTGTAGAGCGGCACCTTGATGCCAGCGGCGATCGCGAGGCGCTTGAGTTCGGCGATGTGTTCCGCGCCGCAGCCCGGGCCGAGGCGGTCGTACTCGTTCTCCAGCTGCGCGCCGATCACCGGGCCGCCATCCGCCCACAACTGGCCGGCCACCTGGGCGCCGACCGCGTCGTAGAAGCGCGCGACCGAGGCGAGGTAGGCGGGGTCGTTGCAACGCAGCTCGCCGCCGCGCGCCACCAGCCAGTCGGGAAAGCCGCCGTAGCGCGATTCCGCATGCACCCACGGGCCGGGGCGCAGATAGACGTAGAGGCCGGCTTCGGCCGCCAGCGCCACGAAGCGGCGCAGGTCGCGCTGGCCGCCGAAGTCGAACTCGCCTTCGATGGCTTCGTGGTGATTCCAGAAGATGTAGCTCGCGACGATGCTCACGCCGCCCGCGCGCATCTTGCGCAGCTCGGCGGCCCACTCGTCCGCGGGGTAGCGGGAATAGTGGAATTCGCCCATCACCGGCAGCCAGGGCTGGCCGTCGAGCTCCAGATAGCGGCTGTTGACCGTGAGGCTGCGGCCGGGGCGCTGATAGTCGCCCAGGCGCAGGAAGTCGCGCTCGACCTGGGCGGGCGCTGACGGAAAACGAAGTTGGATGGTGCGTGACACGGTGATTAAGCGTTTAAATTTCGGCGCAGTGTCTTTTCCCCGCATCGTACCAACAATTAGGGAAAACCCTTATAAGCGGCGCAGCATCGGGCGCCGTGTCGGAAAAGCTGACATCGCTCCGGGTAGCGGCAGAAAGAGACCGTAAACAGGAGGTTTTCGGTTGGAGGGGCGCGAGATGGCAGAGACGCCACCACCGCCGTTTCTCACTTTCGCGGCGGGGTTTTCTACCTTGGGCGAATTGCTGGTATCGCGACGCTTAATCGATTAAGCTACGACCGGGCGCGGCAGACAGGCGTCGGGCTTTTGGCGGGGCCGCACATGGGCTCGCCGAGGCAAACAAGACAGTTCGCTGCCGCAAGAGGAGGGCGATGAAGTTCCGCAAGCTGGCAGGCGCTGTCGCCGCTCCGTCACCTCGCTTGCCTAGTTCGGCATGCGGGGCCTTTCCCTGGCCCTCGGGTTGCCCGAAAAAAGTCCGCCGCAGCCTTGTGCCGAGCGGCCCGCGGGCTTGCCCGCACAACTCAGCTGATATCATCCGCCGCCATGTCCACACTCGTCGAAGTCGGCCGCCTCGCAGGTGTCACGCCCGCCACCGTTTCCAACGTGCTGCGCGGCCGCGGCCGTGTCAGCGAGGCGACGCGCGAGCGTGTGCTGGCCGCCGTGCGCGAACTGGACTACCGCCCCAACCTCAACGCCCGCGCCCTGGTCGAAGGCCGGCCGCACACGATCGCGCTGATCGTCTCCAGCATCGCCAACCCCTTCTATCCCGAGTTCGCACTCGCGGTGGAACGCGCGGTGCGCAAGCACGACTACTTCCTGCTGGTCTGCAATACCAACAACGACCCGGCGCAGGAGACCGCGTATCTCGACGCAGTCGGCGGCTCCCTCTCGCAGGGCGTGCTGGTGATGCATGCGGACTTCGTGCGGGTGGAGGAGCTCATCGCCCTGCGTCGCCGCGGCGTGCCCGTGGTGCTGTGCATGTGGGAGAAGCCCGACCAGTTGCCGCCGCTGCCCTGCGTGGCGGTGGACTTCTACCAGGCCGGCGTCATCGCCGCTGAACACCTGCTCAAGCTCGGCCACACGCGCATCGGCGCCGTGGTGGGTTCCGAGCCCACCGGCAACCACATCTGGCGCTACCGCGGTTTCTGCGATGCGCTGGTGCGGGCCGGCGTGCCGCATCCACCCGAGGAAGTGCGCTTCGGCGACGACACCATCGACGCCGGCCGCAACGCCGCGCATGGCCTGCTCGCCGCCGTGCCGGACCTCACCGCCGTCTTCGTCTCCAACGACCTGCCCGCACTCGGCGTGCTGCAGGCCGCGGCCGACCTCGGGCTCGAAGTGCCTGCGGACCTCTCCGTCATCGGCATCACCGACATCCAGTTCGCCCACCAGGTGCGCCCGGCACTCACCACCGTCGCCGTGCCCATCGAGGAAGCCGCCGAGCGCGCCGTGCAACTGATGATGGAAGTGATCGAGGACGGCGGCGAAGAAGTCGCCCGCATTGCCGTCACCTCCCCACCGCATCTGGTGGTGCGGCAGTCGACCAGTCGGGTCCGGCGCAGCCGCCGCGGCGCCTGAGACGAAGCGCGCCACGCCCGCACCTCGTTCGGCCCTTCGACCGCCGCAACAACCAGCTGCTACTCACCAGCGCCGGCGATTACTACCTGCCCCACATCCGCGAAGTCTTCAGCTCCGTGCAACACGCGGTTGTTCGCGCACCATCCCGCGCTACGGGTCGAAGTCTTCCCCGACGCCGGCATGCGTGGCGTAAGCGCGGTGGACCTGCTGGTCACCGAGCTTCCCCAGGCCGTCACGCCCGGCCTAAATTCGGCATGCCTCGCCAGCACACCGCTGGTGCCGGTCGGCAGTCCCGCCTGGCAAGCGCGCCTGAGCACGCCGGCGGCGCTCGCCGACGCCACGCTCCTGCACGAATGCGCCGCGCACCGGCTCCGCGCCAGGTTGGCGCGAATGGTTCGAAGCGGCGGGACTCGACGGCGACGACAAGGCGCGCAGCCTCGTCCTGGGCGACGCGCAGATGACCCTGCAAGCCGCGCTCGACGGCCAGGGCATCGCCCTCGCACCGCGCTTGCTGGTGAGCCCGAACTCGCCACAGTCCTTCGGGAAGTGCGCTGGCGAGTCTTCAGATCGTCGGCCGCTCCGATAGGCGAGTGGCCGCTCTCCCCACGCACTGTCTCCGCGTTCTGCCGATGTACGGGTGCTTTCTTCGCACGCCGCCGGCGATGTCCGCGGGGGCGTTGCCGCAAGCGGGATGAGCACTAAAGGCTATAGCTGCCTTGCCGATAAATGTGTTGGCCGTATTCCAACAAAATCAACACGAGAGATGCTGTATGAACCGTAGCTTGTCCCATCGCGCATGCGCCCTGACCGTCATGGCCGTCACCCTGGCGTTGACCGCCTGTGGCGGCGGCAACGGCGGCGAGTCCGCGCCCGCGACGCCCACCGCGCCCGTTACCCCTGTCACGCCGGTCGAACCCGCGACTCCCGCGAGCTATGTGGTGAGTGGCCAGGTCACCGGCCTGCATGGGCTGCGCCTGACCTTGGTGAACAACGGGGAGCAGGTCGCGATCACCGGGGATGGCTCGTTCTCCTTCCCTAGCAAGCTGGAGAGCGGAACGAACTACGCCGTGACGACCCAGGACCCGCTGTGGACCGCTTGCACCGTGACCAACGGAAGCGGTGTCGTGTCGGCGGATGTGAGCGTGTCGGTCAGTTGCTCCCCGCGTGCCGCAACAAGCGCTCTGGTGCTAAGCACTGGTCTGGCCATGCCGCAGGGGATCGCTGTGGATGGTCAGGGCAATGTCTTCGTGGCCAACATGGGCTTCAACACCGTCGTCAAGATTGACCCTGCTGGCATCTCCACGACTTTCGCAACGGGCCTGAGCCAGCCGAGCGGGGTGGCCGTGGACGGCTTGGGCAACGTCTATGTGGCGGACCAAGGCAATAGCGTGATCAGGAAATACGCCCCGGACGGAACGGTCATCTCTTCCTCGTGGGGAAGTGGCTTCAACCAACCGACCTACATCGCCGCAGATGCAAGCGGCAATGTGTATGTCGTCGATTGGGGCCATGGAGTCATCAAGAAGATCGACACGGCAGGCGTCACTACGGTCTTGAACAGCAGTATGGGGATGGGCTCCGTCGTCGGCATCGCCGTCGACGCAAACGGCTACGTCTATGTCCCGGACTCCTCCTCCTCGCGCATCGACAAGATCGCACCGGACGGCACACTGACGCCAATCCTCGGAGCGAGCGTTGCAGGTATTGCGCTCGACAGCAGCGGCAACCTGTTCGGCGCGGAATACGATGCGAACTACTCGGGGAAGGTCGTCAAGATCAGCCCCGACAATGCCAAGACCAACTTGATCATCGGCATTGGCTTTCCGTATTTCCGCGGGTGGGTGGCGGTTTCCGGCAGCACCGTCTATTTCACGGACCCCACCAACAACACCGTCGTGAAGCTGAGCCCCGCACCGCAGTAGGGCTTGCGGCGGGGCGTCTCGCGTGAAGCTACGTTGGGGGCGCGCCGCCGGGCGCCTCCCACTTCCTTGCCCGCCGTGACCAGACGAAGCGCCGCGAATATCTCGCGGCGCCATGGCCTTCCGCCGCGGTGCACGTCTGACGGTGTTCCGTCCGTATGGTGGTAGGACGTAACGCCGACTGCCCCTCCGGCAGGGAATCCGCGCGCGATAGCCAAGTCGATCCGCTATCCGAATCCATGCGGATGCGCCCATGCCTGAAGGCCCCTCCATCGTCCTGCTCAAGGAAGCCGCCGCCGGCTTTGCCGGCCGCAAGATCCTGCGCGCCGAAGGCAACGCCAAGATCGACATGGCCGTCCTGCGCAACCGGCAGGTCGTCGCGCTGCGCAGCTGGGGCAAGCACTTCCTCATCGAACTGCCCACCCGCACGATCCGCATCCACTTCCTGCTCTTCGGCAGCTACCGCATCGACGAGCGCCGCGACATGGCGCCGCGGCTATCCCTTGGTTTCGCACAGGGCCGCGAACTCAACTTCTACTCCTGCTCCGTACAGCTCATCGAAGCGCCGCTCAATGAGGTCTACGACTGGCGCACCGACGTCATGTCCGACGCCTGGGACCCCGCACTCGCCCACGAACGCCTCGCGAAAATGCCCCAGGCCCTGGCCTGCGACGCGCTGCTGGACCAGGACGTCTTCGCCGGCGTGGGCAACATCATCAAGAACGAAGTCCTCTTCCGCATCCGCGTCCATCCCCTCGCCCGCATCTGTGACCTGCCTGCCAAAGTGCTAGCCGAGCTCGTCCGCGAAGCCCGCCAATACAGCTTCGACTTCCTCGAATGGAAACGCCGCTTCGTATTGCGCGAACACTGGCTCGCTCACCGCAAGCGCATCTGCCCGCGCTGTGCTATCCCATTCATTCGCGCGAAGTTAGGGCAGCGGGAGAGGTGGGCGTATTACTGTGAGAGGTGTCAGCGCCGTGGGCTGAACGTAGTTGCCGGCGCTGAGCGTGCTTGGTGCACCGTTCGACCGCGCCGTTAGGGCCCGACCAGTTCAGACACCTTGTGGTCCGCAACTCGACATGCCGCCAACGTTAGCCAGCGAGCGAAGTTCACGAGGTCAATTACCGTGCTCGGTGGGGGTACGTTTGAAGCGGTGCCGGTATGAGCGCTCTCGTTGCGAAGTTCGTTCAGGCTGATCAAGTCGCACGAGCGCAGTTTCGCCATCGCGCCCGAGACGACGGTGATTGAGCTCATCGACGCGGCGCTGGAGGCATGCACGCCAGCCAGCATCTCGGGCGGAAGAGCGACCTGGATCGTTCAGGCAGGAGGCTCTGGCGGCAGGGCTGTTGCAGTCGTCGCCCAGCAATGGGACAGCCCTCGCTTGCTGGTGCCGGACGCCCGCACGGCGGCGCAGCTTTTCTCTGAGGGAGAGAAGGCGATCTTCTTCAGGTATTGGTGCCAGGCAGATCCGGAAGCCGTCTATGCGGCGCTCGCCAACGGCGAGCCTCTGCCGGCGAGGTACTGACGACGCTGAGTTCGTGGGCGCGGTGGCTCATCGCGACTTACGATCTGTGCGGCCGGATTGTCGCGGATGATCCGCCACACGCCACTGACTCGATGCACACTGCTCGATCTAGGTGGCCAGCCTTCCCACCAGGAAATCAATCAGCGCCTTCACCCTTTGTGGCACGTGGCGCTGCGTCGGGTAGACCAGAGAAAAAGGCCGTGAAGTGCCGCCGAATTCCGGCAGGACTTCGACGAGCCGCCCCTGCGCAAGATCGCCTTCCACCATGAAGCGATAGGTCTGGACCACGCCGGCGCCAGAGCGCGCGAGCGTGACCGGACCATTGATGTCTTCCAGGCAGGTAAGGCCCTTGTCGCCATGTACCCACTCGACGACGCGGTCTTCTTTGCGCAGCAGCCAAGGCGTGGGCTGACCCGTGCTGGGACGCGAGAAGAAGATGCACTCGTGCCGGGCCAGGTCATCCTCTCCGCGGATCGGCCCCTTGCGATCGAGGTACGCAGGCGACGCAACGATGACGAGGTCGGCGTCCTCAAGCTTGCGTGCGACAAGGCCGGAATCCGGCAGGACGCGGGCTCGCACGGCGAGGTCGTAGCCGTCTGACAGGAGATCCACGTTCTGGTTGCTGAGCTGCACTTCGAGCCGGACGCCCGGATGCAGAGCACGGAATTCCCCCAGGAGCGGCAGCACGCGGTAGTGGCCGTACGAGGTGGGCAGGCTGAGTCGCACCGTCCCGCTGGCCTGCGCTTGTTGCCCCGTGAGAAAACGCTCGGCCTCAGCGAGCTGCGACAGCGCTTGGCGGCACTGCGCGTAGTAGGCACTCCCGCCGTCGGTGAGGCGCACGTTGCGGGTGTTGCGTGTGAACAAGCGCGCGCCGAGGCGCTCTTCCAGGCGCGCTACGGTGCGGCTCACAGCGGGCGGCGTCAGCCCGGCGGCGGTCGCGGCAGCGGTGAAGCTGCCCAGCTCGGCGACGAGGCAGAAAAGCTCCAGGCTGCCGAGGTTGAAGTCTTCGAATTCACGGCTCATGTGCGTCAGCGACCCCGGTCCATTAGTGCATGTTGTGTAAATGGAGAAGTGAATTGTGATCCATTTATTGCACCGGCGTCGCTGAATAGCATCAGGGCTCCTCTCATCCAAGGAGTCACCGTGAAGCTCTACTACTCTCCTGGCGCTTGCTCCCTTGCGCCTCACATCGTCCTGCGCGAAGCCGGCCTGACTGCAGAACTGATCCGCGTGGACCTCGCGGCTCACCGTACCGAAGACGGCCGGGATTTCATGGCGATCAATCCGAAGGGGCAGGTGCCGCTGCTGGAGCTTGATGACGGCCGTCGCCTCTCGGAAGGGGCGGTCATCGCCCAGTACCTGGGTGACCGCGTCGATCAGCCTGCGCTGATGCCGAAACCCGGCTCCGATGCGCGCTATCGGCTGCTGGAGTGGCAGACCTTTGTCACCACCGAATTGCACAAGGGCTTCACCCCCTTGTTCAACGCGGCGCTGGCCGCCGATGCCAAGCGCGTACTGAGCCAGACCCTGGCCAAGAAGCTGCGCTGGGTCGATGCGCAACTGGCGGAGCGTCGCTACCTGCTGGGCGAGTCCTTCAGCGCGGCCGACGCATATCTCTTCGTCGTCTGCGGCTGGACGCGCATGGTGGGGCCGGACATCCAGGAGCTGCGCCATCTGCAGCGCTTCCTTGCCGACGTGGCCGAGCGCCCGGCCGTGCGCGCTGCCCTGGCCGCTGAAGGACTGCTGGTCGCCGCCTGAACCCCTGCGCGTGCCAGGCCGGATGGCACGCGCAGTCTCCTGAGTTCCCAATCGAAAAAGGACCGACATGCCTTACGTGAAAATCGAGATCACGCGCGACGGCGTCACGCGGGAACAGAAAGCAGCCTTGATCCGCGAGACGACCGAGATGCTCGTGCGCGTTCTGAACAAGGATCCGGCAACCACCTTCGTGCTCATCGAGGAAGTCGAGCTGGACAACTGGGGCATCGCCGGCGAATCGGTCGCGGTGCGCCGTGGCCTTGCGCGGAGTGAATGACAATGAGCGCGCTGGAAGCAAGCGACTACGACGCCATCCTTGAGGTGCTGCAGGACTACCTGGACGGGCTGCACTACAGCGACACGACGCTGCTGCGCAAAGCCCTGCATCCACGCGCGATCTACGCGTGTGCCACCAGCGGCGAACTGGTGGCGCTCAGCATGGACGAGTATTTCCCGATCGTGGACCGGCGCCCTTCGCCGGCGAGCCAAGGCCATGCCCGCCAGGACCGCTTGTTGTCTATCGAGTTCGCCGGGCCGGTGACGGCCTTGGTGCGCCTGGAATGCGCGATCCCGCCCAAGCGTTTCATGGATTTCCTGACCTTGGTCTACGTGGAGGGACGCTGGCAGATCATGTCGAAGGTGTTTCACTACCACCTGATGGACGAGCCGAATGCAGTCGTCGGTTCTGTTTGAGGGGCCAGGCGATCCGGAGGTCGTGCTCGCCAACGGCGCGTGCTTGGTCGGCCAGATACGGGTGCCGTGGAATTCGAGCACAAGCGCGAACACAAGCGCCTATTCCGGCTCCGCGGCGCGTGGAGCCAGCAGCACAGCGGGCATCTGCGATGACGGCCGCGACGCGTGGCAGGCGAAAGTTCGATGCACCCGTGCCGGAAGGTTCTCCTTTCGTGGGTTGAACCTTCCCGCACGGGAAAGACGGCGCGGAGCAAACCCGATCGCTGCTCCGCGCATTCGGGGCGCTAGCCTTAGCGCTTAGAAGCCGCGCTGGTCGTAGTACCGGTTCACTTCCGTGCCGTACTCGGGCGTGTAGGCGGGCGCTTCATCGAGGGCGTAGTGCGGCGCCTTGTCGAGCCTGTCCTTGTCGAGGGGAACGACGTAGCCGTCCTTGTCCGTGTCGTACTTCAGCATGCTCCACGGCAGCGGATAGCGATCCGTTCCCATGCCGAGGAAACCCCCGAATTCGAGAACGGCGTACTGCACCTGCCCGGAGCGTTTGTCGATCATCAGATCGTCAATCGATCCCAGCTTTTCGCCGGCTATGTTGTAGACGTTCGTGCCCTCGACTTTGTCCGACGAGATGACATCGCTTGGGGTGATGGATGCATTCATGTCCAGTCTCCTGATGCTCGATTGGTGAGCCCGCGTAGTGAGCGCGGGGTTGACGCGAACCAGCTCAACGCCCTCTTTATCGCTCGAAGGACAAGCGGCGAGGAGCGGCGCCGGGGCCGTACGGCTGTAGGACCGGGACGCGGCAATGCAACATGGCGTGGCGCCGTTTGCTCCGTTTCTCCGCAGAGGAGACTTGCAAGCCCGAGGCGCAGGGCTGCGGACCAGCGGCCGGTACTGTCGAAGAACGATGGGCCGGCCCACCCCGCGCCGAGCAAGGCCAGGAGCGGACGCGGCGCGCGTAGCTCTGCACCGCCCGCCGCATGCAACAATGCCGGCCGCAACCCTTCGTTTTTCCGGCGCCGCCCAAGCGCGCCAAGTCGTTTCCCATGCGTATCGAAACTCTCCGCCAGCGCCTGCGCGCGCTGGGTGCCAAACCCGTTCATGAGCAGCGCGTGTTGCGTGCGTGGACCCAGCAGGTCTCGCTGGATACGCGCGGCAGTCGCGCGGTCGATTTCCTGCCGCTCGCGCTGCGCGAGGACATGCCTGCCCTGCAGGAAACCCTGCAAGGCCTGGTGCGCCTGAAGTCCGAGCATCCGGGCGAGGATGGTTCGGCGCGGCTGCTGGTCGAGCTGCCGGACGGGCAGATGGTGGAGAGCGTGCTCTTGCCGCGCGATGGCGTATGCGTGTCGTCCCAGGTCGGTTGCGCGGTGGGCTGCGTGTTCTGCATGACCGGGCGCGAAGGCCTGGTGCGACAGGTGGGCAGCGCGGAGATCGTGGCCCAGGTGGTGTTGGCGCGCACCAAGCGGCCGGTGAAGAAGGTGGTCTTCATGGGCATGGGCGAGCCGGCCCACAACCTCGACAACGTGGTCGAAGCGATCGACCTGCTCGGCACCGAGGGCGGCATCGGCCACAAGAACCTGGTGTTCTCGACGGTGGGCGATCCGCGCGTCTTCGAGCGCTTGCCGCAGGGGCGGGTGAAGCCGGCGCTGGCCTTGTCCCTGCACACCACGCGTGCCGACCTGCGCCGCGAGTTGCTGCCGCGCGCACCGCTGATGACGCCGGACGAACTGGTGGAGGAGGGCGAGCGCTATGCCCGCGCCACCGGCTATCCGATCCAGTACCAGTGGACCCTGCTCGAAGGCATCAACGACACGCCCGAGGAGCTGGACGGCGTCGTCCGCCTGCTCGCGGGCAAGTACGCGATCATGAACATGATTCCGTACAACACGATCGACGAGCTTCCCTATCGCCGCCCGGCCTGGGAGCGTTGCGCCGACATCGCGCGTGACCTCACCCGCCGTGGCGTGCTGACCAAGCTGCGCAATTCTGCGGGGCAGGACGTGGAGGGCGGCTGCGGCCAGCTGCGCGCCCGCGCCGCCAAGCCGGAGCGCCGTCGCACGGTGCAGCTGCATCCGCTGCTGGCCGCCAGCGAGTAATCAAGCCAGGGCGTCGGCCCACTGCGGATTGCAGTTCATGCTGGCGCCGGTGGGTTTCGGCCACCGCGTCGCGCCGGGTCGTCGTGCCGGACGCCGCGTCGGGCTGAACAGGATGCGCCTCAGACACGCGACGATCCGGCGGCAAGCCGGAGCCGCGGCCGGCGTCGAATCAGTCGTCCAGCGCCGCACCGCCCAGTGATTGTCGGTATGCCGTCGGAGACATTCCCATCAGTTCGCGGAAAGCCGCGTTGAAGGACGACACGGACTGGTAGCCCACCGAGAGGCCGATGTCCGTGATCGGCGCGTCGCCCTCGGCCAGGCGTTCCACTGCCCGCATGATGCGGATGCGCCGTAGCGCATGGCGCCAGGTCATGCCCAGCTCGTCCGCGAAGCGTCGCGCCAGCGCACGCTCCGACTGCCCGGTCTCGCGTGCGATCCAGGCGAAGCTGGGTTCGCCCTGCGCGTGGGCTTCGGTCAGCTCCAGGGCGCGGGCGAGCGGTGCGGAACGCGGCACCGGCAGGCCGAAAGGGCCGGGTCGTTCGGCGAGCCGCAGGCTGACGGCGGCGAGCGCATCGAAGAGCCGCCGGGCGTAGTCGGACTGCACATCGTCCGCACCCCATTGACGGCATTCCGCGATCAGCGCGCGCGCCAGGGGCGTGACCTCGAACACCGAGATCGGCTGCGTCGGCGCCATCAGCGAGGGCGCGAACAGCACCGAGGCCGACCGCATGGCCGAGAGGATGCTCACCGATATCGGCTGCCCCGCCGCGATGAGCGCGGCACGCGCCGGCGGTAGCGACCAGCGCATGCCTTCTGCCTGCAGCCGCATCATTCCGCGCTGCGCGTAGAGCAGGTAATGCCGGTCGAAGCGGAGCGCGACCGGCCCGGAGACGGGGAAGTCCTTCTGGATGCAGTAGGCCTCAGGCGTCATCAGGCTGGCCGGCAGGCGGCGTCGCACACCGGCTCGGCCTCGAAGCGCCTGCTCACCGGCGGCGCGGTCATCAGCGGCCGCAGCGTGGCGTTGAGCTCGGCGAAGCCGGGGGAGGCGAGGTAAGCGGAGAACGCCGCCGCGCTGTCCCATTCGTGGATGAGCCCCAGGCCGCCCTCGACCGTGGGGTCCGCAAAGGGGATGAAGGCCTGGCAGCCCGGCATGGCGCGCACCGAGGGTGCGGCGGCCACGAGGGTGGCCAGTGCCTGTTGCGTGGCGGCCGTATCGACCGTGAACGTGAGATGTGCGATCCGCATGAGGGTAGTCCTTCACCGCAAGTTTTGGGGGAGTAGCGGCGATGCAAACGTGCTACTGAATGCACCACCGGCTTGCGGCACACTTTATTGTCGCCCACCGGGGCCGGCCACCGTCGACCGGCCTGTTTCCTGTCCGGAGCTGCCAACCGGTCCGTCTCCAGCTTTTTTCGCAGCCGCTGTCGATTCGCGGGCTCGCTGTTCGACCAGTCTTTGCCCGTCCCTCACACGCAAAGGAGCAAGACATGAAGTTCATGTGCATGGTCTACCTGTCCGAAGCCGAGCTGTTCAAGCTGACGCCGGAAGAGCTGAAGAAACTCGACGTCGATTCCGTCGCCCACGACAAGAGCCTCGCGGTGAGCGGCCACTACGTCACCTCGCAGGCGCTGCAGTCGGTCAAGACGGCGCGCTGCGTGCGCCACCAGGGCAAGGGCGAATACCTGGTCACCGACGGCCCCTTCGTGGAAACGAAGGAGCAGTTCGGCGGCTTCATCCTGGTCGAGGCGAAAGACCAGGACGAGGCGCTCGCCCTGTGCATGAAGATCCCGGTGGCACGTTTCGGCGGCGTGGAAGTTCGTCCCATCTATGAGATGCAGGGCTGAGCTGGCGCCGCGACAAGATCGAGAAAAAAGGGAAATGTCGATCTGGACTTTCGCCGGACGACCAGTGGATGCCTGGCCGGGCATCCACTCACGCGCCAGCGCTCACCGGCCCCGCCGGAACACCTGAGCGCAGGCCACCAGCGAAGGAGCAAACCATGAAATACATGTGCCTTATCTACCTCGACGAAGACAAGCACGCCGCCCTGCCCGCCGAGGAGCGCAAGCGCCTCGAAACCGAGGCCTGCGCCTACGACGAATCCCTGCGCAAGAGCGGCCACTACTGCACGTCCGACGCGCTCGCCTCGGCGCGCATGGCCACCACCCTGCGCTATGTGAACGGCCGCTTCTCACCCACCGACGGCCCCTACGTCGAGACCAAGGAACAGCTCGCCGGCTTCGTCATGATCGACGCCAGGGATCTCGATGAGGCCCTGCGCATCGCGGAGAAATTCCCGGGTGCGCGCTTCGGCGGGGTGGAGGTACGCCCCGTCATCCACATCGGCTAGGAAAGTGGCGAATGAATCTACTGCGCGGCCCGATCTCGCGCCAGCGATGCTCGCCGTACTCAAGTACGGCTGCGCTTCTCGACGCGACCTCGGGCCTGCTCGCTACGATTCCTTCGCCACTTTCGCCGTGGCGCGGATGTATGTGCAGGGCGGTCGAGTCCGGGGCCCGCGATGTCCACTGCACCCGCGTGCAGCTGGGCCTCTCGGCACGACCTCGGACGCGCTCGCTACGCTTCCTTCTCCATGTCCGCCGTGGCGCGAATGCTGTGCAAGGCGGTCGGATCCGGAACCCGCGATGTTCACTGCACCCGCGCGCGGCTGCGCTTCTCGGCACGACCTCGGCCTCGCTCGCTACGGCTCCGTCGCGACTTTCGCGGTGGTGCGGATGTATGTGCAGGGCGGTCGAGTCCGGGGCCCGCGATGTTCGCTGCACCCGCGTGCAGCCGGGCCTCTCGGCACGACCTCGGACCGCACGCTCCGATTCCTTCTCCGCTTCCGCGGTGGCGCGGAAGCATGCGCCGGGCGGTCGAGTCCGGGGCCCGCGATGTCCACTGCACCCGCGTGCGGCTGTGCGTCTCGGCGGACCGCGGACCGCTCGCCACTGTACTTTCGCCACTTCCGCGGCGGGGAGTGGATGAGCGCGCCAGAAGGGAATCGCGGCTGCACGCCGAGATTCCCGCTCAACTTCCTGGAGCCCGAAACGGATGAGCGCTGACCCGCACGCGAGGAAGCTGCACGGTGAGGTGGAGGCGATCTACCGCGCGGAGTCGCGTCGCGTGCTCGCCACGCTCATCCGCCTGCTCGGCGATTTCGATCTGGCCGAGGAGGCACTGCAGGACGCCTTCCAGGCCGCTTTGGCGCAGTGGCCGCAGGAGGGCATTCCTGCCAACCCGCGCGCCTGGCTGGTGTCGACCGGACGCTTCAAGGCGATCGACGGGATTCGCCGTCGCGCCCGCTTCACGGCCTGGGACGAGGTGGCCGAACAAATCGAGGCGATTCCCGCGGCGCCAGGGCCGGAAGACGAGGCGATTCCGGACGACCGCCTGCGCCTGGTCTTCACCTGCTGCCACCCGGCGCTGAGCCTGGACGCGCGCGTGGCGCTCACCCTGCGCGAGGTCTGCGGGCTCACCAGCGAGGAGATCGCGCATGCCTTCCTGGTGCCGCTGCCCACGCTGGCCCAGCGCATCGTGCGGGCCAAGGCCAAGATCCGCGTCGCCCGCATTCCCTACGAGGTGCCCGAACGGTACGCGCAGGCGCAGCGCCTCGATTCCGTGTTGCGGGTGATCTACCTGGTCTTCAACGAAGGCTATTCGGCCTCCTCGGGCGAGGCGCTGACGCGGGCCGATCTTTCCGCGGAAGCGATCCGGCTCGGCCGCCTGTTGATCGAGCTGTTGCCCGACCCGGAGGCCAACGGCCTGCTCGCGCTGATGCTGCTGCAGGATTCTCGCCGCGCCGCGCGTACCGCGGCCGACGGCAGCCTGGTCCTGCTCGCCGACCAGGACCGGGCGCTCTGGAACCGCGCGCAGATCGAGGAAGGCGTGGCGCGGGTGACGGAGGCGCTGCGCTCCGGCCGCTTCGGCGCCTACACCTTGCAGGCGGCGATCGCCGCCGTGCATGCCGAGGCGCCGGATGCGGCGTCCACCGACTGGGCGCAGATCGTCGGGCTGTACGACGTGCTGCTGCGGGTCGACCCGTCGCCGGTAGTGGCGCTCAACCGTGCGGTGGCGGTCGCGATGCGGGACGGCGACGAGGCGGGGCTGGCCGCCGTGGACGCGATCCTCGAAAGCGGCGAACTGCAGCAGTACCACCTCGCCCACGCCGCCCGTGCCGACCTCTGCCGCCGCCTGGGCCGGCTCGCCGAGGCCCGCGCAGCCTATGTGCAGGCGCTCGGTCTCGCGAAGCAGGAACAGGAGCGCCGCTTCCTGCAGGCGCGTATCGCGGAGATCGACGCCGCGGTTTGAGGCTGGGGTGACGCAGCTGCGGCCGCGAGCCGCCGCCGGGGCACGGGCGGCGGTGGGCGCTGTTTTGGACCGGGTATCCGCAAGCGGCCAAGTCGGGAAGAGGCCGGGTTCGCGAAAGGCCGCGTCCGGAAGAGGCCGATCTTGATCCCGCCGAAGCCGAAGCCGAAGCCGAAGCCGAAGCCGAAGCCGAAGCCGCAGGCCTTGCCGCAGGTGTGCAGCCGAAGGACGCGCTTGCTCCGTGCGAGTAGGGCGGACTATCGTGCGCTTCCTTCATTCGCGGGCCCGCCTCATGAGCGACCACTGGGAGCTGTACCCCTGCAGCATGGACGAACGCATGGCGTTCGTGGCCTACGACCACGGTTTCGCCGAGGAGGCGGATGCGCTGCCCTTCGCCAACTACGCCGGCATCCGCGCGCCGCTGCGCTCGCCTACCGACGACGGCCTGCCGCAGGGTGGCGAGTTCGAGGCGCTGGGCCAGCTCGAAGGCTTGCTGGTCGAGGCCTTCGGTGATGCGGCGATCCAGGTCGGCCGGGTCACCGTGGGCGGCTATCGCTACTTCCACTTCTACACGGGGCACGACAAGGACGCCTGCCGGGCGGTGATGGAGCAGGCGAGCGAGGCGAGCGGCTACGAACTGGGCCTGGCCCACGAGTCCGACCCCGAGCGCAGCCACTACTGGCAGACCCTGTATCCCTCGGCGGACGACTGGCAGGTGATCCAGGACATCCGTGTCGAGCAGTCCTTGCGCGAAGGCGGCGACCCGCTCTCCGAACCGCGCGAGATCAAGCACTGGGCCTATTTCCCCACTGCCGATGCGCGTGCGGCTTTCATCGGCAGCGTGGCGGACCTTACTGAGCTGGTCAGCGTGCGCGACGACTCCGAGGCCGAAGACGGCCGCTTCGAGGTCATCCTGCGCCATGTCGGCCGGCCGGATTACCGCTCGATGAACCCGGTCACGCTCGGCCTGCGTCGTGCGGCGGAAGAGATGGGCGGCCGCTACGACGGCTGGGAGACGCAGCTGCTGGCCGACTGAGAGGGCAAGGGCACGCACTCCCGCGGCGATCCTTACGGGGATCGCCCGTTCGCAGGGTTGCGGCATCCGCCGGATGGGCGAGGTCGCAGCCGACCGGATCCGCGCGGCCGGCGAGGAGGGGGAAGGCTGCCGCGGCAAGGCCGGCATCGGCCCGCCGACGCACGGCGGATGCGGCACTGCGGCGCGACAGGTTAGACTTGGGCGACCGGGCGATTTGCCGCCGCCCGCCGCGGTGCGAGCCGCGGCGTTCGTTCCAACCTTTCGTACCAGGTCACCGATGATCACTCCCGGTCAGCTTTTTATCGTTGCGGCACCGTCCGGGGCCGGCAAGACGACGCTCGTGCGGCAGCTCCTGCGCGATGACGGCGGCATCCAGCTGTCGGTTTCCTACACCACCCGCGCCCCGCGACCGGGCGAGCGCGACGGCCACGACTACCACTTCGCCAGCCGCGAGACCTTCGAGGCCATGCAGAAGCGCGGTGAATTCCTGGAGTCGGCCGAGGTGCACGGCAACCTCTACGGAACTTCCCGCGTGTGGATGGCCGAACAGATGGTGGCCGGCCGCGACGTGCTGCTGGAGATCGACTGGCAGGGCGCACGCCAGGTGCGGCTTGCGTTTCCGCAGGCAGTCGGCATCTTCATCCTGCCGCCGGGCTTCGATGCCCTGGAGCAACGCCTGCGTGGTCGCGGCTCCGATTCGGACGCCGTGATCGAGCAGCGCCTGGGCGCCGCGTTAGAGGAGATGCGGCATGTCGATGAGTTTGACTACTGTATTATCAACAATCACTTAGCCGAGGCCCGCGCCGACATCGCCGCCATCGTGCGCGCCTGCCGTGCGCGGCTGGCGGTGCAGAAGCTGCGCAGCCCCGAGGCCTTCAGTTTCCTTCAGGAAGACGGAGCCGACGATTGAAGTCCGAGTTCTCCCGCCCATCACGACCCGCCCGCGGCACGACCGCGGTAGAGACATGTCGTGTCCTGGGTTGAAAAGGGAGAACCCGACATGGCCACCGCGCCCGCGTCGTCCTCGTACCTGCCGCCGCCCGTAAGCACGGAAGCGCCGGACCCGCTGGCCGGGGTCGAACTCGCCACCCTGCGCGCGCGCATCGCCTACCTGCCGCAGGAAGAACAGGAGCGCGTGGAGCGCGCCGTGCGCTTCTCCGCCGAGGCGCACCTGGGGCAGAAGCGCATCAGCGGCGAGCCCTACGTCACCCATCCGGTGGCGGTCACCGAAATCCTCGCCGAATGGCACATGGACGTGCAGGCGCTGGTGGCGGCGCTGCTGCATGACGTGATGGAAGACACTGCGATCACCAAGCAGACGATCGCGGAACAGTTCGGCAAGGTCTCCGCCGACCTGGTAGACGGCGTCTCCAAGCTCGACAAGATCGAGGCCCACAGCCAGGAACAGGCGCAGGCGGAGAACTTCCGCAAGATGATCCTGGCGATGGCGCGCGACGTCCGCGTCATCCTGATCAAGCTCGCCGACCGCCTGCACAACATGCGCACGCTGGACGCCGTGCGGCCGCAGAAGCAGCGCCGCATCGCGCGCGAGACGCTGGAGATCTACGCCCCGATTGCCAATCGCCTGGGGCTCAACAGTCTCTTCCGCGAGCTTCAGGAACTCTCCTTCCGCTACCTCTACCCGCTGCGCTACCGCGTGCTTTCCAAGGCCGTGCGCGCGGCCCGCGGCAACCGCCGCGAAGTGGTGGGCAAGCTCACCGCGGCGGTGCAGGAGCGCCTGCCGCAGTGGGAGATCGAGGCCGAGGTCTGGGGCCGCGAGAAACACATCTACGGCATCTACCGGAAGATGGTGGAGAAGCAACTGACCTTCTCCCAGGTCCTCGACATCTACGGCTTCCGCGTCGTGGTGAAGGACATCCCCACCTGCTACCTGGCGCTGGGTGCGCTGCACGAGCTCTACAAGCCGGTGCCGGGCAAGTTCAAGGACTACATCGCCATTCCCAAGGGCAATGGCTACCAGTCGCTGCACACCACCTTGATCGGCCCCTACGGCACGCCGCTGGAGATCCAGATCCGCACCCGCGAGATGCACCAGGTCGCCGAGAGCGGCGTGGCCTCGCACTGGCTCTACAAGGACAGCGCCGACGGCATGTCCGATATCCAGCAGCGCACCCATAACTGGCTGCAATCGCTGCTGGAACTGCAGAGCACCTCGGGCGATTCGACCGAGTTCCTCGAGCATGTGAAGATCGATCTCTTCCCCGGCGAAGTCTTCGTCTTCAGCCCCAAGGGCCAGATCTACAACCTGCCGCGCGGCGCCACCGCGGTGGACTTCGCCTACAGCGTGCACACCGACATCGGCAACCGCTGCGTGGCCTGCCGCATCAACGGCGACCTGATGCCGCTGCGCACCGAGCTCAAGAACGGCGACCAGGTCGAGATCATCACCGCCGCGCATGCGAGCCCCAATCCGGCCTGGCTCGCCTATGTGCGCACCGGCCGCGCCCGTGCGCAGATCCGCCACTTCCTCAAGACCAGCCAGCAGGAAGAGTCCATTGCCCTGGGCGAACGCCTCTTGAGCCATGCCCTGCGCGGCCACGGCCTCACGCTCGGCGCCTTCTCCACGGCGGTCTGGGATCGGCTGCTGCGCGAGATCGGCGCGCACAACCGCGACGAGGTCTTCACCGACATCGGCCTGGGCAAGCGCCTGCCAGCGATCCTCGCCAAGCGCCTCGCCGCGCTGGTTGAGAGCGTCGGCATGGAGGATGTGGAAGGCCAGCCGGTGAAGCCGCGCACCCCGGGCGCGATCCTGATCCGTGGCTCCGAAGGCATGACCGTGCAGCTCGCCAAGTGCTGCCGCCCGATCCCCGGCGACCCGATCGTGGGCCTGATGCGCAAGGGCCAGGGCATGGAAGTTCACATGAACGACTGCCCCAATCTTTCGCGCAACCGGGCCGACCGCGAGCGCTGGGTGGACGTGGAGTGGGAATCCGACGGCGACCGCCTCTTCGACGTGGCGATCCGCATCATCACGGAGAACCGCCGCGGCGTGCTGGCCAAGGTGGCGGCGGCGATCGCCGAGCAGCAGTCCAACATCCAGCATGTGAGCATGGACGGCGAGCGCGCCGCCCATACGCAGATCTACTTCACCGTGCAGGTGAGCGACCGCCCGCACCTCGCGCGGGTAATGCGCGCCCTGCGGCGCATCCCCGAGGTCGTGCGCATCGCGCGCTTGCGGTCCACCGAGCAGAAATGAAAAGCGCCCCGGACCGGGGCGTTTTCTATTGAAGGCCTTGAAGCGCTAAGCACCGGTGTGCGCCAGCACGGCCGCCACGATGGATGCATCGCGCACATGCGCCGCCATCGCTGCGAGCCGCGCGCGCGGCACCAGGTGCACCGCCTGTGCCTCCCAACCCATGTCGGCCGGATTCCCCGTCACGCGGCGCGCGAGGTAGTAGCGGCAGCGCGTGATGCTGCGGTCCTGGTCCAGCAGGAAGCCGGTCAGGCGGATCAGCAGGCCGGTCTCCTCGAACACCTCCTTGATCGCCGTCGCACGCAGCGAGAGTCCCGGATCCTGCCGGCCCTTGGGAAAGGTGTTGGCGTAGCCGCCGAAGCCATTGCTCGGCGACATCAGCCAGATCCGTCCGTCCTCCTCTAGCACGACCGCGCCGGCCGAAGCCTTGAGATGTGCGTTGGGCGCGAAGGCCGGCTCGTCGAAGTCGCAGGCGGCGGCGAGCGCTTCGAGACCGGAGACATCCTCCGGCAACTGCGCATGGCTCAGAGCGAGGTTCCCGATCGCAACGGGCATCGGGCCGTCCGGCACCGCGGTGGCGATAGCCTCTGGGTCCGCCCAGGTGTCGAGGGGCGTGGGACTGTGAGGCGTTGCGATCGGATGCGGCTGGCCGTGTTCGTTGGGGCGCGGATGGAAATGCATGGATGCGTGGCGGGTCGCGAGAACGAGAGTGGAGTGAGGCGTGAAACGAGGCGTGAAACGGAAGCCTAACTGTGGCGCCAAGTGGGACAAAGAAGCGGGACGCGAGACAAGGGTCGGAACGCGGAGCGCGAGACAGGCAGCGGACGTTTGTCGCGCGACCGTTGCCCGCGAACCGCCCGGCGACGGGACCCGCAGCTTACCGCCTTGGCTGCCGCCCGGACGAGTCCATGGCTTGCCGCTTGCGCCGCGAGCGAGGCCTCAGGATCCGCCCGGTCGCGGTCGCCGCAGCTTGAAGAGGCGTGAGAGCAGGCGCCAGGCCATCCAGATGATCAGCGTGGCGATCACCAGGAAGATCGCCAGCCCGACAAGGAAGACCGCCGGATGGGCGAACAGCGCCCACAGGCCGCCGGCGAAGAGCAGGTCCTCGGCCGAGGATGCGGCGATGTTCGAGGCCGGCTCCGGCGAGGTGTTGATCAGCGCCCGCGCGCCGGCCTTGGCGAAGTGCGTGCCGGCCGCGACGGTGCCGCCGAGCAGGGCGAGCGCCAGCGCGCTCGCTTCGCTGTGACCGCCGGCGAGTGCTGCCGCGAGCGCAGCGCCGGCGGGGATGCGGATGAAGGTGTGCAGGCCGTCCCAGAGCGAATCGAGCCAGGGCAGCTTGTCGGCGAGAAATTCCACCACCAGCATCACACCGGACAGCCCGAGCACCAGCGGATGACTCAGGACGGTGAGCCCGCCCGGCAGCTGCACGCCGAACTGCCCGAGCAGGCCGAGCACGAAAACCAGCGCATAGAGCCGCAGGCCAGCCGCCCAACCGAGCCCCGCGGCGAGCGCGAAGAGCGCAGGCAGGTCCAGCGGCAGGCCGGACCAGTCGCCCAAGGGGGCGAGACCCTGCAGGGCACTGCCGACCTCGTTCATCGGTGCGAGCGCGAGTCGTCGGTGGAGGCGGCGTCGGACGAGGGTGGAGACACGGACGCTTCGTCCCCGTCCCGATCCTCGCCGTCCCAGTAATCCACCTGGTCCGCGCGACGGCCGATATGAAGGAAACGCTCCTGCGCGGGATCGCCGCCGAAGGCGCGTCCGGCGAGCACCATGAACTTGCCCGAGTCCGGGTATTCGGTGATGTCGGGATGCCGCATGGTGGAGATGCAGAGGTAGCGCAGCGGCGAGTTGCCGCCGGCGTGAAGCTGGTGCGCCGTTTCCGGACCGCCGGCCGGCGCGAAGGCCACGTCGCCGGCGCGCACCGGATGCCGCGCATCACCGATCTCGAACACGCCTTCGCCTTCGAGGATCACGAACAATTCCTCGTTGTTGTGATGACTGTGCCGCGGGTAGGCCGTCCTGCCCGGCGGCACCGTCATCCAGCGTGCGCCCAGGTGTTCCATGCCGAGCAGGGGCCCGAGCTTGGCGGCCACGCTGGCGAAACGGGTGCCCCGCGAGCTGGCCGTGGTAGCCAGCTCGGCGAGGGTGACGACGGCCCGCGTGGCGGGCGCGTCGCTCAAGCGGCCTTCTCCTGCGGCGCCGGCGGCGCCCACTCCGGAGCCCGCTTCTCGAGGAAGGCGGTTACGCCTTCGCGGCCTTCGGGGCTCACGCGCACCTGCGCCAGGCGGCGTGCGGTGGCTTCCATCAACTGGACGGAGAACGGCTCGCCGTCGAACTCGATCATCGCGTCCTTGGTGATGGCCTGCGCATGCGGTCCGCCCTGCAGCAGCAGGTCGGTGATCCGCTCGATCTTGGCGTCCAGGGATTCAAGCCCGACTACTTCGTGCAGCAGGCCCCAGTCGCGCGCCTGCATCGCGCTGAAGCGCTCGCCGGTGAGGACCAGGCGCCGCGCGCGGCGCGCGCCCATGGCCGCGAGCAGGTAGGGGCTGATGGTGGCGGCTGCCAGGCCGAGGCGGACCTCCGGCAGCGCGAAGTGCGCCTCCTGGATGCCGACCGCGATGTCGCAAGCGGCGATCAGGCCCACGCCGCCGCCGTAGGCGCTGCCCTGCACGCGTGCGACCACCGGCTTGCTGCAGGTGGCGATCGCGTGCAGCAGCGAGGCCAGCGTGCGGGCGTCGCGGTAGTTGTCTTCACCCTCCAGCGAGGCGGCGCGGCGCATCCAGTCGAGATCGGCGCCGGCGCAGAAGCTCTCGCCCGAGCCGCAGAGCACGATCACGCGGACCGCGGAGCTGTCGACCAGCTTGTCTAGCGACAGGTGCAGATCGTGGATCAGGCGTTCGTCGAGCGCGTTGTGCCGGTCCGCTCGATTCAGCCAGAGCTCTGCCACCTGTCCCCGATGACGGATCTGGATCAGTTCTTCACTCATCTTCGCTCCTCGTTCCTTTGGTGTGTGTGGAGGGTTGGCCTCAGTCTGGCGCTGCCGTTTCGCGGCCGGTTTGCGCCGGATCAGAGCTTTGAGATGACTACATCCTGAATACCCCGAAGCGTGTTTCGCGCGCGGGCGCGTTGGCGCAGGCGGCCAGCGCAAGCGCGAGCACGCGGCGGGTGTCGGCGGGATCGATGATGCCGTCGTCCCACAGCCGCGCGCTGGCGTAGAAGGGGTGGCCCTGCGTCTCGTACTGGGCGCGGACATGGACCTTGAGCGCTTCGGTCTCTTCGGCGCTGCGGCTGCCGCCGCCGACCTGGGCGAGCACGCTGGCGGCCTGCTCGCCGCCCATGACCGAGATCCGCGCGTTGGGCCACATCCAGAGGAAGCGTGGCGAATAGGCACGGCCGCACATGCCGTAGTTGCCGGCGCCGAAACTGCCGCCGATGACGACCGTGAGCTTGGGCACCTCAGCGCAGGCCACGGCCGCCACCATCTTGGCGCCGTCCTTGGCGATGCCGCCGTTCTCCGCCTTGCGCCCGACCATGAAGCCGGTGATGTTCTGCAGGAAGACCAGCGGCGTGCCGCGCTGGGCGCAGAGCTGTACGAAGTGCGCGCCCTTCTCGGCGCTCTCCGAGAAGAGGATGCCGTTGTTGGCGACGATGCCGACCGGGTAGCCGGCGAGTCGCGCGAAGCCGGTGACGAGCGTGGTGCCGTAGCGCGCCTTGAATTCATCGAAGACGGAGTCGTCCACCAGGCGCGCGATCACCTCGCGCACATCGAAGCCCTGGCGCAGGTCTGCGGGCACCACGCCGTAGAGTTCCTCGGCCGGGTAGCGGGGCTGGACTGCCGGTTCGCTTTCCAGGGAGGGGCGGGCGCGCGCGCCGACGTTGGCGAGGATGCGCCGCACGATGCCCAGCGCATCGGTGTCGTTCTCGGCGAAGTGGTCGGCCACGCCGGAGAGCCGGGTGTGCACATCGGCGCCGCCCAGCTCCTCGGCGCTGACCTCTTCGCCGGTCGCGGCCTTCACCAGCGGCGGGCCGGCGAGGAAGATGCTGCCCTGTTCCTTCACGATCACCGCTTCGTCGGCCATCGCCGGCACATAGGCGCCGCCGGCGGTGCACAGGCCCATCACGCAGGCGATCTGCGCGATGCCGGCGGCCGAGAGCCGCGCCTGGTTGAAGAAGATGCGGCCGAAGTGTTCGCGGTCGGGAAAGACCTCGTTCTGCATCGGCAGGTAGGCGCCGCCGGAGTCGACCAGGTAGATGCAGGGCAGGTGGTTCTCGGCCGCGATCTCCTGCGCGCGCAGGTGCTTCTTCACCGTCAGCGGGTAGTAGGTGCCGCCCTTGACCGTGGCGTCGTTGGCGAGGATCACGCATTCACGCCCGCTGACCCGGCCGATGCCGGCGATAACGCCGGCCGCGGGCACCTCATCGTCATAGAGGCCGTGGGCGGCGAGCGGCGCGATCTCGAGGAAAGGCGTGCCCGGATCGAGCAGCAGGTCGATGCGTTCGCGGGCGAGCAGCTTGCCGCGGGAACGGTGGCGTTCGCGCGCGGCCTCCGGCCCGCCGAGCGCGATCCGTGCGAGCGTGCTCCGCAGCGATTCCACATGCGTGCGCATCGCCGCCATGTTGGCGAGGAAGGCAGCATCGCGGACATCGAGCCCAGAGCGCAGCACGCTCATGCAGACCTCCGTGGGGCACGGCGCGCATGGTTGCGCGTCCGGCGCAGGCAAGGGTGACGTAGCTTAGGCCAAGTTGGCCCTCGCGGTCAGCCGTTGCGTGCGGGATTCCGGACGCCCGGCAGGGTGGGCTCAGATCCGAGGCGGCCCGGATCCGGGGCTGCCCGGGGACGGGCGGCTCAGTAGGGGCCGTCGGCCAGCCACTTCTCCAGTTGCGGGAAACGATCCACGCCCCAGAAGGGTTCGCCCTCGACGATGAAGAAGGGCGAGCCGAAGACGCCGCGCGAGATCGCTAGGTCCACCTCGGCCCGCAGGCGATCCTTGATCACGCTGCTGGTGATCGCCTCGCGCAGTTCGTGCGTATCGAAGCCATTCCTGCCGGCCAGCTCCAGCACCCGCTCGAGGTCGGAGATGTTGCCGCCCTCGACGAAGTAGTCGCGATAGATCGCGTGTGCGAAGGCGCGGGCCTGCGCGGTGTCGCGGTCGTTGGCCCAGAGGAAGGCGCGCGCCGCATGCTGGGTGGCGATAGGGAAGGGATGCGGATGCTTGTAGGGCACCTTGATGAAGCGGGCGCTGCGCTCGATGTCGCGCATCGCGTAGTCGCCCTTCATCGGGATGCTGGGCAGCGGCTGCTGCCCGGTGATCTTGAAGCTCGCGCCCAGCAGGATCGGGTGCCAGAGCACCGAGCGCCCGTAGCGCGCGGCCATCGCGTCGATGACTTCGGAAGCAAAGTAGCCGTAGGGCGAGGAGAAATCGAAGTAGAAGTCGATCGGGGCAGACACGGCTGGGTGTTTCCTTGTTATGCGATGCAGGGTGCTGCGCGCTTCAGAACGGGCCTTCGGCGATCCAGCGTTCTACCAGGGGCAGACGCGAGTAACCCCAGAAAGGTTCGCCAGCCACGATGGTGAACGGCACCCCGAACACGCCACGTGCCAGCGCGACCTCGGTCTCGGCCTTGAGCCGTTCCTTGAGAGCGGCGCCGTTGAGTTCCTCGCGTGCCGAGCTGCGGTCGAAGCCGAAGCTCTCGACGATGTCGAGCACGACTTCCAGGTCGGAGATGTTGCGACCCTCGACGAAGTAGGCGTCGAAGATCTTGGTCGCGAATTTCTTGGCGGCCTCCGGATCGCGGTCCTGCCCATAGAGGAAGGCATGCGCGGCATGATGCGTGGGTACGTGCAGATGCTTGGGATGCTCGTACGGGATCTTGAGCGAACGGGCCAGGCGCGAGACGTCGCGCTCCAGGTAGTCGCCGCGCATCGGCAGGCTGGGCAGGGCGGCACCGCCGACGGCGCGGAAGCCCTGGCCGACGACCAGCGGGTGCCAGATCACGGTGTGTTCATGACGCGCGGCGATGTCCTCGAGCAGGCGGGAGCCGATGTAGGCGTAGGGAGAAGCGAAATCAAAGTAGAAATCGATGGGTGCGCTCACGACGGGGCTCCTGTGCAGATGCGGCCAATCCTAAGCGAAGCCCGGCGAAAACGGAGTGACGCTCATCGCGCACGCACGGCAGGCGTTGCATTTCGCGCGGTCGGTTTCCTGCCGGCGTGGATCCGTGGCAGGCGCATTGCGTGCCGGCTCGTGCGCGCACTGCTGTGCCTGGGCGCATCCACTGCCTGGGCCGGAGACGCGCCGGCGCTGATGCTCGCGCGCAGCTACCAGTCCGGCGTGCATCTCTCGGAGTACTGGGTCAGCGAGAAGTACGACGGCGTGCGCTGTTTCTGGGATGGCCACCAGATGCTGACGCGCGGCGGGCAGCGGATCGTCGCGCCCGTCTGGTTCACCGCAGGCTGGCCGGCGCATCAGATGGATGGCGAGCTGTGGGCCGGCCGCGGCCGCTTCGAGGCGGCCAGCGCGGCGGCGGGACGCGAACAGCCCGATGAGGCCCAGTGGCGGCAGTTGCGCTACATGGTCTTTGATTTGCCCGATACGCCGGGCAGCTTCGACGAACGCCTGCCTGCCCTGCAGGCTGCTGTCGCCCGCATCGGCCAGCCCTGGGTGGTGGCGGTGGTCCAGCGCAAGCTGGGCGACCCGGCTGCGCTGCAGGCCTTGCTGAAGGAAACCGTGAAGGCGGGCGGCGAGGGCCTGATGCTGCACCGGGGCGCTTCGCTCTACCGCGGCGAGCGCAACGACGATCTCCTCAAGCTCAAGCCCTTCGACGATGCCGAGGCGCGGGTGGTCGGCTACCAGGCCGGCCGCGGCAAGCATGAAGGGCGCCTGGGTGCGCTCGAAGTCGAGACGCCCGAAGGCCTGCGCTTCCGACTGGGGACGGGCCTCTCCGATGCGCAGCGCGAAAATCCGCCAGCGCTGGGGACCTGGGTGACCTATCGCTATCGCGGCCTCAACCCCAGCGGCCTGCCGCGCTTCGCGAGCTTCCTGCGGGTGCGCAGCGACTGGCCGCCTGCCGTGCCCTGACGGGTTCTCCGATCAGGCGCCCGCATCCAGTTGCGCGCGCAGCGCATCGACCAGCAGCCGCACCCGGTGCGGGCGATGGCGGCTCGCCGGGAAGACCGCATGGATGCCGCCGCGCGGCAGCGTCCAGTCGGGTAGCAGATGGATCAGGCGACCCTGGGCGATGTCCTGTTTCACGGCGAAGTCGGGCAGCAGAGCGAGGCCTGCATCGGCGAGCGCGGTGGCGCGGACCGCATGCGCGGTGTTGGCCGAGAAGCGCGAGCTGAAGAGCAGCTCCTGCTGCGCGCCCGAGGCATGGCTGAAATGCCAGCGCAGCGGTTGCGGCAAGACGGACAGCGCGATGAAGGGCCAGTCGGCGAGCGCGGCCGGTTCAGCGGGCAGCTCGCGCTGCGCGAGGAAGGCCGGGCTCGCGACCAGGCACTCGGTGAATTCGCCCAGGCGGGTGGCCTGCAGGCTGGAGTCCCGCAACTGACCGGCGCGGATTGCGAGGTCGATGCCTTCGGCCACCAGGTCGAAGAGTCGATCGCCCGAGAGCAGCTCGATGCGCAGTCCGGGATGGGTCTCGCCCAGGCGCACCGCTACGGGGGCGAGCACCGCGGCGGAGAAGTCGATCGGCGCGGTGACCCGCAAGTTGCCCTGCGCCGCCCGGCTCTGGTGACTGGCCGCCTCGACCGCTGCCTCGGCGTCGGCGACGATGCTGCGCGCCGATTCGAAGAAGGCCTCGCCGGTCTCGGTGAGGGAGAGCCGGCGTGTGCTGCGCACCAGGAGGCTTGCGCCCAGTTCGGCCTCCAGCCGCTGCATGTGCGCGCTGACCATGGTCTTGGCGAGCCCCAGGCGCGCGGCGGCGGCGGTGAGGGAGCCGGCTTCGACCACGGCGACAAAGACTTCCAGCCGATTCAGATTGATGCGGGAGAGGGTGCCCATGCGTCCCAGCTGTCCATTTCAGATGGACACAGATTCTAGTATTCGCCGACTTATCGCGGACAATCCGCGTGGGCACACTGCACTCCATGCCGTCACCGACGGAATCCCCCAAAGAACGGAGCGCATCATGAAGAACGCCGCTGCACTTGCCCTCGCCGCTGCATCTGCCGTCGCCACTACGCTGCCGCCGACGACCCAGGCCGCTCCGACCGCCGTGTCTGCGCCGGCGCCGGTGATCCAGCACCGCACCATCGATGTGGACGGCGTCCAGGTCTTCTACCGCGAAGCCGGCGATCCGAAGCGGCCCACCGTGCTCTTCCTGCACGGCTTCCCGTCGTCCTCGCAGATGTACGCCGGCCTGATGGCACGGCTGGCGGACCGCTACCACGTGATCGCGCCGGACTACCCGGGCAGCGGCCACACCATCGTGGGCGAAAAGGCCCGCTTCACGCCCAGCTTCGACGGACTCGCCAAGGTGATGGAAGGCTTCATCCGCGCCAAGCACCTGGACCGCTACGCGCTCTACATGCAGGACTTCGGCGGCCCGGTGGGCTTCCGCCTCGCGGTGGCGCATCCGGAACGGGTGAGCGCGCTGATCGTCCAGAACGCCAACGTCTACGAGGAAGGTCTCTCGGACCAGATCCGCGACAACATCCGCCGTACCTCGGCAGGTATCAACCCGGAGACGCAGGCGATCCTCGACGGCATCACCAGCCGCGGCAGCGTGCAGTTCATGTACACCTTCGGCCAGCGCGCACCGGAAACGGTGAGTCCGGATTCCTGGACCCTGGCGGCCGGCGAACTGGAAGGCGAGTTCAACCGCCATGTGCAGCAGAGCCTGCTGGTGGATTACCATCGCAACCTCGCCCAGTACCCGGACTGGCAGGCCTACATGAAGCGCGAACAGCCGCCCACCCTGGTGGTGTGGGGCAAGCATGATCCGCTCTTCGTCGAGGCCGGCGCCCGCGCCTTCGCCCGCGACCTGCCCAAGGCAGAGATCCAGCTGCTCGACACTGGTCACTTCGCGCTGGAGGAGGACACGCCAGCGGTCGCGGAACACATGCGGCGCTTCCTCGACGCGCTGCCCCAAGGGTGATCGCTGCCTGTCCGTCCGGCCGGCGTGCGGAAAGCAAAAAGGGCCGACCTCCTCGGGAGGGTCGGCCCTTTTTTCATGGGCGGGTGCAGGGCGCTCGCTCGTGCCGTGCGGAATCCGGTTCGCGTCGAAGGCGGACAACGCCTGCGGCGCGCACGCAGGGCGCTCCTTCGTCCAAAGGCCGCGCTTGCTCCGTCCTGCTGAAGCCCCATTCAGCGAGTGGACCGGGCCTCGACCGCAAAGCCCTCAGGGCTTGGGCGAGAGATTGATGAAGGGCGTGTTGCCGCCGCTGACCTGCGGCAGCGCGCCGTTCCACTTCTCGATCGCCTTGAGCTGCACATACTCGGCGCCGCCCTGCGCGCGGATTGCGTCGGCCTGGATGCGGATCGCCTCGGCTTCCGCCTTGGCGAGCGCAACGCGCTGGTCGGCCTCGATCTTGATCCGCTCCAGATCGTTCTTGGCCTTGAGCGCCTGTTGCTCGGCGGTCTGCTTGGCCTCGATCGCATGGTCGAAGGAGTCGGAGAACTTGAAGTTCGTGATCTGCACGCCTTCGAGCACGATGTTGTAGGCGAGCAGCTGGGTGCGCAGCGCCGTCTCGATCTCGTGCTTCACCTCCTCGCGCTTGCCGAGCAGTTCCTCGGCACTGAAGCGGGCGACGACGCCTTTCACGGCTTCCTGGATCCGCGGGTCGATGATCTTCGGCTCCACGTCCAGGCCGAAGCGTGAATAGGTGTCCTTCAGCGAATCGGCGGAGAGGTGGTAGTTGAGCGCGACGTTGGTGTTCACCCGCTGCAGGTCGCGGGTGCCGGCGTCGGCCGGGCTCGCGGCCTTCTGGGTGCGCACGTCGACCACGATGTACGACTCGACGAAGGGCAGCTTGAAGTGCAGGCCCTCGCTCTCCACGGACTGGATCTGCCCGAAGCGGAACACGATCGCGCGAAAGCCCTGGCTTACGGTGAAGAACGAACCCGACAGAACCATCAGTACGACTACAAGCAGGATGCCGATCGCGATGACCCGGCCGCTCAGACGATTGCCCATCTCCCCAGACCTTTCTTTTTCATGTCGCATGCATCGGCGGTTGCCGAGCGCGCGCAGTTTGCCAGAAAGGGAGACGACGCCTGGCGTCGTCCCGGGATAAGCGCGAGCCGCTTGGCGGCGCGAGGGCGCGTGACGGGTGGGTAGCGCAGGGCAGGGCGCGGAGAGCGCCTTACTCGCGCAGCAGCTCGCGCACCTCGGGCAACACGCCGCGCGCCAGGGCGCGGTGGTTGGCCGGCGTGAGGTGGATGCCGTCGATGCCGCCGGTGGCTGTGACCGAACCGGCGTCGAAGACCGGCACCCCCGCTGCCTTGCCCGCCGCGAGGAAGGCCTCGCCGAGGCGGCGTGAGCGGGCGATCGCATCGTCGTCGTAGTACTGGCGGATCGGCGTGGCAGAGGTGTCGCCCAGCGGCGGCGGCGCCACCACCAATACCTGCGGCGGCTTCGCATAACGGGTGAAGACGCCGCCGCCCGATTCACGCGCCAGCTTCGCGAGCTGCATCGCGCTTTCGGCGATCGCCTCCGGGCTGCGGCCGAAATCGTGCTGCAAGTCGTTCGTGCCGAGCATGATGATCACGAGATCCAGCGGCAGTTCGCGCGCCACGGCGGCGGGCAGCGCACGGCGACCGTTGAAGTCGACATCGACCAGGGTGCCGATATGCGTGTCGGCGGGGAAGTCGAGATCCACTGTGCGGCCCGAGAGCGCGTCGGTGTGCAGCACCACCTGCGGTCCCAGCGCCTTGGCGAGTTGCTGCGGCCAGGTCTGCGCGAGCGGGTAGCGGCGGACCGGGAAGCCCTCCTTCACCGGTTCCCAGCCCCAGCTGTTGGAGTCGCCGAAGACGAGCACATGGCGCGGCTCGGCGGCCCAGCCGGGGGCGGCAGCCATGATCAGGAGCGTGACCGCCAGCAGCGCCAGGAGGCGCACCGCGAGATCGAGTGCGTGGCGGGCGGCGAGACTGCGGTTGAAACGGACGATGGCCGACATCTCAGTCTCCCTGCACACGGAACACGAGCTTGCCGGTGGTGGCGCGCGACTCGATGCGGCGATGCGCTTCCGCCGCATCATCGAGCGCCAGCACTTCGCTGACTTCGGCACGGATCCGGCCTTCGGCCACCCATTCGAGGCCGCGACGCAGCGCGGCACTGACGCGCGCCGGGTCGCGCTGCGCTTCGCTCAAGAGGATGTAGCCGCCGACGCTGCGGCCGCTGAACCAGAGGTCCTGGGTCGAGACCGTCACGTCCGGCGCATCGCTGGCGTTGCCCATCACCACCAGGCGTCCGTGCGGAGCGAGTGCCTGCAAGCTGGCACGGCGCAGATCGCCGCCGACCGGGTCGATTGCGAGCGTCACGGCCGCCTCTCCGAGCGCGGCCTGCGGATCGCGGATGAAGTCCGCCCCGACGATCACCTCGTCGTAGCCCCGGGCCAGCGCATGGGCGCGCTTGGCCGGGCTGCCCACGGTGCCGATCACCCGGCCGGCGCCGGCGGCCTTCGCGACTTGGCCGAGCAGGCCACCCACGCCGCCGGCCGCGGCGTGAACCAGGACGGTTTCGCCGGCGCGCACCGGCGCCACGTCGTGCAGGATCTGCATCGCGGTGGAGAGGTTGGAGGGCAGGCCCGCCGCGGTCGCAAGGTCGATCCCGTCCGGCACGGGCACGACCAGCGCGGCGGGCGCGATCGCCACTTCCGCATAGGCCCCGCCGCCGACGATGGTGAGCGCGACGACGCGCTGGCCCGGCTTCAATCCGCTGACGCCTTCGCCGAGGGCACGCACCCTGCCGCTGGCTTCCAGGCCGGGCACGAAGGGCAGGGGCAGGTCGGGCAGGACGCCACGGCGGAAAAGCACCTCGCCGAAATTGAGGCCGGCGAAGGCGACGTCGATCGCGACTTCGCCAGGGCCCGGCCGGGGCGTGGTGCGCTCCAGCGGTGCGAGGACTTCGGGGCCGCCGAAGCGGTGGATGGCGATGCTGCGCATGGGGGACGCTCCTTGTCTGAACACGGCGTCCAGCTTCCGGCATGCGCTACAGTTCAACAATCCAGCGAAATCTCACAGGGCTGCTGATTTGAACTCAACAATGGAGAAGGAATCGCTGCCGGCGCTGGTGGCCTTCGCCAGCGTCGCCAGCCATCGCAGCTTCCGTCGTGCCGCGACCGAGCTCGGTGTCTCGCCCTCGGCGCTGAGCCACACCCTGCGCAAGCTCGAAGCGCGGCTGGAGGTGCGTCTGCTCAATCGCAGCACCCGCAGCGTGGTGCCCACCGAGGCGGGCGAGGCCCTGCTCGCGGACCTCGCGCCGGCACTGGAGCGCATGCGCAGTGCGGTGGAGGCGGTCAATCGCTTCCGCGACACGCCGGTGGGCAAGCTGCGGCTCAATGCGCCTTACCTGGCGCTCGACGCAGTGCTGGGCGAACGGCTGCCGCGCTTCCTTGCGGCGCATCCGGGCGTGTCGCTGGAGGTGGTCAGCGACGACAAGCTCACTGACATCGTGGGTGCGGGCTTTGACGCTGGCGTGCGTTTCGATGACCGCCTGCAGCCGGACATGGTGGCCCAGCGCATCGGTCCGCCGCTGTCCTTCGTGGTGGTGGCGACGCCGGCTTACTGGCAGGCGCACACGAAACCGCAGACGCCCTGGGAGCTGCAGCAGCACGCGTGCGTGCAGCGGCGCTTCCCCAGCGGCGAGCGCTATCGCTGGGAGTTCGCCCAGGAAGGGCAACGCTTGCGCGTGACGGTGGACGGCCGCCTGGTCGTCGACAACGCGCGACTAGAAGTGATGGCCGCACGCCAGGGCTTCGGCGTGGTCTATTGCCTGCGCCAGCTTGTGGAGGCCGATCTTGCGGCGGGCACCCTGGAGAGTGTGCTCGACGGCTGGATGCCGCCGCCGGAGCATTTCCATCTCTACTACCCGAGCCGGCGCCACCTGCCCAGCGGCCTGCGCGCCCTGGTCGACTACCTGCGCGAGGACAGCGAAGCGCGATGAACCACCCCACCTTCGATTCCGACACCAGCAGCGTGACCCTGGCGCACTACGAAGCGCGCGCCGAAGCCTTCCGCGCGGGCACGCAGGACCACGACGTGAGCCAGAACATCGCGGCCCTGCTCAAGGCGATCCAGGGCACGCCACCTTTCGACATCCTCGATTTCGGCTGCGGTCCGGGACGCGATCTCGCCGCACTCCGCGCCCTGGGCCACAGGCCGGTGGGCCTGGATGGCACCGCCGCCTTCGTCGCGATGGCGCGCGAAGCGACTGGCTGCGAGGTTTGGCAGCAGGACTTCCTCGGCCTCGATCTGCCGCCGGCACGCTTCGATGGTGTCTTCGCCAACGCGAGCCTCTTCCATGTGCCGCGCGCCAAGCTGCCTGCGGTGCTCGCGGCCCTGCACGACACCCTGCGTCCGGGCGGCGTGCTCTTCGCCTCGAACCCACGCGGCAAGGACGAGGAGGGCTGGTCGGGCGAGCGCTACGGCGTCTGGCACCGCTGGGAGAGCTGGCGCGATTTCCTGCTCGCCGCGGGCTTCGCCGAGATCGAACACTTCTACCGGCCCGCTGGCTTGCCGCGCGAGCAACAACCCTGGCTCGCAAGCGTCTGGCGCAGGACATGAGCATGACTCATCGCATCGAGACCGAACGCCTCAGCCTGCGCCCTTGGGCGGAGAGCGACCGTGACGCGCTGGCGCAGCTCAACGGCGACCCCGAAGTCATGGCCTGTTTTCCCGCGCCCCTGAGCCGCGAGGAAAGCGATGCGGCCTTCGATCGCTGGATGACGCACATCACGGCGCACGGCTGGGGCTTCTGGGCGCTGGAGCGGCGAGAAGACGGGCGCTGCATCGGCATGCTGGGCCTGCAGACGGTGGGCCCGGATCTGCCTTGCGCGCCGGCCGTCGAGATCGGCTGGCGGCTCGCGCGCGATTGCTGGGGCCAGGGCTATGCGCAGGAAGGCGCACGCGCAGCGCTGCGTTTCGGTTTCGACACGCTCGGCCTTGCGGAGATCGTCTCCTTCACCGCGCTGGAGAATCCGCGCTCGCGCACGGTGATGCAACGCCTGGGCATGCAGCGCGACGCGCAGGACTTCGAACATCCGCGCGTGGCGCCGGGGCATCGGCTGCGTCCGCACTGCCTTTTCAGGATGTCACGCGAGCGTGCGCATGCCCTGGGTCTGGCGTCGGCGTGAGGCATTGTCGCGGCGCTGACAAAGATCAATCGTTCGTTTGAATCGGGCCTGCTGGCACGTCCAGGGCGGCGGACTTTACATGCCTGTGCAGGCCGTCACGCGGACATCCGCGCATGCGAGCGGTATGATTTCGGCGTTTTTTTGCGCCGCCGCGACAGCACGCCGGGGGCCATCAGGAGCGGCAAGTGGGACTGTTCGACCAACTCAAGAAATCGATCCTCGGCGGCAAGAGCAGCAGCGAGCCCGAAGTCCTGGCGCCCGCGCAGCCGCTGGAGCGACGCACCCGGTCGCGCGCCAATCCCCGCCCCGGCACGCTCGCCCTGATCGTCGACGACTCGCCCACCATCGTCGCCGCCCTGACCAAGATCCTGCAGTCCGCCGGTTTCACCACGCTGGAAGCCCATGACGCCGAGAGCGCGATCGACATCGCGCGCGAGCAGGTGCCCAACATCATCTTTCTGGACATCGTGCTGCCCGGCATGAACGGTTTCGCCGCGCTGCGTGCTATCCGCCGCGACGTGGTCCTGCGCGAGATCCCGGTGATCATGATCAGCGGCAACGAGCAGGCGACCGAGCAGTTCTTCGGCACCCGCATCGGTGCCGACGACTTCATGAAGAAGCCCTTCTCGCGGCTCGAAGTCTTCGCCCGCGTCGAGCGCCTGCTCAATGCCCAAGGCATACCCTGCCGCATCGGCCCGGGCGCGGAGAGCGATCCGGCGGAACGCGCTGCGGGTTGAAGCCCGGCGCAGACTGAAGTCGTGCCGCGCGGTTCAGCGCGGCACAGAAGCCAAGGCCTCGGGCGCAGTCGACACGCTGCTGTCCTGCGCCCCGTACTGAGCCTGGTCCCAATCCCAGCCATAGCCCCAGCGCCAGGGCACCGGCAACATCGGCGCGCCGCCAGCGCGCACCCCCCAGTACATCACGCCCGCCATCACCGGCGAGTCCGCCTCCGTCACGCACTGGCGGAAGGCCTGGTCCGAGGCCTCGCGCGCAGCGTCGTCGCCACCGCACCAATAGTCCTCGTCGTGGCGGACGCAGCAGCCCTGCCAGTTGCCGTCGGGCCACATCGAACAGCCGTCGGTGGTGAAGCGGTGCGGCGGCAGATGCGGTGCGCCGCGGCGCGCCCGGCAGAGTTCGGTCGCCTCGTTCGCCAGCGCGAGCTGGCGCTCGGCCGGCATCGCAAGGCGACTCTGGGTGGGCGTGGCGAAGGAGTTGCAGGCGGCGACCAGGACCGCGCCGCTCAGCGAGAGAGCTGCAGCCAAGCCGTAGCGACGAAGACGCGGATTCACCAGGCGATGCGCTTGCCGTCGTAGTTGAGGAAGGCGCCCTGTTCGGCCTCGCCGGCCGCCTCGATCGTGGCGCGCATCGCGCGAACCGAGTCATAGGCTTCCTGCGGGGCGGAGGCGCCGCCCATGTCGGTCTTGACCCAGCCGGGCGACAGGCTGATCACCGTCGCGCCGCGCGGGCCGTAGCTCTGTGCGGCGGCCTGCACCACCATGTTGAGCGCGGCCTTGGAGGCGCGATAGACGACATGATCGCCGGCGCCGGTGTTGGCGATCGAGCCCATGCCGGAGGACAGCGCGACGATCTTGCCGCGAGCCTGCGCCACCGCATCGCCGAAGACCTGGATCAGGCGCATCGGGCCGAGCACGTTGGTGTGCATCACGCGATTGAAGTCGTCGTCGCCCGGCGCCGCGAACTGCGTGGTGTCCGGACCATAGACGCCGGCATTGATGATCAGCAGATCCAGTGGCGCTTCGTCCGCATGCCAGGCTGCACCGGCGATCGCGTTGGCCGAGGTGACGTCCAGCGGCACGACTTCCGCGCCCTTGACCCGCATCAGCTCGCTCGCCTTGAGCGGATTGCGCACGCCGGCGATCACGCGCCAGCCGGCGATCGCGTACTGGCGTGCGAACTCCAGGCCCAGTCCGCGTGAGGCGCCAGCGATGAATACGGTAGGGGTGCTCATGCGGAGGTTCTCCTTGCGGGACGATTGGTGAGGGCCACGCCGGCCAGGACGAGCGCGCCGCCCGCCAGCGTCGCGAGGCCGATGCGTTCGCCGAGGAAGGCGGCGCCCATGGCGACGGCGAAGACCGGCACCAGGTTGATGAAGGCGGCCGTCCGGGTCGCGCCCAGGCGCTGTACGCCTTTGGCATACCAGACATAGGACAGGCCGCTGCCGAGTATGCCGAGATAGGCCAGTGCGATCCAGCCGGTGGGACTCGCCTGCGGCCAATGGCGCAGCTCGCCGTGGACCATACCGGTGACGAAGAGCATCAGGCCGCCGGCTACCGCTGCGTAGAAGGTCATGGTCAGCGGCGTGAGCGTGCGGGTCAGGCGCCTGCCAAGCAGGGTGTAGGTCGCCCATGCAAACACGCAGCCGATGATCGCGATCTCGCCGACGCCCACCTCGCCGCGCAGGAGGCTCAGGGGGTTGCCGCGGCCAATCACGAAGAGGCAACCGACCAGTGCGATCGCCACGCCGAGATTGCGTAGCGGCGAGAGCCGTTCGCCCACCAGCAATGCTGCGCCCAGTGCGACCGCGACCGGATTGAGCGCGACCACCAGCGCGCCGCGCCCCGCCTGGATGTGCTGCAGGCCGTAGAAGAAGCAGAGGTTGTAGGCGAAGACACCGACCACGCCGAGCACGATCACCGCCAGCAGGTCCGCGCGGCGCAGCGGGGGCAGGCGGCCCTCGGCGCGCCACACCAGTGCGCCCAGCGTCAGCCCGCCGAGCAGGAAGCGCCAGCTCGCCGCAGTCAGTGCCGGCAGTTCGCTGGAAACGATGCGGCCGGCAATCCAGGTGCCGCCCCAGATGAGCGCGACTAGTAGCTGCTGAATGAGGACGCCGCGCAATGAGGCCGGCTCGGGCTCGTGACCCGGCGCGCTCATTCCTGTGCGTCCTGCACGCTTTTCCTGCGGCCCGTGGGCAGATCGAACTGCACCAGGATCGCCGCCGCGATCAGCACGCCGATCAGGATGCGGCGCGGCAGGTCCGGCATGAAGTGCGGCGCGAGCGTGAGCAGGACGGGCAGGAAGGCGAGACAGAGCAGGGGCAGGACGATGCGGCGGACTTTGATCGGAGGGCGGGGCATTGGGCGGCCTGGAGCGGGCGGATGTGGCGCGAGCGGCGCGGGCCGGACATCCTACGCCAGCTCGATCGCCATCGCCGTGGCCTCGCCGCCTCCGATGCAGAGACTTGCCACGCCGCGTCGCAGTCCGAGTTGGCGCAGCGCGCCGATCAGCGTGACCACGATGCGTGCGCCGGACGCGCCGATCGGATGCCCCAGCGCGCAGGCGCCGCCATGCACATTGACCCGCTCGTGCGGGAGCCCGAAAGCCTGCATGGCGGCGAGGGTCACCACTGCGAAGGCTTCGTTGATTTCCCACAGGTCCACCGCGGTGGGCCCCCAGCCGGCGCGGTCCAGCACCGTGCCGATGGCGCCGATCGGTGCCGTGGGGAAGTCCGCCGGCGCGCGCGCATGCGTCGCGTGCGCGACGACCGTCGCCAGCGGCGTGAGCCCGCGTCGCTCGGCCCGGCTGCGGCGCATCAGGACCAGGGCCGCAGCGCCGTCGGAGATGGAGGAGGAGCTGGCGGCGGTGATCGTGCCGCCGGCGCGGAAGGCCGGCTTGAGCGTCGCGATCCGGTCCAGGCGCACGCGCGTCGGCGTCTCGTCCTGCGCAATACGCAGTGCGCCGCTGCGCTCCGGTACATCGAGCGGCGCGATCTCCCAGTCGAAATGGCCGGCTGCGGTCGCATCGAGCGCGCGGCGGGTGGAGGCGATCGCGAAGGCGTCCTGGCTCGCACGGTCGATGGCGAGCGCTGCGGCGCAGTCTTCCGCGTATTCGCCCATCGGGCGGCCGCTGCCGTCGGATCGGCGATCGTAGGCGTCTTCAAGGCCATCGAAGGCCATGTGGTCGAAGAGCATCGCGTGGCCGAAGCGCACGCCGCCGCGTCCGCGCGGGAAAAGGTGTGGGGCGTTCGACATGCTCTCCATGCCGCCTGCTACATAGCACTCGCCACTACCGGCGCGCAGCATGTCGTGCGCGAACTGCAGCGCCTTCATGCCCGAACCGCAGACCTTGTTCAGCGTGATCGCGCCAATACCCTGCGGCAGACCCGCGGCGAGCGCCGCCTGGCGCGCCGGTGCCTGGCCCTGGCCGGCCGGGAGCACACAACCCATCAGGACTTCGGCGATGTCCTCGGCGGCGACGCCGCTGCGGTCCACTGCGGCCGCGATTGCAGCGCCGCCGAGCGCGGCTGCGGGCAGCGGCGCGAGTGCACCCATCAGGGCTCCGATCGGCGTGCGCGCGGCGCCGACGATCACCACGGGATCCTTTTCCATCTGCGGTCTCCGGCGGGTGCGGATCGAAAGAGCGGACCCTGCGCGCATGCTTGAACTTTGCTGCGCTGCCCCGATCTCATGATCTCTCATCAACCCGTTTGGATTGTGGAATGAAACGTCTGTTGTTCAGTGTATTCGTCGTGATCTTCGGCAGCCTGATGGGCATCGCCGAGGTCGAGGCCAAGCGTATGGGTGGCGGCCGTTCGGTCGGTATCCAGCGCGCACCGGTCACGCAGTCCGCTCGCGAAGCCGCGCCGCCGCGCGCACCGACGGCCGCTCCGGCCCAACAGGCACGTCCGCAGACCGCTCCCGCCGCACAACCTAGTGGCTGGCGCCGTTTCATGGGCCCGCTCGCCGGCCTTGCCGCCGGTATCGGCCTCGCATCGCTGCTCTCGCACTTCGGCCTTGGCGGCGATTTCGCCGGCCTTCTGCTTGCCGTGCTTGCCGCAGTGGTGGTGTTCGTCCTGATCCGTCGTTTCATGGGCGGCAAGCGGCCGGCGCAGCGCCAGGACAATATGGGCTACGCCACGGCTGGCGCGCCTTACGCGATGCGCGACGCCGCGCCGGTGCAGAACAGCAGCGGCGTGCCGGGCGGTTTCCCCGGTGGCGTGATGGGCGGTGCTGCCGCAGGTGCAGTTGCGGCTGCTCCGGTGCGCAACATCCCCGCCGGCTTCGACGTCGAGGGCTTCGTGCGCGGCGCCAAGGTGAATTTCATCCGCCTGCAGGCTTCCTACGATGCGGGGGACCTGGCCGACATCCGCGAATTCACCTCGCCGGAAATGTTCGCCGAGATCAAGCTCGACCTCGACGGCCGCGGTAACGCGCAGAACAAGACCGAAGTCCTGAACCTGGATGCCGATCTGCTGGACGTGAGCGAAGAAGGCGCCCGCTACCTCGCCAGCGTGCGTTTCTACGGCCTGCTGCGCGAAGACGGTGCCAACACCGACTTCGACGAGGTGTGGCACCTCTCCAAGCCGCGCGAAGGCAACCGCGGCTGGGTGCTGGCCGGTATCGAGCAGGTGCAGTGACCTGAAGCAGGACGCCGTGGATTTGCTCCGCGGCATCGCTGACGACAGCCGAGGCGGATGCGACAATCCGGGCACGCCGGATCGCGCATCCGCCTTTTTGCATCCGGCGCCGTCTCCTCTCCCGCAGCCTTCAGCCATGACCGCGACGCCTTCCTTCAGCTCCACCGCTTTCGCCAAGCTGCTTTCCGCGCTGCTCGCTCGCAATGCCTGGGCACTGCCGCGACTCGCGGACTTCGTCGGGCGCAGCGCCACGCTTTCGGCGGGGCCGGTCTCGGTGAGCTTCGAGCTGGCCGGATCGGGCGGCGTGATCGCGATCCCCGCGCCGGAGCTGCCGGACGTGCATCTGAGCCTGCCCGCCGGCGCGCTGAGCCAACTGCCGCAGGGCGGCGAGGCGCTGATGCGCCAGGCGCGGATCTCGGGCGATGCGCATTTCGCCGAGAGCCTGGGCTTCGTGCTGCGCAAGCTGGAGTGGGACGCGGAAGAGGATCTGGCCCGTGTGGTGGGTGATCCGCTCGCGCATCGGCTGCATGCCAGCGCGCTCGGCGTCCTGGGCTGGCTGCGCCGTACGGCGCTCAACGGCGGCGAGAACCTGCGTGAATACCTGGTCGAGGAGGCGCGGATCAGCCCGCCGCGCATGGAACTGGACGACTTCGGCCGCGATCTGGCGCAACTCCGGGACGCCCTCGCAAGGCTGGAGAAGCGCGTAGATCGGCTCTCTCCGCGTACGCGGACCTGATCCGTGTCGGCCGTCGCCGACACGAGGATTGCGCGTCGGCCGGCTTTACACTTAGCATCCTCCTTCCGCTCAACACCCGTCGTGGATGCCTCGTGCATGCCCTGACGGCCAAGAATCCGGTGCGCCACTGAACGCACCGACCCAATCCGGAGGAGGGGAACATGGCATTCGTCATGATTTCCACCGGCGCGCTCACGCAGTCTGGCGTGCGCACGCTGTCATTGCCGCGCCTGGGCTTGTTGATGGCCGTGGGCGCGACCTTGCTCGTCGCGCTCGGCGCGTTGGCGGGCTATGCGCTCGCGCGTCCTGGCGAGATCCATGTGCCGCGCCTGATCAGTGCGCCCTCGCAGCCGCGCTACACCGTGGAGCAACTCGGCGCGCTCTCCGGCCGTGTCTTCCGCCTCGAAAGCGATGCGGCCCAGCTCGGCCGCAAGATCGGCGTGCTGCAGGAATACGAAGCCCAGCTCAAGAACCGCAAGCCCGGCACTGGCGGCCCGATGCTGCCCCCGCGCCTGGGCGAGGCGATGCCCAGCCCCGTGGATGAACTGCAGTCGGAGCTCGACCGTATCGAACAGCATCTGCACCGGGTGAACCAGGCCGCGGCGCAGCGCAATGCCACCTACATGTTTTTCCCCAGTCGCCTGCCGATCGCGGGCGTGCCGCTCGGTTCGCCCTTCGGCAACCGGCTCGACCCGATCACCCATCGCCTCGCCTTCCATGGCGGGCTGGACTTCGCCGCCGAGCCGGGCACGCCGGTGCATGCGGCGGCCGGCGGCACGGTGGTGGTGGCGCATTTCCATCCCGAGTTCGGCAACCTGATCGAGATCGACCACGGCAACGGGCTGTCGACCCGCTATGCGCACGCTTCGCGCCTGCTGGTGAAGGAGGGCGACGTGGTCACGCCGGGGCAGGTCATTTCCCTGGTCGGTACTACCGGTCGCTCCACCGGCCCGCACCTGCATTTCGAGGTCCTGCGCAACGGCCAGTACATGGACCCCGCAACCTACCTCGCGGGGCTGTGAGCGACGATGGCGCTGAGCTACCGACTACCTCGTACCCGTCGCCTCACGCATGGCGGCTTCGTACTGGCGCGCCAGCGACGGCTGCTGCCGCTGCTGTGGGGCACGCTCACCGGCGTCATCGTCGCGGCGCTCGCGATCTCTGCCTATGTGCTCTTCGCGCCGGAAGCGGAAAGCGTGCGCCAGCTCGCCGAACTGCGTCAGGCGCACACCCGGCTGACGCATGAGGCGGACGAGAACCGTCTTGCCGCGCGCATGGCGAGTGCGCGCGCCGGCGAACTCGAGCGCCAGATCAACACGCTCAACGAGAACCTGCGCCAGGCGCAGGACGAGCTCGCCTTCTTCCGCAAGACCCAGGATTCCAAGCGATAGGAACTGCCATGTTTTCCAAGACCAAGAAGCCTCACCTGATCGAAGTGACCAAGCTCTCCAGCCTGATCGCCGAGGACGTCGAGATCGTCGGTGACGTGCAGTTCGCCACCGGCCTGCGGATCGATGGCACGCTCAAGGGCAAGGCAGTGGGCAAACCGGGCGAGGGCAAGCTGAACAGCCTGCTGGTGCTCTCCGACAAGGGACGCGTCGAAGGCAGCATCCAGTGCTATGACGCGGTCATCAACGGCACTGTGATCGGCGATCTCGACGTCGAGCACTTCCTGGAACTGCAGCCCAATGCGCGGGTGACCGGCAGCATCCGCTACCAGCGCCTGCAGATGGACGTGGGTGCCATGGTCGAAGGCCAGTTGCAGCAGCGCGGCAATAGCACTGCTGAAGGCAATGTGGTCGACTTCGAACCCGAGAAGGCGCGTAGCGCCGGCTGATTCCCGCCCTCAGACCGTATGATCGCGCCGGCCGCTTGAATGGCGGCCCGGTGCCTCCATCTGGTCCGCACGCTCACTCACCGTCGCGGACCGCACTTCCCATGGAACTCCTGATCCCGCTCGCGTTGCTGGCCGCCCTCGTGTGGTTCTGGTTCGACTCGCTCTCCGCCCGCGAGGTCGCGCTGACGGCAGGGCGCCGCGCCTGCGAGCAGGACGGACTGCAGTTCCTCGACGAAACGGTCGCGGTCTCGCGCCTGCGCCTCGCGCGCAACCAGGCGGGCACCCTGTGCTTTCGTCGCGAATACGCCTTCGAGTTCTCCGAAGACGGCTACAACCGCCGGCGCGGCAGCCTCACCCTGGTCGGACGCGAGGTGGTGATGCTCTACACCGTGCCGCGTCTCGCCGGCGCGCTGCACAGCCTCAACTGAGCGCGCCCGTATGACGACGTGCGCTCAGCGGCGCACGGTGCTCGCGTCCTGGCCAAAGAGCAGTTTCTTCTCCTCGTCGCTGATCGGCTTCGCCTGCGGATTGACCTCTTCGGCGCGGGCATAGGCGCGCTGCGTGGCGGGGCGATTGCGCACGGCCTCGAACCAGCGCGCGAGGTTCGGGAACTGCGCCATGTCCTGCTGCTGCGCGGCATAGGGCACGACCCACGGGTAGCAGGCGATGTCGGCGATCGAGTAATCGCCCACGATGTACTCGCGCCCGGCAAGCTGCTTGTCGAGCACCGCGTAGAGCCGCGAGGTTTCCTTCACGTAACGCTCCATCGCGTAGGGAATGCGCTCGGGCGCGTACTGCACGAAGTGGTGGTTCTGGCCGGCCATCGGGCCGAGTCCCGCCATCTGCCAGAAGAGCCACTGCAGGCAAGCCTGACGACCGCGCAGGTCCTGCGGCACGAAGCGGCCGGTCTTGTCGGCGAGGTAGAGCAGGATGGCGCCGGACTCGAACAGGGACACCGGCTCGCCGCCGTCGGCAGGTGCGGTGTCCACGATCGCCGGGATCTTGTTGTTGGGCGCGATCGCGAGAAAGTCCGGCGTGAACTGTTCGCCCTTGCCGATGTGCACCGGATGGATGCGATAGGGCAGGCCGGCCTCCTCCAGGAACATCGTGATCTTGTGGCCGTTGGGGGTCGTCCAGTAGTAGAGCTCGATCATCGCGGTCTCCGGCGGGCAAAACGGCAATGATCGCCCATCGTGGGTGTTACGGAATAACCCTGCTTGCGGCGTGTGGTTGCGCCGCTACGCGCGGCAGCGTCGTGGCCGAGGCCTGCGGGACAAGGCGGATCAGGTGCATGGCGGGGCTTGCCGCGATACTTCCCGCGGCCGCAGGAGCGCAAAGCAGTCCGGGTTCGTGAGCCTTGACTCGTCCCTTAGGGGAAGCCACAGCATCGGCGGCCAGCGATCCAGGGTTCCGCACGGGAGCCCGGCGATTTCCCGGGAAGGCGTCAAGCGATGAATCTCGCGCGTATCGATCTGCAGCTCCTGCGTGTCTTCGAGGCCCTGATGAGCGAGGGCAATGCCAGCCGCGCCGCGATGCGCCTGCACCTGTCGCAGCCGGCCGTCAGCCATGCCCTCAATCGCCTGCGCGAAGCCTTTGGCGACAGGCTCTTCGTGCCGCATGCGCGCGGCATGACACCGACCGCGCGGGCGCGCGAGCTGGCCGGCGCCGTGCAGGCGACGCTGGACTGCGCACGCCGCCTGGCCGCGGCGGTGAGCGAGTTCGATCCGCGTCGTGCCGAACGCGAGTTCATCGTCGGCATGAGCGAAACGGCCGCCCATCTGTTCCTGCCCGCCCTGCATGCACGCCTGCGTCGCGAGGCGCCCGGCCTGCGTCTGCGCGTGGTGCCGGTTACCTACTGGAGCGCCTGCGAGCTGCTGCAAAAGGGCGAGGTCGAACTGCTGCTCGGCGTCCTGCCCGAGGCCGCGCCGGGCCAGCGTGGCGACAGCCTCGTGGCCGAGCCGCTGGGCTGCCTGCGCCATCCGGGCTGGAGCCGCGCGCCGGGGCTTGCCGAATACCTTTCCAGCGAGCACCTGCAGGTCGCGCCGGCGGGCGAGACCGAGAACTATGTCGACTGCCACCTGCGCCAGCACGGCTTCGTGCGTCGGGTCGGCCTCACGATCGCCCATCATGCGCTGGTGCCGGAGCTGATCGCGGGCAGCGGTCTCGTGGTCAGCGGTCCGTGGCGCCTGCTCGAACGTCATGCGCGGATGCTGGGCGTGCAGGTGCATCCGCTGCCGGTGAGCGTGCCGGCCATGCAGGTCGGCCTGCGTTGGCCGGGCAGCGCCGAGGGCGACCGCGGGCTCGCCTGGTTGCGCGAGCGTATTGCCGAAATTGCCTTGCCGATGCAGTTTCCGGCTGAGCGCGTCGCCGCCTGATACGCAGGCGTTAAGCTCGTGCTCCGGTATCGATGGAGCGCGGGCATGCGGGTCTGGGCGTGGTGGGTGGCAGCGGTGCTGTACGGCTGCATGGCGGCGGCGCAGGCGGCCGGATCGAATGGGGCGACGCAGTTCCGCAACCCGATCCGAGAGCGCGGCGCGGACCCTTCGCTGGTCCGCCATGGCAAGGACTACTATCTCGCCTTCAGCCTGGGCGGCATCTGGGTCGCGAAGGCCCGCACGCTCGACGGCCTGGCGGAACCCGAGATCCAGAAGCAGGCCTGGACGCCACCGGGCAGCGGCCCTGGCTGCTGCAATGTGTGGGCGCCTGAACTGCAGCGCATCGGCAAGCGCTACTACATCTACTTCGCTGCCGACGACGGGCGCAACGAGCACCACCGGATGTATGTGCTGGAGAGCGCGGGCGACGATCCGCTGGGTCCCTACGCCTTCAAGGGCGAACTGAAGACGCCGGGCGATCGCTGGGCGATCGACGGGGCAGTGCTCCAGCGCAAGGACGCGCTCTACTTCGTGTGGTCAGGCTGGGAGGGCGAAACCAATGTCGAGCAGCGGCTCTACATCGCCGCGATGTCCGATCCGCTCACCGTGACCGGCGAGCGTCACGAGATCTCGCGGCCCGACCAGGACTGGGAGCGCAGCGTCGGCAATCCCTTCGTCAACGAGGGACCGCAGCCCTTGGAACATGGTGGGCGCAGCTTCATCGTCTATTCGGCCAATGGCAGCTGGAGCGATGCGTACTGCCTCGGCCTGCTGACACTGGAGGGCGACGATCCCCTTGCGGGGCCGTGGCGCAAGTCGCAAGGCTGCGTGTTCGCGCAGGCGCCGCATGCCTACGGGCCAGGCCACAACAGCTTCGTGAAGTCGCCGGACGGCAAGGAAGACTGGCTCGTCTACCACGCCAACTACGATTCGGGCACCGGCTGGAGCGGCCGCGACGTGCGGGCCCAGCGCTTCGACTGGAGTCCCGATGGCACGCCGCGCTTCGGTCGACCGGCCGATCCGGACCAGCCCCTGCGCCGACCCTCGGGGGAGCGTCTGCCGCGCAAGTAGAGGCGGCGGACAGGATCGGGCAGGGGATTGGCTCGATGGCGGCGTCGAGATTTGCCTGGCGACGCCGCGGTCTGCTCAGTACACGTCCGGCACGAACATCGAGGCCGGCACCGGCTGGCGCAGGTAGTCCGGATTGCGCACCCGGGCGGGCAGCTCGACCTGCGAGCGCTCCACCTCGTGGTAATCGAACTGCGAGAGCAGGTGGCTGATGCAGTTGAGCCGCGCGCGCTTCTTGTCCACCGCATGCACCACCCACCACGGTGCCTCGGGGATGTGGGTCCGCTCCAGCATGACTTCCTTCGCCCGGGTGTAGGCCTCCCAGCGACGGCGCGACTCGAGGTCCATGGGCGAGAGCTTCCACTGCTTGAGCGGATCGTGGATGCGCGAGAGGAAGCGCAGGTGCTGCTCGTCGTCGGTGATCGAGAACCAGTACTTGATCACCATGATGCCGGAGCGCACCAGCATGCGCTCGAACTCCGGCGCGGAGCGGAAGAACTCCTCGTACTCCTCGTCCGAGCAGAAGCCCATTACCCGCTCGACGCCGGCGCGGTTGTACCAGCTGCGGTCGAACAGCACCATTTCGCCGGCCGCGGGCAGATGCGAGGTGTAGCGCTGGAAGTACCACTGCGTGCGTTCGCGATCGTTGGGTGCGGGCAGTGCCACCACACGACAGACGCGCGGGTTGAGCCGCTGCGTGATGCGCTTTATGACGCCGCCCTTGCCGGCCGCGTCGCGGCCTTCGAAGATGATCACGACCTTGCGGCGTTCATGCGCGATCCAGTCCTGCAGCTTCACCAGCTCGCCCTGCAGGCGGAAGAGTTCGCGGAAGTAGTGCTGGCGCTGTTCGCGTTCGAGGGTCTGCGCGGCGCTGTCGCCCTGGCTGAGCAGCAGCGCGACGTCGCGGTCCTCGATCTCCAGCTCCAGTTCCTCTTCCATACCGTCCATCAGCTCGCGCTCGATGCGGCGGACGAGATCCTCGTGTTCGGGGGCGTTCATGCTGTTCCTCAGAAGAGATGGCTGAACAGCCAGTACAGGCTGCCTGAAAGGAGAATGGCTGCCGGCAGCGTGAGCACCCAGGCCATCAGCAGGTTGCGGATGGTGGACATCTGCAGGCCTGCGCGGCTCGCGGCCATGGTGCCGGCGACGCCCGAGGAGAGCACATGGGTGGTCGATACCGGCAGGCCGAACATGTCGGCCGCGCCGATGGTCGTCATCGCCACCAGCTCGGCGGAGGCACCCTGCGCGTAGGTCAGGTGAGTCTTGCCGATCTTCTCGCCCACGGTCACCACGATGCGCTTCCAGCCGACCATGGTGCCCAGGCCCAGAGCGATCGCCACCGCGACCTTGACCCACAGCGGGATGAACTTGGTGGCAGCGTCGATCTGCTTCTTGAAGGCCTGGAGGTTGGCGTGCGTGGTGGCGTCAAAGCGCATGCCCGGATCCTTCTCGATCAGGCGGATCGCTTCCGAGGCGAGGTACATGTCGTTGCGCACGTTGGCCACCGAGGTCGCCGGCACCTGGGCGAGCGAGCCGTGCTGGCGCACCTGGTCGCCGATGCTCTGCGCCATGGTCGCCAGCGCCGGAACCAGTTCCGGCGTGGCGGTCTTGGTGCGCACGTAGTCGGACAGCACCGCACGCGGATCGGCGGTCGGGGCGGAAGAGAAGGCGGCATGCAGCGACTGGCTGGTGGCGCTCGCGACAGCGGCGAACTGCACCGTCTGGTCCGCCGGCATCGCGCGGTTGAGCGCATAGGAAAGCGGCACCGTGCCGACCAGGATCAGCATGATCAGGCCCATGCCCTTCTGGCCGTCGTTGGAACCGTGGGCGAAGGACACGCCGGTGCAGGTGAGTACCAGCAGGCTGCGGATCCACAGGGGCGGCGGCTTGTTGCCGCGCGGCTCGTCGTAGAGCTCGCGGTTCTTCACCAGGGCGCGCAGCGCGAGCAGCAGCAGCGCGGCGCAGATGAAGCCGACCAGGGGAGAGAGCAGCAGCGAGTAGCCGACCTTGGTCGCCTGGCTCCAGTCCACGCCGCTGGTGCCACTGCGGCCGTGCATCAGCGCGTTGGCCACGCCCACGCCGATGATCGAGCCGATCAGGGTGTGCGAAGAGGATGCCGGCAAGCCCAGCCACCAGGTGCCCAAGTTCCAGATGATCGCGGCGATCAGCAGCGCGAAGACCATCGCGAAGCCGGCGCTGGAACCCACTTGCAGGATCAGTTCCACCGGCAGCAGGGAGATGATGCCGAAGGCCACCGCGCCGCTGGACACGAGCACGCCGATGAAGTTGAAGACCCCGGACCAGACCACCGCGAAGTGCGGCGGCAGCGAATGCGTGTAGATCACCGTCGCGACTGCGTTGGCGGTGTCGTGGAAACCATTGACGAACTCGAAGCCCAGTGCGATCAGCAGGGCGAGGCCCAGCAGCACGAAGGGCAGCCAGGTCGTCGGCGTACCGCCCGCCTGCGCGATGTCATGGAACAGGCTGTAGGCGGTGAAGATGAGCCCGAGCGCGAGAAGCGCAACGAACAGAAGGCCGGCGGCAGGGCCGGGCTTGCGGTCGAGGGGCGGGCGCGAGCTGATCTCGCCTGCGGTCATCACCGCTTCGCTGCTGCTTGCCATGATTGCGTCTCGTCGATGAAGAGACCGCGATCATCGCGAGCCCGCATGACGATCCGGTGACAGGCCGCAGACCCGCGCGGCCGCGTGTTCCGCACGACGTCCGGCGCGATGCGGTCGGCTGAACCATACTGCCGGCATCCCCCGATACCCGGAGTGCCGATGACGCCGCCTTTGCCCGAAAGCACCGCCGCCATCCTCGCCGGCTACCCCGAGGCGGCGCAGCGCCACCTGCTCGCGCTACGCGCGCTGGTCTTCGCCACCGCACGCGGATTGCCCGAGGTGGGCGCACTGAAGGAGACCGTGCGCTGGAGCGAGATCAGCTTCGTCACGCCCAGTGGCAGCGGCAGCCTGTTGCGCCTGGGTTGGCGAGCGCGCGACCCGCTGCGGATCGCGCTTTATGTGCACTGCCAGACATCGCTGCTGGAACGCTTCCGCGAACGCTTTGCAGATGCGTTGGACTACGAGGGCGAGCGCGCGGTCCTGCTGCCGCTGGACCAGCCGTTACCGAGCGAAAGCCTGGCGTGGTGCATCGCGCAGGTGCTCACCTACCACCAGGCGCGGCGTGCGCGCGACGCCTGGAACGCGGCAGACGAGACTCAGGCGCCACGCCGGTAGCGAGGCGCCGCACGGGCGCGGGCTTTTTCGGCCTCGATCTCGCGGTCGCGCGGCGGCGAATGCGTGACCAGCGACGCGATCAGCGTTCCGGCGATCGTCGCGACCTGATCCACTGCGTGTTCGAAGGCGGCCTCGTTGGCCTGCGAGGGATGGTGGAACCCGCTGAGCTTACGCACGAACTGCAGGGACGCCGCACGGATCTCGGCCTCGGTCGCGGGCGGTTCGAAATTGAAGAGGGTCTTGATGCTGCGGCACATGGCGATGTCCTTCGATGCGCGGAGGCATGACGACCCTATCTTGCACCGGATCGGCCGTCCTCCGCCTCGGTGTAGGCTGCGGTTTTTCCGCAAAGAGGTGGGCGATGGGCGTTGCCGTGAGGCGGGCCACAAGCGCGGGCATGGCGCGATTCCCCGTGCCGGTTCTTGCCATCGTCCTCGGTTGCTGCCTCCCACCTGCCGCCCACGCCGACTGCATGACCGACAAAACCTCCGCTTCTCCGTTCGAACTCGACCTCGCCGCCGTCCTCCGCGGGGATGTCCCGCTGGAAGGGCACTACCACTTCCAGAACGGCGAGATACGCGAGGAAGACGGCCTGCGCTTCCTGCGCGTGCACTACCCGCGCGGGTCGATCGATCCGGGCGGCGTCACCCGCCGCGGCACGCCGGCCGGTGGCATCGGTTTCCGTTGGCGCCTGCCGGGGCCCGGCGAAGACTGCCAGCGCCTGCGCTACCGACTGCGCTTTGCACCCGGTTTCGATTTCGTCCGCGGCGGCAAGCTGCCCGGACTCGGCGGCGGGGCGGGCAACACCGGCGGGCATATCCCGAACGGGCGCGACGGCTTCTCCGCCCGCCTGATGTGGCGCGAAGGCGGCGCGGGCGAGCTCTATGCCTATCTGCCGGAAAGCGAGACCTGGGGCAGTTCGATCGGTCGCGGGCGCTGGCATTTCGAGCCTGGGCGCTGGATCAGCGTGGAGGAGACGGTGCGCCTGAACACGCCCGGCAAGGCCGATGGCGAGGTGCGCCTCTTGATCGATGGACAGGCGGTGCTGGCGGCCGAAGCCCTGCGTTTCCGCGATGTGGACACGCTGAAGCTGGACCTGCTGCTCTTCGAGACCTTCTTCGGCGGCAACACGCCCGACTGGGCGCCGCCCACGGACACCTGGGTCGATTTCGCCGACGTAGTGATCGGGCGCTGAGCAGGGCGCGAGGCAGGGGCGGTAAAGGGGGTTGCGGCAGTAAAACGCGTCGGGCGTTCTTACAGCGCGCACCCTCCAGAAGTCCGCCATGAGGCGGGTAAAGGCTTTGCGTGACGGGCCGGAGTCTTGCTTGGTGGCGGCACCACACCAGTCCGGGGGCATCCATGAAGAAAAAACTCGCCGCCGCCGCCATTACCTGCCTCGCCGGTTTTGCCGGGTCGAGCCAGGCGGCGGCCATCCTCTACAACGACTTCTCCAGCACGGCCGGCCTGCAACTCAACGGCAGCACCGCCCAGGCAGGGAATGCATTGCGCCTGACCCCGGCCACGTTCAACCAGAGCGGTTCGGCTTTCTCTTCCAGCGCCCTGAGTCTGGATTCGGACGCTTCTTTCAGCACCGCCTTCCGCTTCCGCCTCAGCAGTGCTGGCGGTTCCTGTGACGGGCAGGGCTGCGGCGCGGACGGCTTCGTCTTCGTGGTCCAGACCAATGCCAGCAATGTCGGCGGCATCGGCGGCGGGATTGGCTACTTCGGCATCCCGAACAGCGTGGGCGTCGAGTTCGACACCTGGAACAACGGGCAGGGCGACAACAACAGCAGCAATCACATCGGTATCGACCTGAACGGCAGTGTCGATTCCGCCGCGCTGGCGGAGGTCACCGAAGCCGACATGAACGACGGCGAGATCTGGAGCGCCTGGGTCGACTACAACGGTGTGACCGACACCATGGAAGTCCGGCTGGCCTTGGGCGCAGCAGTGTCCCGCCCGACCAGCGCGATGTTGAGCTACGTGGTCGACCTGACCGGCGTGCTGGGCACCACCGACGCCTTCGTCGGCTTCACTTCCGGCACCGGCGCGGCCTTCGCGGACCACGACATCCTCGCCTGGCAGTTCAACACCAGCTACGAGCCGATCGACCATGTCGGCGGCGTGCCGGAACCCGCTTCGCTCGGCCTGCTGGGCCTGGGGCTCTTTGCGCTGGCGGGCAGTCGTCGCCGTCGCGGCTGAGCTTCGAAGTCCTTGTTCCCAAAGGCCTGCACATGTGCAGGCCTTTGGTTTTCTGATGCAGTGCGCCAATGCGCCGTCGTGCGGTTTTCCCTAAGTCGTGGCGACATGACGGAAACGCGCAACACATGTTTTACATTGCGATGCACAAAACCGTTTTCTTTGTCTAAGCTTCTACCCAGGAGCACATGCCGCGGCACGGACACACTATGGACGGTTCCATACCCTTGGGCGAAAAACGCGTCTTCGACGGCCAGGAGCGCGTTTATTACTACGGCTACTGGGTCAAGACCTACGAGGCGCCCGACGACACGCTGGGCGCCAAGAAACGCCTGATCGAGGCGACCACCCGCCGGCTCTTCAACCATATGGAGCACGGCATCAACATCCCCGGCGCGCGGCTCAACGAAGCCCGTGCGGCCTACGAGGCGGAGGTCGATCCGGCGATGAAGCGCGTCAAGGGCGCGATGTATGCCGGGGCCCTGTTCAACCGCGCCACCGATATCTTCACCAAGCTGGTCGAACTGCAGGCCGCGGGCGTGGAGATCGCCCACGACAACGCCCTGATGCGCGAATGCGGCTTCTGCCTGCAGGAGGCGCTGGAACTGGGCAAGCTGGTGCGCCACCGCAGCGGCGACGAAGGCCTGGACGAACTCTGGGGCGAGCCCTTCAAGGTCTTCTCGATCCCGATCGAGGCCTTTTACGAGAGCCGCTACATCAAGATCGCGCAGACCATGCGCGACATCGACCGCATCGCCGAGTCGCTGACCGAGCTGCTCTCGCACGACCATCTCTTCAATGGCGTCGCGCCGCTGATCACGCGGTTTGCCGAGGCGGCACGCTGCAAGACCGAAACCCTGCGTACCGATCCGCACATCTTCGACATCTGGGCCCAGTTCGCGGTCGCGGCCGACCTGCTGGAAACCTTCCGCCCGCCCGAAGCCCTGCTCAAGGGCGAACTGCAGCGGCGCCGCGCGGAAATCGGCCTACGGATGATCCGTCGCGCCCGCCGGCTGATCTGCGACATCACCCGCGCTCGCGTGCCGATGCCCAAGAGCACCGCCGAACTGCTGGCGCGCTTCGAGGCGCTGGGCTCCGGCTGCGCGCCTGCGCGCGCGGCCACGCCGGCCTGAACGGCCGGCGGTTCCTTTCTCGCGCCAGTCGCCTCGTTCAGCCGTCCTTGCGCTTGGGCTTGAACGGACGGTCGCCCTTGTCGCGACTGGCGAAAGGCTTCTTGTCGCCCGGGCCCTTGCGCGGCGCACCGGCCGGCTTGCCAGCACCCGCCGGCGGATAAGGCCGGCGAGTCTCCCCGCCACCCTCGTTGCCGCCACCGCCACCGCCGTACTCCACGAAGGGCCGGATGCGCAGCTTGATGTTGCGGATGCGCGCGCCGCCGATGCGCTTGAGCACCGGCTCCGGCAGATCGCTGGGCAGCTCCACCGTCGAGTATTCGCCGAAGAGGTTGATCTGGCCGATGTTGCGGCCTTCGATGCCGCCTTCGTTGGCGATGGCGCCGACGATTTCCTTGGGTGACACGCCGTGCTCGCGGCCGAGCTCAATGCGATAGCGGGCGAGCTTACCGTCGGAGAACTCGCGGCGCCGTTCGAGGATTTCCGTGCGGTTCTGGCGCGGCGCCTCGCCGCGTTCGCCTCGATCGCCGTGTCGTTCGGGGCGGCGTTCGCCACGATCGCCGCGGTCTTCGTAGCGGTTGTCGCGGCGCCCGTCGTTGCGCTCGCGCGGACGCGGCGCTTCGTCGGGGTATTCGCTCGGATCGAGCTGTAGCGGACGTTCGCGCTGCGCCAGCCAAGCGAGCGCGGCAGCGATCTCGTGCGCGGAGAGATCCTGTTCCTCTTCGATCTGGCCGACCAGGTCGACGAAGAATTCCAGGTTCTCGCCCTCAAGGATGTCGATCACCTGTTGCTTGAACTGCGCGACACGGCGGCCGGCGAGATCGGCGCGCGTGGGCAGCGCGATCGGTTCGATCGGCTGGCGCGTCGCGCGTTCGATCGCGCGCAGCATGCGGAACTCGCGCGGCGCGACGAAGAGGATCGCGGTGCCCTGACGCCCCGCGCGGCCGGTGCGGCCGATGCGGTGCACATAGGCCTCGGTGTCGTAGGGAATGTCGTAGTTGATGACGTGGCTGACGCGCGGCACGTCGATGCCGCGCGCGGCGACGTCGGTGGCGACCACCATGTCGAGCGAGCCGTTCTTCAGTCGCTCGATCACCTGCTCGCGCAGACCCTGGGTCATGTCGCCGTTGAGCGCGGCGACGGCGTAGCCGCGGGCTTCCATCTTCTCGGCGAGTTCGACGGTCGCGGTCTTGGTACGCACGAAGACGATCGCGGCATCGAAGTCTTCCTCCGCCTCAAGGATGCGCGAGAGTGCGTCGGGCTTGTCGAGGCCACGCACCTGCCAGTAGCGCTGGGTGATTGCCGCCACCGTGGTGGTGGCGGCGCGGATCTTCACCTCGCGCGGTTCGCGCAGGTGCTGATGGGCCACACGGCGGATCGGCTCCGGCATGGTGGCGGAGAAGAGCGCGGTCTGGCGCGCGCTGGGCGTGTGTTCGAGGATCCATTCGACGTCGTCGATGAAACCCATGCGCAGCATCTCGTCGGCCTCGTCCAGCACCAGGGCCTTGAGGTCGTCGAGCACCAGGCTCTCGCGCTCGATGTGGTCCATCACGCGGCCCGGCGTGCCGACGATCACATGCGCGCCGCGCGACAGGCCACGCAGCTGCACCACCATGCTCTGGCCGCCATAGACCGGCAGCACATGGAAGCCGGGCAGGTGCTTGGCATAACGGCTGCAGGCCTCGGCCACCTGGATCGCGAGTTCGCGCGTCGGCGTGAGGATCAGGATCTGCGGCTTGCGCTTGGCCGGGTCGATGCGCTGGAGCAGCGGCAGCGCGAAGGCGGCCGTCTTGCCCGTGCCGGTCTGCGCTTCGCCGAGCAGGTCATGGCCGGCGAGCAGCTCGGGGATGCAGGCGGCCTGGATCGGCGAAGGCGTTTCGTAGCCCACGTCGGCGAGCGCGCGCAGCAGCGGCTCGGCCAGGCCGAGATCGGCAAAGGTGTTGGCCGAGGCGGCGGAGGAGTCGGTCATGTTGGCATCCGTAAGCGTGAGCCTTCGCAGTATGGCCCAGCGGCGGGGGATAATCGCGGCATTGCCCCATAGAACGAAGCACGATGCCTATCCAGTGGTTCCCCGGCCATATGAACTCGGCGCGCCGCAAGGCGGCCGACACCATGGCCAACATCGACGTGGTGATCGAGGTGCTCGACGCGCGCCTGCCCGAGGCGAGCAGCAACCCGATGATCCGCGCCCTGCGCGAGTTCCGGCAGCGGCCCTGCCTGCGTGTGCTCAACAAAGCCGACCTTGCTGACCCGGAGGCCACCGCGCAGTGGCTCGCCTACTACAACGCCCAGGAGGGCGTGAAGGCGGTGGCGCTTTCCTGCAAGGTGCCGGGCGAGGCGAACAAGGTGCCGGGCCTCTGCCAGACGCTCGCGCCGCATCGCAACGATGGCACCAAGCCGCTGCGCATGATGGTCATGGGCATTCCCAACGTGGGCAAATCCACGCTGGTGAATGCCCTGATGAATCGGCGCGTCGCCAAGGTGGGCGATGAGCCGGCCGTGACCAAGAGCCAGCAGACGCTGGAGCTGGGCAACGGCCGCACCCTCACCGACACGCCGGGGATGATGTGGCCGCGCATCGATTACGACTCCGACGGCTACATGCTCGCCGCCAGCCATGCGATCGGGACCAATGCGGTGATCGAGAGCGAGGTCGCGGCCTTCCTCGCCGATCTCCTGCGCCAGCGCTATCCGGAGGCGCTGGCGGCGCGCTACAGGTTCGCCACGCTGGACGGCATGGACGGCCCCGCGATCGTCGAGGCGGTGGGCCGCAAGCGCGGCTGCCTGGTGAAGGGCGGTGGGCTGGATCTGGACAAGGCGGCGCTGGTGCTGCTCAACGATTACCGTTCGGGCGCGATCGGCCGCATCAGCCTGGAAACGCCGGAAACGCGCGCCGTGATGCGCGCCGCCCATGCCGAGGAGGCGGCCGCACGCGCCGCTGCGGCCGCGGCGGATGACGACGCGGCGGACGAACCGGCCTGATCCCGGGCGCCACATGAATTACCTCGCCCACGCCTTCCTCGCCGGACCGGACACGGATTGCATCGTCGGTGGCGTGATGGGCGACTTCGTGAAGGGGCCGTTGCCCGGAACGCTCGCGCCGGCGCTGGCGCGCGGCGTCGGCCTGCATCGCGCGATCGACAGCTACGCCGAGACGCATCCGGCCTTCCAGCGCAGTCGCGGGCGGGTCTCGGCCGAACGGCGGCGCGTTTCCGGAATCATGGTCGATCTTTTCTACGACCACTTCCTCGCGCATGACTGGAGCCGCTACGCGGATGAGCCGCTGGCGCGCTTCAGCGCCCGGGTCTACGCCCTGCTCGCGGCCGAGCCGGAGCTGCCGGAACGCCTGGGAGAGGTGCTGCCGATCATGCAGGCGCACGACTGGCTGCAGTCGTATGCGCAGGTCGAAGTGGTCGGGCGTGCACTGGACCGCATGGCGCGCCACCGTCTGCGCCAACCCAATCCGCTGGAAGGCGCGCTGGCCGAACTGCGGCTGGACTACGCCGGCTTCGCTGAGGACTTCGCGGCCTTCCTGCCGGACGCGCAGCGCTTCGCCCAGCACTGGCTGGCCCAGCGGCCGCTTGGCAGCTGAATCATCTATCTATCGAGGACGGGCGCACGCGCGGACGTCCGGGAGTCATCCATGCAAGAACGCATCATCGAACTCGAAGCCAAGCTCACGCTCGCCGAGGATCTGCTCGACGAGTTGAACCGCACCGTCTTCCGCCAGCAGCAGGAGATCGAACGCCTGCAGGCGCAGATGCGCCAGATCGTGCTCCAGCTGCACAGCGCGCCCAGCGCGGAGGCGCGCAGTGCGGAAGAGGAGATCCCGCCGCACTACTGAGCGCGCAGGGCCAGTGGGCTCAGTGACGGGCGCGCAGGCGCACGGATAGCTGATCGACGATCTCGGCCCAGTCGGCGTCCGCCCGCAGCGCTTCGCGCAGCAATGTGGCCTGGGCCGGCGTCCAGAATTTGGCTTCGGGCAGGGGCACGTCGTCGGGCAGGGGGCCGTGGCGCGTAATGAAGGCGTCGATCGCGGCCGAATCCTGCGGCAGTCCGAGCTGGGCGAAGAGGTTGGCCATGCTGTGTACGGGCGTTTCCATGTCGGTCTCCTGGCGCGGGTCGGCGCGCTTCCCGGATTGAGAGGGGCCGGCCGCGCTTGAGTTCGCTCCACCTCGTTTGCCGATGCCGCCTCGCGGCCTTGTCCGACACAGCTTCGGCGATGACTTGCTCCCGGCTTCGCAATAGCGTATCCTGCATAGCTCGGGAATTGCATTCGCGTTGTTGTGCCTGACTCGCGGTGTCGCCTCTGCGGTACATCCAGTAGTTCGTCATTCTTCCAAGTAATTCTCGCCCCCGCGGTTTCCCGCCGCATCATCAACATTCACTAGGGCGCTTTTAAAAATGGCAACTGGTACCGTCAAGTGGTTCAACGACTCCAAGGGCTTCGGCTTCATTACTCCGGATGGCGGTGGCGACGATCTGTTCGCTCACTTCTCCGCGATTCAGTCCAAGGGTTTCCGTACCCTGGCTGAAAACCAGCGCGTGAGCTTCGAAGTCACCACTGGCCCCAAGGGCAAGCAAGCTTCGAACATCCAGGTCATCGAGTAATCTCGACCGATCAAGGATTCAGCAGGAAGCCCGGCCCCGCCGGGCTTTTTGTTTTACTGCGGTCCAGCTCACAAGGCGGCACCGCATCGTTCGCAACACAGGGCATCGAGTCTGTGGGCGCGAACCCTCCCCCACTTTTTCGAGGAGCCCCGTTTGGCCAAAGAAGAACTTCTGGAACTCGCCGGCGTTGTTAACGAAGTCCTGCCGGACACCCGTTTCCGCGTCACGTTGGAAAACGGCGTCGAAGTCATCGCCTACGTCTCGGGCAAGATGCGCAAGCACCGCATCCGCATCCTGGCCGGTGACAAGGTGAACCTCGAGATGTCGCCCTACGACCTGACGAAGGCGCGCATCACCTTCCGCCATATCGAGACTCGCGGCCCGGCTCCGACCGGTGGCGCCTCGAACTTCCGCCGTCGCTGAGCACGCGCGGGCGTCGTCTGGCCCCGTGGCCTAGCCCGCGGTCCAGCCGTATCGAGGCCGTGTCCGCCGAGCCGCTTCCCCAGCGCACTCGGATACGGCCTTCCCCTCCCGCCTACTTGATCTTGCCGGCCGCGTAGTCCTGCTCGAAGCGCTCACGCGCGCGCAGGTAATGGTTGCCGCATTCGACGAAGGTGCGGTCATCGGCCGGGCTGCTGCACTTGCCCGGGCGTTTGTAGTAACGCTTCCAGGCCTCTTCCCTTGCCGCCTCCTGCGCTTGCAGGTTCGCGGCTTCCTCGGCTTGTGCCTGACGCACGGCCGCTGCGCGTTGCGCGCGGTTAGCCTGCTCCTCTGCGACACGCTGACGCATCCGGCGTTGGAGTTCCGGCTCGGGTGCGGCGACCGGTTCGCTCTGCTCCGCAACCGGGGCTGACGCCGCGACCACGGGCACGGGCACCCGGTCCTGCGGCATCCCGAAGACGCGGTCCGCGATGCCGGACGCGATATACACGATCGCCGCCGCGCCAATGACGGCAACGATGGCATGCTGCGGCGAGAACTGGCCGGGTGACGTACGCACGGTGAGACAGCTTTGCGGCGGTGACTGCAACGGTGGCGATTATGCCGGCAGTATCGCTCCAACGGCCGAAGTACCGTCGGCATCCATTTCGACGCGGTTACGGCCGGCCTGTTTCGCACGATACATGGCGAGATCGGCCCGGTGCAGCAGTGTCGAGAGCGTGTCCTCTCCCGGCTTGAGCAGGCTTATACCCACGCTCACCGTCGGCCGGAGGATGGCGGCGCCGATATCTACCCGCAGCGCCGCCACGGTCTCGCGCAGGCGCTCCGCCGTCTGCCCGGCTGCGGCGGCGCCGGTTTCCGGCAGCACAATCCCGAATTCTTCACCGCCCAGGCGACCGATGCTGTCCCCGGTCCGCAGGCTGCATTCGCAGGCCGCGACGACCGCGCGGATCACCTTGTCTCCCACCTGATGGCCGTAGCTGTCATTGACCTGCTTGAAATGGTCGATGTCCAGGATCAGCAAAGCCATGTCGTGCTGGAAGCGCTGCGAACGCAGGATCTCGGCTTTCCCCGAGGCCAGGAACTGGCGTCGATTGGCAACGCCGGTCAGGCCGTCGCGGGTCGCCTGGCGTTCCAGTTCGGCGATCAATTCCTCGTTGCGCTGGCGCAGGAGCAGGGCCTCGCTGGTGCTGCCATGGATCTTCAGCCCCACCAGCAGCATGAGCAGCGTGTAGAACAAGCCCAGCATGGACAGCCCGAAGTTGAACCAACCCGCGCTCAGGAAGGGCGGCAGCAACAGGGCCAGGGTTGGCGGTGCGAGGTCGGTGATCAGCAGGGTCAATGAGATCAGCCCCACGTGGATGAGCATGATGAAGATCAGACTCTCGAACTGGGCTGGATGCCAGGCCCAGAGCGGAATCGAGGACCAGGCGAGCATGTGGGCGCCGTGGGCCAGCGCGATCCGTGTGCGCCAGCGAGGTTCCTCGTCAGGCTGCGGGTCGGCGCGCCTGAAGGCGGTGTAAGTGCCGATATAGACCGCCACGATACCCAACTCGACCAGCGCCCAGAGCATGGCCTGCCAGTGCGGTACCCAGGTCGTGAGCAGGCACGCCGCCACCACCGTGAGCAGCGGGGCCACATATTTGTCGCTCAGGTGATGGGAGACGTAAAGATGCAGTTGCGCGAGGCGTACTCGCGCAACACGGTCCTCTTCCATGTACTGCTGCCGGGGGAAATTTTCTAAAAACGACAAAAATGTCGAATTTGACATTGTGCGCCGATCGCCGATACCTGAACAGCCTCAGCGATCCAGGAATTCGCGCAGCGAAGCCAGCGCGGGGATATGGGTGGCGAGGATCTTGATCGTCACGAGGATGGGCACCGCCATCACCGCGCCGGCAATGCCCCACATCCAGCCCCAGAAGAGCAGGGCCACGAAGATCAGCACCGGCGTGACGGCGAAATGGCGCCCCATCACCAGCGGCTGGATGAGTTGGCCTTCCAGGGTCGTCAGGCACAGGAAAACGGCAGGCACCACCAGCGCCTGGCCCAGGCTGTCGAAACTCACCAGGGCAACCAGACTCAGGACACACAGGCTCACGGTGGCGCCAAGGTACGGGATGAAGTTCAGGGTCGCGACCATCGCGCCCCACAACACCGGGTTGGGCAGGCCCAGGAGTGCCATCGCGATGCCCGTTGCGGTCCCGAGCCCGGCGTTGATCAGAGCGGTGGCGAAAAGGTAGCGACCGACCTCGAGCTCGATCGCGCGCGCGACTTCGACTGCGCGGATCTTGTCCCGCAACTGCGGGAGGACCTTCACGATCTTGCGCAGGAAGTGGTCGCCCGAAGCCAGCAGGAAGAGCAGCAGCACGACGATCGCGAAGGCGCTGAGGAAGAAACTGGGCGCGCTGTTGAAGAGCGCCAGACTGAGCGAGCGTTCGTCGCGGGGCGCTGCTGCGCGGGCTTGCGGCTTGCGGCCCACGCTGGCGAGATCGTCGATCTTGTCCGTTGCCCGCTGCACCGTTTCGACCGAGCGCTTGAACTTGCCGATCTTCCGCTCTACCTCGCGCAGGGTCTGCGGCGCGCTTTCCATCCAGTCCATCGCCGGATTCGCCAACGCATGCAGGCCTACGCCCAACACTGCCAGCAGCCCGAAAACCACGATCCCCGCCGCCACCGGCTCGGGAAGGTGGGCACGATGCAGGAGGCGCACGACGGGACGCAGCGCAAAAGTGAACAGCAACGCCAGCGCGATCGGCAGGAATACGGCCTTGGCGAAGTACAGGGAATAGAGGATGGCCAGGATGAACAGACCGCGGACGGCGCGGGTGCTACGCAGCCGGGGCGGCCGTGTCGGGACGTCAGGCGGCGCTTCGGACGTGAGCTCTGGCGGCTCTACGGCGGGCAGGTTCATTGGGGCGCGGACGGGGGCGGGCGCGGGACGCGCCGACGGTGGACGCCATCATCCGCGGCCGGAACTGCCAAGGCTGTAGTGCGCCGGCGGGTCCGCCTGTAGGACAGCGCCGTCGCGGCCCCGCGATATCGCCGCCGCCCTAGTCGCCGTTGCTGACCATCGAATAAGGACCCCCTCGCGCCACTGCGCGGCCGTAGGCGGGCCGTGCGCGGATGCGCGCGAGCCAGTCCATCAGGCGGGGGCGCGACACGTCGAGGCCGGCTCGGGCGGCCGCCGCTTCGATCGGAAAACTCATCTGGATGTCGGCGGCAGAGAAGTTCTCCCCGGCGAACCAGGGAGCGCGGCCAAGCTCGGCCTCCATGTAGTCCAGCTGCGCCTTGAGGTTGGGGGCGATCACGGCCTTGCTGACCTTGTCGGCGATACCGCGGGCGATCGGGCGGACGAAGAAGGGCGCCGGCGCGTTGCGGATCCGGTCGAAGACCAGCTTCATCAGCAGCGGCGGCATCGCGGACCCTTCGGCGAAGTGCAGCCAGTAGGTAAAACGCAGGCGCTCCGGCGTGTTGGCCGGCGGACGCAACTGTCCGGTGTCGTGGCGGTCAAGCAGGTATTCGATGATCGCGCCGGATTCGGCTACGGTAATGCCATCATCGGTGAGCACCGGCGACTTGCCCAACGGATGGACCGCCTTGAGCTCGGGCGGCGCGAGCAGGGTGCGGGGATCGCGCTGGTAGAACTGCAGGCCGTATTCCAGGCCCAGTTCCTCCAACAGCCAGAGGATGCGGTGGGAGCGCGAGTTGTTCAGATGATGGACCGTGATCATGAAGGGCACTCCGTGATTTCCGTCAGGTCGGATGCGGCGGCAGGCTACAACTTCCCAGGGCGATCGGGCTCTAATATCGAGACTTCTGTCAAAAACGACTAAAGAGCAGCGCGTGGTGCAGAAAGAGCGCGAATTCTCCTGGCTGGGCCGCTTTGCAGGCTTGCGTTGGTCGGCCGTGGCCTTGCTCGCGGCGGCGGTCTTCGCGTTGGGCTACCTGCTGTTGCCTTTCCTGCTGGTCAGCGTGGGCACCGGGGCGACCGGGCTTTCCAACCTGCGCGGCCTCGCCGTGCTGGCGAGCTTCCTGTTGAGCAGTGTCGCCCTCTACAGGTTCCTGCGCGAGCGCAGCAGCCACGCTTGGCTGGATGTGCAACAGCCCCTGCCGGCGGGCGTGGGCGCGGACATGGCGCCGGCGCGTACTTCCAGCGGCAGCCCGTTGAGCGGCGCAATGCCCGCCCCGGAAGCGCACTGGAATGCAGATTTGCTGCAGAACCTCGGCACCCGCAGCCTCCAGGCCGTCTGCGTGGCGCTCTACCGCAGCAAGGGATTCCGCGCCGAGCCGGCACCGCTGGGTCCGGACGGCAGCACCGAAATCCGCCTCTGGCGCGACACCATCGAGGGCGAGGCCTGGCCTTACGCGATCGTGCGTTGTCGCGCCTGGTCGGAGCCCGTGGGCGACGAGCAGATCCGCGACCTTCTCGCCGTCATGGCGCACGAGCGCATCCCCCGCGCCTTCTTCATCGCGCCGCGTGGCTTCACCGAGACCGCGCGCGTCTTCGCCCACGCCAATCCCCTGACCCTGCTGGACGGGCGCCTCTTCCTGGCCATGCTGGAGCGCCTGCCGGCAGACGAGCGCAAGACCATGATCGAGGTTGCACGCCGGGCCTGAAACCGTCGCGCAATCTCTCTGTCAACCTTTTTGCAAAACCCTGCGTTGATGGCAACAGTGCGCCGCTAAAACGGTGCCGTCCGAACACAGGAGAAGCAAGATGGGTAGTGTGCTCAACGAATCTTTCGATGAGTTTCTGGATTCGCTCAAACAGGCTGGTGTGGAAATCACCAACGAGGCCGAAGTGCGCGAACGCCTGGCCGAAGCGGCCCGCTGGCGCCGCGCCTTCATGACCCTGGTCGCCAACGGTCAGCCTCTGGGCATCCGTTTCGTCGATCATGGCGCCGCGGCCGACACCGACACCCTGCACACCGTCTTCGAACGTCACGCCTTCCCCGCCAGCTCCGAGGCCCTCTTCGCCTCCAAGCTCAGCGCCGACTGCTGATCTGGCCTGGGGCACGGGCACCGGCAAGGTGCCCCGTTTGCTTCGGCGCCCTGCCTCAATTCCCAGACAAATCAGGATCTTGACGGATCCTCTGCTTGAGCATGGATTTTGCTGTTTGAAACGCGAAATCCATCAAAATCGCGGAGTCCGTCATGTTCGTCCGTACCACCAGCCTGGATCGGCTGTTTGCGCCGCTATCCGTCGTCGCCGAGCGCGGCCTTGATCTGACCCTGTCCCTGCGTGCCGCAGGCGGCAGCCGTCTGGGGCGTCTGGCCCAGACCATCAACCAGCTCTTCGGCCGTTTCCATCGCAGCATCGTGCGGATCGCGGCGACCTCGGTGCATCTTTCCGAGGTGGCGCCCCATCTCGCCCGCCTGGCCGACGGCCTGCAGCGGCGCGCTCAGGTCCAGCGCGAAAGCGCCGACGCGATTGCCGACGCCGGTCGCGAACTCGCCCACACCGTCCGCGCGATCGCGGCCGGTGCCCACGAGGCCGACCAGTTCGGCGCCCAGGTCCAGCAAGCCACCCGCGACGCCGACGAAGCCAGCGCCCGGTCTGCCCGGCAGATCCTCGAAGTCGGCGATAGCGTCGGCACCTTGGCGCGCGAACTCGACGCCCTGCGCGAGAGTTGCGCCTCGATCGAGCAGACCCTGCAACTGATCGGCAACATCGCGGCGCGCACCCGCATCCTTTCTCTCAATGCCGCAATCGAGGCGGCCCGCGCTGGCGAGGCCGGGATGGGCTTCGCGGTGGTCGCCGACGAAGTGCGCACCCTGGCCGATCAGACCAGCACCGCGACTCAGGGGGTGGCCTCGGTCCTCCAGCGCATCCATGGCCAGGCTGAAGGCGCGCATGCAGCCATGCATGCGGTCGCACACGACGTCCAGGGCAGCGTAGAGGCGACAGCCCTGGCGCGGGAGCGCCTGCAGGCGGCCACCAGCCACATCGACATCCTGATTCGTCATGTGCACGCGATCGCCGAGGCCGGCGCCGCCCAGAGCAGCCAGGTCGCTGCAGTCGCCGAAGGCATCGAGGCGGTGGCCGCCAGCACGCTGCAGCAGTTGGACGACGCCCACGGCCTTGCTGTCAGCGCCAATCAGGTTCGCGGCCAGACCGAGAGCCTGCTGATGGAGGTCGGCACCTTCCGCTTTTCCGGCCACGCCACGATCCGCCAGCGGGTGGAAGCGGCGATCGGCGCCTGGCGCCTGCAGGGCCTGGACCCCGCGCGGCTGGAAGCGGGACTCGCCGCGCTCTGCGCAGAGTCCGAAGCCTTCGAACTGCTCTATGTCACCGACCTGCGCGGTCGCCAGCTCACCGCGAACATCGGGCGTGAGCGGCGTGACGAATCGGCCCGTGGCCGCGACTGGAGCAACCGCCCCTGGTTCCGCGAGGCGCTCGCACGCGACGGCGCCTACATCTCGGACATCTACCGTTCGCTCGCCACCGACGACTTCTGCTTCACGGTCTCGCTTCCTCTGCGTGACGTGCAGGGTCGTACGATCGGCGTGCTCGGCGCGGACGCCCGCTTCGACCACTTGGTACGCGCCTGATGCCGAGGTCCGGCGGCACGACCTTCCCGACTGGAAAGGCGGTGCGTCCGCTCAGAGCCGCAGCGGCGAAAGCTCGGCCGGCGGCGGCTCTTCGATGAAGATGTCGCGATAGGCGAAGTAAGGGCTCAGAACCAGGGCCGGCAAGAGCAGAAGGCCGGCCCCTACGGGCAACCAGACCGTGGCCGCGAAGCGCATGTTCCCGCTAGGGGCGGCCAGGGCCGAGATCGCGGTCGCGAAGCGCGGGGTCACGTCGGGCGAGGCGAAGACCAAGACCAGGACGACGGGTGTGCAGAGGACTACGCAGAGGAAAATGAAGCCGATGACCAGCTCCACCGCGCCCAGCAGGTTGCGCCAGGTGCCGGCGGCGCTGGCGAGCAGGGCGCGGGTGGGCGACAGGCCGTGCTCCAGCATCAGGAAGGGCGAATAGATCATTGCGCTCAGCAGCACGAGACCGGCGAGGCCCTCCGCGATCAGGTGGCCGAGCGTTTCCTCGTGGGTGAGCGGCTCCGCCAGGCGTACTGCCATCAACAAGGCCAGCGACAGCGCCAGACCGAGCAGGCCGAGCTTGGAGAGACTCGCCGCGCGTTGGCTGAGCGCGCCACTGATCACGCGCCAGCGGGGCGCTGCGCCTCTGCGGTCGGCCTGCGCAACGAGCGCGCTCGCCGCCAGCAGGAAGGGGCAGGCGAGCAGGGCGAGTGCGGCAGTCAGCGGCCCGGCGACGGCCAGCAGGATGAGTAACAGGGCGCCGAGCGCCAGCGCTATCGCGGCGAGCTTGGCCTGACGATAGACGCGCCAGGCTTCGCGCAGCCACACCACGCCGCCATGCATGCCGAGCGAGCGACCCAGAGGCAGCAGGCGTTCGCCGGACAGGGGCGGTTCGCCCGAATCTTGCGGGTCGGGTGAGGTCTCTGCGGTCAGGGGACTGTGCGCTTCCATGATCCAGTGTGAAAACGGAGGAAGCCGCAGTCTAGGACGCGCGAGGCTCCGCGAACATGATCGAGTTTGTGCCCTTTGCGGGTCTTGGCTTCAGGCCGTATCGGCTTCGCTGTCGGCGTTTGCCGCGGAGCCTGACTTGCGCTTCTTCTCGCGCACGAAGGGATGGCCGTCGCGACGAGTGACCTCGAACAGATCGATCGCCTCGAACAGATCCCCCAGTTTCTTGTAGCCGTAGTTGCGCGAATCGAAGGAGGCCTGGTTGCCGATCAGGCTGCCCACCTTGGAGAGTCCGGCCCAACCCTGGTCGTCCTCGGCGGCATGTATCGCGGTGCGCAGCAGCTTCATCAAGCGCGTGTCGCTCTTGAGCGCCTTGGCGTCGCGCGGGGCGACGCTGTTGCTCCCGTTGTCCGCCGCTGCGCCAACGTGCTCTTCCTGCTCCAGGTAGAGGAAGGTCGAGCAGGCATTCACCAGCGCCGCTGGCGTTTTGCGCTCGCCGAAGCCGATCACTTTCTTGCCGTCGGCCTGCAGGCGTACCGCGAGCGGCGTGAAATCGGAGTCGGAGGAGGCGATCGCGAACACGTCGATGTCGCGGCCGTAGAGCGCATCCATCACATCGATCGCCAGGGCGAGATCGGTGGCGTTCTTGCCCTTGGTGTAGTCGATCTGGTGCACCGGCTGGATCGCATGCAGGTTGAGCACCGATTCCCATCCGTTGAGCCGCTCGCTCTTCCAGTTGCCGTAGGCGCGGCGGATGCACACGGTGCCGTGGCGGGCCAGCTCCGCCAGGATCACGTCGATGTAGAGCGCGGGCGAGTTGTCGGCGTCGATGAAGAGGGCAACGCGGCGTTCGTCGGCGGGCATGGGCAGGCTCCTCGGCGGTCGATGCCGCGCAGTATGCGCCCGCCGCCGGCGCGCCGGGCTATCTGCCGCGGGTGTGGCGCCTTATTCCTTCTTGGCGGCTTCCAGCGCGGCGTCCGCATCCGCGCGGATCTGCGCCTGCAACTTCGTCCAACCCTCGGCGCCCAGCTTCCCAAGGGTCTGCATGTTCGTCTCGTAGATCGCCTCGGCCTCCGGGAAGGCGTCGACCGCGCGATCGATGCTGTCCTCGCGCAGCAAGTGCAGGGTCGGATAGGGCGAGCGGTTGGTCGCGTTGGTGACGTCGTCCGCCTCGGTTTCGGCGAACTGGTAGTCCGGATGGAAGCTCGCCACCTGCAGGACGCCGGCATAGCCCATGTCTTCCACGGCCGTGTCCGCGATCTCCAGGAATTCGTTGTAGTCGAGGAAGTCCGTGAGCGCGCCGGGATGGATCAGGAGCGCGGTGTCCACTTCCTTCGGGTCCGCGTCGTAGAGGCGATCAAGCTCTTCGCACAGCACTTCCAGCAGGCCTTCGGCATCCGTCGCCTCGGTCACCACATAGCGCACCTGTTTCTTCACCTGCACCGCCTTGGCGAAGGGACAGAGGTTCAGGCCGATCACGGCGCGGTCCACCCAGGCGCGGGTTTCGGCAATCACTCGGTCGTGGTCGATGGACATGGCAACTCCTTGGCACGCGGACGGGGAGGGCGAAGCATACGCGAGCCGGGGGCCTGTTCTCACCGGCGCGGCCGGATCGCGCAGGGAACTGTCCTGCAGCGGCGGGCTCTGTCATGGCGTTGCAACGGACGAGGAAGCGGCCATGCATCTGGAAGGATCTTGTCACTGCGGCGCCGTGCAGTTCAGCCTGGAGTGCGATTCCTACTACCCCTTCATGCACTGCCACTGTTCGATCTGCCGCAAGACGGCGGGCGGTGGCGGCTACGCGATCAACCTGGGTGGCGACGCGGCCAGCCTCAAGCTGCGCGGCGGCAAGCATCTCGGCCGCTACCACGCGAAGCTGCGCGAGCCGGGCAAGCGCACCCGCCGCTCGCGGGCCGAACGCTGCTTCTGCCGCGAATGCGGAAGCGCGCTATGGCTGTGGGATCCGCGCTGGCCGGAGCTGATCCATCCGCATGCCTCGGCGATAGACACGCCCTTGCCCAAGCCGCCCGAAGTGGTGGAAGCGGCGCTCGCCTTCGCCGCGCCCTGGGTGGATGTGCCGCGGGGGGCGGGTCATGTGCACTGCCAGCTATGGCCGGATGAATCCCTGGCGGACTGGCACAAGCGGCATCGCGCGAAGAAGCGCTGAGGAGAAAGAGATTCCTCGTCGGCGCGGCCCCGAGGTTAGGGCACTGAACCCGACAGGCCGGCGTCGGCGTGCTTCTCGGGCGAGGTGCTGACTGGTTCGCGATGGGCCGGTCGAGCGCGCACCACGGTCAGCGATGTGCACCGGATCGCAGAAGCCCTCCGACCAGAAGAGGACATAGGCGCGACGCGCGACGCCGCCTCCCCGGCGCACGTCGACGCGATTCGGACGCCGGCGTCTCGCGACGCCGCTCCGTCCTCAGTACAGCACGCGACTGCGGATCGTGCCCGGCACCGCGGCGAGTTCCTCCTGCGCCACCTCGCCAGCCGCGCGATCCACGTCGATCACTACGTAGCCGACTTCCTCGTTGGTGCGCAGGTATTGCGCCGCGATGTTGATGCCCTTGGCGGAGAAGCGTTCGTTCACCTGGGCCAGCACGCCGGGCACGTTGCGATGGATGTGCAGCAGGCGCGAGCGGCCGGTGTGCTCGGGCAGACTCACCTCGGGGAAGTTCACCGCCGAGACCGTGGAGCCGTTGTTGCTGTAGCGGATCAGCTTGGCGGCAACCTCGCTGCCGATGTTCTCCTGCGCCTCGGCGGTGGAGCCGCCGATGTGCGGCGTGAGCAACACGTTGTCGAAGCGCACCAGCGGCGACTCGAAGCCCGCATCGTTGCCGGTGGGCTCGACCGGAAAGACATCGATCGCCGCGCCCGCGATATGCGCGCTGTCCAGGGCGGCGGCAAGCGCGTCGATATCGACCACCGTGCCGCGCGAGGCATTGATGAGATGCGCGCCGGCTTTCATCGCTGCGAGCTGCGGCGCGCCGATCATGTTGGCGGTCTCGGGCGTTTCCGGCACATGCAGGGTCACCACGTCGGATTCGCCCAGCAGCGCCTCCAGCGAGCCGACCTGGCGCGCATTGCCGAGCGAGAGCTTGGCTTCGACGTCGTAGAAGAGCACCTGCATGCCCAGGTGTTCGGCCAGCACGCCGACCTGCATGCCGATATGTCCGTAGCCGATGATGCCCAGGGTCTTGCCGCGCACCTCGAAGGAGCCGGCCGCGCTCTTCACCCAGCCGCCGCGGTGGAGCACCGCGTTCTTCGACGGGATGCCGCGCATCAGCAGCACCGTCTCGGCGATCACCAGCTCGGCGACGCTGCGCGTGTTGGAGAAGGGCGCGTTGAAGACCGGGATGCCGCGCCGCATCGCGTCCACGAGGTCGACCTGGTTCGTGCCGATGCAGAAGCAGCCGATCGCGGTGAGCTTGGGGGCCAGCGCCAGCACGTCCGCCGTCAGGTGCGTGCGGGAGCGGATGCCGAGGAAGTGCGCATCATGGATCTGCTCGATCAGCGCCTCGCCGGTCAGGGCCTTGGGCAGGCTGACGATCTGACTGTAGCCATCCCGGCGCAGGGCCTCGACGGCGCTGGCGTGGATGCCCTCGAAGAGCACGAACTTGAGTTTTTCCTTGGGCACGGAAAGCGTGGGCAGCATGGCGGAGTCCTCGGAGTGGAAGCGCGATACGGGGCCTGCGGGCGCGCGGGTCGAGTCGGGACTGCCGACCATAGCAAAGCGTTGCGGCGTCCTGGCCGCCGGTTCGCACGCTGTTGCCTGTCACGCACCGCTCGCGCCGCGATGGCGCTCCAGCATGCTAGACGCCGGACGTTCCGATCAGTTCGCGGCCGCGCTGCGTGTCGCCGGCGGCGAATAGAAGCGCAAGTACTCGCCCACATGCTCGGACCAGTAGCCGAAGTTGTGATGGCCAGGGCGCAGCACCAGTTGCGTCGGCACCCCGTGCTCGACCAGGGTTTCGCTGAGGCGGCGGGTCGGGAACTGGAACTGGAATTCGTCCTGCTCGCCGCAATCCAGATACACATGCATCGCGTGCAGGTCGGCGGTCGCCGCCAGTGCCTGTGGATCGCGCGTGGCCCGTGTCCCGGCATCGGGGAACAGCCAGGCCCAGTTCTCCACCAGGGCCGGGCTGTGCCCGCCCACCCGCGCATAGCGTCCGGGGTGGCGCATCGCCAGGTGCAAGGCGGCGAAGCCGCCCATGGAGAGTCCGCCGACGTAGCGGGATTCGCGATCCGTGGCGGCTGCAAAGCGTTGCTCGATGAAGGCGGGCAACTCGGTGCCCAGGTAGTCCTCGTAGGCACCACCCTGCAGCGGCACCATGCCGCCCGCGATGGAGGTCTGCGTCGGCGGCTGTCCGTTGAGGCCGAAGCTGTTCTCCAGGCGCGGCAGCACGATGATCAATGGCGCGATAGCACCTTCCTCGATCAGGGCGCTCGCCTCCTCCAGCGCGCCGATGCGTTCCCACTGCTGCTCGTTCTCCAGCATGCCGTGGAAGAAGTAGAGCACCGGGTAGCGCATCGCCGCGTCGTAGCCTGGCGGCAGGTACACGATCATCGGCATGTCCTTGCCCAGCGCGGCGCTGTGCAGCACCTCGTAGCGCACCTGCGCGTCGGCGGCGTAGCCGGGTGAGCAGAGCAGGGCGAGCAGGGCGGTGAGGAAGGTGGTAGCTGCGCGGCGCAGTGCGCCGAGCGCGGCGGGACGGAAGCGGGACATGGGCGGTTCCCCAAGGATGAGGCGCGCACTGTCCGTGTTCCTCCAAGGGGAGAGTCAAGCGTGCGGCTCAGCCCTCGATCGGCGCGAAGCGCGGTACCCGTCCCTGCGGCAGTTCGACCTCCTCCACGAACATCGCGTAAGGGCGCACCCACAGCCCGGTGGCGTTGTAGAGCGGGCGATAGACCACCAGCACTTCCAGCGTCTCGCTGTGGCGCGCGAGGCCCACGACCTCGTACTCATTGCCCTTGTAGTGGCGGTAGCGGCCCATGCGCAGGGCGGGCAGGGGTGGCAGGTCTTCGTCCATGCGGCGACTCCGGTTGTGGCCTGGGAGGGGAGTATCCCTCGTACCAAGTGGTCTGTGCCTGCGCGCCGATGGGGAAGGAGCGATGCTTGCGGGATACCATGGCGATTGCCCGTGCCCGTGCCCATTGTCGCAGCCGCGCTGCTCCCTCCCGAGAGGCTCCTGACCATGATCGATCGCCCCCGCGAAGTTCCGATGCCCCTGACCGGCAGGGTGGCCGAATTGCAGAAGGGCGCCGATTTCTGCGACGCCTGGTGCGTGGATTCGGACGCCGTGCAGCGCTCAGCGCTGGAGCTCTTCATCGAGGCCGCGAAGCAGACGCCACGCTGGGTCAGCACCTGCATGGACATCCGCAACCGCGTCGTGGCGCGGCTGGGTCTCAAGGATCTCGGAGGTATCTCCGCGGTGCCGGACAAGAACGCCGCGAGCGCCTACCGCGTCGGCGAGCGCGTCGGTATCTTCACGCTGATCGAGAACAGCTTCGACGAGGCCCTGCTCGGCGATAGCGACAAGCATCTGGATGTGGTCCTGAGCGTCCAGCGCCAGGCCCATCCGGATGGCCAGCGGATCACCGTGACCGTCTCCACCGTGGTGCATATCCACAACCTGCTGGGCCGGCTCTACATGCTGCCGGTCAAGCCGATGCACCGCCTGATCGTGCCCACGGTGATGCGCGCGATCGGCCCCACCCTGAGGACCTGAAACCGTGTCCGACCCCGTCCCGGGCTTTCGCGCCCTCGCCCTGATCTCCGCCGTCCTGTGCTTCGCCCTGGCCGCCCTCTGGCTGTTCGTGCCCTGGCTTTTCGCTTGGCTCTGGGGCCTGGACTACTCCTACGCGATGGGGCTCGTCGGGCGTCGCAGCGGCGCGCTGTTTCTCGGTCTCGGCGTGATGTTCGCGCTCCTGGGCGGCGGCCGGACGGCCTCGCCGCAGCGGCCCGTTTTCGCGGGCTTCATGGTCGCCTGCTTTGCCCTTGCAGGCCAGGGGGTCGGGGAGTGGATCGGAGGCCATGCTGGCCCGGGAATCCTGTTGGCGGTGCTCGTCGAGCTGGCGCTCGCGCTGGCCTTCCTGGGCGCCCTGCGTAGCCGCGCGCGTGCCTGAGGCGGGCTCGCGGGCGTAGCCGACCGGCTTGATCCGGCGGGTAACGCCCGCATGTTCTCCCGACATGCGAGCATGACGAACTGCGCCGCCATTCGTCGGTCGCAGTCTTGAGCCCCCGCTTTGAAGGTCATCCCGTGAGCACTGTCGTTCCTCCCGCACTTCGCCCGCTTTCCCATTTCGGTTTCGAAGACCTCTTCGTGCGTTCGCTGAGCGCCGACACGAGCGACGAAAACGTGCCGCGTCAGGTGCCCGGCGCCGCGTACAGCCGGGTCTCCCCGACCGCGACCGCGACGCCGCGCCTGCTGGCCTGGTCCGATGTGCTCGGTGCGCAGCTGGGCATTGCGCGGCCGGAGTCGATTGAAGGCATCGAGGCGCGTGTGCTGGGGGGCTCCGATGTGCTGCAAGGCATGAAGCCCTATGCGGCGCGCTACGGTGGCCATCAGTTCGGCAACTGGGCGGGGCAGCTGGGCGATGGCCGCGCGATCACCCTGGGCGAAATCCTCGATCGGGAAGGGCGACGCCAGGAGCTGCAGCTCAAGGGCGCGGGGCGCACGCCCTATTCGCGCTTTGCCGACGGTCGTGCGGTGCTGCGTTCCTCGGTGCGCGAATTCCTCTGCAGCGAGGCGATGTTCCACCTGCGCGTCCCGACCACGCGCGCACTGAGTCTGGTTGCGACCGGCGAAGGCGTGGTGCGCGACATGTTCTACGACGGCCGCCCCGCCACCGAGCCGGGTGCGGTCGTGTGCCGCGTCGCACCCAGCTTCGTGCGCTTCGGCAACTTCGAGATCTTCGCCGCGCTGGAGGAAGCCGAGAACCTGCGCGCCTTGGTCGACTGGGTGATCCGCCACCACTACCCGGAACTCGGCGAGCCCTCGCCGGCGGCGTATGCGGCCTGGTTCGCCGAGATCGCGCGACGCACCGCGGTGATGGTCGCGCACTGGATGCGCGTGGGCTTCGTGCATGGCGTGATGAACACCGACAACATGTCCATCCTCGGCCTCACGATCGACTACGGTCCCTACGGCTGGCTGGAAGGTTTCGACTTCGGCTGGACGCCCAACACCACGGACGCGCAGACCCGCCGCTACACCTACGGCCAGCAGCCCCAGATCGCCTACTGGAATCTCTCGCGCCTGGCCGCCGCGCTGAGCGAGCTGCTCGATGAGGAAGCCCTGCGCATCGGCATGGACAGCTACCGCACCACTTTCGAGACGGTATGGCCGCAGATGCTGGCGGACAAGCTCGGTCTCCGCGTCCATCCCGAGGAGGACGATGCGGTGCTGGCGGATCTCTTCGCCCTGCTGCAGGACACCGAGACCGACATGACGATCTTCTTCCGCGAGCTGGCGCAGGTGCCGGTCGCGGCGGGGCTGGATGCCGCGGCCCGGAGTGCGCCCTTGCGCGAAGCCTTCTATAAGGCCGACGTGCTGGCGGGCGAGCACGGGCAGAAGCTGGGCGTGTGGCTGGAGGCCTACGCTGCGCGCGCACGCGCCGACATGGCCGAGGGCGGCGAGACGGACGCCGAACGTCGCGCACGCATGGACAGCAACAATCCCAAGTACGTGCTGCGAAACTGGATCGCGCAACTTGCGATCGATGCCGCCACGGCGGGAGATGTCAGCGGCATAGAGCGGTTGCAGCGTGTGCTGCAACGACCCTATGAGGATCAGCCGGAGGCGCAGGACCTTTACGCGCGCCGACCGGAGTGGGCCCGCAATCGCGCTGGCTGCTCGGCGCTCTCCTGCAGTTCCTGATGCGTGTCGCGCTTCCCACAGCGGCCGCCGCACGGCGGCGCGAAAGTACGCAAGGTTAAAAGTGGGTAAAGGAGCGTAAGGAAGCCGAGGTCGGTGCGGCCCGGCTGATACGATCGACGCGAGAAATCTGCTGCCTGTATCGGAATTTCGTGTCGCGGTTTGTGCTCCTGAGGTCCCTGCCATCGTCCCCGTCTAGCCTGAGTGCCGCGCTGCGCCTGGCGGTCTGCGTGCCCTCGGTGCTGGCGCTGGATGCCTGCGTGATCATGACGCCGAGCCCCGCTGTGGAAGCCCTCGAGCTCGTCAGCGCTGCTGCAGTGAACGCGGCGGCGCTGGCTCCGGGTAGTGCGCAGAACGTCGTCCAGCTGGGCGACGCGCAGCAGATCCGCTCCGTGTGCATCGAGTACAACCGACGTGTCGAAGTGCCCGACTTCGTCCCCGCGATGCAGGCGGAGCTGGCGCGCTACGGGGTCGAGAGTCGCGTGATGGACGCGGGCGCACTGCCTGCGACCTGCATGACCACCCTGCAATACAGCGCCCTGATGCAATGGGACAGGCGCCTCTTCAGCTCCGAGTACACGCCTTACCTGAGCACGGCCGAACTGACTCTGCGCGACCGGGGGCGGGTGGTGTCGAGCGCGAGCTACCGTGAGCGCCTGATGAGCACGGACAAGTGGCAGAGCACCCAGAAGAAGATCGCGCCCCTCATCGAGGCCCTGCTGCAACGGCCCGCCTCGTAAGCCAACGGCGATTCATGTATAGAGGAGGCATTCACCGGGCCGCGTGAGGCGGCCGGCGTCCGGGTTTCAGGGGAGGTAGCGATGAGTGTCCTGTCCGGCTTGGCCAGCGGTATCGTCGGCACGGCGGTAGTGATGGGCTCGGCCCACGCCTCAGGCGGGCGCCAGACGAGCAGTCAGGCGAGTGCTGGTTCCGCGAGCAACGGAGCCGCTGCGGCTTCCGTCATCCCCGTGATCTCGGACCTGGGCAAGGCCTTGTCCTCCGCGGAGGACGCGCTGATGTCCGTGGGCGGCGCGGTCGTCGACGTGTTCAGCTCGCCCGTCGCATCGGCACTGGTCTACACCGCAGCGGGCAAGCTGCTGCGGTAATCGGGCGCCCGCATCACCATACGTTGAGCGAATCGGTGAGCAGCTTCTGCAGCCAGCCCATCGCATTGCTGTCGTGGATCTGCCCCTTGCCGACCTGTTCCAGGCGCGCATCGACCACGTCTTCCGAAGACACGACATAGCCGTTCTTGACGTCGCGCGGGTTCACCACGCCCGAGAAGCGCAGCGTGCTGACGGTGCCGTTGAACGCGACGCTCTTCTCGCCAGCCACGACCAGATGCCCGTTGGGCAGGATGTTGATGACCGAAGCGGCGAGCTTGCCCTTGAGACTGTTCGCGTTCTCGGTCTTCCCCGAACCGGTGAAGGAGTCGCTGCCCGACGCCGTGACGTCCATGTTGAGCAGGCCGCGTAGCAGGCTGCCCATGGACTCTGTTCCGGTGCCCGGCCCCTTGGTCGCGACGGAATTCGAGCGGCTCGTCGCCATGCTGCTCTTGTTGCTGCCCGACGTGCTCTCCGAGATGTCGATCTTCAGCGTATCGCCGACATGACGCGGCGCGTAGTTGTCCTGATACAGCGCCAGCATCGGGCTGTTGGTGTCGAACAGCGAGCCCTGCGTGTTGCGCTCGACATTGGTGACCGGGTAGGTGGTACGCACCGTGGTCGGTCCGTTGACGATGGACTCCGGCGCGCTCGCGCAGGCGGACAGCAAGCAGGAGAGAACGAAAAAGCAGGGGACAACAAACTTCATGGCAACGCCCGTGTGTGAAGCTCGGGACCATGAATCCGGGTGCGGCTAAGGGTCCCGATGTCGCCCTGCGCGCTGGAAGCCGGAGTGCTCCGCGCGAATGGATGCAACAGGGGACGCAGGGATTGTTGTCCGGCGCTGCGTTAAGTAAACGCAAGCGGTGTAAATGCCTGCGTAAAGTACGGTGCGTGCAATGAAGGCTGTGGTCGCCCTACGACGGCGGTGCTTGCCCGGGCGCATCGCCGCCGCCGACGCCGGCAAACGGTTGCGCGGCGCGAAGAGTCGGGTTTAGGGTGCGGCGACGCCGCGGGGCCCCAGCGCAACCGGCGTGCTTCAGACGCAGCGAAGCCGGGCGGGTATTCGGTCCGGCTTCGTCCTTGAGTCACTCACTGCACATGAACTGCGTAACCCCGCAGCTCGGTGGTGCCTGCGCCGCGCACCACCTCGTTGCCCAGTTCCACGCTGGTGAGCAGATGCCTGGGCTCGATCAGCTTGCGTTCGAGCATGTAGTCGATGAAGGCGCTGATGTCGAAGGGGCCCTTGAGTACCGGCTCGCGTGGCACGAAGGCCATCAGGCTCCACTTGTTGGCGTTGGCGCCGGAGTTGTCGCCGTGGTCGCGTCGCACGAAGGCGTCGAAGACCACGCCGTTGATCGTGAGCGGATCGAGCCGTTGGCCCGGGGGATCCATCTCCTTGCGGGCAAGCCAGATCATGATCTCGTGACTGATGCTCGCCTTGGGCCGCGCCGCATCGGTGATCGCCCAGAGCGAGAAGACGAGGTTGTAGCTGCCTGCGGCCCGCAGGTCGGCGTCGAGGTCCGCGATGATCCGACGACTGCCGGCCGCGAACGGGAACTCGCTCCTGAGGCCGGAAGGCGCATCCCAGGGTTTGTCACCCACCACCACTTCGGGATAGGCGACCACGGTGCCTGCCTGCCAGGCCCATTGCCAGCCGAGCACCTTCTGGCCTCCCGTCTCGCCGGTGAACACGCGCTGGCTCCCGGAGCTCGCCGCCTTCTTGTTCCAGACGTTGTTGATCAGGCGATAGCGTTCGTCGATCTTGATCTCCGCCCAGTCGGCGTCGGCGCTCTCCTTGACCGCGGCTTGCACCGGGGGTGGCGTGAGCGGCGCGCTGGCGCAGCCGGCGAGCGCCAGCGTGGCGAGGAGGAGCGCGGTCGGACGGTGGAGCAGGCGGCGCAGTTTCATTTTCTTGTCGGTCCCTGGCGTGTGGATTCTTGTTCTGCGCATCCGGTGGCTACAGCCGATGCGCGCGCATGCGACGTCCCTTGATGCCCTCGCGGTTGAGGATGCGCAAGACGGCTTCGGCCTTGGGGCGTGCCACGGCGACATAGGTGCTGCCGTCGGTGATGCTGATCTGGCCGACTTCCTCGCGGCCGAGGCCGGCGGCCTGGGTCAGCGCGCCGAGCACGTCGCCCGCGCGCAGCTTGTCGCGGCGCCCGGCAAGGATCAGCAGGGTGGCCATCGGCGGCTGGGGCGCCGGCGCGTCGCTGTCCGGGATTTCGCCCGCGTCTGCCCACTCGGGGACGAAACCCTGCTGGGTAGCGAGCTTCTCGATGCGGTGTTCCTCGTTCGGAGCGACCAGACTTAGTGCGAGCCCGCTGCCGCCGCTGCGGCCGGTGCGGCCGACACGGTGCTGGTGCGTGTCGGCGTCCGGGCTGGGCCAGGCATTGATCACCATCTCCATCTCGGCGATGTCCAGGCCGCGCGCGGCCACGTCGGTGGCGACCAGCACGCTGCAGCTCTTCTGGCTGAACTGCACCAGGGTCTGTTCGCGCTCGCGCTGGTCGAGCTCGCCGTGCAGGGCCAGTGCGACGAAACCGGCGGCCTGCAGTGCATCGGTAACGTCGCGACACTCCTGGCGGGTGTTGCAGAAGACCAGCGCGCGCTCCGGCACGTGATGGCGCAGCAGGCGGACGAGCAAGGCAAGACGCGCGTCGGCGGCAGCGCGGTAGAAGCGCTGGACGATGGTCTCGGCCGCATGACGGTTCTCAAGCAGTACTTCGCGCGGGTCGCGCAGCGCCGCGTTCGCCAGGCGCAGCACCGGCTCGGGAAAGGTGGCCGAGAAGAGCAGGGTCTGCTGCGAGCCGGGGCAGCGCTCGTCGATCGTCACGATCGCGTCGCGGAATCCCATGTCGAGCATGCGGTCCGCCTCGTCGAGCACCAGGCATTGCAGGCTGTCGAGCACCAGGCTGCCGCGCTCCAGGTGGTCGAGTACCCGACCCGGCGTTCCGACGATCACCTGCGCGCCATGCGCGAGGCTCGCGAGCTGGCCGCGGATCGGCATGCCGCCGCAGAGGCTGAGCACCTTGAGATTGGCCTCGTTGCGGGCGATGCGACGGATCGCCTGCGCCACCTGGTCCGCGAGCTCGCGGGTGGGGCAGAGCACCAGCGCCTGTGCGGCACCGTTGTCGGTGCGCGTGCGCGCAAGCAGCGCCAGCGCGAAGGCGAGGGTCTTGCCGCTGCCGGTGGGTGCCTGCGCGATCAGGTCGTGACCCGCCAGCGCGAGCGGCAGGCTCGCCGCCTGGATCGGCGTCATGGCGGTGTAGCCGAGCTGGACCAGCGTGGCGAGTTGCGGCGCGGCGAGTGGCAGCGTGTCGAAGCGGAGCGGGGTCGGATCGGTCATACACGCATTATGGCCGCGGCGCCCCCGTCGCAGTGCCCGCGACATCTGCCTGCCCTATTGCTGCCTGCGCGGAAGACGTGGCCCGTGCTGCCATCTAGGCTGATTGACGAGGACTGCGGCCGACCTGCTCGGGGTCCGGGCAGTTGCTGGTGCAGGTTCATCTCCTGACCGTCGCCCTGTGGCCGGAGGTTCAATCATGCGAGTCCCTCTCCTGGATCGGCTACGGCTCCTCGTGCCGCTTCTGCTGTGCGCGGCGGCCGTGTCCGCCTACGCCATGCCGACCTACCATTTCACGGATCTGGGCGCGTTGCCCGGCGGCACGGACAGCTACGGTGTCGCGATCAATGCCAGCGGTACCGTCGTCGGGCAGGGCAACATCAATGCGCAGGGGCATACGCGGGGTTTCGTGGCCTCGGGGGGAAGCCTCCAGGTGTTGCCTTCGTTTGGCGGCGCCTACGGCGAGGCCAGCGACATCAACGATGCCGGCGTCGTCGTGGGCTCCTCTCTCGGGCCACTCGGGTTCAGGCCGTTTCGCACGGTGGGCAATCAGATTCAGAGCCTGGGCGGCTTCGGCGGTAACGGTGCCGCCTACGCCATCAACAACCTCAACCAGATCGTCGGCACCTCCCAGGACATCGACGGCTATATCCACGCCTTCCGGTACGACGCGAACGGCATGGTCAATCTGGACCCGGCCAACCGGTTCGGCAGCCGTGCCTCCGACATCAACGACAGCGGGCGTATCGTCGGATCGCGGGACCACATCAACAACTGGACGTCGGAAGCCGTGCTCTGGTACCAGGGAACGGCCACGGTACTGGCCTCGTTGGCCGTGGTGCCGGATGCGAACTTCGGCGCCTCAGCCATCAATGCGAACAACCAGATCGTGGGGTCGTCCTGCATCGGGCTGGTGTATCTGGACTGCCACGCCGTGCTCTGGTCAGACCCGCACACCATTCTCGACCTGGGAACGCTGGGCGGTCGAAGCAGTGGTGCGGGCGACATCAACATCTTCGGGCAGATCGTGGGATCGAGCAGCTTCGCGGACGATCCGGAGCATCTGACCCAATCGCACGCCTTCCTCTACCAGGACGGCGCCATGCACGACCTGAATGATCTGCTGGCCGAAGTACTGCCGGAAGGCGCCTACCTCTCGTCTGCTGCGGGCATCAACGACGCCGGATGGATTACGGGCACCTATCTGCCCACGGGCCAGTGGGGAGCCTCCCACGCCTACCTCTTGACGCCCGTGCTGGACGGCAGCGTGCCTGAGCCCGGTTCCGCGGCGCTGGCGCTGATCGCGGGCGCCGCCCTTCTGGCTTCGCGCCGTCAACCGCGGAGGCGGAAGATGGCGTGCGCATGAGTCGTCGCCGGCACGATGCGAGGTTCGCGGATGAGAGAATCCGCGGATGTCCGCCGTCCTCCGCTACCTCGCAGGCTATCCACCGCATGTGCTCACCCAGGTCCAGCAGATGTTGGAGGAGGCGCGCGTGGCGGCTTTCCTGCTCAAGCGCCATCCGGCGGCCCATGCGGTGCGCAGCGACAAGGCCTTGTACGACTTCGTGCAGACGCTCAAGGCCGAGCATTTGCGCAATGCCGATCCGCTCGCCAAGGTGGCCTACGACAACACCCTGCATGTGATCCGCAATGCGCTCGGCACGCACACCACGGTGTCGCGGGTGCAGGGCGGCAAGCTCAAGGCCAAGCGCGAGATCCGCGTCGCGACGCTCTTCCGCGAAGCGCCCGAGGGCTTCCTGCGCATGATCGCCGCGCACGAACTCGCGCACCTGCGGGTGCGCGAGCATGACAAGGCCTTCTACCAGCTCTGCACCCATATCGAGCCGGACTACCACCAGCTGGAGTTCGAGACGCGGCTCTACCTCTGCCACCTGGAAGCTGGGGGCGGGGCGCTCTGGTCCGTCATTCCCGCACCAGCCGCAGACGGGTGATTTCCGAAGGCGCGCCGAAGCGCTTGGGCGGGCCCCAGTAGCCGGTTCCCCGGCTCACGTACACCCACAGGCGCTGCAGGCGATGCAGGCCGGCCGTGAAGGGCTGCTGCAGCGGCACGAAGAGATTCCAGGGGAAGAACTGGCCGCCGTGCGTATGGCCCGAGAGCTGCAGGTCGAAGCCCGCCTTTTCGGCCGCGCGGGCGCTGCGCGGCTGGTGCGCGAGCAGGATGCGCGCGGCGGCATCCGCCGGTGCGCCGGCCAGGGCGGCCTGCGGATCGCTGCGATGACGCGGGTCGAAATGATGCGCACCGAAGTCCGGCACGCCTGCGACGACCAGGCGCGCATCACCCCGCTGCAGCACCACATGCTCGTTCATCAGCACCTGCAGGCCGTAGCCCTTGACCTGCGCGATCCAGGCCTCGGCGCCGGAGTAGTACTCATGGTTGCCGGTGACGAAGTAGGCGCCATCGCGCGCCCGCAGTTGGGCGAGCGGCGCGGTGTGCGCGGCGAGGTCCTCGACCGAGCCATCCACCAGGTCGCCGGTCACGGCGATGAGGTCCGCATCCAGCGCATTGACCCGCTCCACGATGCGCGAGAGATAGCTGCGCTTGATGGTCGGGCCGACATGGATGTCGCTGATCTGGGCGATGGTGAAACCCTGCAGGGAATCCGGAAGGCCGGGCAGCGCGACGTCCACATCCACCACCGGTGCGAGGCGCCGTGCGTTGGCGTAACCGGCCGCGCTCGCCAGCAGGCTCAGCAGCGGCACGGCGACGGCTGTGGCGCTGATCCAGGCGGCGGGCACGGTCGTGATCGCTGCGGCGACCAGCAGGCCCATGTCGCGCAGGAAGGTCAGCACCAGCAGCGAGGAGAAGAAGCCCATCGCCACCAGGCCGATCCAGGCCAGGCGATCCGAGAGCGGCTGCGGACGGATGGCGCGGGCGAGCAGGCCCAGCGGCACCAGCAGGAAAGACAGCAACAGCCACACGCCGCCCAGCACATGAAGGGCTTCGGGCCCGGGCAGGTCGGGCAGCACGCGCATGCCGATATAGGCGTGCAGCAGCGCGAGCAGGAAGGTGACGACGATGAGGAAGACGCGCTGATGCATGGGCAATCCCGATAGGCCGCGTAGCCGCGGCGACCCCTTCCATGGTGGGGCGGGTGCGCAGGCCCTTCAAGCGACTTTGCGCGCGCGAAACATCCCTGCAGCGCTTCTTTGCATGAAGCGCGGGCGGGCCTTCAGCCCTGCGGATCCTTGACCAGTTCGCGACGCAGGAAGTCAGGTGCGCTGGGCTCGCGCGCGGTACGCGAGGCGAGCATCTGGTCGACCGGACGCTGGATGCGCGGCGCCGGGGCTTCCATCGAGAGACCTTCCTCCAGCCAGGCGAGGATGGGCTGCCAGTCGTCCAGGTATTGCGTGACCTTGCCGGGCGGGAAATCGAATAGCGAGAGGCCCTGCTCCAGGCATTTGCAGTAGGCCTGCGCCGCGCGCAGGGTGCCGAGGTAGGGCACATCCTGTTCGGCGGCCCAGGCGCGCAGCGATTCCGCGGCCTGGGTGCGGCTGTCCAGGCGCATGCCGACACAGGCGACGCGGCATTTGCCGCTTGCCACGCGTGGCAGGGTGCGCAGTTCGGCAAGGCCGTCGGCGGCGGCGGCGCGGTCGAAGACCGAGGCGCTGACCGGCATCAGCATGGCGTCCGCGTAGAGCGCGACCTTCATCAGGCCCACGCCCTGAAAGCCGCCGGGGGTGTCGAGCACCACATGCTGGGTGCCCGCGGGAGGGCGCGCGAAGTTGCGCTCGTCCATGGTCCAGCCGCTGATCGCGGCGCGATCGGCCGCGCGCAGGCTCAGCCACAGGCGCGAGGACTGCTGTCGGTCCACATCGCCCAGCATTACCGCCAGGCCGCGCGAGGCGAGATAGCCGGCCACATGCGTGGCCAGGGTGGACTTGCCTGAACCGCCCTTGCGATTGACGACTGCGATCACTGTCATGGTGAATCCCCCACTCCAGCCGATCATCATGAAACGCCCATCCTGCGGGCGTCCAGCGCATCGGATCAACGGTCGATTGCGCCGTACGACCGTACGGCGGCGGACGGATTCAGTCCGGACCCGGGTATTCCGGCAGGGAGGCCAGGAAGGCCTGGCTGCAGCCGCGCAGTCGCATGGTCGGCCCTTCTATCCGCTGCGCGCGCAGCAGCGCTAGCCCGAAGAGCGCGACCAGCACGCTCACCAGGGTCCCGCAGACACCGAGCATCGCCCGGCCGCTGTCGTCGTCCACCGCGCCGGTGACGATCAGCGCCAGGCTCGCGGCGAGGAGCAGCAAGGCGCCCGCCTGCACCGCGCGCCGTCGCTGCCAGTGGCGTTTGCACAACCCCAGATGCACGCTCGCCCGCTCACGCACGAAGAGCGCGACCAGGGCGTAGATCAGCAGGTTGAAGAAGATCAGCAGGTACCAGCCCCACTTGTGCCAGTAAAGCCGCTGGCGCTTGAGCCGCGGCGCGGCGGGGGCATTGCACTTGATGCAGCGGTGCGGGAGCGCGCTATCGCGTGGCGCGATCACGAGCCTGCCCTTGCGCCAGATGCCGACGCCCGGCGCAGTCTCTTCGCTGGCGTCGCGTGGCGGCGCGTAGGGATTGAAGCCGTTCTCGCGCGGCTCGATGCGGTTCGCGTGTCTGTCCATCGTTTTCTTCTTGTGCGGGTGGATGCCGGAAGGCCCGTGGAGTCTGCCGCAGCGCCGCGTCTGCCGCCTGCGTGCGCGACGAGTGGCGCGCCGCGGGCGGTTTGGGGCCGAGGGCGTGTGGGCAGTTGGGATTCCGTGGGAGTGGGATCGATCGGCTTGCGGTCGAGGTGGGCGTGGCTTTCGCGGGCACGCCGCGGCCTCGGCGAACCTGATGCAGGGCGTCGCCTGGCAAACCGGAGCAACGCAACTGGAGCAACGCAACCGGAGCAAGGTCAGGTGTGCCTTCAGCGCGCTAGCATGCAGGCCTTCCCATGGTCGGAGCGACCGAATGTTCCCGCGTACCAGCGCCCTCCTCTTCATCCTCGTGTTCGCCACGGCGGCGCAGGCGGGCGTCTACAAATGGACCGATGCGCAGGGCAAGGTCCATTACAGCGACGTGCCTCCGCCTGAACAGAAGACGGACAAGCTGAACGTGCAGCCCGCAGTGGAGCCCGCGGACGATATCGAGAACGAGTCCGAAGGCGGGCCCGAACCCAAACCGGCCGCGAAGAAACCACGCGATGCGCGTGCCGACGCGGCGAAGGAGGCCGAGCGTGTCGAGGCGAACCGCCGCCGGATGTGCGAGGAGATCCGGCGTGACCAGAAGCAGCTCGACGCCGCGCCCAGCGGCAAGGCGCTCACCGGCGAGCAGCGTGTTCTGCGCGCCAAGATGGTCGAGCAGAACGCGATCGCCGCGCGCCAGTACCGTTGCGAGTGATTCAGCAGCCGCGCCCGGAGCGCTTGCGCGTAAAGCCGACGCCGCCCTCGCCGGCGGGGATGACGCAGATCAGGATGCGCATCGAGCGCGCCGAGCCCGCGATGTCGGGCGGGAAGGGCGAGTAAGGCGCGGCGCGGTGCACCAGGCGATCGATGTAGGCGATCTCGTCCTGCTGGTCGCCCATCGCGAGTACCTCGAAGCCGCCGATAGAGCCGTCCGGATTGATCTTCAATTCCGCCGCGGCCTTGGAGAGCCCGCCGCGACCGTTGTTGCGTTTGACGAAGGCCGAGCTGCGGTTGAGCTTGTTCACCAGGCCGTCGAGATACATCTCCAGGCTGAAGGGGCTGATGTCCGGCGAGCCGGGCACGCGCTCCACGCTGATCGGCCCGGAGCTGTCCTCCTCCGCGTCGCCGCGGGCTGCGGGGCGTTCGCGCGCGATCGAACGGGCGTCGGCCAGGGCGCGCTCGGCCAGACTCGGTCCGCTTTCGGCGCGTTCCTTCTGCTCCTTCTCCAGCGAGTCGAGGAAGCGATCCATCTCTTGCTTCTCTGTCACGCTGAACTTCGGCGGCGCGGCGTCCGCCGGCGCCTTGGCCGTGTCCTGCGATGGGCGCCGGGTGAGCACACGGCGTTTCGGCGTCGGAGCGGGCGGCCTCTCCACGCGCTCGGTGCGCGCGACCGGGGCCGGTTCGGGCGCGGGCGGCACCGGCGTCCTGGGTTGGGGCGGGACTACCTTGGGCGGCGCGGCAATTCGTGCGCTGAGTCGGCCCTGGGGCTGGGTGGGTTTGCTCGGTGGCGCAGCCGGCCAGACGAGCGCGATCACGTGCACCAGCACCGAGGCGATCACGGCGATCGGCAGGGCATAGCGGGGGGCGTGATCGCGGGGCGGGACAAACATCCCGGGAGTGTAAGCGCTCAGCCCCAAGGGCCCGGGCGGCGGCGGGCCGCCTGAAACACCTGGTAACACCGTGACTACCTACTGCGTGGTGCGCTGAGCGCGGGCCAGCGCCATGAAGGCGCGCACATAGTCGATGTCGGCGTCCGCCTCGCGGATGCCGAGGTAGATCTGCTTGGGCACGCCTTGCTTGCCCAGCCGCACCGGGGTGACGTCAAGCTTGGCGGCGTACTCGTCCACCAACCAGCGCGGCAGCGCCGCCACGCCGCGGCCGCTCACCACCATCTGCAACATGATGTCGGTGGTCTCGATCGGCTTGTGGCGCCTGGGGCTCACGCCGGCCGGCATCAGGAACTGGGTATAGATGTCGAGCCGGTCGATCGCCACCGGATAGGTAATCAGTGTCTCGCCCGAGAGCTGCTCCGGCTTCACATAGCGCGCCTGCCGCAAAGGGTGTGAGGGCCCGACCACCAGCACCTGCTCGTAGTCGAAGACCGGCTCGAAGCGCAGGCCGCTGCGCTTGAGCGGATCGGGCGTCACCAGCATGTCGATCTCGTAGCCGAAGAGCGCACCGATGCCACCGAACTGGAATTTCTGCTTCACGTCGACATCCACGTCCGGCCAGGCGGCGAGGTAGGGCGAGACGAGCTTGAGCAGCCACTGGTAGCAGGGGTGGCACTCCATCCCGATGCGCAGCGTGCCGCGTTCGCCCTGGGCGAACTGCTGGATGCGCTCTTCGGCCAGGGCCAGCTGTGGCAGCAGGCGGTTGGCTACTGCGAGCAGGTATTCGCCCGCCTGGGTGGGCCGCAGGCTGCGGCCTTCGCGATGCCAGATCGGCACGCCGAGCTGGTCTTCCAGCTTGCGCACCGTGTGGCTGAGGGCCGATTGCGTGAGATGCAGCGTTTCGGCGGCAGCGGTCAACGAACCGTGCTGGTCGACCGCGCGGACGATCGCGAGATGGATGCGTTCAAGAATGGCCACGGCAACTCGAGGCGTGAGTCATATTCATGGATCGATGAAACAATACCATTTTTGTTCATGGATCAATCTCCTTAGCATCGATGCCACTCCTCCTTCCCCTGGCAACGATCATGGCAATCACCCACAACCTTGGCTTTCCCCGCATCGGCGCAAAGCGCGAGCTGAAGTTCGCGCTCGAGTCCTACTGGAAGGGCCAGTCCTCGCGCGACGAACTCAAGGCACTGGGCGTGCAGCTGCGCCAGCGCCACTGGCAGGACCAGTCTGCCCTGGACTTCGTGCCCGTCGGCGACTTCGCCTTCTACGACCAAGTGCTGGACATGAGCTTCACGCTGGGCAACCTGCCCGAGCGCGTGCGCGACTTCCACGGCGATGCGCTGGACAACTACTTCCGCGTCGCGCGAGGCCGCTCCGCGCAGTCCGCCGAAGAACACGCGCATTGCTGCGGCGGCGTCGCAGCCGGCGAGATGACCAAGTGGTTCGACACGAACTACCACTACATCGTCCCCGAGTTCACCGCCGACACCGTGTTCAGACTCGACGCCACCCGGTTGCTCGAACAGCTGGCCGAAGCGAAGGCAGTCGGCGTGAAAGCCAAGCCGGTGATCATCGGCCCGGTGAGTTATCTCGCGATCGGCAAGGCGAAGGACGATTCCGATCGCCTCGCCCTGCTCGAGCGCCTGCTGCCGGCCTATGCCGAACTGCTCAACACGCTCGCCGCGCAAGGCGTGGAGTGGGTGCAGATCGACGAGCCCATCCTGGTGACCGAGCTCGACGCGGAATGGCGTCATGCCTTCACCAGCGCCTACCACGTACTCAAGACCGCACCGGTGAAACTGCTGCTCGCGAGCTACTTCGGCCCGCTGCGCGACAACCTGGAATGGGCGATCAAGCTGCCGACCGCGGGCTTCCATCTGGATGCGGTGAACGCGCGCGACGAGCTCGTGCCCGCGCTCAACTACCTGGCCGCGCACAAGGTGCTCTCGCTCGGCGTGATCAACGGCCGCAATATCTGGAAGACCGATCTCGCCGACGTGCTGGACTGGCTGGCGCCGGTGCAGGAGCGCCTGGGCGAACGCCTGTGGATCGCGCCCTCCTGCTCGCTCCTGCATGTGCCGGTGGATCTGGACAGCGAACAGAAGCTGGATGGCGAGATCAAGTCCTGGCTCGCCTTCGCCAGGCAGAAGCTGGTCGAACTCGATGTGCTCGCCACAGCCCTGAACCAGGGGCGCGAAGCGGTAAAGGAGGCGCTCGTCGCCAACCAGGCCGCGATCGCCGCACGTCGCAATTCGCCGCGGGTCCACAACCCGGCGGTGAAGGCGGCGATCGCCCGGCTCGACGCGCAGCTTGGCCAGCGCAAGAGCGTCTATGCGCAGCGCGCCGCGAAGCAGGCTGCCCTGCTCAGACTGCCCAAGTTCCCCACCACGACCATCGGCTCCTTCCCGCAGACCGCGGAGATCCGCCAGGCGCGCAGCCAGTTCAAGTCCGGCGAGCTGGACGGCGCCGGCTACAAGGCCGCGATGCAGGCCGAGATCGCGCGCAGCGTGCGCGAACAGGAAGCGCTGGGCCTGGACGTGTTCGTGCATGGCGAAGCCGAGCGCAACGACATGGTCGAGTACTTCGGCGAACAGCTCGACGGCTACGCCTTCAGCCAGTTCGGCTGGGTGCAGTCCTATGGCTCGCGCTGCGTGAAGCCGCCCATTCTCTTCGGCGATATCAGCCGTCCGAAGGCGATGACGGTGGAGTGGATCCGCTATGCCGCCTCGCTCACCGACAAACCGATGAAGGGCATGCTCACCGGCCCGGTGACCATCCTCAATTGGTCCTTCGTGCGCGATGACCAGCCGCGCTCGGTGTCCTGCTACCAGCTCGCGCTGGCGATCCGCGAGGAGGTGCTGGACCTGGAGCGCGCCGGCATCCGCGTGATCCAGATCGACGAGGCCGCGCTGCGCGAAGGCCTGCCGCTGCGCCGCGCGCAATGGAAGGAATACCTCGCCTGGGCGGTGGAGTCCTTCCGCATCACCGCCAACGGCGTCTCGGACGAGACGCAGATCCACACCCACATGTGCTACTCGGAGTTCAATGACATCATCGCGGCAATCGCCGACATGGATGCGGATGTCATCACCATCGAGACCTCGCGGTCCGACATGGAGCTGCTCGACGCCTTCGACGACTTCCGCTATCCGAACGAGATCGGGCCGGGCGTGTACGACATCCACTCGCCCAACATCCCGAGCGAGCAGCACATCGTGCAACTGATGCGAAAAGCCGCCGAGCGCGTACCGGCGGAACGCCTGTGGGTGAACCCGGACTGCGGTCTGAAGACCCGCCAGTGGAACGAGGTGATTCCGGCGCTGAGCAACATGGTGGCCGCTGCGAAGACCCTGCGCGCGACGATCGCCTGAGTCGCGTGCTCTGCGTCGCCGGGCCCGGACGTGGAGGTCCGGGCCCGGCGACCGATCTTTCCCGATAACTCTGAGAACCCCTCTCCCTTGCTCGCTACCCGGCCGCATGCCGGGACGCCTCATCGAAGGACTCCGCGATGTTCGAACGCGCCCGCTACACCGTCGACCAGATCGACCCCGAGATCTTCGCCGCCATCCAGCACGAGAACCAGCGGCAGGAGGATCACATCGAGCTGATCGCGTCCGAGAACTACACCTCGCCCGCGGTGATGGCGGTGCAGGGTTCGCAGCTCACCAACAAGTACGCGGAAGGCTATCCGGGCAAGCGCTACTACGGCGGTTGCGAGCATGTCGATGTGGTCGAGCAACTCGCGATCGACCGGGTGAAGGCGCTCTACGGCGCGGAGGCTGCCAACGTGCAGCCGAACTCCGGTTCGCAGGCCAACCAGGGTGTGTTCTTCGCCGTGCTCAAGCCGGGCGACACGATCATGGGCATGGCGCTCGCCGAAGGCGGCCATCTCACCCACGGCATGGCGCTGAACATGAGTGGCAAGTGGTTCAAGGTGGTCAGCTACGGCCTGGACGCGCAGGAAGACATCGACTACGAAGCGCTCGAAAGCAAGGCGCGCGAACACCGGCCGAAGCTGATCATCGCCGGCGCCTCGGCCTTCGCGCTGCGCATCGACTTTGCGCGCATCGCACGGGTCGCCAGGGAAGTGGGCGCCTACTTCATGGTCGACATGGCGCACTACGCGGGCCTCATCGCCGCGGGCGAATATCCCAACCCGGTACCGCATGCCGACTTCGTCACCACCACCACGCACAAGAGCCTGCGCGGTCCGCGCGGTGGCGTGATCCTGATGAAGGCCGAGCACGAAAAGGCGATCAACGCCGCGATCTTCCCCGGCATCCAGGGCGGGCCGCTGATGCATGTCATCGCCGGCAAGGCGGTGGCCTTCAAGGAGGCGATGACGCCCGGGTTCAAGGCCTACCAGCAACAGGTGGTGAAGAACGCCGCGGCGCTGGCAGAGACCTTGATCGAACGCGGCCTGCGCATCGTTTCCGGCCGCACCGAAAGTCACGTGATGCTGGTCGACCTGCGTCCCAAGCAACTCACCGGCAAAGAGGCGGAACGCCTGCTCGGGCTGGCGCACATCACGGTCAACAAGAACGCGATTCCCCACGACCCCGAGAAGCCTTTCGTCACCTCCGGCATCCGCCTCGGCACGCCAGCGATGACGACCCGCGGATTCGGCGAAGCGGAAGCGCGTCGCGTCGGCCACCTCATCGCGGACCTGCTCGACCGACCGGGCGACGAAGCCCGCATCGCCGAAGTGCGCGCGACCGTGCAGTCGCTGACGCGCGACTTTCCGGTCTATCGCTGAGCCTTGCTGCGGGCGGGTGCCGAAGCGTAGTTCCCGTGCGACATGCCGGATGGCGGGCGAGGAGAACTGCGCCACGCTCGCCGACGGAATCCGGAATGCAGTCGGGGTTCGACTCCTATGCTGGCAGCAGGAGATCGCCCATGCCGCCGACAACTTTTCTTTGCTGCCGCTTCACCCGCTGCCTGGTCCGCGTTCTGTCGGTGCTCAGTGCGTGCCTTGCGCTGGGTGTCACTGCGCGTGCGGGAGAACTGCCGCCGCTGCCAGCCTTGAACATCGACCTGCACGAGACCTCGGTGTCGGGCATTTCGTCCGGTGGCTTCATGGCGGTGCAGTTCCAGATCGCACATGCCTCCATCGTCAAAGGCGCGGGCGTGGTGGCCGCCGGCCCCTACTACTGCGCCGAGGGCAGCGCCTTCACCGCGACCACGGTCTGCACTTGCACGCTGGATCCGGGGCATAAGGCCTGCAACGTTCCGGCAGCAGACAGTGACCGGGCCAGGACGCTGGCCGACACGACCCGCCGCTTCGCGGCCGAGGGTCGCATCGACGACCCGACCCCGGTGGCGCGACAACGCGTGTTGAGTTTCTCGGGCGGCGCAGATCACACCGTGCCCGCGCCCGTGGTGGCCCAGCTCGGCCGCTACTACGCCGCGCTCGGCATGCCGGCGGCCAACCTGCGCGCGGTCACCGACCCTGCCGCAGGCCACGCGATGCCGACCACGGATTTCGGCGGCGCCTGCGGCGTCTCCGAGGAGCCCTACATCAACCGCTGCGGGCTCGATGCCGCGAAGGAGATCCTGGGCTGGATCTACGGGTCGCTCGCCGCACCGGCGCACAAGCTCTCGGCCAAACCGCGGCGCTTCGACCAGGAAAGCTATGTGCCGCACGGCAGCGGCTTTCTGTGGACCACGGGCCTGGACAGCAGCGCCTGGGCCTACATCCCCGCCGAATGCGCGCGTGGAGCGCGTTGCCGGCTGCACATCGCGCTCCACGGCTGCCGCCAGGGGCAGAGCTATGTCCCGCTGCATCCGGTGGACGGCGCCACCTACTACGGGACCACCTTCGTCGAGCATGCCGGCTACAACCGCTGGGCCGATACCAACCGCATCGTGGTGCTCTATCCGCAAGCGACCTCGGTGCCCTTCCGCAACCCCAATGGCTGCTGGGACTGGTGGGGCTACACCGGCGCGCACTACGCCGAGCGCGAGGGCGTGCAGATCGCCACCTTGCGTGCGATGGCCGAGCGCCTGAGTGCGGGCTTCAAACCCTGAGTGCCGAATCCACGGAGGCAGGTATGCCGATGACGATCATCTTCTGGGGCCATGGCGACTGGCGTGCCGGAGACGGCAAGACCTTCGTTCCACCGGGTTGCCGGCTGTACCTCTTCCAGCGCCACAAGGAGGCGATCGATACCCAGCGCATGGACCGCATCAAGCATCGGGTGATCCGCTCGAAAGAGCTCGGCGAAAACGACTGGGTCGCCAGCCCGTATTTCAGCGATGACTTGCGGACCAACGGCGATCTCCGGCGAATCAAGACGGGCCTGGAGCAAGTCCACAACTATCGCCTGTATCCGCCTTCGGATGGCGTCTACTGGCCGGACCCCGTGCCACCCGAGATTGCAGCCACCTGCCGGGTTGTGACCACGGACAAGGCAGAGGGCGAAACCTTGCGCGACCTGTTTCTCGCGAACGCGGCCGGGCCGGCGCACTTCCTCTGGATCCCCTGCCGCGCGGTACGCGACGCGACGGACAACCTGATCGATGGCGGCAACTACCACCGGCCCGCCCAAGGCTATTTCCGGCCCTAGGGCCCGCCCCAATCCGTGGGGAACCGGCCCCCGGCCATGACGATTGTTTTCCATCGGCATGATGGTGGAAGCATCGCCGGCCGCGTAAGATCGCCCGGGCGCGCCGATCGCCGCGCTCCAGACCGAAAAGAACCGCCCGGACAATGAAGAAAAGCCTTCTCCTTGCGCTGCTCGCCCTGGGCAGCACTTCGGCACACGCCCTGTTTCTCTGCACCAGTCCCGACGGCAAGACGTCCTACCAGGACATGCCCTGCCCGACGCAGCCGACCAAGGCGGCCAACAACCCGGTTGCCGCCAAGACGCTGACGCCCCAGGTGGCGCAGGACACGGTCGATCGGTTTTTCGCGACTTTTTCCCAGCGTGACCAGGTCGCGTTGGTGAAGTACCTCTCCAGCGACTTCCGCCTGGTGAGCCAGGACGAGGCCGGCAAGAAGCGCGTCTTCCAGCGCGGCCAGGCCGAAGTGATGCTCCAGAGCGCCGCCGGCGCGCTGAAGAAGTACAAGCTCGATAAACGCTGCGCGGACCCGACCCCGGACGGCGACAGTTTCACGATCCAATGCGACATGAAGGAGCAGTGGTCCGTGGCCAACCGCCAAGGTACGTCAACGACACGCAACGTGATCCGGGTGAAGCTTGAGGGCGGCTACGGCGTACTCGCCAGCATCACCGAACTCCCGACCGCCAAGCCCTGATTCCGGCGGCGCCCGGCCGCTTTCCCCCGAATCGCCGCGCAGGCGCACTGCGCACGTTCCGACCGAATCCCGATGAAGAAGAGTCTCCTCGTATCGACCCTGCTGCTGGCGAGTTTCTCCGCCCACGCGGTCTATCTCTGCACCAGTCCCGAAGGCAAGGCAACCTACCAGGACGTGCCTTGCCCGACGCTGCCGACCAACGCGGCCAACTACCCGATCGCCGCCAAGCAGCTCACGCCCAAGATCGCCACCGACACGGTGATGCGCTTCAACGAGAGCCTCAACCAGCGCGACCAGGTGGCGGCGCTCAAGTACTTCTCCGCCGACTTCCGCATCGTGTTCGACGCGCCCGGTCGCAAGGTGGCCCTGCAGCGCAACCAGGCGCAGATGATCTTCGACACCGTGGTCAGCGCGAACAAGAAGTACAAGGCCACGCCGCAGTGCACGGAGCCCAAGGCCGAGGGCGACAAGTTCGTGCTCGAGTGCGACCTGAAGGAGCAGTGGGCCGCGGCGAGCCGCCAGGGCACGCACAACAGCCACCAGGTGATCCGCGTGAAGCTGGAGAACGGCTACGCGGTGCTGCATGACGTGCGCTGGGTCGTGAGCTACGACTGAGCCGCCTCGTCACTTGAGTTAGAAGAGCCGCGCCCGACAAGGCGCGGCTTTTTCGTTTGGAGCGCGCGGTTCCTTCAGCGCGTGGCACGGCGACGGCGCCACAGGGCACGCAGTCCCCATGCGCCGGGCACCAGGACCAGCAGCCAGGGCAGGGCGGCGGCGAGGAAGGTGATGAGTCCGCCCAGACTGCTCATCAAGACCTCGCCGGCCGAGTCCCAGGCACGGGCTACCGGGCCGAAGAAGCCGCGTTCGCTGACGCGCGGGCGCGCGCGGAACTCCACGTCGACCGCCACCTTTTCGGTCTCGTTCGCCAGCACCTTGCGCACCGCCTGGATCGCATCGAGCTGCGACTGGGTTTCGGTGAGCTGTTTCTCCACCTCCAGCACGTCCTTGATGCTGCCCTTCTGGCTGGCGAGCATCGCGCGCAGGCGGTCACGCAGTTCGGTCAGGTTACGGATGCGTGCCTCGGCGTCGATCACGGCGTCGGTCTTGTCCTCGGCCGAACGGTTGTGCTGCAGCACCTGCGCCTCGCCCTTGAAGCCTTCGAGGAAGGCCGCCACGGCCTGAGGCGGCATGCGCGCGCTGAGCGTGGCCGAGGGCGGGTTGTACTCGGTCTCGCGCTGCAGGCTGGTCGCGAGCACCTCGCAGCCGGCCGCCTGGCAGCGCTTGAGCGCGTCCTCGAAGACGCGGGGCAGGGCTGCGGCCGCAGAGTCGATCACGAGGTTGTGGCGCAGCGCGATGTAGCGCTGCGGTGCCGCGGCTGCGCGGCTGTCGGCCTTCATGGCCTCGGCCATCATCGGCGCGGGCGCCGCTGCGCCGGGCAGGGCGCTTTCCTCCTTGCGGCCGCAGGCGGCCAGCAAGAAGACGGACAGGGCGAGGCAGGACAGAGAAGCGGATAGGGAGCGGGGCATCGCAGGGCTCGAGTGATGGGTGACCAGAGTGTGAACGGGGCTGACAGGCTTTCGGGGTTAAACGCACGCCGATCCACACGCCCTGGAAATCGTGCTTGACATGGTCCGATCTATAAATAACCATATGGTTATGTATAGGCTGTGCCACGTAACGGAGGCGTCGATGTCTTTCACCGTTTCAGTCAGCGTCGATGTGCCGGATCTCGCCCAGGGCATCGCCTTCTATTGCGCCGCCTTCGGCTTTGTCGAGACCGTGCGGCCTGCACCGGGCGTTGCTGTTCTCGGCGGCCTCAACGTCAGCCTCTGTCTGCTGGAAAAGGCAGCCGGCTCCAGGCCGTCGCCGAAGACAGCCGACCGCAGAAGCTACGAGCGCCACTGGACCCCCGTTCATCTGGACATAGAGGTCGACGACCTGCGCGCAGCGCTTGCGCGGGTCGAGGCACTGGGTGCCTGGCGGGAACAGCTCTTCGAAGATCCGGAGCACGGCTCCGCGGCCTTCTGCAGCGACCCCTTCGGTCATGGTTTCTGTCTCATCGAACACGGGGACGCCGGGTAAGCCGTCGCCTGAGCTTCCATCAAAGGCCCGTCCCGCCACCCCTCATCCGGAACCTTGTCGATCATGTCCGCCACGCAATCCCTGGATGCCACCTTTGCCGCCCTCTCCGACCCGACCCGCCGCGCGATCCTCGCGCGCCTGGCCAGCGGCGAGGCCTCGGTGATGGAGCTGAACGAACCTTTCGCGATGAGCCAGCCGGCGATCTCCAAGCACCTCAAGGTGCTCGAGCGCGCCGGGCTGGTCAGCCGCGGCAAGGACGGCCAGCGCCGGCCCTGCCGGATCGAGGCGCAGCCCATGGCCGAGGCCTGCCAGTGGCTGGAGAACTACCGCCAGCTCTGGGAAGCCAACTTCCAGCGTCTCGACGCCCTGCTGGAAGAACTCAAGCAGCACGCACCGGGCGTCCGCCATGAAGGAGATGCCTGATGCGCCCCCACCCCCAACTCGTAATGAAGGCCAGCGACGAACGCACGCTGGTGATGACCCGCGCCTTCGACGCGCCGCGTGCGCTGGTCTTCCGCACCTGGACCGAACCGGCGCTGCTGCGTCGCTGGTTGACCGGGCCGGATGGCTGGACCTTCGCGGTCTGCGAAGTGGACCTGCGCGTCGGCGGCGGCTACCGCTTCGTCTGGCGCTGGGAGGGCGAGGCCTGCGAGGCCGGCGCCACGCAGGCCGACTGCGGCGCCGCGATGATTAGCGACATGGGCATGAGCGGCGAATACCGCGAGATCGCCCGGCCGGACCGCTTCGTTGCGACGGAGCGCTTCGACCAGGCCTGGTATCCGGGCGAGGCGCTGGTGCGGCACGAGTTCGTCGAACTCGAAGGCCGCACCTACTACACCGGCATCGTCACCTACGAATCCGCCGAAGCGCTGCAGGCGGTGCTGCGCTCGAACATGGAGCAGGGCGTGGCCGCGAGCTTCAACCGGATGGATGGCGTGTTGGCGGAGCAGGCGGCGGCTATCGCCTGAGAGTGAAGGTCGCGTCCAGCCGTCGAGGTGCGCGACGCGGCCGGGTCGTCTCATGGATCTCGCAGGGACGAGGCAACTTCCGGAGCGCGCCGGCGAACGGCGCGCTCGCACATCAACTGCCTGCCTCCGCGGTTTTTCGATCCTGTTCCCGGTGGTAGCGTCCTGTCTCTTGCGAGGGCGCGGCCGCTGCGGTGGCGTGGCCGCCCGCGCTACACTCGCCCTGCTGCGCCCGGGCGCAGCCACCAGAACAACAGGATGACGCCGGCGATGGCCGGCGCGGAGACGGGCAGCATCGTGGGAGGCATGGAGAGCGGACGGCGGTTGGGCGGCGTGGAGACGATTCGTCTTCGCCTGTCCGCGCGCGTCGCGAACAGCATCGCCGCCGCGAATCCTCGCCCCCAGTCGCAATGAGCGAGGCCGAAGTCACGCCGCTCTACCCGGAAGGCGGGGACCGCCGCGACGCCGGAAAGCCGCTCTATGCGCGCTTCTTCGGGCTCAAGCGCGCGCCTTTCTCGATCGCCCCCGATCCGCGCTACCTCTACATGAGCGAACGCCATCGCGAGGCCTTGGCGCATCTGCTCTACGGCCTCAAGGGCGGCGGCGGTTTCGTGCTGCTCACCGGCGAGATCGGTGCGGGCAAGACCACGCTCTGCCGCAGCATGCTCGAACAGGTGCCGGCACGCTGCAACGTTGCCTATATCTTCAATCCGCGGCTCTCGGTGGCCGAGCTGCTGGAGACGATCTGCGACGAGTTCGGCATTCCGCGCGTCGACGCCGGGGCCACGGTGAAGACGCATGTCGATGCGCTCAACGAGTACCTGCTGCGCTCGCATGCGGTCGGCCAGACCAATGTGCTGATCATCGACGAGGCGCAGCAGCTCTCGGCCGAGGTGCTGGACCAGCTGCGCCTGCTCACCAACCTGGAAACCAACGAACGCAAGCTGCTGCAGATCGTGCTGGTGGGCCAGCCCGAGCTGCGCGGGCTGCTCGCTGGGCCAGGCATGGAACAGCTCGCCCAGCGCGTGATCGCGCGCTATCACCTCAAGGCGCTGTCCGCGTCCGACACGCGCCAGTACGTGCGTCACCGCTTGCGGGTCGCGGGCCTGCGCGGACCGGTTCCCTTCGAGCGCGATGCCTACAAGCGCATCGTCCTCCACTCGCGCGGCGTCGCGCGCCGCATCAACCTGCTCTGCGATCGCGCGCTGCTCGGCGCGTATGCCGAAGGCAAGGCGATGGTCAGCGCGCGCATCGTCGACAAGGCGGCGGCCGAGGCTTTCGATATCGCGCCGGATCGTTCGCGTGGTCGCCGCTTCGCCTGGGCCCTGGCTGTCTGCGCTGTCGTCTTTGCGCTTGCAGTGGGCGTGTTCGCCTGGACGCGCTCCAGTTCCGTCGCGCCGCCACCCAAGCAGGCCTCGGGGAAATTGAGCGCGCCGCGAGTGCTTGCCAGCGCGCCGCTCGCGGCCGCGCCCAAGGCCAGTGCATCCGCCGCGGTCGTTGCGCCGCCGCCGGAATGGCTCGCAGCCGGCGAACTCACCCGGAGCTTCGAGACCACCGAAGGCGCAGCCCTGCGCGGCCTCGCCCGACTGTGGGGGCTCACGCTGGCACAGGGCGATCCCTGTCGCGCCGCGGCCAACGAGTTGGTGCTCTGCTACCGCGACGGCGACGCGAACCTGGAAGTGATCCGACGCCTGGGGCGGCCCGGCATCCTCAGCCTCTACGATGACAACGGCAATCGCAGCTACGCCTTGCTGCGCGCGCTCGGGCTGCATGCGGCCGTGCTGCAGGCTGCGGACGGCAGCGAACACAACGTTGCGCTGGCTTCTCTGGCGCCGCTCTGGCGCGGCGAGTTCGCAACCTTGTGGCGCGCGCCCCAGAGCTACTACGCCGTCGCCAACGGAGAAGCGGACGCGGGCGTTTTCTCCGCCACGCTCGCTGCACGCCTCGCGGATCTCGCGCGCGAGTCGCCCGCCGAGGCGGGGCAGCCGCTGGACAGCAGCCTTCGCACGGCGGTCGCCGCCTTCCAGCTCGCCCATGGACTCAAACCCGACGGCCGGCCGGGACCGGTCACGCTCATGCACCTGAATCGCGTCACCGGCGTCGACGAACCGCGCCTCGGAAAGGGCGGCTGAGCATGTCCTACATTCTCGACGCCCTGCGCCGCGCAGAGGAGGAACGCCGCGAACAGCAGACCGCCACCGAGCTGCATGACCAGGTGGTCGCACCGCCCACAAGGGAGCAGGGGGCGTCAGCCTTCGTGGCGCTGGGCCCCTGGGTCGTGGCTGCGGTGTGCGTTGCCATCGCCGGCGCCGTGGGCGCCTACGCCTGGCAGATGCAGTCGCACACCGCTCCTGAATCCGGAACCGCGGCGCCGATCGGCCAGGTCGCCGCAACACCGGCGGCGATGAGCGTCGCGCCTCCCGTGGGGGCGCCCGCGACGCCTCCCGCCCCGACACCCGTGGCGCCGGCAACCGCGGCACCCACCGCTGCACCCGCGACCACGACGCCCGGCCTCGCCACGCCGGCGCCCACTCCCGTTGCACAGGCAAGCGTGGCCGCGCCGCCGCCTGCGCCGAACCCTGCCCCTGCCAATGCGCAGGCCCCTGCGCCGCAGGCAACAGCCGTCGTACAGGCCGAGCCGCCGGTGCTCAGCTTTGCGTCCCTGCCGGACGACATCCGCCGCGCGCTGCCTCCGATGACCTTCGACGGCACGATCTACTCCGAAGACCCGGCGAGCCGCATGCTGATGATCAACGGCCAGCTGCTGCGCGAAGGCGAAGCCTTTACCGCGGACGTGCGGGTCGAGCAGATCAAGCCGCGCAGTGCGATCCTCAGCTATCGCGGGCGGCGCTTCGAGTTCATGCGGCAGTAGATCTGCGACGCAAAGAAAAAGGCCCTGTCGATCGACAGGGCCTTTTCCATTTCCTGGCCGCTTACTTCCTGGCCAGCGTCTGGCAGAAGTCCGGATCGCCGAGTAGCAGACCTACCCACTTGCGCTAGAGCGCCTCTTGCTCATGTGCGGCACGTGCGGCGACCGCGGCCACGAAGGACGACTCCCAATCGGAGCTTGCGCGCAGCCTCTTGTCATGGCGCACGGTCAGCACAGTCGACGCCACGAAGGCTGACATCTCTGCCGATGCTGCCGCCGGGGATGTCCTTGCTCGTTCAGTGCACAACGATCGAATACGGGACCTGGACCGGCGACCCTGGGTATTCCGTGGCATGAGCCGAGTCGGCATAGACGCGGATGCTCAGCGTGCCGGTGTAGGTGCCCGGCGCGTTGATGACCTTGGGGCCGAGCGGCACGCCGAAGTAGCCGCAGGTGGATGCATACCCCGACGCGGGCTGTGCGAGCAGCAGCGTGTTGCTGTCGCTGATCACGTAGTAGCCGCCGGTGAGCGAGCAGCTCAGCGTGGAGTACAGCGTCGAGCCAACGCTCTGGCCGGCGAGCACGTCGAAATCGAGGCTGGTCTGTTGCGCGGTGACGGGCGGCACGGCGGGGGCGTTGGGGTCGGGATTCACCGTCACGACGTAGTTGAGCGTGCGCGGCGATCCATCCCACTGCTTGTTGCAGTAGGTGTCCTTGCAGAAATACACCTTCAACTGGCCGGTGTGGGTTCCCGCGGTCAGATTCTGGTACGTGTGGAAGGTCATGCTGAACTTGGGGCCGGACCCGTTGTTGAAATCGATCCAGGTCGTAGTGAACGTATTGCCGCTGTCGACAAGGTCGTAATAGACCGTGCCGTCCGGCACGCGCGAGAACTCGCCCGAAACCGAGATGGATCCCGACGTTCCGCTGGTGGTCGTCGTGCTGATGTCGCCCGCGTGGAGTTCCACCTCCGGATCGCCGAACAGGTCATCCAGGCCGCCTCCGCCACAACCCGAAAGTGTCAGGACGAACAGCGACACGAGCGCCCAAAGGCGCCCCTCCCCCTTTTTGAACATTGCCTTTTCCCTTGTTTGATTTATGGCTTTTTGTTTGTGCGTCAGCCTCCCTGAATTGCGCAGAGCGCAATTTGACTGACAAGCTCGACGATACGCGAACCGGGACCCGGCGGGAACGGATTGGCGCAGCTCCGGGGGTGCTCATCGCTGTTGCCCGGCCGGGCGGTTCCACAGCTCACCGAACTCGCGTTGCCGCAATACGAAGGCATACTCTCGGCTCCCCGCCAGTTGCCATCTTTCATGACCCGATCGTCTGCACGTTTGTCTGTAGCCCGCATCCCCACGCTAATGCGGGCCGCAGTGGCCATTACCGCGCTTGGCCTTGTGGGCGGAGCCGCCGCTGCGGATGACGCGGCGTATGTCGGCGGCTATGCCCACAACTCGGTCGACACGGCTTCGCAACTCGTGATCCTCGACGATCACAGCTTCTGCTACGCCTTTGTCGGCGGCTCGCTCGACAAGCTGATCGCGGGGCGCTGGAAGTCCTCGTCCAGCGGTCAGAGCATCCGGTTGCAGCAGGTGCGGCCGAGCGGACCGCTCTTTCCGGCCTGGGGCCAACAGGACTCAGCGCGCACGGGCGACGGGCTGGTCTTCGAGTTTCACGGCTACAGCCTTGCCGAAGCCAAGGCACCGGTATTCGCGGTCGCGCCTCAGGGGGACCGACCGAAGCGTCTGCGACCCCTCTTCGTCGCCGACCGATCCAGTGGCAAGGACTACTACTCGCTGCCGATGCCGCGCGCGAAGCTGCGCGACTTCTACATCGGCGATGTCGAACTCGATGCGCGAGGCCAGCCCAGCCGCCTGCGCGTCACCCAGTACCGCCTGCCCAAGGGCAACCGCATTCGCCTCGCCTTCGACACCGAGCAGGTCGAGCCGCCGCTGGATCTGCGCGCTCGACTCGTGGGCGAGGTGCTGGAGGTAAACGGTGAGCGGTTCGGCCAGCGCGAGGCGCTGGAGGCCGATGAAATCCAGGTTGCCCGCGAGCGCTGCATCGCGCCCGTGTTGTCCGGCGCGACAGGCAAGAAGCCGCAGGCCGAAGCGCATGAGGATGCCGACGATGAGGATGTATGGGGGCGCGACAAGGAGTTGCTGCGTCCGGTGCGGACCTTCTACCTCAAGCCCGACGCGATCCAGGGAGAGCCCTGGTTTCCTGCGTCGTGATGCATAGCCGGCACCGCGCCGCCCGGGGCGCGTCCGCGCGCTGCCGTCGCTCCTGCGCAGCGGCCGCCATCGCGGCAGCCCTCGCGCTCGGCGGGTCGCTTGCCGCGGCGGCGCCATCCGTCGCGCTCGACACGGGGCACACGCCTCTGAGGCCGGGCGCCGTCGCACCGAGCGGCCGCGTTGAGTACCGCTTCAACCTCGATCTGAGCGATGCCGTCTCGCGTCATCTCAAGACGCTCGGTGCCGAGGTCACGCGTGTTGCGGCGGATGGCCAGGAAATCGAACTCCGCCAGCGCACACAGGTGGCGCCGCAGGCCGAACTGTTCGTCTCCATCCACCACGATTCCATGCAGCAGGCCTGGATCGACGCCGGGCGGCGCAGGGAATTCAGCGGCTACTCGCTCTTCGTCTCGGAGAAGAACCCCGCCTATGGCAAAAGCCTGCGCTGCGCACAGGACATCGGCGCGAAAATGCGCGCGGCCGGCGAGCATCCCTCGCTGTACCACGCAACACCGATCCCGGGCGAAAACCGCCCGCTGATCGATGAAGCGCTCGGCATCCACCGCTTCGACGACCTCGTCGTGCTCAAGACCGCCACGATGCCCGCCGTCCTGATCGAAGCCGGCGTGATCGCCAACCCCGACGAAGAGGTGCGGCTCGCCCGCCCGGAAACGATTGAACGCCTTGCCGAAGCCATCGCGCAGGGCATCCTCAGCTGTACGAAACCCTGAGCCTCTGTGGCTCGACCCTGGAGACAAGAATGAACCGAATTGCCCCGCTGCTCGCCGTGTCCCTCGCGCTGAGCCTCGCATCCTCCGTCGCTTCCGCGGCCGGCTGCGGCAAGCCCCGCAACGCCTTCGACCAGGTGTATTGCGCCGGCAACCTCTTCTCGCAGACGGACAAGGACCTCAACACCGCCTACACCAGCCTGCGCGGCAAGCTGGACGCCGGCCAGAAGGATGCCCTCAAGAAAGGCCAGCTGGCCTGGATCGCCAAGCGCGACGGCGAATGCAGCAAGGAAGAGAGCAACGGCTACTTCGTGAACCTCGACTGCGCGATCCAGATGACCGAAAGCCGCCTCTCCTTCCTCAAGGAACGCGAGCGCGAGTGCAACAGTACCGGTTGCGTGACGGACAAGCTGGGACAGTAACGGCAGCGACGCCCTATTCGGGGCGTATCCAAAAGACAACGCCCTGCAGGGCAGGGCGTTGTCGGCTGCTCGGATGTCCCGAACTCAGTTGAACAGATTGAAAGCGTCTATCCGCGAACCGTTGAGGATGTAGAGCACCTTGCTCGGAGACAGGGCGAGTTGTCCCGACTTCGGGTAGCTCCAGACAAGCTTCCGCGTTGCAAGGTCAATCGCGTAGGTGTTCGTCGCGTAGCTCGCGAAAAGCAGATTGTTCGTAACGATGATGTTGCCAGAGTTGCTAGGGGTCTCATAGAAAGGCGGATGCCAAGCCCATTCCAGCTCGCCGGTCGCCTCGTTCCGGACTTCGAGCACGTCTAGATCGTCTTGCATCGCATAAATGTGCCCGCCGCTCACCGCCGGCTTCCGGTTGTAGCGACCAGGGACCAGCCAGCTGCGCACCCGCGCGGCTGTATCGAACCGGCTGAGGAAGCCGTTGCGGGACCGCGGCTCATAGTTGCTCGGTACCACCACCGAGTTCGAAGCGCCGAGAATGGGCGATACGTCGCCTTCTCCGCCAGCCGCGGTAGGGCCGGCATCGCCGATCGTATAGTCCGGGGTGGCCGTGTGGCGGTTGAGCGTAAAGAGCGCGCGACGCTCGCTGCAATAGAAGTAAAGCAGGTCTGCATCGATGGCCGGTTCGCCTGAGTGCGCGTAAGGAACAGAGGCGCTGCCGCTCAGGAGGATAGGTGGCAGGGGATCGATCCGGGCCACTCCCATTCCGCCTGCGGGTACGTAGATGTCGTTGCCTTCTCCGACGATCCAGTCGCCTCCCCAACCGGAGCTGTTGGAGAGAGAGGACATTACAACGCCGTTCGAAAGGTCATGTGCCTTCACGACAGCCGACTGTGAGAGCGTATAAAGCCAGCCAGCAGAAATGTACGGTGCAGCGTAGGTGTCAGGCCCACAAACGTGATTCCAGGCTTGAGTGCCAGAGCTTTCATTGAGCGCGAGCAGCGTGCAGTTGAGGAAGCCGCTGTTGAGGACGATCTTTCCGGACGAGATAGCGATGTCGTTGAGGGTGGGCGTTCCGCCAGGCGCGTTCCAGGTCCAGCGCTTGCTGAACGTCGAGGCGTCGAGCGAGACAGGAACGTATCCCGTGTGGGCGGCGTTGCCTTGCTTCGGCTGCCAATCCGGAAGGCCCGTGCCGCTCGGAAGAGCGAGCAGATTGCTGTTGGCATAGATGAGGATCGCGTACGGAACGCTGATCGGCGAGTCCTTGGTTTCGCGCTGCTGGGCGTCGTAAACGTGCAGGAGCAGCGTACCGGAATAGGTTCCCGGGGTCGCGAAGGTCTTTGTGATCGGGCTGTTCGCGTTGGGGCCGAAGGTTAGTTTTCCGGCCGTCCGTTGCCACAGGGTGTGGCCGCTGCCGAAGTTGCCGTTTTGGTCTTCCACCTTGACGGTTAGGCCGTAGTTCACGATCTCTCCGTAGATCGGCAGATCAACGGCGTCGCCGGCCTCCGCCCGTACAACGGGCTGATCCGCTTTGATGGAAAGGGCTTGCGCACGCGCCTGGACAGTGACGTCGTAGGGCAGCGCGACGGGCGACCCCGGATACTGGCTGGTGCAGGCTGCGTTCTTGCAAAGCAGGATCTGAAGGTTGCCGGTCCAGTGCCCCGCAGCCAGGGTGTCGCGAATCTTGAAAACAGCGTCCGCGGTCAGGCTGGAAGTGACTGTCAGCTGGACGGATTCGACCACGCTATTGGGGCCATCCGTAATCCCGATGAACAAGCCCGACGACAGATCCACGTTCGCGGTGGCCTGCAGCGTCAACAGCATGCTGTTGCCCTCGGGCAGAGTCGCTACCAAACCGCCCGGCTGAAAACTGACCGGGGGGTTGTTACCCGCACCTGCTGTTCCATTGTCGCTACCACCGCCCCCGCCGCCGCACGCCGAAAGGGCGCAAGCAAGCAGAAGTACGCCTAGGCGTCTCCATGCCCTCATATTCATTTACTACTCCCTGAGCTGATTGTTTTGTCTGTCTTTTTGGCACGCCGTCTTGTCCTACAACTTGGCGCGCGGCCGGATTGTAGCCGCCCCATCAGGCTGTCGGATACGCCTGGTGGGCACGCTCGGAAGCGTGGCCTCGAAGAGCTTCAGGCTGGATGCGAGCGCCCTTGAAGTCGGAGCGTCATCAAGCTGTCAAGGCTGACAGCCGCTCGTCGGTGAAACGCCCTCCGCAAGAAGGCGACCAAGACACATAGGCGCGACCGAGCACCGGTGGAATGCCATCCGCGCCATTTGGCCGGTTACCATCCCATCCTTTGTCTTTCCACCCGAAGTCCCTGATGCGTAAAGAAGTTGAAGAGAAGCCCGTGCGTGCCGTGATGGCGGCGGTGCAGTTGCCGGATGTGGGCGATGCGGAGTTCGAGGCCTCGCTGGCCGAGTTGCGCGAGCTCGCCAAGACACTCGGGTTCAAGGTGGTGCGCACCTTCACGCAGAAGCGTTCCGGTTTTGATCGCACGGGCTACCTGGGCGTGGGCAAGCGGCAGGAGATCCATGCCTTCGTGAATGGCGAGCTGGGTGCCGCGCTTCCGCTGGAAGCCTTGCCGGCGGCGCCGGGCGAGGAAGAAGCCGAGGAGCGGGCCGAGGAGCGTTCCGCGGCCGCCGTGCTGGGGCGCGCTCGTGGTGATATCGCGGGGGACCCGGGTGGCGACATTGAGGTGATCCTGGTCGACCACGAAATCTCGCCTTCGCAGCTGCGCAACCTCGAGCTCGAGGGTGGCTGCGAGGTGATGGACCGCACCATGGTCATCCTCGAGATCTTCCATCGCAACGCGCGCTCGCCTGCTGCCAAGGCGCAGGTGGAGATCGCGCGCCTCGGCTACATGGCGCCGCGCCTGCGCGAGGCGGCCAAGCTCGCCGGCCCGCAGGGGCGCCAGCGCAGCGGCGTCGGCGGTCGCGGTGCGGGCGAATCCCACACCGAGCTGGACCGCCGCAAGATCCGCGATCGCATGGCCGAGCTGCAGCAGGAAATCGTCGCGATGAACGCCACGCGCGACACCCAGCGGGCACGCCGGCAGGAGCGCCAGGGCGGCCTCGCGGGCGTGGCGCTGGTGGGCTACACCAACGCCGGCAAATCCACCCTCATGCGCGCCCTCACCGGCAGCGAGGTGCTGGTCGCCAACAAGCTCTTCGCCACGCTCGACACCACCGTGCGCGCCCTGCATCCCGAGACCGTGCCGCGCGTGCTGGTGAGCGACACCGTCGGCTTCATCAAGAACCTGCCGCACGGACTGGTCGCGTCCTTCAAGTCGACGCTGGACGAGGCCCTGGACGCAGAACTGCTGCTGCATGTGATCGACGCCAGCGACCCGGGCTTCGAGCGCCAGCGCGAAGTCACCGACAAGGTGCTCGCCGAGATCGACGCCGACCAGGTGTCGCGCATCCGTGTCTTCAACAAGATCGACCACGTCGGCAGTGGTGAAAACGCGGCGGCCGAGCAGGCCGCGCTGCGCGCCCGCCTCGAGGCCGAGTATCCCGGCTGCGTCGTGATGAGCGCGCGCCGCCCGGAAGACGTGGCGCGCCTGCACGGCATCATCGTCAGCTTCTTCCAGAAGGACCTGATCGAGGCCGAGCTTTTCCTGCCCTGGTCCGCCCAGCAACTGCGCAAGGACATCTACGCGCAGTGCCAGGTGATCGAGGAGCGCGCGGACGAGGCCGGCGCCTGGTTCCGAGTCAAGGGCGAGGCGGAGGCCCTGGAGAAGCTGCGGGAAACGTTCGCCGCGCTGGCGTGAGTCGCGCGGTGCCACGGCTGGCGCAGGAGTGAAACCCCGGTGTGGCGGCGCCGCCGGCATAGGCGAAATCGCTGTCGGTTCGGACGCCCTCAAGCTCAGCCAGACTGCCTCGCTCGCGGCGTCCGTGCGAGGCCCTGTGTTTCGGTACCGAGCACGTCTCAGACCCCCCGAACCTTCCGCGCGAACTGTACTTAGGCAGTGGACGCGTGGGCCGCTCCAAACCGGCCGCGTCCATATCGCGGCGATGCGCCGATTCAGACGCGCCGCAGCCGACGTGCATTGGCCACCGCCCGCCGATGCACCGGCTTCAGGCCCTGGTGCAGGACGCCCAGCATGGCGTTCTGCCATTGCGCGTTGAGGCGGTGCGGGTCGAGGGCGCCGGCGCCCATCCAAGGCGTCCAGAAAGCCGAGAGCATCGATAGCGCGATGCGTTGCTGCGCGCGCCAGAAGGCCCACCCCATCGCGTTCCAGGATTCGTAGAAGGCCGCGACCTTCTCGCTGCCCATGAGTGCGTACTCGCGCTGGTCGTGCGCGCTGGGCGTATGCCCGGCGGCCGCCATGCGCAAGAGCCGGTGTGCGACCACCTGCGGTGCCGCCCACCAGGTCTCGAAGGCTCGCAGGGCAAGGTTCTGGGCAGAGGCATTCGTGCGGCGATAGGGCATGGTGGAGCTCCTGTGGGGATATGTGCGGGGTTCGCTCATCCGGTGGGAGTGTCGGGACGCATGCCGGGTTCTCACTGTGGACGAGGAATTGTCTTGAATCGGGGTGGCGTCCTTTTCTGCCGCGGCCGACGGATCAACGGCGCGGCATCGCAATGACGCGGACGCATGCTGCGCACCTCGGATGTGCAGCACCATCGTCCAGACAGCGTCTGCCAAGACACCACACAGGTGATTCACGGCGCTGGCGTGGTGCCGCATGCGGGGCCATCATGCGAGCGGGTCTGTCCTGTGACCCGGTGTGTCGAGTCACGTCATCCGCTTGAGGAGAACCCATGTCGTTCCCGTCGCGTAGTCGACTTGTTTCGCTTGCCGCCGGCCTGCTGCTCGCGGCCTGCGTGGTTTATGAACCGGTGCCGGTCCAGCAGGCGCCCTCCACCTACGACCGCGCCTGGAACGCCGCGCTGAGCGGTGCGCAGGACGCGGGGATGACGATCTCGAACGTCGATCCCGCCAAGGGCGAGATCCGTGGCAGCAAGGACGGCGTGCCGGCCGCCGTACTGGTGACCCGCCAGGCCAATGGCAGCGTGCAGGTGCGCTTCGACTCCAAGGACTCCGCGCTGGCGGAGCGCTTCTCGCAGGCCTACGACCGGCGCATGGGGCGCTGAGTCAGGCCGAATCCAACGCTGCCGCGCGCGAGTGGCGGCATCGGCCTTAGCCGCGGAATCTGCCCGCCGTGCCGTGCCGTGCCGTGCGCCTGTGCCGCGGTCGCGCCGGGCTATCGTCTGCGGACGGCCCAGCGGAGGCGGCAGGAGGGGCGTCTGCCGGAAGCCACCCCTCCACCCCGGCTCAGAGCGGGAGTTCGTCCAGCGTTGCGTAGATCGCGCGCAACCAGACGCGCACGCGCTGCCGTTCGAGCAGGCCCAGCGCGTCCGGCATGTCGCGGTTGTTGATCGCGGCCCAGAAGCTCACGTTCTGGCGGTCGATCTTGTTCATGCTCGCTTCGTGCAACTGCGGCAGCGTGATGAGGCGACCGCCCATGTCCAGTACGCGCTGCAGCGCCGGCGATTGTTCGAGCAGGGAGAAATCCGAGCCGCGCCCGAGATTCCTCACCACGAAGTAGTTCGGTCCCTCGCCGTAGGTCTCAAGCAGCCGGCCCAGCAGGTCGACCGAGTCCTTGCCGCTGTCGGCCACATGCCAGAAGTTGACCGCCACGCCCATGTCGGCGAGGAGCGGCAGCACATCCGATTCCTTGATCCAGCGTGCCAGGGGCGCCGCCGTCTGGGCGGCCAGGTCGACGATCGCGCTCTTCTGCTGGCCGTCCTCGGTGGGCGTCTCGAAGACTGCGGCGATCTGGTCCATCGCCTCGTAGCGCTCCACGACCGCGGGCGACGCAAAGTCCCCATAGAAGCGCGCGAACGAGGTGTGCGAGCGGTCGGTGTCGAAGCCGATGAAGGGCTGGTTCCTGTCGATGAAGTACTGCGCCAGCACGCGGGCGACGACCGACTTGCCGACGCCGCCTTTTTCCCCGCCGATGAAATTGAGTGAACTCATGTGTTTGTCATTCATGAACGGTCGCGATCGCGGCCGGTGTCTTTGAGGCAGGAACGGAACATCCGCTACTGCGGCATGCCGGGGTCTCGTGCGGCGCACCTGTGGTGTCGTAACCAGAGCGGGACGCCGCGTCACCTTCAAGCAAGCGCCGTGCGCGCGGAGCGGGATGCGTCGGGCCGCCACCGTCGCGGGGCGCGTCCCCGTTCCGTCGACATTTACCGTGATCGCATGACCGGGCTGTGAAGATGCGATGCACCATCCGCAGCAGGCGCCTGCACGCTCCTGAACTCAGTCGCCGCCAGCGTCGCCCCGTTGCCCTGATGGGCTGACGTCCCCCGCACGCGAAGCCGGCAAGCGGATCGCCCAGCGCACCGGTTCCAACAGCGCAATGCCCAGCAGCACGCCGGCCACGCGCTGTAATCCGACCTCCAGATGCGGCGCATGGAAGTTGTCAGGGACCAGCACCACCAGCATGGCCAGCACGAACTGCGTGCCCACGTAGTCGATGCCGTGCCGGCCGTTCTCGATGTGGCGGCCGATCACCACCGCCAGCACGACCGCCGCCAGGATCGCCGCCACCGAGCCGTGCGCGAGCAATAGCACGCCCGTTGCGATCAGTGCGCCGAAGGCGCAGCCGACGAAGCGGTGCACCAGCTTTGCGCGCGTCCGGTTGGCGGCCACCGCATGCAGCGGAACGGCCATCACCACCGCGATCGTGATCGCCGCCTGCCCGAGCGCCTCCAGCCCAAGAAAGTGCCAGGCCAGCGGCACCAGCGCGAGGGCGACGGCAGCCTGCAAGGCATGTACGAAAGCCGTCGCATGCCAGGGGATCAACCGCTCCACCCACCATTCGTAACCCGACTGAAACCCGCTGCGCAGATGCCGCCGCACCAGCAGCGTGGAGAGCGCGCTGACGATCACGCAAGCCGCCGTGCCTGCCGCCACCTCCACCACGCGTGTCCGTGCGAAAGCGGCGATCTCCTCCGGACGGTGCAGGCCATCCACCAGCACCATCGCGAAGGTCAGCCCGGTGAAGAGCCAGGCATAGCCGCGCGGGCTCACCATCATCAGGTAGAAGGTCGCGAGGCCGACCAGGAAGAGCGCAAGGCCGGTGAGCCACAGGGACGGCAACGCCTGCGGCGCCAGCGCCCAGGCTGCTGCAGCGCCGGCCACCGTGCCGAGCACGCGCAGCGCACCGCGCTTGAAGCTCGGCCACACATGGGAGCGCATCACCATGTAGCCACTGAACGCCGCCCAGCCCACATGTCGCACCTCCAGCGCATGCGCGAAGGCAATCGCCAGCAGTACCGAGAGCACGCACTCCAGTTCATCGACCAGACGCGGGCCGCGCACCGGCCACGCGCGTAGATCGCGCAACACGCTGCGAGCGAGCGCGATGAGATCGGAGAGTTGGCGAGACAAAGGCATTGCGAATCGGCGGCTGCGACAGGGCAGGGGCGGAAGACACCCGAGCCTAGCACCGGCGCCGGCGCGGCAATCCGCCCTGCGGCAAATGCGTCGCGTGCAGCGCAGTGACTTGCGAGAGCGACATGCGCAGCGTCTTGGATCGTGTTCAGGCTCGGTCGGGCGCGCGTTAGCTCGGCCGGACTTTCCCGGAAGCGTCGGTTGCGGCCGCCCCGGGGTCAGCGCAGGTTGGGGGCCCTGACGCAGGAACAATTCCGCTCTAATCGTTGGACGATCTGTCCAACGCCAACCGCCTACCCACCGATCAAGCAGCCATTGCGTGTCGGTTGGCAGCAGGACGGGAATGGCAATGGCGTCCGACGTGGCGCAGGGAACGCGTTCTAGGGTGTGCTCCCGACGAGGTTCCCGCCAAGGTCGCTAAACGGTGATGCCACAATCCGGCCTCTGCTCACCGGGGCTCTCCCGGACCCAAGGTGCATGCTCACTTTTTTCTGATGTAGAGCATCCATGGCAAGGCAATCAGGACGCTGAGCCATTCATAACGCCCAAGTACGCGCGCGAGGGCCACGATCACCACGCACAGAACGACAAGCACAATCCCGTCGATCAGAAGCGCGGGAATGCCGCGACCGGAAGAAGCAGGCTCGGCGCCGCCGACCTGCGGGAGCGCTTGCGCGGCTGTCGCTGACGTATCAGCGTCTGGCTGCAACTGCGCTTCACCAGCGGGCTCGGTCCCCGGGATGCTCAATACCGCACCGCCCGTCGTGTTCTCCTCCCAGTGCAATTCGTTGGCCGCAGCGAGCTGAAGGGTGTCCAGCCAATCGTTGAGGTTCTGGCCCCACCGCGAAATCCTCGCGGTCTCCTCATCGCTGGCGAAGGCGTACAGGCTGTTTTCGTTCTTGCAATGCGTATCGTTGTCGAACCTGGCCTCTTCGTTGTCCAGGTAGGCAAGCAGGCGATGCGGCAGCAAGGGCGAGCCCCCGGCCTGATCCTTCAAGGGCGGCAAGGTCGGCAAGCGCGACCACTCCGCGTCTCCTCTGTTGCCAGCCAGAAGCCTGGCGCGGGCCGGCAGGCGCCACTCGCCCCGCAGACCTTCTTCCGGGAAAAGTTCTGCCTTCACCCGTGCGGCCGTGGCGGGCCAGTCGGTCTTCGGCAGCGTTACGGCTTCGCCCGTGCCGAGGCACCACCACGTATCGATCTCCCCTGCATAAACGGCGGGGTCGGGAATCCAATGCCCTCGGCCGGTTGCTTGGCGCGCCGTGTTCTTTGCGGCCTCGTTGGCCTCCCTGCAGGAAGGCTCTTCCTCGCCCGATAGCCAGCGCTCACAACCTTGTGGGAAATGCACGCAGATCCAGCGCTTGCCCCAGTAAATCTCGTTCCCGGCAGGCGCATCGACCGGGGCGAGCGCGTGCAGACTGAGCCGCGTGGCACCTCGTGCGCGCAGCCAGTAGAGCCAGGCAGCGAAATCGGTAGCAATCAATTCGCGGCCAGGAAAGGCGCGGAAAAGTTGCGGGGCGTTCCAGAAGACGCCGTGGCGGAACCAGTCCTCCAGATCGTCGTGGCCCGCGAGATACTGGCTGCCCCAGGCACACAGGGCAATCTGGCGCCAGCTTTGATCGGACACGCTCATGTCAAATAACCAGCTCGCCAATGGCGCTGTTTCTGCAATGCGAGCCGATTTCCCGGGCAGCGCTCCATTTCGGTCTCCTTGATTCGATGTCGGTCAACAGTGGGGCGCAAAAGCTCGCAATGGCAAAAAGAAAGGCCTGCCCCGGGGGCCCCTCGAACGTCGACGCCACTGTCCGGATCCGGCGCCCTTCGCCGAACTCCACTGTGTGCAACGTAGGGTGCTCAGCGCAGAAGAACCGGCGCCCAGGATCTAGTCCAGCGAGGAGATGGGCTGGACGACAACCCCCTGCGTTGGCACCCGCCGCGCCACGCCGGACGTCGGATCGAATAGAACGATGCTTCCGGTTGTCGCGGCGACGAGTCGGCCCTTCGCAATCACCTTGTTGTCGGCGCTGACTTGCAGGCAGGTTGCGGAAGCTGGCGTCTTGGCGGGTCTTCTAGGTGACAGGCGCGCGCTTCGAGGCCTCAAGGGCGCGCACATCTCCGGCTGAATCACATGTTTCTCTACGAATCGCTGACCGCTAGCGAAGCCGATCGCGGGTGTCGTCGCGAGGAGGGCGATCACGACGTACACCGCGGCAATCGTGAGCGCGTACAGGGCATAGAGCGTCAGCCCGCTGAACACCCCAAAGGCGGGAATGAGCCGGATCAAGAAGCGCCTCCGCTGTTCAGGCGTTCGCCGCTTCTTCCGTTGCCACTTCAAACCCGGCCAGATGTCTTTGCGCGCGATGAATGCACCAACCACCATGGATGCAATAGAGGTGACGATGGCCGCCCCGAGCATCTGCCGCTGCTGCGCCCGCCAGATATCCCAAAAAGGGGTGGTGAGAGCTTCCATGATTGCGTAAGTCGAAAGGCTCAGTAGATCCGACGACGTTCCCAGAAGCTGGGCGTGGGGAATGTTCAGTTCGGACTCTACGGCCAAGGCGAATCCATAGCCGAGCAGCGAAAGAACGATCGCGACCACACTCGCGAGTGCGACCATGGCGGCGAGTGATGCGGTCAGCGTTCGGGTAGCTGTCCGTGGCGGGGTGTTCGGTTCCAACTTAAGGTGGGCCATGCTTCGGGCCATCATTTACTCCTCGATGTACGTCAGGCTCGAGCGTGTAGCCCGGATGCAGCGCAGCGGAATCCGGGACTGAGCGGCCCGCGAAGAAAGCCCCCGGATTCCGGCTCCACCTCCATCCGGGCTACGCCGGTCACTCGCCGAAGCCGTGTTTCTCGAAATCCACGCCCGCGCCCCAATCGGCGTCGAGCAGGCCCTGCGCAATGAAGCGATGGATGGAGGAGTGCGGCCAGTCGACGGGACGCGCAGCGTGGCCGTGCTTAACCGGGTTGTAGTGGATGTAGTCCAGGTGCCGATTCAAATCCGCTTCGTCGCGGATCGTGTGCTCCCAGAAGCGCCGCTGCCACACGTCAGCTTCGCTGCGCGCGTTGCGCCCGACCGGCACGCCGGATTTCGTCAGTCCGCGCACGAAGCCCGACTTGATCGCGCGCCAGCGTCCCGAGTAATCGTGGTCGTCCGGCGGCAAGGTCCAGACCGCATGCAGGTGATCCGGCATCACCACCATCGCGTCGATGTCGAAGGGACGTGCCCGTTTCATCTCTGCCACGCATTCGCGCAGCAGCTCGACGTGCCTCACGAGCAGGTCTGACGAACGATCGCGCAAAGCCACCGTGAAGAAGAAGGTCCCGCCTGCGATGTAATTCCGCCGATACAGAACCATAGGTGGAGTCGATCGTAGCCGGGATGCAGCGTAGCGGAATCCGGGAGTGGCCAGTCTGCGGGAAAGGCCCGGATTCCGGCTCGTACCTGCATCCGGGGCTATTGCTGCATTAGTGCGACTCTTCCGCCGTTGTCATTGTGCGGGTTTCGCAGTCGAAGAATCGCTCAGCATCTCGCGTACGTAGTTTCCGCGCGTAATACGCTCCTGCTTGTTATTTACCGCTTCTCTGGCAGCTAACTCGAAGTCCCCTGGGACGGCGCCCTCAAAAGTCAGCAATAGCTCACGAAGCTTCGCCATGTCGATCGTGCCTTCTTGTCTCAAATGATTCGATGTCTCCACGAACAGAGAGAAGAACGAGGCTTTCTTGAGCCACAGAGATGTTCTTGGAAAGGCCAGCTCCGATATAAGCGTCGCCGTCTTTTGCATGAGTCCAACGACAAGGTCTTTCGCCTGAAACTCCTGAGCGTAGTTGTCCAGACACTCCTTGGCGCCGTCGTTTCGGTGGAAGTACCCGGAAAGGATAGTGGCGGCGATGTTCAAAGTGTATTGGAGGGGGACCTTCCTAATAATCTCCCGTTCCGTAAAAACGCCGGACTCCAGAACGATCTTGTGTACGACCGAAACGTCCTGCGCTCTCCCCCAATCGAGCAAGTACTGAGGAATGTTCGGGTCGATCTGGAAATCTTCCGAGTTCTCGAGGTCAATGTCGTCGACTAAGAGTCGGCTTACGAACATGAATTCCGACGGCGCGTACTGAGAAGCCATCTTCTCGATCGCTGTGAGCGCGTTGGCCGTTCGGTTGATTCTTTGGAAAATGTCTTTGACTGCTGGATTGTTGTTGTCTACATCCAACTCAATCACGGCGACGTCGTATTTCAGAAATGATTCTTTCTCTGCTGAGGAAAGATCCTTGAAATACATCCCGTCTACAGAGAACTTATTCTCCAGGTACTCGACGATGGCATTTGTGCGTTGCTGTCCATCGACGATGCAAGAGGTGGTCAGCATGTTCTCCACATCCACGGTGCCCTTGGAAATGAATATCTGCGGAAACGGGTAGCCCAGAATGATGGTCTTGATGAAATCCTGCTTATGTATGTCTCGCCAGACGAGATTTCTTTGAAAATAGGCGTCGGGAATCAGCCTCTTTGCCTTGATTTCGTTGTATATCCCGACTAGGTCGCGCGACCTGACAATGTACTTGATCACGTCTATATTCCTCCCAATTCTTCTGAAAGCAGCGACGTGCGTTGTTTCATGACGAATATTCCCTCGGATAGATATATGGCGGCGCTAATGCTCTTGAAGGATCGGGCATAGTCGGACGAGAGCTTGTTGAAGAAATTCCAGTGCTTTTGGCGCTCAGGGCCGGTGGGCATCAGATCTGGACGAATGATGCCTCGTCCAGAATAGCTAAGGAACTGATTCCTCAGCGAGCCGTTGTCCTTGCCTCGGGGGAATTTATCCGGGCGAAATCCGTCCGATCGTTCATAGCAGTGCTCCAGCGTTTCCTGGAAGAGGCGGGCATCCACGATGGAGAGGTCGAGATCGGATTCACCGAGGAGGAAGGGGCGGCTCTTTGAGAAGCTATAGCCAGTGTGTGCTGATCCACATATGCGGATGGAGGAAAACGGAACCCTGAACTCCGTTGATACGCGGTTGAAAATATCGAACTGCTCTTCGGGGCGATCAGCGAAGTAGCTGCACGGGTAGGAAAGGTAAACGCGTTTCACGTTCCAAAATGCAGCCCCCTCTTTTTCTATCGCAGCCCTGTGCATTTGCTCTCCGAGTTCTCTTACCGACTAATCGGCTTATACCGAATCCGCTTCGGCTTCGCCGCTTCCTCACCCAGCCGCTTCTTCTTGTCTTCTTCGTATTCCTGGTAGTTGCCGTTGAAGAAGGTCCATTGCGATTCACCCTCGGCGGCGAGGATGTGGGTGGCGATGCGGTCGAGGAACCAGCGGTCGTGGGACGTGACGAGCACGCAGCCGGAGAATTCCAGCAGGGCGTCTTCCAGGGCGCGCAGGGTTTCCACGTCGAGGTCGTTGGAGGGTTCGTCCAGCAGCAGGACGTTGCCGCCTTGCACCAGGGTCTTGGCCAGGTGCAGCCGGCCGCGCTCGCCACCGGAGAGGTTGCCGACGATCTTCTGCTGGTCGCCGCCCTTGAAGTTGAAGCGGCCGATGTAGGCGCGGCTGGGCATCTCAAACCGGCCGACGGTGAGGATGTCGGCGCCTTCAGCCACGGCCTCGAAGACGGTCTTGGTGCCGTCCAGGCCTTCGCGGGTCTGATTCACGGCGGCGATCTTCACCGTGCTGCCGATTTCGATCTCGCCTGAATCCGGCTTTTCCAGGCCCTGGATCATGCGGAAGAGCGTGGACTTACCGGCGCCGTTGGGGCCGATGACGCCGACGATGGCGCCGGGCGGGATCTGGAAGCTCAAGTTGTCGATCAGCAGGCGGTCACCGAAGCCCTTGCTGACGTTCTTGAACTCGATGACCTGGTTGCCGAGGCGCTCGCCCGGCGGGATGAAGATTTCCTGGGTCTCGTTGCGCTTCTGGTATTCGACGCTGCTCATTTCCTCGTAGCGGGCGAGACGCGCCTTGCTCTTGGACTGGCGGGCCTTGGCGCCCTGGCGCACCCACTCCAGTTCCTGCTTCATCGCCTTGCGGTGGGCGGTTTCCTGCTTCTCTTCCGTGGCCAGGCGCGCTTCCTTCTGCTCCAGCCATTCGGAGTAGTTGCCCTTCCAGGGGATGCCCTCGCCGCGGTCGAGTTCGAGGATCCATTCGGCGGCATTGTCGAGGAAGTAGCGGTCGTGGGTGACGGCCACCACGGTGCCGGGGAAGCGCACCAGGAATTGCTCCAGCCACTCCACCGACTCGGCGTCCAGGTGGTTGGTGGGCTCGTCCAGCAGCAGCATGTCGGGCTTGGAGAGCAGCAGCTTGCACAGCGCGACGCGGCGCTTCTCACCGCCGGAGAGCGGCCCGACCTTGGCGTCCCAGGGCGGCAGGCGCAGCGCGTCGGCGGCGATTTCCAGCTGGGTTTCCACGTCGGAGCCCGAGGTGGCGATGATGTTCTCGTACTTGGCCTGCAGTTCGGCGAGCTTGTCGAAGTCGGCGTCCGGCTCGGCGTAGGCGGCGTACACCTCTTCGAGCTTGGTCTTCGCTTCCATCACCTCGCCCAGCGCGGACTCCACTTCCTCGCGCACAGTCTTTTCGGCGTCGAGCTGCGGTTCCTGCGGCAGGTAGCCGATGCTCATGTTCGGCTGCCACTGCACCTCGCCGTCGTACTCCTTGTCCACGCCGGCCATGATCCGCAGCACGGTGGACTTGCCCGAGCCGTTGAGGCCGAGCAGGCCGATCTTGGCGCCGGGGAAGAAGGAAAGGGAGATGTCCTTGATGATCTGACGCTTGGGCGGAACGATCTTGTTCACGCGCAGCATCGACATGACGTACTGGGCCATGGCGGGGCTCTCGCAAAAATGGGGTAGGGAAACGGCGAGAGCTTACCGGAGTCGGCTGCGCTATTGGCCTTCGGCTCGCCGTGCCGAGCGCGGATCGCCCGATCCCGGCGGCGGCGCCTACCCGGTCGAACGGATTGATGCCGTGCAAGCTTTCGTGAATTCTCGCGCCCGGCCTTGCACAGGGGGATACGGCGATTTACCCGTGCTGGATAAGATCGCCCGATATGAATATCCGCCAAACCCTGCCGCCGGTGCCCGCGGCCGACCCCGCCGACGGGGCTTTCGATCTGCTCGCGCATGTGGAAGACCTGCTCGACCTCGGGCACTGCCTTCCCGCGGCGGAATTCCTCGATGCGCTGGCTGCCCGTTCCGATCCCGACGCAGAACTGGTGCGCGCGCGCCTGCTGCGCCAGCTGGGCGCGGAACGGCAGGGTGATGCACTCAATGTCCGTACCTGGCGGCGTCATCGCGACCATCCGGGCGCGCGGATCGCCATGTTCCGCCACATGGCGTATCGGCGCGGCCCGTACGCGGCCTGGCGCTGGTGCGCGCGGCTGCGCCTGCCTGAGGACGCGCTGGCGCATGAGAGGGCCGAGTTCCTCGGCGTCGAGGCCTTTCATCTTTCCAGCCTGCGCGACTTCGCCGCGGCGGAGGCCCGCATCGCCGAGGCCAGGGCGCTGGCTCCGGAGAATCCCTGGCCGCTGATCGAGTGGTGTTACGTGCTGGAGCGCGCCGACCGCTACGACGAGGCGATGTCGGCGGTCGAGCAACTGCTGGTGATGAGGCCCGGGTTCCGCGCGGCCTTGCGCTTCAAGGCGCACCTGCTGGTGCTGCGGGGTGAGCCGCAACCGGCGCTCGCGCTGCTGCGCGAGGTGCATGCCCACACCAGTTGCGCGGAGATCGGCTGCGTGCTGTTCGCGCTGCTGGAGGAGCACGGCGAGCATGCGGAAGCCGCGCAGGTGCTGGAGCGCGTCGCGGAGCTTTATCCGCTGGCCGATGTGAACAACAAACGCTGGATCGCCGCCCGCCGGGCCGACCTCGCCTTGCTGCGTGAAGACTGGGCCGAAGCCCGGCGGGAAAGCGAGGCGGCAGGAGGCCCCTTCTACACGCCGATCGCCGAGCGCCTGCAGGCCGAGCCGACGCCGGATCAACGCCGCGTGCTCCTGCCGGTGCACTTCGTGCGCCAGCACTGGATGACCTGTGCCCCCGCCACGCTGACGGCGCTGGCGCATTACTGGGGGCGCGAGGCCGACCACCTGGATGTGGCCGAAGCGATCTGCTACGACGGCACGCCGCACTACTCCGAGCGGCAGTGGGCGACCGATGCAGGCTTCGTGACGCGCGAGTTCACGCTGGATTGGGAGAGCGCCCGCGCGCTGCTCGACGCAGGCATCCCCTTCACGCTCACGACCACCTTCACTGGTAGCGGGCACCTGCAGGCCGTGATCGGCTACGACCGCGTGCGCAACTCGGTCTTGATCCGCGATCCGTTCATGCCGGTGGCAACCGAATTCGAGATCGGCTCGCTGCTCGACACGCAACGCGCCTATGGCCCGCGCGCGATGCTGCTGGTGCCGCCCGAGCATGCATCGCGACTCGACGGTATCCGGCTGCCGGATGTCGCGCTGTGGGAGCACTACCACGTGTATGCCGCGGCGCTCGCCAGGCACGACCGCGACCTTGCCCAGCAGGCGGTCGGCACCCTGGTCGCCGCAGCGCCCGAACACAGGCTCAGCCTCAACGCGCAACGCACGATCGCCGGCTACGACGCGGACGAAACGCGCGTGCTCGCGCAGACCGAGGCGTTGCTCGCGCTCTACCCGCAGGACGCCAACCTGCAGCTCTCGAAGGCGTCGTCCCTGTGGACCCTGGGCGAACGCGTCGCGCAGTTCGCCTGGCTGGAGTCCCTGGTCCAGGCGGGCAGCAACGAGTCAGCCGTGTTGATGCGCTACGCCGATCGCCTCTCGGAGGATGGCCGCCGTGCGGCCGAGGCGGACCGCATCCTGGAGCGCGCGTTGCGTTACGCACCAGCCGATGCGGCGCTCTGGATGCAGAAGGGCGCCCTGGTCTGGAGCACCGCTTCGCCGCGCGAGGCCTTGCCTTACTACCGCTACGCCGCCACCCTGCAGCATTCCAGCGAGTACAACGCGGCCAGCTACATGCGCCTGTGCCGCCTGGTGCGGCGGATCGAGGAAGGGCTGGAATTCCTCCGTGCGCGCGTCACGCAGCTGGGTCCGCTGTCGGCCCTGCCGGCACGCACCTTGTTCAATGCACTGGATGAACTGGAGCGGGTGGACGAAGGCTTCGCCGTCCTGGACGAAGCCCTGGCCCAGCACCCGCGCGACGCCGACCTGCTGCTCTTCTGCGCCGAGACGCAGCTGCGCTATGGGCATGCCGACAAGGCGCAGGCGCTGCTCGCCCGGATCGAGGGCGGCGTGCGAAGGCCGGCGGCGCTGCGTTTGCAGGCACTCGTGGACGACGCCGCGGGCCGCATGGAGCAAAGCCTCGCCCATGCCGAGGCGGCCAGTGCACTGGATCCGCTGGACTTGAACCTGCATCGCCTGGTGGCCTCGTTGCGCTCGCGTCTGCACGGTCGCGAAGCCGCGCTGGAATGGCTGCAGGCGGCGAGCGCGCGCTTTCCGCGCAACCCGGGCCTGTGCCGTCTGCGCTACGAATGGCTCGATGGCGAGCTCGCGACGCAGGAAGCCGTACTGCGCGAGATGTGGGCCAATCACCCCGAGGATGTGTGGGCGATCCGTGAGCTCGCGAACCTGCTCGTGCGCCAACGTCGCTTCGCCGAGGCGCGAACCTTCGCTGACGAAGCCATGGCCCGTGCGCCCGAGCAATCGAGTACGCAGGCGACGTACGCCTTCCTGGCGTTGCGCGAGCAGGGCTACGCTGCCGCGGCGCCGTTCCTGCGCCGGGCGATCGAGCTCAATGTCGATGACGGCTACGCGATCGAGACCCTGATCGAGTCGGCGCCGACCCTGGAGTCCCGCAAGGAGGCGCTGCAGTTCGTGTGGAGCGAGCTGTTGCGCCAGGTGACCGTGGGCGACGGGTTGCTCGTGTATCGCGCCTCGGCCCGCAACACCCTGGCGCCGGATGAGCTGCTCGACATCCTGCGCTTCGCGCTCAAGGAACGGCCGGATCTGTGGCATGCCTGGATGGCGCTGGCGACGCAGCTCTCGGACATGGGGCGCGCGGCCGAAGCGCTGCCGCTGATCAGCGAGGCGGCGGAGCGATTCCCGCGCCTGCCGCGCCTGCATCTCGAGCATGCACGCGCCTACGCGCTGATGGGCGACCGGCGTCGTGCGCTGCGCTGCCTTGAGGAAGGGCTCGCGATTTCTCCCGCCTGGGGGCCGCTGGTGCGCCAGTACGTGGACCTCGAATGTGAACTGGGCGAGGGCTACGAGCGTGCCGAGCGCGTGGTACGCCATGCGCTGAGTCGCGGCGACGAGAACGCCGACCTGCGCGCCCTGCTCGGCTGGTTGCTGGAGCGGATGGAGCGCCATGAGGAGGCGATCGAGGCGGTGATGGGTTCGCTGCGCCACGATCCCTCGCCGAGCTGGGTGTGGCAGACCGCGCGGCGCTTGTTCGAGGCGAGCGGTCGCAAGGACGATCTCGATCCGCTGGTCGACGAGGTGCTGAAGGCGCGTCCGCAGGATCCGCTGGTATGGATCATCAAGGCGGAGTTCGCCGCCGATCCCAAGGCGACGCTCAATGCGGTGAACCGCGCGCTGGTCATGGATCCGCGCAACGTGCGCGCCTGGGTGGTGAAGCTGGATGCCATGCTGCGCATGGAGCGCTACGACAAGATCGATGGCCTGCTCGCCCACACGCCCTGGGGCGAAGAGGTGCCCTGGGTCGTGGCGGTTTTCGCGCCGCGCGTCCTGCGTCAGCGTGGCGACCGACAAGGCGCGCGCGATGCCATGAAGGCCTTGATCGCCGCGCACGGCGACCAGTACGAACTCTGGCGAGAGCTGGCCGACTGGGAAGACGTAGATGACGCCCACGAGGCCTACCTGGCGTGCGCGGAGCAGCTGGTGAAGTTGAGGCCGAATTTCGCCGGGGCTCACGGCTATCTGGGGCATGCGAAGCTCAAATGCGGCAAGGAGAGGGCGGCGCTCGTCGACCTGAAGCGCGCGCTCGAATTCGATCCGAGCTATGGCTTTGCCGCGATGACGCTCGCGGATGTCGCGCTGGAACACCAGGAAACGGATCTCGCGCACTTCGCGGTGGAGACCTTTGGCGCCCACGACGATTCGGACCGCCTGGTGGCGCTACGCTCACGCGTTGCCGCGCGGCGTGGCGACCGCAAGAAGTCCATGGCGGCGGTGAAGGAAGTCTTCGAGCGGCCGAGTGCGCATCGCTATGCGTCCTATGCGCTCCACTCCCTGCATGAGGCGGGTTGGTACACCGAGCGCGACGAGACGATCGTCGCCGCCATCGAAGCCGGCTCCTGCCCCGGTGGGGCGGTCGCGGGCTGGCTCGACATCCTGGCCGAGGCGCAGGCGAAGAAGATGTACCGGCGCACCCGCCCCTTGCTGGCCAAGGATCCGTCGCGCGTGCTGCTGCACGAGCTGGTGAACTTCTGCGGCCGCAAGTGCCAGCCGGACATCTTCATGGACCTGCTGCGACGCAATCGCGCGGCCTTGCGCGAGGACGGCGACTGCTGGGGTTCGGTCGGCTGGGTCGAACTGCAGTTCGACAAATTCCATCGTGCGGCGAAGTGGTACGCCGACTGGGCGACCCGCAAGCAGCGCCCGACCTGGGCGCTGGAGAATGTCATCTCATCCTTCGCCAACTCGGGGAGGATGAAGCAGAGCTTCGAGGTAGCACATGCCCTGGTTGCCGAGGAAGCGGAGAGCCGCCCCGGGCGGATCTGGCTCGCGCTGGAAGCCGCCTTGCGCGACAACACCCACGACGCGACACGCCATCTCGCCGCGCAGCGCAGCGGTGAGCGCGACTACATGTCGCCTTTCGAGGACTTGCTGAAAGCGTGGCTCGATGCGCGCCGCGAGAATCGCCCCTGGCTGGCTGCGGAGACATTCCGGCAGGTGGGGCAATGGACGAAGACGCGACCTGGCTTGCGTGCCGCTCGGCGGGGCCTCGGGCTGAAACTGGCAGCCGCGCGGCCGTGGTGGCAGTTTCCCTGGCACGCGTGGCTCCTGCTCGGTCGCTAGCCGTTGTCGTCCGTCATGGCGTGCGCCGCAGGAGCAGCACGCCCATGTTGATCCGCGCCTGCTCGAAGGACGGGTCGATCTCCAGCGCGCGCTGGTAGGCGGCCGCCGCCATCGCGTCCTGGCCTGCGAGGCGCAGCGCCAGTCCGAGGTTGTTCCAGGCGCGCGCTTTGTGCGGCGACTGACGCACCGTGGCGCTCCAGAGCGCGACCTCGCTGCGGTAGTCGCGGTTGCGCGCGATGGTGGCGGCGCCGAGCGTGAGGATGAGCGCAAGCGCCACGGCGATTGCGATGCGCAGATGGCATGCGCCGAGTTGCTGCAGGCCCGTGGCGACGAGCCAGGCAGGGCCGATCAGCGCGAGGTAGAGCTGTCGGTCGTTGGCAAGATCGAGGCGTGGCAGCAGCGAGTTGGTCGGCGCGAGATGCAGGAAGAACCACAGCACCGCGAGCGCCAAGCCGGGTCGCGATCTCAGTTGCGCGAAGCCGAAGGTGATGAGGCCGACCAGCGCGAGCGCGCCGAGGGCCGCGTACGCCGTGAAGCCTGTCGGTGTCGCGATGTCCGGATCGATGTTCGTGCGCAGCGTGAGCAGCGGACGCGTGACCAGGTAGCCAATGCCCGCGACCTGGGCGAACAGGTTCTCCAGCGGCGTGCGCAGCGAAAGACTCAGCGCGAACAGCGTGCGATAGCGCGGCAGCGCGGAGAGCGCCAGCGCCGCGAGTAACAGCACCAGCCAGAGCGGCGCTGTGGCGCGCAACGCAGCGCGAACGCGCGCGACGCGGCCTTCGGCTTCGCCCGCGCGGCGATCGCGTGCGTACTCCCACAGCAGCAGCGCCGCCGGCAGGGTGACGGCCGTTTCCTTGCAGGCGAGCGCCAGCAGGAAGAACCCAATCGTGAGCGGCAGGCGCCAGTGCGAATCGCAGCGGACCCAAGCGAGCAGGGCGGCGAGGTAGAAGCTCGCCATCAAGCTCACCGAACGGCCGGCGAGATAGGTGACCGCCTCGGTCTGCGCGGGATGCAGCGCGAAGACCGCCGCGCCGAGGAAGGCCGCAGCTGCTCCGAGTGCAGCGCCGGGCCAACGCCGCAACAGCGCGAAGACCATCAAGGTGTTCGCGATATGCAACGCAAGGTTGACGAAGTGGTAACCCAGCGGCGCGGGAGAGAGATGCGCGTTGAGCGCATAGCTCAGTTTCAGTAGCGGCCTTATGCCGGGCATCGCCGCCCACCAGCCTGCGAGGCTCTGCGCGCCCGCGTAGTCGGCGAAGGCGACGAAGTCGTCGAACTGGAAAGGCGCGCGCAGGGCATTGGCGTAGGCGAGCACGCAGAGCAGCAGGAGACCGGTCGGCACGGCGATTTCCCGCGCTGCGCGAATAGCGGTAGCGCGGAACGACAGGAAGCCGCCGGCCGGCATGTCGCGCGTCGCAGTCGTGGCGGCGCGCTCAGCGGGCGGCGGTGCGGGCATCGCCAGGTAGTTGCGCGAAGGTGTAGTCGAGCAGCGAGCTTGCGTCCCACCATCGATTGCGTGCGTTGAGCAACACGGCCAGCACGCGGTGGCCGTCGCGCTCGGCGAGCACGATCAGGCAGTCGCCTGCCTTCTGGGTGTGGCCGGTCTTGATGCCGAGCAGGCCGGGGTAGAACTCCAGCATCGCGTTGGTGCTGGTGAAGCGAAGACGGCGGCCACCTTCGGTGACCAACACACCTTCGCGCCGCTTCACCCGTTCGGCGAAGGCGGGCTTGCTCATGGCGAGTTGCGCAAGCCGCGCGAGGTCTGCCGCGCTCGCACGGTGCGCGGGCGCGTCGAGACCGCAGGCGTTCTCGAAATGCGAATCGCGCAGGCCCAGCTCCTGCGCCCGCGCGTTCATCGCCGCGACGAAGCGCGCTTCGCTGCCGCTATGCCATTCGGCCAGCGCGAGGCAGGCGTCGTTGGCCGAGCGCACCAGCGCGGCGGTGAGCAGGGCCTCTGCGCGTACGCGTTCGCCGGCGCGCAGGCCGAGGCGGGTGCCGGCGATGCTTGCCGCTCCCTTGCTGACGACGACCGGCGCATCCAACCCACCGCGCTCGATCACGAGCAGCGCGGTGAGGATCTTGGTGAGGCTGGCCGGGCGCAGGGCCTGGTGGGCCGCGATGCTCCACAGCGCTTGGCCATCGAGTTCCACCTGGACCGCATCGGCGATCTGCGGCAGCGCGGCCGGGGCCGGCAAGCCATCCGCCGCGACGGTGCGTGCGACAAGCAGCGCGGCGCAGCCCAGCAGGGCCAGACTGCGTCGGAAGCGCAGCCGCATCAAAGGCCGAGCAGGCCCTTGAGTGCGCCCGCGCCTTCCTTGATCAGCGCATCCGCAGGCTTGGTGCCGCCGGAGGAAGCGGTGGTGCCGCCGCCCTTGTTCCAGCGGTCGGCCGCGTACTTGCGACAGATCGTGCCGTAGGGGCCGCGCATGACGGTGGTGTAGCTGCGGCCTTCACAGTTGGTCGCGGCGATCGTCTTGGATTCGTCCGGGCAGAAGTTGCCGACGAAGTCCCAATTCTGGGTGTTCACGCCGTCCTTGCAGGCCTGCGGCAGCAGGCTCGCCGTGGCGGCCTTGCCGCAGAAGCCCATGGCGCCATCGATCGCGGCAGTGTTCTGCTTTTCCTTGTCATAGCCGGCGGCCGTGCTCATGCGCTTGGCCGTGGCGTCCATGCTGGCGCAGAAGCCCTTGCGCTCGCCTTCGCAGGGGCCGCCCTTGTCGAAGGCCTGGATGTAATAGGCGCTGGCCATGGCCTTGCAGCTCTGCGAGGTCGCATCGGCGGCCTGCTTCTGGGCTGCGGCAGTGACCGCGGCTACATCGACTGCCTCGCAGCGGCCCAGCTTCTTGCTGCTCCACGTCTGCGTCATGTCGATGGGCTGGCCTTCCATGACGCCCTTCATCCGCATCGTGCCCTTGTTGGTGTTCGGGCCGGTGGATTCGATCTCGCCGGAGCCGGTGAGCTTTCCGCCGTCGCAGCTGACGGAAAAACTGGTGCGGCTGCCGCTGCGCTTGACGTTCTGCATCGTGCAATTGCTCTCTTCCGGCTGGAAGGCGCGTTCCTGGGCGCCCTTGGGAGCGCAGGACTGGCGGGTCTGGGCGGGCATTTCCATGCCGGACATCTTCATGCTGGTGCTGATCTCCCACAGTTCGCCTTCGACGGCCAGGGCGGGGGCGCTGGCAAGGCTGAGGGCGGTGAGGCAAAACGCGGCTGCAATGGCTTTCATGTTCGGGTCATCCTGGCTCGGGGTAGGCGGCGGGCGCGCGCCGTGGGGACGTCGGTCAGGCTCTGTGGCCGCCGTACGGTCCGGAATGGTTCGATGGGCGCGCAGCGTAACGCCCGGTGCAGGACGCGATCCGTGCAATAGCCGGCCGTTAGGAAACTCTTAGCATCGGCCGGCCGGGAGATTGTCAATTGCTGTGACTTTTGGCCGCTCCGCGCCGTCAGTCGCTTACGATCGCGCGTGACGGAAGGCTGTTCTTGCCGCCATGACCGACGGATATGATTCCGACGGAAAACCCGCCCCCAAACAAGAATTCCTGCGATGACCCGTAAATCGCTCTATGACCTGCTCCAGGTACGCGCCGACGCCAGCGCCGAGCAGATCCGCCAGGCGTATGAACGTGAGCTCGCGCGCTTGGACCCTTCGCGTCCAGGCGCCGAGCAGATTCCGGACCGCGACATCCAGCTCGTCGCGGTCAAGGAAGCCTATTCCATCCTCGGCAACGAACCGCAGCGCAACGCCTACGACGCGCGCCAGCGTGCCAATGCCACCGCCGACGTGCTGCTCGCGGGCGATTTGCCCCTGCATGAGGAAACGCCGCTCTGGCATCGACCGCAAGTGTGGTTCGGTGTGGCGATCGCTCTGTTCGCGTTGATTGGTTTCTCCACCTGGCGCTCGAGCAAGATCGAGAACCAGGCCGCCGCGATGCAGCGCGCGGTGGAATTGCAGGAACGTGCCCAGTCCGGCGAGCTCGCCGACCGCGAGCGCGACATGCAGGAGTCCGCCGAGCGTCGGCAGCGCGACCGCGAGCAGGAGGCCGCCCGCCGTGTCGAGGAGCAGAACCAGCGCGCCTTCGAAGAGGAGCGCCGCCGCACCGGTTACGCCGTCGAGGCGCAGAACCGCCAGCAGGAGCGTGACGAGGCCGATGCCCGCCGCGCCCAGCGTGCCCGCGATAACGAACAGGCCCAGCTCGAAAGGCAGCAGCGCGAAGACGCGCGTCGCCAGCTGGAGCGCGACAAGGCCTACCTGCGCGAACTGGAGGCGAGCAACCGCCGTCGCAACAACAGCTCCGGCGGCGATATCTCCAGCAACGAATGATTGAACAAAGGGCGGCCGGTCTGATGACGGACGCCCGACGGCAGCACCTCGAACAACACGAATACGACGAGGCAACCATGCACGGCCAATCGCTCTACGACATTCTCGGCGTCTCCGAAGACGCCAGCGACGCGGCAATCCGCGAAGCCTTCCTGGTCGAGTCTTCCCGCTACGCCGAGCGCGAGGGCGAGCCCGACCCGGCGCGAGAAGCCTGTCTGATTGCCGTGCGCGAGGCCTACGCGATCCTTGGCAATCCGCAGGAGCGGGCCGGCTACGACAGCGCGCTCAACACCCGTCGCTTCCACCCGGTGCAGCGCATCCAGGCGGCCAGCGGCAATGGCTCGCGGATCTGCATGGCGCTTGGCATGGCGGTGGCCATCCTGCTGGTGTGGAACGGCTGGGGTGCGGTGCAGGTGCGCGAGCAGATGCGCCGCCAGGCGGTGGAGCTGCAGGAGCGTGCCGAGGCGCAGCAGCTCAAGGTAGCCGAAGCCGAGCGCCGCGCCGAACAGGGCTATGTTTCGATGAACAACTCGCCGCTGGTCAATGACTGGGCGCGCAATGACGTCGCCTACCGCAACGACCGTTCCTTCGAGAACGTGCGCTCGCAGGTCGACCGCATCACCGCCGACAACGCGAGCCGCGCCGCGTCCGAAGAGCGCGAAGCGCGCTGGGCAGCCGCCTGGCGCGAGGAAGCGCGCCGTCGCGAACGCCGCGAAGCCGACTACCTGGCGGCGCAAAACGCCCGCGAACAACTCGAACGCGACAAGGCCTACCTGCGCGAACTCGAGATGGACAACCGCCGCTTCTCCCTGCGCTGACTGAACGCCCGCGCCCAAGCGGTATCGCCGGGTCGCCCTACGGCCCGGCCCCTCTACACTGAACGCTCGACCCTGAAGCGGACCGGTCAAAAAGAAGGCCGGGACGCAGCCCCCGCTACATCCCGGCCTGGTTTCAACCGGCGGCGCTTGCCAGCAGCGTCTGCAGCTTGCGCGGTTCTTCCTTCTTGGCTTCCGCCAGGGACTCCACGTCACCCGACAGGGTGGCGCCCGATTCCACCAGCAGCTTGCCGTAACGCACCTTGCCCTTGACCCGGCCGGTGGCGTGGATGATCAGTTGCTCGCGCACGGTCAGTTCGCCCTCGAAGCTGCCGTGGATCTCGGCCACGTCGATGCTCACCTTGCCGGCGAAGGCGCCGCGCTCGGCGATGCGGATCACCCGGCTGTCCATCGTGGCTTCGACCCGGCCTTCGACGACCAGGGTGTCGCAGTCGAGGATCTCGGCACCCCTGAGCTTCACTTCCGGGCCGACCAGCAGGCGGTTGCCGGCGGCTTCGCTCGTGGTGGCGGCACTGTTCTCCGTACGCGTTTCAGCGGGTTTGGTTTCCACGGGCTTTTCCTCCTTGGTCTGGGACTCGGCACTGGCGAAGGCAGCGTTGTCGCTACGCAGTGGGGCGGTATTGCTGGCAGCCGAGAATCCGGGCGTCCGGGGTCGGCGGTCGAGCAGACTGTCGGCGCGGGAGCCGGGCGTGGACGGTTTGTTGCTGGAGAACATGTGGCTTTTTCCTTCCTTGCGCTTGCGGTGACGGCACCGCAACCCGGGGGTTGCGATTTCCTTCACCGTGCAAGCGATGTGCCTGCTTGGCTGCAAGGCCTCGGGACAAGGTGCCGCGCGGCGCCCGCGAGGGTGCCCATGCCCGGCGCGTAGAGCGCGGTCCGGCAAGGGTTTCAGGAGCATTTCGGGCCGCTGCGGGCGCCGCGGTGGCGGAGGGTCTGACGCGCGCTGCGGCAGACGCGGGGACGGGTGCGCCCCGCAGCCGATCGTCGCCTCAGAGCGTCACGCCGAGGGGAGACAGGGACGAGAGGACGTGACAACGTGCTCAGGGCTGTCGCCCTGAGGTGACTTCAAGCCTTGGTAGGTAGCGTCACCACGAAGCAGGCGCCGCCGCCTTCGTGCTCAACGCAGCGGACCTCACCGCCGTGGTGGCGGGCGATGGAGCGCACCAGCGCCAGTCCCAGCCCCACGCCGCCTGACTTCTCGCTGGCGCCGGGCATCCGGTAGAAGGGCTCGAAGATGCGTTCGCGCTGGTCTTCCGGGACGCCGGGGCCGCGATCGCAGACCCGTATCTCGATGGTGTCCTCGTCACGTTTCAGTTGTGCGCTGATCGGCGCGCCCTGGCCATGACGACGTGCGTTCTCCAGCAGATTGCGCAACATGCGGCGCAAGAGACGGGCGCTGCCGCGCAGCACCACATGGTCGGGGATCAGCTCGGCATCGACGCGTGCGCACTCCTCGGCGGCAAGTCCGGTGAGGTCGATCTCCTCGCACTCCTCTCCTTGGCCATTGGGCGCGTCGAGTCGACTGGAAATCAGGATTTCCTCCACCAGGGCATCGAGCTCGCCCACGCTGCGTTCGAGCTCCACCCGCGCCGGCCCGTCGCAGGCATCGCCGAGCAGGCCCACGCTCATGCGGATGCGCGCGAGCGGCGAACGCAGCTCGTGCGAGGCGTTGGCGAGCAGGGACTTCTGCGCGCGCACCAGGGCCTCGATACGCTCGGCGGCAAGGTTGAAGCCGGCGGCCAGGTGCGCGATCTCGTCATGGCCGCGCACTGGTATTCGCGCGGAGAGATCGCCTTCGCCGAAGGCGTCCATGGAGCGGCGCATCAGGATGATCCGCCAGGTCATGCGCTTGGCCATGGGGTAGGCGACGATGCCCACTGCCAGCACGATCATCGCGATCGCACTGAGCAGGCGCAGGCTCATCTCCGCGACGCTGTCATGCTTGTGCCAGCGCGCCACGTACTGATTGCCGTTGGGCATGGTGATGCGGAAGGCGCCGTGCCCGGCTTCGTCATCCGGTTCCAGTTGCGCGAGGCCGACGGTCTGGCCTTGCACAGTACTCAGCACGAGTGCGTTGCCGCGCCAGTCGCTGCTGATCAGTCGCCAGGAGAGCGCAGTCAGCACGCCCGCCAGGATCAATGCGGCCAGCATCGCGCACCAGATGCGCAGATAGAGCTTGCCGCGCCAGATGCAGGCGCGACGCCAGCCATGCGGCTTGTCGGGCTGGTTGCACCAGCGCTGGTGTTCGGCCCAGTGCGCGCGCCATGCGGCGCGGCGCTCCTGGTGGCGCTGCTCGTGTTCGTGCCAGCGCTGGTTGAAGCGGGTGTTTGCGCGCATGGCTCAGGCGTCCTGCAGTTTGGCGAAGACGTAGCCGGCGCCGCGGACCGTGAGGATGCGGCGGGGCTGCTTGGGGTCGTCCTCGATCACGGCGCGGATGCGCGCGATGTGAACATCAATGGAGCGGTCGAAGGGTTCCAGCGGCGTGCCGCGCACCAGGTCCATCAACTGGTCGCGCGAGAGCACCTTGCCGGCATGCTCGGCCATCGCGAGCAGCAGATCGTACTGGTGGCTCGTGAGCACCACCGATTGCCCGCTGACGCGGACATCGCGGGCGTCGCGATCGATTTCCAGGCGGCCGAAGCGCAAGGCGGTCGGACTGCTGGGCGCAGCACGACGGCGCAGCACGGCCCGCACACGGGCGAGCAGCTCGCGCGGATCGAAGGGCTTGGGCACGTAGTCGTCCGCGCCGACCTCCAGTCCGACCACGCGATCGGTCGGGTCGCCGCGCGCAGTGAGCATCAGCACCGGCACGTCGGTGCGCTCGCGGATGCGGCGGCACACGTCCAGGCCGTCGCCGTCGGGGAGCATCAGGTCCAGGACCACGAGGTCCGGCGTCTGGTCCTGGACGGCGGCCAGTCCGCTGGCCGCGTCGCCCGCGTGGGCGAAGCGGTAGCCGGCCTGGCCGAGGTATTCGCCGACCATCTGCGCGAGGCGGTGGTCGTCTTCGATCATCAGGATGTGTTGCGGCATACGGGCGTGTTCCGGCCGGTCGAGCCGGTCTTCAGGATGCGACCGTTGGAGGTCCTCCGGCCGCATCAGGGTTTGCCTGAGGTCTTGCGGACGCTCAGGCGGCAGGTGCCCATTCTGCCGTGTCAGGCCGCTCGCGGGGGAAGCGGGCGCGCGGCAGCTCGGTTTCAAACTCCAGGACTTCGAGGGTCTGGTCCGAGCTGTCGAGTAGCCAGCCCCCGCGCATGCGCTGCGCTTCTTCCACCAGTCGCAGGACTTCCTTCTGGGCGGTGCGGCGCTCATCGGCGTCTTCACCTTCCAGGGCGCCCTGCAGGCGCTGGTAATCCGAATCGGCAAGGGCCAGGCTGGTGCGATAGCGCACCCATTCGCCATGGGTCACAGTCAGTGTCTTCATGGGGGAGCTCCGTTGGGTCTGTAGGTCTAGATCTGGAACAGCGGGCCTTGCGAGAGCGCGTTGGCAAGCTGCGCCCGCTGGCCGGCATCGAGGGTTTCTGCGGCATCGGCCATCGCACGGGTGATACAGCGCGAGGCTTCGTCGACCAGGGCCACCTGTTCGCTGCGCAGATGTTCGAGCGCGCCACGGTCCACCGTGGGGGCGGCAAGGATCTGCACGGCGCGTGCCCGCGCGCTGCGCTGGTGTCCGCGCAGCGGATAGAGGCTCTGGGCGGCTTCGCGCGCGATGTGGGCGACCTTTGCCTTCTGCGCTGGCGTCGCGTCGATGCGCGAGAGCATCCAGCCGCTGGCCATCGCGGCCTGGTCGCCTGCACGCTCGGCGGCGAGTTCGTCCAGCCAGGCGTGGTGACGGTCGCGCCGCGAGCCGATCCAGCCGGCTGCAGCAGCAAGAAGGCCGCTCCCCGCGCCAGCGGAGAACCAGCGTCTGCGCAGGAGGCCCGGAGTGAGCGCCGGGCTTGCGGACGGTGCGGAGGGGATCTCGCGGGGTTGCTGGTTCATGGCGTGCTCCTGGGGTGGGGGTGATGCGGGCGCGGGGGAGGCGGCGTGTGACAGATTGGGGGCCGCGGTTTTCGTGCGGATGTGCCTTGGGTAAAGAAATGTGAACCGCTACGATCGACGGATGCCTTCGTCCGCCGCGTTGCCGCTCCTGTCCGAATCACAGGCCGAGTTCATCCAGCGCGGCCTGTCGATCGCCGTGGCTTCGCGCAGCGCGCGGCTGGTGCCCTCGCTGGCGCGTTCCTTCGTGTGTTCGGTGGATGCGACGCGGACCGGCGTGCGCATCCTGTTGCTGCCTTCGCGGGCCGCGGACGTGTTGCGCGACATCGATGCCTGCGGGCTGGTGGCAGCGGTGTTCGTGTTGCCGACCAGCCATGAGACCTTGCAGATCAAGGGCGCGGACGCGCGGGTCGAGCCGATCGTCGAGAGCGACCTTGCGTTGGCGCAGCGCAGTCGCGAATACCTCGCGAACGATCTGTCGAAGGCGGCCATGACCGGCGACTACATCAGCCAGATCCTGGACGTGGATTTCGCCCAGTCGGTGGCCGTGCGCTTCACGCCTTCGGCGGTGTTCCTGCAGACGCCGGGGCCCGGCGCCGGAGAGGCTGCATGAGCCCGCTGCGCCTGGACGCGCTGCGGCCCTGTCTCGAGGGCATGGTGCCGGCGCAGCTCGCGACCTGCGGTGCCGACGGCATGCCCAATGTGACCGCGATCTCGCAGGTCGAATATGTGGACGCTGAGCATGTCGCGCTGTCCTACCAGTTCTTCAACAAGACCCGCCGCAACATCCTCGGTAATCCGCAGGCCACGGTGGATGTGATCGACCCGGTCACCACCCGCCAGTACCAGCTGGCGCTGCTCTATGTGCGGACCGAATACGAGGGGCCGCTGTTCGAGCGGATGAAGGCGCGGCTGGCGGGCATCGCCTCTTTTTTCCAGATGCAGGGCGTGTTCCGCCTGCTCGGCGCGGATGTGTACCGGGTGCTGGCGATCGAGGCGGTGCCGATGGAGGGACTGCCGGCCTTGCCGCCGCGCCAGGATCTGCTCGCCGGCCTGCGCGCGGCCAATGCGGCGATTGCGCAGGCGACGGACCTGGATTCGCTCATCGATGGCACCCTGGATGCCTTGGTCAAGGGCTTCGGCATCCCGCAGGTGATGTTGCTGTTGGCCGACGAGTTCGGCCGCAAGCTCTACACGCTCGCGAGCCGTGGCTACGAGACTTCCGGCGTGGGGGCCGAGATCGGCTACGGCGAGGGCGTGATCGGTGTCGCCGCCGAGCAGCGGGTGCCGATCCGCATCGGTTTCAAGAGCACCGAATACAGCTACGGCCGCGCGATCCGCGAACAGGCCGAGCAGAGCGGCCTGCTCGACGCCGCACGCGCCGAAGTGGTGCTGCCGGGGCTGCCGGACTCCTACAGCCAGCTCGCCGTGCCCCTGGTCGCGGCCGGCGAGCTGATGGGCGTGCTCTATGTGGAGAGCCCGCAGTTCCTGCGCTTCTGGCATGAGGATGAGGACGCGCTGGCGAGCCTCGGCAGCTCGCTTGCCCTGTCCTTGCGCATGCTCCAGCACACCGCGGCGCAGGCGCTGACCTCGCCGGCTGCCACACCGGACTCCGGCGTTGAGCCGCTGCTGGTGCGCCGCTTCGGGCCGAACGACAGCATCTTCCTGGGCGAGGAATACCTGATCAAGGGCGTGGCCGGCGCGATCCTGTGGGCGCTGCTCAACGACTACCGCTCGGCTGGCCGCACGGATTTCTCCAACCGCGAACTGCGCCTGGACAGCCGCCTCCCGCTGCCGGATCTGTGCGACAACCTCGAGGCCCGCCTGATCCTCCTGCGGCGTCGGCTCGACGAGCGCACCCAGGCGCTCGCGATCGAGAAGACCGCCCGCGGCCAGTTCCGGCTCGCGGTGCGGGTTCCCCTGCGCCTGCAGGACATGAGCGCCTGAACGCATCGCGCTTCAGCTGCGGTGACGCAGCACGTTGGTGACGAAGAGCGCCACCGCCAGGACCACCGAGGTCGTGGTCACACCCAGCACCGGCATCACCCCGGCATGGCCCTTGAGCAGCAGGCCGAGGCAACACATGTCGGCCGGCAGCGCCACCTGGTAGAGCCAGAAGTGCACTTTCGCCATGCGGCTGGCGCCGGCGCGGGGGAAGAACTGGTAGATCACCCCGGTAAGCACCATCGTCGCCCATCCGAGCAGATTGATGTGCGCATGCACGGGCCGCAGGCTGTGGTCATTGGTGATGCCCATGTAGAAACCCATGCTCACCCCGGCCAGCAGGTAGAACACGGCGGCAAGCATCCAGGGGCGCGACGCGGGGGAGACGGCGGGCGTGGCTGCATGCGCGATGGCGGGCGGAATGGCTTCGGTGCGGCGGGGAAGGGCGGTACTCATGGCTGGCTCCTGGTTCGATCCTCTTGAATGAGGAGCGCAAGCCTAGGGAGCGCGCGGCACGGAGGTTGCTAAATCATGGCTAAGCCGTCCTTAAGAACTTCGTAATCGTGATCTGGCGCACGTCGAGAGCGGGCGCCGGCGTCGCGCGGCGGTGAAACGCGGTGCGTGTATGCTGCGGCCCCGTATTCCTGCCTGGGCCCTCACGCATGCGCCGTCCTGTCCTCCTGTTTGTCTGCCTTGTCCTGACCATGCTCAGCGCCTGCAGCAAGCTCACGACTGCGAACTACGAACGGATTTCCCTCGGGACATCCTTCGACGATGTGCAGGGCATGCTCGGCACACCGACGCAATGCAACGACACCCTCGCGATGCGTGCCTGCGTCTGGGGTGACGCTGCCCGCAACATCCGCGTCAGCTTTGTCGCCGGCAAGGCGGTGCTCTTCTCCGCCCACAACCTCGAATAAAAGGAACGCGCCATGGCATTGACCTCCCTCTGCGTCTATTGCGGCTCGCGACCGGGCAATCGCCCCGAGTACATGGCCGCCGCGACCGAACTCGGCACGCTGCTCGCGCAGCGCGGCATCACCCTCGTCTATGGCGGCGCCAGCGTAGGCATCATGGGCCGCGTCGCCGACGCGGCCCTGGCCGCGGGCGGCAAGGTGATCGGCGTGATCCCCAAGAAGCTGGACGCCAAGGAAGTGGCGCACCAGGGCCTCACCGAACTGCATGTCGTGGATTCCATGCACACCCGCAAGGCGATGATGGCGAAGTTCTCCGATGCCTTCGTCGCGCTGCCGGGCGGCATCGGCACCCTGGAGGAGCTGTTCGAGGTGTGGACCTGGCTGCAGCTGGGCTACCACGCCAAGCCGGTGGGCGTGCTCAACACGGTGGGCTACTGGAGCGACCTGCTGCAGTTCCTCGACCGCACGCATGACGAGGGCTTCGTCGGCACCGAGACGCGCGACCTGCTGCAGGTGGCCGACACGCCTGCGGCGATGCTGGATCTGCTGGGGCGCTGGAAGGCACCCAGCCGTCCGCAGTGGGTGGGGCCGGGCGAAACCTGAGGCCGACCTCACGCAAAAAAAAGGGCGCCCATGGGCGCCCTTTTTTGTTTCGGGATCCGGCGATGCTCAGCTCGCCATCGCGATCCGCACCTCGTCCGCGACCGAATCGGCGATCGGGCCGAGGATCACCTGCAGGTTGCCCTTGCCTGGCCGCACCATGCCCTTGGCGCCCAAAGCGCGCAGGCTGGCTTCCTCGACCCGGCTGTCGTCGGCCAGCTCCAGGCGCAGGCGGGTCGCGCAGGCATCCACGCTCTTGATGTTGGCGCTGCCGCCCAGGGCCGCCACGAAACGCTCGCCGCGGCTGCCCGGCGCGCTCACGGCCGGTGCGGATTGCGCGGTGGAGGCCGTTGCCAGGTCACGTCCCGGCGTAGCCAGGTTCAGACGCTGGATCGCGAAGCGGAAGGCCCCGTAATACACGACGAAGTAGAGCACCCCGATCGGCAGCATCAGCAGCGGCTTGGTCGCGATGCCATAGGACAGCACGTAGTCGAAAGCCCCGGCAGAGAAGGTGAAGCCGAGCTTCACCCCGAGCACATGCATGATCGCCATCGAAAGCCCGGTCAGCACCACATGCAGGCCGTAGAGCACCGGCGCAAGGAAGATGAAGGCGAACTCGATCGGCTCCGTGATGCCGGTGAGGAAGCTGGTGAGCGCCATCGAGAGCAGCATGCCGCCGACGCGCTTGCGGTTCTCCGGCAGGGCGCTGCGGTACATCGCCAGGCAGGCCGCCGGCAGGCCGAACATCATCACCGGGAAGAAGCCGGCCATGAAGGCGCCAGCGGTAGGGTCGCCGGCGAAGAAGCGCTTGAGGTCGCCATGCACCAGGCCTTGGGTGGCGCTCTGGAAGTCGCCCATCACGAACCACACCAGGTTGTTGAGGATGTGGTGCAGGCCGGTGATCAGCAGCAGGCGGTTCAGCGCACCGTAGATGAAGAGGCCGATCTCGCCCGAGGCGATGGTCCAGTGACCGATCAGGTCGATGCCGTGCTGGATCGGCGGCCAGGCGAAGCCGAAGACGAAGGCCAGCGCGAGGCACACCAGGCCGGTGATGATGGGCACGAAGCGGCGGCCGCCGAAGAAGGCCAGCCAGTCGGGCAGCTTCGCATCCTTGAAGCGGTTGTAGAGCGCGCCGGCGACAAGGCCGACGATGATGCCGGCGAGCACGCCCATGTTGATCTTGTCGTCCACCGTCTTCATCGCGGCGGTGAGCACGAAGTAGCCGACTGCGCCCGCGAGCCCGGCGGCGCCGTGGTTGTCGCGCGCATAACCGATCGCCACGCCTACCGCGAAGATGATCGGCAGGTTGGCGAAGACCGCATCGCCCGCGGCGGCGATGAAGGCGATGTTGAGCAGGTCCGGTTGCCCTAGCCGCAGCAGCAGGCCGGCAATGGGCAGGACGGCGATGGGCAACATCAGGGTCCGACCCAGTTGTTGCAGAAGGGCGAAGCGATTGCCGGACATGGTCTCCTCCAGGCGAGTGTGTCGTCGGACGGTTTCCAGCCGGCCGCGCACGGTTATGGTATGTGATCCAGTGTAATACCAGATGGGCGCTTGTCAAGAAATTGGTATGCGGGTCGTCGCTTCCGCCTCCACAGCGAACGTGTCGGTGAAAAACCCAGAGATGGAAGGGTGCTTAGGCGGAAAACCGCAACTTGACCTCTCCTCGATCTGGATCCATAGTGGTATTAACAAAAACCGAATGGACTCTTCCATGCCTTCGTCCTCCGAATCCTCGTTGCCGACAGGCACGCTGCGCGGCAGCGTGCTGGGTGCCGACGGCTGGCTGAGTGGCAGCGTGCGCTTCGGCGCGCGCATCGGCGAAGTCTCGGGTGACGCGCTGAACGCACCGCGGCCCGGCGAGGACCTGATCCTGCCGGGCTTCATTGACCTGCATGTACACGGCGGCGGCGGCGCGGACATCATGGACGGCGAGGGCGCGATCGACATCGTCGCGCGCACCCATGCGGGCTTCGGCACCACCAGCCTGCTCGCTACCACCATGACAGCGCCGCGCGATTCCATCGAGCATGCGCTGCGCGATGTCGGCCGCGCGATCCGCACCCGGACATCCGGTGGCGCCCGTGTGCTCGGCACCCACCTGGAAGGCCCCTATATCAGCCCAGGCCGGCTCGGTGCGCAGCCGGCCAATGCCCGCGTCGGCACGATCGAGGAGCTCTCGGTCTTCAACGAGCTCGCGCCGATCAAGGTGCTCACGCTGGCGCCGGAAATCGCGGGCCATCTCGATTTCATCCGCGCCCTGAAGATCGCCGGCATCCTGCCGCAGGTGGGCCATAGCTCCGGCTCCTACGAGGAGGGCGTCTCCGCGCTCGAAGCGGGCGCGGCGGGCTTTACCCATCTCTTCAACGCGATGAGCGAACTGCACCATCGCCGGCCTGGCATGGTGGGCGCAGCCCTGGCGCATGCGCACTATGCGGAGCTGATCCCGGACCTGCTGCATGTGCATCCGGGCGCGATCCGCGCCGCCCTGCGCGCGATTCCGCGGCTCTACTGCGTCACCGACTCCACCGCCGCCGCCGGGATGCCGGACGGCGAATACCACCTCGGTTCGCACACGGTCACCAAGTGCTTGGGCGGCGTGCGGCTGCCCGACGGCACGCTGGCCGGCAGCACGCTCACCACCGACAAGGCCTTCCGCAATCTGGTGTCCATCGGCCTCGATCCGGCCGACGCGGCCCGACGTCTTTCCACCTATCCCGCCGACTACCTCGGCCTCGAGGATCGTGGCCGCATCGCGCCCGACTGCTGGGCTGACCTCGTGGTCATGAGCCCGGACTACAAGCTCAAGGCGGTGTTTATCGAAGGAGAACCCATTGAACTCGCTCATGCATGAAGAAGCCCGCTCGGCACCCGCGCGGGTGCGCGAACAGCTGGCTGCAGACGTTGCCCGCTATGCCGCCCTCGGCGCCGCGCTGCGCGCGCAGGCGCCCAGTGCCGTCGTGACCATCGCGCGGGGTAGCTCCGACCATGCTGCGAGTTACCTCGCCTATCTCTTGATGGCGCGTCACGGACGCCTGGTGACCTCGCTGCCGATGTCGCTCGTCACCCTGCACCGGGCACCGATCGCGGCCGAAGGATTGCTGGCGATCGCGCTCTCGCAGTCGGGCCGCAGTCCGGACCTGGTCGAGCCCATGGGCAGCTTCCGCGCCGGCGGCGCGCGCACCGTGGCGCTGGTGAATGATCTGGAGTCGCCGCTCGCCAGCGTCGCCGAGCATGTGCTGCCCCTGCATGCCGGGGCGGAGCGCAGCGTGGCTGCGACCAAGAGCTATATCTGCGCCCTTGCTGCTGGCGCGCGCTTCGTCGCGAGCTGGTACCAGGACGCCGCGCTGGAAGAAGGACTCGCGTCCTTGCCCGAGGCGCTGGAGCAGGCCTGCACGCTCGACTGGTCGGCCGCGCAGGAGGCGCTGGTCGGCGCCGAGCGGATCATGGTGATCGGCCGCGGCATGGGTCTCGCCATCGCCCAGGAAGCCGCGCTCAAGTTCAAGGAAACCTGCTCGATCCAGGCCGAGGCCTTCAGCGGCGCCGAGGTGAAGCACGGGCCGATGGCCCTGGTGCACGAAGGTTATCCGATGCTGATCTTCGCCCCGCGCGGTCCGGCCCAGGCCGGCCTCATCGCGCTGGCCGAGGAGATGCGCGGTCGCGGCGCACGGGTGCTGCTCGCCGCGCCAGCCGATGTGCCGCAGCGCACCCTGACCCTGGCGACCACCGCGCTCGACGATCTCGACCCGCTGGCTGCGGTGCAGAGCTTCTACCTGATGGTGGAGTCGCTGGCCCGCGCACGCGGCCACGATCCCGACCGGCCGCCGCATCTCAACAAGGTGACGAAGACCTTGTAGGCGTCGCCAGACGCCGGCGATGTCCGCAACACGTCCGCGAAAAAAAGGCGCCACCGAGTGGCGCCTTTTTTCGTTGTGCTTTGGCGGAGGCTATGGCCCGTTTCTTCCTGGTGAAGCGCGAGTCATCCCTGGCGATGCTACTCGGCGACCCAAGCAAGCGATCTACGTGAGCGACCCACATGAGTGACGCAACTCAGCGGCGCGGGTTAGCGTCGCAACTCGGCGATCAGGTCGTAGTAATCGCTGCGGCAGAAGGTCTGGGTGTACTCGATCGCGCGCTCGTCGGCGCCGTAGGCCACGCGGGTGATGTAGAGCAGGGCTTGGCCGTTGGGGATGTCCAGCAGCTCCGCATGCCGCGGCGAGGCGTTGATCGCGCGGATGTGCTGCAGCGCGCGCACCGGCGCGCAACCCAGGCCTTCGAGATGGCGGTAGAGCGAGTCCTCAACCTCTTGCGGCCGCGCCAGCACTTCCGCCGGCAGCGCGCTGACCTCGTAGGCCATCGGCACCTCGTCGGCGAGGCGCACGCGTTCGAGTCGCGCGACGCGCGTCGCGGGCGAGAGCCCGAGCGCGAGTGCTTCTTCCGGCAGGGCGGCGCCCATGATCCGGCGTAGCCAGCGCGAGCTGGGCACGAAGCCGCGCTGGCGCAATTCCTCGGTAAAGCCGGTGAGCTTGAGTAGCGGTTGTTCCAGGCGCGGCGAGATGTAGTTACCCGAGCCATGACGACGCACGATGAGACCGTCGTCGGCCAGCGCGTCCACCGCCTTGCGCGCGGTCACGCGCGAGATGCCCAGCCGCTCGGCCAGGATCCGCTCCGAGGGCAGCGCTTCGGACGGCTGGAAGAGGCCGTCGCGGATCGCGGTCGCAAGTGCCCGATGCAGCTGCAGATAGAGCGGCGTGCTGTCCTCCGCATCCGGCTGCAGCCTGGCGTAGATCGTGTCGACCGTGGCGGGCGTGCCGCTTCCCTTGCGGGCCATGAAGTCCTCTGTGGCGATGCGCGTCGATGCCGACGCGATATGAAACCGACTCTCGCAGAAGCCCGCGCAGCCGGTCAAGCCAGCACGGGCGCGGGTCGGCGGCTCAGTGCACCAGCTCGGCGGTCGCGGGCTCGAACACCACGCAGTTCTTGCCGCGGCGCTTGGCGGCGTAGAGCGCTTCGTCAGCTTCGCGCAGCAGGCTGTTGAGCTCACGCGGCTTGCCGCGCGGGCTGCTGACGCCGATGCTCACCGTCACCCGCAGCGACACGTCGGCGAGCGGCACTTCCAGCTCTTCCACCGCCATGCGCAGGCGTTCGAGCAGCAGGCACGCTTCCTCCGGCTCGGTCATCGGCAGCAGCAGCGCGAATTCCTCGCCGCCGATCCGGGCAAACACATCGCTCTGGCGGATGCTCTGCTTGCAGGTTGCCGCGAGGCCACGCAAGACATCGTCACCCGACAGGTGGCCGTGGGAATCGTTGATCGCCTTGAAGTCGTCGATGTCGATGAAGGCGAGCGAGAAGCTGTGGCCATTGCGGGTCGCGCGCTGCATCTCCTCGCGCACGCGCTCCATGAAGTGGCGGCGGTTGTAGGTGTCGGTGAGCTGGTCGCTGAGGCTCATCACATGGAGCTGTTCGCGCGCGAGATCGAGCTCCTGCGCCAGGCGTAGCAACAGCCAGCTCATCAGCGGCGCGATCACTGCGGGACAGACGATGCTGACCGCCCAGGCCAGCGGCGGCATGGTGATGCCCAGCACCACGTAGTGCACCATCAGCGCCAGAATCAGCGAAAGGCCGATCGCCGCGAGCGTGATCAGGAACACCACCGGCCCGAGCCCGAAGCGGCGCAGGCTGTGGCCGAGGAACATGGTCTTGCGGCGGGGCGGATAGCCGTTGCCGCGCGAGATGGCGAGCGAATCAGGGGTGGACATGATCGTCGAAGGCCTTGGCATCCAGAGGCATGACACGCGCCTGAACCTGCACCTGCCGCGCACGGCCATCGGTCTCGATGGTGAGCGTGAGCGGCACGTTTTCGCCCGGCGCCAGGCGCTGGCGCAGGCCGAACAGCATCACGTGGTAACCCCCGGGGGTGAGCGCCACTGGCTTGCCCGCGGGCAGCGGCAGCCGGGCGATCATGCGCATCTGCATGGTGTTGCCGTCCATCTTCATCTCATGCAGCTCGGCGCGCTCCGCGAAGGGTGCGCTGACGCCCGTGAGGGCAGCATTGACCGGACTGGTGAGGATGAAGAAAGCGCCCGTGACTTTCTGGGCAGGGACGGTGCCGCGCACCCAGGCTTCGCCGACCGTGGGCGTCGGCGCAGCGGGGCCGGCGGCGTGGGCCTGGAAGAAACTCAGCAACAAGGCGGACAACAGCAAACGCGGGCGCATCGGAACTCCGGACTGCGGGGGCAGCCAAGCGCCCGATTGTATCCGCAGCTATGCTCCGGACTCAGCGAGTGGACGAATTGATGAACGACAAGGATCACAGTGACAACGGTCGGGTGCGCCTGGACAAATGGCTCTGGGCAGCCCGCTTCTTCAAGAACCGCGGGCTGGCCACCGAGGCGGTCGAAGGCGGACGGGTGCATCTGAATGGCACGCGGGTGAAGCCGGCGCACGGCGTGAAGGTGGGCGACCGGCTGGAGGTGACCGTGGGCCAGGACCGTCGCGCGCTCACGGTGCTCGGACTTTCCGAGCGCCGCGGGCCGGCAAGCGAGGCGCAGAAGCTGTACGAGGAAAGCGCCGAGAGCGTTGCCGCGCGCGAGGCCGCGGCGGAGCAGCGGCGCCTGGCCGCGGAGCCGGCCGTGGGGCGCCAGGGCCGGCCGACCAAGCGGGCGCGCCGCGACTACGACCGCTGGAGCAACTGAGCGCGTCGTTGCGGACGGGGTCTGGAGAAGCGTCCGGGAAGGCAGGCCGCTGGTGTGCCGGTGGTGACCGGTGCGCGGCGCAAAGGCGCATTTCCAAAGTACGACGCGGAACGAGGCCGTCCGCCGCCTTCCTCAGGATTCGGCGGCGTTCGTCGTCGCGTGTAGCGGACGCACCGCACCGACATGTCCCGGCTGGCTCAGCCAGCGCATGAAGAGGCGGCAGTACTCCAGGTCGAAACTGCGGGCGGCGGGCGATTGCAGCAGCTCATGTGCCGCACTGTCCTCATGCGCGCTGCCCTGCCAGCACCAGCGGTCGAACACATGCAGGGCAGAGTGGCCGGTCGCGTCGACATGCTCGCTGATCGCCACGGGTCCCGACCACGGCCAGGGCTTGATCCGCAGTGGCGCGAGTGCACGGGCGAGCCGGGCGTCGTGCGCTTCCGGGCTTTCGCGATCGACGCATACGCCGTCGCAGCGGCGCAGGCCGTAGGCCTGGCAGGCGCCGCTACTGCGCTCCAGCCCCAGCCGCTGCGGACAGAGCCGGTGCAGCAGGGCGAGTTCGCGCAGGGCGTTCTCTGCTTCGCGCGGTCCGCGGAACAGGCCGAAGACATCGGACCAGTCGGCCGGGTCGGTGCCATGCAGTTCCGCCAGTTCCAGCACCGGCGGCTTGCGCCGGTTGGCGATCAGGCGCCAGGCGAGCACCGTTTGCGGATGCTTCTCCGGCTGGTAGCGGCGCGAGAGCCTCTGTTCGATCAGCTGCGCATCGAGCTCGCCGGCGGCGGGCACGGTTTCCACCCGGCGCGTCTGCGCGGCGATGCGTGCGGCGCGAACGTCCTTGGTGCTGGTAAAGCTGCCGAGCACCTTGGAGCGCAGGTGCTGGGTGTGCCCCATCTGCAGCACGCCGTCGGCGCCGTTGAGGAAGACGAAGACACCCGGCGCCTCGGGCAGCGCTTCCAGGTCGCCCTCGGGCAGGTACGGCACGGCCGCAGCGGTGCTGCCGGCGCGCTTCATGGCCTCGACGATGCGGGCGTCGTCGTGCACGCCCAGGCTGTCCTGCAGGAAACGCCAGACCAGTTCCGCGTCCGTCATCGCACGATGGCGATCGGTCACCACGTAACCCTGGCGCGCGATGATCGCGTCGAGGCCGTGGCGGGCGTGTTCCGGGTTGAGCGCGCGCGAGAACTTGACGCTGCACATCACCGGCGGATCGAAGGGCAGCCCGCGGGCGAGGAAGGCAGCCTTGAGGAAGTTGAAATCAAAGCGCGCGTTGTGCGCGACGAAGACCGCACCCTCCAGGCGCCGGGCCACGTCATCCGCGAGCGCCCGGAAGTTGGGCGCCCCGGACACCATCGCGTCGGTGATGCCGGTGAATTCCTGGATCCGCAGCGGGATCGGCATCTCCGGATCCACCAGCGAGGACCAGGCCTCGACCAGCACACCGTCCTCGACGCGCAGGATCGCGATCTCGGTGATCCGGTCGCGATGTGGATCGGCGCCCGTCGTTTCGAGGTCGACGATCGCCAGCGGACGTTTGAAGAGACTGCTCAATGCCGCATCCGACGCAGCGTGTGCGCGATGGGAAGGATGAGAATGCCGGCGGGCGGTGCAGCTGCGGCGGGCGCCGGACTGCCGTGTCGGGACATGCTGCGGCGCCATGGCGCCGCGTACGTTCCGGACACGGCTTCGTGCAGCGCCGCAGATTCAGTCACGCCTGCTCAGACCTCGGTCTGGTAGTAGTAGGACTTCTGCGGAATCTTGGATTCGGCATTGTCGCGGTTGGTCTGCAGGTCCTGCGGCTTGTCCCACCACAGCGCGCGACCCTTCTTCTGTTCTTCGACCTGCTCGGGGTGTTCGGCCATGTATTGGCGCATAAACTGGGTGTGTTCGGATTCGTACAGTGCCATTGGGAATGTCCTCCAGAAGCCTGCGATTTTAGCGGATGGCGATCCACTCCGGCAGCCGGCGGCGGCACCCCGTGCCTGAAGGCGCGCTGGAGCGGGGGCTGGACGGCGCGCTGGCGCAGGCTGCGGCCTGGATCGCCGGGGCCGACGGCCTGGTCGTGGCGGCCGGTGCCGGGATGGGCGTGGATTCAGGTCTGCCGGATTTCCGCGGGCGCGAAGGCTTCTGGCGGGCCTACCCGGCGCTGGGGAAGGCTGGCATCGACTTCACCCGGATCGCCAATCCGCAGGCCTTCGAGGAAGACCCCGCGCTGGCCTGGGGCTTCTACGGACACCGCCTGCTGCGCTACCGCGAAACGCGGCCGCATGCGGGCTTCGCGGTCCTGCGCCGGATCGGGCAAGCCCTGCAGGAAAGCGCCTGGGTTGTCACGAGCAATGTCGATGGCCAATTCCAGAAGGCCGGATTCTCCGCGGGCGGCATCGCGGAGTTGCACGGCAGCATCCACCATCTGCAGTGCAGTCGCCCTTGCAGCGATGCGATCTGGTCGGCCGCGGGCTGGCAACCGGGAGTGGATGTGGAGCGCTGCCGTCTCATCAATCCGCCACCACGCTGTCCGCACTGCGGTGCCTTGGCGCGGCCCAATATCTTGATGTTCGGCGACGGCCAATGGATCGCCGATCGCCGTGACGCGCAATGGTCCGAATACCTCGCCTGGCGCGCCAACCTGTGCAATCCGGTAGTGGTTGAACTCGGCGCCGGTCAGGCGGTTGCGACCATCCGCCATTTCTCCGAACGGCAGCGCTGCCCGCTGATACGGATCAACCCGCGCGAACCGGAAGTGCACGGCCAGGGTGTCGGGATCGCGCTCGGGGCGGCAGAAGCCTTGCGACGCATCGAGGCACTGCTGCAGCGGGGCTCTGGCTGAAGCGCGCGCTTCAGTCCTCCGCCACGCAGACCCGGTTACGCCCGCCTTCCTTCGCGCCGTAGAGCCCACGGTCGGCGCGGGCGAGCAGTTGTTCGATGCTCTCCCCCGCGCGATAGGTGGCGACGCCCGAGGAGAAGGTCAGTGCATCGGTGCCGGCGCGGACGGTGCAGGCGCCGCGCAGGCGTTCGATGCAGAGGCAGGCCGCGTCAAGGTCGGCACCGGGCAGCAGGATCACGAATTCCTCGCCGCCGTAACGCGCCACCATGTTGGCCGGATCGTCGCTCGATTCCTTCGGCGGCAGCACCTCGTCGGCGTCACGCAGGCGTTCGCGCATCCACGCGGCGAACTCCTGCAGCGCGAGGTCGCCGGTGCCATGACCAAAGCGGTCATTCACCGACTTGAAGTGATCGATGTCGATCAGCGCGACCGAGAGCGGGAGGTTGAAGCGATCCGCCAGTGCCTTCATCCGCCGCAGCGCATCGAGCGCATGGCGACGGTTGGCGATGTCCGTGAGTTCGTCGGTCGTAGCCTGTCGATGGATGCGCGCGTTCGCCAGCTCCAGGGCGAGCTTGCGCGACTTCAGCTCGCGTCGCAGCTGGCTGACGAAGCCACCGAAGAAGGAGAACCAGACGAGCAGGATGCCGAAGATCATCATCGTCAGCAGCTCGTGCCCGAGGTTCATGCCGGGCCGGCCGCTGAGCACTTCGTTCGTGAGCATGCCTGCGTAGCCCGCGAGCAGCAGCGCGGCGACGCCGAGGTACTGGCGTACGTTGAGTTGCAGGATGCCGAAGGCGAAGGCACCCAGGTAGTACATCAATACCAGCGCACGCTGCGAGGGCAGGGCGGACAGGATGATCAGCCCCCAGTAGCCGCTGGCGACGATTTGCGGCGCGGTGAGCGAGGGATCCTTGAAGCGCAGGTTGCGTCCGCTGTGGATCAGCCACCAGAAGAACAGGTTGATCGCCAGCGCGACCAGCACCACGACCACCCAGCGCCTGGGACTGATCTGCTCCGGTGCGGCCACATCGGCGGCGATCGCCACCAGGCTGAAGACAACATAGGTCAGCGGCGCCATCATGAAGCGCCGCATGCGTATGGCTTGCTGCCGGGCGGTGCGCAGTTCGGGCTCGCGGTCCATCGTCGCCCCACGGTTGCGTCGCAGTGCGACGCCTAGATGCGACATCTTATGCGCAGGCCCGGAAGCTTGTCGAAGGCCTGCAGGGGGCAGTGGAGCGCCTGCGCAAGATGGGCCGGGTCCTTTGCGGTCGGGCGGATGTCAGGCCCGATCGCAGAGGCACGCAAGCCCGGGCTAGAAGGCCTGGTCCCAGCGCTTGGACAGGCGGATCGCACTGTTGATCACGCCCACCATCGAATAGGTCTGCACGAAGTTGCCCCACTGCTCATGCGTCTTCACGTCGATATGCTCGGCGAATAGGCCGTTGCGGGTGCGTACGGCGAGCAGCCGCTCGAATATCGTGCGGGCCTCATCCTGCCGGTTGAGTGCCACCAGCGCGTAGATGTACCAGAACGTGCAGACGAGGAAAGCGTTCTCCGGCGTCCCGAAGTCGTCGCGCTCGACGTAGCGGAAGACGAAGTCGCCGCGTTTCAGGTCGCGTTCGATCGCGGCCACGGTGCTGGCGAAACGCGGGTCGTCCGCGGGCAGGAAGTCCACCTCGTTGATGAGCAGCAGGCTGGCGTCCAGGGTGTCGCCGCCCCAGGCTGCGGTGAAGGCGCCGAGCTTCTCGTTCCAGCCTTCGGCGCAGACGCGCACATGGATCCTGTCGGCCGCCGCGCGCCAGTACTCCGCGCGCTCGGGCAGCTTCAGGTGCGCCGCGATCCGCGAAAGCCGGTCGCAGGCCGCCCAGCACATGATGCTGGAGAAGGTGTGCACCCGCATGCTGCCGCGCAGCTCCCAGATGCCGGCGTCGGGCTTGTCGAAGTAGTGGATGGACAGCTCGCCGATATGCTCCAGGCGATGGAACATGGATTCGTCGCCGCGGCGTTCGAGCCGCTTGTCGAAGAACACATGCGCTGCCGCGAGCACCACCGAGCCATAGACATCGTGCTGGATCTGCTCGCCCGCCTGGTTGCCCATGCGCACCGGGCCGTAGCCGCGATAGCCGGGAAGGTCGGGCACGATGCGCTCGTCCAGCGGGGTCTTGCCGTCGATTGCGTACACCGGCTTGAGCGACTGGCCGTCGCCGCCCGCGGCGACATTGGCGATCCAGCGCAGGTAGCGTTCCATCGTGGCCGTGGTGCCGAGGCGGTTGAGCGCATTCACCACGAAGTAGGCGTCGCGCAACCAGCAGGCGCGGTAGTCCCAGTTGCGCGCCTCGCCAGCGGCCTCGGGCAGCGAAGTGGTCATCGCCGCGATGATCGCGCCGGTGTCCTCGAAGGCGTTGAGCTTGAGCGTGATCGCCGCGCGGATCACCGCCTCCTGCCATTCGAAGGGGATGTTCAGCGAGCGCACCCATCCTCGCCAGTACGAGATCGTGCGTTCCAGGAACTGGCGGCCGTGCTCGTGCACCGAGCCCTGGATGGTCTCGTCCGGCCCGAGGATGAAGGTGTATTCGCCTTCGAGGAAGAAGGCCGATTCGCTCTGGATCGTGGTGATCGAGGCGTCGGTGGTGAGGCGCAGGGTCTGGTTCGGGCCGACGTAGCGCGCATGGTGGCTGCCGCGCGTGGTCTGCGACTCCTGCGCGCCGTATTCCCAGGCCGGGCGCAGCTTGACGATGATCCGAGGATTGCCGGAAATCCGCCGCACGCGGCGCATCAGCATCATCGGATTGAAGAGCCGTTCGTGCATCTCGAAGCGTGGCGCGAAGTCGGTGATCTCGATCGCGCCGCCCTGCTTGTCGACCAGGGTGGTGACCAGCACCGCCGTGTTCTCGATGTAGTGCTGCTCGTGATGCTCGGCGTCGATCAGCTCGATGCGGAAGTAGCCGTAGTCCTTCTCGCCGCCGGCTTCGCGCAGCAGCGAACAGAAGACCGGGTCGCCATCGAAGCGGGGCAGGCAGTACCACACGACTTCGGCACGTTCGTCGATCAGGGCGCCCACCGAACCGTTGCCGACCAGGCCGAGTTCCATGTTGTGCATGTGTTCTTCCTTTCGATGTGGGGTGCGGCCTTCAGCTTCCGGAAAGGCCGGCCGCGAGCCAGCTGCGCGCTGCTTCGACATCGGCGAGGCGATAGCGGGCCACCGAGGGGCCCGCACCCACCTTGACCGTAATTCCTTCGCGACGTTCGACGAGCGCAAAACCGGCTTCGTCGGTGAGGTCGTCGCCGAGGAAGACCGGTACGCGTCCGTGCCAGGGCGCTTCGCCCATGAAGGCGGAAATCGCGGCGCCCTTGTCGCCGCCGGGTGGCTTGATTTCGAAGACCATCTTGCCGGCCATGACCCAGGCCAGTTGCGGACGAGGCGTGACGAGACGTCCGAGCAGTTCGGTCAGCGCCGCGCGGTATTCGGGCGCCTGCCGGTAGTGCAGCGCCATGGTGATGCCCTTGCGCTCGACCAGCACGCCGGGCATGGCTTCGCAGGCATGGGCGACCTCTTCGAGCAGGCTCACGTAGGCCGTGACCGGTTGCACCCGCCAGATGCGTTCGTCGAGGCTGCGTCGCTCCAGGCCATGCTGGCCGGCCGCGGGCAGCCGCAGGGGCGCGAAGATCCTGTCGAGGTCGGTAAGGCTGCGGCCGCTCACCAGGGCGAGGGCGCCGTCGAGTCGCGCGGAGAGCGCATGGACGAGGGCGCGCAAGGAGCCGTCGGCCTTGACCGCGTCGGGCGTTTCTTCGAGCGCGAGCAGGGTGCCGTCCACATCGAGGAAGAGTGCGGAGCCGGTTAGGCGCAGCGGAGGCGGGGGCGTCTGGTCAATCGGCATGGCGTGGCGCGATCTCCAATAGGGCGGCAAGCGTCAATAGGCGTCCCGGCGGAATTCCACCCGTTCAGCGATGCGGTCGCGCAGGCGCATGGCCGAGGCGTCGAGCAGCATGCGGGCGGCCCAGCGATAGACGTTGAACTGCGCCACCAGTTCGCGCATCAGGCGCATCCGGTCACGCTGCTCTGCCTCGGGCATGGTCAGCGCCGCGGCAAGTGCATCGGCGCACTGGTCGATGTGATACGGATTCACGATCAGCGCTTCGGAGAGCTCACGCGAAGCCCCGGTGAACTGGCTCAGGATCAGCACGCCCAGGCCGTCGTCGCGCGCGGCGACAAACTCCTTGGCGACCAGGTTCATGCCGTCATGCAGGCTGGTGACCATGCACAGATCGGCGGCACGGTAGAAGCGCGCGATCTCGTCGCCGTCGTGGTGCTTGGCGCGCAGGATGATCGCGGGCGGCCCCTCGCGCGTGAAGCGGTCGTTGATCCGGGCGGCCAGCTCTTCCACGTCATCGCGGAAGGCCTTGTACTGCGGGATGGCCGAGCGCGTGGGTGCGGCGATCTGCACGAAGGAGAAGCGTCCCGCCCATTCCGGATGCAGCTCGAAGAGCCGCTCGATCGCGAGAAAGCGTTCGATGATCCCTTTGGTGTAGTCGAGCCGGTCTACGCCAACGCCGATCCGGTGATCTGCACGCAGGCCAAGTTCTTCGCGCACCTGGGCGCGTGATTCGGGCGCGGGCGGCGCCTCGTATTCCGGCGGCCAGGCGATCGAGATCGGATAGCGCTTCACGTCGGTCTGGTGGCCGTGGTGGAAGACGGTGCCGGTCTCGCGATCGACCCGGGCTTCGAGGAAGCTGTCCACCGCGTCGAGGAAGTTGTTGCAGTGGAACTGGGTGTGGAAGCCCAGGATGCTGCTGCCCAGCAAACCATCGATGATCTCCGCCCGCCAGGGGCAGATCGAGAAGGTCTCCGGGTTGGGCCAGGGGATGTGCCAGAAGGTGACGATGGTGGCCTTGGGCAGGCGCTCGCGGATCATCCGCGGCAGCAACGCGAAGTGGTAGTCCTGCACCATGACGATGGGGTCGTCGCGCTGCGCTTCCTGTACCACCGCGTCGGCAAAGCGTGCGTTGACCGCCTTGTACAGCTCCCAGTCCTGCGAGCGGAAGGTGGGTCGCGCATGTGCGATGTGGCAGAGCGGCCACAGGCCTTCGTTTGAGAGCCCGTTGTAGTAGCCGCGCTCCTCTTCCTCCGACAACCAGATGCGGCGGATCGCATAGCTGGGCTTGCTCGGCGGCACCGCCACGCGGTCGCGCGAATCCACCGCAGCCTTGTCCGCGTCGCCGCTGCCATGCGCGATCCAGGTGCCGGAGCAGGCGCGCATGATCGGTTCCAGCGCGGTCACCAGGCCGCCGGCCGGGCGCCGCACCACGATCTTGTCGCCCTCGTACTCATGCACATAGGGCTCGCGGTTGGAGACGACGATCACCTCGTCGCCGCGCAGGTCTCGGCGCAGGATTTCGCGCAGGGAGGCGGCCGTCCATTGGGTCTGCGCATCGTTGCCCGTCTGCTGTTCGCGCAGGATCTCCCTCACCGCGGCGTGCAGGTCGCGGGCCAGCGGTCGCAGCTCGGGCGGTGCCGGCTTCTGCGGTTCCCGCAGCAGTTCGCGCAGGCCCTTGAGCCAGCCGCGTAGCGAGAGGTGCGCGACGACGACGGTCACCAGCGCGATGACAGCGCCCAGGCCCAGGAGCGAGAGAAACAGGTACTTGCGCGTCTCGCTGGTGCGCCGCTCCGCGAAGCTCATGTCATGGATCAGTACCAGGCGGCCGGTGCGTGGTCCGTCGCGCAGACGGAAGACCGCCACATGCAGCAGGCCGCCTTCGCCTTCCATGGTGGTGCCGCGACCGTCGGGCTGGTCGGCAACGCGCTGGCAGCTCAGGGTATCGCTGAAGCTGCGGGTCGCCACCGCATTGGCGCCATCGTCAGGGCAGAAGGCGATCGCACGCAGGCGCTCGTCCTCGGTGATGCTCTCCAGCTGGCGTCGCAGCTGCGGAGCGTCGAAGTTCTCCTGGTGGGAGAAGCGTTCATTGAGGGTGCGGGCAACGAGGCTTGCGCGCACATCGAGGTCATGGCGGAACCATGAAAGTGCCAGCCGATCCACGACCGGTACTGCGAGATAGGCCACCAGCGCCAGCACGGCGAAGAGCGGCAGGATGAACCGGGCCGAAAGGTTCACGAAGTCTCCCTGAGGAAAAGGGCTCGCCTCGTTCTGCAGGTGACGACGCCCTGAATGGCACGACGGCCATGGAATCCCGTAGGGATGCGCGTGGGAAGGCGGCAGCGGCCTAACCCCGACAGCGGATGAAGCGCGCTGTCGTGCTTAAGGGGACGTCCCCCGGGCGCGCTAAGTTCCGGCGGGCGGTGTAGGACAAGAGGAGGAAATGGATGAGGCGGGGAGTGGCAGGCTGCCGCGGGTGGGCGTGGATTTACGGGGCCGGCGCTCGTGGGCCGGCATTCCGGAACGGACGTTCTTCAGGCGAAGGCGCGCAGCGCTTCGAGGTCGCGAACCAGCAGGCTGCCGTAGCCCACCTTGACGAGGCCGCGGCGCTCGAGCGCCTTCAAGGCCTGGTTGACCCGCTGGCGCGAGATGCCGACCAGATAGCCGATCTCTTCCTGGGAGATGTCGAGGCGTCCGGCGTTGCGCTGTGCTGCGCTCGGCGCGAAAAGGGCCGCGATGCTGCGGGCGACGCGCCCCTCGGGCGGCAGCAGGCGCTGCTGCTCCAGCATGGCGAAGGACTGCCCGAGCTTCTCGTCGAATTGCGCGAGGAGGAAGCGGTTGAAGCCGAGATTGCGTTCCAGCAGTTCGATGAAAACGCCGCGCGGCAGCAAGGCGACCACGCAGTCGCGCAGCGCGGTGGCGTCGTAGCGGCAAGCCTTGTCATCCAGCAGCGCCTCCTCGCCGAACCAGTGGCCGGCCGGAATGCCCGCGAAGGTGGTGGAGCGGCCTCCGTCCGTGCAGGCACTCAGCTTCACCAGGCCCTCGGCCACGCCTATCCAGTGACCCGGGGCCTCGCCCTTGCGGACCAGCGGCGTACCGGACGTCAGGGTGCGGACTTCCAGACATTCCGCCACGCGGGCGCGCTCGCCGACATTGAGCACCTGGATCCAGGGGCTGGCGCCCAGCAGGGCGTCGACCTGCCGGCTGACTTCTTCCGGGGAAGAAAAGAGGGTTTTCCGGGCGTCCATCGCATCCATATCGCTCCATTGTGAAGCGCTTTATAGACGTCGGGCGCGGGAATTTCTCCTGCCGTGGCGGTGATAAGCCGGTACCGGGCGACGTCATCACGGGAATGCAGCGCTGGCGCGGTTAACATGGCGCCCGAGACTTGTTTCTGGACCGCTCATGAACGAAAGACCCGTCGTACTGGTGACTGGCGCGGCAAGGCGGCTGGGCGCGGCGATCGCCCGGCACCTGCATGCGCGCGGTTGCGACATCGCGCTGCATTACCGCAGCCAGCGCGACAGGGCCGCGGTGCTGGTCGAGGAGTTGAACGCCCAGCGTCCAGGCTCGGCGGCCGCCTTCGGGGCGGATCTGCTGGACATTGCCGCGGCGCAATCGATGGTGGATGCGGTGGGCCGCCACTTCGGCCGCCTCGACGGGCTGGTGAACAACGCCTCCAGCTTCTTCCCCACGCCATTCGCCGACGTGGGCGAGGCGGCCTGGCAGGACCTGGTTGGCTCGAACCTGAAGGCGCCGCTTTTCCTCTCGCAGCGTGCCGCGCCCCTGTTGGCAGCGAGCCGCGGGGCGATCGTGAACATCGTGGATATCCATGCCGACCGGCCGATGCCCGGCTATCCGGTCTATTCACTGGCCAAGACCGGCCTGCAGGGCCTGACCCGTGTCCTGGCGGTGGAACTGGCGCCGGCGGTGCGGGTGAACGGCGTGGCGCCGGGGGCGATCGAATGGCCGGAGGACGGCCAGTTCGACGCCGGGGAGCAGGAACGGATCATCCGCCAGACCTTGCTGGGCCGGGTCGGCGCCGCGACGGACATCGCGGGCGCGGTGGCCTTCCTGCTGCTCGACGCACCCTATGTCACCGGGCAGATCCTGGCGGTCGACGGCGGCCGCAGCATCCACCTCTGAGGCGGCCGGGGCCGCAACTGAAAAAGCTGCGAGCCGATCGGGGCTCAAGGCTATAATTCGCTGTTTTCCTTGGAAATTCTTCCAGCCGTGGACCTCAAGCACGCCCCCCTCGATCCCGCCGATCCGGACTTCTCCAACACCTTCCTGCGCTTGCGCAAGTTCGTGGAGCGCCAGGTCGGCCGCGCGATTGGCGATTTCAACATGATCGAGGACGGCGACGTGGTGATGGTCTGCTGTTCCGGCGGCAAGGATTCCTACACCCTGCTATCGGTGCTGATGGCCCTGCGCGAGCGCGCGCCCATCGATTTCCGCATCGTGGCGATGAATCTCGACCAGAAGCAGCCGGGTTTCCCGGCGCACATCCTGCCGGCTTATTTCGAAAAGCTCGGCGTCGAGTACCGCATCGTCACCGAAGACACGTATTCCATCGTCAAGTCCAAGATTCCCGAGGGCAAGACCACCTGCTCGCTGTGCTCGCGCCTGCGTCGGGGGATCATCTATCGCGTGGCGCGCGAGATCGGCGCCACCAAGATCGCGCTCGGCCACCATCGCGACGACATGCTGGAAACCTTGTTCCTCAACATGTTCTTCGGTGGCCGCATCAAGTCGATGCCGCCCAAGCTTGCGAGCGACGACGGCCAGAACATCGTGATCCGCCCGCTCGCCTACGTGAGCGAACGCGACGTGACGCGATTTGCCCGCGCCATGGAATACCCGATCATCCCCTGCAACCTGTGCGGCTCGCAGGAGAACGCCCAGCGCAAGCAGGTCAAGGCGATGCTGGCAGACTGGGAGCAGCGCTTCCCGGGACGCATTGAGTCGCTCGCGACTTCGCTGGCAAACGTGGTGCCTTCGCACCTGCAGGATGCGAACCTGTTCGACTTCAAGGGGCTGGCCCGGCCCGAGGCGGTGGAGGACGGTGATACCGCCTTCGACGCACCCGAACTGGGTATGACGTCCAGCGTGATTCCGCTTGCCGCCGTGGGGCGCCGCGCAGGACGTGAAGATTTCGATACGGAAGCGGCGAGCTCGCCGGTTATTCTGTAAAGTCCCGACACATAACAAATACATCCGACTTCGGCGGAGCCCGTGTAGATGTCGAACCTGCCCGAACTCAACTGCGTGCTGTTCGCCGAGATCCTCGGCAACCAAAGGCTGGCTGACAAGCTCGGCCAGGCCGAAGCCCAACGCGCGCTGGACCGGGCCCGTAACCGCATCATGCGGACCGTGGATTCCCATCACGGTCGAGCCTTGCTCGACCGCGCGCATCGGCTGATCGCCGTGTTCAAGCGTGCGGACGATGCGATCCAGGCTGCCGCGGACATGCATGACAAAGTGCGTCGCCTGCCGCCCGTCTCCGGTATCAATCTCGGCCTGAAGATCGGCATGCACTGTGGCGACCTGCGAACAGGCCAGGGCGAACCCGGCGGTTCCGCCGTCGATCTGGCCGGCCGCTTGGCCGACGTGGCCCAGCCGGGCCAGGCCCTGCTCACCGGCGAGTTGGCGCTGCACCTGACCGATGGCGTGCGCCCGCTGGCGTCCGCCGTGCTGGACCGCAGCTTCCGCCACGACGGCAATGAAGTGCCGCTGTTCGAGCTCTTCTCCCAGGATGGTCCGGAAGCCGCGGCGCCCATCGTGGTCGAGGACACGCACGAGAACGGCGAGACGCGGATGCGCCTGGTGCTGCGCCATCGCGGCGTCGCCCACATCGTGACCGAGGCGCGTCCTATCCTGCTGATGGGGCGCGAAGAGGGTAACGACATTGTCGTACTCGACCGTCGCGCCTCGCGCCATCACGCACGCATCGAATGGCGTCGCGGCGAGTTCTTCCTGATCGATCAGAGCACCAACGGCACTTTCATGGCGCCGGACACCGACGTTGAGCTGTGCCTCAAGCGGGAAGAGTGCTCCTTGCCGGGCCAAGGCAAGATCGGATGCGGCTTCTCGATCGATGAAGACTCGCACGGCGAGGCGGTGAGCTTCGAGGTCCGCCAGGCCTGATTGCCGCATCGAGAGAACAAAGTGAAAAGGCCGCGTCAGCGGCCTTTTTCAATTCCGGCGAAGCGGTCTCAGCCGCGCAGCTTGCGGCTATAGGAATGCACTGTCTCGACCAGGGCCGAGACGTTTTCGGGATCGGTGAACTGCGAGATGCCGTGGCCCAGATTGAAGACGTGGCCGGGGTGATTGCCAAAACCGTCCAGCACGCGTCGCGCCTCCACTGACACCGATTCCGGCGTGCCGAAGAGGGCCGAGGGATCAAGGTTGCCCTGCAGCGCGACTCGGTCGCCGACCCGTGTGCGCGCTGCACTGATATCCGTGCTCCAGTCCAGGCCCACTGCATCGCAACCGCAGGCCGCGATGTCTTCCAGCCACTGGCCACCGCCCTTGGTGAAGACGATCACCGGGACGCGCTCGCCCTCGTTCTCGCGGGTGAGACCGGCGATGATCCGCTGCATGTAGGCAAGCGAAAACTCCTTGTAGGCGTGCGGCGTGAGCGTGCCGCCCCAGGTGTCGAAGATCTGCACGGCCTGGGCGCCAGCCGCGATCTGCGCATTCAGGTACTGCGTCACCGCATCGGCCGTGATCGACAGGATGTGATGCAGCAGGTCCGGCCGCGCGTAGAGCAGATGCTTGAGGTGGCGGAAGTCACTGGAGCCACCGCCCTCGACCATGTAGCAGGCGAGCGTGAAAGGGCTGCCGGAGAAGCCGATCAGCGGCACCCGGTTGTCCAGGGCGCGGCGGATCTCGCTGACGGCGTCGATCACGTAACGCAGGCGGTCGTGCGGATCGGGCACGGCCAGCGCCCGGATCGCGGCCTCGTCGCGCAGCGGACGCTCGAAGCGCGGCCCTTCGCCCTCGGCGAAGTACAGGCCCAGGCCCATCGCATCCGGCACGGTGAGGATGTCAGAGAAAAGAATCGCGGCGTCGAGCGGAAAGCGCTCCAGCGGCTGCAGGGTCACCTCGGTCGCGAGCGAGGGATTGGTGCACAGCTGCAAGAAGCTGCCAGCCTGCTTACGCGTGGCGCAGTACTCGGGCAGGTAGCGCCCGGCCTGGCGCATCAGCCACAGGGGCGTGTAGTCGGTGGGCTGGCGCAGCAATGCACGCAGGAAAGTGTCGTTACGCGGGCGGGTCATGCGCCGGTTTCCGTCGTGAGGCAAAGGCGGAATTCTAGCCCGCGGCGCCAGCGCCTGTTTTGACCAAGCTCGGGCCCGGCCCTGAAAGATCCGGCTCAGCGGCAGCCGAAACGAAGGATTTCCGCCGTGCCGCCGATGCGGACTGCCGGATTGAAATACGCCTCGCAGCGCGCCGGTGCGGGTTCGATCCGGCGCGAGAGAACCAGACGGGTGCCGTCGTAGCGGCACTGCAGCCAGTAGCCACGCGGATTGGCGCGATCCAGATTCCAGCTGGCGCGCAGGGGATCCTTACCGCCGAAGAACTCCGGCTTGAGTTCGGCGCCTTCGCCCGGCGGGCCGTCGAAGAGTGCGATACCGTTGAGCCGCTGCGGCCAGGGCAGGCTGCTCAGCTCCCAGCCGCTTTCCACCTGCGGCAGGTGCTGGGCCGTGTTGAGTTGCGCGGGGCAGGGGATGTCGGACGCCGCGAACGCCGTGCCGGCGGCCAGCAGGAGGATGAGCGCGATCAGCCGACACATTGCCCTGTCTCCTAGAGCTTGCGCAGGAGCAGGCCGGCGAGCACCGAGAGCAGCACGGTCATGCCCAGCGCGATCCGGACCTTGCGGCGCCCGAAGCGCAGGTCCATGTCGCCCGGCAGGCGGCCGCCCAGGCGCTGCCGGAGCATCGGGTCAAGAAAGCCTGCGACAATCGCAAGCAGAACCACCACGATGAGCCACTTGATCATGCCCGGCATGGTCGGTGACGCAGGCCGCATTGGCAAGCGTGTGGCCCGTGACCGCGAGGAAGCGAGACCGATCGATGAACGCCCGTGCGCCCCAATCGCTGGAAATCCTCTCCGAGCTGCCGGAGTCGCCCCGCGCCACACCGCTGCTGTTCGTCCACGGCGCCCATGCTGGTGCCTGGTGCTGGGAGCAGCACTTTCTCCCCTATTTCGCCAAGGCCGGCTACGCCTGCTACGCGGTTTCGCTCTCGGGCCACGGCGAAAGTCCCGGCCACAACTACCTCGACGCGCTGTCCATCGACGATTACGTACGCGACGTGCGCGAAGCCGTGGCTACGCTGCCGGCGCCGCCGGTGGTGATCGGCCACTCGATGGGCGGCTTTGTCCTGCAGAAGTGCCTCGAAGTCGCCGAGCTCCCCGGCGCCGTCCTCCTCTGCTCGGTGCCGCCGCTGGGCATGATGGCGCCCGCCGTGGGGCTCGCATTGCGCCGCCCCGGCTTGGTGATGGATCTGGGGCGACTGGCCGGCGGCGGCCAGATCGGCACCAATTCGCTGGTCGACGCCATGTTCTACCGCGCCCTGCCGGAAGCCGACCTGCGGCGCTACTTCGAACACATGCAGAGCGAATCCCAGCGCGCCATCTGGGACATGATGGGCTTCAACCTGCCGCGTATCCGGCGTGACCATTGCCCGAAGGTGCTGGTGATGGGCGCCGAGGAAGACGCCCTGATCCCCTCCGTCGCGGTCCGCCACACGGCTTTCGCCTGGGGCGTCGAGCCCCATCTCGTGCCCGGCATCGGCCACGGGGTCATGCTCGAAACCAACTGGCAGGATATTGCCGAGCCGCTTCGTGACTGGTTGCTCGAACACTTCGCCTGAGCTGTTGGATCGATACAACATTCCGTGCCGTATTGTGCGTTGCGCCCTTGCGAAGGGCCTTGTGCGTCCCGAATATCGGAAACGTGCACGCGCTCCGCGGCGATACAACAGTTTGCTTCAACTTTTCGCCGACTCGTACGTTCACAAGCACATGAGAGTTCCCCTCGAGGGAACCGGAGAGGTGCGGGGCACCTCCCTCGGCAGCAGGTAGTCACGACGGCCTTGCGCCTGGGAAATGCCCTGGAGGCTTACCCATGCGAGGACGATGATGGTGACGATCATGGAAATGGCGACTGGCAAGAGAATCGAAGAGCCCGAGCAAGAACGTTACGACGAGGAAGTGCTCAACGCCGGGGGTATCCCGCATGAGCTCGTCGCACAACTCGGCCTGCAGACCGTCCATGCGGAGCGCGCCGCGCCGGTCGAATGCGACATGAGCGCGAGTGCATACGCCGAGGATTTCCTGGACCGCATCTACCTGCACCAGGAATGAGCTGAAAGCCGCCGAACCGGACGCGGGCGCGACTGCCGCGCCCGCGTCCGAGAACCTCTGCCGAGCGATATCGGCGGACGCGGAGTCGTGGCTGTCCACAAGAGAAGAGGCGCCCTCGATCGAGAGGGCGCTTTTTGTTTTTGGAGGCTGGGGTTGCTCCGGTGCTTGTCTGCGCCGAACCGACCGAACCGAACCGAACGGGGCCGGACCGGACAGAACCGGACAGAACCGGACAGAACCGGACAGAACCGGACAGAATCAAGCCAAGCCGCGACCGGATTCCGGGAGCCGGCGGATATCGTGTTCGGCGGAGCGCGTGGCCCGGTCTTCATCGGCGACTGCCTCGCTTGGGGCTGAGCAGTTTGGAACCAGCTCCCGCCCTTGGGCGCAGTGGCGCCGCCGGTTGGCGGGGCGCTCAGGCGGAGCTCCAGCCCGTCAGGCGGCTTCACGTTGTACCTGCGATCCCTTCCGGGGCGCTCCCCGCCAAAGAAAAAGGCCCGTCGCAGACGGGCCTTTGCTTTTTCGGACGACGCTTCTGTTTAGAAGGGGATGTCGTCGTCAAAGTCGTTCATGCCGCTCGGGGCCGGAGCCGGTGCGGGGCGCGACTGCGGGCGACCGCCGCCACCACCACCACCGCTGCTGCGTTGTGCGGGGGCCGGAGCCGGGGCGAAATCGTCGCCGCCCTGGTCGTAGCCGCCGCGCGAGGGGGCGTCGCCGCCGCCCTGGCGGGAGCCGAGCATCTTCATTTCGTCGGCGCGGATCTCGGTCGTGTATTGGTCACGGCCGTCCTTGTCCTGCCACTTGCGGGTGCGCAGGCTGCCTTCCACGTAGACCTGCGAGCCCTTGCGCAGGTATTGACCTGCGATTTCGGCGAGCTTGCCGAAGAACACCACACGGTGCCATTCCGTGGCTTCCTTGCGATCGCCCGACGCCTTGTCGCGCCAGGTATCGGTGGTGGCGATCCGGATGTTGCAGATCGCGTCGCCGCTCGGGGCGTAGCGAGTTTCCGGGTCGGCGCCCAGGTTGCCGACGAGGATCACCTTGTTAACTGAAGCCATTAGACGTTTCCTCTCATCAGGGTCGTCAGACGACTTTCATCCCAGCCGTCTGCGTTGACCCGCAAGTATGCCATCCCGCGTTCGGGCAAGACGATGGCTTCGCGCACGCCGGGCAGGGCCAGGAGTTCGCGCCGGAAGCTCGCGGTCTCGATCTGCGGGCCGATCGCCAGTTCGCGCTCCAGCAGAAGCGGCGGGTTGTGCATGCCACGCGCCCACAGCCACCAGATGACGGCCAGCAGCGTGGTCGCGGCGAACACCGCCTGCGCGCCGAAGTGGGCCGCCAGGGCGCCACCAACCGCGCCGCCCATGGCCGCGCCAATCGACTGCGAGGTGTTGTACACGCCCAGCGCGGCGCCCTTGGCCTGCGGCGGTGCGATGCGCGAGACCAGCGAGGGGAGCGAAGCTTCGGCGATGTTGAAGGCGACGAAGAACAGGAAGAGCAGCCCCACGATCGGCCAGAAGGCGTCGCGCACCAGCAGGAAGCCCAGCTGCGTGGCGGCCAGCGTGCCGATGGCGATCAGCAGCACGCGTCGCATCTGGCGCTGTTTTTCCGCGTAGAGGATGGCCGGCACCATCAGCGCGAAGCTGGCGAGCACAACCGGCAGGTAGATCTTCCAGTGAGCCTCCAGCGGCAGATGCTCGGACTCCACGAGGACGCGCGGAATGATGAGGAACATGCCCATCTGCACCATGTGGATGGCGAACACGCCGAAATGCAGGCGGGCGAGCTGGCCGTCGCGCAGCACGCTGGCGAGTGGCACCCGTGGTGCGGCTTGCTCGAAGCCTTTGGGCTGAGGGACGAGGCGCAGGAGCACCGGAATCGCGAGCAGCGAGAGCGTCCCGGTCAGCAGGAACATGCCATGCATGCCGATCGCCGCGTAGAGCACGGGCGCGGCGATCAGGGAGGCAGCGAACACGAGGCCGATGGTCGAGCCGATCATCGCCATGACCTTGGTGCGGTGCTGTTCACGGGTGAGGTCGGCGGCGAGCGCCGAGACGGCCGCCGAAATGGCGCCGGCACCCTGCAGGGCACGCGCGCCGATCATCCAGTAGATGTCCGGCGCCCAGGCGGCGAGGCCGCAACCGGCGGCGAACATGAGGAGACCGAAGACGATCACCGGCTTGCGACCGAACCGGTCCGAGGCGATGCCGAAGGGCAGCTGGAAGATTGCCTGCACCAGCCCGAAGGCGCCCAGCGCGAGTCCCGCCCAGGTCAGGCTCTGGCCGCCCGGCAGCGTCTTGGCGAAGACCGAGAAGACCGGAAGGATCAGGAAAAGCCCGAGCATGCGCAGCGCAAAGATGGCCGCCAGCGTGACGCCGGCGCGCCGCTCAGCCGGGCTCATGCGATCGTCGAAGGGGGAGGGCATCCGGGGGAAAATGGCTTTGGATCAGAGCGTTGCGTATATTAGCAGGTTGCCTTTCTTCGCCCGCCGGCCGCTCCCGCGGCAGCTTCCGGGCTACGGGGACCCATGGACGAAATCAAGATCCGCGGTGCGCGCACGCACAACCTCAAGAACATCTCGCTGGACCTGCCGCGCAACAAGCTCACCGTGATCACCGGCCTGTCGGGCTCGGGCAAGAGCTCGCTCGCCTTCGACACGCTCTACGCGGAAGGGCAGCGCCGCTATGTCGAGTCGCTCTCGGCCTATGCGCGCCAGTTCCTGCAGCTGATGGAGAAGCCGGATGTCGACCTGATCGAGGGCCTCTCGCCCGCGATCTCGATCGAGCAGAAGGCCACGAGCCACAACCCGCGCTCCACCGTAGGCACGGTCACCGAGATCCACGACTACCTGCGCCTGCTGTTTGCGCGCGCCGGCACGCCGCATTGTCCGGACCACGGCTTGCCGCTGGCGGCGCAGAGCGTCGCGCAGATGGTCGACACCATCCTCGCGCTGCCGGAAGACACCAAGGTGATGGTGCTCGCACCCGTGGTCACCGAGCGCAAGGGGACTTTCGAAGACCTCTTCGCCGAACTGCGCGCACAGGGCTTCGTGCGTCTGCGGGTGGATGGCCAGCTGCACGAGATCGATGCGCTGCCCAAGCTCGACAAGAACGCCAAGCACTCGATCGACATCGTGGTCGACCGGCTCAAGGTGCGTCAGGACGTGCGCCAGCGTCTTGCGGAAAGCTTCGAGACCGCACTCGCGCATGCCGAAGGCCGTGCGCTCGCGATCGAGATGGATAGCGAGGCGCAACATCTCTTCTCCGCGCGCTTCGCCTGCCCGGTGTGCAACTTCGCGCTGCCGGAGCTGGAGCCGCGGCTCTTCTCCTTCAACAACCCGGTGGGCGCCTGTCCCAAGTGCGACGGCATCGGCACTGTCGAGTTCTTCGATCCGCACCGCGTGGTGGCCTTTCCGCATCTGTCGCTCGCCTCGGGCGCGATCCGCGGTTGGGATCGCCGCAACCAGTTCTATTTCCAGATGCTGGTCGGGCTCTCGAACCACTACAAGTTCGATGTCGAGAAAGCCTTCGAGGAGCTCGACAAGGACGCGCAACAGGTCGTGCTCTACGGCTCGGGCAAGACCAAGATTCCGTTCAAGTACATGTCCGAGAGCGGCCGCATGGTGACGAAGGAACATCCCTTCGAAGGCATCGTGCACAACCTCGAACGCCGCTATCGCGAGACCGATTCGATCGCCGTGCGCGAGGAGCTCGCCAAGTACCGCAGCAACCAGGCCTGCCCGGTCTGCGAAGGCACGCGTTTGCGGCGCGAGGCGCGCTACGTCTTTGTCGGGCCCCGCACCTTGCCCGAGATCGGCCGTCTGCCGCTGGGCGTTTGCCGCCACTACTTCGACACGCTGCAGCTCGAAGGCCAGCGCGCGCAGATCGCCGACAAGATCGTGCGCGAGATCAGCGCACGCGTGCAGTTCCTGATCGACGTCGGCCTCGAATACCTGACGCTCGAACGCAGCGCCGACACCCTTTCAGGTGGTGAAGCACAGCGCATCCGGCTCGCGAGCCAGATCGGCTCTGGCCTCACCGGCGTGATGTACGTGCTCGACGAGCCTTCCATCGGCCTGCATCAGCGGGATAACGACAGGCTGCTTGGCACCCTGGCGCGCCTGCGCGACCTGGGCAATACCGTGATCGTGGTGGAGCACGATGAGGACGCGATCCGCGCCGCCGACTATGTGGTCGACATGGGCCCGGGCGCCGGCGAACACGGCGGCCAGGTGGTGGCCGAAGGGCCGCCCGAGGCGGTGGTGCAGCATCCGGACTCCGTCACCGGCGCCTATCTCTCCGGCCGTCGCGAGATCGCGCTGCCGGGTCAGCGCAAGTCGCCCGACCCGGCGCGCCAGCTGGTGCTCAAGGGGGCGAGCGGCAACAACCTGAAAGACGTGACCCTGGAGCTGCCGATCGGGCTCTTCACCTGCGTCACCGGCGTCTCCGGCTCGGGCAAGAGCACACTGGTGAACGACACGCTCTACGCGATCGCGGCCAAGCATCTCTACGGCTCCGCGGCCGAGCCCGCGCCCTACGCCGAGATCGAAGGCCTGGAGTTCTTCGACAAGGTGATCAGCGTCGACCAGGCGCCGATCGGCCGCACGCCACGCTCCAACCCGGCGACCTACACCGGCCTGCTCACCCCGATCCGCGAGCTCTATGCTGGCGTGCCGGAATCGCGCGCGCGCGGCTACGGCCCCGGCCGCTTCTCCTTCAACGTCAAGGGCGGCCGCTGCGAGGCCTGCCAGGGCGACGGCATGATCAAGGTGGAGATGCACTTCCTGCCCGATGTGTTCGTGCCCTGCGACGTGTGCCATGGCAAGCGCTACAACCGCGAGACCCTGGAGATCCGCTACCGCGGCAAGAACGTCTCCGAGGTGCTGGAGATGACTGTCGAGGAGGCGCAGCGCTTCTTCGAAGCCGTGCCCACCATCGCGCGCAAGCTCGACACCTTGATGGACGTGGGTCTGGGCTACATCCGCCTCGGCCAGAGCGCGACCACGCTGTCGGGTGGCGAGGCGCAGCGCGTGAAGCTGGCGCTGGAACTCTCCAAGCGCGACACCGGCCGCACGCTCTACATCCTCGACGAGCCCACCACCGGCCTGCATTTCCATGACATCGAAATGCTGTTGGGCGTGCTCGGTCGCCTGCGCGACCACGGCAACACGATCGTGGTGATCGAGCACAACCTGGACGTGATCAAGACCGCCGACTGGCTGATCGATCTCGGCCCCGAGGGGGGCGACGGCGGCGGACGCATCCTCGTCTCCGGCCCGCCCGAAGCGATCGCCGCGCACAAGGAGAGCTTCACCGGCAAGTACCTCAAGCGCCTGGTGAAGGCCAAGCGCTGAAGAAAGTTCGGCAGACTTAACCCTGTTGCGTTCCCGGCTCCGTTTCAGTCGATGAAGGCCCGCTTCCGGGCCCATCGACCAAGGAGCCGAACATGCCCTCTCCGAATGCCGGATTCGTCCGGCTGACTACCGTCTGTGCCCTGGCCAGCCTGCTTGCTGCGTGCAACACGGGCGGTCAGGCCACACTGCCGCGTGCCGAGGCCGCGCCCGAGAAGGACGCCGCGTCCACGAACGTCCAGGCGCCCGCCGTCCAGCGCAGTATCGAGCCCGTTGCGGAGGTGAGGTCTGTGCGGCGCGAGGACGAAGCGCGTCGCGTGCGCGAACCGGTCGCCGCAGCCAAAGCGGCGATCGGTGGCATCGCGGTTCCGACGCAGAGCTTCATCGCCGCTGCGCCCGCTCCGGCCGCCAGCGTGTGGTCGGGCACGCCCGAATCCAACGAGCGGTATCAGGGCGTGAAGGACAGCGGCGTGGTGCTCGCGGCTGATCAGCCCTTCTCCACCTTCTCCATCGACGTCGATACCGGCAGCTACGCGAACGTGCGCCGTTTCCTCAACGGCGGCCGCCTCCCGCCGCAGGAGGCGGTGCGGGTGGAGGAGCTGATCAACTACTTCCCCTATCGCTACGCCGAACCGCCGCGCAGCGCGCAGGGTCCGCGCGCGCCCTTCGGCGTCACTACCGAACTTGCCGTCACGCCCTGGAACGCCGACAGCCTCCTGCTACGTGTGGGCGTGAAGGCTTTCGACCAGGCACGTACGAGCCTGCCGCCCGCCAACCTCGTTTTCCTGGTGGACGTCTCCGGCTCGATGAACTCGCCCGACAAACTGCCGCTGTTGAAGAACGCGCTGCGGCTGGCGGTCGACAAGTTGCCGCCCGGCGACTCCGTCTCGCTCGTCACGTATGCCGATGGCACGCAGATCGTGTTGCCGCCGACACCGGCGCGCGAGAAGGCGAAGATCCTCGCCGCGATCGGGCAGCTGCGTGCAGGCGGGTCGACAGCTGGCGAAGCGGGTATCCAGCTCGCCTACCAGATGGCGCAGCAGGGCTACCGCGCGGGCGGCATCAACCGCATCCTGCTGGCGACCGATGGCGACTTCAACGTCGGCATCAGTGACTTTGGCCAGCTCGAGAGCATGGTCGAGGAAAAGCGTCGCAGCGGCGTGTCGCTCTCCACGCTGGGCTTTGGCACCGGCAATTATCGCGAAGACCTGATGGAGCTGCTGGCCGATGCGGGCGACGGCAACTACAGCTACATCGATACGCTCAACGAGGCGCAGAAGGTGCTGGTGGATGAAGCCGCGTCCACGTATTCCATCGTCGCGCGCGACGTGAAGATCCAGATGGAATTCAACCCGGGCGTGGTCGCCGAATACCGGCTGGTCGGCTACGAGAATCGCACCCTGGCGCGCGAGGACTTCCGCAACGACAAGGTGGACGCGGGCGAAATCGGCGCGGGCCACAGCGTGACCGCGCTCTACGAAGTCAGCCTCAAGGGTCGCAAGGGACTGCTGGGCGACAGCCGCTACGGGAAGACGCAAGCCGCGAACGAGGCTCGCTTCGCCGACGAGCTCGGTACGCTGCGCCTGCGCTACAAGGCGCCTGCCGGCGGCGCATCGCGCGAGCAGGCCTTCGCCGTGGGCTGGAAGGATGCGCCGCGGATCGAGGCCGCCAGCGAAGACCTACGCTTCGCCGCCGCGGTCGCGGCCTTCGGCCAGCAACTGCGGGGCGGCAAGTACCTGGGCGAGTTCGACTGGGGAAAGATCGAGGCACTGGCGCGGGGTGCGCGAGGCGAGGACAGCTTTGGCTACCGCGGCGAATTCCTGCGCATGGTGCGGCTCGCACAGTCGCTCAGCACGCCCGCGCCGCAGGCAGCCCTGCAGGTGCTTGAGTAAGGCATGACCTTGGAGGCCGTGGCGTGAGCGGCATGCGTGACTCATGAGCACGCTTGCGGCGTGCACGATCGAACCGATGCGGCATGGCAGCGGCTTATACTCCGCCGCCATGTCCGCATTGCCCGCCGACCCGCCCTCAGACGAAGCCCTGATGCTGGCCTTCGCGGCGGGTGACATGGCGGCTTTCGACGCGCTCTACGCGCGCCATCGCCGTGGGCTGTACGCTTTTCTCGCACGCCTGTTACCGGCGCAGGACGCGCTGCTCGACGACCTGTTCCAGGATGTGTGGCTGCGGGTGGCGCGGGCGCGGGAGCGCTACACGCCGCAGGCGCAGTTCCGCACCTGGTTGTTCCAGATCGCCCGCAATCGCACGATCGACTGGGTGCGCGAAAAGCACCCGATGCTGGCGAGCGAGTTGATGGGCGGGGCGGTGGACGAGGAGGGCGAAGATCCTTTCGCGCAGCTGCCGGACGAGCGCACGCCAAGCCCGGAGGCGGCTTATGCGCAACGTCAGGAGGGCGAGCGCCTGAGCGCCGCGCTCGCCGGCTTGCCGGCCGAACAGCGCGAGGCTTTTCTCCTGCGTGAGCATGCGGAACTGTCGCTGGAGGAAATCGCCCAGGCGACCGGGGTCAACACCGAGACGGCGAAGAGCCGCCTGCGCTACGCCGTGAAGAAGTTGAGGGCCGCCCTGGGCGGCAGGCTGGAATGAACGAGCACCCGAACACACCGGACGAGATGGACGCCGAAGCGGCCGAGCACGTGGGCGCGGCCTACCGCCGCCTGCCCGCGGCGGAGCCTTCGGCGACACTCGATGCGCGCATCCGTGCCGCGGTAGCCGCCGAGCTCGCGCAGGGTGCCAGCGGCAGCGAACCCGCTGCCGACCAGCCGGCCGCCGAGGTGATCCAGTTCCCCTGGTGGCGCCGCGCCTCGGCACCTCTGGCACTGGCGGCCAGTCTGGTCGTCGCGCTGGGTCTGGGGCAGTGGTGGTTCCTCGAAGGCGGCGCCCTGCATGCGCCTGGTGCCAGCGAACAACTGCCCCCAGCTGAACCTGCTGCGGCGGTCGAGGCGCAGAAGGAAGTCGCGGCTGCTCCCGCCGTTGCGGGCCTGGCTGCACCGGTCTCCGAGTCGGCGGACAGGGCAAGGGCGGTAGCGGCGGAACCCAAGGCTGCAGCCGAAGCACCGGTGCTCGCGGCCAGGAAACCCGCGACCGAACCGAGCGCCGCCGAGGCACGCGCGGACGCCGCGCCGCCCAAGAAGGCGACTCCATCGTCCTTGGCTGATGCCCAGAGCGAATCCGCAGTGGACGCGCGGAGGGAGATGAAGGCGACCGCGGAGCAACAAGGCGCCACGGCAACGCCGCCTGCCGAGCCGCGCGCGGCCACTGCAGCGCTGCGTGAAGAGGCCGCGGCGAATCAGGCTCGCGCGGAGGAAGCGCAACCTCGCGTCGCAGCGGCACGGGCGAGGAAGGCCGAGGCTGAGCCTTCCGCTGCCCCCGCCCCCCCCCTTGCTGCCGCACCGGCTCCCGCGCCCGCGGCTGTCTCGGCGCCAGCGCCTGGCGCCTTTGCGGCCGATGTCGTCTCGGAGCAAGCACGTGCCGAGAAGGCTGGGCGCGAGGATCCTGCGCTGCGCCATGTGCGCGAACTGCTCGCGCAGGGCAAGACGCTGGAAGCGCGCACCGCGCTGGAGCGTTGGCGCAAGGCCCATCCCGAGGCGAGCGTGCCGGAGGATCTGCGCCCGCTGCTGACACCCGGCACCGCGGCATCCGCGCCGGACTGAGCGTCCCGAAAGCCAGAGCCCTCTGCCCGACAACACGGACGGCGGAGGGCGGATGGTGGCGACATGCAGGACATGTCGCCACCCGTCGATGCCTTACTCAGTCGAGGCTGTTCGCAGGCGCTGCGTTGCGAACCGGTGCGTAGTAGCCGTCCGGCTTGTCGCCGACCGCGGCGCCGCCGTTCAGCATGCCCTGGATATGCGGCCCGAAGAAGGTGTAGGGGAAGGGCACCTGCGGTGCGCTCGCCACGTCGAGGCGCGTGCGCTGCGCTTCGGGCAGGGTGAAGTCGAGGGAGCGCAGCGTGTCCTGCAATTGCGAGAGCCGGGTCGCGCCGAGGATGACCGAGGACACGCTGGGCCGGTTGGCGACCCAGTTGATCGCGACTTGCGCCATCGGACGGTCGATCTCCTGCGCGACCTTCTCCAGCTCCGCGACGATCCGCCAGTTGCGCTCGGTGAACTTCTCGAAGGCCGGGTTGCCCGAATCCTTGAAGGTCTGCAGGCGACCACTGGCCTCCTGGCCGGGGCGGTACTTGCCCGAGAGCAGGCCACTGGAGAGCGGGCTCCATACCATGATGCCCATGCCATAGTCGGTGGCCAGCCGGGTGAACTCGAACTCGATGTTGCGTTCGGCCAGCGAGTATTCGAGCTGCAGCGTGGTGAGTGGCTCCCAGCCGCGCCATTCGGCCAGCGTCTGCGCGCGCGAGGCGTACCAGGCCGGCACGTCGGAGAGACCCACATGGCGCACCTTGCCGCTGGAGACCAGGTCGTCGAAAGCGCGCATCACTTCCTCGGGCTGCGTGAGCAGGTCCCAGTTGTGGAGCAGGAAGAGATCGATGTAGTCGGTGCCGAGGCGGCGCAGCGAGCCTTCCACCGCGCGGATCATGTTCTTGCGCCCGTTGCCACCGCTGTTCGGGTTGCCCGGCTGCGGGTTGTGGCTGAACTTGGTGGTGATCACCATGCGGTCGCGCAGGCCCGCTTCCTTGATGAATTCGCCAAGCCAGATTTCGCTGGTGCCGTTGGTGTACATGTCGGCGGTATCGAGCAGGTTGCCGCCGGCCTCCACATAGGCATCGAAGAGGGCGCGTGCATCGGCCTTCTCGGCGCCGAAGCCCCATTCCGTGCCGAAGGTCATGGTGCCGAGGGCGAGACGCGAAACACGAAGACCGCTGCGACCGAGGGTGTAGTACTGAGCGAGTGACATGTCCATCTCCTGTCGGGGTGAGGGGGTGAGGAAAGCAGGTGGCGATGAGCGTATGGCGTCATCATGACGGGAAGGGAGTGATCGAGAAATCACCTTTCTTGCGATCAGGAATGAAGCGCTGCTTCATAATCGAGACCATGAAACTCGATCACCTGGATGGTCTGGTGGCTTTCGTGACGGTGGCGCGCAAGCGCAGCTTCACCGCCGCGGCAGCCGAACTCGACGTATCGCCTTCGGCGGTGAGCCAGGCGATGCGCCAGCTCGAAGCGCGCCTGGGTGTGCGGCTCCTGCACCGCACGACGCGCAGCGTGAGCCTCACCGAGGCGGGCGCGAACTATCTGGAGAGAGTGGCGCCCGCGGTGGGCGATCTGGCGGATGCGGCCGAAGCGCTCGCGCAGTATCGCGATCGCCCTTCCGGCACGCTGCGGATCAACACCTCACGCGTGGCTTACGCGATGGTGCTGCGGCAGGTGGTGCCGGTGTTCGCGGCGGAGCATCCGGAAGTGACGCTGGAGTTCGCGATCGACGACGGCTTCTCGGACATCGTGGCGACCGGTTTCGATGCCGGTATCCGCCTCGGCGAGAACGTGCAGCGCGACATGGTGGCGCAGCCTTTGGGGCGCGAACTGGAAGTGGCGGTCGCGGCTGCGCCGGCCTACCTCGCGGCGCACGGCACGCCCCGCACGTTGGAGGATTTGGCACGACACAACTGCCTGCGCTTCCGTTACGTGACGAGCGGGGCCGTGTTCCGCTGGGAGTTCATGGACGATGGACGCCTGGTGGAACTCGCGATACCCGGCAGCCTGATCGCCAACGACCCGTGGGTCGCCATCGCCGCTGCGCTCGACGGCGTGGGCCTGGCCTACAGCTTCACCGGCCTGATGCAGCCCTACTTCGAGCAGGGCAGCCTGGTGCGGGTGCTGGCGCCCTACAGCCCGCGCTTTCCGGGCTTCCATCTCTACTACTCGAGCCGGCGGCAGGTGCCGCCGAAGCTGCGCGCCTTCATAGGCTGCGCGCAGCGCGTACTAGGTTGAAATCTCGGACGCCGTTCGGTTGCGACCTCCCCACCACCGCCGGGGCATTCGCCTGGAGGGCGTTGTCCGGTCGCGTCGGTAGCCAGTCGTCGCGATGCCGCGCTCGGCGGCATGCCGGACCTCCGTGTTCGGCGGACGGTTGCAGCGCGGGAGAGTGCCGCGATGCGGGGCGCCCGGACGTCAGGTCAAGGCAGCAGCTTCTCGGCGGCGAAGAGCGAATCCACGGTCTCGCGTTCGCGGATCAGGTGGATGTTCTCGCCGTCGACCAGCACCTCGGCAGCGCGGCCGCGGGTGTTGTAGTTGGAGGCCATCGCCATGCCATAGGCACCGGCGGAAAGCACGGCCAGGAGGTCACCGTCCTGGATCGCGAGTTCGCGCTCAAGGCCGAGGAAGTCGCCGGACTCGCACACCGGGCCGACCACGTCGTAGGTGCGGGTCGCGACGTCGCGCGCCAGGACGGGCGCGATCTCGTGATAAGCCTCGTAGAGCGCCGGGCGGGCGAGGTCGTTCATCGCCGCATCGATGATCGCGAAGTGGCGGCTCTCGCCGTGCTTTACATACTCGACGCGGGTCAGCAGCAGGCCGGCGTTGCCGACCAGCGAGCGACCCGGCTCGAAGCACAGCTCTTCGCTGCGATCGGCGAACTTGGCGAGCAGCGGGCCAAGATAGTCGGATACGGCGGGAGGCACTTCGTCGCGATAGCGGATGCCCAGGCCACCGCCCAGGTCGATGTGCTTGAGCGTGATGCCGTCCGCATTGAGCTGGGCGATCAGTTCGAGCACGCGGCCGCCGGCGTCGGCGATCGGATCGCGCTCAAGCATCTGCGAGCCGATGTGGCAGGCGATGCCCTCGATCGTGAGATGCGCCGAAGCGGCGGCGTAGCGATAGAGGCGCAGGGCTTCAGCGAAGGCGACGCCGAACTTGTTGTTCTTCAGGCCCGTCGAGATATAGGGGTGCGTCTTGGGATCGACATCCGGATTTACCCGGAAGGAGATCGGTGCCCGCAGGCCCATCTTCTTGGCGACCGCCTCAAGGCGCAGCAGCTCGGGCTCGCTCTCCACGTTGAAGCAGCGGATACCGGCAGCCAGTGCCTGACGCATTTCGCCCTCGCTCTTGCCGACGCCGGAGAACACGATGTCGCCGGCCGGCGCGCCGGCCGCCAGCACGCGCGCGAGCTCACCGCCAGACACGATGTCGAAGCCGGCACCCAGGCGGGCGAAGAGCTGCAGGATCGCGATGTTCGAATTGGCCTTCACCGCGTAGAAGACGCGGGCGCGTTTGCCTTCCAGCGCCTTGCGCCAGGCGAGGTAGGCGGTTTCCAGCGCGGCGCGCGAATACACGTAAGTGGGCGAGCCGAAGCCGGCGGCGATGCTCTCCAGCGTGACGTCTTCGAGGAAGAGCGCACCATCGCGGCGCGCCAGGGTGGCGATCGGGAAACTCATGGCGGAACCTTATTCGGGCTGCGAAACGGCAGGCGCGGACGCCGCCGGTACTGCCGGCGCCGAGGCGGCGGCAGCGGGCGTTTTGCTAACATCCTGGCGCGCCGCCTTGGGCGGCTTGCTCAGGTAGAGCGGTCCCTTGATTCCGCAGCCGGCCATGCAGGCCAGCACCAGAAGTGCGCACAGCGCACGCGGGATACGCGGGACGGAATCGGGCGGGACGGAATTCAACACAGATCGCGGAGCGATGCGCATGGCGGATATCCGACGCATGCGGGGCCGCGTCGTCAGGGCTGCTCGGGTAAGCCCCCGATGCTAGCAGAAGGAACAGACATGGACGAAGCCAGCTTCAACGCCCTCGCCGAGGCCGAGCTGCAGAAGATCGAGGCCGCCTTCGAGGCCGCCGACCTCGACATCGAGGTGCAGCCGGGTGGCGTACTGCAGGTGGAGTTCGATGACGGCTCGCAGATGATCATCAACCGCCACAGTGCGGCGCGCGAGATCTGGGTGGCCTCGCGCCTGGGCGGTTTCCACTACCGCCACGATGGTGCGCAATGGATTGGCACCCGCGATAGCGAAGAGTTGTGGACCGCGCTGCGTCGCCTGGCCAGCGCGCAAGCCGGCGAGACGGTCGCGCTGGAGCGCTGAGATCCCGGATCCGCGCGGACTGCCCGTGGCGCATGCCGCGGGCTTGATGGTGCAGGGCACGACCTCGGACGCCGGCAAGAGCACGCTGGTGGCCGGCCTCGGCCGCGTCCTTTCGCGGCGCGGCCTGCGGGTCGCGCCCTTCAAGCCGCAGAACATGGCGCTCAACGGCGCCGTGACCGAGGACGGCGGCGAGATCGGACGCGCCCAGGCCCTGCAGGCCGTCGCTTGCGGCCTCGCGCCGCACACCGACATGAACCCGGTGCTGCTCAAGCCCAATAGCGATGTCGGCGCGCAGGTGATCGTGCAGGGCCGCGCGATCGGCAACTACGAGGCGCAGGCCTATCAGGCACTCAAACCGGCCCTGCTGGAGGCGGTGCTGGCGTCGTACCGACGGCTGCAATCGCGCTACGACGCGGTCCTGGTGGAGGGCGCAGGCAGCCCGGCGGAGATCAATCTGCGCGAGGGCGACATCGCCAACATGGGCTTCGCGGAACGCGCGGATTGCCCGGTGATCCTGATTGCCGACATCGATCGCGGCGGCGTCTTCGCGCATCTGGTCGGGACGCTGGAACTGCTCTCGCCGAGCGAGCGGGCACGGGTGAAGGGTTTCGTGATCAACCGTTTCAGGGGCGATCGCGCCCTGCTCGAGCCCGGCATCCGATGGCTGGAACAACGAACCGGAAGACCGGTTCTCGGCGTCCTGCCCTATCTGCACAACCTGCGTCTCGACGCTGAGGACGCCTTGCCTGTCGAGCGTGGTGCCGGTGAGGGTTTCCGCATCGTGGTGCCTGCCTTGCCGCGGATCTCCAACCACACGGACTTCGACGCTTTGCGCGACTGGCCCGGCGTGTCGCTCCGTTTTGCGGGGCCTGGCGAGTCGCTGGCGCCGGCAGACCTGATCATTCTGCCGGGCAGCAAGAACACCCGAGCGGACCTTGCCTGGCTCAAGGCCCAGGGCTGGGACCGTGAGATCCAACGCCATCTGCGCTATGGCGGGAAACTGCTCGGCATCTGCGGCGGCTTCCAGATGCTGGGGCATTGTGTGGCCGACCCGCAGGGCGTCGAGGGCGAGCCCGGCGAAAGCGCGGGACTGCGGTTGCTGAACATGACCACGGTGCTGCAGCCGCGCAAACAGCTGCGCAACGTCGAGGGCCGGCTTGCGAGCGGCGAACTGGTCGTCGGCTACGAAATCCACGCCGGCATCAGCCGCGGCCCGGCTCTGGACTGTCCGCTGATCTTTGGGGATACGGGCGGGCCGGACGGCGCCCTGGGCGAGGACGGGCAGGTCGCCGGCACCTACTGGCACGGCCTTTTCGACCGGGCTGACGCCTGCGCGGCGCTTCTACGCTGGGCGGGCTGGGAGGGCCGGCTGCGCGGCGTGGATTTGGCGGTGTTGCGCGAACGGGAGCTTGATCGCCTGGCCGAGGCCTGCGAAGCGCATCTCGACTGGACGGCACTCGCCGCCATCGGCGGTTGGGGCTGAGGCCGCCGGGACGAAGCCCGATCGGACAGAGCCCCGTTCCGCTTGCCGCAGGCAGGATCGAGGCGGTCGAAACTGGAGTGGGCGCCGCCCGCCCCAGTGATCGTCGGCCCTCAGTTTGTCGGTGAGGGCTGGCCTGGCTGGTTCGCCGTCTGCGAGGGTCCCAGATACACGGCGCCGGAAGCATCCGAAGCCGGCGCTGGGGCCTCCGGCGCGCTCATCACGTCGGGCGGCGGCGGGACACCCATGCGCTCCTCGTACACCCAGTCCTGGCGGCCATCGCTGGTGGTGATCGCGGTCAGTCCCTGTGGTGGGCTCGGCGCTGACTCGGGCGCGCCCTGCAGCGCCTTGGCCATGTAGGAGATCCACATCGGCAACGCGGCCGCGCCGCCGGTCTCACCCGAACCGAGGTTGCGCGGCGTGTCGTAGCCGACCCAGCTGATTGCGACCAGGCTGGGTTGATAGCCGCAGAACCAGGCGTCGACATAGTCGTTCGTGGTACCCGTCTTGCCGGCAAGGTCGGAGCGCTTGAGCGCGAGCGCCTTGACCGCGGTGCCGCGGCGAACCACGTCGCGCAGGAGGCTATCCATCAGGAAGGCATTGCGCGGATCGAGTACTCGCGGGGCGTTGTCGCCCGCCTTGTTGACCGGTGTGCGGGCGAGCACCTTGCCGAACTGGTCCTGGATCTCGCTGACGATGAAGGGCTGGATGCGGTAGCCGCCGTTGGCGAAGACGGAGTACGCCTGGGCCATCTGCCACATCGTCACCGAGCCTGCGCCCAGCGCCATCGTGAGATAGGCCGGATGCTTGTCCGGATCGAAGCCGAAGCGGCCGATGTAGTCCTGCGCGTAGCCAGCACCGATGGAATTCAGGATGCGGATGGATACCAGGTTCTTGGACTTGGCCAGCGCAGTCCGCAGCGTCATCGGGCCTTCGTACTTGCCGTCGTAGTTCTTGGGCGACCAGGGCTGGCTGCCGGTCTGGCCGGACGAGAAAGTAAGGGGGGCGTCGTCGACCACGCTGCTGGGGCCGAACCCCTTTTCCAGCGCAGCCGAATAGATGAAAGGCTTGAAGCTGGAGCCCGGCTGGCGCCAGGCCTGCGTCACGTGGTTGAACTTGTTGCGGTTGAAGTCGAAGCCGCCCACCAGCGCGCGCACGGCACCGGATTCCGGATCGACCGAGATCAGGCCGCCTTCGACCTCAGGGGTCTGGACGATGTCCCAGCCCTTGTCGCGGGCGGCGATACGCACCACGGCGCCGGGGCGCAGGCGCTTGTTGGGCGGAGCGTTGTCCGCGAGCATGCGGGACACAAAACGCAACTGGTCCTTGCCCAACTCGATGATCTCGCCGCCGCGCTTGAAGAGCTTCATGCCTTTGGGCGAAACATCGAGCACGATGGCGGGGAGCATCTCGCCGTTGTCGGGGATGTCGTCGAGCAGCACGTCAAGCGCTTCGTCCTTGTCGGACTGGATGCCGGTGAGATCGACATAGCTCTCCGCACCGCGGTAGGCGTGGCGACGCTCGTAGTCCAGCAGCGCGCGGCGCACGGCGGCATAGGCAGCTTCCTGGTCGGCCGCGTTGACCGTGGTGATGACCTTGATGCCCGCGGTGTAGGCCGCTTCCTTGTATTGCTCATAGGCGAGCTGGCGCGCCATTTCAGCTACGTATTCCGCATGCACTTGCACGACGGCGCGAATCTGGCCGTTGTTGCCGCGCATGACCTGCAGCTTCTCCTCCATCGCCTTCTGATGCGTCGCCGAGTCGATGAAACCGAGTTCGAGCATGCGGCGCAGGACGTAGTGCTGGCGCAACTGGGCTCGTGCCGGGTTGCTCACCGGGTTGTAGGCGGAAGGCGCCTTGGGCAGCCCGGCGAGCATCGCCGACTCCGCAACCGTCAACTGCGGCAGGTTTTTGCCGAAATAGGTTTGCGCGGCCGCTGCGAAGCCGTAGGCGCGCTGACCCAGGTAGATCTGGTTGAAGTAGATCTCAAGGATCTGGTCCTTGCTCAGATTCTTCTCGATCTTCATTGCCAGCAGGATCTCGTAGAGCTTGCGGCTGTAGCTCTTCTCGCGCGACAGGAAGAAGTTGCGGGCGACCTGCATCGTGATCGTGCTGGCGCCCTGGCTCTTGCCGCCTGAAACGAGGTTGGCGGCGGCTGCGCGGGCGAAACCGGCGAAATCGACGCCCGAGTGCTGATAGAAGCTGTCGTCCTCGGCGGCGAGGATGGCGTGCTTGAGCGGCTCGGGGACGTCTTTGATCTTGGTGAAGGTGCGCCGCTCTTCGCCGAATTCGCCGATCAGCTTGCCGTCGGCGGAATAGACGCGAAGGGGGATGCGTGGCTGGTAGTCAGTCAGCGACTCAAGGGCGGGCAACTTGGGCCAGGCAAAGGCGACAGCGATGCCCAGCGAGGCGACGACGAGGAGGACAAGTCCAACAAGAATGCCAAAAACGTAGGCGGTGGTTCTCATAACCGTACGGCGGAGGATGAGCGGTCGATTATAGGCCAGTCAAGGCCGGCGCCCGGGCGAGCATTCCTAGATCATAAGTTTCTCTTTACTTCGCTTCTTCGATGCTGATAGGATTTCAAGTAAATTGTGGCAATTGTGCCTAATTTGTTGATTGAAAAGGGATTTTTCCCGTGATCGACGTCTCTTCCTTGTTCGGTGGCAAAGCGCGTCCGCTGATCGGTCTGGACATCTCGTCCTCGGCCGTCAAGCTGGTCGAGCTGGCCGATGTGAATGGGCGCCAGCGAAGGCTGGAGCGGTATGCCATCGAGCCTCTGCCGCGTGAAGCTGTCAGCGACGGCAATATTGTGCAACTCGATGTTGTGGCGGATGCGGTCCGCAGGGCGTGGAAGCGCATGCAGACCACGACACGGCAGGTTTCGGCGGCTTTGCCCGCGGGCGCGGTGATCACCAAAAAGATCATCCTGCCTGCCGGCCTGCGCGAAACCGAGATGGAGGTCCAGGTTGAGTCAGAGGCCAACCAGTACATTCCGTTCGCGATCGAGGAAGTAAATCTGGACTTCCAGGTTCTCGGCCCTGCGGCGGGCACAGAGGACGAGGTCGAGGTCCTGATCGCCGCTTCCCGCAAGGAGAAGGTCGAGGACCGCGTTGCCGTGGCGGAGGCCGCAGGCCTCAAGCCGGTGGTGATGGACGTCGAGTCCTTCGCCTCGCAGGCTGCGTTGGATCTGGTCCGAGCCCAGCTTCCCGAAGGCGGCAAGAACCGCATCGTGGCGCTGGTCGATGCGGGCGCCAACATGCTTAAGACCACGGTCTTCCGGAACGAGCAGCAGCTTTATTCCCGCGAGCAGCCCTTCGGCGGCAACCAGCTGACCCAGGACGTCGCGCGGCACTACGGCATGAACGTCGATGAGGCCGAATCGGCCAAGCGCACGGGCAGCCTGCCGGAAAACTATGAGGTCGAACTGCTGCGTCCCTTCATGGACAGTCTGGCGCTTGAAGTCTCACGCGCCCTGCAGTTCTTCTTCACCTCGACCACGTTCAATCAGGTCGACCACGTGATCCTCGCTGGCGGTTGCGCAGTCATTCCCGGCCTTGATCAAGTGGTCGCCGGACGTACCCAGGTGCCTACCATGACGGCCAACCCGTTCGCCGGCATGCAACTCTCGCAACGCATCCGGCCGAAGAGCCTGTCCGCGGATGCGCCGGCGTTGATGGTTGCAACCGGTCTTGCCCTGCGGAGGTTCGACGAATGATTCGTATCAACCTCCTGCCGCACCGCGAAGAGGCGCGCCGCCATCGCAGGCAGCAGTTTTACGCACTGGCAGTCGTCATGGTGATCGCCGCAGCGATCATCGCGCTAGCGGTTCATACCTGGTACGCGAGCCGCATTGAAGCGCAGCAGTCTGACAACGATTTCCTGCGCAGCGAGATGGTGCGTCTCGACAAGGACATTGCCGAGATCAAGCGCCTGAAAGAGCAAACACAGGCCCTGCTCTCGCGCAAACAGGTGATCGAACTGCTGCAAAGCCACCGGGCCGAGACGGTTCACGTCATGAACGAACTGGCACGGCAGACCCCGGAAGGGATCATGCTGGGTGGCGTCCAGCAAAAGGGGCTGGTGATCACGCTCTTCGGTTTGTCGCAATCCAACGCGCGCGTATCGACGCTTATGCGCAACCTCGACGCTTCGCCAATATTCGAGAAGCCGGATCTCGTTGTGATACGGGTACCCGAGTCGAAGGATCTTGATCAAGCGAAGAAAATCCCGTCGGGACGGCAGATCTACTACTTCGAGCTGAAAGTGAGCATTGAGCGCGCGCCGACGGAAGAAGAGAAGTTGGCCGCGGAGGGTAAGCCTGCGGGTCAGTCGGCGCCGGTTGCGGGAGTGCAAAAATGAGCGAAGCTGTGGCAAAGCGCCCTAAAGGCATTCAGCTCGACCGGTTGGTTCAGGACTTTCGCGGACTAGACCCGAATGATCCTGGTCTTTGGCCGTTGGCCCCAAGGGTCGCCGCCCTTCTTCTTATCCTCGTTGTCGTACTTGCGGCGGCTTGGTGGTTCGATTGGAGTGCGCAGAGCGAAACGCTTGAGCAAAAGCGTCAGGAAGAAGTGCAACTAAAGGACGAATGGCTGGGCAAGAAGAAACAGGCGGTCAATCTCGATGAATACAAGAAGCAGCTAGCGGAGATCGATCGTCAGTTTGGCGCCTTGCTCAAGCAGTTGCCGAGCAGAACCGAGATGGAAAATCTGCTTGTCGATGTAAACCAGGCGGGTCTTGGTCGAGGCTTGAAATTCGAGCTCTGGAAACCCGGCGCCGAACAGCTTCGTGACTTCTACGCCGAAGTGCCGGTGGCGATCCGCGTCAGCGGTAATTTCCACGACATGGGCAACTTTGTTGGAGATGTCGCTAAGCTCCCGCGCATCGTGACGCTCAATGACATGAAGATGGAATATGGCAAGGATGGCGCGTTGAAGCTTGACGCGAATGCCGTGACATATCGCTATCTCGACGAAGACGAAGTGGCCAAGCAGAAGAAGCTGAAGGCTGAGGCCGCGAAGGCCGCAGGCAAGAAGTGAGGCACAGATGAAGCTCAGATTTGCTTTACTGCTGCTGGGGTCAACCGTTCTCGCCGGCTGCTCGGGAGACGAGCACAGCGATCTCAAGCAATGGATGACTGAAGCATCGAAAGATCTACGTGGGCGGGTGCCACCGCTGCCGCAGATCAAGACATTTCCAGTGGTGGACTACGAGTCGGGCGAATTGCCCGACCCCTTCACTCTCGTGAAACTCGACACCTCAAAGTTGGCGAGCGCTTCTGGTCCTAAGCCCGATCTGAATCGGCGCAAAGAACCCCTTGAGGCATTCCCGCTTGAAACCTTGCGTATGGTTGGCTTGCTCGACATGAAGAGCAAGCCGGTGGCGATTGTTGCTGCCGACAAGACCTTGTTCCAGGTGCGAGTCGGAAATTACATGGGCCAGAACTTCGGTGTGGTGACGAAGATCACCGAGAGCGAAATCACGCTGAAGGAACTGGTTGAAGATGCGAATGGGGATTGGGTGGAACGCATGAGTACGCTGTTGCTGCAGGATCAGGAGACGAAGAAATGAGTCTGTACCGTCGATTTTCCGCCACCCTGCTGGCGTTCGGTCTGGCGTGCGTGGCGACGCTGGCTCAGGCGGCCGACGAGGCTTCCAACAGTATCGAAGCGCTCAATGTTGCGCGCCAAGGTAGCTCTGTCATCCTGAAGGTGACATTGAAAAAGCCACTGGCAGGAACCTTGGGCTCCTTCAGCGTCGCGAACCCCGCGCGCGTGGCAATCGATTTCCCGGATACCGGCAATGGCACTGGCCGCAGCTCCCAGGTTTTCAACGAAGGTGATCTGCGCAGCGCAAACATTGTCCAAGCGGGCGATCGGACGCGGCTAGTTCTGAATTTGGCGCAGAGCGTCGCTTACGAGACGCGCACTGAAGATCGCAACGTGATTATCACGCTGTCCGGCGCGCCGGCCGCAGTGACGGGGACGTCGCAAACAGCCAAATTTGCAGAGGTGACCGGTTCGCGCTCCGATCACTCGATCCGCGACATCAACTTCAGGCGCGGTCGCGATGGCGAAGGCCGGATTGTTGTCGACTTGTCCGATGCGGGCGCGGGCATCGACATCCGCCAACAGGGCAGCACGCTGGTCGTGGATTTCCTGAAGACTTCAGTGCCTGAGGCGCTCCGCAAACGCCTGGATGTCACTGATTTTGCGACGCCTGTACTTTCTGTGGCCACTCAGGCAATCGGTCAGAACACCCGCATGGTGATTTCTCCGAAGGGCCTCTGGGAACACAATGCGTATCAAACGGATACTCAACTCGTCATTGAGGTGAAGCCCGTTACTGAGGACCCGAAGAAGCTCGTGCAGGGTACGCGCCAGAAATACGGTGGTGAAAAGCTGTCGCTGAACTTCCAGAACATTGATGTTCGCGCCGTCCTTCAGGTGATCGCTGACTTCACGAATTTCAACATCATCACGAGTGACTCCGTGAACGGCAGCCTGACGCTCCGTCTCAAGGATGTTCCGTGGGATCAGGCGCTCGACATCATTCTGCAGGCCAAGAGCCTGGATATGCGGAAGAACGGCAACGTCATCTGGATCGCGCCGCGAGACGAATTGGCGACGCGTGAACGACTCGACTTCGAAGCTCGCCAGCAAATATCTGAGCTTGAGCCGCTGCGCACCGAGAGTTTCCAGATCAACTACCACAAAGCCGGTGCCGTGGCGGCGTTCTTGCGCAAACAGGATCAGACCATCCTGTCCAAGCGAGGTAGCGTGGTTGTTGATGAGCGTACGAATAAACTCTTCGTCTCGGATATCGCTGCGCGTCTCGACGATGTCCGCGCGGTGGTTGCCGAGATCGACGTTCCCGTACGTCAGGTGCTGATCGAAGCGCAGATCGTTGAAGCGAGCGACAACTTCACCCGCAATCTGGGTGTGCGCCTCGGTTTCGGTGGCAATGGCGGCGGCATAGTTGGCACGACCAGTGATGGTCGCCAGGTTGGCCGCTACACTTTTGGCAACGGGATCGCACAAACGGGTTACGCGGCGGGCCTGGTTGAAAACAAACCCGACAATCTGCTTAGCGTGCTCGGCGTCAATCTGCCGGCGGCTTCGATTTCTGGCTCGCAACCCGGACAGTTGTCGTTCGTGCTCTGGAATAGCAACGCGACCCGCTTCCTGGCCCTTGAGATTTCCGCATTGGAGCAGGACGGCCGCGGCAAGGTCATTTCACGTCCTCGAGTGATGACAGCCGATCAGGTTGAAGCGCTGATTGAACAGGGCGTCGAAATTCCTTACCAGCAGGCGACAAGTTCTGGCGCCACTAGCGTTTCTTTCCGCAAGGCGAACCTGTCGCTAAAGGTGAAGCCGCAAATTACGCCGGACGGCAAGATCATGATGTCGCTTGATGTGAACAAGGACACGCCAAATACCACGCTCTCAACGAGCAGCGGCATCGCCATCGACACCAAGCATGTCAAGACTGAGGTGCTTGTCGAGAACGGCGGAACCGTGGTGATTGGCGGCATCTACACGCAGAATTCGCGCAACATCACTAACAAGATTCCCTTCTTGGGCGATATTCCGGTGGCAGGCTACCTGTTCCGTGACAACCAGCGCATCGATGAGAAGACGGAACTTCTTGTTTTCATCACGCCGCGCATTGTTAATGAACAAGCTGCGCAGGCGCGATAGTTGATTCTTACGATGAGTTTGGAGAGAGCCAAGTGAACTGGAAAATGGGCCTTGCAATTCTGGCGAGCACCGCGGCCTTGCTCGTCGGCTGCGGCGGGGGCAGCAGCGGCGCCTCGGCGTTGCCGGGTGGAAGCTCCGGCGGAAGTACCGGCGGCACGACGCAGCCAGACACGCTCAAGAGCGTAATTGTTACGCTGACTGCCACCGACCCGACGTCTGGCGCAAGCTCTACTTCGCTCGTCTACGGCAAGCCTGCTCGACTTCAGGCGAAGGTGACGGACCAAGACGGGAAGGTGGTTCCGAGCGCGATCGTGACCTTCACGGCAACGCCGGACGGGCTCGTCGATTTTTCGCAGACCAGTGTGCTAACGAATGCGCAGGGTATCGCCGAAGTTCAGGTGAGCGCGCGGATCATCTCCACGCCAAGCGCTGTATCCCTGACCGCCGCCGTGAGCGCGGCGAACGTCACCGGAACATCCCTCCCCGTGAACATGTCGGTTGGCTCGACAACCAGCAGCGGCACAGTTGGCGCGCCGGCGATTCTGCAATATGTCAGCACCTCTCCGACCCGTATTGTGATCAAGGGTGCATCGGTCGGTGCCGCAGGAACCGTGAGCGAAAACTCGACGGTTTCGTTCAAAGTGCTCGATTCAGCCGGGAATACCGTATCTGGTGCGCAAGTGACATTCGACGTTTCGACCCGTAACGGCGGCGTTACGACGAATAGTTCTGCATCCGCTGTCACCGTAACGTCGAACTCGCTTGGCGTGGCCGAGGTCACGGTGGGTTCGGGCACAGAGCCCGAGTCTCTGTACGTCTTCGCCACGTTGCCTGGAAGTTCCGACCCGACGCGCAGGTTCTATGCAAACGACCAGATCGCGATCTCGTCGGGTTTGCCTGACCAGTATTTCTTCACTCTCTTCCATCAAGCCGGGTCTGCGTGCTCGGATCCGTCAAAACCGCTGGTTTACCCGTGCGGCATGACGATCAACGTGGCGGACATTTTGGGTCACCCCGCGCCGGACGGCACGATCGTTAGCTTCGCGACGATGGAAGGGGGCTTGGTCGTAGGCGATGCGGATGGCAACGCGAACGCAACGGGCTACTGCTTGACCAAGGCTGGCCAGTGCAACGTCAACGTTTGGGGTGGGGGCAGCAGAACCGCCGATCTCGTGAACGGTCCGTTTGCAAACGAGGTGGTCGCGTACGCTATCGGACAGCGCGCTCCCGCCAATACGCCGATCGATGTGCTGAGTCGCCTCAGCGCAACGCCGAAGGTCATCGTTGCGGCGCCCGCTAGCGACAATTACGTGCGCGACTACATCCACTGGTAAGCGCGTGCCGACTCAAAGCAAATCGCCCTTCGGGGCGATTTGCTTTTGTGGCGGTGGCGTGGGAGCCTCCGGGTTTGAGTCGTGTTGGCGGGCGGGTCCCGCAAGAGATCGTGGAGCAGGCGCGTAATATCATCCTGGTGGGCCTGATGGGCTCGGGCAAAACCACGGTTGGCAAGGCTCTGGCGCGCAAGCTCGGCGTGCCGTTCGTGGATTCCGACCACGAGATCGAGGCCCGTACGGGCGTACGGATTCCGACGATCTTCGAAGTCGAAGGCGAGGCGGGCTTCCGGCGACGCGAGGCCCAGGTGATTGCAGAGCTGTGCGCGCAAGACGGCATCGTGATTGCCACTGGCGGCGGTGCTGTCATGGACCCGGAGAACCGGCGGGTGATGCGGCAGGGCGCCTGGGTCGTCTATCTGGACGTCCCGGTCAGGCTCCTGTTCGAGCGCACACGTCATGACGACAACCGTCCGCTGCTCAAGGTCGCCGACCCGATGGCGAAGCTGGAGTCGCTACGTGCGTTGCGCGATCCTCTGTATCGCGAGGTTGCCGACTTCGTCCTCGACGGCGGTCGCTATCACTCGAATCAGGCCGTCCAGAGGCTTTTCAAGGAATGGGAAACCCGATGCGCAGCGTCGAAGTGAATCTCGGAAGCAGGGCGTATCCGATCCGGATCGGGCGCGACCTGCTGGGGCAAGGCGAGTTGGTCCTGCCGTATCTCAAGACGCGCAAGGCGGTCGTGGTGAGCAACGAGATCGTCGCGCCGCTATATGGTGGGACGCTTGCGGCCGCGCTCGAGGGCGTCGGCGTCAAGGTCTCGCAGATCGTGCTGCCGGACGGCGAGGCGCACAAGGATTGGCCGGCGCTCAACCAGATCTTCGACGCGCTGCTATCCCAGCATGCCGAGCGCTCGACGACGCTTATCGCGCTGGGTGGCGGCGTCACGGGCGATATCACGGGCTTCGCCGCAGCGACCTATCAGCGCGGGATGCCGTTCATCCAGATTCCGACCACGCTGCTCGCGCAGGTGGATTCGTCCGTCGGCGGCAAGACCGCGATCAACCATCCGCTCGGCAAGAACATGATCGGCGCCTTCTACCAGCCGCGACTGGTCTTGGCGGACACGGCCACACTCGACACCCTGCCGGATCGTGAGCTCAAGGCTGGCCTGGCGGAAGTCATCAAGTACGGCCTCATCCGTGACCTGCCTTTCTTCGAATGGCTCGAAGCGAACATCGACGCGCTGCTCGCGCGCGATCCGGATGCGCTTGCCTATGCGGTCGAGCGCTCCTGCCAGAACAAGGCCGAGGTCGTTATCGCGGACGAGACGGAGCAGGGTGAGCGTGCGACGCTCAATCTGGGCCACACCTTCGGCCATGCGATCGAGACCGGCCTGGGTTACGGCATATGGCTGCACGGTGAGGCCATTGCGGCGGGCACCGTCATGGCGCTCGATCTTTCGCGCCGTCTCGGCTGGCTGTCTGGGGCTGATCTGGATCGCGCGACCCGCCTGTTCGCCAAGGCGGGCCTGCCCGTGCAAGGGCCGGCGCTCGGCGCCGACCGCTACATCGCCCTGATGCGCCACGACAAGAAGGTTGCCGACGGAAAGCTGCGCCTGATCCTGCTCAAGGCCCTGGGGCGGGCAGTCATCGACGACACCGCGTCCGACGAGATCATCGCCGCGACGATCGAAGCGAACTGCGAATGAGCGCGGGGCTGGCCGCCTACGCCGTTGCAGAACACAACTCGCGCGGACGCGCGCGCCAGGAGCTGGCGCCCGAAGGGCGGGGCGAGTTCCAGCGCGATCGCGACCGCATCGTGCATTCGACCGCGTTCCGGCGCCTGGAGTACAAGACCCAGGTCTTCGTGAATCACGAAGGCGACCTCTTCCGTACCCGCCTGACCCACAGCATCGAGGTCGCACAGATCGCACGGGCAATCGCGCGCGCCCTGAAGGTCAACGAGGACCTGTCGGAGGCGATCGCCTATGCCCACGACCTGGGTCATACCCCTTTCGGGCACGCCGGCCAGGATGCGCTTAACGAGTGCATGAAGGACTATGGCGGCTTCGAGCACAACCTGCAGTCGCTGCGCACTGTCGAAATGCTCGAAGAGCGCTATGCCGAATTCGACGGCCTGAACCTGATGTTCGAGACGCGTGAGGGCATCCTCAAGCACTGCTCGCCGCGCAACGCGGCGTTGTTGGGCGAGCTCGGGGAACGCTTCCTCAACAAGACGCAGGCCTCGATCGAGGCGCAGCTCAACAACTACGCGGACGAGATCGCCTACAACAACCACGATATCGACGACGGTCTGCGCTCTGGGCTCATCAGCGTGGAGCAACTTGAAAGCGTGGCGCTGGTGGCCGAACACCTGCAAGCGGTGCGCATCCGCTACCCGGATTTGAACGAGCGCCGGTTGATCCACGAGACCGTGCGCCGCCTGATCAACGCTCAGACCCTGGACCTTATCCGCACGACCGAAGCCGCGATCCGGGATGCGCGCATCGAGACGCTGGCCGACGTGCGCACTGCGAGCCGGCTGGTGGGTTTCTCGGAATCGATGCACGAGGCGCTGCGCCCGCTGAAGGTCTTCCTGCGCGAACAGCTCTACTGGCACTATCGCGTGCTGCGCGAAATGAACAAGGCGCAGCGGATCATCCGCGACCTCTTCGGTGCGTTCATGGCTGAACCGCGCTTGCTGCCACCGCAATACCTGCAGCGTGCGCGCGAGGACAAGCCGCGCACGATTGCCGACTACATCGCCGGCATGACGGACCGCTATGCGATGAAGGAACACCGCCGGCTCTTCTCCGTCGGCGAACCCTAGGCCCGTGAGCCGCCTGCCTCGACTGTTCGTGTCCGGCCTGCCGCAGCTCGTCACGCAGCGAGGCAACAACCGGGCGCATATCTTCCACGACGAGGCCGACGAGGCGCGTTACCTGGAGTGCCTGCGCGAAGGTCTGCGCGAGACCGGTGTCCGCCTGCACGCTTATGTGCTGATGCCGGACCATGTGCATCTGCTGCTCTCTGCGGCCGAGGAGCCGGCGACCGGTGCTTTGATGCAGCAGCTCGGGCGTCGCTATGTGCGCTGGTTCAATGACCGGCATCGGCGCACCGGAACGCTCTGGGAGGGGCGTTACCGGTCTACCGTGGTCGAGCCGCAGCAGTACCTGCTCGCCTGCTACGCATACATCGAGCTCAATCCGGTACGCGCCGGTCTTGTCGCGGACCCCGCCTTCTACGCCGGATCGAGTTGCCGCCACCATCTCGGGCTGGACGCAGACCCTCACCTCACCGACCACCCGATGTTCTGGGCCCTGGGGAACACGCCCTTCGACCGCCAGGCCGCCTACCGACGTCTTCTCGATGCGGGTTTGAGCGAGGCTGCCCTGGAAGCCATCCGGTTCTCGGCCCATCGCGGTTGGCTGCTCGGCGAAGGCGCGAAGTTCCCGCGCGAGAGCGTGGGGAACCGGCGGCTGGGTCCCTTGCCGAAGGGCAGGCCACCCGCACGGCCGGCTCTTCGCACGATTTCCGGGAAAAATCCCGCGAAAACAAACCGGTAAGCGCACCGGTTTAATCTGTCCCCATTTAATGGCCGCACCAAAATGAGGCCTTCTGTAATTCTGTTCTGACCCCATTTTGTTTCGCTTGAGCGAAATGCTGCGCCGCCCTATAGTTCCCAAGGTTCCGGCCGTGCGCCGGCATTGCGCGTTGCCGCGCAGCATTGGGAGTCAGCTATGGAAAAGCGCCAGGGTCTCTACGATCCCGCCAACGAACATGATGCCTGTGGCGTCGGCTTCGTCGCCCACATCAAGGGTCAGAAAAGCCACGAGATCGTCCAGGGCGGTCTGAAGATCCTCGAGAACATCGACCACCGCGGCGCGGTCGGTGCCGACCCGCTGATGGGCGACGGTGCCGGCATCCTGGTGCAGATTCCCGACCAGCTCTATCGCGATGAACTCTCCGCGCAGGGCATCAAGCTGCCGCCCCCGGGTGAGTATGGCGTTGGCATGATCTTCCTGCCAAAGGAGCACGCCTCGCGCCTCGCCTGCGAGCAGGAACTCGAGCGTGCCGTGCGCGCCGAAGGCCAGGTGGTGCTCGGCTGGCGCGACGTGCCGGTTGATCGCGACATGCCCATGTCGCCGACCGTGCGCGCCAAGGAACCGGTGATCCGCCAGATCTTCATCGGCCGCGGCCCCGACGTGATGGTGACCGAGGCGCTCGAGCGCAAGCTCTACGTCATCCGCAAGATGGCTAGCCACGCGATCCAGCAGCTGCAGCTCAAGCACGGCGGTGAGTACTTCGTGCCCTCGATGTCCGCCCGCACGGTGGTCTACAAGGGCCTGTTGCTCGCCAACCAGGTCGGCGTCTACTACAAGGATCTCGGCGACCCGCGCTGCGTCTCCGCGCTCGCCTTGGTGCACCAACGCTTCTCGACCAACACCTTCCCCGAGTGGCCGCTCGCCCACCCCTACCGCATGATCGCCCACAACGGCGAAATCAATACGGTGAAGGGCAACTTCAACTGGCTGCGCGCCCGTGAAGGGGTGATGAAATCGGCCGTGCTCGGCGATGATCTGAAGAAGCTCTACCCGATCGTCTACGAAGGCCAGTCCGATACCGCGACCTTCGACAACTGCGTCGAGCTGCTGTCGATGTCGGGCTATCCGCTGTCGCACGCGATGATGATGATGATCCCGGAAGCGTGGGAACAGCACACGCTGATGGACGAGAACCGTCGCGCCTTCTACGAGTACCACGCCGCGATGATGGAACCGTGGGACGGCCCCGCCGCCATGGCCTTCACCGACGGCCGCCAGATCGGCGCCACGCTGGATCGCAACGGCCTGCGTCCGGCCCGCTACCTCGTCACCGACGACGACCTGGTGATCATGGCCTCCGAATCCGGCGTGTTGCCGGTGCCGGAGAGCAAGATCGTCAAGAAGTGGCGTCTGCAGCCCGGCAAGATGTTCCTGATCGACATGGAAGCCGGTCGCATCATCGACGACAAGGAACTCAAGGACGCGCTGGCCAACGCTAAGCCCTACCGCGAGTGGATCAAGCGCATCCAGGTCAAGCTCGACGAAGTCGACGGTCCCGAGCCGCAGCAGGAGCCGCGTGCCTCCCTGCTCGATCGCCAGCAGGCCTTCGGCTACACCCAGGAAGACCTCAAGTTCCTGATGGCGCCGATGGCGCAGGCCGGCGAGGAAGCCGTGGGCTCCATGGGCAACGACTCGCCGCTGGCGGTCATGTCCAATAAGGACAAGTCGCTCTACAACTACTTCAAGCAGCTCTTCGCGCAGGTGACCAACCCGCCGATCGACCCGATCCGCGAACAGCTGGTCATGTCGACCGTGTCCTTCATCGGACCGAAACCGAACCTGCTCGACCTGAACAACATCAACCCGCCGATGCGCCTCGAAGTCTCGCAGCCGGTCCTGGACTTCAAGGACATGGCCAAGCTGCGCGAGATCGAGAAGTACACCGACAACAAGTTCAAGTCCTACGAGCTCTCCATCTGCTACCCGGTCGCCTGGGGTCGTGACGGCATCGAGGCGCGCCTCGCCTCGCTGTGCGCGGAAGCCGAAGACGCGGTGCGTTCCGGCTACACGATCCTGATCGTGTCCGACCGCAAGATGGACGCCGAGAACGTGGCGATCCCCGCGCTGCTCGCGACGTCCGCGATCCACCAGCACCTGGTGGGCAAGGGCCTGCGCACCAGCACCGGCCTCGTCGTGGAAACCGGTTCGGCGCGCGAAGTGCACCACTTCGCCCTGCTCGCCGGCTACGGCGCGGAAGCCGTGCATCCCTACCTCGCGATGGAAACCCTGCGCGAGATGGCCAAGGAACTGCCGGGCGAACTGGGCGCCGACAAGGCGATCAAGAACTTCGTCAAGGCCGTCGGCAAGGGCCTCAACAAGGTCATGTCCAAGATGGGCATCTCGACCTACATGTCCTACTGCGGCGCGCAGATCTTCGAAGCCATCGGCCTGAGCTCCGAACTGATCGGCAAGTACTTCAAGGGCACGCCTTCGAACGTCGAAGGCATCGGCATCTTCGAAGTCGCCGAGGAAGCCCTGCGCCTGCACGCAGCCGCCTTCAGCAACGACCCGGTGCTGGCCAACGCGCTGGATGCCGGCGGCGAGTACGCCTTCCGCGTCCGCGGCGAAGACCACATGTGGACGCCCGACGCGATCGCGAAGCTGCAGCACTCCACCCGCTCGGGCAGCTTCCAGAGCTACAAGGAATACGCGCAGATCATCAACGACCAGAGCAAGCGCCACATGACGCTGCGCGGTCTGTTCGAGTTCAAGCTCGATCCGTCCAAGGCGATCCCGCTGGAGGAAGTCGAGTCGGTCAAGGAAATCGTCAAGCGTTTCGCCACCGGCGCGATGTCGCTCGGCTCGATCTCGACCGAAGCTCACGCCACCCTGGCTGTCGCGATGAACCGCATCGGCGGCAAGTCGAACACCGGCGAAGGCGGCGAGGACGACAAGCGTTATCGCAACGAACTGCGCGGCATCCCGATCAAGAAGGGTGAGTCGCTCGCCAGCATCATCGGCGCCGACGTCATCCAGCGCGACATCCCGCTGGAAGACGGCGACTCGCTGCGCTCGCGCATCAAGCAGGTGGCCTCCGGCCGCTTCGGCGTGACCGCGGAGTACCTCACCTCCGCCGACCAGATCCAGATCAAGATGGCCCAGGGCGCCAAGCCCGGCGAAGGCGGTCAGCTGCCTGGCGGCAAGGTCTCGCAATACATCGGCAAGCTGCGCTTCTCGGTGCCGGGCGTCGGCCTCATCTCGCCGCCCCCGCACCACGACATCTACTCGATCGAAGATCTGGCCCAGCTGATCCACGACCTGAAGAACGTCAATCCCAAGGCCAGCATCTCGGTCAAGCTCGTGTCCGAAGTGGGCGTGGGCACGGTGGCCGCGGGCGTCTCCAAATGCAAGGCCGATCACGTCGTGATCGCCGGCCACGATGGCGGCACCGGCGCTTCGCCGCTGTCCTCCGTCAAGCACGCGGGCTCGCCGTGGGAACTCGGCCTCGCCGAAACCCAGCAGACCCTGGTGCTCAACGGCCTGCGTAGCCGCATCGTGGTCCAGGCCGACGGCCAGATGAAGACCGGTCGCGATGTCGTCATCGGCGCGCTGCTCGGCGCCGAGGAGTTCGGTTTCGCCACCGCGCCGCTGGTGGTCGAAGGCTGCATCATGATGCGCAAGTGCCACCTGAACACCTGCCCGGTGGGTGTGGCCACGCAGGATCCGGAGCTGCGCAAGAAGTTCTCGGGCAAGCCCGAGCACGTGGTCAACTACTTCTTCTTCGTTGCCGAGGAAGTGCGCGAAATCATGGCGCAGCTCGGCATCCGCAAGTTCGAGGACCTGGTCGGCCGCGCCGACCTGCTCGACAAGAAGAAGGCGATCGCGCACTGGAAGGCGAAGGGCCTGGACTTCTCCAAGATATTCTTCCTGCCGGAAGTCGAAGGCCCGCGCCGTCAGGTCGAGACGCAGGACCACGGCTTGGCGAAGGCGCTGGATCACAAGCTGATCGAGCAGGCCAAGCCGGCGCTGGAGAAGGGCGAGCGCGTCTCCTTCATCTCGCCGATCCGCAACGTGAACCGCACCGTCGGCGCGATGCTCTCCGGCGAGGTGGCGAAGCGTTACGGCCACGAAGGCCTCAAGGACGACACCATCCACATCCAGCTGACCGGCACTGCCGGCCAGAGCTTCGGCGCCTTCCTGGCGCACGGCGTGACGCTGGACCTGGTGGGTGAAGCCAACGACTATGTCGGCAAGGGCCTGGCGGGTGGCCGCGTGATTGTGCGCAGCCCCAACGACTTCCGCGGTTTCGGTCCGGAACACATCATCGTCGGCAACACCGTGCTCTACGGTGCCACCGGCGGTGAGGCCTACTTCAACGGCGTGGGCGGCGAACGCTTCGCGGTGCGCAACTCGGGCGCTGCGGCCGTCGTGGAAGGCACGGGCGACCACGGTTGCGAATACATGACCGGCGGTACGGTCGTCGTGCTGGGCGATACCGGCCGTAACTTCGCCGCGGGCATGTCCGGCGGCGTGGCCTACGTGTATGACCCGACCGGCAGCTTCGAAGGCAAGTGCAACCTCGCCATGGTCGACCTGGAGCGCGTGGTTCCCGCCGCCCAGCAGACCGAGCAGGGCTTGTGGCACGCCGCGCAGCGCGGCGGCGCGCCCGAGGCTGACGAGACGATCCTGCGTCGCCTGGTCGAAACGCACTTCCGCAATACCGGCAGCTTCCGCGCCAAGTCGCTGCTGGAATCCTGGGCCGAATCGCGAGCCGCCTTCGTCAAGGTCATGCCGAAGGAATATCGCCGCGCGCTCAAGGAACTGAACGCCGCCGCTGCTAAGCAGCCCGTCGTCGCCTGATCGAGGGATAAGAGAACATGGGTAAGGTCACCGGTTTCATGGAGTTCGAGCGCCAGGAAGAAGGCTACGAAGCTCCTGATTCGCGCAAGAAGCACTACAAAGAGTTCGTCATGCACCTGACGGACGACCAGGCGAAGGTCCAGGGCGCGCGCTGCATGGACTGCGGCATCCCGTTCTGCAACAACGGTTGCCCGGTCAACAACATCATCCCGGACTTCAACGACCTGGTTTATCGCCAGGACTGGAAGAACGCGATCGAGGTGTTGCACTCGACCAACAACTTCCCGGAGTTCACCGGCCGCATCTGCCCGGCGCCCTGTGAAGCTGCCTGTACCCTGGGCATCCACGAAGAGCCCGTGGGCATCAAGTCGATCGAGCACGCGATCATCGACAAGGCCTGGGAAAACGGCTGGGTCGTGCCGCAGAAGCCCAAGTCGCGCACCGGCAAGAAGGTTGCCGTGGTCGGCTCCGGCCCCGCCGGCATGGCCGCTGCGCAGCAACTCGCGCGCGCCGGCCACGACGTGACGGTGTTCGAGAAGCGTGACCGCGTGGGCGGCCTGCTGCGCTACGGCATCCCTGACTTCAAGATGGAGAAGTCGCACATCGACCGCCGTGTCGAGCAGATGAAGAGCGAAGGCGTCACCTTCCGCACCAGCGTGTACATCGGCGACGCCGACCTGCCCGCCGGCGTGGGCAACGATGCCAAGGAAAAGATCTCGCCCAAGCAACTGCTCAAGGACTTCGACGCAGTCGTGATCTCGGGCGGCTCCGAAGTGCCGCGCGATCTGCCGGTGCCGGGCCGCGAACTCGAAGGCGTGTACTACGCCATGGAGTTCCTCCCGCAGCAGAACAAGATCAATGCCGGCGACAAGCTCAAGGACCAGATCAAGGCCACCGGCAAGCATGTCGTCGTCATCGGTGGTGGCGACACCGGCTCCGACTGCGTGGGCACTTCGAACCGCCACGGCGCCAAGAGCGTGGTGCAGTTCGAACTGATGCCGCAGCCGCCGGAGAAGGAAAACAAGATGCTGGTGTGGCCGTACTGGCCGACCAAGATGCGCACCTCCTCCTCGCACGAGGAAGGCTGCGACCGCGACTGGTCGATCACCACCAAGGAATTCCGCGGTGAGAACGGCAAGCTCAAGTCGCTGGTGACTGCGCGCCTGGAGTGGAAGAAAGACGAGAAGACCGGCCAGATGAAGATGGCCGAAGTCCCCGGTTCGGAAAACGAAATCCCGGCCGACCTCGTGCTCTTCGCGATGGGCTTCACCAACCCGGTCGCGAGCCTGCTCGAGGGCTTCGGCGTCGAGAAGGATGGCCGCGGCAACGCCAAGGCCGCGACCGAAGGCACCAACGCGTACTTCACCAACGTGCCCAAGGTCTTTGCCGCTGGCGATACCCGCCGCGGCCAGTCCCTGGTCGTGTGGGCGATCCGTGAAGGCCGTCAGTGCGCCCGCGCGGTGGACGAATTCCTGATGGGCTCGACCACGCTGCCGCGCTGATCGACGCTGACTCAGGCATCGGAAAAAGGGCGATCGCAAGATCGCCCTTTTGCTTTGTGGCGTGCACGAGTGCTGCGCGTTCGTCCGCGGTGACGCGCCGCGAGCGTCCAGAGTGCGCGCACGCGGAGGTGTTTGGTGTGCGCCAAGAACCGTAGCGCGGATGCTGTGGTCGGCGCGGTCGCGCCCCGCGCTCAGGGTTCGCGTGGCCCAGGCCGTGCCAACAGGCAGCTTCCACCGCGACGAACAGGAGGGCTGCGCCCGCCAGCAGCCAGACATTGTCGAGGCGGTAGAGCATGAAGACCCGGCTCAGCGCCATCATCGACACCGCGAGCCGCCTGCTTCGGTGCGGTATCGCCCTCTGCGTCTGCCAGTGGGTCAGTTGCTTGCCGAAGTAGGGACGCGTGTGCAGCCAGCGGTGCAGGCGCTTGCCCTTCGCCGAGAACCAGGCCGCGAGCAGGAGGAAGGGCACCGTCGGCACGCCGGGCAGGACGACGCTGACGACGGCGAGCGCCAGGCACTGGCATGCGAGGAGCAGAGCGGCAAAGCGGACCATGGAAAGCGAGGGTCTCGGGTTTGACCCAAGGCATTCGCCAGAGCGGGGCGAAGTGGGTGTTCCTTCCGATCCGAGCGCGCCCACAGAGTTGCTCGATGGCCACATCGGCGGTCGGATCGTAGTTAGCGGTCAAGCCGGCGAGCCGCGGGGAAGCCGAGGCGTCCTCCCATCATCACGCCTGCGATTGCCTTACGCAGAAGCCGTGCTCTCGGGCGTCGATGGTCTTCATGGCGGAGGCCATGCCGCAAAGAAAAAGGGCTGCCCAGGGGCAGCCCTTTTTCCATCCGTTCGGACGCGGGTCAGTTACTGGCGACCTGCTTGTCCGGATTCACCCAGCCGCCTCCCAGCGCCTTGTACAGCGAGATCGTGGCGTTGAGGCGGTTCTCGCGTGCGGTCAATGCGAGGATGCGGGCGTCGTTGACGCTGCGCTGCGCATCGAGCAGCTCCAGGAAAGCCGCGGAGCCGGCTTCATAGCGCGCACGCGAGATGCGTTCCGCGTTGCGGGCCGAGGTCAGCGCCAGTGTCAGCTGCTCTTCGGTGATCGCGGTCTGGCGCAGGGTCACGAGTGCATCACGCACTTCGCGGTAGGCCGTTTCCGCGGTCTTGCGGTAGGTCTCCAGGGCCTCGCGTTGCACGGCATCGGCCTGGTCCACCGCAGCAGCGCGGCGACCTGCGTCGAAGATCGGCAGGTTGAGCGTGGCGCCCACGGTCCACACCTGAGCGCCGGACTTGAAGAGGTTCGACAGGTCCACGCTTTCGGCGCCGAAGAGGCCGGTCAGCGAGATGCTCGGGTAGAGCGCCGCCTTGGCCACGCCGATGCGGGCGTTGGCGGAGGCCAGGGTCTGTTCGGCCTGGGCTACGTCAGGGCGCGCATCCAGCAGGCTGGAGGGCAGGCCCGAGGGCGGCGTCGGCGGGAGCGGCAGCTCCAGCAGCTTGCCTTCGGAGACCGAGAGGTCCGGCGCGCCGACCAGCAGGGCGAGCTGGTTGGCGAGCAGTTCGCGCGTCTGTTGCAGGCGCGAGAGCTGGGCGCCGGCCGTCGCACGCTGGGTGCTCGCCTGCTCCACGTCCAGGCGCGAGGTGCTGCCGGAGTCGTAGCGGCGCTGGGCGATCTTGAGCGCACTGTCGCGCGTCTCCAGGCTCGCCTGGGTAGCTTCGATCTGGGCTTCGGCGCTGCGCAGCGAGATGTAGGTCGAGGCCACTGCGCCGGCCACCGACAGGCGCACGGTGTCGCGTGCATAGCGCGAACTCAGCGCCTGCGCGATTGCCGCTTCGCGGGCGCGACGGTACTTGCCCCAGAAGTCGAGCTCGTAGGCCGCGGTGGCGACGTTCAGGCGGAAGTCGTTGCCGGTGCCTGCACGGGTGCCGTTCGGACCCAGCGGCGAGGACTTGGAACGCGTGGCCGCGCCATTCACATCGATCTCGGGGAAGAGGGCGGCGTTGGCCTGGCGGACGACCGCCTCGGCCTGGTCCACCCGCGCGATCGCGATGCGGATGTCGGAGGAGTCGCGCAGGGAGCGCTCGACCAGGGCATCCAGTTGCGGGTCATTGAAGCTCTTCCACCAGTCGAGCGCGACGGGGGCCGCGGCCGTGGAGGCGGGGGCTTCTTTGTATTCGGCGGGCAGGGTCGAGTCCGGACGCTTGTAGTCCGGGCCGACCGCGCAGCCCGCCAGGGCGGCCGCCATCGCGGCGGCCAGTGCGGTGAGTCTGAGCGTCATCATGCGTGATCTCCGGCGTTGGCGGCCTCGGCGTGCGCGTTCTTGCGCGCCTGGCGACGGCCGACCATCCAGGTGAAGAAGACCGGAATGAACAGGGTTGCGATGAAGGTGGCAGCCAGCATGCCACCGAACACGCCGGTACCCATCGAGCGGCGGGCAGCGGCGCCCGCGCCGGTCGCGACCAGCAGCGGCACCACGCCCAGCACGAAGGCCAGCGAGGTCATCACGATCGGGCGGAAGCGCAGGCGTGCGGCCTCCATGGCGGCATCGAGCGCGCTCTTCCCGGCCTGCATCTGCTGCGCGGCGAACTCCACGATCAGAATCGCGTTCTTCGCTGCCAAGCCGATCAGCACCACCAGGCCGATCTGGAAGTAGATGTCGTTGGTGAAGCCGCGGAACATCGTGGCCACCACCGCGCCCAGCAGGGCGAAGGGCACCGCCATCAGCACCGCCAGCGGCAGCGACCAGCGCTCGTACAGCGCCGACAGGATCAGGAAGACCATGATCAGCGCGAAGCCGAAGGCCATGGCCGACGAAGAGCCCGCACGCTTTTCCTGGAAGGCTTGGCCGGTCCAGGCGAGCTGGTAGCCCTCCGGCAGCGTCTTGGCCGCAACCTGCTCGACGATCTTGATCGCGTCGCCCGAGCTCACGCCCACCGCGCCGTTACCCAGCACCTTGGCTGCGAGGAAGCCGTTGTAGCGATCCAGGGCCTCGGCACCGGTAGCACGCGTGACCTTGATCAGCGCCGACAACGGCAGCATGTTGCCGTCGGTGGAGCGGACCCAGACGCGGCCCAGGTCTTCCGGCTTCATGCGGAACTGTTGTTCCGCCTGGAGCTGGACCTGATAGGTGCGACCGAACTTGTTGAAGTCGTTCACATACAGCGCGCCCATGGTGCTCTGCAGGCTGTTGAACACGTCGGTCACCGGCACCTTGAGCGCGAGCGCCTTGGCTTCATCCACTTCCACATGCAGCTGCGGCGTGGTCGGGCGGAAGAAGGTGTTGATGCCGGTGAGTTCCTTGCGCTCCTTCAGGGCATCCACGAAACCGCTCACGACACCCTGCAGGCGCTTGGGGTCGTCCGAGCCGCGGCTCTGGACGTAGGCCTCGAAACCACCTGCAGTACCCAGGCCACGGATGGCCGGCGGGTTGAAGGCGATCGCGATGCCGTCCTTGAGCGCCATGCCGGCGCCGAACACGGCCTTCACCACGTCATCCGAACTGGCCGTACGCTCAGACCAAGGCTTCAGGCGGATGAAGATCGTTGCCGCGCTGCTCTTGTTGCCACCACCGATCAGGTCGAAACCGTTCACGACGAACACACGTTCGACGGCCGGGTTCTTCATGACGATCTGGCGCAGGATCTCGCCCTGGCGCGAAGTGCGCTCCAGCGATGCGCCGTCGGGCAGGATGATGGAGCCGAACACATAGCCCTGGTCTTCCGGCGGCACGAAGCTGCCCGGCACGCGCATCAGCAGGAACACGCCCAGCGCGATCACGCCCGCATACAGCGCGGCGGTGATCACACGATGGTGCAGCGCCTTGCCGACGCCGCTGGTGTAACCGTGAGTGAGACCGGTGAAGCTCTTGTTGAACCACTTGAAGAAGCCGCGCGGCTCACCGTGGTGGGGCTTGAGCAGCAGCGAGCACAGGGCCGGCGTGAGCGTCAGCGCCACCGTACCCGAGATCACCACCGCCACGGCCACCGTCACCGCGAACTGCTTGTAGAGCTGACCGGCGATACCGCCGAGGAAGGCCACCGGCACGAACACCGCGCACAGCACCAGCACGATACCGATGACTGCGCCGGCCACCTCGCGCACACCTTCCTTCGCCGCCTCAAAGGGCGAGAGCCCCTGTTCGCGCATCAGGCGTTCGACGTTCTCCAGCACCACGATCGCGTCATCCACCACGATACCGATCGCCAGCACCAGCGCGAACAGCGTGAGGGTGTTGATCGAGAAGCCGAAGAGCCACAGACCGGCGAAGGTGCCGATCAGCGACACCGGCACTGCGATCATCGGGATCAGCGTGGCGCGCCAGCTCTGCAGGAACACGTAGACCACCAACACCACCAGCACCGCGGCTTCCAGCAGCGTGTGGCTCACTTCCTCGATCGAGGACTGCACGAAGGTGGAGGTGTCGTAGGGGATCGCGCTCTCCACGCCCTTGGGGAAGGTCGGCTCGATCTCGGCCACGCGGGCCTTGATCGCCTTGGCGGTATCCAGCGCGTTGGCGCCGGTCTGCAGGAAGATCGCCATACCGACCGAGGGCTTGCCGTCGAGCGTGGTGAACGCGTCGTAGGCCTGGCCGCCGAGCTCGATGCGGGCGATGTCCTTCAGGCGCAGGTAACCCTGGGTGCCGCCGGCACGCAGGATGATGTCGCCGAACTGCTCGGGTTCGAGCAGACGACCGCGCGCGGTGACCGTGTAGACCAGCTCCTGGCCCTTGGCGGCGGGCATGGCGCCCACCTTGCCGGCGGCATACTGGAAGTTCTGCTCGCGCAGCGCGTTGGCCACGTCGGTCGCGGTCACGCCCAGTTGCGCCATGCGATCGGGCTTGAGCCAGATCCGCATCGAGTAATCCTGCGCGCCGAAGATGGTGACGTCGCCGACACCCTTGATGCGCTTGATTTCATCGACCAGGTTGAGCGAGGCGTAGTTCGACAGGAACAGCGCATCGCGCGAGCTGTCCGGCGAGGTGAGGGAGATCACCAGCAGGATGTCGTTCGAACGCTTCTGCACGATCACGCCATTGCGCCGCACTTCCTCGGGCAGGCGCGCCAGCACCGCGTTCACCTTGTTGTTCACGTTCACCGAGGCGAGGTCGGGGTTGGTCCCGATCTCGAAGGTGGCGGTGATCGACACGGCGCCGCTGGAGCTGGAGCTCGAGCTGAAGTAGGTCAGGCCTTCCACGCCGTTGAGCTGCTGCTCGATCGGCGCGGCGACGGTACGGGCCAGGGTCTCGGCGCTGGCGCCGGGATAGGTGGTCGAGATCTGCACCGTGGGCGGCGAGATTTCGGGGTACTGCGCGATCGGGAGCACGCGGGAGGCTACGAGGCCCGCGATCACGATCACGATCGATATTACGGCCGCGAAGATGGGCCGTCGGATGAAGAACTGCGTGAACATGGATGTGTTCCCCCTCAGCCCTTCTGCGCGGCCGACTGGCCGGCTGCGGGCGCGCCGGCAGGGGCTGCGCCAGGAGCGCCACCCGCGGGAGCCTCACCGGGTGCCATCGGCTTTACAGGCGCGCCGGGACGCAGCTTCATGAGGTTGTCGACGATCACGCGGTCGCCTGCCTTGAGGCCACCGACCACGATCCAGTCCTTGCCTTCCCAGCCGGAGACCTGCACCGGACGCGGCGCGACCTTGTCGCCTTCGCCCACGGTCATCACGATGAAGCCTTGGTCCGTCTGCATCACAGCGGCCTGAGGCACGCGGAAGACGTTGTCGCGGGTGCCCACTTCCAGGCGCACGCGCACGAACTCGCCAGACAGCACGGCGCCTTGCGGGTTGGGGAAGGCGGCGCGCATGGAGCGCGTGCCGAGCTTGGGATCGATGTTGGCAGCGCTGAAGTCCAGCTTGCCCTTGGTCTCGTAGACCTGGCCGTTGGAGAGCACCATCTGCACGGCCTTGACCGAGCGCGGGTCGAGGCGGCCGCCGGGCAGTTGAGCGGCGTCGGAGTCGGCCACGGCGAAGCGCACCTTGAGCGGGTCGACCTGCACCACGGTGGTCAGCAGGTTGTCGGCGGTGCTGATCAGGTTGCCTTCGGTCTTGAGTGCGCGGCCGCTGAGGCCGGACACCGGCGCGGTCACGCTGGCGTAGCCGAGATTCAGTTCGGCTTCGCGCTGCTGGGCGACGGCGGCTTCGAGCGCGGCGCGGGAGAGCTGCTCGGTCGAGGTGGCGTCGTCGAATTCCTTGCGGCTGGCGGCGTCCTGCTCGACCAGGCCCTTGAGGCGGGAGAGTTCGCGGGCGGACTGGTCGAGGCGGGCCTTGGCTTGGGCCACGGCGGCCTTGGCGTTGGCCAGCGCGGCTTCCAGCGGGGCGCGGTCGATTTCGAAGAGCAACTGGCCGGCGTGCACCGGCGCGCCTTCCTCGTAGTCACGCTTGACGAGCAGGCCGCCCACGCGGGCGCGGACTTCCACTTCCTTGGCGCCTTCGGTCTGGCCCACGGCTTCCACATAGAGAGGCGCCTGCGTCGGCGCCATGCTCACCGCGGTGACCGGCATCGCCATTGCGGCAGCGCCACCCGGCGGGCCGCCGGCTTGTTCTTCTTTCTTGCCACAGGCGGCGAGGGTGATCGCAAAAGCAATCGCGGTCAGGGCGGGCAGCACACGACGTGACGCCCGGGCAGGGCGAGCGGTGGCAAGGGGGGGAACGGCTCGGAAGGTCATCCGGGGACTCCACTGGGCATGTTGGTCTGACGTGGCATGACCACGGGCGCCGATCTGCGCGGCGCCAAGGGTATTCGGGAATAGCGTGAGCGGTGTGCAGACCAGCGATTTGGCAGCCCGGTTCCACGCAAGCCTTCATTTATACATACACGGATGTATGATTACAAGCAGGAGGACCCAGCGTGGTACGCAAGACCAAGGCAGAGACCGAAGAAACCCGCAAGCTGATCATAGATGCCGCTCGGCGAGAGTTCGCCGCGCGCGGCGTCAGCCGTACCTCGCTCGAGCAGATCGCGGCGGCGGCCGGGCTCACGCGCGGGGCTATCTATTGGCACTTCCAGAACAAGGTCGACCTCTTCATCGCCCTGCGGGACGATGTCGTGCTCCCGTTGGTGGGACGCCTGGAGTCCGGTCTGGATCTCGAGCCTTTCCCCGATCCGCTGGACGCGATCGAGGACTATCTGCTCGCCCACTTCGAGCGCCTGCAGAACGACCCGGTCGTGCGCGAGACCTTCGAGGTCCTGATGCTCAAGTGCGAGTACACCAGCGAGTTCGGCGAGCTCCTGCGCTGCGCGATGGACCGTACCCAGCACAAGCTCGCCAAGCTGGACGTCGCTTACCGTGCCGCCGCCAAGGCCGGCACCTTGCGCGAAGACATCGATCCCGAGTTCGCCGCCAACGACACCTATGTCTACCTGATTGGCGCGATCCGCCTCTGGATTGCCGACGTCGAGGGCATTGCCATGCGCCGCACCGCGCCGGCCCTGGCGCGCTCCCACATGGCGCTGCGCCGCCGGCCCAAGCAAAAATAGCCAGACACAGCACAAGCCCGGTCAGCCCCGGGTGCGTCGCGCTTCCCTAGAATGCCTGTCGCGGCGCAATGCCGACGACACACATAACGGGGGAAGACACCGATGAAGCCGCTTCCTGCAAGGCCGACGCGTACCGCGCTCGCTGCCCTGCTCATGCTGACGCAGATCGCCTGCTCGGCCGCCGAAACACCGTCCGCAGTGCCGGCCGACGCGCCCTACAAGGATGCCTCGCGCGACGTCGAGGCACGGGTCGAAGACCTGCTCGCCCGCATGAGCCTGGCCGAGAAGATCGGCCAGATGACCCAGGCCGAACGCGGTGCCATCGGTGCAGATCGCGCAGCCCAGCTGCAGCTCGGCAGCATCCTCTCCGGCGGCGGTTCCGCACCGCGGCCCAACAAGCCCGAGAGCTGGGTCGCGATGATCAAGGACTACCAGGACGCGGCCGCCAAGACGCGCCTGGGCATCCCCATCCTCTACGGTATCGATGCGGTGCACGGCCACCAGTCGGTCAACGGCGCCACGCTCTTTCCGCATCTGCTCGGACTCGCCGCCACGCGCGACGAAGCACTGCTGCGCAGGATCGGCGAGACCACCGCGCGCGAGATGGCGGCCACCGGCATCTACTGGAACTTCAGCCCGATGATCGCGGTGAGCCAGGACTTGCGCTGGGGCCGCACCTACGAGTCCTTCGGCGAGGACCCGGCCTTGGTCTCCGCGCTCGGCCGTGCCTATGTCGAAGGCATGATGAAGCCCTTGGGCGAAGGCCGCCTGCAGGTGCTGCCCACCGCGAAGCACTTCATCGGCGACGGCGGCACCAGCTGGGCCAGCTCGAGCCAGAACATCATGGGTGTGGCCTACAAGCTGGACCAGGGCGACACACGCGGCGACACCGCCGCACTGCTCGGCCGCTACCTGCCGCCCTACAAGGCACTGGTGGATGCGGGCGTGCTCAGCGTGATGGCATCCTTTTCCAGCTGGAACGGCACCAAGCTGCATGCCGAGAAGCAGCTGCTCACAGATGTGCTCAAGGACGAACTCGGCTTCAAGGGCTTCGTGATCTCCGACTGGGACGCGATCCAGCAGCTGCCCGGCAATCTGCGCGAGCAGGTGACGGCCGCGGTGAACGCCGGTGTCGACATGGCGATGGTGCCCAACTCGGCGCCCGACTTCATCCGCGCCCTTACGCAGGCCGTCGAACGCAAGGACGTGAGCGAAGCGCGGATCGACGACGCGGTGCGCCGCATCCTGCGCGCAAAATTCGCGATCGGATTGTTCGAACAGTCGCGCGCCCTGCCGGCGTTGCTGCCGGAATTCGGCGGCGCGGATCACCGTGCAGTGGCGCGCCAGGCCGTGGCCGAATCGGTGACCCTGCTCAAGAACGAAGGCGCGCTGCCGCTCGCCAAGGACAGACCGCTCTTCCTCGCCGGCGCGCTGGCTGACGACCTCGGCGCCCAGGCGGGCGGCTGGACCCTGGAGTGGCAGGGCGTACGCGGCAACAATCTCTTCCCCGGCATCAATCTGCTCGCCGCCTTCAAGGGTGTGGCCGGCGACAAGCTGCGCTACGCCGCCAACGGCCGCTTCGACGGCGAGGCCGATGCGGGCGTGTTGGTGATCGGCGAACGGGGTTACGCCGAAGGCGTGGGCGACCGCGACATCGATGCGCTCAGCATTGCGAGCGACGAGCTTGCCGCACTCGACGCGATGCGCCCCAAGGTGAAGAAGCTCGTGCTGCTGGTTATGGCGGGCCGGCCGATCGTGATCGACAAGGCGCTCGACAAGGTCGACGCGGTCGTCATGGTCTACCAACCGGGAAGCGAAGGCGCCGGGGTGGGCGATGTGCTCTTTGGCGATGCGCCGTTCAAGGGCCGCCTGCCGATCGGCTGGCCCCGGAGCGCCAAGAGCTTCGTCCGCGCCGATGCTCCCAAGGCCGAGTATTGCGCCGGCCTGCAGTGGGCCACCGGCTTCGGCCTGGATGTCGCAGGCAAGCCGCTGGGCGAGACCCACTGTCCCTGAGCGCCTGGCCGCGCACTGAAGGCGACCGCGCAAGCTCAGTCCGACGCGGTCGCTTCTTCCAGGCGGCGCAGGTAGTGAAGCGCCGCCCCACGGTCCGCGCCACACATCTCGATAGAAGGCTGAAGGCTGGCGCAGACAGCCGGCCTGCGCGGATCGCCGAAGATCCGGCAGCGGTTGCGCTCGTCGAGCTGGATGCAACGCACCCCCGCAGGCTTGCCCTCCGGCATGCCCGGAATCGGGCTGGAGATCGAAGGCGCGATGCAGCAGGCGCCGCAGCCGTCGCGGCAATTCATGCGCGTGCCCCCGGAGTGTGCGCGACCCACTGCAGCACATGCTGCTGACGTGGAAGCAGCGGCCAGCTCACGCACTCGAACGCCTCATTGCCGGCGAGCGCGAAGCTGCCATGGTCGGTGACTTCGAGCCGGCCACCTTGCCAGTAGGCGCCCATCACCGCGTCGAACGATGTGCCGGCACCGAAATGCTGGCGGTCCGGTCGGTCTATCGGGCGCGCGCTCGATGCGATGTCATGCCAGCTCGCCCATTCGCGATCACGCAAGGCCTGCCGCAAGGCGGCGCACCATGCATCGCCTTCCTCGGCGGGTGCGAGTTGTCCGAGCACATTGCAGAAGAGCAGGGCATGGTCCGGGCGATACGTGGCGAGATGCGCGAAACCGCCGGGCGCGAGTGCGTCGAGCGTGCCGAAGGAAAGCGGACGGTCGAGATGGCGCATCAGCAGGCGGCGTGCGAGCGGATCGGGTTCGAGCACGCCGATCGCGGTGAAGCGCGCGAGCGATTCGCGCGGCAGGGTCCAGCCCGCGCTCGGGCCGATCAATAGAAGCTTGTCGGCCCGCGGCCGCCAGTCGGCCAACCAGCGGCGCAGCGCGGCGTCCAGCGCGGCCCAGCGTGCACGCCGGCGCCAGGCGCGCAGATGCCAGAGCAGGCCGCCGCTGCTGTGGTGCCAGCGATCGCGCAGCCGCGCCGCGCCCTGGGGTATCGGTTCAGGGGCCTTCGACACCGAGCTGTTCGCTCAGACGGGCGACGAAGGCCCGCAGGGCGGCGACTTCGCTCTCGAGCTGGCTCACTCGGGCTGCGAGTTCGCTGGACGCATTGCCGCCGCTGGCAGGCGCCGCGGCGGCTTGCGTGATGACCGGCTCGCCGCAGAGCAGATGCGCCCAACGACTCTCGCGTGCACCGGGTGCGCGCGGCAGCAGGCGCACCAGGCCGCCTGCGCTGCGTTCCGAGAGTTCAGTGAGGAAGGCCTCGACCGAGGACGCGTCGGTGAAGCGATGCAGGCGCTCGCTATTGGCGCGCAGTTCGGCCACGGTCTGCGGGCCGCGCAGCATCAGCGTGGTGAGCAGCGCCACCGACTGCGAAGGCACCTGCAGCACACGGCCGATGTTGTGGGTGTAGCGGGTTACGCGGCTGCCCGAGCTTTCCACCACCAGTACCCGATCGCGCAGGCCTTCGATCGCGGCGAGCACTTCGGCCTCGCTTGCTTCCATCACCGGGTCGCGGCTGGTCTTCTGGTTGCAGCCGGCAGTGAGCGCGTTGAGCGAGAGCGGATAGGTGTCGGGAACCGTGTGTTCCTTTTCGACGAGGACGCCCAGGATGCGGGCCTCCAGCGGAGTGAGCAGCGAGGTCTCGGACATGATTCGGAAGCGGATGAGGCGAAGTCGCGAGTGTACGCGAGCGGCGCGGGTCTCAGTCGGCGGATTGGACGGCCGACTGGACGGCGGGCGCTTCGAAGACGGCCCACGGGTCCGCGACAGCGGCTTCCAAGGCGACGAAGCGCGGATCAGCGAAAAGCTCGCCCTCGGCCGGCGCGAGCCGGAACTGCTCGATGCGCTCGCCCCAGGGAAAGCGCAGCGCCCAGGCATGCAGGTAGCCGCGGTCCGCGGGGCTGCCGCCGTAGCGCGCGTCGCCGAGGATGGGCGCGCCCAGGCTCTTCATCGCCACCCGCAGCTGGTGGGTGCGGCCGCTGTGGGGCGCGAGCTGGAAGAGCCGCATTCCGGGCCGGAGGCTCTGTGTGCAGAAGCGGGTGACGGCGCGATGTTCGGCATCGCGGGTGAGGCGCCAGCTGCCGTTGCGTCCCTTGCTCATCCCGCCCTTGATCCAGCCTTGCTTCTTCGACGGCGCCTGGTCGGACAGCGCCAGGTAGCACTTGCGCAGTTCGCCGCGTTCGAAGAGTTCGCCGAAGCGGCGCGCCGCCGCTGCATCGCGCGCGAACAGCACCAGCCCGGAGGTGATCCGGTCCAGCCGGTGCACCGGATGCAGGTCCCCGCAGTCGGGCAGGGCCTTGAGCCGGGCGACGAAACCGGGCTCGTCATCTTCGCTATGGAAGGAGAGCCCGGCCGGCTTGGCGGCGACGACGAAGTCCGCGTGGCTGGTATCGAGCAGCCATGCGGCGGGGGCCTTGTCGGTGGGGTTCAGACCGCGTCGGCCACGCCGGCGCCGTGCGCCTGCTGGTCGGCCCAGTAGGAGGAACGCACCATCGGGCCGCAAGCGGCGTTCTTGAAGCCCATCTTGTAGGCCTCTTCCTCGAACATCTTGAAGGTGTCCGGATGCACGTAGCGCAGCACCGGCAGGTGGCCGGCGGAGGGCTGCAGATACTGGCCGATGGTGAGCATATCCACGTCGTGGGCGCGCATGTCGCGCATCACTTCGAGGATCTCCTCGTCGGTCTCGCCCAGGCCGACCATGAGGCCGCTCTTGGTCGCGACGTCCGGATGCTCGGCCTTGAAGTTCTTCAGCAGCAGTAGCGAGTGGGCATAGTCGGAACCGGGACGGGCCTGCTTGTAGAGCCGCGGCACGGTTTCGAGGTTGTGGTTCATCACGTCGGGCGTGGCTTCGTTGAAGATGCGCAGCGCCACGTCCATGCGGCCGCGGAAGTCGGGCACCAGGACTTCGATCTGGGTGTGCGGGCTGACCGTGCGGGTCTCGCGGATGCAGTCGACGAAGTGCTGGGCGCCGCCGTCGCGCAGGTCGTCGCGATCCACCGAGGTGATGACGACATACTTGAGGCGCATCGCGGCGATGGTCTTGGCCAGGTCGCGCGGCTCGTCCGGGTTGAGCGGGTCGGGGCGGCCGTGGCCCACGTCGCAGAAGGGGCAGCGACGGGTGCAGATGTCACCCATGATCATGAAGGTCGCCGTGCCCTTGCCGAAGCATTCGTGGATGTTCGGGCAGGAGGCTTCCTCGCAGACGGTGTGCAGCTTGTGCTCGCGCAGCGTGGACTTGATCTCGTTGAAGCGTTCGACTTCGGGACCGGTACCGATGCGGATGCGGATCCAGTCGGGCTTGCGCAGCTTCTCGGCCGGCACGATCTTGATCGGGATGCGCGCCGTCTTGGCTTCACCGCGTTGCTTGCGGGCGAGGTCTTCCATGCTGTCCTTTCAGGCTGCCACGGCTTGTGGCCGGGTAGCGAGCTCGAGCTTCACCGCGAGCCGCGCGGCGAGCTTCTCATGTACGGCCGCCACGCCGTCGCGCACGCCGAAATCGGCGAGCCGCGTCGAGGCGAGCCCGGGGTAACCGCAGGGGTTGATCGCCGCAAAGGCGGCCAGGTCCAGATCCACGTTGAGCGCCAGCCCGTGATAGCTGCAACCGCGCGAGATCTTCAGGCCGAGGGCGGCGATCTTCGCCCCATCCACATAGACGCCCGGCGCCCCGTCCTTGAGCGCGCCGGCGATGCCGTATTCCTGCAAGAGATCGAGCAGCGTCGCTTCGATCAAATCCACCATGCCGCGCACCTTGACGCCGCGGCGGGCGATATCTACCAGCAGATAGACCACCGCCTGGCCGGGGCCGTGGTAGGTGATCTGGCCACCGCGATCGATCTTGACCACCGGCACGGTGGTCTCCGCGATCAGGTGCTCCGGCTTGCCCGCCAGGCCCAGCGTATAGACCGGCGGATGCTCCACCAGCCACAGCTCGTCGGGCGTCGCATCGGTCCGGCTGGCGGTGAAGGCCTGCATCGCGCGCCAGGTCGGTTCGTAGTCGACCCGACCCAGATGTTTGACGAGGAGCGGCACTGCCGGAGACATGCTTTGCGCGGTCGGGCTTGCGGGCGCAAGCGATTGAGCGGAAAGCGAAATTCTAACGGCCGGGGAGGGGTGCGGCAAACCGGCCCGCTACGCTCGGTACTGATGGAGCGATTGGGCCGGCCTTATGTGCGTATGCAGCAAGGACGCTGCGGGCCAGCGTCCGGAGGATGTCAGCGCTTGCGGCGACGCAGGCGCAGCAGGCCGGCGAGGCCCAGGCCGGCAAGGGCGAGGCTGCCCGGTTCCGGCACCGCGTGCGGCATCAGGGTGGCCTGGACGATGTCGTTGGCGCAGTAGGCGGACCAGCTGACGTCGATGCCGGTGGCCATGGCACGGGACCATTCGCTGCCGAAAAGGGCGATCGGGATCGCCGCTTCGATCACGTAGTGCGAATCGCTGCCGTAGGCGCCCAGGCCGGTGACGGCAGTGCTGGTGTAGACCTCGCTCGTCATGCCCAGCAGGCTGCCCTGGCGCACTGCCACTTCATAAGGCGAGGGATGGCTGGCGTCCGCGAGCACGCCGGGCGAGGACCAGAGGCCCACGTTCCAGCTGGTGCCGGCATAGAGGCCGCCGACCTTCAGACCCGCGGTGCTGGTGAGCACCAGGCCAAAGTCGGGCGTGCCGTCGCGGTTGAAGTCGAAGAGGATGTCGCCGGGCGCGTAGCTGTTGCCGGAAGGGTTCTGCGGATTGTTCGGACGCAGTCCGGTGACGATGGCGATGTTCAGGACGCCGCCGTTCTGCTCCACGTACATCGCCTCGGCGTCGTAGGACTGGCCGCCGTAGCCGGGATTCAGGTAGGTGCCGAGCGCACCGGTCTGGTCTTCCACGCTGCTGACCGTAGTGGCGCGCAACGGCGTCCAGTCGGCAGCCTTGGCGTGCGGGGAGCCGATCCAGTCATTGAGTTGGCCATCGACCGTGATGGGGGCGGCGAAGGCGAGGCTGGAGGCGCTGGTGGCGAGGATTGCCAGAACTGTACGAACGAACTTCATTCTTGTACCTGCGGCAATTGTGGTGAATTTGTTGTTTATCCACGATACCGACAGATTTATCAGAGGTCGCTGGCTGTTCCGCCCGCGTCGTGATGAGCCTCACGACCGCGGGGCGCGACGGGCGCCAGGGCGTCCCGATAACTGGAAGCGCTTGAAAGACAAGGAAAAAAGAAAACGGCGCCCGCTTGGGGCGCCGTTCTCCTTGCTGCCGCGACCTGGAGCCCGAAGGCGCTCAGAGCACGACCTTCACCATCGGATGGCTGGTGAGGTCGCGATAGAGATCGTCCAGCTGCGCGCGGCTCGTGGCGTTCACCGTGCAGGTCAGGCTGAGGTACTTTCCGTTGCTCGAGGCGCGCATCTCCATCGTGGCCGGATCGAAATCCGGCGCATGGTGGCGGACCACCGCGGCGATCGCCTGGGCGAAGCCGTCCTGCGCCTCGCCCATGATCTTGAGCGGGAAGTCGGTCGGGAATTCGAGGAGTTCGGGCGCGTCCATGGCGAGGCTCAGAGGTTCTTGATCCAGAGGCGCAGTGCGTCCCACCAGCGCGAGAAGATCCCGGCGCGCTCCACTTCCTCCAGCGCCACGACCGGGTAGTTGCCGATCGTCTCGCCATCGATGGTGAGCTTGAGCGTACCCAGGGCCTGACCCTTCTGGATCGGGGCCTTGAGCGGCTGGCGGCTCTCCAGCTGCGCCTTCACGCGGCCGGCGTCGCCCTGCGGCACCGACAGCACGAGGTCGTGCTGGAAGCCCACGCCGAGCTTGCGCGTCTTGCCCTGCCAGACTTCCAGCTCCTGCACCGGTGCGTTCGCGCTGTAGAGCTTCACGGTGTCCCAGGCGAGGAAGCCGAAGTTGAGCAGCTTCTGCGATTCGGTGGCGCGCACCGCGTCGCCGGTCGTGCCGGTCACCACCGACACCAGGCGGCGCGAGCCGCGCTTGGCGGTGGACACCAGGCAGTAGCCGGCGGCTTCGGTGTGGCCGGTCTTCATGCCGTCGACCGTCGGGTCGGTGAAGAGCAGGCGGTTGCGGTTGGGCTGGGTGATCTTGTTGTAGCTGAAGGACTTCTGCGAATAGAAGTGGAAGTACTCGGGGAAGTCGCGTGCGATGGCGGTCGAGAGCAGGGCGAGGTCGCGCGGGCTCATGTAGTGGCCGTCCTCGGTGAGGCCGGTCGCGTTCTTGAAGTGCGTGTTCGTCAGGCCCAGGCGCTTGGCCTCGGTGTTCATGCGGGTAACGAAGGCCTCTTCGCTGCCGGAGATGAGTTCGGCCAGGGCGATGCAGGCGTCATTTCCGGACACGACGATCATGCCCTGCACCAGTTCTTCCACCGTCACCGGCATGCCGGGCTGGATGAACATGCGCGAACCGTCGAGGCTCTTCTTGCGCGAGTTGTCGCTCACCGCGGCGACCTGCTGCATCGAGATGGTCTTGGCCTTGAGCGCCTGGAAGGTCACGTAGGCGGTCATCAGCTTGGTGAGCGAAGCCGGTTCGATGCGCTCGTCCGCGCCCTGGGCCGTCAGCACCTGGCCGGAGCCGACGTCATAAAGCAACCATGCGCGGGCGGCGAGGCTGGGCGGGGTGGGAATCTTGGCAGAAGCCAGCGAACTGGCGAGGAGGGCGAACAGGACGAGACAGGCGGAGGCGATTCTGTGCATGAGCGGGGAGACTGCAAGAAGAGAGCGAGGGGCGGAGGGGTTGGAAATTATACCGGCGCGGCGCGCTGGCCTTACCGGGATGCGCATGCTGGGAGCCCGGCGACCAAGGAAGGTTCCTGTCGCGGGCCCGTGTCGCGAACAGGCGCCCATGGTCTTCAACGGATGACCAGGAAAGGCTTGAGCTTGAGGGCCTCGGTCAGGCTGCGCGCCGCGGCGCGGGCGGCGGATTCGGTGTCGAAGGGACCGGCATTCAGGCGATAGCGCCCGGCGTCGGTGAAGATCTGGAGGCGGTCGCCGAGCCAGGAGACTTCCTCGCTCACCATCGCCTTGAAGCCTTCGGCGTTGGCGACGGAGGCGAAGGCGCCGAGCTGCAGGAAGATGCCCTTGGCAGGCAGCGGCGCCACCGTCGTCGGCGTGGCGGCTGCGGCTGCGGTGGCTATGTTGGCCGCGGTGCCGGGAGCGACTGCGCTGTCCTTGGCCGCGAGGATGCTGGCCGGATCGGCCGTGCTGGTGGGCGCGGCCTGCGCGCCGGCCTCGGCGGCCACTGGCGTTGCGGCAGACACGGTGGCCGCTGTGGCAGCCGGCGCGGCAGCCTGCGTTGCCGCGGGTTTCTGCGCATTACGCTCCGCCTGGGCCAGCGCGGCGCTGCCTGCGCGCGTCCGGATGGGCGGAATATTGGCTTCGATCACGTCCACGCCTTCGGGCACGATCGTTTCCACTTCCACCGGTGTGCTGCCGGTGCGGATGTAGTCGAGCTTGTAGGCGGCGGTGTACGAGAGATCGATCAGCCGGTTCGAATGGAAGGGGCCGCGGTCGTTGACCCGCACCACCACCGAGCGGCCGTTGGCGAGATTGGTAACCCGCACATAGCTGGGGATGGGCAGGGTCGGATGTGCGGCGGTCATGCCGTACATGTCGTAGCGCTCCCCGCTGGAGGTCTTCTGGCCGTGGAACTTCTTCCCGTACCAGGACGCGACGCCGCGCGCCTTGTAGGGCTTGAGGGCGGTCTCGGGCGTGTAGTCCTTGCCGAGCACGCTGTAGGGGTTGTTGGCGAAGCGGTGCAGGGCTTCGCGGCGCGGCTCGGCGTCCGGCACGGCATCCAGGTTGTCGGGCGGATTGTCGTCGGGGCCGTCGTCCTGGTAATAGCCACCGCCCTTGCGCGTGGGTGCCTTGCTCGTGGTGGCGGGTGGCGTGGTCCGGGGTTCGGGGCGCGTCTCGGCGCGCGGCGGGGCGGGTTCGATCGGCGCGTTGCCGGTGCCCGCGCAGGCAGCCAGCAAAAGCAGGGCGCAACTCGCGAAGTACCCGGCAAGACGCAACGACAGAACCTTCATGACTGATTCGTGCTCCGGTGTCGGGCAATCGACATCAGCACGCCGATGCCCAGGCACAGGGTGACGAGCGCCGTACCGCCGTAGCTCACCAGGGGCAGGGGAACGCCCACCACCGGCAGTACGCCGCTCACCATCCCGATATTCACGAAAGCATAGACAAAGAAGGACAGGGACAACGCCCCGGCGAGCAGGCGCGAGAACACGTTATGGGCGCCGGCGGCGATCACGAGGCCGCGGAAGATGATGAGCAGCAGCACCGTCATCAGGCCCAGGTCGCCGATCAGGCCCCACTCTTCGGAGATCACCGCGAAGATGAAGTCGGTATGGCGCTCGGGGATGAATTCCAGCTGGGCCTGGGTGCCTTGCTTCCAGCCCTTGCCGAGCAGGCCGCCGGAACCGATGGCGATGGTCGACTGGATCGTGTGGAAGCCCTTGCCCAGCGGGTCGGTGGTCGGGTCGAGCAGGGTGCAGATGCGGTGCTTCTGGTAGTCGCGCAGGCCGGGCCATTGCACGCCGTCGGCGCAGATCTGGTCCTGGTAGCTCACCACCGCCACGATCGCGGCGACGCCGATTACCACGGCGGGCACGATCAGCTTCCAGGAAAGCCCGGCGAAGAAGATGACGAAGAAGCCCGCGGAGAGCACCAGGATTGCGGTGCCCAGGTCGGGCTGGATCACGATCAGGCCGACCGGCACGCCCAACAGCACGGTGGCCACGATGAAGTCGAGCACCTTGAGCGCGCCTTCGCGTTGCTGGAAGTACCAGGCCAGCATCAGCGGCATCGCGATCTTGAAGAGCTCGGAAGGCTGCAGCCGCACCACCTTGAGGTCCAGCCAGCGCTGCGCGCCCTTGGACACTTCGCCGAAGAACTCCACGCCGAGCAGCAGGACGACTCCCACCACGTAGAGCGGGACGGCCAGGGCCTGCAGCCGCTGCGGCGGGATGTTGGCCATGATCCACATGATCCCCAGCCCGATGCAGGTGTTGGTGAGCTGCGCCTGCATGCGCTCGGGCGAGGCCGACATCATCACGATGGCGGTGAAGCTGAGCAGGATCACCACCAGCGCGGTGAGCCAGGGATCGAAGGGCGAGATCAGGCGATTGAGCAGGCGACGCAGCATCACTCGGCTCCCGGCTGCTCGGGCGCTGCGCCTTGCGGCATCTTGCCCAGCAGGTAGTAGTCGAGCACCTGGCGGGCGATCGGGGCGGCGGATTCCGCACCGAAACCGCCGTTCTCCACCAGCACCGCGAGTGCGATCTTCGGATCTTCCGCCGGTGCAAAGGCGATGAAGAGCGCGTGGTCGCGCAGACGCTCTCCCACGGCATGCGTCTTGTACTCGGCGCCCTTGAGCGAAAAGACCTGGGCTGTACCGGTCTTGCCCGCGGAGGTGTAGCCGGCGTTGGCGAAGGCGCGAGCACCCGTGCCCCACTTGTTCACCTCGACCATCGCGCGCTTGATCGTGGCCAGGTGCTCGGTGGTGTAGCCCAGGCGCTTGACCGGCTGAGGCTCGATCGGGCGACGCTTGTCGTCGCGCGAGCTCTGCACGTACTGCACCAGGTGCGGCTTGTACATCACGCCGTCGGCGGCGACGGTGGCCACGGCGTGGGCCATCTGCAGCATGGTGTAGGAGTTGTAGCCCTGGCCGATGCCGATCGAGATCGTCTCGCCGGCGTACCACTTGCGCATCTCGGGCGTCTTGAAGCGCTTCTTCTTCCAGGCTGGCGAGGGCAGCACGCCGGTCGACTCGCCATTGATGTCGATGCCGGTGCGCGAACCGAAGCCGAGTTCGCCCATGAAGCTCGCGATCAGGTCGATGCCCATGTCGTTGGCGAGCTGGTAGTAGTAGGTGTCGCAGGAGACGACGATGGATTTGACCATGTCCACCGAGCCGTGGCCGCCCTTCTTGTCGTCGCGGAACTGGTGGCCGCCGAACCAGAAGAAGCCCGGATCGGAGATCGCCTGCTGCGCCGTCCGCTTGCCCGTCTCGAGCGCGGCCAGGGCCATGAAGGGCTTGAAGGTGGAGCCCGGCGGGTAGGAGGAGTAGATCGCGCGTTGCAGTAGCGGATGGTCCGGCGAGGTGTTCAGGGCATCCCAGCTCTGGCTGTCGATGCCGTCCACGAAGAGGTTGGGATCGAAGGTGGGCTTGGAGACGAGGGCGAGCACGCCGCCGGTGCCCGGCTCGATCGCCACCAGCGCGCCGCGTCGATCGCCGAAGGCGTCCTCGGCGATCTTCTGCAACTTGCTGTCGACCGTCAGCACCAGCTTGTCGCCAGGCACCGGCGGTGTGCGGGCGAGCGAGCGCACGGCACGTCCACCGGCGTCGACCTCGATCTGCTCGAAGCCGGTGACGCCGTGCAGGACTTCTTCGTAGCTCTGTTCCAGGCCGCTCTTGCCGATGTGTTCCGTGCCGCGGTAGTTCGGCGCGCGGGTCTCGTCGTCCTCGATCGCCTTTTTCTCGCGATCGTTGATACGGCCGATGTAACCGAGCAGGTGCGAGGCGAGTTCGCCTTCGGGATATTGACGGAAGAGCCGCGCCTTGATGTCCACGCCGGGGAAGCGGAAGCGCTGGGCGATGAAGCGCGCGACCTCCTCGTCCGAGAGCCGGTTGCGCAGGGGCAGGCTCTCGAAGGTGCGGCTCTCCTCCATCAGTTTCTTGAAGCGCTTGCGGTCCTTCTGCTGGATGTCGATCAGCTTGGCGAGCTCGTCGATCGTCTGGTCCAGGTTGGGGATGCGCGAGGGCGTCAGTTCCAGCGTGTAGGCCGAGTAGTTGCGCGCCAGCACCACGCCGTTGCGGTCCACGATCAGGCCGCGGTTGGGCACGATCGGCACCAGCGAGATCCGGTTGTCTTCGGCGCGGGTCGCGTAGTAGTCGTGGCGCGTCACCTGCAGCCAGTAGAGGCGGGAGACCAGCAGCCCGAAGCAGACCAGCACGAACACGCTCGCCCACAGCACGCGGGTGCGAAAGCGCGAAATCTCCTGTTCGGGCGGCTTGAATTCCATCGTCGGGACTGCGGCGGACTACAGCGGCCGGTTCTCGTCCCGCTCGATCGGCTGCATCTGCGGCAGGAGCAGGATGTAGTGCGCGGGGAACCAGAGGATGGCGGTGGTGAAGGTGCTGAAGAAATACTCCCAGCCGGGGAATTCCGCGCCGGCCATCAGGCGGACCACCACCATGACGATCTGCGCCATGAAGAAGATCGGCACCAACTGGAGCGCCTGGGCGGCCGGCGGGAACCACAGCAGTCGACGGCTGATTGCACCGCAGATATAGGCGAGCAGCACATAGGCGAGCGCATGCTGACCCATGGCCGAACCGTGCCCGATGTCGGTCAGCAGACCGAGCAGGAAGGCGGTGCCGGTACTTACCCGCAGCGGTTCGCGCACGCACCAGAAGGCGAGCACCAGGGCCACGAAGTCGGGCATGCCCGGCAACTGGCTGGTGGGGATGAAGTCCAGGGTCAGCGCGGCAAGCAGGGTGAGCCAGACCCAGGCCATGCGCACGGGCAGCAGGATGCGGCTGGAGCGATGCGTGGTCTGCATGTCAGGGTTTCCGGCGAAGCGTGGGCGCAGGTGGGGGCGGCGGTTCTTCGGGCCGCGGCTGGTCGACACGGGCGCGGCCCAGCACCAGCACGGCGCTGCTGCGCTCGATGCCGGCCTCGGGCTTGCACAGGAAGCGCGCGAAGCCGCGGGCGTCGTCGCGCTCGACACGGATCACCCGCGCGACCGGCAGGTCGGGCAGGTATACGCCATCCAGGCCCGAGGTGACGATCACGTCGCCCGGCTCCACGTCGGCATTGCTGGCGAGGTAACGCAGTTCGAGCAGGCCGTTGCTGGCGCCGAACATCACGGCACGCAGGCCGCTACGCTGGACCCGCACCGGGATCGACTGCTCGCGGTCGGTGAGCAGTGTCACCTCGGCCTGCAGCGGGAAGGTGCGGGTGACCTGGCCGACCACGCCGGCCCCGTCGATCACCGGCAGGCCGGCCTCGATGCCGTCGCGGGTGCCGCGGTCGATCACCACCCGGCGGGCGAAGGGGTCGCGGGCGGTGTAGATCACTTCCGCCGCGATGCTGCGGACGGGCGTCTTCTCGCGCATGCTCAGCAGGTCGCGCAGCTGCTTGTTCTCGGCCTCCAGGCCGGTCTGGCGCAGCAGGCGCTTGGCGTCTTCCAGGGCCTTGCCGTTGAGGCGGGCGTTTTCCTGGCGCAGGCGGTTGAGCGAGGAGAAGTACTCGAGCGTGCGCCCCGCCCATTCGGCGGGCGTGGAAGCCACGATCTGCAGCGGGTAGGTCAGGACAGCAAGGCCCTGGCGCAGGGTTTCGAGGTAGTTGAAGCGCAGGTCCGCGACCAGCAGCGCCGTGGAGAGCGCCAGGTAGACGGTCAGCCGGGCCGCCGGCGGCAAGCCGCGCTTGAAGATCGGTGGCGTGGAGTGGCCGGCAACGGACATGCGGAACGGAGTAGGGGCGGGGAACCGGATTGTGACACTGCACAAGGCCCGGCGTACCGGGCCTTGCTGTTACAGCCGCTACAGGGGTGCTTATTCGCTCGCGAAGATGTTGCCGAGCTTGTCCATTTTCTCAAGCGCCATGCCCGAGCCGCGCACCACGCAGGTCAGCGGGTCCTCGGCCACGATCACCGGCAGGCCGGTCTCTTCCATCAGCAGACGGTCGAGGTCGCGCACCAGGGCGCCGCCGCCGGTCAACACCATGCCGCGCTCGGCGATGTCCGCGCCCAGTTCCGGCGGGGTCTGCTCCAGCGCGATCTTGACCGCGGAGACGATGGAGTTGAGCGGGTCCGTGAGCGCTTCCAGGATCTCGTTGGAGGAAATGGTGAAGCTGCGCGGGATGCCCTCGGCCAGGTTGCGGCCCTTGACTTCCATTTCGCGGACTTCGGAGCCGGGGAAGGCCGAGCCGATTTCCTTCTTGATGTTCTCGGCGGTGGTTTCGCCGATCAGCATGCCGTAGTTGCGACGGATGTAATTGACGATGGCTTCGTCGAACTTGTCGCCGCCTACGCGCACCGAGCCGGCGTAGACCATGCCGCCCAGGGCGATCACGCCCACTTCCGTGGTGCCACCGCCGATATCCACCACCATCGAGCCGGTCGCGTCGGCGACCGGCAGGCCGGCGCCGATCGCGGCGGCCATGGGTTCCTCGATCAGGTAGACCTGCGAGGCACCGGCGTTGAGCGCGGAGTCGCGGATCGCACGGCGTTCGACCTGGGTGGAACCGCAGGGCACGCAGATGATGATGCGGGGCGAGGGGGCCAGCAGCGAAGAAGGATGCACCTTCTTGATGAACTGCTTGAGCATCTGCTCGGTGACCACGAAGTCGGCGATCACGCCGTCCTTCATCGGGCGGATGGCGGTGATGTTGCCCGGCGTCTTGCCCAGCATCTGCTTGGCCTGGGCGCCCACGGCCTGGATCGTCTTCTTGGCGTTGGGGCCACCTTCGGTGCGGATCGCAACCACCGAGGGTTCGTCCAGCACGATGCCCTTGCCGCGCACGTAGATCAGCGTGTTGGCGGTGCCGAGGTCGATCGCCAGGTCGTTCGAGAAGTAGGAGCGGAGGAAACCGAGCATTGTCTTATGGGGTCCGTTGGGTTTTGCCCGCGGGGGTGCAGGCGCGTCCTTGTGACGCAACGCGGGGAGAGCTCACCCCGGCGCATGCCCGGCTGCGAACAGGGGTTCGCATCACCGCGGGACAGGCGCGCCGCGCTCGCGGCTTCCGGCACCCGTCCGGCTAGGGCGGGTAAAGCCGCCATGATAACCTATTCAATTCCCCGAAATGACCGCCCGAACCGGCTTCAGGACCGTGCATCGCCGCCGTCCGGCCTCCCGGCTCCGGGGCCGCCGTTCCGACCCTTTCGCGCACCGCATCCGCAGGCCCGCCATGTCCTTGTCCATCGAAGCTGTCGAACGTATCGCCAAACTTGCCCGGCTGGAGCTCGGCGCGGGAGAGGCGCAGGCCACGCAGGAGAAGCTCAACGGCATCTTCGGCCTGATCGAACGCATGCAGGCGGTCGACACCACGGGCGTGGAGCCGCTCTATCACCCGCAGGACGTGGCGCAGCGCTTGCGCGAGGATCGCGTGTCCGAAAGCGACCGCCGGGAGGCTTTCCAGTCCGTCGCGCCGCAGGCCGAAGCCGGCCTCTACCTGGTTCCGAAGGTCATCGAGTAAGCCCGCCCAACCCGCTACACCCGCCGAATCGGCCCAATCCGCCCTCGGTGGCGGCAAGGAGTGCATCCATGGAATACCGCAAGCTCGGGAAGACCGGTTTTGAAGTTTCTGCCATCTCGCTGGGCACCTGGCAGGTCGGCGGCCGCTGGGGCGAACCCTTCAACGACGCGACCGCCGAGGCGATCATCGAGGCCGCGATCGAGCGCGGCGTGAACTTCATCGACACCGCCGACGTGTATAGCGACCGCGCTTCCGAGGCCGCCGTCGGCCGTGTGGTGCGCCGGATGAAGTCGCGCCATGGCGATCGCGTGCGGGTGGCGACCAAGTGCGGCCGCTTCATCAACCCGCATGTGAACGAGGGCTACACCGTCGAGGCCCTGCGCGGCTACGTGGAAACCAGCCTGAAAAACTCCGGCCTGGAAGCGCTGGACCTGATCCAGCTGCACTGCCCGCCGACGCAGGTCTATTACCGCCCCGAAGTCTTCGAACTCTTCGACAAGCTCAAGGCCGAGGGCAAGATCCTCAACCTGGGCGTCTCGGTGGAGAAGGTGGAGGAGGCGATCAAAGCGATCGAATTCCCCAACGTCACCAGCGTGCAGATCATCTTCAACATGTTCCGCATGCGCCCGGCCGAACGCTTCTTCGCCGAAGCCAAAGCCCGCGACGTGGGCATCATCGTCCGCGTGCCGCTCGCCAGCGGCCTCCTGACCGGCACCTATTCCAAGTCGACCTCCTTCGGCGAGGGCGACCATCGCACCTTCAACCGCCAGGGTGCGGCCTTCGACAAGGGCGAGACCTTCTCCGGCGTCGACTACGAGCAAGGCCTCGCCGCGGTCGAAGAGCTGAAGAAGCTCTTCCCGGGCGAACCGGGCCTCGCGGCCTGGGCGTTGCGCTGGGTGCTGATGTTCCCCGAGGTCTCGACCGTCATCCCGGGCGCCTCGCGCGTGCAACAGCTGGAGTCCAACATCGCGGCGAGCGAGTTGCGGGCACTGACCCAGGGCGAGCTGGAGCGCGTCGACATCATCTACAAGCAGTACATCAAACCGGCCGTCCACCAGCTCTGGTAAACCGAACACTTTCCAGAAAAGGAGTGCCCAAGTGACCCAACAACGCGTAGCCGAACACTTCGCCGAAGCCGCTGCCCTGGTGAACAAGCTCGCCCAGGACGAGGCCTTCCTCGCCTCCGTGGATGCGGCGGGCCAGTTGCTGGTGCGCTGCTTCCAGGCCGGCGGCAAGGTGATTTCCTGCGGCAACGGCGGTTCGCACTGCGACGCCATGCACTTCGCCGAAGAGCTCTCCGGTCGCTACCGCGACAACCGCCCCGGCCTGCCGGCGATGGCGGTCTCGGATGTTTCGCACATCACCTGCGTCGGCAACGACTACGGCTTCGACCACATCTTCTCGCGCCATGTCGAAGCCTTCGGCAAGGCGGGCGACGTGCTGCTGGGCATCTCCACCAGCGGCAAGTCGCCCAACGTCCTGCGCGCCGTGGCCGAGGCCAAGACGCGCGGCATGCAGGTGATCGCGCTGACCGGCAAGGACGGCGGCGCGCTCGCCCGCGAGGCGGACGTGGCGATCGTCGTGCCGCACTTCGGTTATGCCGACCGCATTCAGGAAATCCATATCAAGGTGATCCATACGCTCATCGACCTGGTCGAGCGCGGCATGGGTTACGCATGACGTTTCAATCCGGACCACGATGATCGAACGCAGCCTGACGCACATCGCCGCATCCCTTGCGGCCGGCGAGATCTCCAGCCAGGAGCTGACCCGCGCCTACCTGGACCGCATCGCGCGCCTGAACCCCGAACTCAAGGCCTTCATCACGGTGGATGCCGAAGGCGCGATGGCGCAGGCCGCCTCGGCCGACGCCACCCGCGCTGCGGGCCAGGCCGGCCCGCTCACCGGGGTGCCGATCGCCCACAAGGATCTCTTCTGCACCGAAGGGCTGCTGACCACCTGCGGCTCGAAGATGCTGGAGAACTTCGTCAGCCCCTACGACGCGACGGTGGTGAGTCGCCTCAAGGCGGCCGGCACGGTGATCCTGGGCAAGACCAACTGCGACGAGTTCGCGATGGGTTCGACCAACGAGAGCTCGTACTTCGGTGCGACGCGCAACCCGTGGGATGTGTCGCGGGTGCCGGGCGGTTCCTCGGGCGGTTCGGCCGCGGCCGTCGCCGCGCGCCTGGCGCCGGCGGTGACCGGCACGGACACCGGCGGCTCGATCCGCCAGCCCGCTTCGCTCTGCGGCGTCACGGGCCTCAAGCCGACCTACGGCGCGGTCTCGCGCTGGGGCATGATCGCCTACGCCTCCTCGCTCGACCAGGGCGGCCCCTTCGCGCAGAGCGCCGAGGATTGCGCGCTGATGCTCAACGCCTTCGCCGGCTTCGACGAGAAGGACTCGACCTCCGCCCAGCGCGAGACCGAGGACTACCTGCGCGAGCTGCGTCGCGCGCCCGCCGATCCGGCGCGTCCGCTCGCCGGCGTGCGTCTGGGCGTGCCCAAGGAATACTTTGGCGAAGGCCTGGCCGAGGACGTGCGCAGCGCGATCGAGGCCGCCATCGTCGAGCTGGAAAAGCTGGGCGCGGTGCGGGTGGAAGTGAGCCTGCCCAAGACCGAGCTGGCGATCCCCGCCTACTACGTGATCGCGCCGGCCGAGGCGAGCTCCAACCTGAGCCGCTTCGATGGCGTGCGCTACGGCCATCGCGCCGCGCAGTACCGCGACCTGATGGAGATGTACTGCAAGAGCCGCGCCGAAGGCTTCGGCCGCGAAGTGCAGCGCCGCATCATGGTCGGCACCTACGTGCTCTCGCACGGCTACTACGACGCCTACTACATCAAGGCGCTGCAGCTGCGTCGCCTGATCGCCGACGACTTCCAGGCCGCGCTCTCGCAGTGCGACGTGCTGCTCGGCCCGGCCGCGCCCACGGTGGCGTGGAAGCTCGGCGCGATGGCGGACGATCCGGTGCAGATGTACCTCGCCGACATCTACACCGTGTCGGTGAACCTCGCCGGCCTGCCCGCGCTGTCCGTGCCCTGCGGCTTCGGCGAAGGCGGCATGCCGGTGGGCCTGCAGATGATCGGCAACTACTTCGACGAAGCGCGCATGCTGGCCATCGCCCATCGCTTCCAGCAGGCCACAGACTGGCACACGCGCAGCCCTTCGCTGTAATCCGATGAACCTGCACACCTGGCTGGCCTTCTTCGCCGCTTCCTGGCTGATCAGCCTGTCGCCGGGGGCGGGCGCGCTGTCCTGCATGACGGCCGGGCTGCGCTACGGTTTTCGCCGCGGCGCCTGGAACATCTTCGGCCTGCAGCTGGGTGTGGCCTTGCTCGTGCTGATCGTGGCGGTCGGGCTGGGCGCGGTACTGGCGGCCTCAAACCTCGCCTTCAACGCGATCAAGTGGCTGGGCGTCGTGTATCTGATCTGGCTGGGTGTGCAGCAGTGGCGGGCCGAACCGCGCCCGCCCGTGGACCAAGATGCAGAAGCGGTGCCGGCCTCGCGCAGCGCGCTGGTGCTGCGCGGCTTCCTGGTCAATGCGAGCAATCCCAAGGGCATCGTCTTCATGCTCGCGGTGCTGCCGCAGTTCATCGACCTGCACCAGCCGCAGGCGCCGCAATACGCCATCTGCGCTGCGACCCTGTTCTTCACCGACGCGGTGGTGATGAGCGGCTACACGCTGCTGGCCGCGCGGGTGCTGAAGGCCTTGCGCGATCCGGCGCACATCCGTGCCACCAATCGTTTCTTCGGCGGCGTCTTCGTCGCCGTGGGCCTGTTGCTCGCCGGCTTCAAGCGGGGCGTCGCATGAGGCGGCGCGGTTTTGCCCTGGCGCCGCTGATGGCGCTGGCCGCCTGTTCGGGCGGACCGGAAAAGCGCGAGCCGACGGCGAAGGACGAGATCTTCGAGCCCGCGCGCCCGCCCGTGGTCGCCGAGCGACCGCCCGCGGGAAAGGGCGCCGACCGGCCGTTGCCGCTCGCACCCGCGAAGCCTTCGCAGCCGACGCCGCCCGCACCGGCCGTGGGACGGCCGAAGAAGGCCATGGAAGCGCATGCGCTGAACGTCGCCTTCCGCTGCGCTTCGCACGACGAGCGACATTCGACGGCGCAGGCCGACGTGGAGGTCCTGGATGGCCGAGTCGCCTACCTGCGCGCGCGACTGGCCACGCCCAAGGGCGGCGTTTGCGAGTTCGCGCTGCCGGATTTTACGCAGCAGAAGCGCCTGCCCAACGTAGAGCTCAAGGCCAACAGCGGTCGCTGCACGCTGCGGATGTGGGAGCAGGGGCCCAAGGTGACGCTGGCGTACAGCGATTGCGAGGACTACTGCAAGCCGGCGGCAGCCATGGAGTACATCCTGCCGATCCTGTACGACAGGCGGGTGAATCGGTGCAATTGAGGCTGCAACTGAGGGTGTAGCTGAGGGTGCAACTGAGGCAAGTGAGTTCGCAACGCAGGTCGGACCGTGGGTGCGGCTCTGCGTGTTGCAGGAGCGGGTGACCGAGGCGCCAAGTGCAAGCGTCGGCGGCACCATAGTTCGGCAGTCGGCATCGACAATGAAACCGGAGTGCGCAGAGCCCGTGTGGCGAGCGCGTTCCCGCAGCAATCCAGACGCGTCGCAGACCATGCAGCGCGTGCTTGAAGGGACTATGCAAGATGGCTAGAGCAGACTGGGAAGTGGTGATCGGGCTGGAGACGCATGTCCAGCTGTCCACGCAATCCAAGATCTTTTCGGGGAGTTCGACCGCCTTCGGCGCCGAGGCCAATGCCCAGGCGAGCGCGGTGGACATCGCGCTGCCGGGCGTGCTGCCGGTGCTCAACCGCGGCGCTGTGGAACGCGCGATTCGCTTCGGCCTCGCGATCGGCGCCACGGTCGCGGCCAAGTCCATCTTCGCGCGCAAGAACTACTTCTATCCCGACCTCCCCAAGGGCTACCAGATTAGCCAGTACGAGCTGCCGGTGGTGCAGGGCGGCACGATCACTGTGCAGGTCGGCGAGGGCGACAAGGCGTACGAGAAGCTCATCGAGCTGACTCGCGCCCACCTGGAAGAGGACGCGGGCAAGTCCCTGCACGAGGACTTCCACGGCATGTCGGGCATCGACCTGAACCGCGCCGGCACGCCCTTGCTGGAGATCGTCACTGAGCCGGTGATGCGCTCCTCCGACGAGGCCGTGGCCTACGCCCGCGCCCTGCACGCCCTGGTGCGCTGGATCGACATTTCCGACGGCAACATGCAGGAAGGCTCCTTCCGCTGCGACGCCAACGTCTCGGTACGCAAGAAGGGCACGGAGAAGCTCGGCACCCGCCGCGAGGTGAAGAACCTCAACAGCTTCCGCTTCCTCAAGGAAGCGATCGAGGCCGAGATCGCCTACCAGATCGAAACCCTGGAAGACGGCGGCAAGATCGTGCAGGCCACCGTGCTCTTCGACCCGGACAGCGGCGAGACGCGCGCCATGCGCACCAAGGAAGACGCGCACGACTACCGCTACTTCCCCGACCCCGACCTGCTGCCGTTGGTGATCGCGGATGACTGGGTCGCGCGGGTGAAGGGCGAGATGCCTGAGTTGCCCGCCGCGCTGCAGTCGCGTTTCCGCGAGCAGTTCGGCCTCTCCGCCTACGATGCGGCGACGTTGACTGCGAGCCGCGAGACGGCGCAGTTCTACCTCGACACCGTGGCCACGGCCGGCGAAGCGCTGGCCAAGCCGGCCGCCAACTGGGTGATGGGCGAACTGGCGGCGCGGCTGAACAAGGAAGGCCGCGACATCGCCGATTCTCCGGTGAGTGCGGTGCAGCTCGCTGGCCTGCTCAAGCGCATCGGCGACAACACCATCTCGAACGCGATCGCCAAGAAGGTCTTTGATGCCCTCTGGAATGGCGAGGGTTCCGACGCCGACGCGATCATCGAGGCCCAGGGCCTCAAGCAGGTGACCGATGCTTCGGCGATCGAGCCGATCATCGACGAGGTGCTCGCCGCCAACCCGAAGTCGGTCGAGGAATTCCGCGCCGGCAAGGAGAAGGCCTTCAACGCCCTGGTCGGCCAAGTGATGAAGGCCAGCAAGGGCAAGGCCTCGCCGGCCCAGGTGAACGAGCTGCTGAAGAAAAAGCTCGCCGGCTGAGTGCGGGAGATCGGGCGGATCTCGGCGTGAGGTCCGCTCAGCGCGGGCGCTGGAACTGCACCGCGTCGGCGCGGAATACGTCGCCACCCGGGCGGCTGAAATAGAGCATGCCCGCGTCGGGCAACTCCAGTTCGCTCGCCACCAGCAAATGACGTCCGCCGGCATGCCTGACCAGCGTGCCGTTCTGCGAGCAGTCGATGAGCATGCAGCGCCCCTGTCGCAATTCGATGCGGGCATGGTGGCGCGAGCTGTGCGGATCGGCGAGCCGGATGTCGCAGCCCTCTGCGCGTCCGATCATGAGTTGCGGCGTCTCCGGCGAGAGCAGCCAGCTTCGGCCTTCATGCAGCAGGAGCATCTTCTCCTGCAGGTCGCAGCCGCGGTTCTCGGTCGGTATCTCGTCTCCGATCGACAGTGCGAATCGCAGCGGTCGTGCGCTCGGACCGGCACGCAGCCGCTCGGCAGCGCGTAGCGCTTGTGCTGGCTCATCGAACAGCGCGAGCAGTCCTCCGTCGTTCTCGACCAGATAGCTCGCGTGTTCGCCCCGCAGGGCTCCGATCAGGCGCGCATGGGCAGCGCGGCGACCGGTGTCACCGTCCGCGTCGACCCGGACCGTGCCCGTCGCGAGCACGCATGATTTGCCGTACATCCCGTTCTCCCGCCTCATGTCCGTTCGCTCAACGCAGCCGAAGAATCTGGATGCCGTCGACCAGGCCGGTGCCCAGGTGCTGATCGAGATGGACATCGCGGATCAGGATGTCGCCCTGGCGCTGCAGGAACTTGGCCGATTCGAGCACCGACTGGAACGCCGTGAGCGTGCCGTCCTGCCACGGGTCGTGGCGGATCCATCGACTTTCACCGACCTGGCAGACCAGGAAGGTCCGATTCAGAAACTCCGTCATTGCGGTTCCTTTCCAGACGGACTTCGCATCGGACGCGTGTCTGTCTGGAGAGGATTCTGTGCGGCGGAGACGCGTTGTCCCATGAGACGTTTCTGATTCCGCGAAGCCCGGGAGCTCGGCGAATCTGAGCAATCCAGGCGCTGGTCCGGCGCCGCGCGGCCATCGATACTCGCCCACCATTTCGGCATCCGGAGGCGTGGGAGATGAGAACCATCTGGCATCGCGGCCTGTTGTGCCTGGCCTGCCTGGGGCTGGCGAGCGGCAGCATTGCTGCGGATCTCGATGCGCCGCGTATCGAGATCCTGCAGGCCTGCCCACAGGCCGGCGCGGAGGCGAGCGCCTCGCTCCTGCTTTTCGACGGCCGCGTCGATCGGCTGAGCGGCTGGAGCCACGCCGGCCGCAGTCCCGAACTCGCCGCGATGCGCCTGCCCGTCGCGCGCTACGCCGTGGGCGCGGACAGCCGTCACCCCGAACCGGATTGCGGCGACGCGGTCGTGTTCGAGACCGTGCTCGCCAAGAAGTACGCCGACTGGGACCGCCAGCATGTGAACGGCATCGAACCGAAGTTCGCCGGAGAGGGCCTGCGATTCGGGCAGGTAGCGGCGGTAGTGATGGAACTGCGCCTGCGCACGGGCGACAGCGCGTTTCCGGATGTGCAGGCCCTGGCCGCCGACTACGGCACCTATCTGGACGCTGGGCAGCTTGAGCGCTGGGACGGTGGCCGCGCGAACCTGGGCCTGACGCTCTTCGAGGCCGGCTACGACGAGCAGGAATCGCCGTCCTTCACCGCCGCACGCATCATCGAGATCGATCCCGCGACGCAGGGCGACCGCTGGTTGCGGATCACCGTGCCGATCTCGGCGATGAACACCTTCACCGAGCAGCACTGGGCGCCGACGCCACGGCCGGTGGCCGACTTCGCCGACCACGAGGTACTGGGCTTGCGGATCAACCCCGAGACGCGTTCGGGTCAGGTGCTGCGCAACTTCCGCAACCCGCTGCCTGCGGATGCGCCGGAGCGCTTCAAGGAGATGGCGATCCAGGTGCGGCGGGTGGAGATCCTGCGCCAAGGGGCCGGCACCAAGCCCTGAGATGTCGGCCTGCGCACGATCGAAGTACCCCTACCGCCGATCGGAAAGCAACTTTGATCGGCTTGCCGGCCTTTACCGGCGCGGTTCGGCAGCGTAGGCTTCGCGCTCGTCCTACGTTTGCCGGAGCGTCTTCCGGCGATTCCCGAGGTGGTCCCCGACGTCTCGGGTCATGGTTTGAGTAATCGATTAACTAAGAATTTCCCCCGCGAAGCCGACTTCGCGAACGAAAGCCACACCCTCCACTCTCAGCGAAGCATCTGCTCACGAGGCGGCCCGCTTCCACCATTCCCATGACATCCCCTTTCGACGGCAAGAAAAATCCCGGCCTGGTCGCGCTGGCCTGGCCCATCTTCATCGAGCAAGCGCTGCACATCATGGTGGGCGTGGTCGACACCTTCATGGTGAGCCATGTCTCCGACGACGCGGTCGCCGCGCTGGGCGCGGCCAACCAGATCGTGGTGCTGTTCATCATCCTGTTCAGCTTCTTCGCGATCGGCTCCTCCGTGGTGATCACCCACCACCTTGGGGCCCGCGACCGCGAAGGCGCGGACCAGATCGCCGCCACCGCCATCGGGGTGAACACCTGGGTCGGCGTGGTGGTGAGCCTGCTGGTCTGGTTCTTCTGCGAGGACATGCTCAAGGTCATGCAGCTCGACGAGAACCTGCTCCAGTACGCGGTGCCCTTCCTGCATCTGATGGGCGGCACGCTCTTCCTGGAGTCGATGAACTTCTCGCTGTCGGCCGTGCTGCGCTCCCACATGCACACGCGTGAAGTGATGCTGGTCACCCTGGGCCAGAACGTCCTCAACTTCATCGGCAACGCGATCCTGCTCTTCGGGCTTTTCGGCGCACCCAAGCTGGGCGTGGTGGGCGTCGCGATGTCCACCGTCTTCAGCCGCTTCGTGGCCTGCATCGCGCTGTGGATCCTGGTCGGGCACTACACGCACCTGAAGATCCGCGCGCGCGATTTCTTCAACATGAGCCGCGATCGCATCGGCCGCATCCTGCACATCGGTCTCCCCGCCGCGGGCGAGAACGTGAGCTGGTGGACCGCCTTCATGACCATCACCGCCTTCACGGCGCGCATGGGCAGCACTGAGCTCGCGACCCAGTCCTACACCATGCAGGTGGCCTACGTGACGATGCTCTGCGGGATCGCGATCGGCCTCGCCACCGAGATCCTGATCGGCCACATGATCGGCGCGAACCGACTGGAGGATGCCTACAAGGAGTGCCTGCGCAGCCTGCGCATCGGCCTGCTGATCTCCGTCTGCGTGGCGGGCGTGGCGGCGGTGCTCGCGCCGCACCTGCTCGGGATGTTCACCGACAACGTGGAGATCATCGCGGTGGGCACGGTGCTTGTGCGCATGGGCCTGATCCTGGAGCCGGGTCGCACCTTCAACCTCATCGTGATCAACGCCCTGCGCGCCTCGGGTGACGCACGCTTCCCGGTGCTGGCGGGCATGGTCTCGCAATGGGGCGTGATGGCCTTTGGCGCCTGGCTGCTCGGCACCTACTTCGGCATGGGCCTCCTGGGCGTGTGGATCGCGATGACCATCGACGAATGGCTGCGCGGGCTCGCGATGCTGCACCGCTGGAAGAAGCGCAAGTGGGTGAAGTACGCGGCGCGCATGCAGGTGCAGGCCAAGGCGCAGTCGGTCGATCCGATCCCGAGCCAGGTATGAGCACACTCAACATCGGCCTGATCGGCGCCGGCATGTACGGCAAGGTGCTGATCCGCGCCTTCCGCCATGACGGCCGCGCGCAGATCAAGTGGGTCTGCAGCGCCAGCGAGAAGACCACCCGCGCCACCGCCGAGGAGTGCGGCGTGCCGAACTGGACCCTGGACTACCGCGAGATCCTCGCGGATCCGGAGGTCGATGCGGTCGCGATCGCCACGCCCGTGTTCCTGCACACCCAGCCGCTGATCGATGCCCTGGCGGCGGGCAAGCATGTGCTGATCGAAAAGCCGATGGCCGAATCGCGTGCCAATGTCGGCCGCATCCTCGACGCGGTCGCCGCGGCACCGGAACTGGTGGTGCTGGAGGCCTCCTGCCGCCACACCCGCATGACCGCCAAGTTCCGCGCGGTCAAGGCGCTGATCGATTCAGGCCGCCTCGGCGAGGTCTATCACATCCACCATGTGAGCCTGACGCCGCGCACCTTCATCGAATGGAATCCCGGCGGTGCCTGGGCGATGGACAAGTCGCGCGGCGGCGGCGGTCCCTTCATGGACTGGGGCGTGTACGACCTGTCCTTCCATCTCGGGCTGCTCGACGACAAGCCCCAGCTTACCGGCCTGCGCGCCTTCACCCGCAACGGCCTGCGCGACATCGGCCACCTCGTGCCCTTCACCGACGTGGAGCAGCACGGCGCGGCTTGGCTGGATTTCGACACCGGCCTCACCTACTACTACGAGCGCGGTTCCGGCGTGCATGGCGAAACCCCTTGCGAGACGCGCATCCAGGGCACGAAGGGCGGCGTGCGCCTGCAGTTCCCGAGCTGGGACAGCCCGCAGATCGAGTTCTTCAGCGCGGTGGACGGCGACCCGCGCCGCGAGCTGATCCAGGTGGAAGAGCCGGAAGCCGAGGACGCGAACCCGCTTGCCCGCCACTTCATCGACTGCATCGAAGGACACGCCCAGCCGATGATGCCGGTCAGCCGTGCCGCAAAGCATCTCGACATCCTGTTCCGGATTCTGGAATCCTGAAGGACTTGTCCTGACCCACCGAGGATCGGAATCAGCCCGAGTCCTCGGCGGTGCAGCCCCCTACCGCCCTCGAAAGGGAGTCTTCATGAGCCAGCAACGCGCCAGCGGTTCCTTCCAGGTCAAGCTCTCGCCACTCGCGCCGGGCGACGCCGTCGAGCAGGCTTCGGGTATCGGGCGGATGAGCCTGGACAAGGTCTTCGGTGGCGACCTGGAGGCGCAGAGCAAGGGCGTGATGATCGCTTTCCGCACGCCCGTGCAGGGTTCGGCCGGCTACACCGCGCTGGAGCAGGTAAGCGGCACGCTCGCCGGCCGCGCAGGGAGCTTCGTGCTGCAGCACAACGGCCTGATGGACCGCGGCGCGCCGACGCTGTTGGTGCAGGTGGTGCCCGACTCGGGGACCGATGCGCTGCAAGGCCTGCGCGGCACCATGCAGATCGACATCACCGAAGGCCAGCACTTCTACACCTTCGACTACACGCTGGACGAGCAGGCGGACTAGGCGGGCAGACCAAGCGGGCAGACCAAGTGCGGGGCCCACGCGGGCGGCTTGCGTGGGCCGGTGAGCAGGGCGCGCCCCTTTTGCGCGGCAGCGCCTGCGGCATTGCCCGGTTACGGCGGGCGTCGTCTGCGCTCAGTCGCCGTCGATGAGGCGGCCGAGGCCGCCGAGCAGCGAGCCTTCCTCGCGACTCTGGCCTCCGGCCGAAGGCGCCGATTGCACGATCCGGTCGGCGAGGCGCGAGAGCGGCAGGGACTGGATCCACGCGCGACCCGGCCCGCGCAGCGTGGCGGTGAAGAGCCCTTCGCCCGAGAACAGCGCGCTCTTCACCTTGCCCACGTACTGGATGTCGAAGTCCACGGTGCTTTCGAAGGCCGCCACGCAGCCCGTGTCTACCCGCAGCGTCTCGCCGGCCGCCAGTTGCTTGACTGCCAGTGCGCCGCCAGCGTGGAAGAAGGCCATGCCGTCGCCTTCGAGCTTCTGCAGGATGAAGCCCTCGCCGCCGAAAAGGCCGGCGCCCAGCTTCTTCTGGAAGCCGATGCCCAGCGACACGCCACGCGCCGCGCAGAGAAAGGCGTCCTTCTGGCACATCAGGGTGCCGCCGACCTCGGAAAGCTGTACCGGCACGATCTGCCCGGGATAGGGCGCGGCGAAGGCAACCCGGCGCTTGCCGCGGCCTTCGTTGTGAAAGATGGTGGTGAAGAGCGACTCGCCGGTGAGCAGGCGCTTGCCGGCGCCCATCAGCTTGCCGAAGAGTCCGCCCTGATTGGCCGAGCCGTCGCCAAAGACGGTATCCATCTGGATGCCGTCCTCCATCATCATCATGGCGCCGGCCTCGCCGATCGCGGCTTCGCCGGGGTCCAGCTCGATCTCGACATACTGCATGTCGCGCCCGAAGATTTCGTAGTCGATGACGTCCATGGCCATGGGGAAAGCACTCCATCCGGTTTCAAGATCAGCGCGACACTCTAGCGACTCGGGCGGCGATCTGCTGGCGGCCGCAAAAGATGTCGCGGTAGCGGCGCACGTTCGGGCATAAAGTGCCGCCTTCGCCGAAAACCCGAGGACGCCCCATGCACTTCCGACGCGCCTTGAGCCCCCTTGTGCTCGCCTTCGCCCTGATGCAACCCGCTGCGGCCGCAGTGCTCAAGGTCGATCCGGAGGCCGGACCTTTCCTGGCCATTTCGGATGCCGCAGCGCGTGCCCGCGACGGTGACACCGTCGAGATCGCCGCCGGCGAATACCGGGGCGACGTGGCGGTGTGGACCCAGAAGGACCTGACCCTGCGCGCGGTCGGCGGGCCGGTGAAGATCAAGGCGGCTGGCACCTCGGCCGAGGGCAAGGGCATCTGGGTGATCCGCGGCGGCGCGGTGCGGGTGGAAGGCATCGAATTCACCGGCACCCGGGTCGGCGATCGCAATGGCGCCGGCATACGCCTGGATCGCGGGCAGCTGACCGTGGTCCGTTGCCGCTTCATCGACAACGAGAACGGCATCCTCACCTCGGGCGATGCGCAGTCCGAACTGACGATCGAGTCCAGCGAGTTCGCCAACAACGGCGCGGGCGACGGCAAGACCCACAACCTCTACGTCGGCGCGATCAAGCGGCTGACGGTTCGCAGCAGCTACTTCCACCATGCGCGGGTGGGGCATCTGATCAAGTCCCGCGCGCGCGACAACCTGATCGCCTACAACCGCATCACCGACGAGATCGGCGGCCGGGCGAGCTACGAGCTGGAGTTCCCCAACGGCGGCCGCGCGCTGGTCGTGGGCAACCTGATCGAGCAGTCCAGCACCACCGAGAACTCGGTGATGGTCTCCTTCGGTGCCGAAGGCTACAGCGGGCGCCAGTCGCTGCTCGTGCTCTCGCACAACACCCTGGTGGACGACAAGCCACGCAACGGCATCTTCCTGAAGATCGAGCCGGGCGCCACGATCGTGCGTGCGCAGAACAACGTGCTGGTCGGTGGCAATGGCCGCCTCGACGGCATCGATGCGAGCGACGCCAGTCGCAATTTCGCGGCCGACTGGGAAGCCTTCGTGCGCCCGCAGCGCGAGGACTATCGCCTGCGCAAGGGTTCCAGGCTGCATGGCAAGGCGGTTGCCGAGACCACGGTGGACGGCATGGAAACCGCGCCCACGGCCGAGTATGTGCATCCCTTGGGCACGCGCGATCTGACGACCAAGCCGACCAACCCGGGCGCTTTCCAGAGCGAAGGCGAGTAAGCGGGCGACAAGGTTCGACGCGGACCGCCCGTCGCGGTGCAAGCCCGTGCCATGGCGCCGGGTCGGCGCAGCAAGCACGCGAAACAAGAGCAGCACAAACAAAACGCGCCCCGTAGGGCGCGTTTTTCATTCCGGTCGATCGCGGTGAGGTCCGGCTTCCGGCCTCAGTTGCGCGGCTGGTCCTTGGTGAGTTCCATGTAGCGGTTGCGGTCTTCCTCGAAGCGCGCACGGATCGAATCCGCTTCCCGTTGCTTCTGCGCGATCACGGTACGCAGGGCTTCGAGTTCGGAGGCGTTGGCCGCCATGTCTTCCTGCAACTGCTTGGGCGCGGTGCGGCCCTTGAGCGCAACCACCTTGGCGTCGAGATCCTCGCGTTCCTTGAGCAGCTCGCGTTCGCGGCGGCGCAGGTTCTCGATCTCCTTCTGGGCCGCGTTGAGCGTGGTGTCGCGACGCTCGTCGATGTCCTTGACCGAGGCGTAGCTGTCGACCAGCACCTTGTCGCGGCGGCGACGCTCGGCGATACGGGCTTCGGCCTCGCGCTGCAGCTTGGCGGCCTGTTCGCGCTTGACGCGTTCTTCGGCGGTCAGCGGCGCTTCGACCTCGTTGGTCGTGCGGCCGCTCTTGCTGATCTCGCGGTAGGCACGGTTGTAGCACTGGGCCGGAAGCGGGTCGCCGCAGATGCGCAGACCGCTCGCGTCGGTGCAGCAATAGGACTTGCCGGTCGTCTGCGCCTGGGACCATGCCGGCGGGACGACCGCGATCAGGCTACAGACGAAGAACAGCAGGCGTTCAAGCCGCATCAGTTACGCCCCATTGTGCGCGGTAGGCATCGACCGCCGGGCGGTGCTCGGCGAGGTCGGGCCGTTCGCCCAGGAAGGAAAGCAGGTCGATCAGGTTGGCGACCGCGACGACAGGAATGCCGACGTTCTCGCGCACTTCCTGCACCGCGGAAAGCTGGCCGGTGCCGCGCTCCATGCGGTCCAGCGCGATGACCACGCCGGCCGGCGTGGCGCCCTGGTCGCGGATGATGGCGACGGATTCGCGCACCGAGGTGCCGGCGGATATGACGTCGTCGAGGATCAGCACCTTGCCGCGCAGGGGCGCACCGACGAGGGTGCCGCCTTCGCCGTGATCCTTGGCTTCCTTGCGGTTGAAGCAGAAGGGCACGTTGTGGCCTTTCTCTCCGAGGCGGATCGCCGTACCGGCAACCAGCGGGATGCCCTTGTAGGCGGGCCCGAAGAGGGTGTCGAATGCGATGCCGGAGGCACGGATGGCGTCGGCGTAGTAGCCGCACAGCTGGCCGAAGGACGCGCCGTCGTCGAACAGCGCGGAATTGAAGAAGTACGGCGACAGCCGGCCGGCCTTGGTCTTGAACTCGCCGAAGCGCAGTACGCCCTTCGCAACGGCGAGGGCCAGGAAATCACGGCTAAAATCCACGGTTGTTTTCTTCGCCGCGCCGTACTGGCGACGGCTTGTCGGGTTATCTATAGGGCCGGTCGATGTTACGCGTCATCACCCTCAACCTCAACGGCATCCGCTCTGCGGTCCGTAAAGGCTTTCTCGAATGGCTGGCCGAGCAGGAGGCCGACGTGGTCTGCCTGCAGGAGGTCAAGGCGCAGGAGGTCGATCTCGAAGCCGAACTGCTGGCGCCCGAAGGTTGGCACGTGGCCTTCGAGTGCGCCCAGAAAAAGGGCTATAGCGGCGTCGCGGTCTTCGCCCGCAAGCAACCCCAGAACTGGGTGCGCGGCCTGGGCTTTGCGGAGTTCGATCCGGAGGGTCGTTACCTCCAGGCCGACTTCGAGACGCGCAACGGTCCGCTGTCGGTCATCTCGCTCTACCTGCCTTCCGGTTCCAGTTCCGAGGAGCGTCAGGCGGCGAAGTTCCGATTCATGGAACTCTTTCTGCCCCAGCTTGCCGCACTCAGGGCGGCTGGCAGGGAGGTCATCGTCTGCGGCGACTGGAATATCGCGCACCGCGAGGCCGACCTGAGGAACTGGAAATCGAACCAGAAGAATTCCGGGTTCCTGCCCGAGGAGCGCGCCTGGTTGTCGCGGCTGTTCGACGAGCAAGGCTGGATCGACGTATATCGCCGGCTGCATCCTGATACCACCGACGAGTGCTACACCTGGTGGTCCAATCGCGGGCAGGCTTGGGCGAAGAACGTCGGTTGGCGGCTGGATTACCAGATTGCAACACCGGGTATTGCCGCGCGCGCTCAGCGCGCTAGCATCTTCAAGACAACACGCTTTTCCGATCATGCACCACTGACCGTCGACTACGACTTCGACTGGTCGTCCTAAGGGAGGTCGTCGCGCGTGGCGGCGACCGCTTGTGAAGGGTTCAAACCGCGCGGCCATTGCCGCGTGCATTCTTCAAGAAAGGAACTGCCATGAGCGAAGTGACCCAGGCCAGCCGCGACAAGATGGTCACCGATGTGAAAGTGTTGATCTCCGATGCCGAGGAGCTGCTCAAGCTCACGGCGGGGGAGGCCTCCGGCAAGCTTGCCGAGGTGCGGACACGCCTGGGCGAGCGCGTGGCGGCGGCCAAGGTGCGCGTGGTCGAGATCGAGCACGCGCTGGTCGCCAAGACCAAGGAAGCCGCCAAGGCGACCGACGTCTATGTCCATGAGAATCCCTGGAAGTCGGTCGGCATCGCTGCCGGCGCGGGGCTGCTGATCGGCTTGCTGATCGGCCGTCGCTGAGCCGGCCCCTCATGACTGCACCCGAAGCCCGCCCGCCGGGTCTCGCCGAACGCCTGGGCGGCATGGTCGACACGCTGCTCGGCACGGTCCAGACGCGACTTTCGTTGCTCTCGGTCGAAGTCGAGGAAGAAGGGCTGCGCATTGCCGCAGCCCTTTTCAATCTGATCCTTGCCGCGCTTTTCATCGGCTTCTTCACCCTCAGCTTCGCGGTCTTCATCACCGTATGGCTGTGGGATTCGCACCGGCTGCTGGCGCTGGGCGTCGATACGGCGCTGTTTCTTGCGCTGAGCCTGCTCACCGCGCGCAACGCCTACCGGCGGATGGCCCAGGGGACGCGGATCTTCCGGCACAGCGTGGAAGAGATCGCCCGCGACCGCGAGGCGATCCGTGGCGGACTGCCGCCCGAATGAAGGGCTTCCTGAATCGGCACGAGGCGGCCCTGGCTGCTCGGCGGCAGGCGCTGGTGCGGGCTTCCGCGGTGCATCGCGAAGTCCTGCAGGTGCAGCTCCAGCGCTACGCGCCGGTGCTCGCGGCCGCCAATACCGTGATGGCCGGCGCAGCCTGGCTGCGCCGCCACGGGCCATTGGTGGCGGCGGGTACCGGAGTCGGCCTGTTGTTGGTGCGGCCGCGCCGGATGCTGCGCCTGGGCATGCGCGCCTGGTCGCTATGGGGCGTCTATCGAGCCTGGCAGGGCCGCGTGGAAGCGGCGATCGCGCAGTTCCAGGAGCGCAGTTCACGATAGTTTGCTTTTCCGCGGGCCCGCGTCCGCGTTGGCGTGCCCACCGCGCAAGGCTTTGCGGCAGGTCATGGCAAGCCGCAAAGGCGTTTTCGCTGCCTGCACCGGCGGTAGAATCGCGCACCTTTTCAAACGGAGCGCTGCGACATGCTCGAACGCCTCTTCCAGTTGCGCGAACACGGTACCAACGTCCGTACCGAGGTCCTGGCTGGCGTCACGACCTTCCTGACGATGGCCTACATCATCTTCGTGAACCCGAGCATCCTGGCCGCAGCCGGCATGCCGCACGATGCGGTCTTCGTCGCGACCTGTGTCGCCGCGGCGCTCGGTTCCCTGGTGATGGGCCTCTACGCCAACTACCCGATCGCGATGGCGCCGGGCATGGGCCTGAACGCCTACTTCGCCTTCGCCGTGGTAAAGGGCATGGGCATGCCCTGGGAGGTCGCGCTGGGCGCGGTCTTCATCTCCGGCGTGCTGTTCGTCCTGGTGAGCCTGTTCCGCATCCGTGAATGGATCGTCAACGCGATCCCGCGCTCGCTGAAGCTCGCGATTTCGGCAGGCATCGGCCTCTTCCTCGCGATCATCGGGCTGAAGAACGCCGGCATCATCGTCGCCAATCCGGCCACCCTGGTCGGACTGGGTGACCTGCATTCGCACTCGGCTCTGCTGTCCATCTTCGGCCTGATCCTGATCGTCGCGCTCGAAGCGCGTCGCGTCACCGGTGGCGTGATCATCGGCATCCTGGCCGTGACCCTGATCGCGGTGCTGATCGGCGACCAGAAATTCGGTGGCGTTTTCGCGGCGCCGCCGTCGCTGGAACCGACGCTCTTCAAGCTGGACATCGCGGGCGCGCTCAACATGGGCATCGTCTCGGTGGTCCTGACTTTCTTCGTGGTCGAACTCTTCGATGCCACCGGTACCCTGGTCGGCGTGGCGCACCGCGCCGGCCTGCTGGACCAGGAAGGCAAGCTGCCGCGCCTGAAGCGCGCCCTGCTGGCCGACTCGGCCGCCATCGTCGCGGGCTCGGCACTCGGCACCTCTTCCACCACCGCCTATATCGAGAGCGCTGCGGGCACCGCCGTCGGCGGCCGCACCGGCCTGACCGCCACCGTGGTCGCGATCCTCTTCCTCGCCGCGCTCTTCCTCGCGCCGCTGGCAGGCACGGTGCCGGCCTATGCGACCGCGCCCGCGCTTATCTACGTCGCGATCCTGATGACCCGTGGCCTGTCCGAGATCGACTGGAGCGACCTCACCGAATCCGCACCCGCGGTGCTGTGTGCGGTGGCGATGCCCTTCACCTACTCGATCGCTGACGGCATTGCCTTCGGCTTCGTGAGCTATGCGCTGATCAAGCTGCTGGCCGGCCGTGTGCGCGAAGTGCCGCTCGCCGTGTGGCTGATCGCGGTGGTCTTCATCCTCAAGTTCGCCCTGCTCTGATCCAGGACGAAACCGCGGGCGCGGCCTGCGGCTAAACTGCGATGGTCGCCGTAACAGGCGGCCATCGTGCTTTTCAACGGTCCGCCGTTTCCCGAGGTTCTTCCATGCTGCTCGATCCCAACTACCTGCGCGACCGCATCCGCACCGTGCCGGACTGGCCCCAGCCCGGCGTGCAGTTCCGCGACATCACGCCCCTGCTGCAGGACCCCAAGACGCTGCGCGTGCTGGTCGAGCACTTCGTGTTCCGCTACATGGACCAGAAGATCGACGTGGTGGCCGGCATCGACGCGCGCGGTTTCATCATCGGCGCGATCCTCGCGCACGAGCTGAACGTCGGCTTCGTACCGATCCGCAAAAAGGGCAAGCTGCCCTTCAACACGATCGCCGAGGAATACGAGCTCGAGTACGGCAGCGCGACGGTCGAGATGCATGCCGACGCCTGCCGCGCCGGCGACCGCGTGCTGCTGATCGACGACCTGATCGCCACCGGCGGCACGATGATGGCGGGCAAGAAACTGCTCGAACGCCTGGGTGCCACCGTGGTGGAAGGCTGTGCCATCGTGGATCTGCCCGAACTGGGCGGATCGAAGCTCCTGCGTGACGCGGGCCTGCCTCTTTTCACCCTGGTGGATTTCAGCGGGCACTGAGTCCGGACGCCGGGCGCGCCGCTTCTGAAACGCTTCAAGGAAATGCTATGAGCATCGACATCAACGAAATCGAACGCGCGATGGCGGAAGCCGACTGCCTGGTCCCGGCCGAGGAGGTCGAGGCCGCGCTGGACCGGCTCGCCACCGAGATCACCGCGCGCCTCGCGGGCAGCAATCCGCTGGTGTACGTGGTCATGAACGGCGGCCTGATCCTGGCCGGCCGCCTGTTGCCGCGCCTGCTCTTCCCGCTCGAGGTCGCCTACCTGCACGCATCGCGCTACGGCCATGCGCTCAACGGCAACCTGCTCGACTGGCGGGTGCGCCCGACCCAGGACCTGCGCGGCCGTGCGGTACTGGTGCTTGACGACATCCTCGACGAAGGCTTCACGCTCAAGGCGATCATCGAGCACCTGAAGCAGGAGGGCGCCGAGACGGTGCACTCCGCCGTGCTGGTGCACAAGGATCACACGCGCAAGGCCTACCCGGGCATGCGTGCCGACTTCTCCGGCCTCGACGTGGCCGACCGCTTCCTCTTCGGCTGCGGCATGGACTACAAGGGCTACTGGCGCAACGCCCCGGGCATCTACGCGCTGAAGGGACACTGACGTCAGATAGCCGGGACGCACGCAGCAGCGTACGTTCCGGCGAACGGCGCAGACGTTGCTGCCGCCGCCCGATGCCGCGCTCGTCCATGCGACGTCGTCCTGCGCACTGAACCCGCGCAGACGCCTCCTGTCCGATGCCGGAAGGAGGTGTTCCGATGTGTCCGACGAATCCCTCGCGGGTCGCGCGTGCTCTGCCGCTTGGCCTGCTGCGCGCCGCATGCGTGTTGATGCTCACTCTTGCCGGTTGCGGCGGCGGTGACAGCGGTGCGGCGATGGCGCCACCCGCCACGGGTGGGGGCGGCAGCGAAACGCCTGATACCAGCCTGCGTACGGTGACGCTGGAAGTGCCCGTCGGTGCCGAAGGCGGACAGATCGCCGGCGCCCGCCAGTTGCGCGTTCCCCAAGGTTTCGGGATCCGCGTCTTCGCCCGCGTGGCCGAAGCGCGATTCATGGCCGTGGCGCCCAATGGCGACGTACTGGTGTCCCGGCCCAACGCCGGCACCATCACCTTGCTGCGTCCGCGCAGCAACGCCCTGCCGCTGGCTTATAGCTTCGCCAGCGGACTCGCGTTGCCGCACGACATGGTCTTCCACAGCGAGGGCGCCAACATCTGGCTCTACGTCGCGGAGTCGCGTCGCGTGGTTCGCTACGCCTACACGAGTGGCCAGACCGCGGCCGGCACGCCGCAGGTGATCGTCTCCGGCCTGCCCGATGCCTCTACGCCGGAGCTCGGTGGCAGTTACGGCCATCCCCTCAAGAACATCGCGATCTCAGCCGAGCCAGCGCTCTACGTCGCCATCGCCTCGACCTGCAATGCCTGCGAGTCGGACACCACCTCGAACCCGGTGCGCGGCGCCGTCTACCGCTACGACACGAACGGCCAGAACGGACGACTCTTCGCGCGCGGCATCCGCAATGCCGAGGGCGTGCGCTTCCTGCCGGGCACCAACACCCTGTGGGCGGCGGGCAACCAGCGCGACAACATCGCCTATCCCTACCACGACGATTTCGATGGCGACGGCATCGACGATTTCGGGCGGGTGCTGACGAGCTTCGTGGACGCCAATCCGCCGGAATTGTTCAGCTCCATTGCGGACGGCGGCGACTACGGCTGGCCCTACTGCAATCCGAATCCGCGCAGCGCCAGTGGGCTCGCCGACATGCCTTACGACCGCGACGCGCAATTGAATGCCGACGGAAGCAAGCGCAACTGCGGCGCACTGCCGCGCATCAAGCGCGGGCTGCCGCCGCACAGCGCGCCGCTGGGCTTCTCCTTCCTGCAGGGCTCGGATATTCCCGATCCATGGAAGCAGGGGGCAGCTATCGGCCTGCATGGCTGCTGGAACTGCAGCCGGCTCAACGGTCACATGGTGATGTTCGTGCCTTTCGATGCCGCGGGGAAGGCAGGCGAGCCGCGCGAGATGGTGAGCGGTTTCGTGCTCGACGCCCAGGCGCGCACCCGCTGGGGCCGGCCGGTCCAGGCCGTGCCCTACGGCAACACACTGCTCATCTCGGACGACTACGCGGGCGCGATCTACCAGCTCTATCCGCGCAACTGACCCTGGCCCTGACAGATGTTGTCACCCGAAGCCGACCTCGCCGATCGCATCCCGGTCTGGGATGCGATGCAGATGTTCTGGATGGACACCGATCCGTCGGGCGAACTGGACTTCGTTGTGCGCGTCTGCACGCGTTCGAAGTACTCGATCGAGGAACTCAAACAGATCTACTGGAATGAGGTGCGCCCAGCTGTGGCAGCCAATCTCTGGGCGATGCCGGCGCCGCAATGGACGGGCTTCCGGCGCGACTACCTGGTAGAGCGCGTGATGCGCAAGCATCGCTTCGGGCGTCGCCTGCCCTGGTTCTGGCTCAATCCCTACGCCACCTGGTGGTGGCGTGAACTGGAAGCGGGGCTGCGGCGTCATCTGCCGCAGCCCCGCCCGAATGGCCGCGGGTAGCTTCGCGCGCGTCGACTAGGTGCGACGCCCGAGGCGATACATCGCCACGCTGGCGAGGAAGTTCGCCTCTTGCGTGACCGGCACGCCTTCGTCGAAGGCCGCGCGCTCGTGCACCACGATGCCGCGCCGCTCGCACAGCGCCTCGAAGTCGGCGATGGTGAAGAAGCGGACGTTGGGTGTGTCGTACCACTGGTAGGGCAGGCTCTCGGACACCGGCATGCGGCCGTTGAGGATCGCCTGGCGATGGCGCCAGTAGCCGAAGTTCGGGAAGCTCACCACCGCTTCCACGCCCACACGCAGCATCTCGTCGAGGATGCGCTCGGTGTGGCGCACCGCCTGCAGCGAGAGGCTCATGATCACATGATCGAACTGGCCATCCTCGAAATCTTCGAGGCCGTGTTCCAGGTCGATCTGCAGCACCGAGACACCGTTGCGCACGCAGGCCACGATGTTGGCCGGATCGAGCTCCACGCCATAGCCTTCCACCTGCCGCACTTCGCGCAGATGCTTGAGCAAGCTGCCGTCGCCGCACCCGAGGTCGAGCACGCGTTCGCGCGGGCTCACCCAGCGCGCGATGACGTCGAAGTCGTAGCGGTTATCGACCGCCGGCTGAATCAGGTCCGTGCTCATCTCACACCTCGATGCCGTCGAACCAGGCCCGCAGCACCGCGTGGTACTGCGCGTCGTCGAGCAGGAAGGAGTCGTGTCCGGCCGGGCACTCGATCTCCGCGTAGCTCACCTTCAGGCCGTTGCGCATCAACGCGTGCATCAGCTCGCGCGAGCGCGCCGGCGAGAAGCGCCAGTCGGTGGTGAAGGAGGCGACCAGGAAGTCCGCCTTCGCGCGGGCCAGTGCCGCTGGCAGGTCGCCGTCGAAGTCGAAGGCCGGGTCGAAATAGTCCAGCGCCTTGGTTGCCAGCAGATAGGTGTTGGCGTCGAAGAAGCCGGCGAACTTGTCGCCCTGGTAGCGCAGGTAGGACTCGATTTCGAACTCGACGTCCCAGTGATACTTGTGCTCGCCGTGGCGCAGCTTGCGGCCGAATTTCTCGGCCATCGCGTCGTCGGAGAGATAAGTGATGTGGCCCACCATGCGTGCCAGCCGCAGGCCGCGGGTCGGCACCACGCCATGCTCGTAGTAGTGGCCACCGTGGAAGTCCGGATCGGACAGGATGGCCTGGCGCGCGACCTCGTTGAAAGCAATGTTCTGCGCGGTGAGTTTGGCCGCCGCGGCGATGATGGCTGCATATCGCACGCGATCCGGGTAGCGCAGCGTCCACTCCAGTGCCTGCATGCCGCCAAGGCTGCCGCCGATCACGGCGGCGAAGCGTTCGATGCCGAGCTGGTCCGCGAGACGCGATTGCGCCACCACCCAGTCTTCCACCGTGACGAAGGGGAAGTCCGCGCCCCAGGGCTTGCCGGTGTTCGGGTTCTCCGAGACCGGACCGGTGGAGCCGTAGCAGCCGCCGAGGTTGTTCACCCCGATGACGAAGAACTTGCGCGTGTCCAGCGGCTTGCCCGGGCCGACCAGGTTGTCCCACCAGCCGAGCGACTTCGGCCGGTCGGCGTAGAGGCCTGCGACGTGATGGGAGCCGGAGAGGGCATGGCAGACGAGCACCGCATTGTCGCGCGCCGCGTTCAGCTCACCGTAGGTCTCGTAGACCAGGTCGTAGGCGGGCAGGACGGCGCCGCTCTTGAGTACCAGCGGCTCGGGGAAGTGTGCCCGCTGTGGCGTGACGATGCCGACGGAACCGGGTTCAGACATGAAGCTACCCTTGAAAACGAAAAGCCCGACCGGTTGCGGAGAGCACTGGGTCGGGCTGCCCTCGCTTTAGCCGGATTTGTTGAGCGCCCGCAAGCTGAGACAAATCGGCGCTATCGGTCAAAACTACCCCTCGGGCAGGGCAAAGTCAAACCGGCGGGTCCGGGAATCCGCACCGGCTTGATCCGCCTCAGCCCGCAGTGCAATCGTGATTCGCATGCGCTCAGTTGCCGCTGGCAGCACGCGCCGCGGCGCGGCGACGGGTGAGCAGATAGCCCACGCGCAGCACGACCAGCCACACCGGCACCAGCACCACGGCCACGCGGATGCCCGGCGTGAGCGCGATGATCACGAGGATCAGCGCGAGGAAGGCGAGGCACAGGTAGTTGCTGGCCGGATACCAGGGCGCCGGGAAGCGGGTCTTGCCTGCGCGCGCAGCGCGGAAGCGCAGATGCGAGAGGCTGATCAGCGCCCAGTTGATCACCAGCGAGGCCACCACCAGGGCCATCAGGATGCCCAGCGCTTCGCCCGGCAGCACGTAGTTGATCAGCACGCAGGCAAGTGTGGCGAGGGCCGACACCGCCAGCGCCGCCACCGGCACGCCACGACGGTTGACCGCGAGCAGCGCACGGGGGGCATTACCCTGCTCGGCAAGTCCGTAGAGCATACGGCTGTTGCAGTACACCCCGCTGTTATAGACGGACAGCGCTGCGCTCAGCACCACGACGTTGAGGATGTGCGCCACCGGCTCGGCGCCCAGTTTCTGGAAGATCAGCACGAAGGGGCTGCCGCTCTGCACCAGCTGGTCCCAAGGGTAGAGGCAGAGCAAGATCGCGAGCGCGCCGATGTAGAAGATCAGGATGCGATAGATCACCTGGTTCACCGCGCGCGGGATCGAGCGTTGCGGGTCGTCCGCTTCGGCGGCGGTGATCCCGATCAGCTCCAGCCCGCCGAAGGAGAACATGATCAACGCGAGCGCCATCACCAGCCCGTTGGCGCCATGGGGCAAGAAGCCGCCATGCGCCCACAGGTTGCTCACGCCGGCCTGCGGGCCGCCGCTGCCGGTGATGAGCAGCCAGCCGCCGAAGAGAATCATCCCGATGATCGCTACCACCTTCACCAGTGAGAACCAGAATTCCATCTCGCCATAGGCCTTCACGTTCGCGAGGTTGATCGCGTTGATCAGCACGAAGAAGGCGAGCGCCGAGACCCAGGTGGGCAACTCCGGCCACCAGTACTGCATGTAGACGCCCACCGCCGTCAGCTCGGCCATGCCGACCAGCACGTAGAGCACCCAGTAGTTCCAGCCCGAGAGGAAACCGAAGAAATCGCCCCAGTACTTGTAGGCGAAGTGGCTGAAGGAGCCGGCGACAGGCTCATCCACCGCCATCTCGCCGAGCTGGCGCATGATCAGGAATGCGATCAGCCCCGCGACTGCATAGCCGAGCAACACGCCCGGACCGGCCAACTGGATCGCCTGGCCGCCGCCCAGGAACAGCCCGGTACCAATCGCGCCGCCGAGCGCGATCAACTGGATATGCCGGTTCTTCAGCCCCCGTTGCAGGTGGCCTGCCTCGGTCTTTTGCATGGTCTTTCCTCCCGTCGAGTGGGCGGATTCTGCGACAGCGCCGCGCCGGGAGCTATGCGCGGGCGCAAAAGAACGCTCGCGGGAGGGGCGGTAGTCAGGGCTGCAGTCCGAATTGGCGGGCGGTGACCTGGGCGGAAGTGGGGCGCATGCGGCGGCAACGCGGACCCGAGATCAGGCCGGCGTCGTGCCTGCCGGGCTGCGTACCTCAGATTTGGGCCGAGTGGGCGAGCTCGAAGGCTGCCGGGCCTGCCGACGGACCGGTGCAGGTCCGGGCGTCGCCATGCCCCAGCAATGCCGGCCGACGCCTCCTTTGCCTGGGCGGTTTTCCTTTCGCCAGGCTTGCCTACACTGGTTTCGTCCCCCTTCGAAGACGCATCGGAGCCGCCATGCATCTCTATTTCGCTCGTCCTCTCCAGACCCTGGCGCGCGTCTCCTCCGCGCTGCTTCTTGTCAGCTTTGCGCAGGCCGCCGCGGCCACGCCTTATCGTTTCGATGATCTCCTGCCCGCGCCGGCCGCCGGCGTGTTCAAGCCGCGTGATCTGAACGACGCGGGGCTGGTGGTCGGCGGCTACGACGACGGCTTCCGGCGTCGCGGCTTCCTGTACCAGGACGGCTTCTACACCACGGTTCTCGGGAATACCGGCACGCTGGCGATAGAGCCGCGTGGCGTGAACGACGCCGGGCAGGTGGCCGGCTACTACACGGACCTCGTGCTCTCGTCCTACTCGCTGGGATTTCTTCTCGATCGCGGGACGCTGAGTCTTTTCAATGGTGCCGAGCCCTGGGGTACTGATATTGGTGGCATCAACAACGTCGGGCAGATCGTGGGTTGGAATCCGATTGGCCTCTTCGGCGCCGGTTTCATCTACACGCCTGCGTCTCACCAGCTCGCGCGGCTGGACGGCATCGATCTGCTGCCCGCAGACATCAACGACGCCGGCGATCTTGTCGGGCGACAGCAGTACTACATCGTCAGTGACGACGGCACTTTCACCACGGGCGTGCGCGCGGCCACTTACGAGGACGGCAGCTATCACCTCATCGATGTGCCGGGTGCCCAGCAGGACCAGGTGCTTCCCTATGGCATCAACAACGCCGGCGCGGTGTCCGGTTCATTCATCGATGCCGTGGGCAGCCACGGCTTCGTGTTCGAGGACGGCCGCGTCAGCGTGCTGGATGCGCCCGGCGCGGTGCCGGGGACGACGCAGGTCTTCGGCATCAACAACCGTGGCCAGGTGGCGGGCTTCTTTGTCGACGACGAAGGCATGACGCGCGGCTTCATCGCCTCGCCGGTGCCCGAGCCCACTTCGGCGGCCTTGATGCTGGTCGGTCTGGTTGGGCTGGGGCTACGGCTGCGCCGGCGGTCTTGAGTGTTTCTGGCGGGTAGCGCTCAGTTTGCGCTGCCCGAGCCGCGCGCCGGCCAGAGACGGACGACGAGCGCCAGCGCGGAGACAGCGGCGGCGAGCAAACACACGCCACGCCAGCCCGCTTGCGCGAGCATCAGGCTCGCGAGCGAGGAGCCGAGCGCCATGCCGACGAACATCGCCCCGATCAGGATCGCGTTGAGTCGGCTGCGTGCGGCCGGATCCTGCTGGTAGATGATGCTCTGGTGCGCGATCAGGGCGGCCTGCAGGCCCAGGTCGAAGAGCAGCACGCCGGCAACCAGCATCGGCAGGCTGGTGGGCAGCCAGGCCATGCCGAGAAAGCTTGCCAGCACCAGCGCCGCGCCGAGGCGGGTGACCGGTGCGGGGCCGCGGCGATCTGCGATGCGGCCGGCGATCGGTGCGGCCAGCGCGCCGATCGCACCGGCGAGACCGAAGGCGCCGGCCACTGCGCTGCCGTAGCTGAAGGGCGGCTCATGCAGCATCAGTGCGAGGGTGGACCAGAAGGCGCTGAAGGCCAGGCTGAGCGCACCTTGCGCCAGAGCGGCCCGACGCAGTTCCGGGAAGCGGCGCCACAGCGTGAGCAGCGAGGCGAGCAGGGTGGTGTAGGGCAGGGTGGTGGTCGGCGGCACCCGCGGCAGTCGGCGTTGCGCGACCACGCCCAGCGCCGCGACCAGTGCCGCGGCGAGGATGAAGACCGCCCGCCAGCCCAGCCATTGGGCGATCAGTCCGCTCGCAACCCGTGACAGCAGGATGCCGAACAGCAGCCCGCTCATCACCGTACCCACCACCTGGCCGCGCCGGCTTTCCGGCGCAAGCGCGGCCGCGGCCGGCACACAGTCCTGCGCCAGGCTGGCGGAGAGACCCAGGGCCACCGAGCAGCCTATCAGTTGCCACAGCGCCTGCGAGGCGGCGGTGCCAAGCAGGGCGAGCGTCAACACCAGGATCTTGGTGAGGATGATGGTGCGGCGGTCGTAGCGGTCGCCCAGCGGCGCGAGGAAGAAGATTCCCAGTGCGTAGCCGATCTGGGTGAAGGTCGGCACCCGGCCGATTTCCGTCGGGCTGGCCGAGAACTGCGCGGCCAGGGTGCCGAGCATCGGCTGGTTGTAGTAGATCGCGGCGACCGAGAGGCCCGCCGCGCAAGCCAGCAGGAAGACCAGCGCGGCGTCGATGCCGGTTTCGGGAGGCTCGATCAGGATGTGCCGCTGGGCAGCAGAAAGGGGAGCATTCATGGCGGGCTTTCCTTGGGGCTCTTGGGGGTGTGCGCACTGTGCCGGCGCCGCGCCCATGACGGAAGGCGTATAGGTGGAAGAACTGTTATACGCTCGGCGTATGAGCACGAACCTCGATCGCCTGGCCCTCATGCAGACCTTCGTCCGTGTGGTGGAGGCGGGCAGCTTCTCGGCGGCTGCCAAGCAGATGAACGCGACCCAGCCCACCGTGAGCCGACGGATGCAGAGCCTGGAGCGCTCGCTCGGGCTCACCCTGATGCAGCGCTCCACCCACGGCATGGTGCTGACCGAGGTGGGTCAGCGCTACTACGCCCGGGCCAAGGAACTGCTGGCCTCCTGGAACGCCTTCGAGTCCGACCTCAAGGGCGCGGTGGACGAGCCCCAGGGCCTGCTGCGGGTGGTCGCGCCACATGGCTTCGGCCAGCATCACCTGGTCGGGCCGGTGGCGGACTACTTGCGCCAACATCCCGGGGTGGCGGTCGAATGGCTCCTGCACGACGCGCCGCCCAACTTCGCCAGCCAGGGCGTGGACTGTGCGATCCGCGTCGGCGAGGCGACCGATCCCTCGGTGGTGGCGATCCGCATGGGTGAGGTGCCGCGCATCGTGGTCGCTTCGCCCGACTTGCTCGGACGTTGCCGCCGGCCGCGCCATCCGGAAGGGCTCGAGCGCTTTCCCTGGCTGGCGTTGGGCACCTACTACCGCAATGAACTCACGCTGCGGCATCGCCAGGGCGGAACCCACACGCTCGCGCTGCAGCCGCGCCTGGTGACCGACAGCCTCTATGCCCTGCGCAGCGCGGCGCTGCGCGGACTGGGTCTTGCCGCAATCTCGCGCTGGGTGGTGGAGGACGAGTTGGCGGCGGGCAAGCTGGAACGACTCACGCCGGACTGGCAGGCCTCCTCGCTGCCGGTCTACCTGGTGTATCCCTACGCCGCGTTCTACCCGGCCAAGCTGCGCCGCTTCGTCGAGATCATGCGTGGCGCCCTCGACCTGCTACCGGCCTAGCAGGCGTGAGCCGGCTCTCGCGGCGGCTAGTCCCTGCGCTGCAGTTCGATCGGGAGCGCCTGCGGATTCGTCTCGGGCCCGAGCTCGTACTGCGCCACATAGGGTGCGTAGCCCTCGGCCTCCAGGCGTAGTTCGTAGTGGCCGGGCGTGAGGCCGGTGAAGCTGAATCCGTTGAGCGTCGCGAAATCCTTGCCGACGCTGTAGTGCCGCAGCGCCGCGTAGGCGTCGTCCGCGTCCGCACCCGGACGCAGGTTCCGCTCACCCTCCGGGCCGTTGAGCGAGACACGCGTGATCCGCACGGCGCTGTCGATCTGGCGTTCCTGGCCCGCTGCATGGTTGCCGTCCTTGCGCGGGCTCGCCACGAAGCCGGAGAACACCGTGAGCGGCGTGAGCGAGACCTCGACCTGGCTCAGCGTGTCCGCCTTCACCTGCACGGAGACCTCGCCGGGCGTGCTCGCATAACCGTAGGCCACCACGCGGGCAGTGTAGTCGCCGGGCGGGACGCGGCCGATCTCCTTGTTGCCGCTCAGCGTAGTGAGGATGCGGCCCTGGCCGCCCGCCTTGGGTTCGAGCATCAGCAGCGGGAAGGCCGGCGGAGTGTGGTCCGCGGGCGCTTTCAACGCGACGCTCAGGCGACCCGCCGGCGCCGGCTTGTCCTGTTCACGCAGGATGGCGTTGTACTGCGAGATCAGCTCCGGCGAGGCGAGCACGCTGGCATGTCCCGCATCGAAACCGCGCACCTGGCGCGCCAGCGCCTGGGCCTGGGGCCGCAGCTGGCTCTGCAGGGTCACGGTGCCGTCGTTGTTCGGGCGCATCAGGCCCGGGCTGCCGCCGTGCGCAAACATCAGGTAGTAGGCCGTCTGTGCCGGCTGCGGGCGGGCAAACAGGCGCTGGATGAACGGACCCTCGGGACGCAGGTCCTCCCACGAAGGAACGACCGCGGGCGAATAGCGCACGCCGGTTTCCGCCCGAGGTTCGCCCAGCCAGGGCGTGGCGATGGAAACGAAGAGCGCGATCTGCGGGAAGTTGGCGCCGTACTTTTCGAGAAAGTCCTCGGCCACCAGCCCGCCCATGCTGTGCGCCGTGATGTAGAGGCGCTGGAAGCCATAGCGCGCCTGCAGGTTCAGGAGCTTCCACAACAGCAGATAAGACATCGAGTCCAGCGAGGCACCCGAGGGATAGACGAAGAACCAGGGCTGGTAGCGGCTACGGTCGATATGCGCGGCGAACGCCTGCCAGTCCTGCGCGGAGCCGGAGGCGCCGTGGATGAAGAGGATGGGCGTCTTGTCCGGCGAGTAGGGCTCGAGAAAGTAAACGTTGCCGCCCATCTCGCGGAAGAAACTCACCGGTTCCCAGTAGCCGCGCACGCCAGCCTGGGCGCTGAAGCGCGGGTCGTCGAAGCGCAGCGGCGCGCCAATCTGGGTCGATGTTTCAGCAGGCGGGTTGCCCTGCGCGAGACGGGTGCCGATCGGCAGGCCTTCTGCGACGGGCTTGTCCGTCAGTGCGAAGTCCAGGCCCTGCACCATGCCGCGTGCGGCCGGGGATACCACCACTGCCTTGGCGAGGCCGCCGCTGTCCTCGCCCTCATCGAAACGGCCGTTGCCGTTGGCATCGGCGAATGCGAAGAGCCGGTAGCGGCCGTCGGGCACGATCAGCTCGAAGGGGCCGGCCTCATGCAGGCGCGTCGAATGCGCGATCGTCTTGGCGTCACCGTCCGCCGTGTAGGCGGCGACGTAGATCGCCTGCCCGGGTGCCGCTGCGTGATCGATGCGTCCCACTAGCACCGTGGCGGAATACAGGGTCTTGGCTTCTTCGCGGGTGGCGATCAGGTTGCAGCCGCTGACCAGGGTCGCAAGGCCGGCGCAGAGCAGTACTCGGAACATGACGATCGGGACTCAATGAAGGCGGCGCAGTATAAGCCGCACGGCCTTCTCGCAAGCCCAAATCCGCCGCACTGCGCGAGCACTTCCCCGCCTTGTCATCTGGCCGTAACGCGTGGCCGGAGATCGACGCCTCCTCAGCGCGAACGACGCGCGCGCAGATGTCCGCCGCGCGGCGATTCCGAGCCCTGTTTGCCCCGGTGCCGCGCGGTGCGTTGCGGGCTGTGGTGCTGGCCGCGGTTGGCGGCTGCGAGCATATGGTCCACCCGGTCCGAGGTCTCGCGCGCGAGCGCGACGGCGGACTCCGCATCGGGGAAGGCATCGGGCATGCGATAGCCTAGCCAGGCGTAGGCGGAGTATTTCTTGCACGCGTCTTCCGCCGCCTGCAGCGGGTACTTGCTGCGCTCGAAGGAGTCGATGTCCTCGGACAGGTAACAGACGCGCCGTTGCGCGAGCTTCTGCGCCCAGGTCTGCCAGGCATGCTTGAGCTGGATCACGCGCGTCGAAATCGGCACCAGCGAAAAGGTGAAGCGCTGCGCCAGCGAGAGCCGCAGGCTGTCCAGCCACTGCGCGCGCTCGATCTGTTCGTCCATTTTTCCGGGCAGGAAGAAGTCGTCGTTCAGGTCGATGTTGCGCGAGAAGAGCTGCAGCAGCTTGGCAAGCGACTGCTCATTGGTGGCCTTGGCGATGCGTTCGAGTTGCTGCAGCGAAGGCGTGACGAAGAAGCCGCGGCGAGGCAGGTCTTCCGCCTGTACCTTCATCAGCCGCGCGATGGCGCGATGCGTGTGCTCGTCGAAGCCCGCGACATGCCCGGCCTCGTGCAGACCGTAGCGTCCTGCGCGGCCCGCGATCTGATGCGCGAGCCAAGCCGGCAGGATGTCCTCCGAGATGCCGTCGTACTTGCGGGCCGTGGTGAACACCACGCGGCGGATCGGCAGGTTGAGCCCCATGCCGATCGCGTCGGTGGCGACCACCACATCCGCTTCGCCGTCGCGGAAGCGCTGCGCCTGCGCGCGCCGCACCTCGGGCGAAAGGTTGCCGTAGAGCGTGGACACCGAAAGGCCTGCCTTCGCCGCCTGCGCGGCCCAGTCCAACACCTCGCGCCGCGAGAAAGCGATCAGCGCATCGCCGCGCTTGAGCTTGCCCAGGCTGCCCAGCGAATGCGCCTCCATCTCCAGCGGCGACTTGCGCTGCAGGGTGATCACCTTGAGCGGGCAGGCCAGGCGCTGGGCCAGTGCTTCCACCGCGGGCCGCGCATTCAGCGATCCGAGCAGATAGACCGTCTGCGCCGGCACGCCGCAGACTGCCGCAGTCCAGGCGGAGCCGCGGTCCAAGTCTTCCAGCATCTGGATCTCGTCGATCACCGCGACCTCGACCTCGCGGCTGCTGTCCAGCATCTCGATGGTGCTCGCCACATGCGTCGCGCCCTCGACCAGCCGACGCTCCTCGCCGGTCACCAGGCTCACCGGCACGCCGCGCTCCACCAGGCGCTCGTAGTTCTCCAGCGCCAGCAGCCGCAGCGGCGCGAGGTACACGCCGTTCTTCGCCGTCGCGAGCGCCTCCATCGCCTGGTGCGTCTTGCCGGAATTGGTCGGGCCGAGGATCGCGATGAAGCGCCGCCGCATGCCCGCCGCGAGTTCGAAGGACTCGGGGTAACGCCCCAGCGGCACGCTGCGCAGCGCGGCCTCGGCATGCGTTGCCTGCCGCTTGCGATGGATCGCTTCCTCGAGCCGATCCTCCGCCACCCGGAAGCGCCGACTCGCCAGCTCGCGCCCGCTCTGCAGCGCGCCGAGAAAGTCGCCTGCATCGAGATCCGCTGCCTTCGCGCGACGTTCGATGTCCGCCACGAAGCTGCCGATGATCAGATGCAGCTCCGCGAGGCTGTCCGCATTCAGGCGCTCACGCACCAGCTCCAGCCGCTGCGTCGGCTTGAGCTTGCGCCACTTGGCGATGCGCGCGAGCACGCCCTGGTTCGGCACCAGGCGGAACGCCCGCATCCCGCCTTCGCCTGCCACCTCGCCGCTCACCTCCACGGCGACACTCTCGTTGCTGTGGATCAGCCGCGCATTGAAGCCCGCGAGATAGCGCGCGATGCGGCCGGCGATCTGCTCGTCGAGGTCTTCGAGGAGGGTTTCGTCGGCTTCGGGCGCGGCCTCGTCTCCGGCGTCGAGGCGGGAGTCGTCAGGCGGGTCTTGATGGGTCGTCACAGGTGTCCGATCAGATAGGCGAGTACTCTTTTAGCACGGGAGCCCGTGTGACGCCTCATGGCCCAGGGCCTCGGCGAACCGGTTGCTTCGCAACCGACAAACGAGGCAGTGCCGTCGTTCATCTCATTCAAGATCCAACAAGCATGCCAAGAGCCAAGGACTGGACGAAGGAACAAGCCAAGCTGGCATTTCATCTGTACTGCCAGCTTCCGTTTGGGAAGCTGCACAAGAGCAATCCGGAGGTCATCCGTCTCGCACGGATGATTGGCCGAACGCCCTCCGCAGTCGCCATGAAGCTCGTGAACTTCGCCAGCTTAGACCCCGCGATCACGAGCACCGGTCGCAAGGGTTTGGAAGGTGCTTCGAAACAGGACCGGGAGGTTTGGAGCGAGTTTCACGCGGATTGGGAACGGCTCGCCCTCGAGTGCGAAATGCTCCGACGAAGCATTGATCCCGAACCGGAGTCGGAGTCAGACAATGCTGACGAATCCGCAGCGCTGGCTGATTTCAGTGGAGAAACGCGCGCAGCGCTCGTCCAGCAACGCATCAAGCAAGACTTCTTCCGCCGCGCCGTCTTGAGCAGCTATGGCGGTCGTTGTTGTATGTCCGGCGTGTCGGAACCCCGACTCCTGGTTGCCAGTCACATCGTGCCGTGGAGCAGAGACAAGGCGAACCGGTTGAACCCAAGCAACGGCCTGTGCCTGTCCGCGTTGCACGATCGCGCGTTCGACAAGGGACTCATCGCGCTTAGCGACGACTTCAAGGTCATCGTTTCGGAAGAGCTGAAGCGTCGCGCTGAACCCTTTGTCCGCGCCGTTCTTCTGCCGCTCGACGGGTTGGCGATCGCCTTCCCGGACAAGTTCGCTCCGAGTCCGGTCTTCGTCGCATGGCACCGCGCGGAACTATTCCTCGATAGCAAGCCGGCTTTGACCGCTCCGGCCGGCTCCTAGCCGCCCGAGGAGCCCTGTTGCACGGATGGCGACACTTCTGCCTGCTAGCGTTTCGTCACCAGCCAATCCAATAGCGGCTGCCACTGTTCCCGTTCGCTCTCGACGGCGCCCTTGGTGTCGAACAAGGTGATGCCAGATTCGACGGCCTGCACGTAGCGCTGCGCGTGGCGGATGCAGGTGACCAGCGGCAGGTCGAACTGACCCAGGAAGTCGATGAGTTGCTGGTAGGCGCGCGTGCGGGGTTCGACGCGCATGCCGACGATGGCGATGCCGACGCGGTCCTTGCGCACCGCTTTGGTCTCGGCGAGCTCTTCGAAGAAGTCGCGGCTTGCGATCAGGTCGAACTGCGAGGGCGCGACCGGCACGACGACGCGGTCGACCATGCCAAGCAGCTTCTTCAGCCCCTTGCCGTGCAGGCCCGCCGGCGTGTCCACCACCATGACACTGCACGCGTCGGCTGCTGGGTTGGTGCTGCCTTCAGCGGTTTCCCAAGGTCGGATCGGGGCGAGGGAGGTTGGGCGTTGTGCCAGCCATTGGCGGCTGGACTGCTGTCGGTCGAGGTCGGCCATGAAGACCTCTTCGTCGCACCGTGCGAACCAGCTTGCCAAATGGATGGCCATGGTCGACTTGCCGCAGCCCCCCTTCGGGTTGGCGACCATTATCTTGCGCATGCATTTGCCCTGCTGAGTTGATCGATATAAAGTGTTTATACAGTTTATATTGTTTTGTAGGACAGGTCATTCATAAGGGGTATGCCATGAGCAATGTAACGGAACCGAAAGTCGATGTCGTAGAGCCCGCGGAGGCGACGAGCCAACCTGCAGCGCCCGCTCCGGCGACGGCTGCAAAGCCCGCCGCCAAGCCGCGCGCCAAGGCTGCCGCGAAGCCGGCTGCAAAAGCTTCTGCTGATGCAGGAGCCAAGGCGACCGAGGCCGCGACGACCAAGGCCGTTGCGAAGGCGCCTGCTGCAGCGCCCGCAAAAGCCGCGGGCAAAGCGCCGGCGAAGGCGGCCGTGAAGACGGCGGCTACCAAGGCTCCTGCCAAGAAGACCCCCGCCGCCGCGAAGCCCGCAGCGAAGGGCACGAACGACGCGGCAGCCAAGACGTCGGTGGCATCTCCGGCCGAGGTCGCAGTGAAGGCGCCGGCCAAGGCCGCGGCGAAGACCGCCGCTAAGACACCGGCCAAGAAGGCACCGGCCAAGGCGCCGGCGAAGAAAACTGTGCCCGCCGCAAAGCCTGCGAGTGCCCCGTCGGCGACGGCCAAGCCGGCTAAGCTCAAGAAGACCGAGGCGAAGAAGGCTGAGGTGAAAAAGCCCAAGCTCGTGCGCGACAGCTTCACCTTCCCAGCGGACGAGTACGCGGCGCTGGCCAACCTGAAGCAACGTGCGCTGAAGACGGGCCGCGACATGAAGAAGAGCGAGCTACTGCGCGCCGGACTGAGTGCCCTGGCCGCCATGAGCGAGGCGGCGTTTGCCAAGGCGCTCGACGGAGTGGCGCGCGTCAAGACGGGTCGTCCGAACAAGTAACCCGGGCCGTGCGGGTGGTGCGACGTCGTCCGGAAACGGGCGACGTTTGCATCTCAGGCGGCTGCGGTGATCCGGCAGGTGGTGAGTACTGCTGCCTGAAGGCGTGCGTTCGGATTGCGGTGAGCGCGTAGCGTCCAAGGCGGCGTACTCGCGTCATGCCGACCGCGGTGACGCCGTCGCCCCCGGATACGGAAAGGAAAAGTGGGCCGCCAGACCTGACTGGCGGCCCACTTTTCTTTGTGCTGCGCGGACCATCTGCTCCCGCGCGACCAGCGAGTTACAGCTGGTGGTAGACCTTTGCCCCGGTCTTCACGAACTCCACCGACTTCACCTCCATCCCCTTCTGCAGCGCCTCATTTTCGGAGACGCCCTGCGCCGCGGCGAAGTCGCGCACGTCCTGGGTGATCTTCATCGAGCAGAAGTGCGGGCCGCACATGGAGCAGAAGTGCGCGACCTTGGCGCCTTCCTGCGGCAGTGTCTCGTCGTGGTAGGCGCGGGCGGTGTCGGGGTCGAGGCCGAGGTTGAACTGGTCTTCCCATCGGAATTCGAAGCGCGCCTTGCTCATCGCGTTGTCGCGGATCTGCGCGGCGGGGTGGCCTTTGGCGAGGTCGGCGGCGTGGGCGGCGATCTTGTAGGCGATGATGCCGGCCTTCACATCGTCCTTGTCGGGCAGGCCCAGGTGCTCCTTGGGCGTCACGTAGCAGAGCATGGCGGTGCCGTACCAGCCGATCTGCGCAGCGCCGATGGCGCTGGTGATGTGGTCGTAGCCCGGCGCGATGTCGGTGGTGAGCGGGCCCAGGGTGTAGAAGGGCGCTTCCTTGCACCAGTCCAGTTGCAGGTCCACGTTTTCCTTGATGAGCTGCTGCGGCACATGGCCGGGGCCCTCGATCATGACCTGTACGTCGTGCTGCCATGCGATCTGCGTGAGTTCGCCCAGGGTCTTGAGTTCGCCTAGCTGCGCCTCGTCGTTGGCGTCGCAGATCGAGCCGGGGCGCAGGCCATCGCCGAGCGAGAAGCTGACGTCATAGGCCTTCATGATTTCGCAGATGTCCGCGAAGTGGGTGTAGAGGAAGTTCTCCTTGTGATGCGCCAGGCACCACTTGGCCATGATGGAGCCGCCGCGCGAGACGATGCCGGTCATGCGGTTCGCGGTCATCGGCACATAGCGCAGCAGCACGCCGGCGTGGATGGTGAAGTAGTCGACGCCTTGCTCGGCCTGCTCGATCAGCGTGTCGCGGAAGATCTCCCAGCTGAGGTCCTCCGCCTTGCCGTTCACCTTTTCCAGCGCCTGGTAGATCGGCACGGTGCCGATGGGCACCGGCGAGTTGCGCAGGATCCACTCGCGCGTTTCGTGGATGTTCTTGCCGGTGGAGAGATCCATGACGGTGTCACCGCCCCAGCGGATCGCCCAGGTGAGCTTGTCCACCTCCTCCTGGATCGACGAACCCAGCGCGCTGTTGCCGATGTTGGCGTTGATCTTGGTCAGGAAGTTGCGACCGATGATCATCGGCTCGCTCTCGGGGTGATTGATGTTGGCGGGGATGATGGCGCGACCGCGGGCGACCTCGTCGCGCACGAATTCGGGCGTGATGACATCCGGGATCTGCGCGCCGAAGCCCTGGCCGGGGTGACGACGCCCCATCAGGGCGGCCATCTTCTCGCCCTTGGGGCCGCTGGCGCGCAGCGACTCGATGTAGGCGGCGCGGTTGAGGTTCTCGCGGATCGCGACGAACTCCATCTCGGGCGTGACGATGCCGCGGCGGGCGTAGTGCATCTGCGTGACATTGCCGCTGAGGTTGACGCCAGACTTGGCGCGGCGCGGCTTGCGCTGCAGGTTGAAACGCAGTTCCTCGAGGCGGCTGTCAGCCTCGCGCTGGCGGCCGTATTCCGAGGTGAGCCCTTCCAGCTGCTCCGTGTCGTCCCGCTGGGCGATCCAGTTGGCGCGCAGCGCGGGCAAGCCGCTTTGCACATCGATCCGGACTGCCGGGTCGGTATACGGGCCTGAGCAGTCGTAGACGTAGATCGGTGGATTCGTCTCCGCCTCGGCCGAATTGAAGGCGGGGGTGTCCGACTGACGAATTTCGCGCATTGGCACCCGAATATCGGCACCTTGGCCGCTCAAGTAGACCTTGCGGGAGTTCGGAAGGGGGGCGATGGCGGCAGCGTCGACCTGGGCCTGGGCTGCGATGAAAGTGTCCTTGGCGTTCATGGTGCTTCCTCCTTGAGACGCGCAAGGAGGAAGAAGCGCGCGAGGGGAGGAGAGGCTGCTCCGACGCCGGCTTCGCCTCCCTACGCCGGCATGATCCGGATCAGGTTCAGAGGGTATTTCTCACCCCGCGCGAAGCGGAGACCCCTGGCGAAGGGCGGACGCTACGCTAACTGCCTCGGCCGACGCAAGCCGGACTTGCGCGAATCAGGCACGCATCCTGCAATGAGATCGGGGAAACCATTTGTCCTGATCCCCCCGCCGGATCGCCGGATTGCGCTCAAGCCTCGCGCATGCCATGACGTTATTTCGGTGTCCGGATCCGAAGTCGATTGATGATGAAACGATTCAAGACTGGCAGCCCTTACGCACTCGCCGCGCTGCTCTGGGCCTGCGCCACGCCGCCGGCGCCGGCGCCCGAACCTGTCCCGGAACCGCCACCACCCGAGCCCGTGGTCGAGGTCGCTCCGCCGCCGCCCGTGGTGGTGGCGCCGCCACCTGCCAAACCCAAGCCCAAGCCCAAGAAACGCAAGGAGCCGACGCCTGCCGCCTCCGCCCCGGTGGCCAGCGCGCTGCCACCCGCGGCCGTGCCAGCGGCCGCTGCGTCGGAGCCGGTACCGGCCCCGGCGGCCAGCGCCGAGCCCGCGATCAAGGGCCCGGCCTGGCTGTCGCGTTGCGGCAGCAAGCGCCTGGAGGGCGGGGTCATCCTGTGCGATGCGGACAGCCTGATCGTCAAGCCTTCGGCCGGGGTGAAGGTGTTCACCCGCGACCCCGCCCTGGCGGGCAAGGTGGGCGACGGCGGCGAGGTGGTGCTGCGCTCAGGCCTGCCGCGCCGCTATCGCTTCTTCGTCGTTCCCTGAGGCGCGTGGCGCTTTCGGGGCCTTGGGGCGCCCGATCGTGATGCAGGCGCTCACGCCTGCCGCTGCGGCAAGCATGCCGAAATCCAGCGCTTCGCCGAGCAGCACCGCCGCCGCCAACAGCGTGATGAAGGGCTGCAGCAGCTGTAGTTGCGCGATGCGGCCGATGCCGCCCATCGCGAGCCCGCGGTACCAGGCGCAGAAGGCGAGCAGGGCGCTGATCAGGCTGACGTAGAGGAAGGCCAGCCAGGCGTTGAGACTGACGTCGGCCGCTGGCAACGCGCGCCAGGCGAAGGGCGCGATCAGGGGCGCGGCCAGCACCAGAGTCCAGCAGATCACCCGCAGGGCGCCCATCTCGCGCGAGAGCAGGGCACCTTCGGTGTAGCCGGCTGCGCAAGCGAGCGCACCCAGCAGCAACACGGCCTCGGCATGCGAGAACGATCCGCCCCCGCTGCGCGCCGCATGCAGAAAGACGATCGTGACCGCCGCAACCGAACACAGCCAGAAGGCCATCCGCGGCCTTTCCCCTGCGCGGAGGAAGCCGCCGGCCGCGGTAAAGAGCGGGATCAGCGAGATCAGCACCGCGCCGTGGCTGGCCGGCATCCGCGTGAGTGCGTAGGCACTGCACAGCGGAAACAGCAGCACGATGCCAACGCTCACCAGCGCCAGGCGTATCCATTGGCCGGCCTGCGGCCGCGGCGCCCGGTCCAGCCACAGCAGCAACGCGCCGATCAGCGCGGCCGGCACGGCGCGCCCTGGGCCGGCGAGGAGCGGGTCGAGTTCGCGTACTGCGATGCGGGTCATCGGAAGCGTCAGCGCGAAGCCCAGCACGCCGAGCATGCCCCAGACGTGGGCCGAGGAAACCGGATCACGCGTCGGGCCGCTCATTCGCGCTCGCTCCGGGCGAAGACGGTGGCCGGTGAGGGCAGTGGCCTGAAGCCCCGCGTGTCGTAGCGGCTCAAGCCGCGCTCGCTCCAGACCGACAGCACCTTGCCTTCCGGATCGAGCGAGAGCCGGCTCACCGTGCTGCGTCCGGTTTCGCGCAGCACCGCGTACTCGGTGACGCCGCTGCGCAGGCCGACTACGTGCACCGTGCCGGTCGTGCTCTCGGCCCAGTAGAGGATCTGGCGGGTGTCGTCATAGGCTTCCGGCCGCGCGACGGCTTCGTCAGCGATCGCCAGGCCCGGACACAGGCAAGCGAGGGGGAGCGCGAAAATCATCCTTTGGGTGGCAGTGTGCATGGCAGGAAACTCCTATACCGATGACCTGACAATGCCTGACACTTTGCGGACGAAACAGCTACACTTTTCCTGAAGGCCGGGTGACTGTACCGGTCGAATGACCGACACGGGTGAGGTGGGAACATGCTGGATCTGCGACTCGAAGCCCAGGCGGGACAGCCGCTGGTGGAACAGATCGTGGCGGGCCTGCGCGGCCAGATCGATGACCGCGTGCTACGCAGCGGCCACCGCCTGCCGCCGATTCGCCGCTTCGCCGAGCACTACGGCGTTTCCCGCTTCACGGTGGTGGAAGCCTACGAACGCCTGGTGGCGCTGGGCTACCTGCAGTCGCGTCGCGGCTCCGGCTTCTACGTGGCGCAGCGCGCCCAGAGCGTGCCCGCTGCCAACCATGCGCCGCTCTCCGACCGCGCGGTGGATGTCGCCTGGATGCTGCGGCGCGCGCTCGATGCGCCGCCCGACCAGCTGCGCGCCAGCGACGGCCACCTGCCGCCGAGCTGGCTGGATGACGAGGCCCTGCGGCGCCAGATCCGTGCGATCGCACGTGACGACGGTGCGCGGCTGACGCGCTACGGCCAGGCCCAGGGCTGGCTGCCGCTGCGCGAGCAGCTCTGTGTGCGCCTGGCCGAGATGGACGTGGCCGCCACGCCCGAGCAGATCGTGCTGACCCAGGGCGCGACCCAGGCGCTGGACCTGGTGGCGCGCTACCTGGTGCGGCCTGGCGACGCGGTGCTGGTGGAAGACCCGGGCTACTACAACTTCTTCGGCAACCTGCGCCTGATCGGTGCGCGCCTGATCGGCGTGCCGCGCGGGCCCAACGGACCGGATGTGGATGCCATGGAGAAGCTCGCGGCCGAACACAAGCCGCGGCTCTTCTTCATGCAGTCCGCCCTGCACAACCCCACGGGCGGCGACCTCTCGCCCGCGATCGCGCACCGCATCCTGCAGTGCGCGGAACGGCACGACTTCCTCATCATCGAGGACGACATCTACGGCGAGATGCAGGCCATGCCGAGCACCCGCCTGGCGACCCTGGACCAGCTTTCGCGCGTGATCTACGTCGGCGGTTTCTCCAAGACGCTTTCCGCCAACCTGCGCGTCGGCTTCCTCGCCGCCAGCCCCGAACTGGCGCAGACCATCGGCGACGTGAAGACCCTTTGCGTCGTGTCGAGCTCGGAGTTCGCCGAGCGCGTGGTGTGGGGGCTGCTGGTCGAAGGCCAGTTCCGCCGCCATATCGACCGGGTGCGCCAGCGCCTGGAGGCGGCGCGCAGCAGCGCAATGCGCCTGATCGAGCGGGTGGGCCTGGAGCTGCCCAGTGAGCCCAAGGCCGGCATGTTCATGTGGACACGCATCCCCGGCTCCGAGGACGCAGCACCGCTGGCCGAGGCCGCCGCGCGCGAGGGCATCGTGATCGCGCCGGGCCATATCTTCCGGCCGCAGATGCAAGCCTCGCCCTTCCTGCGACTCAACGCCGCCTATGCGAGCGACAAGCGACTGGAGCGCTTCCTGTCGCAGGCGCTGGGCTAGCGTGGACAGGATGTCCGCTATTCGGCAGCGGCGAGTCTGACGAAGACGGACCTGTCGCCATCCGTCGATCGCCTTCCGCTGCCGCGCGCGTTGTGAAGCGTAGTGAACTATCGTCGCCCGTGTTGGCGTCGCCCGTTTCGGTGTAGTCAGTTTCCGCGTCGCATATTCCGTCGTCGTCCGCAGCGGCGCTGTGAAGCGGCGTCGGCAAGGCGTTGCGACGCCCCTCACATGCGCCAGACATGGACGCTCAGTGCACCGGAGCCGGCGTCTTCGCGAGCAGTTGCGGCAGTGCGTGACCGTAGAAGCGCTTCCAACCCGCGCACAAATAACTCAGGTTGCCTTCGCCCGGCCGGGTGCGCAGCAGCCGGGTGCGCGGGCACTCGCCCCAGCACAGCTTGAGGTAGCTGCACTTGCGGCACTCGGAAGGCAGCGAGTTGAACTTGTCGAGGCCGAACTCCAGCTGCTTGAGCGAGAACACCGTCTCCTTCAGAGGACGCTTGCCTACGTGTCCGAGCTCGTGTTCCGGATAGACGAAGTGATCGCAGGAATACACCCGGCCGTCCTGTTCGAGCGCGACGTTCTTGCCGCAGAAGGGGCTGCTGGTGCACAGATGCGAGGCCTCGCCGCGCAGTTGCGCGAACAGGCTCTCGAAGAGATTGATCTTCACCCGGCCGCGGTCGTGTGTGCGCCATTCGTCGAACACCGTGGTGAGGAAGCGTCCCCAGTCTTCCGGCGCTACGGTCCAGTCGGTGACGATGGACAGCGGATGGCCGGGCTGCGCGCGTGGGCTTGCGGCGTCCACCAGCTGGCTGGAAGGCAGGCTGCCCGGCGCCGTGGTCTCGAACTGCTTGGGCTCCACGCAGGGGATGAACTGCATCAAGGTGCTGCCGAGTTCGTCGCGCAGGAAGCGGTAGATCTCGTGCGCATGCTCGGCGGAGTGGCGGTTCACCACGGTCAGCGTGCTGAAGGTGACGCCATGCCGGCGCAGCACCTCGATACCGCGCACGACCGCGTCGAAGCTGGACTCGCCGCGCTTGGTCGGCCGGTAGCGGTCGTGCACCGCGCGTGGTCCGTCGATGCTGATGCCGACGAGGAAGCCGTTCTCCGCGAGGAAGGCGCCCCACTCCTCGTCGAGCAGGGTGCCGTTGGTCTGCAGGTCGTTCGAGATGCGTCGGCCGGCGGGAAGGTGCTTCTTCTGCAGGGCGACCACCTTGCGGAAGAAGTCGACGCCGAGCAGGGTCGGCTCGCCGCCGTGCCAGGTGAAGACGATCTCTTCGACATCCTGCCCGGTGATGTACTCAGCAATGAAGCGCTCCAGCACCTCGTCCGCGATGCGCCGGTTGTTCTGGCCGAGCAGACCTTCCTTGGACAGGTAATAGCAGTAGGTGCAATCGAGATTGCAGGCGGAGCCGACCGCCTTGATCGTCGCGTGCATGCTGCGCACGACGCCGGGCGACTGGATGTCTGTGCCGGCATCCAGCCAGGTCTGCACCGCCTCCGGGCGGATGTTGAGACGGCGTGCGTGTTCCAGGATTTCTTGGCTGAAGCTCATGTCGGGACCGATGCGGAAACGTAAGGAGATGCGGCGACTCCGAGCCAGCGCTCGATTGCCGGCGTATCGCTTGAGTAACGCGTAGGCACCTGTCGCAGCGCTTGCTGGAGGCGCGAGGCGGTGTCGGCGAAGCCGCGCAGGTGCTGCGTGAAACCGCGGTCGTCCGCGTGGCGGCGCGCGAGTGCCGCCGCGATGCTGCGGGCGATCAAGGCCTGTTGTGCGTCGACATAGGTGAGGCAGCGCGTGCGGCAGGTCTGCGAAACCTGGGCGATGGCGAGCAGTACCGGTGCCAGCGGAAGTGTCGTGACACCCGCGGCGGGCAATCGCGCAAACAGGTCGGGCGCGTCGCGCAGCAGCTGCGCACGCGTCGTGTCGCCCCACCAGCGCCGCTCTTCGGCGAGCGCACTGCGATGCGCGGCGAGCGCGGTCCTGGCGTCGCTGTCGACCAGGCCGGCCGCGTCCGTCGCGAGCGGTGCATCGGTATCGCCGGCAGGGCGGATGCACTGGGCGCCGATGTAGTTGTCGTGGGTCGCACGCGCGGCGAGCACGGCGTGCTGCTGATCGTCATCCAGCTCGGCATCGAAAGGGACGACGGCGCAGGCGAGCGGCTTGCGATCGGTGTGGATCGCGCAGCGGCCGTCCTCAGCCAGCGCCGGGCAGCCCGCCCGCGACGGGTAGTCGATGGCCTGCGTGGCAAGCGCGACGCCGTCGCGGCCACGGGCCACCGAGAGCGCGCCGATGAAGCGGTGCTCGTGATGGAAGAGCTCGGGCAAGGTCATACGCGGCGGCGAGTTGCAGCACTTGCCGCAAGCCGTGCAGCGATGGACCCAGCGCTTCTCCTCGGCATGGAGCGGGATGGTCTTCACCACGGTCGTCGCACCGAGTCCTGGTAGCGCGTCAGGATGAAGCGCTGCACTTCCGCGCTGCGATAGATCGCGAGGAAGTCGCCCAGCCAGGGCGCCGTGCTGTCCTCGCTGCGCACGCTCAGCACGTTCGCGTAGGGCGAGCGGCCGTCCTCGATGCCAATACCGTCGCGCGCAGGTGCGAGGCCGAGCTGCGCGGCCGCTTCGAAGTCCAGCACCACGAGCTCGGCTTGCGGGAGTGACGCGGCGAGCCGCGCAGGGGGCAGCGCGACAAGCCGCAGCGCACGGCGATTACGGGTGACGTCGCTCAGATTTGCCTGCGTGCCCGCGCCATCGCGCAGTTCGATCAGGCCGTAGTTCTGCAGCAGGATCAGCGCGCGGGCGCGCTCATGCGCAGCCTGGGGCAGGGCCACGGTCGCGCCCTTGGGCAGCTCGCGTAGCGTGCGCAGTTTGCGCGAGTACAGGCCCATCGGCAGCGTGACGGTCTGCGTCGCGATGCTGGTGCGCTCACCCTTCGCGATGCGGGACGCGACGACAATGCCGTCCTCGGCGCTCGATGCGTCGAGCTGACCGGTGAGCAGGGCGACGTGTGCCTTTGCGGCGTCGCGTACCGGCACGACTTCGAGCGCGAGACGGCCCTCGCGTGCGCCGATCCTGCTCACGAGTTGAAGGATCTCGGCTTGCGGGCCTTCGCTTGCGGCGATGCGCACCGGCGCGGCGGACACCTTCGCGGCGAAGGCGACGCCGAGCAGCGCGAGGCCGAGCGAGATGAGCGATTTCGGGTTCATGCCTGGGGGCTTCAGAAAAGGGAAGGCGGCTTCAAACGAGAACTTCCCCGCCCGGAGAGAAGCGGGTGCCGAGGCGGGGAAGTTCATCTGAGTGCTGCTCAGTAGAAGCCCTGGGGTCGCAAAGGCTCCGCGCCGCCTACCTCGGTGAGATAGGCCTGCCACTGCTGGTGGAGCGTGCTCAGGACGCTCGGGTACTGGCCGGCGAGATCGTTGGTTTCGCCGCGGTCCTGGGTGATCGCGAAGAGCTCCCAATGGCCGTCCGCAGGTCCGAAGGGCGGTTCGGTCCAGCGCGCCTTCCACTGGCCATCGGCACTGTAGATGTAGGCGCGGCCATAGGACTCGTCACCGAAAGGCGTGGTGTGCACCGGACCGCTCGCCTTGCCCTTGAGCGTGGCGACCAACGACTTGCCCGTCACCGGATACACATAGCGGTTGTTGTAGACCACCTTGCCCTTGTTCTTGTCGACGCCGGTGGTGGTGTCGAGCAGGGGCGGCGCGGACTCACTGGGCAGCTTCACGCCGCCCAGGTCGAGGAAGGTCGCCGTGTTGTCGATGACGTGGGTGAAGTCATGCAGGGCGGGCAACTGACCCTTCTGGCCGGGCAGGTGGACGATCGCCGGAACGGTGACGCCACCTTCGCCGAGCGAACCCTTCAATTGCGACAACGGCGTCGCGCTCACCTCGGCCCAGCGCAGACCGTATTGCAAGCGTTTCGCGGAGGCCTTGCCGTTGTCGGTACCCAGGGTCTCGAAGACGCCGTCCGCCGCATTGGCTTCGTCGGTCGCCGTCGGGTCTGCGCCGGAGTCGATCGGCCAACCTTCGGCGCCGTTGTCCGACTGGAACATGATGAAGGTGTTGTCGTACTCGCCGATGTCCTTGAGGTGCTGGATCAAGAGGCCGATGTTGTGGTCGAGGTTGTCGACCATGCCGGCGTAGATCTCCATGTAGCGCGCCTGGGCCTTCTTCTCGGCGGCCGACAGGCTCTCCCACTTCTTGTTCACATAGCCGGCGTGGTAGTCGACATAACCATCGGCAGGGCTGTGCACTGCGCTGATGTACTTCGCGTTCGCGGTGCCGTTGTTGGCCGAGGCCGCGCTGCGGGTTAGCGTCTCCGGCTGGCCGGCATAGGGCACGGTGACGTCCGGGATCAGGCCGAGCTTGGCGAGGCGCACGAGCCGCGCGGAAGAAATGGCTTCGTAGCCCTTGTCGTACTTGCCCTTGTACTTGGAGAGCCAGGGTTCCGGCACCTGCAGGGGCCAGTGCGGCGAGGTGTAGGCCGCGTAGGCGAAGAAGGGCTTGCCGTCCGCGTGGTTGGCGTCGATGTACTGGATCAGCTTCTGCGTGTAGAAGTCCGTCGAGTAGAAGACGGCCGGCGAGCCACCGGTGCCGCCGGGTTGACCCGGCTGGCCGGGCTGCACATAGGCGCCATCCTCGGTGTAGTTCTTCGAACCCGCGGCCTCATGCGCGAAGTGGTTCGATGCCGCGCCGCCGAGCAACACATAGCTGCGCTCGAAGCCCCACTGGTCCGGCGTCTGGCCGGAAGTGGCCGCACTGCCGACGATGCCCGAACCGAGATGCCATTTGCCCGCGATGTAGGTGTGGTAGCCGTTGTCCTTGAGCAGCTGCGCCACGGAGAGCGAGCGGTCGTTGAGGTAGCCCTCGTAACCCGGCAGGCCCCGGCGTTCGTCGCTGGGTGCGCCCATGGTGCCTTCGCCGATCAGGTGGTGGTCGGTGCCCGAGATCAGCATCGAGCGCGTGATCGCGCTGACTGTGCCGGCGTGGTGATTGGTCAGGATGCGGCCGTCGGCGACCAGGGCATCCAGGTTGGGCGTGTCGATCTCGCCGCCGAACGCATGGATGTCCGAGAAGCCGAGGTCGTCGGCCATGATGTAGAGGATGTTGGGCTTCTTGCTCGCCTGCGTGCCGCCGGTGTCCGTGGGGGTCGTGGTGCTGGGCGGGTTGGCGCTGGATGGCGTGGCGGCCGGATCGCTGTTCGACCCGCATCCTGCCGCGGCGAGACTCGAGAGTACGGCGAGGCCGAGCAGGGTCTTCCTGAACCGTATCGGCGCTGAAGATGACAAACGCATGTCTTCGTCCTGTCTGTAAAGGCAGCCATCCTAGGGGGACGACTTCCCGTCAGGAACGAATAAAGCGTGATGTGGGAATGCCGCGCGCGGGAATAAGAAAAGAGCTGCGCGCTACTGGTTTTCGCGGAGATTCTGCGGCAAGGGATGGATGGCGGACGACGCCGCACCCCGTGGGAGACGTTACCCTTGCGGGTCCGCACAGGACGGACCCGCAAGGAGCGAGCGTGTCGGACTTTTCCCTCAGGCGTTCATGAAGCCGAGCTTCTTGACGCTGAAGTTCGCGAGGCTCGGGAAGACCTGGGCGAGCGTGGCGTCGTCGAGACCGAACCAGGACGCGAGCGTGGCCGCGTACTGGTCGACCGAGGTCGTGGGAATCCAGCGACCCTGGCGCTCCCAGGACTTGTCGCCCACATCGTTGGGGCCGCCCAGGGTGAGTTCCGGGTAGGCGCCGTAGGTGGCGCCACCTTTCACCGCGGCACCGATCACCAGGTGGTTGTTGCCCCAGGCGTGGTCGGTGCCGGCGCTGTCGTTGGGTTTGAAGGTGCGGCCGAAGTCGCTCATGGTGAAACTGGTCACCTTGTCCGCCACGCCCAGCAGCTGCATCGCGGAGTGGAAGGCGGCGAGCGAGTTGCCCAGGTCGGCCATCAGGGCGGCATGCAGCGGCAGCTGGTTGGCATGGTTGTCGTAGCCACCCTGCGACACGATGAAGACCTGGCGACCGCTGCCGAGCGCGGCGCGTTGCTCGATCAGCTTGGCGACCTGGTAGAGCTGCTTGGCGAGTGGGCTGGCGAGCGCGCCGGTCAGGTTCTGGAAGGGCGCGTTCATGGCTTCCGACGGATTCTTCGTCGGTGTGATCGCGAGTACCGGACCGAAGGAAGCGCTGCGGTCGAGCGCGGTCGCCTGCACCGCCGAGAAGCCGGCCAGCATCTGGTTGCCGCGCGCCTGACGGGCGATCGCTTCGAGGGCTGCGCGGCGGGTCGCGTTCGGGCCGCCGAAGTAACCATCGGGCGCGAAGTCGTCACCCGGGCCGGGCAGGGCCAGCGGTGCGCCGGTGGTGCTGTGGCCGAAGCGTCCCGGACTACCGAAGGCAATCGCCGGTGCCACGCCGGCGGCTGTGGCGACGCGGCCACCCCAGCCGGTGCGCGAGAGCACGCTGGGTCCGCCGGTCTGCCAGAGCGTCTGCTGGTCCGAGTGCGAGAAGAGGTTATCCGGCACGGCCTTGCTCTTACCGACGAAGTCCGCCTTCAGGAGCGGCACGGCAAGCGGTCCGACGTTGAATACCGGTGCCAGCTGACCGGCCGTCCACAGCGACTGCAGCGGCGCGAGGCCGGGATGCAGCGCGTACTGCGTGCCGATCGGCAGCAGGTCGGCCTGCGGCAGCGCGAGTGCGCCGCGCACGGTCGAGTACTGCGTGTAGCGCGTCGCGTCGTAGGGCACGACCATGTTCATGCCGTCGTTGCCGCCGTAAAGGAAGACGCAGATCAGGGCGCGATAGTCATTGGTCGGCGCTGCATGCGCCTGCAGGCTGGTGAGCAGGCCGGTGCTGGCGGCAAGAGAGAGGCCGCCGAGGCTGCCAGCGTGATGGAGGAAGTCGCGGCGATTCATCGTTGCACCTGGAAGTCGGGTGAGGCGAGCACCAGATAGAAGGCAGTGCGCACGCGCTCCTGCTTGTAGTTGCTCTTGTTCTTGACCGGATCCCAGGCCGTCACGGCGGCGAGGATCTGGCTGCGGGTGGCATCGCTCAGGCGCCCGCCGGTAAGCAGGGTCGAGACGCGATCGACCAGGCCCGCCGCATCGTCGGAGGAAGACTGGAAGCCGGTGAGATCCACCTGCGAGCCGGTCGAGCCGGGCACCGAGGTATCGGGCCCGATGCCATTGGTCCAGTAGAGCAGGCCGTTGATGAGGTTCAGGCGCTGCATCGTGGTGGCGGCGTTCTCGATGCCGAACTGCGGAGCGACCAGCGCGGTGCCGGGCAGCGGATAGTCGGGCGGGTAGAAGTTGAAGACCGAGGGCGCGTTGTAGACCATTTCACCCAGGGCCGAGCCCCACCACCAGTACATGCTGGTGCCATCCGTGCGGCCGTTGAGCGCGCGCAGCAAGTTGGTGATGAGCTGCGCGGGTTCGCGCAGGCGGCCGAACTTCGGATCCTCCGCCAACGAAGCGTCGCGCGCCTCCGGGTCGAGCAGGATGGCCGCCAGGATCGCCTTCATGTCGCCGCGCTGGCCGCTGCCGAAACCGTAGGCCGTGCCGCTGGCGAAGGCCGCCGAGACGCGCGCCACGTAGTCGGGCTTGGGATTGCTGGTGACCAGATGCTGGATCAGCTGGTGCGAGAGGAAGGGCGCGATGTTCGGATGGTTGAAGAGGCTGTCGATCACCGCGTCGAGCGCCACCTGCGGCGTGCGCGTGGCCGGCACGACCACGCCACCGGGCAGGTTGCGCTCGGTCTGGTCGTGCTGGGCGGCCACCGCGGTCATCTCGCCCTTGAGGTAGGTCGGATTCTTCCAGCCGCTGGAACCCCAGGGATTCACGCCACCCGCAGGATAGGTCCAGCCGGTGAGCGAGAAAGCGACTTCACGCACGCCGGTGTTGTCGTAGGTGGGCTGGCAGGCGCCGCCGGCCAGCTCGGCGCCGTCGGTAAGCTGGCAGGGGCCGATGGTGAAGAGCTGCATCAGCTCGCGCGCGAAGTTCTCGTTCGGCGCGGCCTTCTCGTTGTTCACCATGTTGAGGAAGGTGCCCATCACCGGATGCAGGGCGACCTTGCGTAGCAGGGTGCGGACATTGCCGAAGGCGTTGTCGCGCAGCATCTGGTGGTAGTCGCGCAGGCCGTAGGTGCCTTCCACCTCGTGGTTGGAGACGACCCAGATCTGCGAGAGCGCGAAAGCCACGCGCTGGCGCAGCTGGTCGCTGCCGCTCACGGCCTGGACGTAGAAGTCGCGGACCAGCGGCTCGGCGGAGTAGTAGTCGCGCCAGCAGTTGTCGCCGAGGTTGCGCTCCTTGCAGAAGTCCTTGAGGCCCGCCGTATGGATTTCCGCGGAGTAGCTGCGGAACTGCGATACCGGCGCCGCGAACTGGCTCTGCAGCCAGTGCATCGGGCCAAGCTTGGCGGCGGCGGCGATGCTGGTTTCGCTGGGGCCGAAGGTGGCCTGGTCCAGCATGCGCTGGGCTGCGGCCGTGCCCATTGCGGCTTCTTCGGGCAAGGTGGGACCGGGCTCGGCCGGAGTGGGGTTGGATCCGCCTGAATCACTGCCACCGCCCCCGCCGCAAGCGGCGAGCAGCATGCTCAGTGAAAGCGCCGTCAGCCAGCGCCGTGCCGGCCGGATACTGGCCGCGTATGCCGTACTCATCGTCACCACCCTGCGATTGGAAGCGCGCAGTGTGCAGGAGGCGATGACGTAGGAATAGAGCCGTCTATCGCCGTCAGGCGGTCCAGATTCCCTGATCTATCAACTGTTTGGTGGCGGCTTCGGCCCACCCGCGGTTGGCTGCCGGACTGGCCGGGCTGGGATGCAGCACCCGGCCGAAGCGCACCGGCAGGCCAGCCAGCGCGACGCGTCCGCGTTGCTCTGCCCAGGCGCCCACGCCCACCAGCCATTCCGCCTCCAGGACTTCCATCAGGCGCCGCAGGTGGGCATCGCAGGCGGTGAGCAGCGGTAGCTGTTCGGCCGCGGGCAGCTTGTCCGGCGTGAGGTTGCGGCCGCCCTCGAAGAAGGCGAGCGGGCAGTAGTTGGCGACGAAGTGCCCGGCGAAGAAATCATCCGCGCTTCCGAAGCGCTCGGCGAACAGGCCCCAGAGCCGACGGCCGCTGACTTCGCTGCGCGGGCAGTCGAAGCCCTCGATCGGGCGCTTGTCGGTCTGGTGCGCCGGTTTCGTCACACCGCTGGAAATGCCCATCCAGTCGCGCACTGCGGCGATCTCGCCGAAGGGCACGCCGGTCTGCACCATGCCGAAGGGGCCAGGGTTCATGCCGAGGAAGACCACGCGCTTCTTCGTTGCGCCGTAGCGCTTGAGGTACTGCTCGTTGGCGCCCATCGCGTAGGTGAGCGGGTTGTAGACATGGCTCACCGGCTCGGAGAAGGACAGGGCCTCGCAGGCGTCGGAGAGCACATGGGCGGCCTTGATCAGGGCATCGGAAATCTGGGTCATGGCGTCGGAGGAAGAAAGGCGGGTGGAATGTGGATCAGCGTTGGGCGCCGGTGGGCGGCGCGAGTTCGAGCAGGCGCTCGCGCATCCGCCAGACCATGGCAACGCCGGGGACAGCCAGCACTATGGAGAGCACGAAGAAAGCCGGCCAGCCGATGGCGAGCGAGAGCACGCCGGCGAGCGGGCTGACATAGATGCGCCCGACCGCTGCCAGCGCTGAGAGCAGCGCGTAGTGGGTGGCGGAGAAGTGCTTGTTGCACAGGCTCATCAGCAGACCGACGAAGGCCACCGTGCCCATGCCGCCGGAGATGTTCTCGCCGGCCACCACGGCCAGCAGCAGGCCGTCGAGCTGGGCCGGCTCGCGCAGCGCGATGAAGTGCCAGTCGAAGGCCGGCAGCCACACGCTGCCCCAGGCGCCACGGCCGAAATGCGCGAGCAGCAGGAAGCCCGCATTCGAGACCAGCTGCAGCAGGCCGAAGACGAGCAGCGCGCGATAGAGCGAAAGCCGCAGCATCAATGCGCCGCCCGCGAGTGCGCCGAGCACCGTGAGCCAGATGCCGATCAGCTTGTTGGCGATGCCGACTTCGGCCTGGGTGAAACCCATGCCCTTGATCAGGAAGGGCGTGGTCAGGCTGCCGGCGAAGGCGTCGCCAAGCTTGTAGAGCACGATCAGGACGAGAAAGGCGCCCGCGCCTTTTACGGTGAAGAAGGATTCGAGCGAGCGGTTGAGCGTCTCGAAGCGTGCCTTGCGCGCCGCCCACCAGGCCAGCGGCAGGGCGCAGGCGATTTCGCCCAGCACGAAGAGCAGCTGAATCCACTTGTTGGCGTCGTCCGGATCGAGGCCCAGGAGCATCAAGCCGTGCCGCGCGATCAGCCAGCCCGCTGCCACGCCGCCGAGCATCGCGAGGAAGCCGAGCAGCTCCTGGCGCGGCGAGGAGGCGAGTGGGCGCGACTGGCTCGAGACCGAGGGCACGAACACCAGCGATACCGCCGCCGCGACGACCATGACCGCGGCCATCAACAGATAGACGCGCGGCCAGCTCTGCCACTGGTCCGCCCAGATCAGCGCGATGCCGCCAGAGAGAATCATCGCCATGCGGTAGCCGAACACATGCAGCGACGCGCCCAGGCCCTGCTCCGGCGTATCGCCGACGAGGTCCGTGCGGTAGGCATCGACCACCACGTCCTGCGAAGCCGAGAGGAAGGCCACCAGCACTGCCGCCTGGGCGAAGAGCAGCGGCTGCGCCGCGGGCGTGAGCCGCGACATCCAGGCCAGTACCGCGGCGAGCGCGAGCTGCGAGACCACCAGCCAGCCGCGACGACGGCCGAGCAGCGGCGGCTCGAAGCGGTCCATCAAGGGCGCCCAGAGGAACTTGAAGGTGTAGGGAATGCCGACCAGGCCGAGGAAGCCGATGGTCGCCAGATCGACGCCGTCGGTGGTGAGCCAGGCCTGCATTGCCTGACCGGTGAGGGCCAGCGGCAGGCCGGAGGCAAAACCGAGCAGGAGAATGGCGGCGAGTCGGTGCGTGCGGGCGAGGCGGGCGGTCACGGCGGGCGGCTTGGGCGACGAAGGCAATCGCCGGATTAGATCACAGGGGCGTCACCCGTCCGTCGATGCGTACCAGGCGTGAGAACCGTCATCCAGTCGCAGGGCCGCCTTGGCGCATGATGTACGCATGCGACGTTTCCTGAGCCGGCTTCTCTGTGGCCTCGCCCTGGCCTGTGCGGATGCGCAGGCCGACACCTGGTCGCTGGTGACGGGCGACGGTTATCCGCCTTTCGCCGACACCCGTGCCGAGGCAGGCGGTGCCTCGGTGGCGCTGCTGCGCGCCGCCCTGGCCGAAGAGGGGCAAACCCTTACTGTGGAGACGCTGCCCTGGGCGCGTGGCTATGCGGCCAGCCAGGAGCGGCAGTACGCAGGCACCTTCCCGTATGCGCCGAGCGCGGAACGTGAAGTGCTTTTCCTCTATTCCGAGCCCTTGCATCGCCTGCCACAGTATCTGTGGGGGCGGGGCGTGGACGCCGCGCCTTCGCTGGACGGTCTCGGGCAGCACACGCTTTGCATCCCGCATGCCTGGCTGGTGCCGGACATCCTCACCCGCGCCGGCGCCAGGCTGGAGCGGGCGCCCGACCTGGGTGCCTGCATGCGCATGGTGCTGGCACGCCGGGTGGACTACATGGCCGCGCCTTCGGAATTGCTGTTCGCGGTGATGGCGCGCGAGCAGGTGGAGCCGGTGCAAATGCGCCGCAGTGCGGAACCGATCGCGCAGATCACCCTGCATCTGATCGCGCCGCGGGCCGACCCGCACAGTGCCACGCTGATCAAGCTGGTCGACCACGGCCTGGCCACGCTGCGGGCGCGTGGCGAGTACGCCCGCATCCTCGCTCGCCACGGGCTGACGCCCTGACGCGCGTCCAGTCACCGGCGCGCAAAGCGTCCGGACAAAAAAAGACCCGACCCGTTTCGGCGGGTCAGGTCTGATGACTGTCCTAACTGGAGGAGGAGACTACTTAGGGGTCAGGTGACAAGTCTGAGTGTTTATTGTTACGGGAAGATTGCCGTAGCACTGCGCTTGTAACAAACAGTAAGGCGGCGAGCGTTGAGGTGCCGCCTTTAGGCCGGCCCGGCCCGATCGCGAGCGTGCCGCCGAGGTGGTTGGGCACCGCTGTCGTGGCGCGCTGGCGCCGTCCCCTAGTGGCTAACGAGATGTCGTGGGCATGGTCGTTGGCGTGCGGACTGCGGCTACCTCGTCGCCGCTGCAGCCAGCCAGGACGTGGCCGCGGAGATCCGGGGCCGAGGCTGGAGTGTTCTCGAGCAGGGATGGCAGCCGAGGTCAGGGGCCGCCGCAGCGCCGATGCTCACATTGGCCACCTGGGTCGGTCAGGAATTCGCTGAGACCGGAGAGTCCTTGGTCACCCTCATGGCGGGACCAGGAACCGCCGCTACGGGCGTGGCTTCGAGCGGGCGATGTCGGTGATCCGGCAACCGAGCGGACGTTGCGCTGCGATTGCGCTCGTGTTTCAAAAAAGGCCGGAAGTCTCAGGCCTGGCTCAAGTGAAAATCAGGCCCCAAACCCCAAACCCCAAACCCCAAACCCCAAACCCCAAACCCCAAACCCCAAACCCCAAACCCCAAACCCTTACCTTGGACCCGGGCGCGGGGGGCTCCGCCTCAGCGCGATTCCTTGATCGTGCGACCAGCCTGTGCCTGCACCGGGCGGGCGTTGTTGTTGTAGAAGCGGCTGAAGATCGCGATCTGCTCGGGCGAGAGCTGGATCGGCTGCTTCATCACCATCCACAGCACGCCTTCGGTACAGGGCGGCGTGGTGAGCGAGCCCATGTAGGTGTAGTAACGCTGGTCGGTAGGCAGGATGTCGATCGGGTTGATCGGCACGCTGGGCGAGTAGGACTCGTACTTTTCCAGCGGCAGGTTGTTCCAGAGCGTCTGCACCAGCGGATTGGCGTTGCCCCGTTCGATCAGCACCGCGATTACCGCGAGCCGGCCGTCGAGGTCCCTGTGCACCAGGTGGGCGGACATCTCGAAGCTGCGGCCGTCGATCCGCTCTTCCGCCGGGCGGTGGAAATGGATCTGCTGCAGCTCGTAGTTGTGGCCCATCACCTTCAGGAAGAGTCCGCTGCCTACGTTGGCCTGGATGCTGTGGCCGTTGTCGGCGATCCGGAAATAGCTCGGCTTGTAGTCGAGCTGCAGGGGATCGAGATCCACCTTGATGCCGTCGTGGATGTCGATCGGCGACTGGCGCTGGCCTTTCGCGCAAGTCGCGAAATCGGGTTGCAGGCTGCCCCAGCGGGAGGGTCCGCCTTCGCCTTCATAACTCCAGTGCACCGGCTCGGCCGGGCGCGCGGGCACGGTCACGGCTGGCTTGGGTGGCGGCGCGCGGCGCAGCGGCGGCGCATAGGTGCGCACCGGTTCCACTTTGCGCGGCGGCTCGGCGGCCGGAGTCTCCGCATGCGGCGCGGCCGAGTGGCTGCCCGTCGTGGTGGTTGGCATTGCAGCGGGCGCAGTGGCCGCGGACTGCGATTCGATGGGCGGGAAGTTGGGCCCACGCTTGCGCGGCTTGGGCATCTCGGGCGGCGGTTCGCTCGCGACCTCTTCCTTCACCAGGCGCAGGTTGCCCGCCTGCTCCGCACGTCCGGCTGCGGCATCGGCCACGCGTCCGAGCTGCGAGAGGGACGTCGGTTTGCAGACCTGCTTGTAGAAGCGATCGTCCAGGCTGTTCGGCTGGATGCGCATCGGCGCCTGGCTGGCGGCGGCTTCCTCGCGCAGGGTCAGGCCGCCCGCGTCCTGGTACACCCGCTTGATGGTGATGAAGGTCTGGCTGCGGCAGTCGTAGCGGTTGAGCACATGGATCGCGCTGTAGCCGGCGCTGGCCGCCTCGCCCTTGGACAGGGTGACGCGGCCCCAGGCCACCTTCGTGCCTGCATCCGACACCAGCACGCTGGCGCGATCGAGCTCCACCACGCGGCCCTGCTCGCGCGAGACCTCGGCCCAGTCGGCGGCAATGGCAGGAAACGCCGCGCATAACAGCGCGACGGGCAATAGGCGTGGCATGGGGAGCTATCCGAAAGGACGTATAGGCTTGTTTTCGGCTGTGTAACGCCAGGCTTGAGTCGCTCCCGTATCATCGGGCGGTGCTCTGACTCTCCGGGAGACGCGATGGACGCTGTGGATCTGGACGTTCTGCGCGACGCCGCCCGCTGGCTGGAAGCCGGCCACGGCGGCGTATTGGTCACCGTGCTGCGTACCTGGGGCTCCTCGCCGCGCCCGCCTGGCGCGCTGATGGCGCTGCGGGACGATGGTCGGGTGAGCGGTTCGGTTTCGGGCGGTTGTATCGAAGACGCCCTGATCGGCGAGATCCACGAGGCCGGCCTCGACGCGCTCACGCCTGCCGGCCTGCCACGTGTGCGCCGCTTCGGTGGCGATGCGGACAGCGCCCGACGCTTCGCCCTGCCCTGCGGCGGCAGCCTGGACCTGGTGCTGGAGCCGATCGGTCCGGCAAGCCGTGTCGCCGAGCTGGTCTCCCGGCTTTCCGCCCGCGAGCTCCTGCGACGCGAGCTGGACCTGATCACCGGACAGGTCCGGATCGGACCCGCCGCTCCCAGCGAAGAATTCCGTTTCGACGCCCGCCGCCTCGTCGCAGTGATGGGGCCGCGCTACCGCCTGCTGGTGATCGGCGCCGGCCAGCTCTCGCGCTACCTGTGCCAGACGGCGCTGGGCCTGGGCTTCGACATCACCGTATGCGACCCGCGCGACTCCTACGCCGACAGCTGGGATGTGCCCGGCACCGAGCTCACCCGCGCGATGCCCGACGATGTCGTGCAGGTCATGAAGCTGGATGAGCGCAGCGCCGTCGTCGCGCTGACCCACGACCCCAAGCTCGACGACCTGGCGATCCTCGATGCGCTGCACACGCCGGCCTTCTACGTTGGCGCCCTCGGCTCGCGCGCCAACAACACCGCACGACGGGCCCGGCTGCGCGAGCACTTCGGCGTGGAGGAGGCTGCGCTCGCCCGACTGCGCGGCCCGGCCGGTCTCTACATCGGCAGCCGCACCCCGCCGGAGATCGCGCTCTCCATCCTGGCCGAGATCGTCGCCGTGCGGAACGGCGTGCGCCTGTCGCCACAGATGGATGTCGCCGAAGCCAAGAACGCGATGCCGGAACGTACCGCCTCCGCGGTCTGCGGCGACGCCTTGGCGTGAGTGCGCCGCCGGTCTGGGGACTTCTGCTTGCGGCCGGTGAGGGGCAGCGTTTCCGTGCCGCGGGCGGCGGCGACAAGCTGCTTCACCTGATCGAGGGTGAAGCACTGGTCCTGGCGTCCGCCCAGCGGCTGCGTGCTGCGCTGATGCTCGAGTGCGGCGACCAGATGCGGGTAGTCCTGCGGCCAGGTAGCGACGCGCTGCAATCCTTGCTGGAAGCGCGGGGCTTCGAGGTGTTCCTGAGCCCGACCGCCGAGCGCGGCATGGGCGCCAGTCTCGCTTCCGCGATGTCGGTCTTGCCCGCCGACGCCGCGTTCATGGTGGCCCTGGCCGACATGCCTTTCATTGCTGTCCACAGCTACGCCAGGGTGCGCGACGCGCTGCGGGAGGGCGCTTCCATTGTCCAGCCGCGCTACCAGGGCCAGCCCGGCCATCCGGTCGGTTTTGCCGCGCGCTGGCGGGCCGAACTCGCACAGCTGGATGGCGACACCGGCGCGCGCGGCTTGCTGCACTCGCATGGAGATCAGGTGCTGAAGCTGGCGCTGGACGATCCAGGCATCCTGCGTGACATCGACCTGCCGACGCAGCTTGCGGACCCGGGCTGAAAGCCTCCCTCACGTCCGGATTCAAGGGGACGGCGGCGCCGTCGCGGGCGCTTCCCCGCGGCTTGCCCCTGATAGAATCGCGGCTTTTCGCATTCGCTCAGGGAAGCCCTCGTGAAGATCGTCTGTCTTGATATGGAAGGCGTGCTCGTTCCGGAAATCTGGATCGAGTTTGCCCAGCGTACCGGTATCGAAGCCCTGCGCCGCACCACCCGCGACGAACCGGACTACGACAAGCTGATGAAATTCCGCCTCGGCCTGCTGGCCGAGCATAAGCTGGGTCTGCCCGACATCCAGGCGGTGATCGCCGAGATGGGCCCGATGGAGGGTGCCAAGGATTTCGTCGACGGCCTGCGCGAGGACTACCAGGTGGTGATCCTCTCCGACACCTTCTACGAATTCGCCAAGCCGCTGATGCAGCAGATGGGCATGCCCACGCTGTTCTGCCACCGCCTCGAAGCCGACGACAAGGGCATGCTGGTGAACTACCACCTGCGCATGCCCGACCAGAAGCGCGCCGCAGTGAAGGCCTTCCAGGGCCTGAACTTCAAGGTGATCGCCGCGGGCGACTCCTACAACGACACCGCCATGCTCGGCCAGGCCGAAGCCGGCATCCTCATGCACCCGCCGGAGAACGTGGTGCGCGAGTTCCCGCAGTACCCGGTGGCGCGCAGCTACGAAGAACTGCGTCGCTACATCGACGAGGCGGCCGCCCGCATCTGATCCGGCCGCGTGCGCGTGGGGCGGCGGCAAGCCGCGCCACGCTCAGCATCATCCGGCCGCGGCGCCGCCGCGGTCTGCCTTCCGCCGCAGTCCGTCCGCCATCGCCATGCACAGCCAACGTTTCTACACGCTCACCGCCTCCTGCCCCGACCGCGTGGGCATCGTCGCGCGCGTCTCCAACTTCATCGCCGAACACGGCGGCTGGATCCTGGAAACCAACCTGCATGCGGACCGCGAGACCGAGCGCTACTTCATGCGCATCGAGGTCAAGGCCGATTCGCTGCCCTTCCTGCTCGCCGAATTCCGTGAGCGCTTCCGCCCGATCGCCGAAGCGTTCGGCATGGACTGGAAGATCAACGACAGCGCGGTGAAGAAGCGCGTGGTGGTGCTGGTGAGCAAGCAGGAGCATTGCCTCTACGACCTGCTCGCGCGCTGGCAGAGCAAGGAACTCGACATCGAGATCCCCTGCGTGATCTCCAACCACGACACCTTCCGTGGTTTCGTCGAGTGGCACGGCATTCCCTTCCACCATGTGCCGGTGACGGCGGAGAACAAGGCCAGCGCCTACGCCGAAGTGCAGCGCATCTTCGACGACGTGCGTGGCGACACCATGGTGCTCGCGCGTTACATGCAGGTGCTCTCGCCCGAGCTGTGTTCCGCCTATCCGGGGCGCATCCTCAACATCCACCATAGCTTCCTGCCCAGCTTCGTCGGCGCCAAGCCTTATCACCAGGCCTACGCGCGTGGCGTGAAGCTGATCGGCGCGACCTGCCACTACGTCACCGCCGATCTCGACCAGGGCCCGATCATCGACCAGGACGTGATCCGCGTGGACCACTCCGACTCGATCGAGGACATGGTCCGCTACGGCAAGGACATCGAGAAGGCGGTGCTTGCCCGCGGCCTGCGCTACCACCTCGAAGACCGGGTGCTGGTGCACGGGAACAAGACGGTCGTCTTCCGCTAGGCGTTCTGGCGGCCCGTGCGCCGCCCGGCGGCGCTTCGGGCGCGGCTGTGCGATCTCCACTCGTCGCCGTCGCCATCCCTGGCGTGTCGAAGCGCACGCCATGCCGCTGACATTCTCAGGTCGGCGTGCGCGCAGGCCTATGATCACCACCCTTGTATGACAAACAGGAGTGTTGTGATGCGAGCCTTGGGATCCTTGATCCTCACCGTAGTCCTGAGCCTGACGCTGGTCGCCTGCCAGACCCTGAAGCCGGACAGTCCCGAGATGCGGGCGAAGAGTGACGCGCTGCTGCAAGCGCAGTTCGCCGAGACGCTGAAGCTCGGCCACGCACCCAAGATCTGGGTCGCCACCTTCATCCTCAATTCCGAATCAGTCTCGCCCAGCGGCGTGCGGATGAACTTCGAGGAAAGCGCCCGCGCGGTGCAGAGCAGCTTCGCCGAAACCGGCCTGCCGGTTGCAAGCCTGCATCTGTCCAACATGGTCAGCCTGGGTTCGCTCGGCTATCCCTTCGCCACGCGCGAGTCGATTGCGCAGACCGTGAGCTGGATTGCCGCCCACCGAGGTCCGCAGGACAAGGTCGTGCTGGCCTTTGCCAGCCACGGCGCGCCCGGAATGATGGAAGTGCGCATCGGCACCGAGAACTGGGACCCGATCACTTCGAAGTGGCTCAAGGAAACACTGGCCCAGCTCGACGATGCCCCCGCCATGGTGCTGGTCGACGCATGCTACAGCGGCAGCTTTCTGCGGCCGCTAGCCGATGACCATCGGGTGGTGGTAGCGGCCGCGGCGGCCGACAAGGTTTCCTTCTCGGTCAACGTGCCGGAATGGGGTCTGTCCGGCAGCGTCTTCGTCCAGAGCCTGTTTCCGCGGCGGACGAAGATCGGTGACCAGAACCTGGTACAGATGATGGAAGCCGCGCGCCAGCGGGTCTTCATGCTGGAGACGGACGTGAAGGCGACCTTCAACGGCGCCTATGTGCACTCAATGCCGCAATGGTCGGTCGGCCAGGACGCCGCCTTCGTGTCGATGCCGATCCGTGATTGGCTCAAGCCTGCACCGCTGGCCCTGCAGGCACCCTGAGCCGCGGCGCTCCCAGAGGCCACGACCCTTCGAGGCGGGTCGTGGCAACATAGACGCCGATCCGTCGCGCGCCCGCCCGGCGCGCGACGTTCCCACTGAAAGTCCTCGCCATGGCCGTTGCCCCTCGACGTATCGCGCTCGCGCTCACCGGTGCCTCCGGCATGCCCTACGGCATGCGCCTGCTCGAATGCCTGCTGCAGGCCGGCGTGCGGGTGGAGCTGCTCTACTCGCAGGTGGCGCAGATCGTCGCCAGGCAGGAGATGGATCTCGCGCTGCCCTCGCGGCCGCAGGACGTGCAGGCGCTGCTGTGCGAACGCTTCGGTGCGCCGGCGGAACGGCTCGCCGTCTATGGTCGCGAGGAGTGGTTCGCGCCGCTTGCCTCGGGCAGCAATCCGGCAGATGCGATGGTGATTTGCCCCTGCACCATGGGCACGCTGGCGAGCATTGCCGCCGGACTCTCGTCGAACCTGATCGAGCGCGCGGCGGATGTGTGCCTCAAGGAAGGCAAGCCGCTGATCCTGGTGCCGCGCGAGACGCCGTTCTCCACCCTGCATCTGGAGAACATGCTGCGCCTGTCGCGCATGGGCGTGGTGATCCTGCCGCCCAACCCCGGCTTCTACACGCACCCGCAGAGCGTGCAGGACATGGTGGATTTCGTGGTCGCGCGCATTCTCGACCGCCTGGGCGTGGCGCATGCGTTGCACGCACGTTGGGGCGAGGAGCGGGACGAAGAGTAGGGCGCCGCGGTGTAGCTCACGGCGCCGCGTATGGAAAAGTTCGGTGAGTTTGCGTCCCGGCCTGCGTTGCGACTGGGCGCCCTCAGCCGCAACGGGCGATCTGCAGCAGGCCTTCCAGCACGAGATTGGGAATGTCGATGCGCGGCGGCGCGATCAGCGGTGCCAGCGCCGCGGCCGAGCCACCGGTGAGTACGACAGGCGTGCCGAAAGGCATCTGGGCGCGGAAGCGCTCCACGGCGCCCGACTGCGCATAGCGGATGCCGGTCTCGATCGCGTCATGCGTGTTGAGCGGGAAGTCCACGCACTGGCCCTCGGCCAGCGGCAGGTCGGCGGTACCGCCGGCGAGTGCGCGCAGCATCAGCCCGTGCCCTGGCAGGATCAGTCCGCCACGAAAGCGGCCGGTCTCGTCGATCGCGTCCACCGTGGTGGCGGTGCCGGCGCTGACCACCACGCAGGCGCGACGCAGGCGTGTCCACGCGCCGATGGCGGCTGCCCAGCGGTCCGCGCCGAGACGCTCGGGTGCCGCATAACCATTCGAGAGACCGCAGCGCTCGGTGCTGGGGCGCAGCCATTCGGTGTGGGCCTCCCAGCCCGCCAGCAGCACCATGAGGCGCGAACGGATCGCCTCGGAGGCCACATGCGCGACCACCACCCGCTGCACCGGGCCGAAGCGCGAGAAGCTCACCGCGTCCAGCGCGTCATGCGCGATGTCCTCGCGGCAGACCCACTGGCGGCCGTCGTGCCAGCCGAACTTGATGCGGGTGTTGCCGGCGTCGATCAAGAGATCCATCAGCGCGCGCCTCGCAGGGAAACGTCGCCGCCCAGGATGCGTCGCACGCTGCCGCCGACATCGAGCAGGAGCGCGCCTTCGGGATCGACGCCAAGACAGACTGCGTCGAGGCTGGTGCGATCGTCGAGCAGCCGGACGGCCTGCGCCTGCAGGGCGTGGCGCGCCATCCAGTCGGCCTGGAAGGGCGCGAAGCCGTCTTCGGAAAAGCGGTCGAGCAACGGGCCCAGCGTGCCCAGGATCGCGGCCAGTACTTCTGCGCCGTCGGCCGTGCGATCGAGCGCCTGAGAGAGTCCCGCGACTTCCTGGTCGATCCACTCTGCCGGGGGCGGCAGCAGGTTCACCCCGATGCCGATGATCGCCGCGCAGCGTGTGCCCACTTGTTGCAGTTCGACGAGGATGCCGCCGAGCTTGCGGCCGTCCAGCCAGATGTCATTGGGCCATTTGAGCTGCACCTTGCGTGCGCCCAGACCTTCCAGGGCCTGAGCCACCGCCAGCCCGACCGCGAGGGAGAGGCCAGCGAGCGCATTGCTGGTGGTGAAGCGCCAGAGCAAGGAAAAGGTGAGGCTGTCGCCCGCCTTGCTGCGCCAGACGCGTCCGCGCCGACCGCGACCGGCGGTTTGCTCAAGCGCCCAGATCACGGAACCGGAAGGTGCGCCCCCGCTCGCGCGTTCGCCGAGCAGCGTGTTGGTCGACGTGCATTCGGGCAGCACGGCGAGATCGAAACGGGCTGCGCGGGCTCCGAGCAGGGAGCGCACGCGGGTGAGTTCGAGATCGGTGGTGGCGACGGTCACGGGCGAGGACTGCAAATGAAACAGCCCGGAGTGTAGCCGTGCGTCGGCCGCGGCAGAAGCCGTACGGAGGCGCGCAGTGTTGGCGTGGCGCGCCAATGGGGTGATGTCGCGAGCAGGTGCGGTGAGGCTAGGCGCCGGGAAGGCCATGCGGCGCCTTCCCGGATCGGACGAGGATTACTCGCCGGCCTCCATGCCGAGCTCCTGGATCTTGCGGGTGATCGTGTTGCGACCGATCCCCAGCAGCTGCGCGGCTTCCACACGACGCCCGCCAGTCGCGTTGAGCGCGCGGCGGATCAGGGTCTTCTCGAACTCGCGGGTGAGGTTGTCGAAGACCTGGCCGGGCTGCGTGGCCAGCAGGCGATCGGCCTCGGACGACAGGCCGTCGATCCACGATACCGCACTGGCGCGCGCTGGCTGCTCGCGCAGTTCAGCAGGCAAGTCACCGACGTCCACCATCTGGCCCGGCGCCATTACCGTGAGCCAGTGGCAGAGGTTCTCCAGCTGGCGCACGTTGCCGGGGAAGTCCAGGGTCTGCACGTATTTCAGCGCAGCCTCGGACAGGCGCTTGGGCTCCACGCCGAGTTCCTGCGCGCTGCGGGCGAGGAAGTGGCGGGCGAGCAGGGGAATGTCCTCGCGCCGTTCGCGCAGCGGCGGCAGGCGCAGGCGGATGACGTTGAGGCGGTGGAAAAGGTCTTCGCGGAAGAGACCGTCCTTGACCCGGGTCTCCAGGTTCTGGTGGGTCGCCGCGATCACGCGCACATTGGCCTTGATCGGCTGGTGGCCGCCGACGCGGTAGAAATGGCCGTCGGAGAGCACACGCAGCAGACGGGTCTGCAGCTCGGCCGGCATGTCGCCGATTTCATCGAGGAAGAGCGTGCCGCCATCGGCCTGCTCGAAGCGGCCGCGACGCTGCACGTTGGCGCCGGTGAAGGCGCCGCGCTCATGGCCGAAGAGTTCGGACTCGAGCAGGTCCTTCGGAATCGCCGCGGTATTGATCGCGATGAACGGGGCATCGCGACGCGGGCTGTGACGATGCAGTGCGCGGGCGACCAGCTCCTTGCCCGAGCCCGACTCGCCGTTGATCATGACGGTGGCATGAGATTGCGAGAGCCGGCCGATTGCGCGGAAAACCTCCTGCATCGAGGGCGCCTGGCCGAGGATCTCCGGCACGGCGGCGGACTCTTCGCTCACCGGTCCGCGCTGGCGCGATTCCTCGATCGCACGGCGCACGAGTTCGACCGCCTGGTCGACATCGAAAGGCTTGGGCAGGTATTCGAAGGCGCCGCCTTGGAAGGCCGCGACCGCGCTGTCCAGATCCGAGTAGGCGGTCATGATGATGACCGGCAAGGAGGGATGACGCGCCTTCACGCGTTGCAGCAGGTCCAGGCCCGATTCGCCCGGCATCCGGATATCGGACACCATGACCTGCGGCGGCGTGCTGCCGGACTCCAGCTCGCCCAGTGCTTCGGTGGCGGACGTGAAGCTGCGATGGGGAATGTTCTCGCGCGAGAGTGCCTTTTCCAGCACCCAGCGGATGGAACGGTCGTCGTCGACAATCCAGATCGGGTTCATGTTTTCGCCATGAGGGGGTTCGCGACTGGGGGCTGCGCGGCAAGCCCCAGAAACCAACCACCTGTGTTCGCCTTACTGCGGACTGGCCTCGCCGATCGGCAGCCGCACGATGAAGCAGGTGTGGCCGGGTTCGCTTTCCACGTCGATCATGCCCTGGTGCTGTTCGACGAAGCTCTGCGCGATCGAGAGACCCAGCCCGCTGCCGCCGTCGCGACCGGTGACCAGCGGATAGAAGATGCGGTCACGGATCTGCTCCGGGATGCCCGGGCCGTTGTCGATCACTTGCAATTCCAGTGCCAGACGGAAACGGCGCTTCGCAAGCGTCACCTGGCGTGCAGCGCGCGTGCGCAGCACGATCTCTCCTTCGCCTTCCATCGCCTGTGCGGCGTTACGCGCGATGTTGAGTACGGTCTGGATCAGCTGCTCGCGGTCGCCGGTGAGTTCGGGCAGGCTGAGGTCGTAGTCGCGCCGCACCTTCACGCCGGGGAATTCCGCTTCGATCAGGCGGTGCACGCGTTCGAGCACCTCGTGGATGTTGAGCGGTGCGGGTTGCATCGCGCGATGCGAGTTGAGCAGCCTATGCATCAGGTCCTGCAGCCGGTCGGCCTCGGCGATGATGACCTGCGTGAATTCCTTGTGCTGCGGGTCGTGCAGTTCGCGCTCCAGCAACTGCGCGGAGCCGCGGATGCCGCCGAGCGGATTCTTGATCTCGTGGGCGAGGTTGCGGATGAGTTCGCGATTGGCCTGCTGCTGTTCGATCAGGCGTTCTTCCCGCGCGACCTTGAGCTGCGCGTCGATCGGACGGAACTCCATCAGCAGCCGCGCGCCGGACACGTCGACAGGTGTCGCGGTGCAATCCACATGAAGGGTGTCGTGCCCCGGCCGGTTAAGTACCAGGTTCTGGCCTGTGTAGCTCCAGTCGTTGGCGAGCGCATTGTCGAGCGCCGCGCCAAGGCCGGCAGGGTCACCGAGGAAGTCCGAGATCGCCTGGCCGATCGCCTGGCGGGCGCTCAGCTCGAAGAGATTCTCGGCAGCCGGATTGATGTAGCGGATCACCCGTTGGGCGTCGAGCAGGATCACGGCCGAAGCGAGCAGCTCGAGGCCGGCGGTGTGGGGATCGCGCTCTGATTGATCCGGATGATCGTGTGCGGGGTCGGCGCTTTTCATGTCCGCTCGCAACAGCAAGAAGCGAGCCAAGCTGCGGCCCGCAGGGCACTACCTCAGATTACCGATTTCCTTCTCGATCGCGGCGATGTTGCGCTCATGTAGCGCGACCTTGTCCTGGAAGGGCTGGATGCGTTCCTGGACGCGCGCGTAGTTCTTCTCGCCGCCCGTCCGCACGGCTTCCTGGTCCGCGAGTTCCTTCTTGGCTTCGGCCAGGAGCTGGCGTTCGTTTTCCAGTTCGGTTTCCAGGATCCTGCGGCGGTCGTTGTCGCGCGAGCGCTGGGTGTTCGTGTCTACCCGCGGGAAGTCGGAAGGCGTCGCGCTCTTGGCGTTCGAGCTGCCGTTGCGGTTGGGTACGGTCGATACGGCCTGGTCCTTGGAGAGCAGGGTGCAACCCTTTTCGCCGACCTTGCTGTTGGTGTAGGTGACCTTGCCCGAGATCGGGTCGGTGCACTTGAAGATGTCGGCGTAGGCGTTGCCGGTCATCAGCAGCAGCGCGGACAGGAGCAGCGATCTGGGCGTCATGCAGTACCACGGACCCGAAAAGTGAGCAGCGAGTGTAGGCGCGCCTCGCAGGATTGCCAAATCGCGCCGCCCCGCGGCAATGAAAAAGGGACGGGCTTGCGCCCGTCCCTTCTCAACGTTGCAAGCCCCGGAAGGCTTACAGCGAAGCTTAGACCGAGTAGTACATCTCGAACTCGACCGGGGTCGTGGTCATGCGCAGGCGGTTCACGTCTTCCATCTTCAGGTCGATGTAGGACTGGATCCACTCTTCGCTGAACACGCCACCGCGGGTCAGGAACTCGTGATCGGCAGCCAGGGCTTCCAGAGCCTGTTCGAGGCTGGAGCAGACGGTCGGGATCTTCGCGTCTTCTTCCGGCGGCAGGTCGTACAGGTTCTTGTCAGCCGGATCGCCCGGGTGGATCTTGTTCTGCACGCCGTCCAGACCGGCCATCATCAGCGCGGCGAAGCACAGGTACGGGTTTGCGCCCGGATCCGGGAAGCGGGTCTCGATACGACGGGCCTTGTCGCTGTTCACGAACGGGATGCGGATCGAAGCCGAACGGTTCTTGGCCGAGTAGGCCAGCTTCACCGGAGCTTCATAGTGCGGCACCAGGCGCTTGTACGAGTTGGTCAGCGGGTTGGTGATCGCGTTGAGCGCCTTGGCGTGCTTGATGATGCCGCCGATGTAGTACAGCGCGAACTCGGACAGGCCGGCGTAGCCGTTACCCGCGAACAGGTTCTTGCCGTCCTTCCAGATCGACTGGTGCACGTGCATGCCGGAACCGTTGTCGCCAACGATGGGCTTGGGCATGAAGGTCGCGGTCTTGCCGTACTGGTGCGCGACGTTGTGGACGATGTACTTCAGCAGTTGGGTCTGGTCAGCGCGGCGGACCAGGGTGTTGAACTTGGTACCGATTTCGTTCTGGCCGGCGGTAGCCACTTCGTGGTGGTGCACTTCGACGGGCAGACCACAGGCTTCCAGCAGCAGACACATCTGGGCGCGCATGTCGTTGGCGGAATCGACCGGGGGAACCGGGAAGTAACCACCCTTGACGGCCGGACGGTGGCCGGTGTTGCCGCCTTCGAACTTCTCGCTCGACGACCAGGCCGCTTCTTCAGCGTGCACCTTGACGTAGGAGCCGGACATGTCGGTCTTCCACTCGACGGAGTCGAAGATGAAGAATTCGGGTTCCGGGCCGAAGAAGGCGGTGTCGCCCAGGCCGCTGCTCTTGAGGTAAGCCTCGGCGCGGTTGGCGATGGAGCGCGGGTCGCGGTCGTAGCCCTTGCCGTCGGACGGTTCGATCACGTCGCAGGTCAGGACCAGGGTCGTCTCGTCGAAGAACGGGTCGATGTAGGCGGTAGCGGGGTCCGGCATCAGCAGCATGTCAGAAGCCTGGATGCCCTTCCAGCCGGCGATCGAGGAGCCGTCGAAGGCGTGGCCGTCGGTGAACTTTTCATCGCCAAAAGCGCTGATCGGGACGCCAACGTGTTGTTCTTTGCCCTTGGTGTCGGTGAAACGGAAGTCAACGAACTTGACCTCGTTCTCCTTGACCAACTTCATGACGTCTTGCTGAGACAGGGACATATGCACTCCTAAAGTAGGGAAGCCAACTGTTTTGATCAGCGGCCTGATAAACCGCATTCCGAGCGAAATAGCACGTAGCGTGCCATCGAAACTTCCCGCGGACCCCGGCGGGACAAGCCTGCGAGGTGCGTGAAAGTCCGCGCGGCCCGAGAATTGAGACCGACCGCGATTCTGCCACAGGGATTCTGTTTGCCACGGCAGGATAGCCGCACCAAAATCGTGCAAATGCACATCTATATGCACGCAAATGGTGCCTTCGCCCCAAAGCCGAGCATTCAGCCTTCGCCTTGCCCGGCCCGCGCGCGGACGCGCATACTTTGCGGCTTGCCAAAAGCACTGGAACAGAGATGGGCCAACTGAGCGAAATCCTCGCGCTGGCGCGCGAGCGCGCTGAAAAAATGGGTCTGCCCTATGCGGGCGCCCTCACGCCCCGGGAAGCCCAGTCCGTCCTGGAGCACGCACCGGGCGCCAGGCTGGTCGACGTGCGCACCCGCGCGGAACTCGAATGGGTGGGCCGGGTTCCGGGTTCGGTGGAGATTGAATGGAACTCCTGGCCCGCGGGTGAGCGCAATCCGAATTTCCTTGCGCAGCTGCAGCATCAGGTGGACCCGGAAGCCGTCGTACTCTTTCTCTGCCGCAGCGGTGCGCGTTCGCACAATGCCGCCCTGCTGGCGCAAGGCGCCGGCTACAGCGCGTGTTACAACGTACTCGAAGGTTTCGAAGGCGACCGCGATGCCAGCGGGCAGCGTGGCCATATCGGCGGTTGGCGTCATGCCGGCCTGCCCTGGGTGCAGGGCTGAGTCAGTTGTCGCGGTGGCGCGCCTTCGGGTTTGCGTCGTTGAGGGTCGATAGCCCGCCGCGCTTGAGTTCAGCCGCCTTCAGCCCTACGTAGTGGGGCGCCTTCGGGCGCCGTTTCATTCCGATCCAGCTCCGCGGAGCCCTCATGCAAGTCGCCCCCATCAGTTTCGACCGCTTCAACGTGCTTCAGGACGAAGAGGCCCAACAACGCATCATCGCCGCCCGCGCGAAGCTGGGCCGCAAGGCCGTCCTGCTGGTGCACCACTACCAGCGCGCCGACGTCTATCGCCATGCCGACCTCACCGGCGACTCGCTGCGCTTGTCGCATCTGGCAAGCCAGTCGGACGCCGAATACATCGTCTTCTGCGGCGTGCACTTCATGGCCGAGGTGGCGGACATCCTGTCCAAGCCCGAACAGATCTCCATCCTCCCCGACCTCGCGGCGGGCTGCTCGATGGCCGATATGGCGAACCTCGCCAAGGTCGAGCGCTGCTGGCGTGAGCTGACAGAAGTCCTGGGCGAATCGCCCGACCAGTTCTTCACGCCGGTCACCTACATCAACTCGGCTGCGGATCTGAAGGCCTTCTGCGGCGAGCATGGCGGCATCGTCTGCACCTCGTCGAACGCCCGCACCATCCTGGACTGGAGCTTCGCGCAACGGCAGAAGATCTTGTTCTTCCCGGACCAGCACCTTGGCCGCTGGACTGGCCACCAGATGGGCATTCCGCTGGAAGAAATGAAGGTCTGGGATCCGGATCTGGAATACGGCGGCCTCACGCCCGAAGAGATCAAGAGCGCGAAGATGCTGCTCTGGAAGGGCCACTGCTCGGTGCACCAGATGTTCCAGCCGGCGCACATCATGCGCTGGCGCAACAAGCATCCGGACGGCATCGTCATTTCCCATCCCGAGAGCCCCTTCGAGGTCTGCCGCCAGTCCGACCATGTCGGCTCGACCGAGCACATCATCAAGACGATCAAGGCCGCACCCTCGGGCACGCGCTGGCTGGTCGGCACCGAACTCAACCTGGTCAGCCGCCTGGCTGAAGAAGTGAAGCCGGACGGGAAGATCGTGGAGTTCATGTCGCCTACGGTCTGCATGTGCTCGACGATGCAGCGCATCGATCCGCAGCACCTGGCCTGGACGCTTGAGAACCTGGCCGAGGGCAACGTGGTCAATCGTATTTCTGTTCCGGAACACGAGGCGCGATTGGCCAAGCTCTCGCTCGATCGCATGCTGGCTGTGTCCTGAGCCCGCCGCGCCGCGACCGTCGATGACCCGACTTCGCATCTGCAGCTACAACATCCACAAGGGCTTCTCGCAGTTCAACCGTCGCATGATGGTGCACGAACTGCGGGAAGGACTGCGCCGGGTCGACCCGGACCTGATCTTCCTGCAGGAAGTCCAGGGCCTGCATCTGCGCCATGCGGAGAAGCACCCCGAATGGCCGGCGCTGCCGCAACACGAGTTCATTGCCGAGGGCGTGTGGCCGCAGACTGCCTACGGTGGCAACGCGGTGCACCAGCACGGCCACCATGGCAACGCCCTGGTCTCGCGCCTGCCCATCCTGCAGGCGGACAACCAGGACATCAGCCTCACCCAGCTCGAGCGCCGTGGCCTCCTACACTGCGAGATCGGCCTGCCCGACGGCACGCCGCTGCACGCGATCTGCGTGCACATCTCGCTCACCGAGAACCAGCGCAAGCGCCAGCTCGAAAGCCTTGCCGAGCGCGTGCAGGAGCATATTCCGCGCGATGCGCCGGTGATCATCGCGGGCGACTTCAACGACTGGCAGAGCCGGGCGAACCCGTGGTTCGCGCGTCAGCTCGGCATGAGCGAAGTCTTCACTCATCTCAAGGGTCGTCCGGCGCGCAGTTTCCCCTGCCGCCTGCCGCTCCTCACCCTGGACCGCATCTATGTGCGCGGCCTGCGACCGGTCAGTGGCGAGGTGCTGGGCGGCGCGCAATGGGCGCGTATTTCTGACCATGCGCCGCTGCTGGCCGAACTCGAACGCGCCTGATGCCGCTCCGGTTCCATGCGGGCAATGAAGTCGAGTTGCTGGAATCCGGCGCGGGCTACTTCCCGGCCTTGATCGCGGCCATCGACGGCGCCCAGCGCGAGATCCATCTCCAGACTTACATCTTCACCCGCGACGCGACCGGCGCCGAAGTCATTCGCGCGCTGGCGCATGCCGCGCGGCGCGGCGTGAAGGTCTGCGTGATGGTGGACGGCTTCGGCGGCCGCGACTTCGAGCAGGACATCGCGCCGGAGCTGCTCGAGGCGGGTGCCCAGGTGCTCATCTATCGGCGCGAAGCGGGTGGCCTGAAATTCCGCCGTCATCGCCTTCGCCGCCTGCATCGCAAGGTGACGATCGTCGATCGCTCGATCGCCTTCGTCGGTGGCATCAACATCATCGACGATCTGAACAATCCGACGCCGATGCAGGCGCGCTTCGACTATGCCATTCGGGTGCGTGGTCCGTTGCTGGCGCCCATCGTGGTCAGCACCGTGCGCATCTGGTGGCTGCTTGCCTGGGCGAGTCTCAAGGCGCGTCCTTCGTGGCGGGATGTCGACCCAGCGGACTTCGCCCCTGCCGGGTCGGTGCGTGCGGCCTTCGTGGTGCGCGACAACCTGCGCAATCGTCGCGCGATCGAAGACGCTTACCTCGATGCGATCGAAGGCGCGCGGCAAGAGGTGTTGCTTGCCTGCGCCTATTTCCTGCCCGGCCGACGCTTCCGTCTCGCACTGGAGCAGGCCGCGGAGCGCGGGGTGAAGGTCACCTTGCTGTTGCAGGGGCGGGTCGAATACCGGCTGTTGCACTATGCGACGCGCGCACTCTACGATCGGCTGCTGAGCAGGGGCGTGCGCATCTTCGAATACCAGGCGAGCTTCCTGCACGCCAAGGTTGGCGTCATCGACAGCGACTGGGCGACTGTGGGCTCCTCCAACATCGACCCCTTCAGTCTCCTGCTCTCGCGCGAGGCGAACGTGGTCGTGCGCGACCAGCAGTTCGCCAGCCGCCTGCGCGACAGCCTGCAGCAGGCAATGGCCCGGGACGCGCGCGAACTCGTGCATGCGGAGTGGCTGCGGGAATCGCGCTGGGAGCGCTGGATCAGCCGGCTCGCCTACGGCCTCCTGCGCCGCGCAATGGGTTTTCTCGGACTCGACCGTCGCGACGTGGGCGCGCAATGAAGACTGCGGCGTGATGAAGCGTCGCGACTTCCTGCTCGGTGCTGCCGCGATGGGTGTCGGCGCCTGCCGGCCGCAGACCGACGCTCCTCTGCCGCCCGCCGCATGGATCGCGGATGTCGCAGCGCGCGGCCACCGTTTGCGCGACGACCCGCATCCGGGTGCGGCGAGCGAGACACTGCGCACCACGGTGCTAATCGTGGGTGCGGGCATAGGGGGGCTTTCGGCCGCATGGTGGCTGGACCGGCGTGGTGTCCAGGACTATCTGCTGCTGGAAATGCTCGACGAGTCCGGCGGCAACGCTCGCGCCGGACGCAATGCGATCTCCGAGTTCCCGCTCGCGGCGCACTACCTGCCGCTGCCGACCCGCGAGAGCGCGAGCCTGCGTGAGCTGCTCGCACAGTTGGGCGCCATCGAATCGGACCCGCAGGGCGAGCGGCCGCGCTACGCCGAGAACCTGCTATGCGCCGCACCGCAGGAGCGGCTCTACATCCATGGCCATTGGCAGGACGGTCTCGTCCCCGAGGCGGGACTTTCGCAGCGGGAGCGCGACCAGATCCGTCGCTTCCATGAACGGATCGCCGCACTCGCCTCGCCGCGCGAGGGACGCAAGGCCTTCGCGCTGCCCTCGCATCTGGGCGCATCCACGCCAGAGCTGCTCGCGCTCGACCGCGTCTCGATACGCGACTGGATGCTGGCGGAAGGCTTCGACAGCCCCGCCCTGCATTGGTACGTCGACTACGCCTGTCGCGACGACTACGGCACGCATGCGGCGCGGACGTCCGCATGGGCAGGCATCCACTACTTCGCGTCGCGCGATGGGCATGGCGAGAACACTGGCGCGGACGAAGTTCTGACCGCGCCCGGCGGCAATGCGTGGATCGCGCGCGGTCTTGGCGCGGGCGTGGGCGCGCGGCTGCGCACGGGCCAGACCGTCCTGGGCGCGACGCGCGAACGCGACGGTTGGTCGGCCTTGGTGCGCTCGGAGAGCGGCAAGCTGCTGCGTGTCTTCGCCCGGCATCTGATCTGGGCTGGCCCGCTCTTCGTCGCGGCGCGCGTCCTGGGCGGCCTGCCGGACGCGGCGAGCGCGTACGCACGCAGCGTCGAGTACGCCCCCTGGGTGCTCGCGCAGCTGAGCCTGCGCGAGATGCCGCAGGACAGGCAGGGCGCCCCGCTCGCCTGGGACAACGTGATCTACGGTAGTCAGGCCCTTGGCTATGTCGTCGCCACGCATCAGAACTTCCGCCTGCGTCCCGCACCCAGCGTGTGGACCTGGTATTGCGCGCTGGACGATCTTCCTGCGCGCGACGCGCGCGCCCGGCTCCTCGCGGCAGATGCCGGTATCTGGGCACGTCGCGCGCTGCAGGACATGGCGTCAGTCCATCCCGATATCGCGGCGCACGTCACCCAGGTCGATTGCGTGCGCCACGGCCACGCGATGTGTCGGCCCACGGCCGGCTTCCTGACTGCTTCCGGACGCGCCTGGTTTGCGCAAGGCGAGGCGGACCTCCAGTTCGCGCATGCGGATGTCAGCGGCTTCTCGCTCTGCGAGGAAGCGCACGCGCGTGGTGTGCTTGCCGCCGAGCGGATCGCGCGTCGGCTACGCGGCGCCTCCCCGCTGGCGGACTTGCTCGGCGGGGCAGGGGCTCTGCCATAATCGCGCGCCATGAGCCTGCTGCGCCCACTGTTCTTCCTGCTGATCGTCGCCAACCTGCTGTTGGCCTTCTTCAACATGACGCGTTTCGATCGCGCGCCAGGCGGAGAACCGGACCGGCTTTCCAGCCAGCTTTACCCGGAGAAGATCAAGCTGGTCGCAGCGGAGAGCGCCGCGCCTGCTGCCAAAGCCAGCCCGGCTGCGGCCGAGGAGAAACCGGCCGCCGAGGCGACGCCGGAACCTGCGGCCTCTGCGAACACGCCCGCGCCGGCCGTTTCTCTGGCTTGCGTGCGCTGGACCGGCGTGACCCGCGCCCAGGCGGACGACGTGTTGACCAAGGCGCGTGCCGCTGGCTTCACCGCCAACGAGGAAGCCGCAAGCGGCGCTTCGTCCTGGTGGGTGCACATTCCACCGCAGCCGGATCGCTCCGCCGCGGAGAAGAAGGCGGGCGAGCTGCAACGCCTCGGCATTTCGGATTTCTTCATTGTCAACGAGGCGGGCGCAAACCAGAACGCGATCTCGCTCGGTCTCTACAAGAGTTCGGAATCGGCGCAGCGCGCGCTGGACCAGCTCAAGGCCAAGGGCGTGCAGAGCGCCCGCATCGCAGAGCGCGCAGCGAGCGGGATGCGTCTGGAAGTGACCGGCCCGGCCGACAAACTCGCGAGCTTCTCCAGCGACACCTCCTCGCATCTGAACGGCGTGGCACGCAGCAACTGCGCGCCCCAGCGCTAGGCAATGCGATGATCGTCGGACTCACCGGCGGCGTCGGCAGCGGCAAGAGCGCCGCCGCGGATGTCTTTGCCGCGCTGGGAGCCGGCATCGTGGATACCGATGTGATCGCGCGTTCGCTTACCGCGCCGAACGGCGCGGCCATGCCGGCGATCGAGGAGGCCTTCGGCGCGGGTGTCGTGGCCGCCGACGGGAGTCTCGACCGGGGCGCGATGCGCCGCATGGCATTTGGCGATCCCGGTTCGCGCAAGCGCCTGGAGGCGATCCTGCATCCGATGATCCGCGCCGAAAGTAGCGCGCAGGTGCGGGCGCTGGTGCATGCGCCCTACGTGATGCTGGTGGTGCCCTTGCTCGTGGAGTCCGGCGACTACCGTTCGCGCTGCGATCGGATCGCGGTGGTGGACTGTCCGGAGGCGCTCCAGGTTGAGCGGGTCATGCAGCGCAACGGGCTGCCCCGCGAAGAGGTGCTGGCCATCCTCGCCGCGCAGGCAAGCCGTGCGGAACGGCTTGCCGCGGCCGATGACGTGATCGACAACAGCGGTTCGCTTGATGCGCTGCAGCAGCAGATTTCCCTGCTCGATGCGCGCTATCGGCGCATCGACTGAGTTGTCGCTTATGGTCGCGGCCGTGTTCCCTGCTATGATTTGACGCGATTTGACAGGTTTTTCGATTCACATTCGGGACCGATCCGGAACGCGCGGCAAGTGATCACTTACGAATATCCGCTGAACGAGCGCATTCGGACCTTGCTCCGGCTGGAAGACCTGTTCGAAAAGACCGCGCACTTCGCGCAGGCGGTGGGTCCCTACGACCACCATGTCGCGCTGGTCACCCTCTTCGAAATCCTCGACGTGGCCGGACGGGCCGACCTCAAGGTCGATCTGGTCCAGGAACTCGAGCGTCAGCGCCAGATCCTCGTCTCCTTCCGCCACAACCCTGACATCTCCGAAGAAGCGCTCTCCGGCGCGCTGTACGAGATCGAGCAGGCGAGTGCCGCGCTGCTCTCCATGGCGGGCAAGATCGGCCAGTACCTGCGCGAGAACGAATGGCTGATGAGCATCCGCAGCCGTGCGGCGATTCCCGGCGGCGTCTGCGAGTTCGATCTGCCCTCGTACCACTTCTGGCTCAACCGCAGCGTCGAAGCGCGTCAGAGCGACCTGCGCAACTGGCTGGCGCCGATGGCACCGATCCGCGAAGGACTAGCGATCGTGCTGCGTCTCCTGCGTGCGAGTGGTCGCCCGGAAGAGCAGGTGGCCCGTCGCGGCCAGTACCAGATGATGATGGGCGGACGCGGCGCGCAGATGTTGCGCGTGCGCGTGCCGCGCGACGACACCTGGGTGCCCGAGATCAGCGGCAACAAGTACGCGCTCAACATCCGCTTCGTGGCGGCCGAGAGCGTGGTGCGGGCGCGCCAGACGGACACCGACGTCGCCTTCGAACTGACTTTCTGCAATCTCTGAGCATGCCCAAGCCGCGCGTCGTCAAATGCCCCACCTGCGGGGCACCTGTGGAATGGGTCGAGACAAATCGCTATCGTCCCTTTTGTTCGGAGCGCTGCCGTCAAATAGACCTCGGCGCTTGGGCATCGGAAAGCTATAGGATTCCGGTCCAGGAATCGGACAAGGATCCGGAGAGTTCCGATCCCCGAAGCTGAGCTGGCGCGCAAGACGCCGGCAAGCCCTGCTCCTGCAGGCTATGCGTAATTAGTAAAAAAGATATACTAAAGCGAAGTCGCGCCCAGCGTCCTTTCGCTCAGAAGGCAAAAGAACAAGCCGCCTCGTCGGCAAATCAGCTGCGTGCCTTGCCAAGTCTTTTTTTGGATCTTGCGATGTCGATCACCGGCGATCAGAGCCTGCTCAAACAGATCAACCGCATGGCTTTGGTGCGCGTCATCCGCCGCCTTCCGGGCCTTTCGCGTGCGGACGTAGCCAAAGAAACGGGTCTTACCAAGTCCACCGTCAGCCTGCTCGTTCAGGAGTTGATTGACGAAGGCTGGCTGGCCGAACGTGATGCGCAGGTGACCGGCGCGCTCGGTCGCCGTCCGACGCCATTGCAGATCGATCCGGAACGCCTCGCCATGATTGGCGCGGAACTCGCGGTCGACGGTCTGCAGGTGGTCCTCGTCTCGCTTACCGGCGAGATCCTCGATTCCGTCAGCGAGCCCCAGGCCGACATGGGTGAGGCCGCGCGCGTGCTCGCCCGCCTAGGCGAACTCATCGCGATCGCCGGCGAGCGAGCCAAGGCGCTGGGCCGTGAGCTGCTCGGCATCGGCATCGGCGTGCCGGGCGCGGTGGACGAGCGCAGCGGCCTGCTCAAGGTCGCTCCCAACCTCGGATGGCGGGACGTCGAGGTCCTCACGCAGGTGCGTCGTACGCTCGAAGGCAATCCGTTATTCAACCTGCCGATCTACGTGCAGAACGAAGCGGACGTTGCGGCGCTCGGTGAATTCGAATTCGGCGAAGCGCCGGTGCCCGAGCCGCTGATCTACCTCAGTCTCGGTATCGGCGTGGGCGCGGGCATCGTCGTCAGCGATCGCCTCTTCGTCGGTGCGGACGGCTTCGCTGGCGAAGTCGGGCACTCGGTGCTCCAACGCAATGGTCCGCTGTGCTCCTGCGGCCGCCGCGGCTGCGCGGAGGCCTTCATCGGCCTGCGTGCGATTGCCTCCCGTATCGCGGGGGCTCACGGCGCGGGCCTGAGTGCGAGTGACCTCGCGAGCCTGGTCACTTCCGGCAAGCTCGAAGCCGTGCAGGCCGCGAGCGAAGCGGGCGACTACCTGGGCGTGTTGGTACAGAACCTGTGGACCGCGTTCAATCCCGGCCGCATCGTGCTCGGTGGCCCGGCTTGCGCGATGGGGGATGCCTTCGTGGCTGCGGCGCGTGAGACGCTGGAGCGCTACGCCAGCGAGGCGCAACTGCCGACGCCCGAGCTGCGGCTCTCGCACTACGGCGTGCAGGCCGTGGCGGTCGGTGCCGCCGCCCTGGTGCTGCACAAGACTACGCGACCGCTGTGATTCGGCCCTCGCGTTCCCAGCGATAGGGAACGCGGCGACGCGCCGGTCGAGAGCTTCGCACTGCGCTACGGCCATGCGGCGCGAGCGGGCCCCGTTGATCGTGCGAGTCGCGTTCAGTGTGGATCGAAGCCGATTGCCTTGAAGAGCTCCGGCCCCTGCAGCAACCAACGCGGGCCGCCCATCTCCTTGCGCCAGGCTTCCAGCATCGTCGAACCGGGTTTCTGGACCCGCGTATTGCCCCAGTCGGCGCCATTGCCGCAGGCGGCCTGCCATTGCGGCATCGCGGTCCAGTCCTGGTTGATGTAGCTGTAGGCCTTGACGTTCTTCGCCGCGATCCAGTCCAGCACGCGCTTGTGCCAGCCGCTCCAGGCCTTGGGACTGTCGGCCTCGAAGTATTGCTTCGGCGCCGACTCCGCGATCATCAGCGGCTTGCCGTGCGCCTTGGCGAAGCTCGCGACCTTCTCGCGCGCTTCCGCCGCGGCTTCCTCGTTGTCGTCCGAACCCCACTGGAACCAGCTCACCGCGACCCAGTCGACATACTCGTCGCCTGGGTACCAGTCCGCTATCGGGCGGCTCATGTAGGTGTCATAGGCGCCGGAGTGCCATACCAAGGCGACGTTGGTCACCGGCGGAATCGACACATCGCCGACCTGCCTGCCATGAAGGATGTCGGCGATCCGCTTCCAGGCCATCTTGTAGAGGTCCGGGTGGTAGCGATTCCAGGGGCCGTCGAACTCGTAGCCGATGCGCAGGAACACCGGCTTCCCTGACTTGCGCAGGATCTCGCCCATGTCGGCGATCACATGATCCAGTTCGCCGGTGGCGGCGTCGGTGAGCGAGCTCACCATGTACAGACCGACCTGCGCCACCGTGTCCGGATAGTTCTCCGCCCAGTCCTGGAAGTCCATCGTGCCGCTGTCGGAACAACCGCTGCCCTTGATCGGGCCGTCCAGTCCGGAGAGCGTGGCGAGGCTGCTATAGAGCATGTAGCCGCCTGCCGGGCCGACTTCCTTCCAGTAGCGTGCGATCTCGTGCTTCTCCTGCCCGACGATGAGCAGCGTACGGCCGTCGGCGGGCTCGAAGGGCGCCGCGGCGCCTGCGGCGGCCGACATAATCGAAAGGCCGAGGAGGGCGGAGTTCAGGGCGTGGCGCAACAGGGAAGGCATCGGTGATTCCGGTTGTCTGCTTACAGGCCCTTGAGGATTTCGGCGCGCTTGGCCTGGAATTCCTCTTCGGTGATCAGGCCCTGGTCGCGCATGTTCTGAAGGCCTTTGAGGCGGGCGCCCTGTTTCTTGAAGAAGGCTTCGCTTTCGGCATCCGCGGGCGACACGGCGGCAGCTGCTGCGGGTGCGGCAACGGCGGCCGCCGCGGGCGCGGCCGATGCAGCGGCAGGCGTCGCGGCGGCGGGGGTGGCAGCCGGTGCTGCTTGCAGGTTCAGCGGTAGCACCACCCAGTCTTCACGCTTGAGCAGGCCGCCGGCCACGGTCGCGAGCTGCACATCCTTCGCCGCTTTCGCGCGCGAGCCGGTGGAGAGATTCAGGAAGGCCTTGGTGCCGGGGCGCACGTACATCAGCGCGTCCGACAGCTCCGTGCCAAGGATGATGTTGAACTGGCCGTCGGCGATGAAAACGCGGCCCGAGTTCGCCATGCGGCCGAACAGCTCCTTGAAGTCGCGCCGTCCGGAGGTGAGGAACACCAGGTCTTCCTCCGGCGTGGCCACGGCCAGTCCGCCGGCGATCGCCGGTGCCAGGCGATTGATCTCGTCTTCGGTGAATAAGGGCTTGGCCGGCTGGCCTGCCTTCTCAGGATGGAGGCGCACTGCGCCGAGCAGGGTAGTCACCTGTTGTTCGGTGAGGGTGGCCGGGTGGCCGGAGGGTGTACCCGCCTCGGCGCCTTTGCGGCGCTCGAAGCTGATGTAGTCCCAGTCGCCCCATTTCATGGCCTTGTCCTTGTGGCTGGTCCAGTAATCCACGTTGCCGGAATCGGTAAAGCCGAGCAGGCCGTCCAGCGCCCCGGCATGGACCGGGCCGGAAACGAGCAGGGCGCCGAGACCCAGGGAAATCAGGGATTTGCGAAGCAGGAAAGGACGTGCGGACATGATGGAAACCTCTCTGGAAAGCACTGCATGCGATCAGCGACGGTTCTTGGCGCCGTCAGCCAGTGACCGGCACTCTAGCGAAGCTGTTGCAATTTTGACAGCGCTTGCATTTCGGTCGGCGCTTTTCGATAGGGCGCCTATCGATGCCCCTCGCCAAGCGCCTATCACCGCAGGGATGGGCTTGGCGAGGCCTGCCGGGGGACGATGGTCGTACCGGCGGAAAGGCGCGCCAGCGCGGGTTTTACACTTATTTGCACGGCACCGTCTTGTCGAACGCCACGACGAAGGCGCTAGATGCGCTCCACGCGGCGGGCTCACCGGTGGGTTCAACCGGGGCGGCCGTCGAAGGGTTTGCGGTCGGGGCTGATTTTCGAGAATGGCTTTGACTTCGGACGAGAAACGAACTAACGTAATCAACAACCTGTCCTGAGGCGTGTCGCCAAAGACCAGGGAAAGCGCCTAAGGAAGCGGCGCTTTTGTTTTGATCGTGTATGAAAGCGCTTGCACACGCGCGCCGGACGGCGGGATCTCCCGCCTTCAAAACGCCCGCGTATGAAAGCGCTTGCAGAATCGGCCGCGATAGGTCGAAGCAAAAAACGAGGAGACAAGGATGAAGAGGATTTTCACCGCAGTGGCGCTCGCAAGTGCGCTCGTTTCTGGCCACGCCTTTGCTGCCGCCGAGCCGAAGACCGAGTTCGACGCCGCCATCGATGTCCGCTACCTGAAGGACATGAAGGTCGTGCCGGTCAGCGACAAGACGCCCGAGGGCCTGAAGAAGTTCGCCGGCCGCTGGGCGGGGCAGTACAACGGCGTGATGAACGTGATCATCACCTTCGAGAACCTCGATGACCCCAACAACGTGATGTACGTGCACTCCGTCGGCATCACGCCCGCTTACAACATCCTGCGCAAGCTCACTGCGCGTCCGAAGGAAGGCGGCAAGTTCGACGCCGCCACCGGCACGATCACCACCAACTTCGCGCCGAACCAGACGATGGTCTTCAAGCTCACCGAAGACGGCTATCTCCAGAACGTCTACGAGGAAAAGGGCCAGTGGAAGTCCGAAGGCCTGCTCAAGCGCATCCAGGATCTGCCTGGCCAGCCGAGCGGCGCTCCGGTTCCCGCTCCTTTCAAGATGACCGAATCGGCCGACTGATCGGCTCTCGCGTCAAGCGCACTCACGGGCCCGCGAGGGCCCGCTCGTAGCACAGGAAGCAAGCGGGGCGATGCGTCGTCCTGCGTCAGGGAGAAGTCATGAAGCTGTTCGTCCGTCCTCTGGTCGCAAGCCTTGCGTTCGGCCTCGGTTTTGCCGCGCACGCCGCCACCACGATCACCGTCGCCTCCTTCCCCTCGTTCGACGAGTCGGTGAAGCTGGCCATTCCGCTCTACAAGAAGCTGCATCCGGATGTCGAGATCAAGCTCGTCAGCCTCGCGTTCAACGACCATCACAACGCGATGACGACGGCGCTGGCGACCGGTTCGAACGTGCCCGACGTGATGGGCATCGAGATCGGCTACATGGGCAAGTTCGCCGAGTCCGGCGGCCTCGAAGACCTGAACCAGGCGCCTTACAACGCGCAGCAGTTCAAACCCAAGTTCCTGCGCTTCGCCTTTCCGCAAGGTGCGGGCGCCGTCGCCGGCCAGGTCGCGATTCCCGCTGACGTCGGCCCCGGCACGCTGTTCTACCGCAAGGACATCCTCGACAAGGCGGGCGTCACTGAAGCCCAGCTGACCAAGTCCTGGGACGACTTCATCAAGACCAGCAAGATCATCAAGGAGAAGACCGGCGCCTACATGCTCGCCAACGCCGGCGACATCTTCTCGATCTACATCCGTTCCAACCTGAAGGATGGCGAAGGTGTGTTCTTCGACAAGAACGGCCAGTCGATGCTCAACACGCCGCGCTTCAAGCGCGCGCTGGAGCTGGCGCGTGACGCTCGCAAGGCTGGCATCGACGGCAAGATCGGCACCTGGTCTTCGGAGTGGAGCGAGGCCTTCAAGCGCAACCAGCTCGCCTCGCAGATGATGGGCGCCTGGCTGGCCGGCCACTTCGAAACCTGGCTGGCACCGAACACCAAGGGTCTGTGGCGCGCGTCGCAGCTGCCCGAGGGCGCGTTCTCCTCCTGGGGCGGCTCCTTCTACGCCATCCCGAAGAAGGCGGAGCACAAGAAGGAAGCCTGGGAGTTCGTCAAGTTCATGACGATGAACAAGGAGATGCAGCTCCTTGCCTACAAGAAGATGGGCGCCTACCCGGCCAGTGCTGAAGTGCAGAACGACCCGTTCATGAACGAGCCGGTGGAATTCCTCGGCGGCCAGAAGGCCCGCCTGCTGTGGAAGACCGCGGCCGGCAAGATCCCGGCGATCGATGTCGACAAGTACGACAACGTCGCGCTGGAAATCGTCGGTGCTGCCCTGGACGACGTACTCGAGGACGACAAGGACGTCGACAAGGCCATTGCCGAAGCCGACGCCAAGCTCAAGCGCCGCGTCCGCCGATAACCCTGGATAGATCGGACAAGCATGGTGGCCGGAGACGGCCACCAGGGGGTCTGCTTGTCCGCGTATGAAAGCGCTTGCACGCGACGCCGGGGGTCGGAACAGCGGGCAGTGCGACAGATGCGATGGACCGAATCCAGTCGCGATGCGCCTGAGGGCGTGGAACCAAAAGAGGAGTGAGACCAAATGAAAAAGATCATGGCAATCGCGATCGCTTCGGCCTTCGCTACGCCGGTGTTTGCAGGTGTGGCTGTCAGCGGTAGCGTGAGCGCCCGCGTCGGTGCCGATGTCCGTGGCGGCGAGTTCGTCGAGGGCTACAAGAACTTCAACTCGGTCGACGGCAACTACGTCCTGTTCATCAGCGGCACCACCAACGTCGGCAAGGGTTACTCCGCCGGCTTCACCTGCGCGACCGTGTCGACCACCGTCGACGGCGCTGCAGCCGCTTACGACGACGTCTCCCTGCCGGTGAAGCACGGCTGGGCGCAGTTCTTCTCCGGTCAGGAAAACTTCGCGGGCAACGCCGTGAAGGGCGGTTTCGCCTCCTACGGCAACAACCTGGGTGATTCCAACGGCCCGTTCTGTAACGACGAAGTGAAGGGCTACATCACCACGCCGTACGGCACGGTCGCTGTCGGTAACATCATCAACCCGCTGCGCAACCTGTACGACGCCACCACGGTCGACCCCGTCTATGGCAACGAGCGCGTGTACTACAACGTCGCCGACTTCCGCGGCAACGCGCTGCGCTATGGCCACAGCATCGGCGACTTCAGCTTCGACCTGCAGGTCAACCTGAACAGCTCGTCGCAACAGAAGGAAGGCGACCCGTCCGGTACCGCGGTCTACACCGGCTTTGCAGCCTATGACTTCGGCGGCGGCACCATGATCGGCGCCGGCTTCGGTCTGGGCAACGGTGGCACCCCGGGCAACAAGTACGTGGATCCGACCTCGGCCCTGCAGTTCAAGAACGCCTTCGGCCTGACCGGCAAAACCGGCTTCGGCGGCCTGGGCCTGGCCTACACGTTCATGACCGCGGCCAACGAAGCCAAGGGCCCGACGGACAGCGCCAGCACGTATTTCAAGAACACCGACAACATGATCAAGGCGACCTATAACCTTGGTTCGTGGAACTTCGTCGGTATCGGCTCCTTCGAGACTTCCAAGTTCGACTTCACCAAGCTGTCCGCCTGGGGTGCGAACTACACCTGGGCTGCCGGCGACTCGATGGGTCAGAGCTTCACCAAGCTGAACATCGACCGCACCCGCTTCGACCTGTGGGCGATCTACTCCCTGGGTGGTGGCGTGCAGCCGTACGCGCGTGTCGACTACATCCAGAAGAAGTACACCTCCGAAGACGGCCCGACCTCGGGCTCGTCCGTGAAGACGTCTTCGACCAAGTTCGAAACCGGCTTCATGGTGTCCTTCTAAGCTGTAGCTGTTTGTGCTGAGCCTCTCTCTCCGACGGTCTGTGTTGTCGGAGAGATGGGGGCCGGTCCTCCTGCCGAAGCCCCCATTTGCATCGAAGCCGCACGGGCGTGCCCCTGCGGCTTCTTTTTTTCTCCGACCTCGGGTCCTTTTTCCGGAGACACTGACGCGATGACGACGATCCACAACCCCATCCTGCCCGGTTTCCATCCGGATCCGTCGATCCTGCGGGTCGGCGAGGACTACTACATCGCGACCTCCACCTTCGAATGGTGGCCCGGCGTACGCATTCATCATTCGCGCGACCTGGTGCACTGGCGTCATCACAGCTACGTGCTCACGCGTGAAAGCCAACTCGCGATGCGGGGCAATCCGGATTCATGCGGCATCTGGGCGCCGTGCCTTTCGCACGCGCACGGCCAGTTCTGGCTGATCTTCACGAACGTGCGCACGCTCGCGGGCGCGTACAAAGACACGCCCAACTATCTGGTGACTGCGCCCTCGATCGACGGTCCCTGGTCGGAGCCGGTGTATCTCAACAGCTCGGGCTTCGACCCCTCCCTGTTCCATGACGACGATGGCAGAAGCTGGATCGTGAACATGGAGTGGAGTCACCGCGCAGACAAAACGCCTTTCTCGGGGATCCTGCTGCAGGAATACGACCGCAAGGCCCGGAAGCTGGTCGGCCCCATCCACCGCATCTTCGAGGGCAGCCCTATCGGCCTGGTGGAAGGCCCGCACCTCTACAAGCGCGATGGCTACTACTACCTGATGGTCGCCGAGGGCGGCACCGGCTACGACCACGCCGTGACGGTGGCCCGGTCGCGCAGCCTGACCGGTCCTTTCGAATTGCCGCCCGCGGGCAGCGTGCCGCATCCGCTGATCACCGCGAAGAACTCCGACCGCGCCGGCCTGCAACGCGCCGGGCACGGCAGCCTGGTCGATACGCCTTCAGGCGAGTGGTACGTTGCGCACCTGTGCGGACGTCCGATCGAATGGGCAACCCTGTCGCCCGAGGCGCCGCAGGGAGAAGTGAACTACGAGGGTGCGAATTGCAACCTCGGCCGCGAGACGGCCCTGCAACAAGTCGAATGGACCGCCGACGGCTGGCTGCGCACCACGCACGGTGACAACGCGCCGCGCCGCAAAGCGCAGGCACCGAACCTGCCGGCCGTGCCCTTTGCTGCGGAACCCGAGCGCGACGACTTCGACGCCGCCACGCTTTCCGGCCACTTCAACAGCCTGCGCGTGCCCTTCGACCCGAGCTGGGTCAGCCTCGTCGCGCGCCCCGGCTGGCTGCGCATCACCGGCCGCGAATCGCTGATGTCCTTCCATGACCAGAGCCTGGTCATGCGACGCCAGCAGCACTTCCACTGCGAGGCCGAAACCGAGCTGGACTTCACGCCGGAATCCTTCCAGCAGATGGCGGGCCTGCTCGCGTACTACAACACCCAGAACCACGCCTACCTCTGCGTTACCGTCGCGCCGCATGGCGCGCCCAACGCGGGCGAGCGCGTGCTGATGCTCGTGGGCAACGACCACGGCGGCTACCGCGAATGGAGCGAACCGGTCCTGCTCAAGCCGGGCACCGTGCGCCTCAAGGCGGTGTTCGCACTCGATCGTTTCCACTTCGAATACGCCCAGGGCGATGCGCCCTGGCAGCCGGTCGGGCCCTCGCTGCCCGCGTCCATGCTCTCCGACGAACACGCCACTGTGTTCGACGGCGGCTACGCGCGAAGCTTCGGCTTTACCGGCAACTACCTCGGGCTCGCCTGCCAGGACCTCACCGGCCGGCGCATGCACGCCGACTTCGACTACTTCAGCTATCGGGAGTCGGTGTGATGCCTGCGGGCTTGCGCCAATGGCCCGCCCGTCTCTGCGCGATCGCCTTGTTCATCGCCTGTGGCGGAAGCCCGCGGGCCGAAGGCGCCAATCCCAAGCTCGAGGAGCCTGCAGCCTGGGACGCGGTGCGCACGCCGGCCTTCGTCGTGCCAGGCAAGGCCGGCCCCGTCAGGCTCTCCAGATCCACGCAGGCGCTGCACGAATACAGCTATGAGCTGGATGAGGACGGCGTCATCGACGACATGGAGGCGGCGCGTGCGTCCTCCACGATCCGCCGCAAGGATTTCGACGCCTGGGTGATCGAGAACGACCTGGTGCGCGCAACCCTGGTGCCGGGCTATGGCGGACGCATCCTGTCGCTGATCTACAAGCCGACCGGTCATGAGTCCTTCTATCGCAATCCGGTGGCGTCCGCCTACGGTATCGGCGACGGGAATTTTCTCTACGACTGGCTGCAGGTATGGGGCGGTGTGTTTCCCACCTTCGGGCCCGAGCACGGCAAGGCCTGGAACCGCGCCTGGTCGCTGGATGTGCTCGAGCAGGATGCTGCCGAAGTCTCGGTGGTCATGCGCTGGAAGGACGATCGCGAAGTATTCGTGCCGACGAACTTCAGGCGTTACGGTCGCAAGACCGGCCTGGAGCTGGCCTACTTCGTGACCCTGCGCGCCGGGCGCGCGGCACTGGATACCCGCATCGAGATCCGCAACCCGACGAGTGCCTCGCAGGACTACGAGTACTGGACCAACGCCAGCCTCGCGCCCGGCTCCGACCCCGCGCGGCCGGCGGCGACTGCAGGTGCGGAGATCATCTATCCGCTGCAGTTCGTGACGGCGGCCTGGTGCCCGAACGAATCGCGCTGTCGCCAGACGTTGGCGCAGGCAACCCCCGCCACAAGCTCGCTGGGTCAGCCGCAGGCCTGGGACTTCGGCGCCCTGCGGCAGTACAGGAACTGGCCGGAGTGGGGCATCTTCTACGCATGGCCGGACATGGCCAATCGCAACTTCTGGGGCGTCATCAACCACGACAACCAGGAGGGCGTGATCCGCATCGCCGACAACCAGCTCACCCGTGGCCTGAAGTTCTGGACCTTCGGCTACCCGACGAGCAAGGACATCGATGCGCAGAAGACGCGCAATCCGTATCGACCCTTCATCGAGCTGTGGGCTGGCGCGACGCGCGAGTTCTTCCGCACGCGGAGCATCGCGGCCGGCGCGACCGATTCGCAGGCAGAGGTCTACGCGCCGACGCAGGGGCTGAAGAACGTCACGCATGCGAACGACAACTTCGTTGCCGACCTGCGCGTGGCCGATGGCCAATTGCTCGGCGAGGTGGTGTGCCTGTATCCGGATGCGCCGCTGAGCTACCGTGCGCTGGCAGGTGACAAGATGCTTGCAGGCGGCGATGTGCCCAAGGTAGTGAATGGCGCGAGCCGGATCGCAGTGCCGCTGGGTGCGGGCATCGCAGCGGGCACCTTGCTCACGCTGGAGGTGAAGCAGGGCGAGGCGGTCGTCTTCCAGGCGAGCGTCCAGCGCTGAATCCCGGCGCAGGTGCGCTGTGGCGCGGTTCCGCCCGCGCTCAGTCCAGCCGCACCTTCTCCACGAGGAAGTCGAGCAGGGCGCGCACCCGCAGTGGCAGGTGACCGCCCTGGCCGACGAAGACCGCGTGCACAGCCTCGCGATGCCCCGCGTCGAGCTCGGTGAGGACAGGCACAAGGCGGCCGGCGGCGATGTCCTCCTTCACCATGAAGCCGGCGAGACGGGCGAGGCCGAGGCCTGCCAGGGCCAGATGCCGGAGTGCCTCGCCATCGCTCACCTGGGCGTTGCCGCTCACCGGCACGATGCGTTCCTCGCCGTCGATGCGCAGCGGCCAGCCGGCCTGCGCACGCACATAGTTGGCGCCCAGGCGGTTGTGGCCCAGCAGGCCGTCGATGTCGCGCGGCGTGCCATGCGCCGCGAGATAGGCGGGCGCTCCGACGATCAGCATGCGCGTCTCGCCCAGCTTGCGCGCGAGCAGGCTGGAGCTCTTGAGCGGACCGGCGCGTACTGCGATGTCGGTGCGTTGTTCGAGCAGATCGACCACCTCGTCCGTGAGCACCACATCCACGCTGAGTTCGGGATGGCGCGCGAGGAACTCCGGCAAGAGCGGCAGCAGGACGTGATGGCCGAAGGGTACGTTGCTGTTGATCCGTAGCCGGCCGCGCGGAACGCCCTGCATGCCGGCGTTGCGCTCCGCCTCGTCGAGATCGGCGAGCACGCGCACGCCGCGCTCGTAGAAGGCGCAGCCCTCCGAGGTGAGCTTGAGCTGGCGCGTCGAGCGATTGAGCAGGCGCACCCCCAGGCGTTGTTCGAGCCGGCTGACGAGTTTGCTCACCGCGGAAGGCGTCATCTGGCACGCGCGTGCCGCGGCGGAAAAACCGCCCAGCTCGACGACGCGCACGAAGACTTCGAGTTCGCCGGAACGGTTGATGTCCTGTCGGCCCATTCTGGAATCCAACTCACAGATGTTTGTCCTGCACGCAGTCTAGTGCGGGAATGAGGGCGCTCCCATGATTCGTTCTCCCCCCAACGAATCCGGAGTCCGCGATGTCGCGATTCACACAACTCACCCGGCGAGCCGCATCGGCGCTCGCGCTGTCGCTGTCCTTATTCCTGTCCCTGCTGGCCTTCACCAGCCCCGACGCCAGAGCCGGCGAGCCGGTGTCCGCACGGGGCTGGGTTGCGAGCTGGACCGCGAGTCCGCAGGCCACCTGGGGCCAGGACTTCGCGCTGCCCACCGGCGCGCCGGCCAGGCTGGAGAACGCGACAGTGCGCCAGTTCGTGCGCATCAGCCTGGGCGGCACCGACGTACGCCTGGTGTTCTCGAATGCCTATGGCAAGACACCGCTGCTCATCGACAAGGCGTTCGTGGCGAAGGTGTCCGGCGACGGGAAGATCCCGTCTTCAGCGATGGAAGCGCTGCGCTTCGGCGGCGCGGAAACCGCGCAGATCGCGCCGGGTGCTTCGATACGCAGCGATCCCGTGGCAATGGTCGTCGCGCCGCTCTCGCGCCTCGCGGTGAGTTTCCACCTGCCGGCGCCTACGCCACTCAGCACCTTCCACTGGGACGGGCGCGAGACCGCCTGGATCGCGCCTGGTGACATCGCACTCACTGCGAAGATGCCGGCCGATGCGGAGCGCACGATTGCGCGGATCGCGCTGCAGGCGGTAGAGGTCGCGGCTGACGGGAGTGCGGGCGCCGTCGCGGTGATCGGCGATTCGATCACCGATGGCAATGGCGCGAGCGTCGACGCCTCGGCGCGCTGGCCGGACTTCCTCGCCGAGCGCCTCGCGCCGCATGGACTGGCCGTCATCAACGCGGGCATCTCCGGCGGCCGCCTGCTCCGCGACGGCATGGGCGAAAGCGCACTCGCACGGCTTGAGCGGGATGTGCTGGCGCAGCCCGGCATGCGTGCGCTGATCGTGCTCATCGGTATCAACGACATCAGCTGGCCGGGTACGGCCTTTGATCCGCAGGGGCGACGCCCCTCGCTGGCGGCGATGGCGGATGGATATCGCGAATTGGTCGCCCGCGCTCATGCTCGCGGCCTGCGGGTCATCGGCGCTACCTTGTTGCCCTTCGATGGCGCGCTGCGAGGCACTCCGCTCGCCGACTACCACGACGCCCGCAAGGACGCCCTGCGGCAGGACGTGAACGCATGGATCCGCACCAGCGCCACCTTCGATGCCCTCGTGGATTTCGACGCGCTGCTGCGAGACCCCGCGAACCCGCAGCGCCTGCGGGCCGAGGCCGACTCGGGCGACCATCTGCATCCTGGCGACGCGGGCAACCGGATGATGGCGGAGGCGATTCCCCTGTCAGTGCTGCTGCCGCAAGACGGGGTGGCAAAGGCGCCTTGAACGGCGTTCGGTAAAACGAAAAAGGCGGCCTCGTGGGCCGCCTTTTGTCATCCAGCAATCCGTCGCTCAGTGGCGATAGAGGCTTTCGCCACTGGGTGCGAAGATGTGGCAAGCGCCATCGTCCGGCTTGAGGCCGATCAGCTCGCCGGCCTGAGGCAGGCGCACGCCGCCCGGTGCCTTGGCGACGACCATCTGGTCGCTGCCGGGAACCGAGGCGTAGACGATCACGCTGTCACCCAGGTGCTCGAGCAGGTCCACTTTGGCGGGAATGCCTTCGCTGGCCGCCACGACGTGCAAGTGTTCCGGGCGCACGCCCAGCACCACCTCGCGCGCATCTTTCGCCAGCGGGGTCGGCAGGACGAGCGGGCTGCCCGCGCCGCCCACCTTGAGGGTGACGCCGGTGGCGCTCTTCTGCGCCACGGCGGCGGGGATGAAGTTCATCTTCGGCGAGCCGAGGAAGCCGCCGACGAACTGGTTGGCCGGACGTTCGTAGAGCTCCAGCGGGCGGCCGATCTGTTCGATCACGCCGTGGTTGAACACGGCAATGCGGTCGCCCAGGGTCATCGCCTCGACCTGGTCGTGGGTCACGTAGATCATGGTCGTGCCCAGCTCCTGGTGCAGCTTGGCCAGTTCGATACGCATCTGCACGCGCAGGGCGGCGTCCAGGTTCGACAGCGGTTCGTCGAAGAGGAAGACCTTGGGCTTGCGCACGATCGCGCGGCCGATCGCCACACGCTGGCGCTGGCCGCCGGAGAGCGCCTTGGGCTTGCGATCGAGCAGGTGCGTGATCTGCAGGATCTCGGCCGCACGGCCCACGGCCGCCTTCACCTCTTCCTTGGACTTGCCCGCGAGCTTCAGTGCAAAGCCCATGTTCTCGGCCACGGTCATGTGCGGATAGAGCGCATAGCTCTGGAACACCATCGCGACGCCGCGCTCGGAGGGCGGCAGGTCGTTGGTGCGCACGCCGTCGATGAGCATGTCGCCGCCGGAGATCTCTTCGAGGCCGGCGATCATGCGCAGCATGGTCGACTTGCCGCAGCCCGAAGGGCCGACGAAGACCACAAACTCGCCGTCGGCGATGTCCATGTTGATGCCCTTGATGATCTCCGGGCCCGTGTCGTACTGCTTCTTGATGCCGCGCAGGTGAAGCGTTGCCATCGAACTACTCCTTCAAGCTTGCTATGACTCTGGAATTCGGATTGCGTGTGAGGTCCTGAAAGCCGCTCAGCCTTTGAGGGCGCCGGCGGTGAGGCCGTCGATGAGGCGACGCGAGGAGATCACGAAGAGAACGAGCAGCGGCAGGACGGCCACGGCCGAGCCTGCGGAGATCGCGCCCCAGGGCACTTGGCCGGTGCCTTGCAGCGCGCGCAGCGCGAGCGGCACGGTGAACATCTCCATGTCGCGCATGATCACCAGCGGGCCCATGAAGTTGTTCCAGGCACCGATGAAGGTCACGAGACCCAGCGTCCCCATGGCCG